>Ga0209370_1000027_pt1 | contig 518085 bp, 449 predicted proteins | sample AgamicAtPrz_FD_187164 | JGI IMG/M metagenome (GOLD analysis project Ga0209370, IMG submission 187164) | Agave microbial communities from Guanajuato, Mexico - At.P.rz (SPAdes) (version 2) | ecosystem: Host-associated > Plants > Phyllosphere > Phylloplane/Leaf | place: Guanajuato, Mexico...
CTGTGTCAGTCAAGCGTTTATTTTCGCTCTGACCGACGGTGACTTTCATCACCTCAACACCGCATTCCGTAAGCCGTTGTGCCGTGTCGATGGAGGCGCATTATAGGGAGTCGTTCAGAGAGCGCAAGACCCTTTTTTAAAGTTTTGTGTCGTTCGTCTGATTAATGCGCAAAACGCGTGTTTTTAGCGCTTTTTAATCGCCTGAGGCAGCTCGGCGATACTATTAAGTACCCAATCTGCAGCCGCTTCCCCTTCCGCCGTGACGGGTTTGCCGCTGCGCACCAGCACGTTTATGCCTACGCCCGCCGCTTTGCCGGCCAGCACGTCTTCTGTTTTGTCACCCACCATATAAGAAGCCGCCATGTCGATATCGAGATGCTTCTGCGCTGAAAGCAGCATGCCAGGATGCGGCTTGCGGCAGTCGCACTCCTGACGATAGGCTTCCACCGGCGCGTCCGGCAGATGCGGACAGAAATAGATGCCGTCGAGATCGACGTCGCGGTCCGCCAGCGACCAGTCCATCCATTCAGTCAGCTGCATGAACTGGTCTTCGCTGAACATGCCGCGGGCGATGCCGGACTGATTGGTGATCAGCACCAGCGCGAATCCCATCTTCTTCAGCTCCTGCAACGCCTCGATGGCGCCGTCGATAAACTGGAAGTTGTCGATTTCATGGACATAGCCGTGATCCACGTTCAAGGTGCCATCACGATCGAGAAATACAGCCGGGACTTTATTCGCCACTGAGAAACTCCTGCTACTAAAGATGCTACTAAAATTGCCGCCTAGTATTGCATGATTGCAATAAAAGAGAGAATGGCAGATGAGATGACTTTGATTGATTTAGACGTCTGGATGCCTTACCATCCGTTCAGCTTTCGCACCGGAGTTCAGCGCGAAAGGTTCCACACCACGGACAACGCAAGACGATAATAAATAACCTAATGATTAAACTCGAAAATATTACCAAAGTGTTCCAGCAAGGCTCACGCACTATTCAGGCGCTCTCTGATGTGAGCCTGCATGTGCCTGCAGGACAGATTTATGGCGTTATCGGCTCGTCCGGCGCCGGTAAAAGTACGCTTATCCGCTGCGTTAACCTGCTGGAACGCCCGACGTCAGGCCGCGTACTGGTTGATGGCCAGGAGTTAACCGCCCTGAGCGAACGTCAGCTGACTCAGGCGCGCCGTCAAATCGGCATGATCTTCCAGCACTTTAATTTAATGAACTCGCGTACCGTCTTCGGCAACGTGGCGCTGCCGCTTGAGCTGGGCAGTCTGTCGCGCGAAGCGATTAAACAGCGCGTAACGGAACTGCTGGAGCTGGTCGGCCTGGCCGATAAGCATGACGCCTGGCCCGCTAATCTTTCCGGCGGTCAGAAACAGCGCGTCGCCATCGCCCGCGCGCTGGCCAACAATCCCAAAGTGCTGCTGTGCGACGAAGCCACCAGCGCGCTCGATCCCGCTACCACCCGATCTATCCTCGAGCTGCTGAAAGATATTAACCGTCGCCTCGGCCTGACCATTCTGCTGATTACGCACGAGATGGACGTGGTGAAGCGCATCTGCGATCAGGTTGCAGTAATCAGCCAGGGCGAGCTGATTGAAAAAGACAGCGTCAGCGAAGTCTTCTCGCATCCCAAAACGCCGCTGGCGCAGCAGTTTATCCAGTCGACGCTACACCTCGATATCCCTGAGGATTATCAGCAGCGCATGGTGTCGCAGCCTGCTGCCGAGCGCGTGCCGCTGCTGCGTCTTGAATTCACCGGCAAGTCGGTCGACGCGCCGCTGCTCTCCGAAGCCGCGCGACGCTTTAACGTCAATAACAATATTATCAGCGCGCAGATGGATTACGCCGGCGGCGTGAAGTTCGGCATTATGCTGGCCGAAATGGACGGCGCTGAGAGCGACGCCAACGCCGCTATCGCGTGGCTGCAGGAAAATCATGTGAAAGTAGAGGTACTGGGTTATGTCTGAGGCGATGATGGCTTTACTGGCGCGCGGCGTCTGGGAAACGCTGATGATGACCTTTGTCTCCGGCTTCTTTGGCTTCGTGCTGGGTCTGCCGGTCGGCGTGCTGCTCTACGTCACTCGTCCGGGACAGATTCGGGAAAACCGGACGCTCTATCGCATCCTCTCCGCGCTGGTGAATATTTTCCGTTCTATTCCCTTTATCATTCTGCTGGTCTGGATGATTCCCTTTACTCGCGCCATCGTCGGCACCTCTATCGGCCTGCAGGCGGCTATCGTGCCGCTGACCGTCGGCGCCGCGCCTTTTATCGCGCGTATGGTTGAGAACGCGCTGCTTGAGCTGCCGACTGGACTGATCGAAGCGTCGCGCGCCATGGGCGCCACGCCGCTGCAAATTGTGCGCAAGGTGCTGCTGCCGGAAGCGCTGCCGGGCCTGGTGAACGCCGCGACCATCACGCTGATTACGCTGGTCGGCTACTCCGCCATGGGCGGCGCCGTCGGCGCGGGCGGGCTGGGGCAGATTGGCTATCAGTACGGCTATATCGGCTATAACGCGACGGTGATGAATACGGTGCTCGTGTTACTGGTCGTTCTGGTGTATTTAATTCAGTTTTGTGGCGACCGCATCGTGCGTGCCGTGTCCCATAAATAAGTCAGCAATATCATTACGTCTCCATTAAGGAAGAGATATGACTTCTACATTTAAAAAGATTGCCGCTGTGGGTGCACTGATTGGCGCGATTGCGCTGGCAGGATGCGATCAGAAAGCCAAAGATCCGAACCACATCAAAGTGGGTGTGATTGTTGGCGCAGAGCAGCAGGTCGCCGAAGCGGCGCAGAAAGTCGCGAAGGATAAATATGGCCTCGACGTCGAGCTGGTGACCTTTAACGACTACGTGCTGCCGAACGAAGCGCTGAGCAAAGGCGATATCGACGTCAACGCCTTCCAGCACAAACCTTATCTGGATCAGCAGATCAAAGATCGCGGCTACAAGCTGGTGCCGGTCGGCAACTCTTTCGTTTATCCGATCGCTGGCTACTCGAAAAAAATCAAATCGCTAGACGAGCTGCAGAACGGCGCGCAGGTCGCTATCCCTAACGATCCGACCAACCTTGGCCGTTCTCTGCTGCTGCTGCAGAAAGTGGGCCTGATCAAGCTGAAGGATGGCGTCGGCCTGCTGCCGACCTCGCTGGATATCGTCGAGAACCCGAAAAATCTGAAGATCGTCGAGCTGGAAGCGCCGCAGCTGCCGCGTTCGCTGGATGACCAGCAGATCGCGCTGGCGGTAATCAACACCACCTACGCCAGCCAGATCGGCCTGACGCCGGCCAAAGACGGCATCTTCGTTGAAGATAAAGATTCGCCGTACGTGAACCTGCTCGTCAGCCGCGAAGATAACAAAGACGCTGAAAACGTGAAAAAATTCGTTCAGGCTTATCAGTCTGACGAAGTCGCGGAAGCTGCGAACAAGATCTTTAACGGCGGCGCAGTGAAAGGCTGGTAATCCCTTTCCTGACACTTCTGACCAGGGCGGCGCTTAGCCGCCCTTTCTTTTGCGCCGCATCCGGCGCGACTTGTTATTTCGCCTGGTCCTTGTTTCAATAACGCCACTTTTTACAACCTTGAGGATGTTGCCATGCGTTTATTACCGCTCTGCTTGTTAGCATTGATGCTGACCGGGTGCGTTCACGAATATCACCCGATAAGCAGCGCACCCGCTCATTCGCAGCCATCCCGCGAGCCCGCGCGCAAGCCCGCGCCGCGTCCCGCGCCGGTCAAAGTCTATACCGACGCCGCCGATCTGGTCAGCAAGCCGTTCCGCGATCTGGGCGAAGTCGCCGGCGATGACTGTCAGAGCAGCCGCCAGGATTCGCCGCCGAATATCGCCACCGCGCGCAAGCGTCTGCAGATTAAAGCCTCTTATCTGAAAGCCAATGCCGTTCTGCTGCATAAATGTGAAATCGTCAGCAGCACGCCAGGCTGCTATCGTCAGGCGATCTGTCAGGGCTCCGCGCTGAAAGTGAATCAATGAGCGCTTTCGCCTTCGAGCAGATCGGCGTAATCCGTTCGCCGTGGAAAGAAAAATTCGCCGTTCCGCGCCAGCCTGGCCTGGTGCAGGATGGTCGCGGCGAGCTACATCTGATGGCGCCCTATAACCAGCCGGAGGCGGTACGCGGCCTGGAGAGTTTCAGCCATCTCTGGGTGCTGTTCGTGTTTCATCAGACCATGGCAGGCGGCTGGCGGCCCACGGTGCGCCCGCCGCGCCTGGGCGGCAATGCCCGCATGGGCGTGTTCGCGACGCGCTCGACCTTTCGCCCAAACCCTATCGGCATGTCGCTGGTTGAGCTGAAAGCCATACGCTGCGAGAAAAATCAGGTGATCCTGCAGCTCGGCAGCCTGGATCTGGTGGACGGCACGCCGGTCGTGGATATCAAGCCCTACCTCCCCTTCGCCGAGGCGCTGCCGCAGGCAAGGGCCGGTTTCGCGCAGGAAGCGCCCGCGGCCGATATGCCGGTGCGCTTCTCGCCGCAGGCGGAACAGCAGCTGGCGCAGCAGCAGCAGCGCTATCCCTATCTGGCACGTTTTATCCGCGACGTGCTGGCCCAGGATCCGCGTCCCGCCTACCGCAAAGGCGAAGCGCAGTCGCGCGAATATGCCGTCTGGCTGCTCGATTTCAATGTGCGCTGGCGCGTCGATGAAAGCGGTACCGAGGTAACCGGCATCGAGCCGCGCGAAAACGCGCTTTTGAGCCCGTGATCTCGCTGGTACACTAGCCGCCAACAAAACTTTTGTCAGTGACTCTCCGTTCAACTGGAACCTTAATCAATGCGTACTACTCAATATTTGCTCTCCACCCTTAAGGAGACGCCCTCCGACGCGGAAGTGATCAGCCACCAGCTGATGCTGCGCGCCGGGATGATCCGCAAACTGGCTTCAGGTCTCTACACCTGGCTGCCGACCGGTTTACGCGTGCTGAAAAAAGTCGAAAACATCGTGCGCGAAGAGATGAACAACGCGGGCGCGATTGAGATCTCTATGCCGGTGGTTCAGCCTGCCGATTTGTGGCAGGAGAGCGGTCGCTGGGAACAGTACGGTCCGGAACTGCTGCGCGTGGCCGATCGCCACGAGCGCCCGTTCGTGCTCGGTCCGACGCATGAAGAAGTGATCACCGATCTGATCCGCAACGAGCTCAGCTCCTATAAGCAGCTGCCGCTGAACCTCTATCAGATCCAGACTAAATTCCGCGATGAAGTGCGTCCGCGCTTCGGCGTGATGCGCTCGCGCGAGTTCATCATGAAAGACGCCTACTCCTTCCACATCTCGCAGGAGTCGCTGCAGGAAACCTACGACGCGATGTACCGCGCCTACAGCAACAGCTTTAGCCGTATGGGCCTCGACTTCCGCGCGGTTCAGGCGGACACCGGCTCGATCGGCGGCAGCGCGTCGCACGAATTCCAGGTGCTGGCGCAGAGCGGCGAAGATGATGTGATCTTCTCTACCGAATCGGACTACGCCGCCAATATCGAAATGGCCGAAGCGGTGGCGCCGGCTGGCGATCGCCCGCAGCCGACTCAGGCGCTGGCGCAGATCGACACGCCGAACGCGAAAACCATCGCCGAGCTGGTAGAGCAGTTCCAGCTGCCGATTGAGAAAACCGTGAAGACGCTGATGGTGAAAGCCAGCGAAGAGAGCGGCCATACGCTGGTTGCGCTGCTGGTGCGCGGCGATCACGAGCTGAACGAGATTAAAGCGGAGAAGCTCGACATCGTCGCCTCGCCGCTGGCGTTCGCCACCGAAGAAGAGATCCGCGCCGCAGTAGGCGCTGGTCCAGGCTCGCTTGGCCCGGTGGGTCTGGCGATGCCGATTATCGCCGATCGCAGCGTCGATAAGATGAGCGACTTCAGCGCCGGCGCCAACGTCGACGGCAAACACTATGTCGGGATTAACTGGGAACGCGATCTGCCGCAGGCGATCGTGGCCGATATCCGCAACGTGGTGGAAGGCGATGCGAGCCCGGACGGTAAAGGCACGCTGCAGATCAAACGCGGCATCGAAGTCGGCCATATTTTCCAGCTCGGCACCAAATACTCGGAAGCGATGAAAGCGGCGGTTCAGGGCGAAGATGGTCGCAATCAGGTGTTGACCATGGGCTGCTACGGTATCGGCATTACGCGCGTCGTCGCGGCGGCCATCGAGCAGAACCACGACGAGCGCGGCATTATCTGGCCTGCGGCACTGGCGCCGTTCGACGTTGCGATTCTGCCGATGAACATGCACAAATCTTTCCGCGTGAAAGAGCTGGCGGAAGAGCTTTACCACACCCTGCGCGCCAAAGGCGTCGAAGTGATCCTCGACGACCGTAAAGAGCGCCCGGGCGTGATGTTCGCCGATATGGAGCTGATTGGCGTGCCGCACACTATCGTCATCGGCGACCGCAATCTCGATAACGAAGAGATTGAGTACAAAGCGCGCCGCGCCGGCGAGAAAGAGATGATCAAGCAGAGCGAAATCGTCGACTTCCTGCTGAAAGCGCTTAACAAGTAAGATCCTTCCCGCCCCCGTTTTCGGGGGCGTTTTTTTACAGCACCTTTCCCCGCATCGATTTGGTCGAACTGCGCCGCGCTTTCCCTTCCAGCCGCCGCTCTTTCGACGCGCGCGTCGGCCGCGTGGCGCGCCGCGCCTTCTCTACCCGCGTCAGCTCCTGAATCAAATTGACCAGCCGCTGCACTGCCGCCTCGCGGTTCATCTCCTGGCTGCGATACTCCTGCGCTTTGATAATCACTATGCCTTCCGGCGTAATCAGATGATGCTTCGCCGCCAGCATGCGCTGTTTGTGAAACGGCGGCAGTGACGACGCGGCGATATCGAAACGCAGATGGATAGCGGTGCTGGTTTTATTCACATGCTGCCCACCTGCGCCCTGGGCGCGAATGGCGCTTAGCTCGACTTCGCTGTCAGGCAGCTCGACCGTATGTGAAACTTTAATCATCTGTCACCTGAGACAACGTCGTCTCGTTTAACCTGTTCATCAACTTAACCTTTTGTGCTTGCTGTTTGTGGCGCGTAGCCAGCGGATTCTGTCACTTTAGCCTCTTTCGACGCTACGATCCTGCTTTGGTCTGGCTGAAATCCTGGAAATGCCTGTGATATAGTTCCTCAGGCAACCAGAGTATTCTTGCTCTGCTGAGGAGGTGAAAGTGCAAAAATATTGTGAATTGGTTCGTCAGAAGTATGCCGAGATCGGCAGCGGCGAACTGGGATATGTGCCCGATGCTATCGGATGCGTTTTAAAGGCACTCGATGATATTGCCGCAAATTCTGCGCTAAACTCTTCTGTCAGGGAACAGGCAGCCTATGCCGCTGCAAACTTACTGGTGAGCGACTATGTTGACGAATGAAGCTTATAGACCCATCAACTGCGATGATTACGACAACCTGGAACTCGCCTGCACGAAACGCTGGACGCTTGAGCTGACCCTGAAAAACGGGGAAGCGCTGAAGGCGAAAGCGACGGATATGGTTTCACGTAAAAACGTCGAATACCTTTCTATCGATCTCTCCGGCGAAACGCGCGAGTTGCGCCTCGATCACATCGCCAGCTTCAGCCATCCTGAGCTGGGCACCGTTGTCGTCAGCGAAGAATAACGACAGCGCCTCGGGCGGGATATTCCCGCCCCCTTCCCTAAGGTTTCAGCGACCCATAGTAAGCCGACAGATCCGACATATCCTCATCGCTTAATCCAGCCACAAACGCTTTCATGACTTCCGCCTGCCCGCCGCTGCGCTCGCCCTTTTTATAAGCCTGCAGCGCATGGTTGAGGTAAGCGGCATTCTGTCCTGCAAGGTTGGGATAGAGCGGCATACTGCTTTTTCCCTGCGCGCCATGGCAGGCGGCGCAGGCGGCCGACTTCTGCGCCCCCGCGTTGACGTCGCCGTCGGCCAGCGTCGGCAGCGCCGCCGCCAGCAGTAAGGCGGCCAGTAATCTCATCATGGTTGCTCTCCAGCACTCTCGTTATTTTGCCAGATCGCCTGCCAGCCGCTGTCGTCAACGGCGGCGCCTTCCCGGGTGACGAACAGACCGGGCGCGCAGACAAGCGTCTGATTGTAGTAGATCAGCGGAATACGTCCGCGCTGCCACGGCGGAATCGCCAGCTCCTGCCACAGCTTTTTGATTTCCCGGCCGCCAGCGCGGCCCGCCAGATGAAAATAGCCCTGCGCATGAAAACGTACGCTCACCTCTTCGTCCGCGTCGGGCTGACGCAGCGCCGAAGGCGCGCGGTGGGCATGCAGCACGCCGAGCCGCTGCGGCAGCACCAGCGGCGCGCGGCGATCGGGCCAGGGCAGCAGCCGATCCTTTAGCGACGCGCAGCGCGGCACCCAGTAGAGCCGATCGCGATAGCGGCGCGCCTCGGCCTCGCCAAAGCGTAAACGCGGCTGCGCGTCTTCGCGGCTCAGCATCACCTCCTCGCGCAGACGCGTCAGCGCGGCGCGCGACACCATCGGCGCGCCCTGCCAGCCGATCCAGCGTCGCAGCAGCGCGTTCGCGCGCGTCTCGCTCATCTGTAAAAGCGGCGGGAAATGCAGGCTGCCGTCTGGATGCATCAGACCGGCCAGCTGCTCCGCCAGCAGTTCGTCCAGCAGCTGCTCCTGCTCGCCGCACAGCGCCGCGCTGCGCGCGCACGCGGCGGCGAAGTGCGGCCAGCGCGCCTGTAGCGTCGGCAGCAGATGCTGGCGCAGGAAATTGCGATCGTAGCGCGAATCCTGATTGCTTTCATCTTCGATCCAGCGCAGCTGATGCTGCCGCGCGTAGGCTTCAAGCTGCTGACGCGACTGCCCGAGCAGCGGACGCAGCAGCACGCGGCCGTGGCGCTGATGCCGCACCGGCATCGCCGCCAGCCCGGCCGGTCCGCTGCCGCGCTTCAGCGCCAGCAGCAGCGTCTCGCACTGGTCGTCGAGATGCTGTGCGGTCAACAGCCACTCGTCAGGCTGCATCGCCGTCGTCAGCGCCTGATAGCGCGCCGTGCGCGCTGCGCCCTCGACGCCCTGCTCGCGCGCGTCGACCTGCACGCGCAGCACTTCGCAACGCAGCTGCCAGGCTTCGCAGATCGCCACGCAGTGCGCGGCCCAGCTGTCGGCGTTGGGGCTTAATCCGTGGTGGACATGCAGGGCGCGCAGGCGCGCTTGTGGGTGCGTCTGTTGCCAGCTAACCAGCTGATGCAGCAGCACGGTGGAGTCGAGACCGCCGCTAAACGCCACCACCAGCGCGGCATCGTCGGGCAACAGCGAAGCGAGATGAGACAAAGGCATGACGCGTTCCAGAATCAGGGCCGCCGGATGCGGCCCCTGCGCGCGCTATTTTACGCCTGATAGAGCTCCAGCGGCAAACCATCCGGATCGGCAAAGAAGGTGCACTGCTTGCCGGTCAGATCGTCAATGCGGATCGGTTCGCACACTACGCCTTTTTCCGCCAGCGTTGCAACCGCTGCGCCCACGTCCGGCACGGTAAAGGCCAGATGACGCAGGCCGCAGGCTTCAGGGTGACTGACGCGCGCCGGCGGCGAAGGAAAGGAGAAAAGCTCAATGGTGTACTGGCCGTTCAGCGCCAGATCGCCTTTCCACGAATCGCGCGCTTCGCGGTAAACCTCGCCCATCAGGCTAAAGCCGAGCACATCGCAGTAAAAAGCCTTACTGCGCGCATAATCGGTGGCGATGATGGCGATATGGTGAACAGAAGATAACTGCAACATGAAAAGACTCCGTAACTGTTTTGTCTATCCTGAGACGTGCGGCGGCGGCTTGCAATGCGCAATTGTCTGAAGCCGCAGCCTTTTTCCATTATTTCAGCACCCGAACGCGATAATCGCCCTCTTCCGTCAGCGTCGCGCCGTGAATATCGGTCTCAAAGCCGGGATAGTGGCGTCCGATAGTGCAGAGCATCAGCAGGAAGTCGAGCACCGCGCGACTCTCTTCGGTGATCATCTCCCCTGGCATCACCAGCGGTACGCCTGGCGGATAGGGCAGGATCATATTGGCGGAGACGCGTCCCACCAGCTGCTTCAGATCCACCGTCTCTACTCTGCCCTGCACCTGCTGCTGGAACGCCTGATGCGGCGTCATCTTCATTTCCGGCAGCACGTCGAACGCCTTGAGCATCAGGCGCGGCAGATCGTGCTGGCGGATCAGCTGGTGGATCCCCTGCGCCAGCGTCTGGATGCGCATATTGCGGTAGAAGTCGGGATCTTCGGCGTAGAGATCCGGCAGCATGTTTTTCACCCGCAAATTGAGATCGTAGGCGCGCTTGAACTCGGTCAGGCCGCGCAGCACGCTCATCGCCCGGGTCTTGTCGATGCCGATGCTGAACAGAAACAGCAAGTTATAAGGCCCGGTTTTCTCTACCACAATGCCGCGCTCGTCGAGGAATTTCGCCACCAGCGCCGCCGGAATCCCCTCTTCCGCCATCTCGCCCAGCTCGCTCATGCCGGGCGTCAGAATGGTGACCTTAATGGGATCGAGATACATATGGTCGGCGTCCGCCTGGGTAAAGCCGTGCCACTCTTCCTCGCCCGGCTGAATCGGCCAGCACACCGCTTCGTCGATATGCTCCGGCTGCCAGATATCGAAGAACCAGCTGTCGGACTCCTCCCGCAGGCGCTGAATCTCCCGGCGAAAATGCAGCGCGCGCTCGACCGAGCGATTGATCAGCCGCTTGCCGGGATTGCCGCGCAGCATCGCCGCCGCCGTTTCAATCGACGACACAATCGCGTAGTTGGGCGATGTGGTGGTGTGCATCATGTAGGATTCATTGAAGGTGTGCTCGTCGTAATCGCCTTTAATATGGATCAGCGACGCCTGCGAGAAGGCCGCCAGCAGCTTGTGGGTCGACTGGGTCTCATAGATTACTTTGCCAGGCGTACGCTCGCCGCTCATGCCGCTTTTGCCGGCATAGATAGGATGGAAGTTGGTATAGGGCACCCAGGCGGAGTCGAAGTGGATCGACGGCACCTCCAGCATCTCCTTGATGTACTGGGTGTTATAGAGCAGACCGTCGTAGGTGGAGTTGGTGATCACGGCGTGCACCGGCCAGCTGGCGCGCGCGGTATTCGCCACCTTCTCCTCAATGCTGGCGCGGGTGAACTCCCGCTTAGGGATGCCGCCGAGAATGCCCAGCGCGTTGCGCGTCGGCTTTAGCCAGATCGGCACAATATCGCTCATCATCAGCAGATGCGTCAGCGACTTATGGCAGTTGCGGTCGATCAATACCGTGCTGCCGGTCGGCGCCGCATACATGCCGACGATTTTATTCGAGGTCGAGGTGCCGTTGGTCACCATATAGCTCTGTTCGGCGCCGAAAGTTCTGGCGACGTACTCTTCGGCCTCCAGGTGCGGGCCGGTATGATCGAGCAGCGAACCGAGCTCGGTCACGGAGATCGAAATATCCGCCTTCAGCGTATTAGCGCCGAAGAAGTCGTAAAAGAGGCTGCCGACCGGGCTTTTTTGAAAAGCGGTGCCGCCCATATGACCGGGCGTACAGAAGGTGTATTTCCCCTCTTTCACGTAGGTGAACAGCGCTTTGGTCAGCGGCGGAGTAATGTGGTCGATATAGTCGTCGGTGTACTGACGGATATGCAGCGCGATATCGTCCGCGGCGCTCAGCGCATATTCAAAGAAGTGCAGCGCCATGCGCATCTCATTGATGCTGACATCCATCTGGGAATGGGTGTTGATAAAGGCGTAGAGCGGCAGGTGTTCATTGAGCTGATTGATATCGGCGCAGAGCGCCGGACTGTTGTGCGCGTCCCAGTCAAAGATCACGCCGCAGATACGCGGGTTGTGCTCTATCAGCTTCAGCAGGTCGTCGATGTTCGTCGGATAAATCAGCTGAAAGCCCTGCTGCGTCAGCGCGGTATTCAGTTCGCGCAGCGGCTCGTCTTTGTAGAACATGCCGTGTGAACCCATGATCGCCAGAATATTCAATGCGCACCTCCCTTTTAGTGTGGCAGGGCTAATCATAGCGAAGGATAGCGGTCGGGTGCTGTCGGAATGCTCTACTCTGTTGCCGATCGGCAAATCAGAGGCATAAAAAAAGCGGACCGGAGTCCGCTTTTTCACCGCTGTACGCCCTTAAGCGTAGCCGTAGCTCATCAGACGCTGATAGCGACGATCGAGCAGCTCTTCGGTGCTCAGGGTGTCGAGATCGGCCAGATCCGCCAGCAGCTGGTTTTTCAGCGACAGCGCCATATCCACCGGCTGACGATGCGCGCCGCCCAGCGGTTCAGGAATGATCGAGTCGATCAGCTTCAGCTCTTTCAGACGGTTGGCCGTGATGCCCATCGCTTCTGCCGCCAGCGGGGCTTTATCCGCGCTTTTCCACAGAATCGAGGCGCAGCCTTCCGGCGAGATTACCGAATAGGTGCTGTACTGCAGCATATTCACTTTGTCGCCCACGCCGATGGCCAGCGCGCCGCCTGAACCGCCTTCGCCGATCACGGTGCAGATCACCGGGATTTTCAGGCCGGACATTTCACGCAGGTTGCGGGCGATTGCTTCCGACTGGCCGCGCTCTTCCGCGCCCACGCCCGGATAGGCGCCCGGCGTGTCGATAAAGGTGATCAGCGGCATCTTGAAGCGCTCGGCCATCTCCATCAGGCGCAGCGCTTTGCGGTAGCCCTCCGGCGCCGGCATACCGAAGTTGCGGCGGATTTTCTCTTTGGTTTCGCGACCTTTTTGATGACCAATGATCATGACCGGGCGGCCGTCGAGACGGGCGATACCGCCGACAATCGCTTTGTCGTCGGCATAGGCGCGATCGCCAGCCAGCTCGTCAAAGTCGTCAAAAGCGTTGCGAACGTAGTCAAGCGTATAAGGACGCAGCGGATGGCGCGCCAGCTGCGCGACCTGCCATGCGCCCAAATCGGCGAAGATTTTACGGGTCAGCTCGACGCTTTTCTCGCGCAGGCGCTGCACCTCTTCGTCCAGATTAATATGTTTATCATCCTGACGACCAATCGACGTAAGCGAATCAATTTTCGCTTCAAGTTCCGCGATCGGCTGTTCAAAATCCAGGTAATTAAGACTCATAATGTTCCTGTTTTAGTCAAACTCCAGTTCAACCTGCTCCGACCCTATCAACGAACGCAGTTCGTTGAGCAGGCGATCGCTGGGCGAAATACGCCACGCTGCACCAAAGCGTAGCTTCGCTCGCGCGTCGGCTCTCTGATAGTAGAGATTCACCGGTATCGTCCCCGAGCGATGGGGCTCAAGAGACTGGCGGAGCCGGTTTAATAGCTGGTCATCAATTTGCCTGTCCGTCAGCGAGATAGCAAGTCCGCGCGCGTATTTTTCGCGCGCTTCGTCAATGTCCATGACTTCACGAGCGGTCATTTTAAGGCCGCCGCTGAAGTCATCAAAGCTGACCTGTCCGCTGACGATCAGGATACGGTCTTTCTCCAGCAACTGCTGGTATTTATCTAACGCATCGGTAAATAACATCACCTCAAGACGACCGGAACGATCGTCCAGAGTACAGATACCAATTCGGTTGCCGCGCTTGGTCACCATCACGCGGGCCGCCACCACCAGACCGGCGGCGACGGTAATTTTGCCACGCTCGGTAGGATGCATGTCCTTGAGGCGCATGCCGCCTACGTAGCGTTCAATCTCTTTCAGATACTGATTGATCGGATGGCCGGTGAGATAGAGGCCGAGCGTTTCCCGCTCGCCGTCGAGCTGCACCTGCTCCGGCCAGGGCGCCACGCTGGCGTAGGATTTCTCTACCTGCTCCGGCTCTTCCGCCAGCACGCCGAACATGTCGGCCTGGCCGATCGCCTCTGCTTTTGCATGCTGATCCGCTGCCTTCAGCGCGTCGCCGAGCGAACTCATCAGCGCCGCGCGATGCGGCCCGAGACGATCGAAGGCGCCGGACATGATCAGCTTCTCCATCACGCGACGATTGATCTTTTTGGTGTCGGTGCGCGCGCAGAGATCGAACAGTTCGCGGAAATAGCCATCCTGGTTGCGCGCTTCGAGGATCGCCTCGATCGGACCTTCGCCGACGCCTTTGATCGCGCCGATGCCGTAGACGATCTCGCCGTCGTCATTGACGTGGAACTGATAGAGACCGGAGTTGATATCGGGCGGCAGCACCTTCAGCCCCATGCGCCAGCACTCGTCCACCAGGCCAACCACCTTCTCGGTGTTGTCCATATCGGCGGTCATCACCGCCGCCATAAACTCGGCCGGATAGTGCGCCTTCAGCCACAGCGTCTGATAGGAAACCAGCGCATAGGCGGCGGAGTGCGATTTGTTAAAGCCGTAGCCGGCGAATTTCTCCACCAGGTCGAAAATCTTCATCGACAGCTCGCCGTCGATGCCCATGCGCTCCGCGCCCTCTTTAAACACCGAGCGCTGCTTGGCCATCTCTTCCGGTTTCTTTTTACCCATCGCGCGGCGCAGCATGTCCGCGCCGCCCAGAGTGTAGCCGGAAAGCACCTGGGCGATCTGCATCACCTGTTCCTGATAGAGGATAATGCCGTAGGTGGGTTCGAGCACCGGCTTCAGGCTTTCATGCTGCCACTGAATATCGGGATAGGAGATCGCCTCGCGCCCGTGCTTACGGTCGATAAAGTTATCCACCATGCCCGACTGCAGCGGACCGGGACGGAACAGCGCCACCAGCGCGATCATATCTTCAAAGCAGTCCGGCTTCAGACGTTTGATCAGGTCTTTCATGCCGCGCGATTCAAGCTGGAACACCGCCGTGGTTTCCGCGCGCTGCAGCATGTCGAAGCTTTTTTTATCCTCCAGCGGGATAGCGGCGATATCGATCGGCGGCAGCCCCTGCTTCTCCCGGCGCGGGTTGATCATCTTCAGCGCCCAGTCGATGATGGTGAGCGTGCGCAGACCGAGGAAGTCGAACTTCACCAGGCCGGCGTATTCGACGTCATTCTTATCGAACTGCGTGACCGGATGGTTGCCATTTTCGTCGCAGTAGAGCGGCGCGAAGTCGGTAATCCGCGTCGGGGCGATCACCACGCCGCCGGCGTGCTTGCCGGCGTTACGCGTGACGCCTTCCAGCTTGCGCGCCATATCGATCAGCGCTTTGACCTCTTCGTCCGCGTCGTACATTTCCGGCAGCTGCGGCTCGACGGCGAAGGCTTTTTCCAGCGTCATGCCGGGATCCGGCGGGATCAGCTTGGAGATGCGATCGACGAAGCCGTACGGATGACCCAGCACGCGGCCGACGTCGCGGATAACCGCTTTCGCCGCCATGGTGCCGAAGGTAATGATCTGCGATACCGCCTCGCGCCCGTACATCTCGGCGACGTGATCGATCACCTGGTCGCGCTTCTCCATACAGAAGTCGACGTCGAAGTCAGGCATCGAGACGCGTTCCGGGTTAAGGAATCGTTCGAACAGCAGGTCGAACTCCAGCGGATCGAGGTCGGTGATCTTCAGCGCGTAGGCGACCAGCGAACCGGCGCCGGAGCCGCGTCCCGGACCGACCGGAATGCCGTTATCTTTCGACCACTGGATAAACTCCATCACGATCAGGAAGTAGCCAGGGAAGCCCATCTGGTTGATAACGTTGAGCTCGATTTCCAGACGCTCGTCATATTCAGGCCGCTTCTCCGCGCGCACGGCCGGATCGGGAAAGAGAAACTCAAGGCGCTCTTCCAGCCCTTCCCGCGACTTCATCACCAGAAAATCTTCGGTGGACATATCGCCTGTCGGGAACTGCGGCAGGAAGTACTCGCCAAGGCGTACCGTGACGTTGCAGCGCTTAGCAATTTCTACGCTGTTTTCCAGCGCTTCCGGGATGTCCGAGAACAGCTCGCACATCTCCTCTTCGCTGCGCATATATTGCTGAGGGCTGTAGTTGCGCGGGCGTTTGGGATCGTCCAGCGTATAACCGTCGTGGATCGCCACGCGGATTTCATGGGCGTCGAAGTCCTCTTCATTCAGGAAGCAGACTTCATTGGTGGCGACCACCGGCACGCCTTCGGCGATGGCGAGCTCAACCGCGGCGTGCAGATAGCTCTCCTCGTCGGCGCGACCGGTGCGCGTCAGTTCAAGGTAGTAGCGATCGGGAAAATGGGTCTGATAGAAGTCGAGGCACTGCGTCACCAGGGCGCTGTTGCCGCGCAGCAGGCTGCGGCCCACGTCGCCGCAGCGTCCGCCGGAGAGCAGAATCAATCCTTCACCCAGCTCTGGCAGCCAGTCGCGATCGATAACCGGACCGGCGATGCCGTAGCCGCGCTGATAGGCGCGCGAGATGAGCAGCGTCAGATTCTGATAGCCGGTATTGTTGGCGGCCAGCACCGTCAGCTGAGTCAGCTCGTCGCCCATGAGTTCGCTGGCGACCTTAAAGTCCGCGCCGATAATCGGTTTGATCCCCGCGCCGTGCGCGCTGCCGTAGAAACGCACCAGCCCGCACAGGTTCATAAAGTCCGTGATAGCGAGGGCCGGCATACCGAGCGCAGCCGCCTTTTTGACCAGCGGCCCGGTTTTCGCCAGGCCATCGACCATAGAGTAGTCACTGTGGACACGCAGATGTATAAAACGGGGTTCAGCCATATCGGTTTCCGGTTAAAACAGCGTCAGGCTATTAAAGCGTAGCTGGCTGGCCAGCGGCCAGAACTTCAGCGTCGATCAGGGCGTTGCGCACCGGCGCAAAGCTGCGGCGATGGTGCGGCGTGGCGCCGTGCTGCGTCAGCTTTTCCATATGCAGCGCGGTAGGATAGCCTTTATGCTGCGCGAAGCCATACTGGGGAAATAGCCGATCCAGCTCCGCCATTTCGCTATCGCGCGACACCTTGGCGATAATCGACGCCGCGCTGATCTCCGCGACCAGGCTATCGCCTTTCACTACCGCCTGCGAAGGCATCGGCAGCGCCGGGCAGCGGTTGCCGTCCACCAGCACGAAATCGGGCGCGATGGCCAGGCCGGCGACCGCGCGCTGCATCGCCAGCATGGTGGCGTGCAGAATATTGAGCCGGTCGATCTCCTCCGGCTCGGCGCGGCCCAGGCTCCACGCCAGCGCTTTTTCTTTGATCTCGTCGAACAGGGCGAGACGGCGCTTTTCCGACAGTTTTTTCGAGTCCGCCAGCCCCTGAATCGGGTTGGCGGGATCGAGAATCACCGCCGCCGTGACGACCGCGCCGACCAGCGGGCCGCGGCCCACTTCGTCAACGCCCGCAATCAGGCGGGCATTGGGATAGATAAAATCAGCCATTGGCGATCTCCAGTACGGCGTCCGCTGCCTGTTCGTCTGCGTTCCAGCGGATCTGCTGATGCAGTTCGGTGAAGGTCGCGAGCAGCGCATCGCGTTGCGCACCGGCATGCAGCAGCGGCTCGAGCGCCGCCGCCAGCGCGTGCGGTTCGCACTCCTCCTGCAGCAGCTCTTTCACCAGCTCGCGCCCCGCCAGCAGATTGGGCAGCGAGACGTAAGGCGTCTTCACCAGCCGCTTCGCCAGCCAGAAGGTTGAGGGCTTCATACGATAGCCGACCACCATCGGGCATTTTGCCAGCATACACTCCAGCGCGGCGGTGCCGGAGGCCAGAATCGCGGCGTCGCTCGCAATCATCGCTTCGCGTCCCTGGCCGTCCAGCAGATGCATCGGCACTTCAGGAGCGACGTCGGCTTTGATCTGTTCGAACTGCGCGCGACGTTTCGCGTTGACCAGCGGCACGACGATTTCCAGCGCCGGATAGCGTACCCGCAACAGCTGGGCCGCCCGCAGAAAATCGGCGCTGAGCATCTCGACTTCCGCATGTCGGCTGCCGGGCAGCAGCGCGAGGCAGAGCGCCTCGTCGCTAATGCCTAGCGTGCGGCGTGCGGCAGACTTATCCGGCTGCAGCGGCATCGCATCCGCCATGGTGTGGCCGATAAAGCGGCACGGCACGTTGAAGCGATCGTAAAAGGCTTTTTCAAACGGCAGGAAGGCGAGCACCAGATTGGTATTACGACCAATTTTAAATACGCGCTTTTGTCGCCACGCCCAGACCGAGGGGCTGACGTAGTGAATGGTGCGAATGCCGTTGCGCTTCAGTCGCCCTTCCAGCCGGATATTAAAATCGGGCGCATCAATGCCGACAAAGACATCCGGCTTGAGCTCTGTAAAGCGCTGCGTCAGGTCGCGGCCGATTTTCATCAGGCGCGGCAGACGGCCGAGCACTTCCACGATGCCCATCACCGCCAGCTCTTCCATCTCATACCAGGTTTCGCAGCCTTCGGCCTGCATGCGCGGGCCAGCCACGCCGACGAAACGGGCATCGGGATGACGCGCTTTGAGCGCGCGGATCAGACCGGCACCAAGAATATCGCCGGAAGTTTCTCCGGCGACCAGGGCTATCGTAAGGGGACGCACTGACATGAATTAACGAATCAACCCACGCGTAGAACGAGCGAAGAAGTCGTAGAAAGGCTGCACTTCGCTATGCTGCTTCGCCAGCGCTTCGATTTCTGGCTTGGCTTCTTCCAGCGTTTTGTTGCTGCGGTACAGCACTTTATAGGCGTTGCGAATAGCGTGCAGCGCCTCTTTGCTGAAGCCGCGGCGCTTCAGGCCTTCGATATTGATACCGAACGGCGTCGCGTGGTTGCCCTGCGCGATAACGTACGGCGGCACATCCTGCGCGACGCCTGAACACCCGCCGACCATCACATGCGCGCCGATGGTGCACCACTGATGCACCGCCGTCATTCCGCCGATAATCGCAAAATCGTCCACGGTGACGTGACCGCCCAGCGTGGCGTTGTTGGCGAAAATGCAGCGGTTGCCGATCACGCAGTCGTGCGCGATGTGCGCATTCACCATCAGCAGGTTGTCGCTGCCGATAGTGGTGACGCCGCCGCCCTGCGCGGTGCCGCGGTGAATGGTCACGCTTTCGCGGATGCGGTTGCGGTCGCCTACTTCAACGCGCGTCGGCTCGCCGGCATATTTCAGATCCTGGTTCACTTCGCCGATAGAGGCGAACTGATAGATCTGGTTATCTTTCCCGATACGCGTGTGGCCATTGATGACCACATGCGACTTCAGGACCGTCCCTTCACCGATTTCCACATGCGCGCCGATAAAGCAGAACGGGCCGATGTGGACGTTGGGGCCGATGATGGCCCCATCTTCGATGACGGAACTGGCATGGATGGTGGCGGTTGGATCAATCACAGATTATGCCTCCCGGCTACGGGCACACATCATGGTCGCTTCACAGACGATCTTGCCGTCAACGGTAGCAACGCCTTTAAAACGCGTCAAACCGCGGCGGGTTTTCTCGAAAGTCACTTCCATGATCATTTGATCGCCCGGTACGACCGGACGCTTGAAACGGGCTTCGTCGATGCCGGCGAAATAGTAGAGCTCACCCGGCTCCAGTTTACCCACGCTTTTAAACGCCAGGATACCGGTAGCCTGCGCCATCGCTTCGAGGATCAGAACGCCAGGGAAAATCGGTTTACCAGGGAAATGCCCCTGGAAAAACGGTTCGTTAACAGAGACGTTCTTTACCGCGCGCAGATACTTGTGCTCTTCAAACTCCAGCACGCGATCAACCAGCAGAAACGGGTAGCGGTGCGGCAGCAGCTCTAAAATTTCTTCAATTTTCAGAGTATGAGTTTCAGTAGTCAAAATACTCTTCCTGTCCTAAAAATCTGATGACATCAATAACACGGCCTGCACAGATCAATATGATCCTCCGCAGGCCGAAATCGGTTCAATGGCGCCTGGCTTGCCTGCTTAACAGTTTTTATTAGCAAGCCGGTCGCATGTGGGATGGCGTTTAGTCGTCTTTGCCGACCTTCCGCTCGATGGCTTTTAAGCGCTTGCTCATGTCATCGATGTTCATCACCAGCGCTGCAGTTTTGCGCCAGGTTTTATTGGGTTGTAGCGGAATGCCGGAGGAGTATACCCCAGGCTCTGTGATAGGACGCATAACCATGCCCATACCGGTAACAGTCACCTTGTCACAGATTTCCATATGGCCGTTAATGACGCTGGCGCCGCCAATCATACAGTAACGTCCAATTTTCAAACTACCCGCCATGATCACACCACCCGCAACCGCGGTATTGTCGCCAATAACCACGTTGTGTGCGATCTGACACTGGTTGTCTATGATAACACCATTGCCGATCAGAGTGTTATCCAGCGCGCCACGATCGATAGTGGTACAGGCGCCGATTTCTACCCGATCGCCGATAATTACAGCGCCAAGCTGCGGGATTTTCACCCAATTGCCGCGATCGTTGGCGTAGCCGAAACCGTCCGCGCCGATCACGGTGCCGGACTGAATCAGACAATCCTGACCGATTTCGATTTCATGGTAGACGGTGACGTTGGCCCAAAGGCGGCTATTGTTGCCGATGCGCGTCTTTTTGCCAACGAAGCAGCCTGCGCCGATGACAACGTTGTCGCCAAGCACCACGTCCGATTCAATCACCGCGTTGGCGCCGACAGAGACGTTCTGCCCCAGCTTCGCGCTGGGATCGATTACCGCGCTGGGCGCGATATTCTGCGCAGGCTGCGGCGTGGTATCCAGCAGCTGAGCCATGCGCGCATAGGTCAGATAGGGATTCTTCACCACCAGCGCGGCCGAGTGGCACCACTCCAGATCCGCTTCCGTCAGCACCACGGCCGAAGCCTGACACTGGGCGAGCTGCTCGCGGTAGCGGCTGTTGCTGAGAAATGTGATTTGGCCGGTTTGGGCGGATTGCATAGAAGCAATGCCGGAGATGGCGAGGTCGCCATCTCCGTGCAATTCTGCATCCAACTGCTGGGCTAAATCAGCCAGTCGAATTGATGACATCGATTATTTAACCTGTTTCAGCACGTCAGCAGTAATGTCTTTCGCGTTTGCCGCGTAAGCCACCGCGTTGGCGTCGATCACCACGTCATAACCTTCGTCGCTCGCGACTTTCTTCACGGCGTCCTGAATGCGGCTCAGCAGTTTGTTACGCTCTTCCATCTGACGACGACGGTTATCCTGCTCAAAAGCCTGGGCTTTAGAAGAGAAGGCTTCGCGCTGAGACATGACGTCTTTTTCCATGCGGCTGCGATCGCTGGCCTTCATGGTTGAACCGTCACGCTGCAGGCGCTGCATTTTGGTCTGCAGGTCGCGTTCCTGGCTCTGCAGCTCGGTTGCGCGGCCTTTGAACTCGTTTTCCAGCTGTTTCGCAACGGTCGCACGCTGCGGTAACTGTTGGAAAATGCTGGACACGTTTACCACTGCGATTTTGTCAGCAGCCTGAGCGCCTGCGGATACAGCTAAAGCAAGACCCAGTCCTGCGGCACACAACAACTTTTTCACTATAAACTCCTTACCATCAACGTTTGTGTCAGCGACACAGTGTTTGCTCCGAACCGCTCTAAAAACCGCGATTCGGTAGCAAGACTTCAGCTTATGCTTCCTTGCTCAGAACCTTACCAGGTTTTACCAATGTTAAACTGGAACTGTTCTGATTTGTCCCCTTCCACTTTTTTGACCGGCTGGGCATAAGAGAAGACCAGCGGCCCCAGCGGGGACATCCACTGCAGCGCAATACCGCTTGAAACGCGGATATTGTTTGGATCGCTATAGTCCGGGATGCCGGCGGCACGGGTTTCAGCCGTATTCTCCCACTTGGTATCCCAGACGGTACCCGCATCCACAAACAGCGAGGTGCGTACCGAGTTGGCGTATTTCTCGCTCAGGAACGGCGTCGGCGTAATCAGCTCCAGGCTGGCCACCGCCATCGCGTTGCCGCCGACCGCGTCGTTCGACTTACAAATGCCGTTCGGATCGCTCAGCGTACAGGTAGACGAACGGTCGTTCAGGTAAGCCGCTTTCGGACCGATGGTGTTAGAGCGGAAACCGCGCACCGTGCTCGAGCCACCCGCATAGAAGTTCTCATAGAACGGCATCTCTTTACCGCCCAAACCATCGCCGTAACCGACGCGGCCGCGGCCTAACACCACCCAGGTGCGATCGCGGTTAAGCGGCACGTACTGCTGGGTATCGAGCGTCGCTTTGTAGAAGCTGTTGTCCGATCCCGGGATGGTGACCTTGCCGTTCAGGTTGGTACGGTTACCCGAGGTCGGGAAGAAGCCGCGATCCAGGGTGTTGTACGTCCAGCCGTAGTTGAAGGTGAAGTCATCTGCCGAGAAATCGCCTTTGTCGTTCAGCTCCTGCGGCTTGCCGACCGAATCGAGATAGCGCCACATCGCCACCTGCGGCTGCATGTTGGAAAGGTCGTTGTGCACATAGCCCAGGCCCACACGCAGCGTGTTGTTTTCGTTGACCGGGAAGCCCAGGGTGCCGTCTACGCCGTAACTTTTGTTGGTGTAGTCGGACAGGTCGGCATCGTCTGCTTTAAAGTCGTTATAGAAGACGCGGCCGCCCAGGCTCACGCCGTCGACCGTAAAGTACGGATCGGTCAGCGAGAATTCGGCATAGGTCTGATAGTCATTTTTGGTACCGCTGATGCTCACCGTGTTGCCGGTGCCCAGCCAGTTGTCCTGGGTGACGCCAACCTGGAAGCTGACGCCGCTTTCGGTGCCGTAGCCGACGCCGAAGTTAAAGGTACCGGTGTTGCGCTCTTTCACCTTGTAGACCACGTCTACCTGATCGGGCGCGCCCGGCACGCGCTGGGTGTCCACATCAACGGTTTCAAAGTAGCCGGTGCGGTTCAGGCGCTCTTTACCCTGCTCCACCAGGTCGCTGCCCAGCCATGCGCCTTCCATCTGGCGCATTTCGCGACGCAGCACCGCATCTTTCGAGGTGTCGTTGCCTTCGAAGCGCACTTTGCGCACGTAGTAACGGTTGCCGGCATCGACGCTGATATGCAGCTTCACCGTTTTATCGGCGTCGTTGATTTCCGGCTGCGTCATAACGCGCGGATAGGCGTAGCCGTAACGGCCCAGCAGCTTCTTGATGTCATCTTCCATCTGGGTGACTTTGGTGCCGTTATAGAGCTCGCCCGATGGAATCTGCGTCAGATGTTCGATTTCTGCCGAGTGGCCCGCCATGCTGCCGTTGACGATCACGCCGGCGATTTTGTACTGATCGCCCTCGGTGATGTTAACGGTGATGTAGATGCCTTTTTTATCCGGCGTCAGGCTGACCTGCGTCGAATCGATGTTAAAGCGCGCATAGCCGCGATCGAGATAGAAGCTGCGCAGCGTCTCAAGGTCGCCCGCCAGTTTTTGCTTCTGATATTTGCGATCGCCGACCACGTTCCACCACGGCACTTCGTCGCGCAGCTGGAAACGAGAGATCAGCTCGTCAGAGCTAAACGCCTTATTGCCGACGATGTTAATCTGCTGAATCTTGGCGGAGACGCCCTCAGTGAAGACCAGTTTCAGGTCAACGCGGTTGCGCGGCAGCGGCGTCACTACGGCCTTCACGTTGGCGGTGTATTTACCGACGCTGTAGTAGAAATCCTCCAGTCCCTTCTCAATCGAAGAGATGGTGGTGCGATCCAGGGCTTCGCCTACGCGTACGCCAGAGGCCTCAAGGTTCTGCTTGAGCTGCTCCTCTTTCACCGCTTTGTTGCCGGTAAAGGTAATGCTGGCAATGGTAGGACGTTCTTTTACCTGAACAATCAGCGTAGTTCCGTCGCGCAGGACCTGAACATCCTCAAAGTTGCCGGTAGCGAACAGTGAACGAATGGTATTTTTGACATCTTCGTCATTAACCGTATCGCCAACTCGTACCGGCATGCTCAGCAGAGCCGCGCCGACGGCGACTCGCTGCAGCCCTTCGAAATGAATATCCTTCACCACGAAATCGTCTGCACCGTAAACGGTGGCGCTGCTAAACAGCAGCGACGCTATGAGCAACTTTTTCATCGCCATCGTTATTATGCGTTTTCCTAACACATCCCGCGTCTGTCTGCGTTCCAGCGATTACAGACGTGAGAAATCATTGAAAAGTGCAAGCCCCATTAACAACACCAGCAGGATTGAGCCAATGCGATAACTGAAGTCCTGAACTCGCTCGGACACCGGTCCACCTTTGATCTTTTCGATCGCCAGGAAGAGCAAATGCCCACCATCTAACACCGGCAGTGGGAAGAGATTGATGATTCCAAGGTTGACGCTAATCAACGCCAGAAACATCAGGTAGTAAATCATCCCGTATTCCGCTGACAATCCTGCGCCCTGCGCAATCGAAATCGGCCCGCTCAGGTTGTTCAGCTTTACATCGCCGGTAATTAACTTGCCCAGCATGGAGACCGTTAGCTTCATCAGTTGCCAGGTTTTCGCGCTGGCCTCACCGATAGCGTCAAACGCGCCATACTGCCTTACCGTTTTGTAGGCTTCCGGCAGCGGGACAACGCGCGGGATAACCCCAGCGAAACCCTCTGCCTTCGCGCCCGGCCTGGCTTCCGGCGTCAGGTGCAGCTGCACCGTTTCGCCGTTGCGATTGACGTCCAGGACCATCTCTTTGCCAGGATTATCCCGCACCTGCATGACAAAACTTTGCCATTGCGTTAACGGCTGACCATCGACTTTAACGATCCTGTCGCCCGCTTGCAAACCGGCGACGCTCGCGGGCGAGTCAGCCTGCACCTCCGCCAGCGTGGTTTCGATTTGCGGACCGCGCGGACGAATGCCCAGCGCCACAACCGGATCCTCTTTGTCTGGCTCGAACTGCCAGTTGCGCAGATCGACCGCTTTCTGTTGCGTCGCCTCTTCGCCGAAGCGCGAGACGGTCAGCACCGTTTGCGCGTCGCCGATTTTGCCGATCAGCGCCATACGCACGGCATCCCAGTCAGGCGTTTCGATACCGTCGACTGCTTTAAGTTCCATCCCGCTGACAATTTGCGCCTGCGCCGCCACCGATCCGTTCACAATTTCGCCAACGACCGGGCGCACACCCGGAACGCCGTGAATAAACACGACCCAGTAGGCGAACACGGCGAAGATGAAATTGGCGACGGGACCGGCGGCGATAATCGAGGCGCGCTGCCAGATGGCTTTATTGTTGAAAGCCTGATGACGCAGTTCGGCGGGCACGCTTTCCACGCGCTCGTCGAGCATTTTGACATAGCCTCCGAGCGGGATCAGCGCGATAACGTATTCGGTGCCCTGCTTATCGCGACGCTGCCAGAGCGCCTTGCCGAAGCCGATAGAGAAGCGTTCAACGCGCACGCCGCAGCGGCGCGCTACCCAAAAATGGCCGAACTCGTGAACGGTGATCAGCACGCCAAGGGCGATGATAAAGGCGACAAAACTCCACAATATACTCAACATCTACGCCTGTCCTCAGAGAGTGCGGAACACCAGCAGCAGTAAACAGGCGAAAACCGGCACCGCCGCGGTGAGGCTGTCGATGCGATCGAGTATGCCGCCGTGACCCGGGATTAGGCTGCCGCTGTCTTTAATGCCCGCTTCACGTTTGAACATGCTTTCCGTTAAATCGCCTAACACCGATGCGAGCGTCGCCAGCACGGCGCAGACGATCAGCGTACCGGCGGAAACGGTCAGCGGCGCTAAGCTGGCGAACAGCCAGGCGATCAGCGCGGAAGAAACCAGGCCGCCGAAAAAGCCTTCCCAGGTTTTACCGGGCGAGACCTTAGGCGCCAGCTTATGTTTGCCGAACAGCCTGCCGAACATGTAGGCGCCGGAATCCGCGCCCCACACCAGGAACATCACGAACAGCAGCCACCATGAGCCGGCGTAGTGATCGCTCTCGTAGTGATACTGACGCAGCGCCATCATGCCCCAGAAAAAGGGGATAAGCGTGAGAATGCCGAATACCAGGCGCAAGGGGCGCGAATGGCGCCACAGAGAGGCCGAGGCGGGATAAGAGAGAACCAGGAACAGCGCCACAATCCACCACGCCAGCGACGCCCAGAGCGACGTGGCGACCTGCGGCAGATGTACGTCACGCTGATAGGGAGGAAGAGTAAAGAGCATCCCCGCCAGCAGCAGCCCACACAGCAGAGAAAGCCAGATGCGCTGTTGGCGCGACGCCATGCCCGCAAGCTGGCCCCATTCCCAGGCGCCGAGCATGCAGATGATAATCGTCGTAATCGCAAAACCAACGGGCGGTAACCAGAAAAGCGCAGCAATCACCAGCGGAATGAGAATAAGCGCGGTAATCAGACGAGACTTCAGCAAAGGTTACCCCCTGTTTGCTCAGGCGCCGCCTGGTGCAGCGCCGCCAAAACGACGCTCCCGCAGAGAGAATGCATTCAGTGCACCTTCAAAAACGTGTTCATCAAAATCAGGCCAGAGAACATCGGTGAAATAAAACTCAGCATAGGCGATCTGCCACAGCAGGAAGTTGCTAATCCGATGCTCTCCCCCGGTCCTTATCACTAGATCCACTGGAGCCAGTCCCTGCATGCACAGATGGGCAGACAGGTTTTCCTCGGTGATCTGGTCAGGACGCAGCAAACCTTCCTGAACCTGCTCAGCGAGTTTTTTCACTCCCTGGATAATATCCCAACGTCCGCCATAGTTCGCGGCAATATTGAGAGTCAGTCCACTATTTTGCTGAGTCAGTTCCTCGGCGCGACGAATACGCTCCTGAATACGGTTACTGAAACGGCTTACGTCGCCGATAACGCGCAGACGCACGTTATGCTTGTGCAGGCTCTTCACTTCGCTGTCGAGCGCCCAGACAAACAGCTCCATCAGCGCCGTGACTTCCGAAGCCGGTCGGCTCCAGTTTTCACTGCTGAAGGCATAGAGCGTCAGCGCTTCAAGATTATTGCTGACAGCGAAGCTGACGGAGCGGCGTACCGCTTTAACGCCCGCTTTATGGCCGGAAATACGCAGTTTTCCCTGATTTTTAGCCCAACGACCATTGCCATCCATAATGATAGCCACGTGACGCGGGCCTGTTCCCTGTTGGTCATCGGTTTTGTTGTGATTATTGGACGACATAACGCGTAATTAATTCCTGTTGTCAGAAATGCTGTGGTTTCTGAATACATTGCGCCCGGTCTTCTCTCACCCAAAAGGGGCGAGGCGCATCAGATGCGATGCCATACCCGGAAACGCGAGCGAGCGACTATACCATTTTCGCTACAGGCGAACAAATAGCGGCGCGCGTTAACGCGAGGTCGCGAAACGCGGCAGCATCTCTGTGGCGCTGGCGCGCGCGGCGCGGTCGATATCCAGTACGGCGTCCACCGAGTCCGGCTCCGCAAACGTCTGCGCCGCCAGCGCTTCGCTGTTGATCGCCGCGATGTCGGTAAAGCGGATCTGGTTATCCAGAAAGGCCGCCACCGCAACCTCATTGGCCGCGTTCAGCGTCGTGGTCGCCGCCTGCCCTGCCTCGCAGGCATCTATCGCCAGTTTCAGGCAAGGGTAGCGGGCAAAGTCAGGTTCAGCGAACGTCAGCGCGGACATGCGGGTGAAGTCCAGCGGCGTGACGCCTGCCGAAATACGCGCGGGCCAGGCCATGCAGTGTGCAATGGGGGTGCGCATATCCGGTGAACCGAGCTGAGCCAGCACGCTGCCGTCGCAGTAGCGCACCATGGAGTGGATCATCGACTGCGGATGCAGGATCACCTCCATTTGCGCTGCGCTGGCGTTAAATAACCAGCGGGCTTCAATGTATTCGAGACCTTTATTCATCATGGTGGCCGAGTCGACGGAGATTTTACGTCCCATCGACCAGTTCGGATGCGCGCAGGCCTGCTCTGGCGACATGGTCGCGAGGTCAGCCAGCGGCGTGTCACGAAAAGGACCACCCGATCCCGTAAGGATAATGGACTCAATGCCATTTTCTCGCAGGTCAGCGTATCCTAACTGATGCTGGATGGAAGCGGGCAAACTCTGAAAAATCGCGTTATGCTCGCTGTCGACGGGCAGCAGCTGCGCCTGATGATGGCGTACAGCCTCCATAAACAAACGGCCGCAGGTGACAAGAGACTCTTTATTGGCGAGCAGCACGCTTTTCCCGGCGCGGATCGCCGCCAGCGTCGGCAGCAAACCCGAGGCGCCGACGATCGCCGCCATCACCTGGTCGACCTCGTCGAGCGCCGCCAGCTCACACGCGGCCTGAACGCCGGAGAGCACTTCGGTAGAGACGTTGAGTGCTTTCAGTCGTTCACGCAGCGCCTGCGCGGAAGCTTCATCCGCCATTGCCGCATAGCGCGGCTGAAAGGCCTGACACTGTTCCGCCATCAGCGCAACGTTCTGTCCGGCCACCAGCGCGGTGATTTGATAGAGCTCAGGATTGGCGCGAACCACCGCCAGCGTGCTGGCGCCGATTGATCCGGTAGAACCCAGCAAGGTTAATCGCTTCATTAAGCTATCCCTGTGAAGACGTCGAATAACTCCGCAAGCGCGGAAGGTATAATGTAAAACGCCGCCAGAGCGCATTCGCAATGAACACAGCCCTGAACGGCGTTTTATACCCAAGGATATCGGGTATAGAGAGCAACCGATGGGATTAGAACTCCATCAGCTCCTTCTCTTTTTCGGCCAGCGCCGCATCGACGTTCTTGATGCGCGCATCGGTCATTTTCTGGATCTCTTCCTGAGTACGACGCTCATCGTCTTCGCTGATCTCTTTATCTTTCAGCAAGGCTTTGATTTTGTCGTTGGCGTCGCGGCGCACGTTGCGCACGGAAACGCGGCCCTGCTCGGCTTCGCCGCGTACGATCTTGATCAGATCTTTACGACGCTCTTCGGTCAGCGCAGGCAGCGGAACGCGAATGTCGCTACCGGCTGAGTTCGGGTTCAGGCCGAGGTCAGAAGCCATAATGGCTTTTTCCACTGCCGGACCCATAGAGCGATCGAACACGTTGATTTTCAGCGTGCGTGAGTCTTCTACGGTGACGGAAGCGAGCTGACGCAGCGGCGTCGGCGTACCGTAGTATTCGACCACGATACCGTCGAGCAGTGAAGGTGAAGCGCGACCGGTGCGCACTTTGCTGATGGTGTTTTTAAACGCTTCGACGCATTTGTCCATGCGCGTTTCAGCATCTTTTTTGATGTCGTTAATCACGTTGAAACCCTTGGATTCGGTTTGACCTGGCCATTCCGGCGGCGCCGGAAGCGGTATCGCTGTTGAGCGATAATCCTGAATGGTGCGCGGTAACGTTCACCGCGCCGACAGAATATACCTTATTTTATCTTGCGTCGGGTATTAATGCGTAATCAGGGTGCCTTCTTTTTCGCCCATGACTACGCGACGCAGCGCGCCAGGTTTGTTCATATTAAATACGCGGATCGGCAGCTGGTGGTCACGCGCCAGCGTAAAGGCCGCCAGATCCATTACTTTCAGCTCGCGTTCCAGCACTTCGGCGTAGGAGAGCTGATCGTAGAGCGTCGCATCCGGATTTTTTACCGGATCGGCGGAGTAAACGCCGTCGACTTTGGTCGCCTTCAGCACCACGTCCGCTTCGATCTCGATGCCGCGCAGGCAGGCCGCCGAGTCGGTGGTGAAGAACGGGTTGCCGGTGCCGGCGGAGAAAATCACCACGCGGTTGTTGCGCAGCAGGCTGATCGCTTCGGCCCAGCTGTAGTTGTCGCACACGCCGTTGAGGGGAATAGCGGACATCAGGCGCGCGTTGACGTAGGCACGATGCAGCGCATCGCGCATCGCCAGGCCGTTCATTACGGTCGCCAGCATGCCCATATGGTCGCCTACGACGCGGTTCATTCCCGCCTGCGCCAGACCTGCGCCGCGGAACAGGTTGCCGCCGCCAATCACCACGCCTACCTGAATGCCCAGCTCGACCAGTTCTTTCACCTCTTGCGCCATGCGGTCAAGCACGCTCGCGTCGATACCAAAACCTTCGGCACCTTGCAGTGCTTCGCCACTCAGTTTCAGCAGGATACGTTGATATACAGGTTTTGCGTTGGTCGCCATGGTCGGTTCTTCCTGGAAGAGTTGAAAAGGAGAAGTTAAATCTGATCGATCATCCGCTTAGCGCGCGTAAATTACTATTGGGATGAGACTGAAAAGCGTCTGCTTAGCGTAGCAGACAAAAAAGAACCGCCTTCTGGCGGTTCCTTTCACAGCATTAAGACTGTTTGGACATTGCCGCTACTTCAGCAGCGAAGTCGCTTTCGACTTTCTCAATGCCTTCGCCCACTTCGAAGCGGATGAAGTTGATGACGTCAGCGCCCTGCTCTTTCAGCGCCTGGCCAACGGTTTTGCTCGGATCGATAACGAAAGCCTGACCGGTCAGAGAGACTTCGCCGGTGAATTTCTTCATGCGGCCTTCAACCATCTTCTCTGCGATCTCTTTCGGCTTGCCAGACTGCATCGCGATGTCCAGCTGAACCTGGTACTCTTTCTCAACCACGTCGGCAGAGACGTCTTCCGGCTTAACGAATTCCGGCTTGCTGGCTGCAACGTGCATAGCGATCTGCTTGATCAGCTCTTCGTCAGCGCCTTTAGCGGAGATCAGTACGCCGATTCGCGCGCCGTGCAGGTATGAACCCAGCTGCTCGCCTTCCAGCACTGCGATACGACGGATGTTGATGTTTTCGCCGATTTTCGCTACCAGCGCAACGCGCTCTTCTTCGAATTTCGCTTTCAGCGCTTCAACGTCGGTGATGCGTTCTGCGGTCGCCGCGTCCAGCACTTTGTCAGCGAAGGCCTGGAAACCAGCGTCTTTCGCAACGAAGTCAGTCTGGCAGTTAACTTCCAGGATCACGCCGTAGTTGCCGTCGATTTTGGTTTTGATCACGCCGTCAGCAGCCACGTTGCCTGCTTTTTTCGCCGCTTTGATCGCGCCGGACTTACGCATGTTCTCAATCGCCAGCTCGATGTCGCCATTCGCTTCGGTCAGCGCTTTTTTGCAGTCCATCATGCCCGCGCCAGTACGCTCGCGCAGTTCTTTTACCAGTGCAGCGGTAATTTCAGCCATTCCAGAATCCTCGGTTCGTACCCCCGTGCTTACGCACTAAGGCACCTGTTGCGGAAAATTTACTCTGTCCCGCCCGCCTGATAAGGAGGCGTGACAGACGGAGATAAAATAAAGGGGCCAAGACTGGCCCCTTAACAGATTACATCTGATGTCTAAGGGCTCTTTGTCAGAGCGAACCTTATTAAGCGTTTTCTAAAGACGCTTCTTCAGCCTGCTCAGCCAGGTCCTGTGAACGGCCTTCGCGCACGGTAGTGGCAACGGCAGTCAGGTACAGGCTAACAGCACGGATCGCATCGTCGTTACCCGGGATAACGAAGTCAACGCCGTCTGGATCAGAGTTGGTATCAACGATCGCGAATACCGGGATACCCAGGTTGTTCGCTTCTTTGATCGCGATGTGCTCGTGATCGGCGTCGATAACGAACAGCGCGTCCGGCAGACCGCCCATGTCTTTGATACCGCCCAGGCTGTTTTCCAGCTTGGCCAGTTCGCGACCGCGCATCAGCGCTTCTTTCTTGGTCAGTTTGTCGAAGGTGCCGTCCTGAGACTGAGTCTCAAGATCTTTCAGACGTTTGATAGACTGACGAACGGTTTTCCAGTTGGTCAGCATACCACCCAGCCAGCGGTGGTTTACAAAGAACTGGTCGCAGCTCAGTGCAGACTCTTTAATCGCTTCGCTGGCAGCGCGCTTGGTACCGACGAACAGGATCTTGCCTTTACGGGCAGAGATTTTGTTCAGCTCAGCCAGAGCGTGGTTGAACATCGGTACAGTCTGCTCAAGGTTGATGATGTGAACTTTGTTACGCGCACCGAAGATGAACGGCTTCATTTTCGGGTTCCAGTAACGGGTCTGGTGACCGAAGTGAACACCAGCCTTGAGCATGTCGCGCATGGAAACAGTTGCCATGATTACCTCTAGATTAAGTTTGGGGTTGGGCCTCCATGTATCCCATACGACCGACCTCTTTCGAAGCACCCCGGCGTATGTGTCGATACATGTGTGTTTTAGTACACAAAGTGAGTTTTTCGCGTTTCTCGCCGACCATAACGGCCTGACAGAGAATCGTCGGCGCGCTTTATATCACAACCACGCTGCTGAAGCCAGAATTTGTTCAGCGCGCGGCCGCGCGACGCGAACTGTTTGGCGGCCTTGTTTTCGGCTGCTAACATGACAGCACATCGTTCATTATTGCTGAAATTTTCGGCAACTGCGGATTAATTTAATGGCAATTTCAATTAAAACCCCTGAAGAAATCGAAAAAATGCGCGTCGCCGGCCGACTGGCCGCCGAGGTGCTGGAGATGATCGCCCCGCACGTCAAACCCGGCGTCTCTACCGGCGAACTAGACCGCATCTGCCACGATTACATCACCAACGAGCAGCACGCCGTCTCCGCCTGCCTTGGCTATCACGGCTTCCCGAAATCGGTCTGCATCTCGGTTAACGAAGTGGTGTGTCACGGCATTCCCAGCGACGATCGCCTGCTGAAAGATGGCGACATCATTAACATCGACGTGACCGTGATTAAAGACGAGTACCACGGCGACACCTCGAAGATGTTTATCGTCGGCAAGCCGACCATCCAGGGCGAGCGTCTGTGCCACATCACCCAGCAGAGCCTCTACCTGGCACTGCGTCTGGTGAAGCCGGGCATTCGTCTGCGCGAGCTGGGCCGCGCCATTCAGAAATATGTCGAATCGCACGACTTCTCCGTCGTGCGCGAGTACTGCGGCCACGGCATCGGCAAAGGCTTTCACGAAGAGCCGCAGGTGCTGCACTACGACGCAGACGACGGCGGCGTGGTGCTGCAGGCGGGCATGACCTTTACCGTGGAGCCGATGGTCAACGCCGGCGACTACCGCATCCGCACCATGAAAGACGGCTGGACGGTAAAAACCAAAGATCGCAGCTTGTCCGCGCAGTACGAGCATACTATTGTGGTGACCGATAACGGCTGCGAAATCCTGACCCTGCGTAGCGACGACACCATCGACGCGGTGCTGGTCAACGAAGGGTAATCGTCCCCCACAGATAAAAAGCCGGCCCTGCGCCGGTTTTTTTATGGCTCAAGAAGAGAGAAGCGGTATGAGCGCTATCCTGACGGATGAGGTCATTGACGGCCTGCAAGACTCCCCGGCGCACTGGGATGACGCGGTGCTGACCCGCGACACCCTGAAGCAGAAGCTGGAAACCTTTAACGCCTTTCTCTCCACGGCGTTCGACGCCGGCGAATCGGCAGAAACGTTGATTGACGCGCGCACCCTGTTTATCGATCGTCTGCTGCGCCGCCTGTGGCGCTTTTACGGCTTCGATGACCTGCCCGCTATCGCGCTGGTGGCGGTCGGCGGCTACGGCCGCGGCGAGCTGCATCCCCTTTCCGACGTCGATATCCTGATCCTCAGCCGCGATCCGCTCGACGACGCGAGCGCGCAGCAAACCAGCGAACTGTTGACGCTGCTGTGGGATCTCAAGCTAGAGGTAGGCCACAGCGTGCGCACGCTGGAAGAGTGTCTGCTGGAAGGGTTGGCCGACCTGACCGTCGCCACCAACCTTATCGAGTCGCGCATGCTGACCGGCGACGTCGCCCTGTTTCTGGAGATGCAAAAAAATATCTTCAGCGAAGGCTTCTGGCCGTCGGCGACCTTTTACGCCGCCAAGATCGAAGAGCAGCAGGCGCGCCATCAGCGCTATCACGGCACCAGCTATAACCTTGAACCTGACATCAAAAGCAGTCCAGGCGGCCTGCGCGATATCCATACGCTGCAGTGGGTGGCGCGTCGTCACTTCGGCGCCACCACGCTGGATGAAATGGTGGGATTCGGCTTCCTCACCGAAGCGGAGCGCAACGAGCTTAACGAATGTCAGGCCTTTCTCTGGCGCATCCGCTTCGCGCTGCATCTGACGCTGACGCGCTACGACAACCGGCTGCTGTTCGACCGTCAGCTCAACGTCGCACAGCGCCTTAACTACCAGGGCGAAGGCAACGAGCCGGTGGAACGCATGATGAAGGATTTCTTCCGCGTCACGCGCCGCATCGGCGAGCTGAACCAGATGCTGCTGCAGCTGTTCGACGAAGCGATCCTGGCGCTCTCCACCACCGAAAAGCCGCGTCCGCTGGACGACACCTTTCAGCTGCGCGGCAACCTGATCGACCTGCGCGACGAAACGCTGTTCGAGCGCGAACCGCAGGCGATCCTGCGCATGTTCTACGTGATGGTGCGCAACGAAAACATTCGCGGCATCTACTCCACCACGCTGCGCCAGCTGCGCTACGCACGTCGTCATCTCAAACAGCCGCTGTGTCAGATTCCGGAGGCGCGCCAGCTTTTTATGTCGATTCTGCGCCATCCGGGCGCGGTCAAGCGCGCGCTGCTGCCGATGCACCGCCACAGCGTGCTCTGGGCCTACACGCCGCTGTGGGGCCATATCGTCGGACAGATGCAGTTCGACCTGTTCCACGCCTACACCGTCGATGAGCACACCATCCGCGTGCTGCAAAAGCTGGAGAGCTTCGCCAGCGAGACGACGCGCCCGATGCATCCGCTCTGCGTCGAGCTCTGGCCGCGTCTGCCGCAGCAGGAGCTGCTGCTGATGGCGGCGCTGCTGCACGACATCGCCAAAGGCCGCAACGGCGATCACTCGATTCTCGGCGCGCAGGACGCGCTGGAATTCGCCGAGCTGCACGGCCTCAACTCGCGCGAGACCCAGCTGGTCGCCTGGCTGGTGCGCCATCATCTGCTGATGTCGGTGACGGCGCAGCGCCGCGATATTCAGGATCCCACCGTGATCCAGCAGTTCGCTGAAGTGATGCAGAACGAGAACCGGCTGCGCTATCTGGTCTGCCTGACCGTGGCCGATATCTGCGCCACCAACGAAACGCTGTGGAACAGCTGGAAGCAGAGTCTGCTGCGCGAGCTCTTCTTCGCCACCGAGAAGCAGCTGCGACGCGGCATGGAGAACAGCCCGGATCTGCGCGAGCGCGTGCGTCATCACCGGCTGCAGGCGCTGGCGCTGCTGCGCATGGACAATATCGACGAAGAGCGGCTGCACAATATCTGGAACCGCTGCCGCGCCGACTATTTCCTGCGCCACACGCCGAACCAGCTCGCGTGGCATGCGCGTCATTTAATGGAGCACGATCTGCGCCAGCCGCTGGTGTTGGTCAGCCCGCAGGCGACGCGCGGCGGCACCGAGATTTTTATCTGGAGTCCCGACCGCCCTTATCTCTTCGCGACCGTCGCGGGCGAGCTGGACCGTCGCAATCTCAGCGTGCACGACGCGCAGATTTTCACCAGCCGCGACGGCATGGCGATGGATACCTTTATCGTGCTGGAGCCGGACGGCAGTCCGCTGGCGCCCGATCGCCACCTGATGATCCGCCAGGCGCTGGAGCAGGCGATCGCTCAGACCAGTTGGAATCCGCCGCGCACGCGCCGTCCATCGGCGAAGCTGCGCCACTTCAGCGTCGATACCGAAGTCAACTTTTTGCCGACCCATACCGATCGTCGCAGCTATCTGGAGCTGGTGGCGCTCGATCAGCCCGGCCTGCTGGCGCGCGTGGGCGAAGTCTTCGCCGATATGGGCGTCTCGCTGCACGGCGCGCGCATCAGCACCATCGGCGAGCGCGTCGAGGATTTGTTTATTCTCGCCAACAGCGAGCGGCGCGCGCTTGACGCGGAAATGCGCAAAGCGTTGCAACAACGGTTGACAGAAGCCCTTAATCCAAACGATAAAGTGTGACCGCAATCGATTTACTTATTTACTCTTTGTGCCGGGACGTGGTCCGGCATGCACCAGACAGATCAGGAAAAAATTATGCAACAGTTACAGAGCGTTATTGAAACGGCCTTCGAGCGTCGCGCCGAGATTACTCCGACAAGCGTCGATCCGGTGACCCGTGAAGCTATCAACCAGGTGATCGCTCAGCTGGACAGCGGCGCGCTGCGCGTAGCAGAAAAGATCGACGGTCAGTGGGTAACGCATCAGTGGCTGAAGATGGCGGTTCTGCTGTCGTTCCGCATTAACGAAAACCAGGTGATGGAAGGCGCAGAAACCCGCTTTTACGACAAGGTGCCGATGAAGTTCGCCGGCTGGGACGATGCGCGCTTTAAAGCGGCTGGTTTCCGCGTCGTGCCGCCGGCGGCGGTTCGCCAGGGCGCCTATATCGCACGCAATACCGTGCTGATGCCGTCCTACGTCAACATCGGCGCTTATGTCGACGAAGGCAGCATGGTCGATACCTGGGCGACCGTGGGCTCCTGCGCGCAGATTGGTAAAAACGTTCATCTCTCCGGCGGCGTCGGCATTGGCGGCGTGCTGGAGCCGCTGCAGGCGAACCCGACCATCATCGAAGATAACTGCTTTATCGGCGCGCGCTCCGAGATCGTCGAAGGCGTGATCGTGGAAGAAGGCGCGGTGATTTCGATGGGCGTTTACATCGGCCAGAGCACCAAAATCTACGATCGCGAAACCGGTGAAGTGCACTACGGCCGCGTACCGGCGGGTTCCGTGGTGGTGTCCGGCAACCTGCCTTCTAAAGATGGCAGCTACAGCCTCTACTGCGCGGTTATCGTTAAGAAAGTCGACGCGAAAACGCGCGGCAAAGTAGGCATCAACGAACTGCTGCGCACCATCGACTAAGCCTCTGTGACGGGCCTATCCGGCCCGTCATTTTTTCTTTACACTTCTCTCTCTTACAACCTGATTCGCGAAACGAATTAACAGGTGCGTTTACTTTTTACCCAGGTCATAATCCGCGCCAGTTATCTCCCGTCGCGCAGTGTTCAATCCGTTTTTTGTCTACAGTTATTTTTGTGCCATGAACACAGATGCGCGCTTCTCTCTTTTTGGTGGAAAAATCGCTATGTATGACAACCTTAAAAGCTTAGGCATTAATAACCCGGACGATATCGATCGCTATAGCCTGCGTCAGGAAGCCAACAACGACATCCTTAAAATTTACTTTCGCAAAGACAAAGGCGAGTTCTTCGCCAAGAGCGTGAAGTTTAAATATCCGCGCCAGCGCAAAACCGTGGTCGCAGACAATATCAATCAGGGCTACAAAGAGGTTCAGGAGATCAGCCCGAACCTGCGCTATGTGATCGACGAACTGGATCAGATCTGCCAGCGCGATCAGGTGGAAGTGGATCTGAAGCGTAAGATCCTGGCGGATCTGCGCCATCTGGAGAGCGTGGTGACCAACAAAATTGCTGAGATTGAAGGCGATCTGGACAAGCTGACGCGCAATAACCGGTAACGCGCCTGCTGTTGCTTGCTACAGAAGGCCAGCCAACGCTGGCCTTTTTGTCGTCTCAGCTTTGCTCGTCCAGCTGCAGCGCCACATAGAGCAGCAGACGATCGTCAAACTGGCTAAGATTCAGCCCGGTCAGCTCGGAAATGCGGTTCAGCCGATACTCCAGCGTATTGCGGTGGATAAAAAGCGCGCGTGCCGTAGCGCTGGGCTGCACGTTATGAGTAAACCAGGCCACCAGCGTGCGCCGCAGCAGACCGTTATTATCCATGCTTTTCAGCCGCGCCAGCGGACGCGCCAGCTCGTTCGCCTGCCAGCCGCCGCGCAGGCTGTCGAGCAGCACCGGCAAGACTAAATCTTGATAGAAATAGCTGCGCAGCTCCGGCATACGCTGCTTGCCCACCATCATGGTAGTGCGCGCGGTGCGATACGAGCGCGCTATGCTGCCCGGCCCGGTAAAATAGTTGCCGAGCGCGATACGCATCCGCACCTGGCCGCTCTCTTTCATACGCTGCAGCAGCTGTTCAACGCGCTTGCGGTGATCGTCCTGATCGTAGCGCCCATGCGTATTCAACGCTGGCTTCAGCACCACCATCTCCGTCAGGGAAACAATGGCGATCAGGTTATCGCGCTCCGGGGTAGTCAGCAGCGTTTGCAGCTGCTGAAGCTCCGACATAGCGCTGTCGACGCCGAGCTGACCGCTGTCGACCTCTACCACCGCCACCACGCGCGGCTGATTGAGATCGATACCGAGACGCTGCGCCCACTCGGTGAGCTGCGGCGTCAGGCTTTCGCTGCGGATAAGGTTCAGCACCAGCTCCTCGCGCAGACGGCTGTCCTGCGCCAGCATATGCAGCAGTCGGGTCTGCTCCAGCATCATCTCTGCCGTCATGCAAACCAGCTCGCCGTAGTGGCGCAGCGCGACCGGATCGCCGGTCAGCCCGATTACCCCTACGATCTCGCCGTCGATGCGCAGCGGCAGATTGATGCCTGGCCGTACGCCGTGCAGATGTTTCGCCACCGCCTCGTCGATGTCCACTACGCGCCCCTGGGAGAGCACCAGCAGCGCGCCTTCGTGCAATTCGCCAATACGCTCGCGATCGCCGCTGCCGATGATACGGCCGCGCGCATCCATCACGTTGACATTGCTGTCAATAATCTTCATGGTGCGCGCCACGATATCCTGCGCAAGGCGCGCATCGAGATGATAGGTTGCCATCTGTAAATCCTGACAGAGAGTGGATGCTACAGCATACGCATGGCGACGAGGCCAGGCATTGTGCAAATGCACAGAGCCAGACGGGGATTTACAGGTTTTGCGGCTCCGGTCACACTCTGAACCGCGCCCATAAAAAAGGCGGACCGAAGTCCGCCTGATAAGCTAAATAGCGTTACTGCATCAGCAGATAGATGCTGCTGTCGCCGCGCTTAACGTTCAGCGCCAGCACCGACGGTTTGGTGTCGAGGATTTTACGCAGTTCGCCCAGGTTGGCGACGCGCTGCTGGTTGACGCCAAGGATGATGTCGCCTTTTTTCAGGCCGATACGCGCTGCGGCGCTGTTAGGCTTCACGTTGTCTACGCGCACCCCTTTATCGCTGCCGCTGTCGTTGCTCAGATCGGCGCCCTCGATGCCGGTGTAGATGGTGGCAGACTGCACTTTATCCTGCGTGCTCTGCTGCAGCTCGACGGTCACGCTCACCGGTTTGCCGTCGCGCAGCAGGCCAAGCTGCAATTTGGTGCCGATCGGCAGCGAACCGACTTCGGCGCGCAGGGCGGCAAAGCTGCTCAACGGCTTGCCGTTCATCGACACCACCACGTCGCCCGCCTTCACGCCCGCCTTCGCCGCGGCGGAGTTCGGCAGCACCTGGCTGACGAAGGCGCCGCGCTGCGCGTCGACCTTCATCGCTTTCGCCAGCTCGGAGTTCAGCTCAGCACCCAGAATACCCAGCTCGCCGCGTTTCACCTGACCGAACTCCACCATCTGTCCGGTGAGGTTTTTCACCATATTACTCGGGATAGCAAAGCCGATGCCGATATTGCCGCCGTCCGGCGCGAGGATCGCGGTGTTGATGCCGATCAGCTCGCCGTTAAGGTTCACCAGCGCGCCGCCGGAGTTGCCGCGGTTAATCGCCGCATCGGTCTGAATAAAGTTTTCATAGTTTTCGACGTTAAGCCCGCTGCGTCCCAGCGCAGAAACGATGCCTGAAGTGACGGTTTCGCCCAGGCCGTACGGGTTGCCGATGGCGACGGTGTAGTCGCCGACGCGCAGGTTGTCGGAGTCGGCGATTTTAATCGCCGTCAGGTTTTTCGCGTCGATCAGCTGCACCAGCGCGATATCGGAACGCGGATCTTTGCCAATCACTTTACCGTCATAGCGGCGGCCGTCGCTGAGCTGCACCTGAATTTTGGTCGCGTTGTCGACAACGTGGTTGTTGGTTACCACATAGCCTTTCTCGGCGTTGATCACAACGCCGGAGCCAAGCGCGCGGAATTTTTCCTGTTGAGTGTTGGGGCCAGCTCCGCCCGCGCCGCCCTGACACATCGGCGAGCTCTGGAAAGGCGAGCCCTCCTGGCAGAACGGCGAATTATCGCCAAAGAACTGCTGAAATTGCGGCGGCAGACGCGGCGTTTTCACCGTGGTGCTGCCTTCGACGCTGATGCTGACCACTGACGGCATCACTTTTTCCAGCATCGGCGCCAGGCTCGGCAGCTGCTGACTGGTAGAAGAAGCCGATTCAGCGGCGAAAACGGCGGCAGGGCTTAACGCCAGGCCAAGACTGAGCGCCAGCGCGCTCAACGTTAGGGTGTTTTTTTTCATTCGTATTAGTCTCATCCAGTAATAAACGCCAGACCCTTGCTGTGGTCAGTTATGAGATTAATCTTTTAACGCGAAGTTCCAGCAAAAGTTTGCGGCAAAGGTAAAAATTTATGCACGCGCTTTACAAAAGTCCAGTTATTCTACTGCCATCAGTCGGCGATACTCATCCCACGCATAAAGATCGGTCATACCGCTAATATAATCCTGAATCAGACGAAAGCGATAATATCTTTCCCATAGCAGTCGCTGATATTTATGCTCGACTACCAGCGTGCGCATCTTTTGCTGATAGGCTTTACGATGTTTCCCGGAAAGTTTATGGAACAGCCGCGTTTCAATCGGATGCTGTCGCAGAAAGTCCTCGTTAATCAGCGTAGTAAAGGCTTCGTACGTTAGCGTCATCAAAGGCTGATATATTTCTAACAATCCCTTAATAACACGATAACCTTGTAATTCCAGCTGTTCAACTTCGGCATGGTTAAATACATGGCGGCGCGCCACCGTTTTAAACATCTGCAATAACCTGCCCTCTTCGCCATCGTCTTCTAATAGCGCATGATTAAAATCGCCGTTGAAAATAGCCGGTAGATTATCGACGAAACGCTTTACCGCATGGCTGACCAGGACGTTCTGTACGTTAACGCGCAATGACATAAAGAACTGATCGCTTCTGCTGCGACGCTTTTTGTTACAGGCTTCGCGCCAGGCATCGCCGACCGTTCGGCTGAAGGCGTCATTATTTTTAATCGGCCCCCAGTTCTTACATAAATAGTCATAAAGCGCATCAATGTTAAATATATCTTTCTCGACGGCGTCGTCCAGATCGGCGATGCAGTAAGAGATATCATCCGCCGCTTCCATAATATAGGTCAGCGGAAAACGATGATGCTCGTCCATATGGGTCGCTGCGCGCAGATCGGCGATATAGTCGCGTTCGGAGAGGTAAAAGCCCGGCTTTTTCATTAGTGCGCTGAACTGCTCGGGCTTCTCGCCCTGCCACCAGGCGGGCGCGGTATATTTCAGGATGCAGGCGACCTGCGAATAGCTGAGATTTAGCTGTAGAAGGGTATGCACCATGCGGATCGCCTGCGCATTGCCTTCGAAGTGGCACAGATCCTGGCGGATCATGGCGTTGAGCTGGCTGAAATCGGCGCGCTGCTGCTCGCCTTCGACGCCGGCCACCAGCGGGTCCACCAGCTCCAGCGGAAGGTGCTCTTCAAACCAGTCGTTAATGGCCGCCTCGCCGAAATGGCCGAACGGCGGATTGCCGACGTCATGCAGCAGGCAGGCCATCTCCACCAGACTTTCGAACGCGCCCTCCATCTCGTCCAGCCCGTACTGCGCCAGACCGCCCTGATTTTTCAGGGTTTGCAGGATCTCTTTGGCGATGTAACGTCCCGTCTGCTGTACTTCCAGCGAATGGGTGAGGCGCGAGCGTACCGCGGCGTTGCGCTCCAGCGGAAAAACCTGCGTTTTTTGCTGCAGTCGGCGAATCGCCGCCGAGTTAATAATACGGCCGCGATCGCTCTCAAAGTGGCGGGTAATATAGTATTCCCCTTCCGGCTCTTTGCGCGTGTTATAAGGGCGAGTAAAACTGATCTTCTTCCTGAAATTAACCGTCGCCATCGTTTCCCCTTATACCTTCGTGAATCAATCCCCTGCCAGCCATGCTAGACTATGCCTCACTTTTTACGACCACTTCCACCACATTAGCGAGACTCTTTTATGAAAGCAGGCATTATTGGCGCGATGGAGCAGGAAGTGACTCTGCTGCGTGACAAAATCGAGAACCGCCAGACCCTGACGCTGGCCGGCTGCGAAATTTACACCGGCACGCTGAACGGCGTTGAGGTCGCTTTGCTGAAATCGGGTATCGGTAAAACCTCGGCGGCGCTGGGTACTACTCTGCTGCTTGAATTGTGCAAGCCGGACCTGGTGATCAACACCGGATCGGCCGGCGGCCTGGCGCCGACGCTCTCGGTCGGCGATATCGTGGTCTCGGACGAGGTGCGCTATCACGACGCCGACGTTACCGCCTTCGGCTACGAGCCAGGCCAGATGGCGGGTTGTCCGGCGGCCTTTACCGCCGATGCGCAGCTGATTGCCGCCGCGGAAGCCTGCATCAGCGAGCTGAACCTGAACGCGGTGCGCGGCCTGGTGGTCAGCGGCGACGCCTTTATCAACGGCGCCGAACCGCTGGCGCGCATTCGCGCTACCTTCCCGCAGGCGATCGCCGTGGAGATGGAAGCCACCGCCATCGGCCATGTCTGTCATCAGTTCAAGGTGCCTTTCGTGGTGGTGCGCGCCATTTCCGACGTGGCCGACAAAGCGTCGCATCTGAGCTTTGAAGAGTTTCTCAGCGTCGCGGCGCAGCAGTCGTCGCTGATGGTGGAGAAGCTGCTGGCACGCCTGGCGCGTGGCTAAATCGCTCTGGCCGATCGGGCTGCTGCTGTTTTGCGGCAGCCTGTTCGCCGCCGCTCCGCGCGTTATCTCGCTCGCCCCCCATCTCACCGAAATGGCGTTCGCCGCCGGCATCACGCCGGTCGCGGTCAGCGCCTGGTCCGACTATCCGCCCGCCGCGAAAGCGCTGGAACAGGTCGCCAACTGGCAAGGCGTTAAGGTCGAGCGCATTCTGGCGCTGAAGCCGGATGTGGTGCTCGCCTGGCGCGGCGGCAATCCGCAGCGCCAGATCGATCAGCTGCAGCGGCTCGGCGTTAAGGTCGAGTGGCTCGATCCCGGCTCGCTGGACGAGATGGCGGACGCCGTCGCGGCGCTGCAGCGCTGGAGCCCGCATCCGCAGCAGGCGCTGAAGAGCGCGCAACAGCTGAAGCAGCAGGAAAATGCCCTGCGCGCGCGCTATGCCGCCCTGCCCGCCGTGCCGCTTTTTCTGCAGTTCGGTCAGCAACCCTTGTTTACCGCCGCGCGCGATACTCTGCAAAACGACATCATCACGCTGTGCGCCGGAAAGAATATTTTCGCCGACAGTCGCGTCAGCTGGCCGCAGGTCAGCCGCGAGCAGGTTTTGATGCGTCATCCGCAGGCGATTGTGGTGGCTGGCGACGCCGCACAGGCGCAGAGCGTGGCGCGCTTCTGGCAGCCTCAACTCACCGTGCCGGTCATCGCCATCGAGGATGACTGGATCAGTCGCCCCGGCCCGCGTATGCTGCTGGCGGCAAAACAGCTCTGCGCCGCCCTGCACCCAGAACAATAAATCAGCAGAAAGCGATTAAAGATCCCGCTACTTTTGCCGTTAATCAATAAACGAGACGCCGACGCCACGTAAGCTCAGCGTCCTTTTATGCGCACCGCGCATTTTGCACACCAGGAATCAAACATGACCAGAGCCTTGCTGCTGGCCTTCGCGCTCGCACTCGTCGCGCCCTTTGCGGCAGCGTCGACCACGGGAACGATAGGCGTTCAGCTGATTATCTATTCGCGCTGTGAAGTTAACAGCCAGCCGCAACGGGCAATGCCGCAGATCGATTGCGGTCGCCGCATCAACGCGCAGCCGCGCGTAACGGAAAGCGTGCTAAAGAAGGATAGTATGCGTAAGGAAACGGCGAAGCTGGTAACCGTTGAATGGTAAGAAAAAGGCCGTCGCAAGACGGCCTTTTTGCATCAGATACTGAAAGAGGAGCCGCAGCCGCAGGTGGTTTTGGCGTTTGGGTTGGTAACGATAAATCGCGATCCTTCCAGACCCTCGGTGTAGTCAACCGAGCCGCCGACCAGGTACTGCAGGCTCATCGGATCCACCACCAGCGCCACGCCCTGTTTCTCAATGGTCATGTCGCCGTCGTTCATTTTGTCGTCAAAGGTGAAACCATACTGAAAGCCGCTGCAACCGCCGCCGGTAATATAGACGCGCAGTTTCAGATCGGGATTCTCTTCGTCGGCAATCAGGTTCTTTACCTTGCTGGCCGCCGCATCGGTAAACTGTAACGGCAGTGCTGCAACATCATCACTCATCTTATACTCCGGTAAAGGTCCAGGCCATAAAACGACCTCAATTGCCGTATTATCCGCCAGCGCGATAGCGCAATCAAGTTTTGCCCTTCGCACTCTGTGCCGCCGGCCTTCAGCTAAGGTAAGTATAGCGCGCCCTTTGCGGCCTTTCGTCCTGCCGTACTCTTCCCGTAGAATGGCGCGAGATTTTTTATGAACCGCTGGAGCCGAATAAATGAGTAAGTCCGAAAACCTGTTTGCCGAAGCGCAACGCCTGATCCCTGGCGGCGTTAACTCGCCGGTGCGCGCGTTTAACGGCGTAGGCGGCACGCCGCTGTTCATCGAGCGCGCCGACGGCGCCTGGCTGTATGATGCCGACGGCAAAGCCTATATCGACTATGTCGGTTCATGGGGACCGATGGTGCTGGGCCACAACAACGTCGCGATCCGCAACGCGGTGATCGAAGCCGCCACGCGCGGCCTGAGCTTCGGTGCGCCCACCGAGATGGAAGTAAAGATGGCGCAGCTGGTGTGCGAGCTGGTACCGAGCATGGATATGGTGCGCATGGTGAATTCCGGCACCGAAGCGACCATGAGCGCTATTCGCCTGGCGCGCGGCTTTACCGGCCGCGACAAGATCGTGAAGTTCGAAGGCTGCTATCACGGCCATGCCGACTGTCTGCTGGTGAAAGCGGGCTCCGGCGCGCTGACGCTGGGCCAGCCGAACTCCCCTGGCGTGCCGGCCGATTTCGCCCGCCATACCCTGACCTGCACCTATAACGATCTCGACTCGGTGCGCGCCGCGTTCGAGCAGTATCCGGAAGAGATCGCCTGTATTATCGTCGAGCCGGTCGCGGGCAATATGAACTGTATTCCGCCACAGCCGGACTTCCTGCCGGGCCTGCGCGCGCTGTGCGACGAATTCGGCGCGCTGCTGATTATCGATGAAGTGATGACCGGTTTCCGCGTGGCGCTGGGCGGTGCCCAGGAATATTACAACGTGAAGCCGGATCTGACCTGCCTCGGCAAAATCATCGGCGGCGGTATGCCGGTGGGCGCCTTCGGCGGACGCCGCGAAGTGATGGATGCGCTGGCGCCGACCGGGCCGGTTTATCAGGCCGGCACCCTTTCCGGCAACCCGATTGCGATGGCGGCTGGTTTCGCCTGCCTGACGCAGATCGCCCAGCCAGGCACCCATCAAACGCTGACCGAGCGCACCACGCAGCTGGCGCAGGGTCTGCTGGCGGCGGCAGAGGCGGAAAATATTCCGCTGGTGGTGAATCACGTCGGCGGCATGTTCGGCATTTTCTTCACCGACGCCGACAGCGTGACCTGCTACGCCGACGTGACGAAGTGCGACGTTGAGCGCTTTAAGCACTTCTTCCACCTGATGCTGGAAGAAGGCGTTTACCTTGCGCCTTCCGCCTTCGAAGCGGGCTTTATGTCGCTGGCGCACAGCGCCGAGGACATTGACCGCACCGTCGACGCCGCGCGTCGCTGTTTTGCAAAATTGTAAACGCGTTATTCGCTCAGACGGCTAGCCTGTCAAAAAGCGGATGACAGGGGCTGAAGAGCAAAGCGTTCCGCGACAAGGATGTCGCGGGCCGAGCGAGCAGGGATGCCTTGAGCGACTTTGCGATCAGACCCTGTCATCCGCGTGAGCACGCAGTCAACAACGTCAGACCGGCATATTGCCCGTCTTTTTTTACCGCGAGCGTCTCAATAGCCAGATAAAATAAGGCGCGCCGATAAAGGTCGCCATTAGTCCCGCCGGCAGCTGATCCGGAAACGCCAGCATGCGTCCGCACCAGTCAGCCAGCAGCATCAGCCCTGCGCCGAACAGCCCCGCCATCGCCATCTGCGGCAGCGCGCGGCGGAAGCCGAGCATGCGCGCGATATGCGGCGCCATCAAACCGACAAAACTCAGCGGCCCGATGGTCAGCGTCGCCGCGGCGGTCAGCGCGGCCGCCAGCAGCATCAGCGCCAGACGCGAGGCGTTGAGCGCCATGCCCGCCGAACGCGCCGTAGCGGAGCCCAGCGGCAGCAGCGTCAGCCAGCGGCTGGCGAGCGGCGCCAGCGCGGTCAACACCAGCGCCAGCATGGCGCTCTGCATCGCCGCCTTTGCGCTGATATTGTAGGTGGAGCCGGAAATCCAGCTCAGCAAGCCGCCCATACGCGGATCGCCGCTCGCCAGCAGCAGCATCAGCAGCGTGACGAACGCGCTGTTCAGCGCCATGCCCGCCAGCAGCATACGCTCCGGCGAAAAACCGCCGCGGCTCGCCACCAGCATAATAATCATCAGCGTTCCCGCCGCGCCCAGCGCGCCCGCCGGCAGCAGAAACGCCAGCGCGTCGCCCGGCACGAAAAACAGCATCACCACCACGCCGAACGCTGCGCCGGAGCTGATGCCCAGCACTTCCGGGCTGGCCATCGGATTGCCGGTCAGTCGCTGAATCAAGCAGCCCGCGACGCCGAGCATTAGCCCGACCGCCAGCGCCGCCAGCAGACGCGGGGCGCGCCACGGCAGCAGCTGATGGAACAGTTCGCCGCCTGACCATACCCAGCCGTGCGCGTCGCGGCCGAAGGCGAGCGCGATCCACGCCAGTAACCCGAGCAGCGCCAGACCGACCAGCGACCAGCGCCGCACCGCATGCCGCTCCGCCGGCACCTTATCCCCCATATCGAGCGGGGGCGGCGCCGAGCCGGTGCGCAGGCGCGGCAGCAGCCAGAGCAGCAGCGGCACGCCCGTCAGCGCGGTCAGGGTGCCGGTAGAAACTTCGCGCCAGTGGGCGGTGAGCCACAGCACGCAGGCATCCGCCAGCCACAGCAGCAGCGCGCCGATCAGCGGCGCCAGCAGCATGCGGCTCAGCAGCCGACGCGCGCCCAGCAGCTTCGCCAGCAGCGGCGCGAAGAGACCGATGAAGCCGATAATGCCCGCCACGCTCACCAGCTGCGCGCTGAGCAGGATCGCCAGCGCCAGCGTGCCGACGCGCGCCAGCGCCAGCGCCAGGCCGAGATTTTTCGCCACGCCGTCATCCAGCCCCATCAGCGTGAGCGGACGCAGCAGCGCCAGCGCCAGCGCGAAGGCGAGCAGCAGACGCGGCCACAACAGGCTGACGTTCTCCCAGCCCATCTGGTTGAGCGTGCCGGTGCTCCACAGAAACATTGTCTGCAGCTGGTCGTGATTGAAAATGGCGAAGATCTGGTTTACCGCCCCGCTGTAGAGGCTCAGCACCAGCCCCGAGAGGATCAGCGTGACCGGCGACAGCCGTTTGCCCCAGGCGACGCCGAACACTACCGCCCCAACCGCCAGCGCGCCGATCAGCGCCGCCAGCTGCGTAGTGGCCGCGCCGCCCGGCAGCTGCCACAGCGTGGCGACGGTAATGCCGAGCTGTGCGCCGGAAGAGACGCCCAGCGTGGTCGGCTCCGCCAGCGGATTGCGCAGCGCCTGCTGGAACAGCAGGCCCGCCAGCCCCAGTCCGGCGCCGACCAGCAGCGCCAGCCCGAGCCGCGGCAGCAGGCTGTAGTGAAACAGCATCTGATCGATGTTATTGAGATCCGGCGACAGTAGCGCCTGCGCCCACTGCGCCGACGGCAGCGCCGCGCGCAGGTTGATAACGCTCAACAGCAGCGCCAGCAGGAAGAGCAGGCTCAGCAGCGCGGCGGGGAAATAACGATGGCGCATCAGCGCGTCTCCAGCGCGCGTTCCAGCACGCGAACAAAGTGCAGCGCCGACAGGGTCGCGCCGTAGTACCACACCGCCGGAACACGCTGAAAGCGTCCGGCACGAACAAACGGCAGCGCCTGCCACAGCGGGCTGCGGCTGAGCTGCGCCATATCGGCGTCGTTAGCGTGATCGAAGCAAATCGCCTCGACGTCGCGCAGATGCGCCAGCCGCTCAATGCCGATCACCGCGCTGCCCCAGAAGTTGGTTTCGCCCTGCCACGCGTTGGTCAGCCCCAGCTGCTCCATCACCTCCAGAAACAGGCTGTTTTTGCCGAATGCCAGCGCATGCCGGCTGTCCATCAGCGACATCAGCAGCACCGGACGCGCGGCATAGGGTGCCAGACGCTGGCGCGCGGCGGCCAGTTCACGATCCAGCAGCTGCAGATGCGCCTCTGCTTCGGCTTCGCGGCCGATACGCGTCGCCAGTGCGCGCAGCGAATCGCGCGCAGCGGAGAGCGGTTTGCCGTCGCCGCGGTTGAGGTCGAAGCCCATGATCGGCGCGATGCGCTTGAGTTTTTCCGGCGGCGGACCGTAGCCGTTCGAGCAGAGGATCAGCGAGGGCTGTAGCTGGGTCATCAGCTCCAGATTGGGTTCGGTGCGCAGCCCGACGTCCACAGTCTGTGGCGGCAGCGGCGGCTCGCCGACCCAGATGTTGTAGTTGCGCGTATCGGCGACCGCCAGCGGCGCGACGCCGAGCGCCAGCAGCAGCTCGGTCGGCAGCCACTCCAGCGCAATAATACGCTGCTGCTCAGGCAGGGCGGCCCGCAGCGGCAGTGCATTCAGCCACGGCGTCAGCGCCAGCGCCGCCAGCAGGCGACGACGAGTGATCTCCATGCTCAGGCCCTCAGTAGACAAAGCTGACCGGCGCGCCGCCCTGCGGATGCGGCAGGATGCCCATAGGAATGCCGTAAATCGCACCCAGCACCTCGGCCTGCATAATGACGTCCGGCGCGCCTTCGGCAATCATCTTGCCATCGCGCAGCGCCACCAGATGGTCGCAGTAGCGCGCCGCCATATTGATATCGTGCAGCACGGCGATCACCGTCAGGCCGCGCTCGCGGCTGAGCCGCTGGATCAGCGCCAGCACCTCCACCTGATGCGCGATATCCAGCGCCGAGGTCGGTTCGTCCAGTAGCAGACAGCGGCTGTTTTGCGCCACCAGCATCGCCAGCCAGGCGCGCTGACGCTCGCCGCCGGAGAGGCTGTCCACCAGGCGGGCGGCCAGCGGTTTCAGCCCAACCTGCGCAATCGCCTCTTCGACCCGAACGCGATCTTCGTGGCTGAAGCGGCCCAGCGCGCCGTGCCACGGATAGCGGCCTATCGCCACCAGCTCGCGCACCGTCATACCTTCGGCGGCGGGCAGCTGCTGCGGCAGATAGGCGACTTCGCGCGCGAAGGCTTTGCCGTTCCACGCCTCGACCGGCGTCGCGTTAAGCAGCACGCGCCCCTCGCTGGGGCTCTGGTGCCGTCCCAGCATTTTCAGCAAGGTGGATTTGCCGGAGCCGTTATGGCCGATAAGCGCGGTCACTTTGCCCGGCGCAAAGGTTAACGAGAGCGGATGCAGCAGCGTGCGGCCGGGCACGTGAAAGCTGACATTATCCAGCGTAAAAGTGGCTGCGTCGTGCGGAGGCTGCATGATCATCCCAGGTTAAACGGGCGCCGCGGCGCCCGGTTGTATCAGAAACGGAAAGTGGCGGTGCCGACGATTTGACGCTCTGCGCCCCAGTAGCAGGCGTAGTCGCGGTAACAGCTGGCGACATAGTCGCGGTCGAACAGATTTTTCACGTTGACGCCCACCGACGAGCCAGGCAGACCGAAGCGGCCAAGGTCATATTTCAGCATCGCATCCACCGTGGTGTATCCGGCGACGTCGAAGTTCTGGTTGTTTTGCGTGCCGGTGCTGTAAAGCCCTTTGCTTTCGCCGACGTAACGCACGCCTGCGCCGACGGTAACGCCGGAAAGCGCGGTCTCATGGAAGGTATAATCGGCCCAGAGCGACGCCATATGCTTAGGCACCTGCACCGGCGTACGGCCGCGTAATTTATTGTCTTCGGTATATTCCGCGTCGGTATAGGTGTAGGCGGCCGTCAGGTCGATATTGGCGTTTAGCGCCGCTTTGGCTTCCAGCTCAACGCCGCGCGAACGGATTTCGCCGCTCTGCACGCTGAAGGATGAATTTACCGGATCCGCCGTCAGGTTTTTGGTCTTGGTCAGCTGATAAAGCGCGGCGGTTAACGTAATCGGGCGATCCTTCGGCACATACTTCACGCCCGCCTCATACTGTTTCGCGCGCGACGGATCGAAGGCCTGCCCTTCATAGGTAGAACCGGAGTTGGGAATAAAGGCTTCGCTGTAGCTGAAGTAAGGCGCGATGCCGTTATCGAATACGTAGTTCAGACCGCCGCGCCAGGTAAAGGCCTGATCGTTCTGGCGATCGGTTGTTCCTTTATAACGATCGTATACCGACGTCATGGCGTAATCGTAGCGGCCGCCCAGCGTCAGCACCCAGCGATTCCACTCCATCTGATCCTGCGCATACAGGCCGGTCTGACGCTGTTTATTAAGATGCTGATAGGGATCGAACGGGATACTGCTCTCATCGCCATACTGCGGATTAACGGCGTTCAGGCTGCTGGCGGTGCCAAACTGCGCATCAATATCGTTGCGCGTGCGCTGGAAATCCACGCCCAGCAGCAGGGTATGATCCAGCGCGCCGGTGGCGAATTTCGCCTGCGCCTGGGTATCGACGGCGAACTGATTCAGCCTCTCCTGCGACACTGCGGAAGCACGCGTAATCGACTGTGTAGCGGCGTCGAACCCGTTGCCGTAAATGCTGCGGTAGTCGGTGCGCAGATCGGCGTAGCGCAGGTTCTGGCGCACCGTCCAGGTGTCGTTGAAGCTGTGCTCAGCGTTGTAGCCCACCATTTTGGTGTTGCGCGAAATTTTATTGCTCTGCTCGCCTTCGTCGAAATTGGTCGGCAGTTTGTACTCGCTGCCGTCCGCGCGCGTAATCGGCACCACCGTGCCCTGACGCGGCAGCCAGCCGTAATAGCCGGTCTCCGGCTCATTCTGGAAATAGGTCAGCAGGTCGAAACGGGTATTCGCGTCCGGGCGCCAGCTAAACGCGGGCGCAATGGTATAGCGCTTCTCTTTGTTGCTCTCCTGCTGCGCATCGGCGCTGCGCGCGAGGCCGGTCAGACGGTAGCTGTAGACGCCGTCGTCATCCAGCGCGCCGCCGAAATCGAATCCGGTCGAGAAGAGGTTGTCGCTGCCCATCTGAAACTGCACTTCGCGCAGCGTTTCCTGGGTTGGGCGCTTGCTCACCAGCGCCACCACGCCGCCGGGATTGCTCTTGCCGTAGAGCACCGAAACCGGGCCGCGCAGCAGCTCGGCGCGCTCAAGGAAGTAAGGATCGATGGCGAATTCGGAATAGTTGTCGCCCTGCAGCTTCAGGCCGTCAAGATACTGGTTGGTGTTGGTTTCGCTGAAGCCGCGAATCGACAGCGCGTCGATCACCTGCGAGCTGCCGCGGTTGCCGGTCAGTACGCCCGGCGTGTAGTTGAATGCCTCTTTTACCGTGGTTATCTGCCGCTTTTCCATCTCTTCGCGCGTGACCACCGAAACCGACTGCGGGTTTTTCTCGATCGGGGTGTCAGTTTTGGTGCCGGTGGCGCTCTGTTTCGCGGCGATGGTCGGCGCCGGGCCCCACGCGCTCTCCTGCGCCGCGCCGGAGGCGGCGTCCGCCGAAACCACTAGCGTCTCCTCAGCCAGCGCGGAGGCGCTCGCTGAACCCAAAATCACGGCAATGCTCAAAGCCAGCGGGCGGCGGAAAAAAACGCCGCGCAGATAACAAGGAAAAGTCGTTCGCGCATTCATAGTAGTGTCTCTTGAATAAAGTAGTCGGCAGGCGAATGGAAACGAGAATGATTATTATGCCGAATGGATTCTAGGCGAAACGCTTTGCTTTCTGCAAGGGATAATCCCGCGCGCAGCGCCGCCTGGCGGCCATTCGCGCAGTATTGATCGGGCACAAAAAAAGGGCGCCGTAGCGCCCTTTTTAATCGACGGTTTAGTTGCCGCCGAACATATCTTTGATCCAGCCCGCGACGCCGTCGCCTTCTTTCTTCTCCGGCTGTTGCGGCGGTTGCTGCTGCATCTGCTGCTGATTTTGCTGCTGGTTCTGCTGCTCCTGCAACTGCTGCTGTTGCTGCTGGAACAGCTGTTGCTGCTGCTGGCAGAGCGCGTCGGGATCGAGCGACCATACCGGCAGCGAGCGCCAGGTGCTGCTGCCGTTACCGCAGACGAAGTTGCCAGCGGAATCAACGTTCATCATCGAGACATCTTCCGGCGGCGTCAGCACCAGCGGCATCGGCGCCTGGTTATCCAGGTAGCGGCGGTAGATCTGCATCGCGCCGCTGGCGCCGTACAGCTTGCTCGGCTGGTTATTGTCGCGGCCCACCCAGGTAATGGCGACCTCTTTACCGTCGACCCCGGCGAACCAGCTATCGATCAGGTCGTTGGTGGTGCCGGTTTTGCCCGCCAGATGCGCCTTCGGATAACGCGCGCCCAGCGCGCGCGCCGTACCGTGATCGGCGACCTGCTGCATGGTGTAGAGCGTCAGATAGGCGGCCTGCGCCGGCTCGACGCGCTGCGCCTGCGGGAAGCTCTGAAAGAGCACGGTGCCGTCTTCAGCAATCACCGAGCGCACTGCCGAGAGCTGCGCGCGGTTGCCGCCGCTAGCGATCGACTGGAACGCCTGCGCCACTTCGATCGGCGTCAGGTTAAGCGCGCCGAGCAGCATCGACGGCACCGGGTTGAGCTGATCTTTCGGCACGCCCAGTTTGGTCCAGGTATCCACTACCGCGTCCAGCCCCAGCGTCATGCCGAGATTGACCGTCGGCACGTTCATGGAGTTGGTCAGCGCGTCCACCAGCATCACCTTGCCGCTAAAGCGGCGATCGTCGTTCATCGGTTTCCAGACGGTGCCGTTCGGCTGCTTCAGCGCGATCGGTTCATCGGCGATCCAGCTGTTGAGACGATAGGTGTTCGGCTGGCTGAGCGCGGTCAGATAGGTCGCCGGTTTCGCCAGCGAGCCGATAGAGCGACGCGCCTGCAGCGCACGGTTATAGCCGGCGAACTGCGGATCGGCGCCGCCGACCATGGCGCGCACTTCGCCGCTGAAGCGATCGACCACCACCATCGCGGTTTCCAGATCTTTCAGGCCGCGCTGTTTTTTCAGCGCCGGAATGCCGTCGAGCACCGCTTTTTCCGCCGCGTCCTGCGAGACCGGGTCGAGCGTGGTGAAGATCTTCACGCCGGAGAGATCTTTGACCTTGTCGCCCAGCTTCGCCTGCAGCTCGTTACGCACCATCTGCATAAAGGCGGGCTGCGGCGTGATGACGCCGCCCTTCGGCTGCACGCCGAGCGGGCGCGCCGAGAGCATGTCATAGAGCTCCTGGTCGATCACCTTCTGCTGCTGCAGCAGGCGCAGCACCAGATTGCGTCGCTCCAGCGCCAGCTTCGGATTACGCCACGGGTTATAGAGCGAGGCGCCTTTCACCATGCCCACCAGCATCGCCTGCTGATCGAGGCTCAGCTCGTCGACCGGACGGCCGAAGTAGTAGAGGCTCGCCAGCGGGAAGCCGCGGATCTGGTCGTTGCCCGCCTGGCCGAGATAGACCTCGTTCAGGTAGAGCTCCAGGATGCGATCCTTGCTGTAGCGCGCGTCCATAATCACCGCCATATAGGCTTCGCGCGCTTTACGCCACAGTGAACGCTCGTTGGTCAGGAACAGGTTTTTCACCAGCTGCTGCGTCAGGGTACTGCCGCCCTGCACCGCTTTCCCTGCCGTGATATTGGCGAGGAAGGCGCGGCCGATCGAGTAAGGGCTGATGCCGTCATGCTCGTAGAAATGACGGTCTTCGGTCGCGATCAGCGTATCGACCAGCAGATCCGGGAAGCCGGCGCGCGGCACGAACAGGCGCTGCTCGCCGTTCGGCGACTGCAGCATGGTGATCAGGCGCGGATCGAGACGGAAGAAGCCGAAGTCGCGGCCGGAGTCGAGGTTTTTAATCTCGCCCAGCTCATCGCCGTCGAACACCATCTGGGCGTGCACCTGACCCTCTTTGCTGTCCGGAAAGTCGAACGGACGGCGCAGCAGATCGATGGTGTTGCCTTTAACCGAGAACTCGCCGGGACGCGTGATGCGCGACACCTCGCGATACTGCGTGCCTTCCAGCAGCGCGATCATCTCTTTCTTGTTGTAGGCCATGCCTGGTTCCAGGCTGACCATGCGGCCGTAGACGGTCGCGGGCAGCTGCCACACTTTGCCGTCGATGCGGGCGCGGATCTCCGAGTCGAGGTAGACGCCCCAGGCGGCCATAATCACCACAAACACGAGGAACAGCTTGATCAGCCAGCCTAGCCAGCGACGCTTCCCGCGCGGCGGACGCTTTCCTTTACTTTTACGCGGCACAGGCGCTTTCTCCTCAACTTCATCGGCAAAATCATCATTTTCAAAATCGTCTTCATCCCTGCGGCGACCCCGACGCGTAGCGTTACGCGGCGGCTTGGGTTGTTTTCCTTTGCGCCCAATGGGTTCGCGATCGTTCCCAGACATTGGTTTCATTCTCCAGGCATTACGTTGGCTGCGCCGATACTCTAGCGGCTTTTACCTTTTCCGCATGGCGGAACCCTCTGAAATCGATCCAGCCGGCTCAACCTTGCGGGGAATATTTTTTGGTGCGCTTTGTGGGCAGCGCGCTGGCCGGATCGTCGGGCCAGGGATGGCGGGGATAGCGCCCTTTCATCTCTTTCTGCACCTCCGGATAAGCGCCGCGCCAGAAGGCGGCCAGATCGCGGGTAATCTGCAACGGCCGCTGCGCGGGCGACAGCAGTTCCAGCACCAGCGGCACGCGCCCTTCCGCCACGGCGGGATTGCTCGCCTCGCCGAACATCTCCTGAATGCGCACCGCCAGCGCGGGCGGCTTATCGGCATGGTAGCGAATGGGCAGCCGGCTGCCGGTCGGCACAGTGTAATGAGTTGGCAGCACACTATCCAGCCGCTGGCGTTGCGACCATGTGAGCAAATGTAATAGCGCGCTGACAAGGTTGACCGCCTGCAGCGATTTCAGATCGCGCACCGCGCCCATCTCCGGCAGCAGCCAGCGGTCGAGCGTTGCCAGCAGCGACTCGTCGTCCACGGCGGGCCATTTCTCTTCAGGCAGCCAGTGCGCGGCGCACTGCAGCCGCACGCGCAGCTGCTGCGCCGCCTCGCTCCAGCCCAGCACGCCCAAACCTTTTTGCGCCACCCAGCGTAATATTGCGGCGTGCAGCACCTCGGGTTCCGGACGCGCCATCGGCTGCGCCTTCAGCACCAGCGCGCCGATCTGCTCGCGGCGCAGCGCGCGCAGCGTGCCCTTCTCTTCGTCCCACTCGACTTCGGCGCGCACCTCTACCAGCTCCGGCCGCGCCTGACGCAGCGCGTCGATATCGATCGGCAGCGCCAGCAGCATGCGCGCATCCGGCGCCGCGCTGCCCTGCAGCAGGGCGGGCGCGATCAGCCATTCGTAGCGGTTCAGCCCCTCTTGCGCATCCAGCATCGCGCCCAGGCCGTTGGCGAGCTGGTAGCGGCCGCCACTGTCGCGGCGCTGCGCCAGTCGGTCGCCGAAGCCCGCCGCCAGCAGCGCGGGAAAGCGATCTTCATCGACGCGGCCGCCGCTGACGCCGAGCCGCGTCTGCCACTGCTTCGCGCGCCGCAGCCACTGCGGCTGCGGGCGATGCAGCGCGTCGCGCAGATCGGGCGAGCCGCTGCGCGGCGGATCTTCCAGAATCGCCACCAGCAGCGCGGCGCTGGCGGCCGCGTCGGGCTCCTGGCCGGCGGCGCAAAGCACGGCGCTGAGGCGCGGATCGCCGCCGAGCTGCGCCATGCGGCGTCCCGTCGCGCTCAGCTTGCCGCTGTCGTCCAGCGCGCCAAGCCGGCTAAGCAGCTCGCGCGCCGCGCGCAGGTGTTTTTCCGGCGGCGCATCGAGCCAGGTCAGCTGATCCGGCTGCTGGCAGCCCCACTGCAGCAGCTCGATCCACAGCGCAGCGAGATCGCTGTGCATGATTTCCGCTTCGCTCTGCGCGGCGGCGCGCGACGCCTGCTCTTCAGGGATCAGATGCAGGCAGATGCCGGGCATCAGACGACCGGCGCGACCGGCGCGCTGCGTCATCGACGCCTGGCTGACGCGCTGGGTCAGCAGCCGCGTCACGCCGCTGCGCGCGTCGAACTGCGCGACGCGCTCCAGCGCGCTGTCCACCACCAGCCGGATGCCTTCGATGGTCAGGCTGGTTTCAGCGATATTGGTGGCGAGCACCACTTTGCGGCGCCCTTCCGGCGCGGGCAGGATTGCGCGGCGCTGCGCCGCCAGCGGCAGCGCGCCATAGAGCGGCGTCAAATCGACGTTGTCCGCTACGCGCGACTCCAGCTCGCGCTTCACCCGCTCAATCTCCGCCACGCCGGGCAGAAACAGCAGCAGCGAGCCGCTCTCTTCGCGCAGCAGCTGCGCCGTTTCGCGCGCCACCGCCTCTTCAAAGCGCAGCGTGGCGCTGAGCGAGGCGAAGCGACGCGTCACCGGATAGCTGCGTCCTTCGGAGACGATCAGCGGCGCGTCAGGCAGCAGCGCCGAGAGGCGCGCATTGTCGAGTGTCGCCGACATCAAGAGGATTTTCAGATCGTTCCGCAGCCCTTGCTGCACATCGAGCAGCAGCGCTAGCGCCAGATCCGCCTGCAGGCTGCGCTCGTGGAATTCGTCGAGGATCACCAGCGACACGCCGCTTAGCTCAGGATCGCGCTGCAGCATGCGCGTCAGGATGCCTTCCGTCACCACCTCCAGCCGGGTGGACGGCCCGACGCAGTTCTCGCCGCGCATGCGGAAGCCGACGGTGGCGCCGGGCTGCTCGTCGAGCTGCTCCGCCAGGCGCTGCGCCACGTTGCGCGCCGCCAGCCGACGCGGCTCCAGCATAATAATGCGGCCCGGCAGGTTCGCCTGCCGCAGCAGCTGCAGCGGCAGCCAGGTCGATTTGCCCGCGCCGGTCGGGGCCGCCAGCAGAATTTGCGGCGCGGCGTCGAGCGCCTGAAGCAGGTCGGGCAGCACGGCGCTGACCGGTAAATCACTCACGGCAAACTCCCGTTCAGCCTGTGTTAAGATGGCGCGCATTGTAGCACTCATCCGCGAGGATTGCCGGAGACCGCCATGGAGACGCAACGCCTGTTTTTTGGCATCGGGCTGCCTGCCGCGCTGCAGCAGCAGCTGGTGCGCTGGCGCGCCGATAGCTTCGCCGACGACGCCGGCCGCCCCATCGTCGCGGCCAATCTGCACCTGACGCTCGCCTTTCTCGGCGAGGTGAAAAGCGAGACCGCGCAGAAGCTGCAACAGCTGGCGGCGCGCATTCAGCAGCCCGCCTTCGATATCGATCTCGACGACGCCGGCCACTGGCCGCGTCCAGGCGTGGTGTGGATCGGCTGTCGGCGGCCGCCGCGCGGCCTGCTGCAGCTCGCCGATCTGCTGCGCGCCCAGGCGGCGCGCCACGGCTGCGCCCAGAGCGCACAGCCGTTTCATCCGCACGTCACGCTGCTGCGCGACGCCGCATCGCGCATCGCGCTGCCGCCGCGCGACTTTCACTGGCGCTTTCGCGTCGACCATTTCTCGCTGTTTTCCTCGCACTACGCGCGGGGCCGCACGCGCTATCAGGCGCTGGCGAGCTGGCCGCTGACCTGACTCTGGAGCGCTATGCTGTTTTCACCGCCGTTAAAGTCCGCCCGACTGATTGCCCGCTATAAACGTTTTCTCGCCGACGTGGTGACGCCGGAAGGAGAAACCCTGACGGTCCACTGCGCCAACACCGGCGCGATGACCGGCTGCGCCACGCCGGGCGATACGGTGTGGTACTCCACCTCCGACAGCCTGACGCGCAAATATCCGCACAGCTGGGAGCTGACCGAAACGCAGCAGGCCCACTGGATCTGCATCAATACGCTGCGCGCGAATCAGCTGGTTAAAGAGGCGCTGCTCGCCGCTGCAATTCCGGAATTAGCGGGCTATGAGCGCTGCCAGGCTGAAGTCAGGTATGGCGAGGAAAAGAGCCGAATCGATTTCCTGCTTCAGGCAGGCGGCAGACGCAACTGCTATATTGAAGTCAAGTCCGTGACCCTTTTACATCAAGGAAAAGGCTATTTTCCGGATGCGGTGACGGTCCGAGGCCAGAAGCACCTGCGCGAGCTAAGCGCCGTCGCGGCTGCCGGCCATCGGGCTGTTTTGTTGTTTGCGGTTCTGCACTCGGGGATTGAGGACGTCTCCCCCGCGCGTCACATCGATGCACGTTACGCAGACCAACTGGTCCAGGCGCAGCAGGACGGCGTAGAGATTTTGGCGTATCGCGCGGATTTATCACCGGCAGGCCTGTTTCTGAAAAAGCCGGTTGCCGTAACCTTGTAATATCTTTTGCAAATTGTTGTGGTATGAATGGTTAACGCGAGGCGCCAAATACGCTGTTCCTCACAGGCTTGTCAAGGTGCGATCATCAATAATTGCCAACCTTGACTGCTTCTGTTATTTATAGCGGCCTGTTTTTCCCCGTAGGGGGATCGATGTACCCATTTGCGGCAACGCGGCGAAATCCGCCAGGCAAAATGTAGCCCACTGGCTACACTCATCCGCCTGACGCCTAATCGCTGGCGCTGAACCACAAAAGGTATAGTGCGTGTTATCCAGGAGAAACAACATGCAAGAAGGGCAAAACCGTAAAACATCGTCCCTGAGTATTCTCGCCATCGCTGGGGTGGAGCCATACCAGGAGAAGCCGGGCGAAGAGTATATGAACGAAGCCCAGCTGCAACATTTTCGCAAGATTCTGGAAGCCTGGCGCAATCAGCTGCGTGATGAAGTTGACCGCACCGTCTCGCATATGCAGGACGAAGCGGCGAACTTCCCGGATCCGGTTGACCGTGCCGCGCAGGAAGAGGAATTCAGCCTTGAACTGCGTAACCGCGACCGCGAGCGTAAGCTGATCAAGAAGATCGAGAAGACGCTGAAGAAAGTCGAAGATGACGACTTCGGCTACTGCGAGTCCTGCGGCGTGGAAATCGGCATCCGCCGTCTGGAAGCGCGTCCGACCGCCGATCTTTGCATCGACTGCAAGACGCTGGCAGAAATCCGCGAAAAACAGATGGCTGGCTAACGCCACGCCTGACTCACCGCACTGCGGAAAGCACGTTGTTGTGCCGCTGTGCGGTGACTTTTAAAGCCTGTGTCTACGCATCCCTGCATCGGGCGTTTCGCCCCCTCGCCTTCCGGCGATCTCCATTTCGGCTCGCTGATTGCCGCCCTTGGCAGCTATCTGAGCGCGCGCGCGCAAAACGGCCGCTGGCTGGTGCGCATCGAAGATATCGATCCGCCGCGCGAAGTTCCCGGCGCCGCCACGCGCATTCTGCATCAGCTGGAGCACTACGGCCTGCACTGGGACGGCGACGTTTTATGGCAGTCGCAGCGTCATGACGCCTATCGCGAGGCGCTGGCCTGGCTGCAGGCGCATCGCCAGAGCTATTACTGCACCTGTACGCGTCGCCGCATCCAGCAGATCGGCGGATTCTATGACGGCCACTGTCGCGATCGCCAGCTGGGGCCGGAGAACGCCGCGCTGCGGCTACGCCAGCACGCGCCGGTTTTTAGCTTCGACGATCGGCTGCGCGGCCATTTAGCGGTGGATGCGCGCCTGGCGCAGGAAGATTTTATTATCCATCGCCGTGACGGCCTGTTCGCCTACAACCTTGCGGTGGTGGTCGACGACCATTTTCAGGGCGTGACGGAGATCGTGCGCGGCGCGGATTTGATTGAGCCGACGGTGCGGCAGATCGCCCTTTATCAGCAGTTCGGCTGGCCGCTGCCTGCATATTTGCATTTGCCGCTGGCGATCAATCCCGACGGCAATAAACTGTCGAAGCAGAATCATGCCCCGTCGCTGCCCGCCGGCGACCCGCGACCGCTGCTGGTGCAGGCGCTACGTTTTTTGGGGCAGCCTGTCGCAACAGGATGGGAAGACGAAACGCAGGAGAAACTGCTGGAAAGCGCGGTCTCGCAGTGGAATATCGCTTTGATACCCCGGGAGAACGCCCTGAAACCGGCTGAGCCGACAACACCATTCCTAAATGATTCGCAACAGGCTATGATTAGCCGCTGATTTTATTTACACCACTTTACGTCGCTGTCGAGGTGTCCCATTTTTACCCGAGTTGCTAATTTTTGCCGGAAAGTCCTCATGCGTGATGAGGAGGCGCCTGTCGAGGTTGAAACTGAGCGTCATCAGATGACCATTATCCCTCGTGAGAGCCATAACATCTCGCGCAAAGACATTAGCGAAAATGCCCTCAAGGTACTCTATCGCCTGAACAAAGCAGGCTATGAATCCTATCTGGTGGGCGGTGGCGTTCGCGACCTGCTGCTGGGTAAAAAGCCCAAGGACTTCGATATCACCACCAACGCCACGCCAGAGCAGATGCGTAAGCTGTTCCGCAACTGCCGTCTGGTCGGGCGTCGCTTCCGTCTGGCGCACGTCATGTTCGGCCCTGAGGTGATCGAAGTCGCGACCTTCCGCGGCCATCATCAGGCTGAAGAGGACGTCGAAGAGGATCGCAATCAGTCGCAGCGCGCCCAGAGCGGCATGCTGCTGCGCGACAATATCTTCGGCAGCATCGAAGACGATGCGCAGCGCCGCGATCTGACGATCAACAGCCTCTATTACAACGTCGCCGACTTTACCGTACGCGACTACGTCGGCGGCCTGCAGGATCTGCAGCAGGGCATCATTCGCCTGATTGGCGATCCCGAGACGCGCTACCGCGAAGATCCGGTGCGTATGCTGCGCGTAGTGCGCTTCGCCGCCAAGCTCGATATGACCATCGCGGCGGAAACCGCCGAACCGATCCCGCGTCTCGCCACGCTGCTGCGCGATATCCCGCCGGCGCGCCTGTTTGAAGAGGCGCTGAAGCTGCTGCAGGCGGGCTACGGCTACAGCACCTATATCAAGCTGCGCGAGTTTCAGCTGTTCCAGCCGCTGTTCCCTACCATTACGCGCAACTTCACCGAAGATGGCGATAGCTATATGGAGCGGATGGTGGCGCAGGTGCTGAAAAACACCGATAACCGCATCCACAACGATATGCGCGTCAATCCAGCCTTCCTGTTTGCGGCGATGTTCTGGTATCCGCAGCTCGAAGCGGCGCAGCGCATCGCGCAGGAGAGCGGCCTGACCTATTTCGACGCCTTCGCGATGGCGATGAACGATACGCTGGATGAAGCCTGCCGCGCGCTGGCGATCCCGAAACGCATTACCACGCTGATCCGCGATATCTGGCAGCTGCAGCTGCGCATGTCGCGCCGCCACGGCAAGCGCGCCTGGAAGCTGATGGAACATCCGAAGTTCCGCGCCGCCTACGATCTGCTGGCGCTGCGCGCCGAGGTCGAGAACAATCCGGAACTGATCCGCCTCAGCCACTGGTGGGGCGAATTCCAGGCCGCCGCGCCGACGCAGCAGAAAACCATGCTTAATACGCTGGGCGACGACCCGGCGCCGCGCCGCAAAACGCGTCGTCCGCGCCGCCGCCCCGCCGCGCCGCGCCGCGACAGCCAAAACGCGTCGTGACACGCGTCTACCTGGCGCTCGGCAGCAACCTTGCCGATCCGCTGCAACAGGTCGACGCGGCGCTGCGTGCGCTCGACGCGCTGCCGGAGACGGCGCGCGTCGCGACCTCCTCTTTCTACCGCACGCCGCCTTACGGTCCGCAGGACCAGCCCGATTACCTGAACGCGGCGGTGGCGCTGGATACCGATCTCGCGCCGGAAGCGCTGCTGGATCACACCCAGCGCATCGAGCTTGAGCACGGCCGCGTTCGCAAAGCGGAACGCTGGGGGCCGCGCACGCTCGATATCGATATCCTGCTCTTCGGCCAGCAGAGCCTTAACACCCCGCGTCTGATCGTGCCGCACTACGATATGCACAACCGCGCCTTTATGCTGGTGCCGCTGCTGGAGATCGCGCCTGACGCGACGCTGCCGGACGGCCGTCCGCTGCACGACCTGCTGGCGCGCCTCGACGCCAGCGCCATTCGCCCCTGGCACGGCTGACGCCGCACAGATTGATACGTAAGAGATTTCGCTCTCCTGCGCTATCCAGTACACTGCGCCCATCTGCAATACCTGAGTTGAGAGCGCAATGAAACCCACCACTATTTCTCATCTGCGTCAGTGGAAAGCGAGCGGACGTAAGTTCGCCACACTGACCGCCTACGATTTCAGCTTTGCCCGCCTGTTCGCCGACGAAGGCATCCAGGTGATGCTGATCGGCGATTCGCTCGGCATGACCGTTCAGGGTCATGAGTCGACGCTGCCGGTTACCGTCGCTGATATCGCCTATCACACCGCCGCCGTGCGCCGCGGCGCGCCGCAGGCGCTGGTCATGGCCGACCTGCCCTTTATGAGTTACGCCACGCCGCAGCAAACCTTCGACAACGCCGCGCAGCTGATGCGCGCCGGCGCCAATATGGTGAAGCTGGAAGGCGGCGCATGGCTGGCGGAGACGGTGCGCATGCTGACCGAGCGCGCGGTGCCGGTGTGCGGCCATCTCGGCCTGACGCCGCAGTCGGTGAATATCTTCGGCGGCTATAAGGTGCAGGGCCGCGACGAGGCGGCCGCCGAGCGGCTGCTGGCCGACGCGCTGGCGTTGGAAGCCGCGGGCGCGCAGCTGATGGTGCTGGAGTGCGTGCCGGTTTCGCTGGCGCAGCGCATCACTCAGGCGCTGACGATCCCGGTTATCGGCATCGGCGCGGGCAACGTCACCGACGGCCAGATTCTGGTGATGCATGACGCCTTCGGCATTACCGGCGGCCATATCCCGAAATTTGCGAAGAACTTTCTCGCCGAGGCGGGCGACATACGCGCCGCTATCCGTCACTATATCGCCGAAGTCGAAGCGGGAACCTATCCTGCGGCTGAACATAGTTTCCAGTAATTAGGGAGCCTTACCGTGCTGATCATTGAAACGCTGCCGATGCTGCGCCGTGAAATTCGTCGCTGGCGGCAGGCAGGAAAACGCATCGCGCTGGTGCCGACCATGGGCAATCTGCATGACGGCCATTTAACGCTGGTAGACGAGGCGCGCGAGCGCGGCGATATTGTCGTGGTGTCGATTTTCGTCAACCCGATGCAGTTCGATCGCGCCGACGATCTGGCGCGCTACCCGCGCACGCTGCAGGAAGATTGCGAGAAGCTGAATCGCCGCAGCGTCGATGTAGTATTCGCGCCCGCGCCGGCAGAGGTTTATCCGCACGGGCTGGCGAACCAGACCTTTGTCGAGGTGCCGGTGCTCTCGTCGCTGCTGGAAGGCGCCAGCCGTCCCGGCCATTTTCGCGGCGTCGCCACTATCGTCAGTAAGCTGTTTAATCTGGTGCAGCCCGATATCGCCTGCTTTGGCGAGAAGGATTTTCAGCAGCTGGCGATCATCCGCAAGATGGTGGCGGATATGGGCTTCGATATCGAGATTGTCGGCGTGCCGACGGTGCGCGCCAAAGACGGCCTGGCGCTCAGTTCGCGCAACGGCTACCTCACCGAAGATGAGCGTCAGCTCGCGCCGGTTCTGGCGCAGGTGATGAACGGTATGGCGGCGCGCCTCGCCAACGGCGAGCGCCATATCGAAGAGATTATTGAAGCCGCTGAGGCGGAGCTTAGCGAGAAAGGATTACGCCCGGACGGGCTTGCCATCTGCGACGCCGATACGCTGGAGCCGCTGACGGTCGAGAGCCGTCGCGCGGTGATCCTGATGGCGGCATGGCTGGGCAAAGCGCGTCTGATTGATAATCAACAGGTCGACCTCACGCAGTAAGCGCAGGTCATTGTCAGAAAGAACAATAAGGTCTTTTATGATTCGTACCGTTTTACAAGGCAAGCTGCACCGCGTGAAGGTGACCCAGGCAGATTTGAACTACGAAGGTTCCTGCGCCATCGATCAGGACTTCCTCGACGCGTCGGGCATTCTGCAATATGAGGCCATTGATATTTATAACGTTACCAACGGCCAGCGTTTTTCCACCTACGCTATCGCCGCCGAACGCGGGTCGAAGATTATTTCAGTCAACGGTGCGGCGGCGCGTTGCGCCTGCGAAGGGGATATCCTGATTATTTGCTCTTACGTGCAGGTTGAAGACGCGGAGGCGCGCCAGTGGCAGCCGAAGGTCGCCTATTTCGAAGGCGACAACGAGATGAAGCGTCTGGCGAAGGCGCTGCCGGTGCAGGTCGCCTGAGGGGGCAAGGTGCTGACGTGGGCGGCGTAAACCGATCGCAAAGACGCAAAAGACGCCATCCCTGTCTGCTCGTCCCACGCCTTCCATGGCGTGGGACGCTTTGCTCTTCGGTTCACGTCGCCCACTTGTCAGGCTACTGAGCCGTCTGAAAAAAAAAGCAGCCATCCGGCTGCTTTTTTTATCAGGTGCGCAGGCCACGTCCGCGCTGGATCAGCGTGTAGACCAGAATATAAAACACCAGGATAAAGGCGATCAGCACCGACAGGGTAAACACCAGCGGCACATCGTTGATGCCGAGGAAGCCGAAGCGGAAGCCGCTGATCATATAAACAATCGGATTCAGCTTCGACACCGCCTGCCAGAACGGCGGCAGCAGCGTCAGCGAATAGAACACCCCGCCCAGATAGGTCAGCGGCGTCAGCACGAAGGTCGGGATCAGGCTGATATCGTCGAAGGTGCGCGCGAACACCGCGTTCAGCAGGCCAGCCAGCGAAAAGAGGATCGCCGTCAGCAGCAGCGTCACTGCCACCATCGACCAGGAGTGGACGTGGAACGGCACGAAAAACAGCGAAATCGCCGTGACCAGCACCCCGACGCAGAGACCGCGCGCCACGCCGCCGCCGACATAGCCGGCGATAATAATATGCGTCGGCACCGGCGCCACCAGCAGCTCTTCAATATTGCGCTGAAACTTGGCGCTGAAGAACGACGAGGCGACGTTGGCGTAGGCGTTGGTGATCACCGCCATCATAATCAGGCCCGGCACGATAAACTGCATATAGCTGAAGCCGTGCATATCGCCGATGCGCGAGCCGATCAGGTTGCCGAAAATAATAAAATAGAGCGTCATGGTGATCACCGGCGGCACCAGCGTCTGGATCCAGATGCGCGCGAAACGGTTAATCTCCTTGGCCCAGATACTCTTCAGCGCTACCCAGTACAAATGTGTCATGCTTTCGCTCCTTTGCCCTGCACCAGGCTGACAAACAGCTCTTCCAGGCGGTTTGCTTTGTTACGCATGCTCAGTACCTGCACGCCCTGCGCGCTAAGCTGGCCAAACACGCTGTTCAGCCCCTGCTCGCGCATCACTTCGACCTCCAGCGTCGAGGCGTCCACCAGACGATACTGGAACCCTTCCAGCGTCGGCAGCGCGCTGCCCGGCGCGAGATCGAGAATAAAGGTTTCCGACTGCAGCTTGGCCAGCAGCCCCTTCATCGAGGTGTTCTCCACCAGCTCGCCGCTCTGAATAATGCCGATGTTGCGGCACAGCATCTCCGCCTCTTCCAGATAGTGCGTGGTCAAAATAATGGTGGTGCCTTTTTCGTTCAGCTCTTTCAGGAAGGTCCACATCGAACGACGCAGCTCGATATCCACGCCCGCCGTCGGCTCGTCGAGGATCAGCAGCTTCGGCTCATGCATCAGCGCGCGGGCGATCATCAGACGACGCTTCATGCCGCCGGAAAGCATCCGCGCGCGCTCGTTGCGCTTGCCCCAGAGATCGAGCTGCGTCAGATACTTCTCTGCGCGCTGCTGCGCCTCGCGGCGCTCAACGCCGTAGTAGCCCGCCTGATTCACCACGATCTGCAGCACGGTCTCGAACGGGTTGAAGTTGAACTCCTGCGGCACCAGACCGAGCTGGCGTTTGGCGTTGACCACCTCTTTCTCCAGGTCGTAGCCGAACACGCGCACGCTGCCGCCAGATTTGTTCACCAGCGAACTGATAATCCCGATGGTGGTCGATTTGCCCGCGCCGTTTGGTCCCAGCAGCGCATAAAAATCGCCGGCTTCGACGTTAAGATCTATCCCTTTCAGCGCCTGTACGCCGCCGGAATAGGTCTTGGTCAGCCGGGAAAGTTCCAGTGCATAAGTCATTCCGAATCCATATCCTGTTTTAATGTCGGTGTGTCGCGATGGACATAGCGAGCCGCTGGCTGACGCGATGTCGCCGCAACGTTGCTACTTATGATGAGCCACCCTGAGCGTAAAATCTTCCTGGATGGGCATTTTTTTGCGGAGGTGAAGGCTGAACTCCTGAATCGGAGCACAGCCTACACCAGGCTGAGGCGGTCAGCCTTGGAAGATTGTGCGGTCAGGCTCAGGATTCGAGCGGCACCACTTTGCCGATATAGGGCAGATGACGATAGCGCTGGGCGTAGTCGATGCCGAAGCCGACCACGAACTCGTCAGGAATGGCGAAGCCGACATATTCCACCGTCACGTCCACTTCGCGACGCTCGGGCTTATCCAGCAGCGTGCAGATGGCGAGGGACTTCGGCTCGCGCAGGCGCAGGATCTCACGCACCTTGCTCAGCGTGTTGCCGGAGTCGATGATATCTTCGACAATCAGCACATCTTTGCCGCGAATATCTTCGTCGAGATCTTTGAGGATTTTCACGTCGCGCGAGCTGGACATGCCGCTGCCGTAGCTGGAGGCGGTCATAAAGTCGACTTCGTGGGGCACCTCGACGGCGCGGCAGAGATCGGCCATAAACATAAAGGAGCCGCGCAGCAGCCCGACCAGCACCATCTCGCTGCCGCTGTCGCGATAGCGCTCGGAAATCTCTTTACCCAGTTCGGCAATGCGCGTTGCGATCGCCTCTTCGGAAATCATCACTTCAACAGTATGTTTCAAAACCTGTACTTCTCGTTGATTTTAAAGGGATCGTCCATCCTCAGCAGCGGATGAACAGAGAGAACCCGCTCAGACCTGAGCGGGTAGCGATTTGCAGGAGAGTATCACAGCTTGCCAGACGCGGCGAGATGCAGCGCTAAGGCGCCGCCAGCCTCATCGTGCCTGGATGATATAAACTTAGAACTTACCGGCCTTTACCAGAACATTCCGCTGCATGTTAGCTTATGCCCAATATATCGTTACCTTACATCTGCCCTGAGCAGGAGATCCCATGTCCCACAACTCCAGTAAAAAAACCCATATTGGCGATCGTAAGCTGCATCCTGAAACCCAGATGCTGAACTACGGCTACGATCCGCGCCTGTCGGAAGGCGCGGTCAAACCGCCGGTGTTTCTGACCTCGACCTTTGTTTTCAACAGCGCCGAAGAGGGACGCGACTTCTTCGATTACGTGTCGGGACGGCGCCAACCGCCGGAAGGCAAAAGCGGCGGCCTGGTCTATTCGCGCTTTAACCATCCCAACAGCGAAATCGTCGAAGATCGCCTGGCGATTTATGAGGAAGCAGAGAGCTGCGCCCTGTTCTCGTCAGGCATGTCGGCCATCTCCACTACGCTGCTGACCTTTGCGCGCCCGGGCGATGTGATCCTCCATTCGCAGCCGCTCTACGGCGGCACCGAGACGCTGCTGAGCAAAACGCTGCACAACCTGAATATCGAGCCGGTCGGCTTCAGCGACGGCACCGATGAGGAGAAAGTGCGCGCCGCCGCGCAGAAGGCGCTGAGCCTGGGGCGCGTCGCGCTGATTCTGATCGAGACGCCCGCCAACCCCACCAACAGCCTGGTGGACATCGCGCTGATCGCACGCATCGCCGACGAGATCGGCCAGCAGCAGGGATCGCGTCCGGTAGTCGCCTGCGACAATACGCTGCTCGGCCCGCTGTTTCAGCGGCCGCTGAACTTCGGCGCCGATATCTCGCTCTACTCGCTGACCAAATATGTCGGCGGCCATTCCGATCTGATCGCCGGCGCGGCGATGGGCAGCAAAGCGCTGATTACCCAGATACGCTCGCTGCGCAGCGCCATCGGCACTCAGCTCGATCCGCACTCCAGCTGGATGATCGGCCGTTCGCTGGAAACGCTGTCGCTGCGTATGGAGAAAGCCTGGCAGAACGCCGAAGCGGTGGCCGCCTTTTTGCGCGACCATGAGAAAGTGGCGAAGCTGCAGTGGCTGCCCTACCTCGACGAGAATAGCGCCGAAGGCCGCACCTTCCGCCAGCAGTGCAGCGGCGCAGGTTCGACCTTTTCGTTCGATATCGTCGGCGGACAGCCCGCCGCGTTCCGCTTCCTCAACGCGCTAGCGCTGTTTAAGCAGGCAGTGAGCCTGGGCGGCACCGAGTCGCTTGCCAGCCACCCTGGCAGCACCACCCATTCCGGCGTGCCGGAGGCGGTCAGGCAGCGTATCGGCATCAGCGATGCCACGATCCGCCTCTCAATAGGCATTGAGAACGCCGGCGATCTGGTGGAGGACATTCGCCTGGCGCTCGAGAAAGCCTGATTAGCCGACTGTAAAGCCCAGCATCATGCCGGTGTCTTCATGCTCCAGCAGATGACAGTGCGCCATAAAGGCGTGTTCAGCGGCGGCGCGGTGGTCAAAGCGCACCAGCACTTCGCTGCGCCAGCCGTCGACATTGACCATATCTTTCCAGCCCTGGCGGTGCGGCGCAGGCGGCTTGCCGTTTTCTGAGAGAATGCGGAACTGCGTGCCGTGAATATGGAAAGGATGCAGCATCTTGTCGCCTTCGCCGGAGATGGTCCATTTTTCCAGCTGGCCGGGCGTCACGTTAAACATCGGCTTCGCCATATTAAAGGCCTGGCCGTTGATCTTGTTGCCGCTGTGGAAGTCGTAGCCTTTGGATGCATCGCCGTGCGCGTCATGCATCGACATATCATGTCCTTCCATCTTCATCGCCTCGCCGCCGCTCTCTGTCGGCATGGCATGGTGCCCGCCCGCCTTGCCCATCGCTTTATCGCCGTAGCGCTGCATCAGCGCCGCCATGCCTTGCTGGTCGAGCTGCGGATCCATCATCAACTGGAGCCAGCGCGCGTTAGCGCCTTCCGCCGAGGGCACCGGCGGCAGCTGCACCAGGCTATCCGGCAGCGTCGCGCTCGCCATCACGCGCAGCGGCAGGATCTGCACCAGCGGCAGCGGCTGGTCGAACGGCGCCAGCGTCATGCCCATCTGCTCAACCGGCAGCGTGACGATATCGAAGCTTTTGCCGTCGGAGGTATCGACCATCACCTCGAAGCGCTCGCCCGGCAGCAGCGGCAGCGATGCCACCTTCACCGGCTCCGCCAGCAGGCCGCCATCGCTGCCGATAACATAGAGCGGTCGGTTGTCGCTGGCGGCGATATGCAGCGAGCGCGCATTGCAGCCGTTCAGCAGTCGCAGGCGCAGCCAGCCGCGCGGCACCGCCTGCTGCGGATACTGAACGCCGTTGGTCAGCATCATATCGCCGAACCAGCCTACCGCGGCGCTCATGATGTCGAGCTGATAGTCGATGCGGCTGCCGTCCTGAGTGAGACGCTTGTCCTGAAAAATCAGCGGCACATCGTCCGAGCCCCACTGCGACGGCAGACGCAGCTTGTCGGTCTCATCGTCCTGCAGCAGGATCAGGCCCGCCAGCCCTTGCGCCACCTGATGGCCGGTTTTGCCATGCAGGTGCGGATGGAACCAGCAGGTGGCGGCAGGCTGATCCGGCGTGAAGCTGACCTGCCGTGCCGCGCCAGGTTCGATGCGCGCCATCGGCCCGCCGTCGACGTCGCCCGGGATCGCCAGCCCGTGCCAGTGCAGCGTGGTCGCTTCCGGCAGCCGGTTAAGGATATTGACCGTGGTCGGTTTGCCGCGACGCAATACGATGGCCGGCCCCAGCAGCGCGCCGTTGTAGCCCCACGTCGGCACATCCTTGCCCTGCCACTGGCTGGTGCCGGTCATGGCGGTGATCTGGATCTGGCCACGTGGATCGGGCTCCAGCCTTGAAGGAACCGGCAGCAGCGGGCGGCTGGCCGCCATCAGGGATCGACTCCAGAGCGGCAGCGCCCCGGCTGCGCTCAGCGCGGCAGTCAGCTTAAGAAAGTGGCGACGATGCATAGCTTATTCATCCGTGTGATAAGGGGATCACAGCCTAAACCCTTCCCCTGCGGGAGGGTCAAGCTCTTGATAGCGGAAACGCCTGAAAAAAGTGCTCAAGCCGGCATCCAGCGGCAAAATAATCGGAATCCTGCCAGGCACTGTGCTATCGTCACATGATGATTAATGAATGAGAACCACTATGAAGAAAAGCATCAAGATCCTGTTGCTGTCAGGACTCCTTGGCTTCTCCTCCACCAGTTTCGCTCTAAGCGAATCCGAAGCAGAAGATCTGGCCGATCTCACCGCGGTATTCGTTTATCTGAAAAATGATTGCGGCTATCAGGATCTGCCTGATGCGCAAATCCGCAAAGCTCTGGTGTTTTTCGCCCAGCAGAACCGCTGGGATTTGAGTAATTACGCTGCCTACAATATGAAGGCGCTTGGCGAAGCGAGCTACAAAGATCTGAGCGGCATCGCCATTACCAACGACAAGAAGTGTAAGTCGCTGGCGCGCGATTCCCTCAGCCTGCTCGCCTACGTTAAATAAGCCGTAAGCCCGCCTCTTCGCCGATCATTCGACCGTGCATGCACGGTCACTCCTGGTTATGATGTGTCGCTCTTTTTCATGGCGAAGTCATCAGAGAGGAGCCCTCCATGGCGCAAAAAGAAATGTGGTATGAAACCCTTCATGCCGGTTTCGGACAATATTTCACGGTCGACAAAGAGCTGTACCGGGAAAAGACCGCGCATCAGGATTTGATCATCTTCGAAAACGCGCAGATGGGCCGCGTAATGGCGCTGGACGGCGTGGTGCAGACCACCGAGCGCGACGAATTCATCTATCACGAAATGATGACGCACGTGCCGCTGCTGGCGCACGGCGCGGCGAAGCGCGTGCTGATTATCGGCGGCGGCGACGGCGCGATGCTGCGCGAGGTAGCGCGTCATCAGCAGCTGGAAAGCATCACGATGGTGGAGATTGACGCCGGCGTCGTCACCTTCTGCCAGCAATATCTCCCTAATCACAGCCAGGGCGCTTATCAGGATCCGCGTCTCAATCTGGTGATCGACGACGGCGTAAACTTCGTCAACCAGACGCAGGAAAAATTCGACGTGATCATCTCCGACTGCACCGATCCTGTCGGTCCGGGCGAGAGCCTGTTCACCTCGGAATTTTACGCGGGCTGTAAAAACGCTCTCAATCCCGGCGGGATTTTCGTGGCGCAGAACGGCGTCTGCTTTCTGCAGCAGGAAGAGGCGATCAACAGCCATCGTAAACTCAGCCACTATTTCGCCGACGTCAGTTTTTATCAGGCGGCGATACCGACCTACTACGGCGGCATTATGACCTTCGCCTGGGCGAGCGATAATCCGGCGCTGCGTCAGCTCGATCTCGCCACGCTGCAGGCGCGCTTCGCTGAGGCTGGCCTGCCGTGCCGCTACTACAATCCAGCGATCCATGTCGGTAGTTTCGCGCTGCCGCAGTACCTGCTGAACGCCCTTTATAAGGAGGTGAACCAAATTGCAAAAGCTTAAACTGCATGGCTTCAACAACCTGACCAAAAGCCTGAGTTTTTGTATTTACGATATTTGTTATGCGAATACTGAAGCCGAACGCGATGGCTATATCGCCTATATCGACGAGCAGTACAATGCCACTCGTCTGACCGAGATCCTGACGGAAACCTGCTCGATCATCGGCGCCAACGTGCTGAATATCGCGCGCCAGGATTATGAACCACAGGGCGCCAGCGTCACCATTCTGGTGAGCGAAGAGCCGATCGATCCAAAAGATATCGATAATTCGGAACATCCCGGTCCGCTGCCTAACTCCGTGGTGGCGCACCTGGATAAGAGCCATATCTGCGTGCACACCTATCCGGAAAGCCATCCTGAAGGCGGTCTTTGCACCTTCCGCGCGGATATCGAAGTTTCAACCTGCGGCGTGATTTCCCCGCTGAAGGCGCTGAACTACCTGATCCACCAACTGGAGTCCGATATTGTGACCGTCGACTATCGCGTGCGCGGCTTTACCCGCGACGTGAACGGCGTGAAACATTTTATCGACCATGAGATCAACTCGATCCAGAACTTTATGTCGGAAGATATGAAGGCGATGTATGACATGGTGGATGTGAACGTTTATCAGGAAAATATCTTTCACACCAAAATGTTGCTGAAAGAGTTCGACCTGAAGCACTACCTGTTCAATACCCGTCCTGAAGATCTCAGCCCGGCGGAACATAAGCGCATTACCGACCTGCTGTGGAAGGAGATGCGCGAGATTTACTACGGCCGCAATATTCCGGCGGTGGGATTGAAAACGTTTTAATGATTAGGCGCGCGATGCCTGGCAATGACGGCAGGCGCGCGCTTTTTTGGCTTTGGGGTTTTAGTTTTATAGGGGCTGCGGGCAGGATTGAGGCTGCCTGTACGGCAGTGCACAGGGGTTTCGGACCCGTCGGTTAGGGGCTGATTTTTTAAGCTACCTGTACGGCAGTAAACCCAGCAGCGGCGCACCGAGGTCAGCTATTTCGTTTTAAAGCTGCCTGTACGGCAGTGCACGCAGAAATGACTGTGTATTCGCCGCTTGCATTATTCTAAGCTGCCTGTACGGCAGTGCACGTGCCGCGCACCTACTCGAACGCAGAGTGGCATTTCTAAGCTGCCTGTACGGCAGTGCACAAGCTTGTACCTGTTGAGGCAACGCAGGAAATTTTCTAAGCTGCCTGTACGGCAGTGCACATTCCTTCTTAAAATCCAGATTCCCTCTGGTGTTTCTAAGCTGCCTGTACGGCAGTGCACTCGCGTGAGACTGGAGAAAATCCCGCAATTCATTTCTAAGCTGCCTGTACGGCAGTGCACAAACATGAGCCTGGTAGCCACTGAACCGGTGCTTTCTAAGCTGCCTGTACGGCAGTGCACGTTTTCATCCAAAGGCGCGCCGTAGCGCAGATTTTCTAAGCTGCCTGTACGGCAGTGCACTCGGCGGCTTCAGCGTACCCGCCAGGCAGTGCTTTCTAAGCTGCCTGTACGGCAGTGCACGGCACCAGGCTTGCGCATCCTGAAAGGATTAATTTCTAAGCTGCCTGTACGGCAGTGCACTGTACAGATTGCGTGGCTGATGTGATGTCCTCTTTCTAAGCTGCCTGTACGGCAGCACCCATCTTAACCAGCCGTCGCGAATTTCCTTTGTTTCTAAGCTGCCTGTACGGCAGTGCACCTCCGGCGATTGCTCGTACGCGGTTCGGATGATTTCTAAGCTGCCTGTACGGCAGTGCACGTTATCAAACGTTTCAGACGTGGACACTATGTTTTCTAAGCTGCCTGTACGGCAGTGAACTGAAGCAGGCGTTAAACCGTGGGTTTGCCCGTTTTCTAAGCTGCCTGTACGGCAGTGAACTTTTCTGTCGCCGGCGCCAGCTGCAGGACGTGTTTCTAAGCTGCCTGTACGGCAGTGAACTTTTGCCTCTTACCGAGGCATTTCTCGCCCCATTTCTAAGCTGCCTGTACGGCAGTGAACCCTGGGACTGGTAAATTTATTGGTTTTGGTACTTTCTAAGCTGCCTGTACGGCAGTGAACGTCGTGGCTATCGAACAGCAGCGCGCCATGCATTTCTAAGCTGCCTGTACGGCAGTGAACTGCGTGGCCTGAAGAGCCGAAATGATCAGGATTTTCTAAGCTGCCTGTACGGCAGTGAACACGATATGCGCGCGGACAGGCCGTCGCGGTCGTTTCTAAGCTGCCTGTACGGCAGTGAACGTCATGGACAACAATCAGCATGTCACCCTAGATTTCTAAGCTGCCTGTACGGCAGTGAACGCTGGAGTAAGCCGCCACGATGGTCGGACTCATTTCTAAGCTGCCTGTACGGCAGTGAACTGATTACTTAACGGCTTGTGAATAAATGGGAAGTTTCTAAGCTGCCTGTACGGCAGTGAACGCTACCCCAAAGGGGCGGGGCGAACTTGTTCGTTTCTAAGCTGCCTGTACGGCAGTGAACAGTTTTTTAACGTTGAGCTGGTACAGATTCGAGTTTCTAAGCTGCCTGTACGGCAGTGAACGAAAAGTATGCCGCTAAATTCAACATGTCCACTTTCTAAGCTGCCTGTACGGCAGTGAACTGTTACCTTACCAAACTAAGCTACTCATATCCCAGCAAAAAAACGCATTCGCGCGGCTTTAACCCTTTTATTTAGCATGCAAAAACTAACCTTATTTTTCAATAAGTTATAAAAAACTGCAAAAAAAAGGGTTTAGATAAGCACTCAAAAATCAAGCCTGAGGTGGGAAATGCTCATTACTCTCGCAACAAAAAGCAGTAGCGCACTTATCCGCACAGCGCTTAATAACGCTCATCCCTAATAAGCGCGCGCAGTGTCCCCCGCCCTTCACTCTTATTCCAGCAAGTAAAGAGCGGATACGGCGCGTGCCAGTTAAATTTTCAGCAATATTAATCCGTCAGCGCCAGCGCAATCCCGCGCTCGCGCAGCGTGCGGCAGACGTCTTCGTCTAACCGGCTGTCGGTCACCACATCGGTCAGCTCATCCACTGGCGCGGCGCAGAACAGCGACCAGGAGCCATATTTGCTGCTGTCCGCCAGCAGGATGCGGCGGCGCGCATTCGCCAGCAGATCGCGCTTCAGCCCGGCCTTCTCTTCCGTCGGCGTGGTGATACCGCGCTCCAGACTCCAGGAGTTGCAGCTGACGAAAGCGATATCGGGATTGATACTGCGCAACAGGCGGCGCCCGTGCTCGCCGACGCACGACTGGCTCGAGTCGTCGATGCGGCCGCCGATAATGGTCACTTCAATCTGTTTGAATTCCGAGAGAAACAGCGCGATATGCAGATCGGCGGTAATGACGCGCAGCGGTAAATGAGTCAACTGACGCGCCAGCTCCAGCATGGTGGTGCCGGCATCCAGCACTACCGCGTCGCCCGACTGTACGAAGGTGGCGGCGTGATGGGCGATAGCCTGCTTCTCCGCCAGGTTACGCTGCATCTTCTCCAGCGTGGTGGGCTGCGCCGGAATAAAACGGTTCAGCGTGACGCCGCCGTGACTGCGGCTAATCACCCCTTCTTTATCCAGCTTAATCAAATCACGTCGAATGGTTGCTGGCGAGGCGGAAATGGCGCTCACCAGCTGATCAACAGTCACCAGATTATGGCTTTTCAGATAGTCCATAATCTGGTCAAGGCGACTTTGTCCCTTCATATTTCCCTATGCTAGCTGCATCGCGAGTTTAATGGAGATCGCCATGCTCTCAGACTTCGCTTTACCTGTCCATGCGATATCAAAAGCGGTGCCGTGGTCCGCAGAGGTGCGGATAAACGGCAAACCGGCAGTGATATTGACGCCGTCGTAAAAGCCCAGCAGTTTCAGCGGGATATGCCCCTGATCGTGATACATCGCCACCACGATGTCATACTGCCCTTCCTGACACTGCAGGAACACCGTATCCGGCGGACAGGGGCCGAAAACCTCAATGCCCTGCGCCTGCATCGCCTTCACCGCAGGCGCGACGGTAGTGATCTCCTCGTCGCCGAACAGGCCGTTTTCTCCGGCGTGCGGATTAACGCCCGCTACCGCAATACGCGGCTTCTCAAAGCCGACGCGGCGCAGGAAGGTGTCCGCCATGCCAATTACTGTCTCAATGCGCGAGCGGTTCAGGGTGTCGAGAAACTTGCGCAGCGCGATATGCGTCGTAACGTGTATCACCTTCAGCTTATCGGTATAGAGCACCATCGCGTAATCTTTGGTATCGGTCAGATGCGCCAGCAGCTCGGTATGGCCCGGATAGAGATGACCCGCCGAGTGCAGCGCCTCTTTGTTCAGCGGCGCGGTGGCGATAGCCTGAACGTCCCCCCCCAGCGCCAGCTCGGTGGCGCGCTTCACGCAGCGCCAGGCGAGATCGCCCGCCTGCTTCTGCACCACGCCTGGCTTGAGCGCTTCCGGATCGGCCAGCGGCTCGTCGATAACATTGACGATACCTGGCGCGAAGTGCGCCTCTTTTACGCTATCCAGCACGCGCAGCTCGACCTGCGGCGTAATATTCAGGGCAAGGATGCGGCGCAATGTGGCCGCGCATCCCACCACCACCGCCGGCGCGCCGTTAAGATCGCCTTCCGCCAGCGCTTTGATGATGATCTCCGGGCTGATGCCCGCCGGATCGCCCATGGTCACCGCAATAATTTTACTCACTCGACTTCTCCTCAATAAAACGAATGGCTGCTACCAGGGTGTTTTCGTCGCCAAAACCGCCCGCTTTGGTCATCACCGGCAGGGTAAATTCACTGTTAAGCAGGACGCCGTGCGGCACGCAGCCCGCCACGATACCCTGAATCTGAAAGCCGCTGGCGCCCAGCGCCTGCGCGACCGCAATCGCCACGTCGCCGCCGGAGAGATAGAGCCCGGCCGGGCGCTGCGCGCGGCAAAGCCTCAGGGTCAGTTCGCCCAGAAACTGGCAAATCGCCTCGCCAAGCTGCTGCCGCGTGATCTGCTGCTGTTGACATAGCGCGTCGATCTCATGGCGCTGATCGGCGCGCTGGCAGGTGCGGATCACCGTATGCTGGCCATTGCGCAGCGCGGCGAGCGCCTGCTCCATCCACTGCGCGCTACTCGGCCAGCAAGGGCGTTCAAACAGCTGGCGGATATCGATATCCACCAGCGCGATATCTCGCTGCGCCGCCAGCCGCGCAATCTGCTGCTGGGCGCTGGCGCTCATCGAGCCGATAACGGCCAGTACCGGCGCGGAGTTGCGTGCCGCCAGCTGTGCGCCGAGCGCGTCGCTTAGTCCGGCCGCGCCGACCAGCAGCGGCGTTTCGTCAAGCTGCGCGGCGGCGGCCAGGATAAGCGCGATGTCGCTCTCGCTTTCCGCATCGATCACCACCGCGCCCTGCTGCTCCGCCAGCAGCGTGGCAAAACGATCACTGCGCAGCGCGGCGAGATCGATCTCGCTGCCTGCGATCCCGAGCTGCGTTAATACCCGCGCGCTGATCACCGGCGTTTTCGGATCGCTGGCGTATTCGGTCTCGGTCAGCGACACGCCGTTCACCAGCACTTCGCCGCGGCGCGTGACGCGGCCCAGCCGAGGGACGGCGGGCACGATCAGCGCCCGCTTTTTGCCGCTGGCGGCCAGCGCGGCGCGCACTTCGGCGCCGATATTGCCGCGCAGCGTGGAGTCGATCTTTTTAAACAGCCAGCCCTGGGCGATAAAAGCCTGATGTTGACGCACCACCGCTTCGGTACGCGCCTCTGCCTCTGCGGGGCTGACGGCGCGGCTGTCAGTGCTGATCACCCAGACGTCGGCAGCGGCGCTATCCAGCGGCGTCTCGCTGCTGAACAGGACATGCACGCGAGCACCCGCCTGCGCCAGTCCGCTACCTGCGTCGTTCGCGCCGGTAAAGTCATCGGCTATCACCAGCACTGGCGTTTTCCATGACCTCTGCGTCATCTTCTCTCCTGATTCGGCGGTATGCCGCTGTGAATGATTATATTCAATCATGATTGATTATATGTGAGCAAGATCAAATTAATCGAAATCGATATGTCCTATAAATTGACCCACAGTAAGTGACAGAAATCGCACCACTATGAGCAAACCTAATCATTCGCTCCAGCTTCGTAGTAATAAGGGTATGAGATGAATATCAACAGCACGGTAATTAGCGGCTTCCAGGCGCTGAACGACATTAGCTATCTGCTGAAAGGAAAAGCCAGCGCGCTGCTGGTGACGGACAAAAATATTGAAACCATTCCGGCGGTGCAGGCGCTTATCGCTCAGCTGAAACAGCATATCGCCAGCGTCAGCGTGATTAACAGCGTGCCGCCGGAGCCGAGCCAGCACGACGTCGCCGCGGTGCTGGCGGCGCTGCCTACGCGCGATGTGGATCTGGTGATCGGCGTCGGCGGCGGCAGCGTGCTGGACGTCGCCAAGCTGCTGTCGGTGCTGTGCGTCGACAATGCCCCGTCGCTGGAGGCGCTGCTGGCGGGCGAAAAGCCGACCGCGCGCACCACCTCGCTGCTGATCCCGACCACCGCAGGTACCGGCTCGGAAGCGACGCCGAACGCCATTCTGGCGATCCCGGAGCGCGAAACCAAAGTCGGCATTATCTCGCCGGTGATGCTGCCCGATTTTGTGGCGCTGGTGCCGGAGCTGACCACCAGCATGCCGCCGCATATCGCCTCTTCGACCGGCATCGACGCGCTTTGTCATCTGATTGAATGCTTCACCGCCACGGTGTCGAACCCGGTAAGCGACAACTACGCGCTGATCGGCATGAAAAAGCTGTTCGCCAGCCTCGAAACCGCCGTTGCCGAGCCGCACAACCTGCAGGCGCGGCTGGATATGCTGTGGGCCTCTTATTACGGCGGCGCGGCGATCGCCCATGCAGGCACGCATCTGGTGCACGCCATGTCCTATCCGCTGGGCGGCAAATACCATCTGCCGCACGGCGTCGCCAACGCCATTTTGCTGGCGCCCTGCATGGCCTTTGTGCGGCCGGCCGCGGTGAACAAATTCGCTCAGGCCTACGATCTGCTGCCGGATGCGGATACCTCGCTGGATAACGAGAGCAAATCGCACGCGCTGGTGGCTTATTTCACCGCGCTGGTTAAACGTTTGCAGCTGCCTGCCAGCCTTGAAGAGCTTGGCATCGGCCCGGATCACCTGCCCTATTTAGTGGAAGCGGCGCTCGACGTGCAGCGTCTGATGAAGAACGTGCCCGCTGCCGTCAGCGCGCATGACGTTCGCGACGTCTACCTGACGCTGTTTCCTTCACATCAGGAATAAAGAGGATTGTATGAGCCAGAAAATTACCGGCGTATTGACCGCTATCGTCACCTGTTTCGATCGGGAAGGCGCCTATAACCCTGAAGCCCAGCGCGAACAGGTAAAACGCCAGCTGGATGCGGGCAACGGCATCTTCTGCGGCGGCACCAACGGCGAGTTCTTTGTGCTCAACGAGCAGGAAAAGATCGCAGTTACCGAAACCTGCGTTGATGAAGTGAACGGTCGCGCGCCGGTTGTCGCGCATATTGGCGAAATTTCAACACGCGAAACTATCCGTCTCGGCAGGCAGATTGCGAAGCTCGGGGTGGATGCGGTATCGGTGATCACGCCCTACTTCGTGCCGCTTAAGCAGGACGAGCTGATCTATCACTATCAGACGGTGGCTGACGCGCTCGACGTGCCGCTGTTTCTCTACAACATTCCGGCGCGCACCGGCAACACGCTGCAGCCAGAAACCGTACGTACCCTGGCGTCTCACCCCAACATTATCGGCATCAAAGACTCGGCGGGCAGCTATGAAAGCCTGAGCGGCTTTATTAAGGCGGCGGAAGGCATCGATAACTTCGACGTCCTCAACGGGCCGGACTCGCTGATCCATCAGGGCTTCGTCGACGGCTGCTCCGCCTGTATCTCCGGCCTGGCCAACGCCGCGCCTAAAGAGATCAACGCCATCTGGGCGCGCTTCAACGCAGGCGATATCGAGGGGTCGCGCGCGGCGCAGGAGAACGTGACCGGCCTGCGCACCGATCTCTACAGCATCGGCTTTTCGCCAGCGGCGGTAAAAAAAGCGGTTTCGCTGCTGGGCTACGACGTCGGCGACAGCCGTTATGCGGTGCGATTCAGCGCCGACGAAGAGCAAAAAATCCGTCAGGTCGTCAATCAGTATCTGAAGTAACGGCCGTCAGGGCAGCCGTTGCTGCCCTTGCCAGTTCGACTTACACACCGGGAAACGCGATGAAAATAATCTGCACCTCGCCGTCGTTCGCTAAATATGACACGACGCCGATCGATACCCTGAAACAGCACGGCTTTGAGCTGGTGACTCTGCCCGCCGACGCGACGCCTGAAGCGCTGGCGCCGCATCTGCCAGAGACCGTGGCGATGATTGTCGCCTTTACCGAGGTAAACGAGGCGCTGCTGGCGCAGGCGCCGCAGCTGAAGATCGTCTGCAAGCACGGCGTCGGCGTCGATAATATCGATCTCGACGCCACGCGCGCGCGCGGCATCTACGTCACCAACGTACCGGACGCCAACAAGCACGCCGTCGCCGACTTCGCCTTTGCGCTGATCCTCAACGCCGCGCGCCAGCTGACCCAGGCAGTGACGGAAACGCGCGCGGGCGGCTGGCCGCGTATCTTCGCCACCGACGTCTACGGCAAAACGCTGGGTATTGTCGGCCTGGGTAATATTGGCAAGCAGGTGGCGCTGCGCGCGAAAGGCTTCAACATGCGCGTTATCGCCTTTGATTTCTATCCTGACGAGGCCTTTGCCGCCGAGCACGGCGTCACTTTTGTCAGCCTCGACCAGCTCACCGAAGAGAGCGATTTTATCACGCTGCATACGCCGCTGACCGACGAGACGCGCAATCTGTTCGACGGCGCGCGCCTGCGTCGCATGAAGAAGCGCGCCTTCCTGATTAACGTCTCGCGCGGCGGCGTCGTGAATGAAGAGGATCTCTTCCATGCGCTACAGGACAACGTGATTGCCGGCGCGGCGGCCGACGTTTTTATCCAGGAACCGCTGACCTCGCATCCGCTGTTTAGCCTGCCGAATTTTATCCCGACGTCGCATATCGCCGGCTACACCGACGGCGCCATCAGCGCCATCGGCGAACGCTGCGTGGCGCAGATTGTGCAGTGCGTCCGTCAGGGCGAGCGGCCGGTAAACGTCATGAACGGGCTGGCATAAGCGCCGCCCTCGCCTGCAACCTGATTCGAGTGGAAAATAATGATGAACCCTACGCTGCGCTCGACCAAAATTCGCTGGTGGATCGCTGGCCTGATGTGGCTGGCAGTCGCCATTAACTATATTGACCGGACGGTGCTCTCCGCCGCCGCGCCGCATCTGATCACCGAGCTGGAGATCAACCCGGAGATGATGGGCCTGATTATGGCCGCCTTCTTCTGGTCCTATGCGCTGCTGCAAATCCCGGCGGGCTGGTTCGCCGATCGCTTCGGTCAGAAAAAAGGGCTCGGCATCGCGGTCGGCTGGTGGTCGATCGCCACCATGGCGATGGGACTGGCGACCGGCTTTAAATCGCTGCTGGCACTGCGCCTGGCGCTGGGCGTCGGCGAAGCGGCCGCCTATCCCAGCAACGCAGGCATTGCCGCGCGCTGGTTCCCGGATCGCGAGCGCGCCACCGTATCGGGGCTGTTCGACAGCGCCTCGAAGTTTGGCGGCGCGGTGGCGATGCCGCTGATCGTCTGGATGATCGCCATGGTGGACTGGCGCATCACTTTCCTGGTTATCGGCGCCATCGGCCTGTTCTGGGTGATCGCCTGGTATTTTATCTACGCCGAGAATCCGGAAGATCATAAAAAGATCGATCAGAACGAAGTGCGGCTGATCCGCGACGGCCAGGCGCAGAAGCACGGCGAGAAAGGCGTACGTCCGATGAAGTGGTACAGGCTGCTGCGCTACCGCAATATCTGGGCAATGTGCATCGGCTTTTTCACCATCAACTACACCTCCTACTTTTTTATTACCTGGCTGCCGACCTACCTGGTAAAAGACAAGGGCATGGACTTTCTGAAGATGGGTTTCGTCGCCGCGCTGCCGCTGATCTGCGGCATGGTGATCGAGGTGCTGGCGGGCTGGGCGTCGGATCGCATGGTGCATAAAAAGGTGCTGTCGCTGACCGCCACGCGCAAGCTCTTCCTGACCATTGGCCTGCTGATGGCGCTCTGTATCGGTTTCGCGCCCTTTACCGAATCGGTATTTATGACGGTGCTGCTGCTCTGTATCGCTAAATCGGGCACCACCGTCGCCGCCTCGCAGGTCTGGGCATTGCCGGGCGATGTCGCGCCGAAGAACAGCGTCTCTATTGTCGCCGGGCTACAGAACACGGTGTCGAATATGGGCGGCGCGGTCGGCCCGATTATTACCGGCGCCATTGTCGGCGCCACCGGCAACTTTACCTGGGCGCTGGTCTTCTCCGCCGTGCTGGTGGTGATCGGCATCCTCAACTATCTGTTCCTGATGGGCAAGGTTGAGCCGATTGTCGATGAAGAGAAAGCGCAGGAGCCGCAGGCGGTCGCCAGCGGCGTCTGACAGGCGCGAGTAAAAAGGCGCTGATGGTGAGGCGCCTTTTTCTTTTTCCGGCTAGCGCGCGGCGGCGAAAATCGTCTTGCCGATGCGGGCGATTGCCGCATTACTCTGCGCAAGCGTCGCCTCTGTTTGCGTAATATAGATAGCGATAATCAGCGGCTTACCGTTTTCCGGCGATACCACGCTGATAATCGATCGCGAGCCATACTCTCCTGCGCCGGTTTTATCAGCGATAGACCAGCCAGCCGGTAAAACAGAACGCAACAGCGCATTCGCCACTTTGTCGTCGCGCATCCACTGCAGCAGCTGCGCGCGAGAAGCGGGCGTCAGCGCCGTTCCCAGCGTCAGCTTTTGCAGCGTCTCGCTGACGGCCAGCGGCGTGGTGGTATCGCGCATATCGCCCGGTACGGCGCTGTTTAGCTCAGGCTCGAAGCGGTCGAGCCGTGTGACCTTGTCGCCCAGATCGGCGAAAAAACGCGTCACCGCCTCTGGCCCCCCCAGTTTTTTCGCCAGCAGATTCGCCGCGGTATTATCGCTGTAGCCGATAGCCGCCTCGCAGAGTTGCCCCCAGCTCATCCCGGCGGGCGCGACAAACTTTTCGGTTACCGGCGAATAGGTGACCAGCGCGGCGCGATCGAACTGCGTGCGCTCCGTAAGCCGCAGTTTGCCTTGATCCTGCGCGCTGAGCAGCGCGCCGCACAGCAGCGCTTTATGCGTGCTGTTAAGGGGAAAGCGCTCGTTGCCGCGATAGCTGGCGACGCTTTCCGCGCCGGTATCGATGACGGCAATGCCGATACGCGCCTTAAGCGCCTGCTCTTCCTGCTGCGCAACGGCCGCCAGCCCCTCATCGTTTATCGAAGCCTGAGCGAGCGCGGCGCTGAACAGCAGCGAAGCGGCAAGAAGTTTTGTCACTGAAAACATCATGATTGTCCTTAATGTAGGGTTCCACAGAGCTTGCCCTTTTGCGTGCCGCTACGCAAAGCTTAAACCGCAAAGTCGTTAGCTCAGCCTGTCAGCGGTATATTCGCTCTGCTGGTAGTTGAAAAAAGGCTCGACCCGGTTAAAATGTAGCAACGTCACTACAAAGCAGGAGGCGCGCGATGAAAATCTTCACGCTGTCGAGCAGAGAGTTTAACCAGCAGGTGTCGAACGCGAAAAAAGCGGCAGAGGAAGGCCCGGTCTACATTACCGATCGCGGCAAACCCGCCCACGTTTTACTGACGTTCGAGGCATATAAAAAACTGACTGGCACGCGTCGCAATATTCAGGACGCGCTGGCGATGCCCGATGTGGCGGCGATCGACTTTGCGCCGGAACGCGGCGACATCGGCTTCAGGGACGTCGATTTGTCATGAGATATTTGCTGGATACCAACGTAATTTCCGAGCTGCGCAAGGCGCGCACGCGCGCGATCGATCCTGCCGTCTCTGCGTGGACCGATAGCGTCGATGCGGGCGATCTGTTTATCTCGGCGATCGCCATTATGGAGATAGAGAAAGGCATTGCTCAGGTGGCGCGTCGCGAGCTTGCTCAGGCTGCCCGCCTGCGAGAGTGGTTTGAAACGGCGGTGCTGACAGAGTTCAGCGATCGCATTCTGCCTTTTGAAACAGAAGCGGCGCGCTATTGCGCCCGGCTGCACGTGCCGGATAAACGTGCCGCGAACGACGCCATTATTGCCGCCATCGCCTGGCAGCACGATATGGTGCTGGTCACGCGCAACGTGAAGGATTTTACCGGCATGGGCGCGCAGCTGCTTAATCCCTGGGAATGGCCGCGCTGACTCAGCGTCCCTGTAAAAACTGACGGTAGGCGTTCATCACGGCGAGAAAATCCTCCACGCCGCAGAACGACAGGCTCTCTTCGTCGTAGTAGTTCATGCCCTCTTCCAGCCCGTCATCCTCTAAGGCGAGATGGTTCGCGCGGATCATGATCTCTTCATCGTCCATCCACAGCGTATATTCGTGGCCGATGCGCTGCCACTGGCGCTCGCTGCCCTTGATGCCGCGCATCGCAGCTTCAACCTCGTCCAGCAGCGCCAGATTTTCCTTCACTTCCTCGTTGAACCAGTGGCCCACCGCTTCGTGATCCATCGACATGCGTACTTTCACCTGCCCGGTGAGATCGCGTAAAAATTCGTATTCCATGGGCTAACCCTTTGGTTAATGACGCGAGTGAATCCGCACCAAAATAGTGTGTGCGCATCATCAACGCTAAAGTGAGATCGGGGCGACATTATTGCGGGGAAAAGGCAAAAGAAAAAGGGGCGATTATCGCCCCTTTGGTTTTTAGTCAGTCACTCAGACCGCTGTCTGGAAAATCACATTGTCCGCTTTATCGGTGTACTGATCCAGCTGGTCAAAGTTGAGGTAGCGGTAGGTGTCGCTGGCGGTTTTATCCACCTGCGCCATGAACTGCTGGTACTCGTCCGGCGTCGGCAGTTTGCCGAGCAGCGAAGAGACCGCAGCCAGTTCAGCCGATGCCAGGTAGACGTTGGCGCCGGTACCGAGACGGTTCGGGAAGTTACGCGTCGAGGTGGAGACCACCGTCGCGCCGTCCTGCACGCGCGCCTGGTTACCCATGCAGAGCGAGCAGCCCGGGATTTCGATACGCGCGCCGCTCTTGCCGAATACGCTGTAGTAGCCCTCTTCGGTCAGCTGAGCCGCATCCATCTTGGTCGGCGGCGCCACCCAGAGGCGGGTCGGCAGCTGACCTTTATGGCTGTCGAGCAGTTTACCTGCCGCGCGGAAATGGCCGATGTTGGTCATGCACGAGCCGATAAACACTTCGTCGATCTTCTCGCCCTGTACGTCAGAGAGCAGGCGCGCATCGTCCGGATCGTTCGGCGCGCACAGGATCGGCTCTTTGATATCGGCCAGATCGATCTCGATCACCGCCGCGTATTCGGCGTCGGCGTCCGCTTCCAGCAGCTGCGGATCTGCCAGCCATTTTTCCATGCCCTGGATACGGCGCTCCAGCGTACGGCGATCGCCATAACCTTCCGCGATCATCCACTTCAACAGCACGATGTTGGAGCTGAGGTATTCGATGATCGGCGCTTTATCCAGCTTGATGGTACAGCCCGCCGCTGAACGCTCGGCCGAGGCGTCGGTCAGTTCGAACGCCTGCTCGACTTTCAGATCCGGCAGACCTTCGATCTCCAGGATACGGCCAGAGAAGATATTCTTTTTGCCTTTCTTCTCAACGGTCAGCAGACCCTGTTTGATGGCGTACAGCGGAATAGCGTGCACCAGATCGCGCAGGGTGATGCCTGGCTGCATTTTGCCTTTAAAGCGCACCAGCACGGATTCAGGCATATCGAGCGGCATCACGCCGGTCGCGGCGGCAAAGGCCACCAGGCCAGAACCGGCCGGGAAGGAGATGCCGATCGGGAAGCGAGTATGCGAGTCGCCGCCGGTGCCAACGGTATCCGGCAGCAGCATGCGGTTCAGCCATGAGTGGATCACGCCGTCGCCCGGACGCAGCGAGACGCCGCCGCGGTTCATGATGAAGTCTGGCAGCGTGTGGTGCGTATTGACGTCGACTGGCTTCGGATAGGCGGCGGTGTGGCAGAACGACTGCATTACCAGGTCGGCGGAGAAGCCGAGGCACGCCAGATCTTTCAGCTCGTCGCGCGTCATCGGTCCAGTGGTGTCCTGAGAACCTACCGAGGTCATCTTCGGTTCGCAGTAAGCGCCGGGACGAACGCCATCAACGCCGCAGGCGCGGCCGACCATTTTCTGCGCCAGCGAGTAGCCGCGCGTACTTTCCGCCACGTCTTTCGCCTGACGGAAGACGTCGCTGTGCGGCAGGCCCAGCGATTCGCGCGCTTTGCTGGTGAGGCCGCGGCCGATAATCAGCGGAATACGGCCGCCGGCGCGTACTTCATCGATCAGCACGTCAGTTTTCAGCGTAAAGCTGGCCAGCAGCTCGCCGGTTTCGTGATTGCGCACTTCGCCTTTGTACGGGTAGACGTCAATCACGTCGCCCATGTTCAGCTCGCCGACGTCAACTTCGATCGGCAGCGCGCCCGCATCTTCCATGGTGTTGAAGAAGATTGGCGCGATTTTGCTGCCCAGCACCAGACCGCCGCCTTTTTTGTTCGGGACGTTCGGAATATCGTCGCCCATGAACCAGAGTACGGAGTTGGTCGCTGATTTACGGGAAGAGCCGGTGCCGACGACGTCGCCGACGTAAGCCAGCGGATAGCCTTTGGCCTGCAGCGCTTCAATCTGTTTGATCGGGCCGACGTTGCCCGGCTCATCCGGATTGATGCCTTCACGGGCGTTTTTCAGCATTGCCAGCGCGTGCAGTGGAATATCCGGACGAGACCATGCATCCGGCGCCGGAGAGAGGTCGTCGGTGTTGGTTTCGCCGGTCACTTTGAACACGGTGACGGTAATTTTTTCTGCCAGCTCGGGACGTGACAGATACCACTCGGCATTCGCCCAGGACTGCATGACCTGTTGCGCATGGGTATTGCCCGCTTTCGCTTTTTCTTCAACGTCGTAGAAGTTGTCGAACATCAGCAGCGTGTGCGACAGCGCTTTGGCGGCAATCGGCGCCAGCTTCGCGTCGTCCAGCGCGTCAATCAGCGGATGAATGTTGTAACCGCCTTGCATGGTGCCCAGCAGTTCAATCGCTTTTTCGGGGGATACCAGAGGAGAGGTCGTTTCGCCTTTAGCCACCGCGGCAAGGAAACCCGCTTTAACGTAGGCGGCTTCATCAACGCCGGGTGGGACACGGTTGACCAACAGATCGGTCAGGAATTCTTCTTCACCCGCTGGCGGGTTTTTCAGCAGTTCAACCAGCGCGGCCATCTGGGAAGCATCTAACGGCTTAGGTACGATCCCCTGGGCGGCACGCTCGGCAACGTGCTTACGGTATTCTACTAGCACGACGTTCTCCTCGCTCACATTGTATGGGTTTCCGGTGCACCCTGGTGACAAAGCATTCCATGAGTAGGGTAAGGTGCCCGGTTCCGCGTGGGGCAGCATAGCAGGGTTCAGGCTGTTTGTTAATCTGTTTACAAAAACACAACATAATTAACAGGGTAAAAAAGTGCGGTTTTTGGGTTTATGGGCTAGCTGGGGAGTGAGACCTGGTTTGAGAAAGATTTCGTTGGTTCATTCTTGGTTTATGTCGCTATATAAAGGTATGGCTGGTGAAAGATTGCCTAAAGTATGGGCATAAGTTTTTAAGTTATTTTTGTTGAAAATATGAACGTAAAAGTTATGGATTTTATTATCGTTGAGAGCGTAGACAAGAGGCTAGTAGTAGCAAGACATATCCGTTTAAGACTGCCTGTACGGCAGTGAACTGGCGCCGTTGGCGTCGCCGGAACCGTAACCTTTCTAAGCTGCCTGTACGGCAGTGAACGTGCCGTCACAGGACACCAGGGACATTGTTGATTTCTAAGCTGCCTGTACGGCAGTGAACGCATGCTCAGACTATCGGGCTGGGACTCTCCGTTTCTAAGCTGCCTGTACGGCAGTGAACCTATCGATAAGCTGCAGCGCGATGTTGATTCTTTTCTAAGCTGCCTGTACGGCAGTGAACGCCTGCCGAGCTTAAACACGGACGAAGGCTCATTTCTAAGCTGCCTGTACGGCAGTGAACTGCCAGCAGGCTGGAAACGCTTGTCGCTCTCGTTTCTAAGCTGCCTGTACGGCAGTGAACCTTCAGCGGTAAAATAAGCCCTGCGTGGTCCCTTTCTAAGCTGCCTGTACGGCAGTGAACGGTTGATTATCTTCTCGAACCCACCGGATATCTTTCTAAGCTGCCTGTACGGCAGTGAACTTCCGATTCTTCGTAATCCTTGATATCTGACATTTCTAAGCTGCCTGTACGGCAGTGAACGAGCCGCAAAGCTCCGACGATGAACGTCGCGCTTTCTAAGCTGCCTGTACGGCAGTGAACTAGAAGGAGAGTTAACACCGCACTTATTTTCATTTCTAAGCTGCCTGTACGGCAGTGAACTGTTGCTAATAGACTCTAACCCACTCAAAAGAAGTCATTTTTGACCAAACCCTACTAAAAACCCTTTTTTACAAGCTCCATATAAATCATTTAAAATCAATAAATTAAAAAATAAGCAAAAAATAGGGTATTAGCCGCGCTAGTTATCATTCATCCTTTTCCTTTATCTGCACTCGGCAGCCACCAGCCCTAAGCGCTTATAGCCTGAAGTGACCCCAAATAAAACCCAGCCATATCCAGAGAGCGATTATGCGTACGCGTCCGGCATCAAGACTGATTGTTCTGTCACCTGAAAATCGTATTCTTCTTTTTCATTTTCATCATCAAAATGATGCGCTTGCAGGTGAATCATACTGGGCAACGCCAGGTGGCGGACTTAAAAAAGATGAATCTTTCGAAGAGGCGGCCTCGCGAGAGCTGTACGAGGAAACAGGCTTTATATGTAAAACACTCGGCCCGCAGTTAGCGAAAAGAAGCTTTACGATGATGCTGCCAAGTGGAGAAGCCGTTCTCGCCGACGAGCGTTTCTTTATGGTGTGGGTGAAGAGTCAGGAGATCAACGTTACCGGCTGGAGTCATAATGAACAGCGTGTTATTCAGAGACATCACTGGTAGACAATAGATGAGATTGAACGTTCGGACAAAACTATTTTTCCTCGCGATCTCATCATCGATTTAGTGCAATCAAAATCAAACCGCCAATAAAAAAGCCCCCTTTCGGAGGCTTTCTCTGAACCAGCGAAAAAATTACTTCTTCTTCGCTTTCGGGTTCGGCAGGTCGGTGATGCTGCCTTCGAAGATCTCAGCCGCCAGGCCAACCGACTCGTGCAGCGTCGGGTGCGCGTGGATAGTCAGCGCCATATCTTCCGCATCGCAGCCCATTTCGATCGCCAGACCGATTTCACCCAGCAGCTCGCCGCCGTTGGTGCCGACAACCGCGCCGCCGATAACGCGATGCGTCTCTTTGTCGAAAATCAGCTTGGTCATGCCGTCAGCGCAGTCAGAGGCGATAGCACGGCCAGAGGCCGCCCACGGGAAGGTCGCCGTCTCGTAGCTGATGCCCTTCTCTTTCGCTTCTTTCTCGGTCAGGCCAACCCATGCCACTTCCGGCTCGGTGTAGGCGATTGACGGGATCACTTTCGGATCGAAGTAGTGCTTCATGCCGGCGATAACTTCTGCCGCCACGTGGCCTTCGTGCACGCCTTTATGCGCCAGCATCGGCTGACCGACGATATCGCCGATAGCGTAGATGTGCGGCACGTTGGTGCGCATCTGCTTGTCGACGCGAATAAAGCCGCGATCGTCCACTTCCACGCCCGCTTTACCGGCATCCAGACCTTTACCGTTCGGCACGCGGCCGATCGCCACCAGCACCGCGTCGTAACGCTGCGGTTCGGCCGGCGCTTTTTTGCCTTCCATGGTGACGTAGATGCCGTCTTCTTTCGCTTCAACCGCGGTAACTTTGGTTTCCAGCATCAGATTGAACTGCTTCGCGATACGCTTGGTAAAGACCTTCACCACGTCTTTGTCGGCGGCCGGGATAACCTGATCGAACATCTCGACCACGTCAATCTGCGAACCCAGCGCATGGTAAACGGTACCCATTTCGAGACCGATAATACCGCCGCCCATCACCAGCATGCGCTCCGGCACTTCTTTCAGCTCCAGCGCATCGGTAGAGTCCCATACGCGCGGGTCGTCGTGCGGAATAAACGGCAGCGTGATCGGACGAGAACCGGCCGCGATAATAGCGTTGTCGAAGTTGATGGTGGTCGCGCCGCCTTCTCCTTCCACAACCAGAGTATTTGCACCGGTGAATTTGCCCAGGCCGTTAACCACTTTGACTTTACGACCTTTCGCCATGCCAGCAAGACCGCCGGTCAGCTGGTTGATCACCTTCTCTTTCCAGGTGCGGACTTTGTTGATGTCCGTAGAGGGCTGACCAAACACGATGCCGTGCTCTTCCAGGGCTTTCGCCTCTTCGATCACTTTAGCAACGTGCAGCAGCGCTTTTGACGGGATACAGCCCACGTTCAGACAGACACCGCCGAGGGTGCTGTAACGCTCTACCAGTACGGTTTCCAGACCTAAATCAGCGCAACGGAAGGCTGCAGAGTAACCTGCAGGACCAGCCCCAAGTACCACGACCTGGGTTTTAATCTCTGTACTCATCATGACCTCTTAGTTGTGATCCGGCGGGTCAGACGTAGAGCGCTTCTCATCAGGCTGGTCGGCCACTTGCATCCGGGCAGTGCGCGGCGCCTTGCGTATCTTGAGTACGCTGCGGGTTCTGCGCGCTGGGCGTCAACAACTGACTGCGCCAGGTACGCCTGACGAAACAGGCTCACGATGTCCTTTGCTCCACCGGGACATTTATCACCGCAAGAGTTTACAGAATTGTTAACAAACTGCAAACCGCGATGCCACGAATCTTTACAACAAGGCCGGCGATTGCCGGCCTTGATTGTGCTTACATCACCAGACGGCGAATGTCGGACAACATATTGCCGATGATGGTGATGAAACGCGCACCATCAGCTCCGTCGATCACGCGGTGGTCGAAGGACAAGGAGATCGGCATCATCAGGCGCGGCACAAACTCTTTGCCGTTCCAGACCGGCTCCATCGCCGATTTGGAGACGCCGAGGATAGCCACTTCCGGCGCGTTGACGATCGGCGCGAAGTGCGTGGTGCCGAGGCCGCCAAGACTGGAGATGGTGAAGCATCCGCCCTGCATGTCGCTGGCGGTCAGCTTGCCGTCGCGCGCTTTCTTCGAGGTCGCCATCAGCTCGCGAGAGAGCTCGGTGATGCCTTTCTTGTTCACGTCTTTAAAGACCGGAACCACCAGACCGTTTGGCGTATCGACCGCCACGCCGATGTTGATGTATTTCTTCAGCGTCAGGCGCTGCGCATCTTCCGACAGCGAGCTGTTGAAGCGCGGCATCTGCTCCAGCGCGGCCGCGACTGCTTTCATGATGAACACCACCGGGGTGTACTTCACGTCCAGCTTGCGCTTCTCCGCTTCAGCGTTCTGCTGCTTGCGGAACGCTTCCAAGTCGGTGATATCGGTTTTGTCGAAGTGCGTAACGTGCGGGATAACCACCCAGTTACGGCTCAGGTTAGCGCCAGAGATTTTCTGGATGCGGCCCAGCTCCACTTCTTCCACTTCGCCGAACTTGCTGAAGTCCACTTTCGGCCATGGCAGCAGACCAGGCAGGCTTCCGCCGCTGGCGGCGGCAGCCGGCGCCGCTTCAGCGCGTTTCACCGCGTCCTTCACGTAGCTTTGCACGTCTTCTTTAAGAATGCGGCCTTTGCGTCCGGTGCCCTTCACCTTCGCCAGGTTAACGCCGAATTCGCGCGCCAGACGACGGATAACCGGCGTCGCGTGCACGTAGGCGTCGTTCTCGGCGAAGTCGCCTTTCGCGTCAGCTTTCGGCGCTGCCGGTGCAGCAGGCGCTTCAGCTTTGGCCGGAGCCTGAGCGGGCGCGGCTTCCTGCTTCGGCGCTTCAGCTTTCGCCGCGCCTTCCACTTCGAAGACCATGATCAGCGAGCCGGTGCTCACTTTATCGCCGGTAGAGACTTTCAGCTCTTTGACGGTGCCGGCAAACGGCGCGGGCACTTCCATTGACGCTTTGTCGCCTTCAACGACGATCAGTGACTGCTCGGCTTCAACTTTGTCGCCGACTTTCACCAGCACTTCGGTGACTTCGACTTCGTCGCCGCCGATATCCGGCACGTTCACCTCTTTCGCGCCAGCGGTTGCCGCCGGTGCTGAGGTCGCCTCTTCTTTCAGCTCTGGCTTCGGTGCCGCGGCAGGCGCTGCGCCTTCCGCTTCGAAGACCATGATCAGCGAGCCGGTGCTCACTTTCGCGCCGGTTTCGATTTTGATCTCTTTCACCGTGCCGGCGAACGGCGCAGGCACTTCCATCGAGGCTTTATCGCCTTCGACCACGATCAGCGACTGCTCAGCTTCGATTTTATCGCCGACTTTCACCAGGATCTCGGTGACTTCAACTTCGTCGCCGCCGATATCCGGAACGTTGACATCTTTGGCTGCGGTAGAGGCGGCCGCCGGCGCCGGAGCGGCTTCGGCTTTCTTCTCTTCCGCCGCTGGCGCAGCGTCTGCCGCCGCGCCCTCTGCGTCAAAAATCATAATCAGGGAGCCGGTTTCGACTTTATCGCCGGTCGCGATTTTGATCTCTTTCACTACGCCTGCCTGCGGCGAAGGAACTTCCATAGAGGCTTTGTCGCCTTCTACGGTGATCAGCGACTGCTCGGCTTCCACCTTGTCGCCAACCTTCACCAGAATTTCGGTGACTTCAACTTCATCAGACCCGATATCCGGTACCTTAATTTCAGTAGCCATTACTCTCTTACCTCTTAAGCCAGACGCGGGTTAACTTTATCGGCATCGATGTCGAACTTAGCGATCGCGTCCGCCACCACTTTCTTGTCGATTTCGCCACGTTTAGCCAGTTCGCCCAGCGCAGCCACGACCACGTAGGAGGCGTCCACTTCGAAGTGGTGACGCAGATTTTCGCGGCTGTCGGAGCGGCCGAAGCCGTCGGTGCCCAGCACACGATAATCGCTGGCCGGAACATAGCTGCGAACCTGTTCAGCGAACAGCTTCATGTAGTCGGTCGATGCCACCGCCGGCGCGTCGTTCATCACCTGAGCGATGTACGGCACGCGCGCTTCTTCAGTCGGGTGCAGCATGTTCCAGCGTTCGCAGTCCTGGCCGTCGCGCGCCAGTTCGGTGAACGAGGTGACGCTGTAGACGTCGGAACCGATGCCGTAATCTTTCGCCAGGATCTGCGCCGCTTCACGCACGTGACGCAGGATAGAGCCTGAGCCCAGCAGCTGCACTTTGCCTTTGCTGCCTTCCACGGTTTCCAGCTTGTAGATACCCTTGCGGATACCCTCTTCGGCGCCTTCCGGCATCGCTGGCATGTGGTAGTTTTCGTTCAGCGTGGTGATGTAATAGTAAACGTTCTCTTGCGCTTCGCCGTACATACGCACCAGACCGTCATGCATAATGACGGCAACTTCATAGGCGTAAGCCGGATCGTAAGAGATACAGTTCGGGATAGTCAGCGACTGAATATGGCTGTGGCCATCTTCGTGCTGCAGACCTTCGCCGTTCAGCGTGGTACGACCGGAGGTACCGCCCACCAGGAAGCCGCGCGCCTGCTGGTCGCCCGCCAGCCACATCAGGTCGCCGATACGCTGGAAACCGAACATGGAGTAGTAGATGTAGAACGGGATCATCGGCAGGTTGTTGGTGCTGTAAGAGGTCGCCGCCGCCAGCCAGGATGAACCTGCGCCCAGCTCGTTGATCCCTTCCTGCAGAATCTGGCCTTTCTCGTCTTCTTTATAGTAAGCAACCTGCTCGCGGTCCTGCGGGGTATACTGCTGACCGTTCGGGCTGTAGATGCCAATCTGACGGAACAGACCTTCCATACCGAAGGTACGGGCTTCGTCCGCGAGGATCGGCACCAGACGATCTTTGATCGACTTGTTCTTCAGCATCACGTTCAGGGCACGCACGAAAGCGATAGTGGTCGAGATCTCTTTGCTCTGCTCTTCCAGCAGCGCTTTGAACTCTTCCAGCTTCGGCATATCCAGTTTTTCAGTGAACTGCGCCTGACGGGTCGGCAGATAGCCGCCCAGCTTCTCGCGCTGGCCGTGCAGGTAGTTGTACTCTTCCGAGCCTTTTTCGAAGGTGACGTACGGCAGCTCTTCGATTTTTTCGTCGGCAACCGGCACATTGAAGCGATCGCGGATGTAGCGAACGCCATCCATGTTCATCTTCTTGACCTGGTGCGCGATGTTCTTACCTTCCGCGGTGTCGCCCATACCATAGCCTTTAATGGTATGCGCCAGAATCAGCGTCGGCTGACCTTTGGTCTCCTGCGCTTTTTTCAGTGCCGCGTAGATTTTCTTCGGATCGTGGCCGCCGCGGTTCAGGGCGAAGATCTCTTCGTCTGACCAGTCTTTAACCAGCTCCGCCGTCTCCGGGTATTTACCGAAGAAGTGTTCGCGCACGTAGGCGCCGTCGCGGGATTTAAAGGTCTGATAGTCGCCGTCGACGGTTTCGTTCATCAGCTGAATCAGCTTGCCGCTGGTGTCTTTCTTCAGCAGCTCGTCCCAGCGACCGCCCCAGATCACTTTGATGACGTTCCAGCCGGCGCCCGCGAAGATGCCTTCCAGTTCGTTAATGATCTTGCCGTTGCCGGTAACCGGACCGTCCAGACGCTGCAGGTTACAGTTGATGATGAACACCAGGTTGTCCAGCTTCTCGCGGGTCGCGATGGTGATCGCGCCTTTGGATTCCGGCTCGTCCATCTCGCCGTCGCCGAGGAAGGCGTAAACGGTCTGGTTCGAGGTGTCCTTCAGGCCGCGGTGTTCCAGATATTTCAGGAACTTCGCCTGGTAGATGGCGTTCAACGGACCCAGACCCATGGAAACGGTCGGGAACTGCCAGAAGTCCGGCATCAGTTTCGGGTGCGGATAAGATGAGAGGCCGTTGCCGTGCACTTCCTGACGGAAGTTGTTCATCTGCTCTTCGGTCAGACGACCTTCAAGGAAGGCGCGTGAGTAGATGCCCGGCGAGATATGACCCTGGAAGTAAACCAGATCGCCGCCGTCTTTGTCGCTGCGCGCGCGGAAGAAGTGGTTAAAGCACACTTCATAGATGGTCGCGGAAGACTGGAATGAGGAGAGATGGCCGCCCAGCTCCAGATCTTTCTTCGAGGCGCGCAGTACCGATACGATGGCGTTCCAGCGAATTGCGGAACGGATACGACGCTCCAGAGACGTGTTGCCCGGATACTCCGGCTCGTCTTCAACGGCGATAGAGTTGATATAGTTGCTGACGGCGTTACCGCCTGCCGCCACTTTAACGCCGCCTTTGCGGGCTGCGCTCAGCACCTGATCGATCAGATACTGCGCACGCTCAACACCTTCTTCACGGATGACCGATTCGATCGCCTGTAGCCAGTCACGAGTTTCGATCGGATCCACGTCATTCTGTAAACGTTCTGACATGGGGGGTATTCCTTATCTGTGTCTAATACGTTGAATTGTCAGGAGCCTGTCTCCATGTGTTCTGCTTGTGTGGCTCGCCAAAGCACAAGGAGACAGGCCCGTCGTTGATATCCGCGCGTTCTGTGTCGCGCGTTATTCCTTACGTTGCTGTAAACGACGCAGGGAGCGTTCACGACGAGTCTGCTCCCGACTTCTGTCCAGCAAGATTTCCTCTATGAACGCCAGGTGACGATGCGAGGCTTCGCGCGCCTGTTCCGGCTCGCGAGCCACAATCGCCTCGAAAATACTGGCGCGGTGACCGCTCACTTTCGCCAGCATTTCCCGGCGCGAGTAGAGCAATTCAAAATTCTGTCGAACGTTTTGTTCCAGCATAGGGCCCATCGAACGCAGCAAATGCAGCAGCACCACATTATGGGCGGCTTCTGTGACAGCGATCTGATACTGCATCACCGCATCCGCCTCGGCGTCGAGATCGCCGCTATCCTGAGCCTGCTGTATCTGCACGTGGCAGTGGCGGATACGCTCAATATCCTCTTCCGTGCCGCGCAGCGCCGCGTAGTACGCCGCAATCCCTTCCAGCGCATGGCGCGTTTCCAGTAAATCAAACTGAGATTCCGGATGCTTAGTAAGCAGGCTGACGAGCGGATCGCTCAGGCTTTGCCAGAGATTCTGCTGGACGAAAGTGCCGCCGCCCTGACGGCGCAGCAGCAGACCTTTCGCTTCCAGACGCTGTATGGCTTCGCGAAGGGATGGACGTGAGACATCAAATTGTTTGGCGAGTTCGCGCTCAGGCAATAGCTTCTCGCCAGGACGCAGCGTCCCTTCCATAATCAGCGATTCCAGCTGCTGCTCAATGGCATCTGAGAGCTTGGGTTGGCGAATCTTACTGTAAGCCATCTTCCCTTCTTATCAAGCCGTCGTCCGGAGTAAATTGGTAATACCAATTCAAAAAAGTTGGCCGTAAAGTAACAAAGTATTCACCTTGTGTCTATATGACGCCGGTCACATTCCTTGTGCTGGAGGGCGCTGCGCAGCCTTAAGTTGCCGCGAGAAAAACAGAAATGGCGCGCTGCGGGAGATGTTAAATCTCGCTACTTTTACCAAACCTTACACTGCGTTAAGGGCCATTTTCTCGCTCACCATAAGACAACCTTATTCGTCTTTGGGAACAATTCATGGCAGAACAGGCGCAGGCGGCAGTGTGATGGCGACGATGCTTTTTCAGTCAAGTCTCAGCACGAAAAGAGAAAGCAGGTGCAAAGCGCACCGCATATCACTATTCTTGTCGCCAGGGTAGCATCCGCTTACAGAGAAGGCGCCTGATACCGTAAATAAATCAGTACGTTATTGTAACCACTTCCTGACAGCCATCGCGCGCTGCAAAAGAAGAATTAAAACAACATGAGGTTCGTATGGAACAACAGCATGGCGATACGCTGAAGCGCGGGCTGAAAAACCGTCATATTCAGCTTATCGCGCTGGGCGGCGCGGTGGGCACCGGCCTGTTTCTGGGCAGCGCATCGGTGATCCAGGCGGCCGGTCCAGGCGTTATTTTGGGCTACGCCATCGCCGGCTTTATCGCCTTTTTGATTATGCGTCAGCTGGGAGAGATGGTGGTCGAGGAGCCGGTCGCCGGCAGCTTCAGCCACTTCGCCTACAAATACTGGGGCAGCTTCGCTGGCTTCGCGTCGGGCTGGAACTACTGGGTGCTCTATGTGCTGGTGGCCATGGCCGAGCTGACCGCCGTCGGCAAATACGTTCAGTTCTGGTGGCCCGATATTCCGACCTGGATTACCGCCGCCGTCTTCTTCATGTTGATCAACGCCATTAACCTGACCAACGTAAAAGTCTATGGCGAGATGGAGTTCTGGTTCTCTATCGTTAAAGTGGTCGCGGTGATCGGCATGATCCTGTTCGGCGGCTGGCTGCTGCTCAGCGGCACCGGCGGCCCGCAGGCCAGCGTCAGCAACCTCTGGGCGCAGGGCGGCTTCTTGCCGCACGGCTTCAGCGGGCTGGTAATGATGATGGCCATTATTATGTTCTCCTTCGGCGGCCTGGAACTGGTCGGCATCACCGCCGCGGAAGCCGATAATCCTGAGCAGAGCATCCCTAAAGCCACCAATCAGGTGATCTATCGCATCCTGATTTTCTATATCGGCTCGCTGGCCGTGCTGCTGTCGCTGATGCCCTGGACGCGCGTTACTGCAGACACCAGCCCCTTCGTGCTGATCTTCCATGAGCTGGGCGATGCGCTGGTGGCGAACGCGCTGAACGTGGTGATCCTGACCGCCGCGCTGTCGGTCTACAACAGCTGCGTCTACTGCAACAGCCGCATGCTGTTCGGCCTGGCGCAGCAGGGCAACGCGCCGAAAGCGCTGCTGAAAGTCGACCGTCGCGGCGTGCCGGTGGCCACTATTCTGGTCTCGGCCGTGGCGACCGCGCTCTGCGTGCTGATTAACTATCTGATGCCGGGCGAAGCCTTCGGCCTGCTGATGTCGCTGGTGGTTTCCGCGCTGGTGATCAACTGGGCGATGATTAGCCTTGCTCACCTGAAGTTCCGCCGTAAGAAAGATCAGCAGGGCGTGACGACGCGCTTTAAGGCGCTGCTCTATCCGTTCGGCAACTGGCTCTGCCTGGCGTTTCTGGCCGGCATTCTGGTGATTATGCTGATGACGCCGGGCATGGCGATATCGGTCTGGCTGATCCCGGTCTGGCTGGTGATCCTGGCCATCGGCTACGCCATCAAAAACAAGGTGCAGCGCGCCTGACGCTTAAGCCCGCCGACCTGCGTCGGCGGGCCTTTTCCCTTTCGATCCAGCTCACACTTTTCCCGCCGCGCCTGATTTGTCCATCTTACCGACTATTTGTTGCCAGCCATCCCGCTGATATAGCAACGATAATTCTCTGCTCATACCCAATGCGCAGGATAACTACCATGAAGGATTCCGCCCTCTCTTTTCGCGAAAAGCTGGGTTACGGCATGGGCGATGCCGGCTGTAATATGATTGGCGGCGCCATCATGCTGTTTCTTAACTATTTCTACACCGATGTTTTTGGCCTGGCGCCTGCGCTGGTAGGAACGCTCTTGCTCTCGGTGCGCGTGCTGGATGCGATTACTGACCCGATTATGGGCGCCATCGCCGATCGTACCCAGAGCCGTTGGGGCCGCTTCCGTCCCTGGCTGCTATGGATCTCGGTGCCCTATGTGCTCTTTAGCGTGCTGATGTTCACCACGCCGGACTGGAGCTACGAAAACAAGGTGATCTGGGCCTTCGTCACCTACTTCCTGATGTCTCTGACCTACACCGCCATCAATATTCCCTACTGTTCGCTGGGCGGCGTGATCACCAGCGATCCCGGCGAGCGCGTCTCCTGCCAGTCCTATCGCTTTGTCATGGTCGGCATTGCGACGCTGATCCTCTCCCTGTCGCTGCTGCCGATGGCGGAGTGGTTCGGCGGCGACGACAAGGCGCGCGGCTATCAGCTGGCGATGAGCGTGCTGGCGCTGATTGGGCTGGGGATGTTTCTGTTCTGCTTCGCCACGGTGCGCGAACGTATTCGCCCGGCGGTACCGACCCATGACGCGCTGAAAAGCGATCTGCGCGACGTGTGGAAAAACGACCAGTGGGTGCGCATTCTGCTGCTCACCTTCTGCAACGTCTGCCCCGGCTTTATCCGTATGGCCGCCACCATGTACTACGTGACCTGGGTGATGGGCCAGACGACTCACTTCGCCACGCTGTTTATCAGCCTGGGCGTCGTAGGCATGATGATCGGCAGCACCCTGGCGAAGCTGCTCACCGACCGCTGGTGCAAGCTGAAAGTCTTTTTCTGGACCAATATCGCGCTGGCCTTCTTCTCCTGCGGCTTTTACTGGATCGATCCGCACGCCACCGTCGCGGTAGTGGTGGCCTATTTCCTGCTGAACGTGCTGCATCAAATTCCGTCGCCGCTGCACTGGTCGCTGATGGCCGACGTCGACGATTACGGCGAGTGGAAAACCGGCAAGCGCATCACCGGCATCAGCTTTTCCGGCAACCTGTTTTTCCTCAAGGTCGGCCTGGCGGTCGCGGGCGCGATGGTCGGCTTTTTACTCTCGATTTACGGCTACGACGCGGGCGCGAAACAGCAGTCTTCGCAGGCGGTAAACGGCATTATGCTGCTGTTCACCGTTATCCCGGGCGTAGGCTACCTGATTACCGCAGGCGTCGTGCGCCTGCTGAAGGTCGACCGCGCGCTCATGCGCACCATTCAGAACGATCTCGCGCTGCGCCGCGCCAACTTCCGCGAACTGCATGACATTCGTCAGCGCGACGGCGCCGTCACCCAACCCGGAGAAGCGAAATGAGCACACCCTGGCCGAATCCCTTTATTGAACAGCGGGCCGATCCCTTTATCCTGCGCCATGAGCAGCACTACTACTTTATCGCTTCCGTCCCTGCCTATGATCGGCTGGAACTGCGTCGCGCCAGCACGCTGCTCGATCTGCGCCATGCCGAAACGGTCGTGGTCTGGCGCAAGCCGGAGAGCGGCCCCTGCAGCGAGCTGATCTGGGCACCGGAGCTGCACCGCATCGACGAACAGTGGGTGATCTATTTCGCCGCCGCGCCGACGCGCGACATTAAAGACGGGTTGTTTCAGCATCGCATGTACGCGCTGGTATGCGACGACGCCGATCCGCTTAGCGGACGCTGGCAGGCGCCGCGCCGGGTGTTTAGCCAGTTCGATACCTTTGCGCTGGACGCCACGCACTTCGTGCATCAGGGCAAAAACTGGTATTTGTGGGCGCAGAAGGATCCGGCGATCCCGGGCAACTCCAACCTCTATCTGGCGGAGCTGCTTAACCCCTGGACGCTGAAAGGCGCGCCGACGATGCTGAGCCGGCCGGAATATGAGTGGGAGTGCGCTGGGTTTAGCGTCAATGAAGGACCGGCGGTGATCCAGCACGGCAATCGGCTGTTCGTCACCTATTCCGCGAGCGCCACCGACGAAAATTACTGCATGGGGCTGCTGTCGATCGGCATTGAGCAGGATCTGCTGGATGCCGCTAACTGGCGCAAGTCGGCGCGGCCGGTCTTTACCTCTAACTGGGATAACCACCAGTACGGTCCGGGCCACAACTGCTTTACTCAGGATGAAAACGGCGAGGATGTGCTGGTCTATCACGCCCGCAACTACACGGAAATCGAAGGGGATCCGCTGTGGGATCCCAATCGTCATACGCGGCTGAAAAGTTTTGTCTGGCGCGACGACGGCACGCCCGATTTCGGCGTGCCGCCTGCGGATTATACCAGCGTGCCGTAGATGGTGAGCAGCGCGACCACCACCACCAGCACCAGCGAGATGCGCTTCGCCAGCGCCACCGCAATGCGCGGGGTTTCGACCTTGTCCAGGTGCGGATCGCGCTCCAGCGAAAACTGCGCCAGGCTGGTCAGCACCTGATATTGCGAACGGTGACGGTCAGTCAGCGCAGCGAACCAGGCGGGCAGCGCCTTTTCGCCGTGCCCCAGCAGCGCATAGGCAACGCCGGCCAGCCGCGCCGGGATCCAGTCGATAACGTGCAGCAGGCCGTCGACGCCTGACTGCGCGCGCTCCAGCGGCGACTGATGCTTCGCCAGCCAGCTCTGCCAGGCGCGCAGGAAGGCGTAGCCCACCAGCAGCACCGGCCCGTAGGGGCCGCCCGCCACAAACCAGAACATCGGCGCCAGGTAGAAGCGGAAGTTAATCCAGATCAGCGCGTTTTGCAGCTCGCGCAGGAACTCTCGCTCGCTGCACTCCACCGGCACGCCGTGGATCAGCGTCAGCTCAGCCGCCATCGCCTGATGCGCCGCGACATCATCATGGCTCGCCGCTTTTAAATAGGCGTGATAGTGCAGGCGCGCCGATCCGGCGCCGATGCAGAGCAGCCCGATCAGGATCCAGAACAGCAGCTGCGCGATGCCGAACAGCAGCCCTTTTACGCTCCAGATCGCCAGCGCCGTCAGCGCCATCGCCAGCAGGGTCATGCCGAGCGTGCGCAGCAGCGAAAAACGGCGGCGGCGGCGAAAAATCGGCTCCAGGCGGTGATCGAGCTGCCAGTGCTCGCCCAGCTTAAACAGGCGTTCCCAACCTAAAACCAGTAACAAGGAAAACAACGTCATACCCACTCCGCGAAAATCAAAAAGAAGTCTGCGCCAACAGCTGCTGATACTGCTCCCAGTCAAAAGCCGGCCCCGGATCGGTCTTGCGCGTCGGGGCGATATCGCTGTGTCCGGTAATGCGCGAGGGCGTCAAAGGATAGTGCTGCAGCAGGAGCTGCGTGACGGCGGCCAGCGCCTGGTACTGCGCATCGGTGTAAGGCAGATCGTCGGTGCCTTCCAGCTCGATGCCGATGGAAAAGTCGTTGCAGTTTTCGCGGCCCTGATAGCAGGAAACCCCGGCGTGCCAGGCGCGATGATCGAAAGAGACATACTGCACGATTTCACCGTCGCGACGAATCAGGCAGTGCGCGGCGACCTGCAGGTGGGCGATATCGGCAAAATAGGGGTGGGCGTCGGGCGGCAAGGTGCCGGTAAACAGCCGATCGATCCACGGCCCGCCGAATTCGCCCGGCGGCAGGCTGATATTGTGGATCACCAACAGCGAGGGAACCTCGTCGTTGGGACGTTGATTAAAATGCGGCGACGGCACCTGACGAATGTCGGTCAGCCAGCCCTGTTCCAGTTTCATGCTGGTTTTTCCTTAGCAGAGTCCGGCTGAGAATAGCATGATTTACGATAACTTTTTGCAGCCTAAAGGTGCGGCGGCGCCGCCCCACTGCATTCAAGTTAAGTATACTAAACAAAAGTTCGGCTTCGGCTGGTGAAAAGCGCCGTTTCGATCTATTGTGGCTTCCTCTTTGTTCAGGTCATCAGGAGCGAAATCGCTATGCCAATCCGCCGTTACAATGCCGATAGCCGTCGCCAGACGCTTATCGCCCGCATCGAACAGGACATTCCAGCCACGGTCGCGCGCGCTTTGCAGGAGGATTTAGGCGGCGAGATCGACGCCGACCGCGATATCACCGCTCAGCTGCTTCCTGAAGAGAGCCAGGCGCAGGCGCGGGTCATCACGCGCGAGGCGGGAGTTTTCTGTGGTAAACGCTGGGTGGAAGAGGTGTTTAATCAGCTTGGCGGCCATGCGACGCTGAGCTGGCAGGTCGAAGATGGCGACAGCCTGGCGCCCGGTCAGACGCTCTTTACCCTGAGCGGCCCTTCTCGCCTGCTGCTGACCGCCGAACGCACCGCCCTGAACTTCGTCCAGACGCTGTCTGGCGTGGCGACCGAAACCCGACGCTATGTGCAGCTGCTGGAAGGCAGCGACACGCAGCTGCTGGACACGCGCAAAACCCTGCCGGGCCTGCGCACCGCGCTGAAATATGCGGTGCTGTGCGGCGGCGGTGCGAACCATCGCCTCGGTCTTTCGGACGCCTTCCTCATTAAGGAAAACCATATTATCGCCAGCGGGTCGATTCGCCAGGCAGTAGAGAAAGCGTTCTGGCTGCACCCGGACGTGCCGGTGGAGGTGGAAGTAGAGTCGCTGGAGGAGCTGGATCAGGCGCTGGCGGCAGGCGCCGACATCATTATGCTGGACAACTTCACCCTCGACGCGATGCGTGACGCCGTGGCGCGCGCGCAGGGACGCGCGCAGCTTGAGGTTTCCGGCAACGTAACGGAAGCGACGCTGCCGCAGATTGCCCAGACCGGCGTCGACTACGTCTCCGTCGGCGCGCTCACCAAGCACGTGCGCGCGCTCGATCTCTCAATGCGCTTCACCAGCCTGTAACTTCCCTGCGCCGTGCCGCCGCGCACGGCCTTTTTTGCGTGCCCGCTTCCGCTTCGTTGTTCTCCGCGCTGCAATCCAGCCCTTTTACTGCGCGCCTTTTTCCGGTCTGAAAATCCGCCGCTGGGTTTAGCGCCCATGCTTTTCTACTCTGCCCTCTCTTATTTATGAGAGAGGCGATGCAATGACCAATCAACAGGGCTTTACTCTGGTCGAACTGATGATTGTGGTGGGGATCGTCGCGATCCTCAGCGCTATCGGCTTACCGGCCTATCAAAACTACCTGCAGCGCGCGGCGCTCACCGACATGCTGCAAACCATGGTGCCATACAAAACGGCCGTCGAGCTGTGCGCCCTGGAGCGAGGCGGCCCAGCGCAGTGCCAGGCTGGCGAGAAGGGCATTCCGGCGGCGAAAGGCTCACGCTACGTCTCCGCGCTCAGCGTGATAAACGGTGTGATTACCTTGACCGGTCAGGAGAGCCTGAACGGCCTGAGCGTCGAAATGACGCCGGTATGGGACAGCGCGGAAGGCAGCCTGAGATGGCAGCGCAGCTGTACCAGCAGCAGCGAAAGCCTGCGCGATAACTGCCTGGAGCAGTTCCGCTTCGATGATAAAGGAGCTGACGATGGCGATGCCTGATTCCGCTATACGTGCGCTGTGCCAGCGCTATCGGGCCGTGTTGCTGCATCATGATGCGACGCTGCTGCGCGTCGCCGTGGCGGAACCGGTGCCGGAGGGTCTCAGCGAGGCGTTGCACTTCGCCAGCCAGTGTCAGATCGAGATCGAATGCTGGCCGCAGGCGCGGCTCGATCTTCACCAGCACGGCAGCGCCTCAGCGGATGCGCCGCGCGAGGCGCTGCCGGAATCGGCGGTCGACGCCGTCAACCAGATGCTGCAGCAGGCGCTGCGGCGGCGGGCGTCCGATATTCATATCGAACCGCAGCGCGACGGCGTACGCATACGGCTGCGCATCGACGGCGTGCTACAGCCGCTGACGCCTCTGAGCGAGGCGCCGCCCGCCGCGCTGATCGCCAGGCTGAAAATCCTCGGCGGGCTGGATATTGCCGAACGACGGCTGCCGCAGGATGGACAGTTTACTCTGACGCTGGAGGGCAAACCCGCCGCCTTCCGTCTGGCGACGCTGCCGGTGCAGTACGGCGAAAAAGCGGTGATCCGCCTGCTGCAGAGCGAAAGCAGCACTCTGTCGCTGGATAAGCTGGGCCTGCCCGCCGCGCAGCGCCGTCTGCTGAGCGCCGCGCTGGCGCAGCCGCAGGGACTCATCCTGGTAACAGGCCCGACCGGCAGCGGGAAAACGTTTACGCTCTACAGCTGCCTGAGCACGCTGAACCGGCCGGAAATGAACGTCAGCAGCGTCGAAGATCCGGTAGAAATTCCGCTGGCCGGCATTAACCAGACGCAGATCAACCCTAAATGCGGACTCGACTTCAATCGGGTGCTGCGCGCCCTGCTGCGCCAGGATCCCGACGTCATTATGGTAGGCGAGATCCGCGATGCGGAGACGGCGGAGATTGCGGTCAAAGCGGCGCAGACCGGCCACCTGGTATTATCGACGCTGCACACCAACTCGACGGCGGAAACCCTGACGCGGCTGCGTCAGATGGGCATTCCTGGCTATCTGCTCGGTCCGGCGCTGCGGCTGATCGTGGCGCAACGACTGGTGCGGCGGCTCTGCCCGCACTGTCGTCAACCAGCGAAGGCGATGGCGCATTTTCCGCCCGACATCTGGCCCGGCACGTTGCAAACCTGGCGCGCCCCCGGCTGCGACCACTGCTTTTCCGGCTATTTCGGACGGCTGGCGCTGTTTGAGATATTACCGATCGGCAGTAAGCTGCAAAACGCCATCGCCGCCGAAATGCCGCTCGACAGCGTGCTGGCGCTGGCGAAAAAACAGGGTATGCGCACCCTGTTCAGCAGCGGGCTGGAGGCGGTCAGCCGCGGCGAAACTTCGCTGGAGGAGATGCAGCGCGTGACCGGTCTGGAAGATGTCCCGGCTTAGCCTCTACCGCTGGCAGGCGATCAACGGCCAGCAGCAGCTGCATGAAGGCCAGCTGCTGGCGGCTGATGAAGAGAGCCTGCTGCGCCAGCTGGCTGAAGAAGATCTGCTGCCAGTTAGCTGGCAGCGCCGCAAGACGTGGCATGCGCGCGACTGGAAATGGCAGCAGAAAATCGATTTTGTCAGACAGCTTGCCACGCTGCTCAAAGCGGGCCTGCCGCTGGCGCAGGGGCTGGCGCTGCTGTCGCAAGGTCATCCGCATCCCGGCTGGCAATTGTTGCTGCATGCGCTGCGGCTGCGAATATTGCGCGGTGAGCCCTTTTCGCAGGCGTTAAGCCAGTGGCCGCAGATTTTTCCGCCTCTGTTCGCCGCGCTGATGCAGGTGGGCGAACTGACCGGCCAGCTTGACGTCTGCTGCGCGCAGCTGGCCGATCAGCAGGCGCGTCAGCAGCATCTGTGGAATAAAGTGATCAAGGCGCTGCGCTATCCGCTGTTTATTTTACTGGTGGCCGTGGCGGTAAGCGTCGGCATGCTGCTGTTCGTACTGCCGGAATTCGTCTCAGTCTACGCCTCGTTCAACGCCCCGCTCCCCGCCTTTACCGCGGCAGTGATGGCGCTCTCCGTCGGTCTGCAGCGCTGGGGCGGCTGGCTCGCGGTCGCGCTGCTGTTAGCCGCAGTCGCCTGGCGCGCGCTGCGTCGTCGCTCGCCGGCGTGGCAGCTGTGGGAGCAGCGTCTGATGCTGCGTCTGCCGCTGCTCTCGGATCTGTGGCGCGGCAGCCAGCTCAGCCAGATCTATGCGGTTTTGCAGCTTACGCAGCGGGCGGGCATTACTTTGCTGCAGGGGTTGCAGGCGGCGGAGGCGACGCTGACCGCGCGGCTGTGGCGCGACGCCGTCGTGGCGCTTCAGCACCATATTGCGCAGGGCGCGCCGCTGCATCAGGCGATGCAGGATCATCCGCTATTTACGCCGCTCTGCATGCAGCTGGTGCATGTGGGGGAAGAAGCTGGCGCGCTGGACACCATGCTGGCGCGGCTGGCGGAGTGGCATGAGGCGCAAACCCTGGCGCTGGCCGATACGCTTGCCGCCTCGCTGGAACCCGCAATGATGGTGATCGTCGGCGCCATCGTCGGCACGCTGGTGATCGCGATGTATCTGCCTGTGTTTGGGCTGGGAAATGTGATTCATTAGGGTGCGCAAGGCACCCTGATGACAGAGAGAGGTTAACGATTAAAAACGCGGTTTTCCTGTTCGGCGACGCGAATAAAGGTGGTTCGCTTGGTCAGCTCCTTCAGCCGCTCTGCGCCGACATAGGTACAGGCTGAGCGCAGGCCGCCGAGGATGTCGCGCGCCGTCTCGGCAACCGGGCCGCGCAGCGGCAGCTTCACCGTTTTGCCTTCCGCCGCGCGATACTGCGCGACGCCGCCAACGTGGCGCTTCATCGCCGATTCCGAGCTCATGCCGTAAAACAGCATAAACTGCTCGCCGTTCTCCTCGACTACTGTTCCCTCGCACTCGTCATGCGCGGCGAGCATGCCGCCCAGCATCACGAAATCGGCACCGCCGCCGAACGCTTTGGCGATATCGCCCGGCACCGCGCAGCCGCCGTCGCTGACAATCTGGCCGCCCAGGCCGTGCGCCGCATCCGCGCACTCGATCACCGCAGAGAGCTGAGGATAGCCGACGCCGGTTTTCACGCGTGTGGTACAGACCGAACCCGGGCCAATGCCGACCTTAACGATATCTGCGCCGGAGAGGATCAGCTCCTCCACCATTTCGCCGGTGACCACGTTGCCTGCGCAAATGGTGCGATCCGGAAAGAGTTCGCGCGCGCGCTGCAGGAAGGTGACAAAGTGCTCGGAATAACCGTTCGCTACGTCAATACAGATGAATTTAAGATCGGCGGAGAGCGCCAGAATCGCCGTCAGCTTCTGCAAGTCGGCCTCGGATGTGCCGGTCGACACCATAATGTGATTCAGCACCGCCACCGGCGAACGCTCGATAAAGGCGCGCCATTCCTCGACGCCGTAGTGCTTATGCACGGCCGTAAGGATATCAAAGCTGGCCAGCGCCTCCGCCATGCTAAAGGTGCCGACGGTGTCCATATTCGCGGCGATCACCGGCACGCCGCTCCAGCTCAGGCCGGAATGCTTAAAGGTAAAGTGACGCTCCAGTTCGACCTCAGAGCGGCTTTTCAGCGTGGAGCGTTTAGGACGGATCAGCACGTCTTTAAAACCCAGCTTTAAATCTTCTTCAATACGCATAAAAATTGTCCTGGTAAGTGGCAGCGAATCGCAGTTCGGGTAGCGCACACGGCTCCAGTGGCATAATCATACGCGCCCTACGTCTGCCGACAAGACTGCGAATTTCACTTTATTTAAGCTACAATCCGATAAATTTAGCTGAGAATTTTCATTGTGATCGCGCACACAGTTTTGCGCTTCGGCTTGCCCGCTGCGTAGCGCGCCTGAGAGAGTAATATGCCTTATACCGTGGCGCTGACCGGAGGAATCGGCAGTGGAAAGAGCACCATCGCCAATGCTTTTGCGGCGCTTGGCGTGCCCATTATCGACGCGGACGTTATCGCGCGCGAAGTGGTCGAGCCGGGAACGGCGGCGCTGCGGCAAATAGCGGAGCGGCACGGCGAAAGCATCCTGACGGAGCAAGGCGCGCTGAATCGCGCCCGACTGAGAGAAATTATTTTTCAGTCGCCCGATGAAAAAACCTGGCTAAACAATCTGCTTCATCCCCTGATCAACGCCCGCACGCAGCAGCTGAAAGCGCTGTCGACCGCGCCCTATGTGCTGTGGGTCGTGCCGCTGCTGGTCGAGAACGGCCTGCAGCATCAGGCGGATCGCGTTCTGGTGGTCGACGTCGATGAAGCGACGCAGCTCAGACGCACCATCCAGCGCGACGGCATCGATCGCCAGCAGGCGCAAAATATTCTGTCCGCTCAGGCGACGCGCAGCGCGCGCCTCGCCGTAGCCGACGACGTCATTAATAACAGCGGCACGCCCGATGAGGCGCTGCCGCAGGTTGCCGCTCTGCACCAGCGCTATCTGGCACTGGCGGCAACGCAACAGGATTAACGCCATGAGTACAGTCGTTCTGTTTGAACATCCCCTGAATGAAAAAATGCGCACCTGGCTGCGCGTGGAATTCTTAATCCAGCAGCTGCATGAAACGGTCCCGGTTACCCGCACCGCCTCGGCGCTGACCTTTTTCCGCATCATCGGCGAGCTGCTGGATATTTTCGAGCGCGGCGATATGCGTACCGAACTGCTGAAGGAGCTGGAGCGTCAGCAGCAAAAGCTGCGCGCCTGGGCAGACGTGCCTGGCGTCGATATGGCCGTGGTCGATGCGCTGCGCGACAAGCTGAAAGCGCAGGCGGTTCAGCTCAACAGCGCGCCGCGGATGGGACAGCAGCTGCGTGAAGATCGCCTTATCGGCCTGGTGCGTCAGCGGCTCAGCATTCCGGGCGGCTGTTGCAGCTTCGATCTGCCAGGACTGCATATCTGGCTGCATCAGCCTCAGGAGGTGCGCGACGGTCACGTTTCCGCCTGGCTGGAGACGCTGATGCCGCTGCATCAGAGCCTGGCGATGATTCTGGATCTTATTCGTCAGTCAGGCGCGTTCCGTCATCAGACCAGCCTGAACGGTTTTTATCAGGACAACGCCGAGGGCGCGGATCTGCTGCGCCTGCAGCTCCAGCTGGAAGATGCGCTTTATCCCCAGGTTTCCGGCCACAAAAGTCGTTACGCCATCCGCTTTCTGCCGCTCGACAGCGAACGCGGCGAAGTGCCTGCACGACTCAACTTTGAACTGGCCTGTTGTTAGAGGTAGCTATGCAAAATGAAGTGATTACCGTTCAGTGTCCGCACTGCGGGAGAGATGTAATCTGGGATGAGCTCAGCCCGTGGCGCCCGTTCTGCAGCAAGCGCTGCCAGCTGATCGATCTAGGCGAATGGGCGGACGAAGAGAAGCGGATCCCCAGCGAAGGCGATCTGAACGAAAGCGATGACTGGAGCGAAGAACAGCACTGACAGCAGGGGCTCGCGCCCCTGATATTAAAGCTCGCCGGCGACCAGACGCGCAACCAGCGAATGGTTAGCCGGCGGGAACTCTTCCGCGACCAGCTCGCGTTGCGCGACCCAGCGCTGCGGCTGCCCTTCCCGTCCCCACGGCTCGCCTTCCCAGCCTTCCACCAGAAAGAAGTTAAGCGTTACGCGCAGCGCGTCATAGGTATGATCCGCCGCGCCAATCGCCGTCGCCTGCGTCACTTCGATGCCGGTCTCTTCCAGCAGTTCGCGCTTCAGCGCCTCTTCCGCGCTCTCGCCAGCCTCGATTTTGCCGCCGGGAAACTCCCACATATTCGCCATATGGGACGACGCCGGGCGCTGAGCCAGAAAGATCTCTTTATCGGCGTTACGGATGATGCCAACGGCAACCTGCAGGTGCTTCATAAAATTTTCCACGTCGGGTAGGTGAATGTGCGCTGATTTTAAAGCATGGATGGCGCGAAGTTAACCGCGCCGCGTCGACAAGAAAAAAGGCGCCTGAGCGCCTTTCAAACAGCTGACATATTTAAAACGCGGATGACATGGACTGAAGAGCAAAGCGTCCCGCGCAAGGGACTGCGCGGGCCGAGCTGGCATGGATGCCGCTTTTGCGCCTTTGCGATCGGGCCTTGTCAACCGCGTCTGCACTTTTCTCACAAGCTCAAAGGCGCCGAAGCGCCTTTTTTCGCGACTGTCAGGCCAGTCGGCCGTGACACTGCTTATATTTTTTACCGGAGCCGCACGGGCAAAGATCGTTGCGTCCGACTTTGCGCTCGCCGCTTTGTGCGGCCAGCGATGCGGCCGCGGCCGCTTCATCGTCAACATGGCTAAGCTGCTGCTGCTGCGCCAGACGTTCCGCTTCTTCGCGACGCTGCTGCTCCATCGCTTCCACCTCTTCCGGCATGCGCACCTGCACCTTGCTCAGCGTGCTGACCACTTCATACTTCAGCGACTCGAGCATGGCGGCGAACATCGCGAAGGATTCACGCTTGTACTCCTGCTTAGGATCTTTCTGCGCATAGCCGCGCAGATGGATGCCCTGACGCAGATAGTCCATCGCCGCCAGATGCTCTTTCCACAGCGAATCGAGCGTCTGCAGCATCACGCCTTTTTCGAAGTTGCGCATCATCTCGACGCCGACAATCTCTTCCTTGCTGGCGTAGCTCTCGCGCGCGCGCGTCATGATGCGCTCGCGCAGCGTCTCTTCATGCAGATCCGGCTCTTTATCCAGCCACTCGGCGATCGGCAGGTCGAGGTCGAAGTCAGCGCGCAGGCGCTCTTCCAGACCCGGCACGTCCCACATCTCTTCAAGCGACTGCGGCGGAATGTAGGTGTCGATAGTGGTTTTAAACACGTCTTCACGAATGCTGTTGATGGTTTCGCTGACGTCGGAAACGTCCAGTAGCTCGTTACGCTGGCTGTAGATGGCGCGACGCTGGTCATTCGCCACATCGTCATACTCCAGCAGCTGCTTACGAATATCGAAGTTGCGGCTCTCGACTTTACGCTGCGCGTTGGCGATAGCTTTGGTCACCCACGGGTGCTCGATCGCTTCGCCAGGCTTCATGCCCAGTTTACGCATCATGTTAGAGACGCGATCCGAGGCGAAAATACGCATCAGCGCATCTTCCATCGACAGATAGAAGCGGGAAGAGCCGGCGTCGCCCTGACGACCGGCACGGCCGCGCAGCTGGTTGTCGATACGACGCGACTCGTGGCGCTCGGTGCCGATAATATGCAGGCCGCCTGAAGCCAGCACCGCATCGTGGCGCTGCTGCCAGGCCGCTTTGATCGCTTCAATCTGCGCTTCGGTCGGCTCTACCAGCTCGGCGACTTCCGCATGCCAGCTGCCGCCCAGCATAATGTCGGTACCACGACCCGCCATGTTGGTGGCGATAGTAACCGCGCCCGGCTGGCCCGCCTGAGCGACGATATCCGCTTCGCGGGCGTGGAACTTGGCGTTCAGCACGTTGTGCTTGATGCCTGCGCGCGTCAGCTCGTTAGAGACCACTTCCGATTTTTCGATGGAAATCGTACCTACCAGCACCGGCTGGCCATTAGCGGTACGCTCACGGATATCTTCGATGATTGCGTCGATCTTCTCTTTTTCGGTCATATAGACCAGATCGGGCAGATCTTTACGCACCATCGGGCGGTTGGTCGGCACGACGATGGTGTCGAGTTTATAAATAGAGCTGAACTCGAAGGCCTCGGTGTCCGCCGTACCGGTCATACCGGCCAGCTTATCGTAGAGACGGAAGTAGTTCTGGAAGGTGATTGAAGCCAGCGTCTGGTTCTCGTTCTGGATCTCCACGCCCTCTTTGGCTTCAATCGCCTGGTGCAGACCATCCGACCAGCGGCGACCCTGCATGGTACGTCCGGTGTGTTCGTCGACGATAACCACTTCGCCGTCCTTCACGATGTAATCTACGTCGCGCGTAAACAGCGCATGGGCGCGCAGCGCCGCGGTGACGTGATGCATCAGCATAATGTTGGTCGGTGAATAGAGCGATTCGCCCTCTTCCATAATGCCCTGGCTTACCAGCAGCTCTTCCACCTTGACCAGGCCGCGCTCGGTCATGTGCGCCTGACGCGCTTTCTCGTCAACCCAGAAATCGCCTTCGCCCTGGAAGTTGTCAGAATCTTCCTTCTCCTGACGCACCAGGCTAGGAATGATTTTATTAACTTTGGTGTACATTTCCGAGCTGTCTTCCGCCGGACCGGAGATAATCAGCGGCGTACGCGCTTCGTCGATCAGAATGGAGTCGACCTCATCCACCAGCGCATAGTTCAGCTTGCGCTGCACGCGCTCTTCCGGGCTGAACGCCATGTTGTCGCGCAGATAGTCGAAGCCATATTCGTTGTTGGTGCCGTAGGTGATATCCGCCGCGTAGGCTTCACGCTTCGCCACCGAAGGCATGCCCGGCAGGTTAATGCCGACGCTCAGCCCCAGGAACTCGAACAGTGGACGGTTATTTTCCGCATCGCGCTGCGCCAGGTAGTCGTTGACGGTCACGACATGCACGCCTTTACCGCTCAGCGCATTGAGGTAGGCCGGCAGAGTCGCGGTCAGCGTTTTACCTTCACCGGTACGCATCTCCGCGATGCAGCGATCGTTCAGCACCATGCCGCCAATCAGCTGCACGTCAAAGTGACGCATGCCGAAGACGCGCTTACTTGCTTCACGCACCGTGGCGAACGCTTCCGGGATCAGGCTTTCCAGCGTCTCGCCCTTTTTCAGGCGCTCGCGAAACTCGTCGGTTTTCGCTTTCAGCTCATCGTCGGAGAGTTTTTCGAAATCCGGCTCCATCTTGTTGATGACGTCTACGACTTTGCGCATGCGGCGCAGGGTACGATCGTTGCTGCTGCCAAACATTTTGGTTAAAATCTTGATTAACATATTAAAAACTTCTCAATTCAGCCGCGTAATGCGGGCTGCGATAATGAATAAAGGTATTTTAAAAGGCGTTTCAGACAAGCAGCGTAGACGGTCCGGCGCGAATTGCATGGGTTTTACTGCGCCAGTCGGCCAGTGAAGTGGCAGGTGCGAGCGCATCGCGCGGCGCGTTGGCGACCGGCTGCGACGGCTGGCGCAAAGAAGTATGGGTGGTCAGCAACGCCTGAAGCGAATCGATCAGCGCCAGCTTGTGCGCAGCCAGCGGCAGGTTATCGGGCGTTTCCGCCTGCGGCGTCAGGGTAAAGGAAAGATGGCGAATAACGGTGCGGATGGCGTGCTGATGCCAGTAATCTATCGTAAAGCTGGGACGGCGCGCCGTTTCCTGCAGCCGGATCAGATGATCAAAGCGCGCGGCATTGCCGACGAAGAGGCTGCTGGAAGAGGATTCGGATGAAGTATTGAATTCGGCGCTCTGGGCGCAGACAGGCAAGCCAAAGCTGGCCGCCACCATCCCCAACAGGAGATGAGGCCAGAAATAGCGTCTGCCTAAATGTCGCCAGCGTAGAAAAATTCCGATCACAACTCTTCCATTGCGCATCAACGATCGCGTCGTTGTCAGGGGTTTGCCGCTCTCTTTGAACAGCGGCGCTCAGCTTCTCAGAGCGCCTGATAGTACCATTAATGTGGGGCGCCCACATCAGTGTTTAAAGTCGCTCTGGAAGAAAAGCCGCCTGTTTGTTCAGCGTTTCAGCAACGTTGCACGCTTTGCTGCGAAGCATGCCGAAAATTTCAGGAGACCAAAAAAAGCGCAATAAAAAAGGCTGGCGCTGCTGACCGGAGAGGGTTGTCAGCAGATACCAGCCTTTAAAGATTCCGGGGTAATTAAGCCAGAACCAGATTCGGTGCCTTGAACGCCAGCGGCAGTTCCGCTTCGTCTTCGAAGGTAGCCCATTCCCAGGCTTCTTGTTTCGCCAGGACGGCCTGCAGCAGCTTGTTGTTCAGTGCGTGGCCTGATTTGAACGCGGTAAACGCGCCGATAATATTGTGGCCGCACATAAACAGGTCGCCGATCGCATCCAGCATTTTGTGACGAACGAATTCATCTTCAAAACGCAGGCCTTCTTCATTCAGCACGCGGAAATCATCGAGGCCGATCGCGCAATCCAGACTACCGCCCAGGCACAGGCCTTTGGATTGCAGATACTCGATTTCACGCATAAAGCCGAAAGTACGTGCGCGGCTGATCTGACGAACAAAAGAGTCGGCAGAGAAGTTCAGCTGATAGCGCTGAGAGCTGGAGTCGATCGCCGGATGGTTGAAGTCGATAGTGAAGTCGAGAGAGAAACCGTTGTACGGCTTGATCTCGGCCCACTTGTCGCCATCTTCCACGCGAACAGTCTGCTTAACGCGCACAAATTTCTTGGCGCTGTTCAGCTGTTCGATGCCCGCATCCATCAGCAGATAGATAAAGGGCGCGGCGCTGCCGTCCATAATCGGGATTTCCGGCGCATCCACTTCAACGATAATGTTGTCGATACCCAGACCAGCCAGCGCGGCGTTCAAATGCTCAACCGTCGAAATACGTACGCCTTCATCATTCACCAGGCAGGTACTCAGCATGGTGTCGCGCACGTATTTTGCATCAGCCGGGAAATCAACCGGTGGATTCAAGTCAGTGCGACGATAGATGACCCCGGTATTAGCCGGCGCAGGGCGTAGAGTCAGCGTGACTTTCTTGCCGGTATGCAAACCGACGCCAGTCGCCTGAACAATACGTTTTAATGTCCTTTGTTTGATCATCGTATTATCTCGCAATATTACCCATCCGACCGCTAGTATACTTTACCAGCGGGCGAACACTTTAGCACAAAGAGCGGAGAATCCCAATTCTCAGCTTATTCCTAATCGGCCTGCTTACGCAGAAACGCTGGAATATCAAGGTAATCGGGCTCTTTGTTTGACTGCGCGGTCTGGTCGTTGACCACTTTGGCCGCCGGCTTTTGCTCCTGCGGCAGCGGCGACATGCCGTGCTGCTGGTAGCGATGATCCATCACAGGCTGGCTAGCTGGCTTGTTGGTCACCAGGGTGATTTCCGGACGCTTGTCCATGCCGATGCCGGTTGCCACCACGGTAACGCGCAGTTCGTCGTTCATCTCCGGATCCAGCGAGGTGCCGATAACCACGGTCGCGTTGTCGGAGGCGAAGGCGCGGATAGTGTTACCCACGGTTTCGAACTCATCCAGACGCAGGTCGAAGCCCGCCGTGATGTTGACCAACACGCCGCGCGCGCCAGACAGGTCAATATCTTCCAGCAGCGGGCTGGAGATCGCCATTTCCGCCGCCTCTTCCGCGCGGTCTTCGCCACAGGCGACGCCGGAGCCCATCATCGCGTAGCCCATTTCGGACATCACGGTGCGCACGTCAGCGAAGTCGACGTTCATCAGGCCCGGACGTGTAATCAGTTCGGCGATGCCCTGTACCGCGCCTTTCAGCACGTCGTTTGCCGCGCCGAAGGCGTCGAGCAGAGAGATGCCGCGACCCAGCACTTTCAGCAGCTTATCGTTCGGAATGGTAATCAGTGAATCAACATGCTTAGAGAGCTCGGCGATGCCCTGCTCAGCAAAAGCCATGCGCTTTTTACCTTCGAAGTTGAACGGCTTGGTCACCACCGCAACGGTCAGAATGCCCAGGTCTTTGGCCACTTCCGCCACCACCGGCGCAGCGCCGGTGCCGGTACCGCCGCCCATGCCCGCAGCGATAAAGACCATGTCTGCTCCCTCCAGCGCAGAACGCAGTGCTTCGCGATCTTCTTCCGCCGAGGTACGACCAACTTCCGGATTCGCTCCGGCACCCAGACCTTTGGTGATATTGGTGCCGATCTGGATAGTCTGGCCAACCGCTGTTTTACGCAACGCCTGGGCGTCGGTGTTCACAGCGAAGAATTCCACACCTTCGATGCGCTCGCGCACCATGTGCTCTACGGCGTTGCCGCCGCCGCCGCCGACGCCGATGACTTTAATCACCGCGTCATTGGTTAATTCCATCGGTTCAAACATGATTTCTCTCCGTTATGTGCCTGTCGCCTGGAGACCATAAACAGTGCCAGCATGGTCTCCTTTCTAAAATCAAAATTCTTTCTTCAACCAGCTATTGATGCGCTTGAACCAGTTGCCCACCGATGCGCGTTTTTCTGTCTCTGCATCGCCGTTCATATGGGACTCTTTGCCATAGTGCAGCAGTCCCACTGCGGTCGAGTAATAAGGTTCCTGCGCGTAATCCGTCAATCCTGTGATATTGAGCGGCTGCCCGATGCGCACCTGCGTATGGAAAACGCGTTGCGCGCAGGCGGCCAGCCCTTCAATTTGCGCTGCGCCACCGGTCAGCACGATCCCGGCTGCCAGATGGTGCTTCACGCCCTGCTGTCGCAGCTGTTCCTGTAGCTGCAAAATCTCGTCGTTGACCAGATTCAGCAATTCGGTGTAGCGCGGCTCAATTACTTCGGCCAGCGTCTGCCGTTGCAGACTGCGCGGCGGACGTCCGCCCACGCTCGGCACTTCAACGTTTTCGTCTTTGCCGACAATCGATCCCAGCGCGCAGCCGTGGCGAACCTTAATCGCTTCCGCGTCTGTCGGCGGCGTGCCGAAGGCATAGGCGATGTCGCTGGTGACCACGTTACCCGCATAAGGGATCACTTTAGTGTGACGCAGCGCGCCGCCTGTATAAACAGCGATATCCATTGTACCGCCGCCGACGTCAACAACACAGACGCCAAGCTCACGTTCGTCTTCGGTCAGCACCGCGAAACTGGACGCCAGACCGGCAAAAATCAGTTGGTCAACTTTCAGGCCGCAACGTTCAACGGCCTTGACGATATTTTTCGCCATATCGTTGTGACATGTGATCAGATGCACTTTCGCCTGCATGCGCACGCCCGACAAACCAACCGGGTTTTTGATGCCTTCCTGATAATCGATAGCGTATTCCTGAGGAATAACATGCAGGATGCGGTGCTCATCGCGCACGCGCACTGACTTCGCAGTGTGTACGACGTTTTCCACATCATCCTGAGTCACTTCCTCTTCTGAAATCGGAACCATCCCGATTTCGTTCTGGCAGCTGATATGTTTGCCCGATAAAGCGAGATAGACGGAAGAGATCTGGCAATCCGCCATCAGCTCGGCCTGATCGATGGCGCGCTGTACGCATTTCACCACCGACTCAAGGTCGTTTACGCCGCCTTTATCCATACCGCGAGACGGGCAGCTGCCCACCCCGATAATGTTGACCATACCATCGGGCAGAATTTCCCCAACCAGGGCGGCGACCTTCGCGGTGCCAATTTCGAGTCCAACTACCAGTTTTCTGTCCGTTGCCTTGATCATTGTTTAGCCTGTGCCTGGTTCTGTTGCTGATTACTGTCCTGGAGCTCTACGGGCTCCGGCGTCCAGCCCACGGCTGCACCCGAGTCGTACCGCAAATCCACATAGCTGATGCGCTTGTGCTCGTTCTGCCCTTGCTGCTGCAACGCCGGATAGAGCTCGATAAATCGGTTAAGACGCTTCATGGGCTCGCCGCGCCCCAGCTCGATGCGCACATCGTCGCTGGTGACCAGCTGCCACGACCGCCGCGCCGTCATCGACGCGACCTTCAGGGTAAATTTGTTGGCCTTCAGCACGTCGCTCATGCTGTGGTAACCCGCCAACACCTCTTTTTCGCTGCCTTCCGGTCCGTACAGCATCGGCATCGTTTCTTTGCCGATGTGGCTGGCCGGCACGCTGAAGGAGACGCCGTCCGCATCCACCATATGCAGATCGTTCCAGCGCGCCACCGGCACATACTCCACCAGATGGATCTTCAGCTCGTCAGGCCACTGCTTGCGCACGCTGACCTGTTTAATCCACGGCAGCCGCTCAATCTGCTGCTGAAGGATGTTGACATCCTGCGACATAAAGGTGCCCGGCGCGCCCAGCGACAAAATCGCCTGGCGAATATCATCATGCGTGGTGTAGTGGGTTTCGCCCGTCACCACCAGCCGTGAAAGCGGCAGGCGCGACGCGTCGTTCATCCACTTCAGCACCACCAGCCCGCCGAAAATCATAATGCCAATGACCATCAGCAAAAAAACGATGCCGAACAGTCTGGCCCCGTTGCTGCGCCCCGTGCGCACGCGCTCCTGGGGCTCGCGGTTCCGTGCGTTAAGTGCCGCCTGTGACATATCAGTCAGCCAGTTCCAGAATGCGCGCCACCAGCTGCGAGAAGCTCATGCCCGCAACGCTGGCCGCCATCGGCACCAGACTGTGGCTGGTCATGCCCGGCGAGGTGTTCGCCTCCAGCAGCTGGAAGTTGCCTTCACCGTCCGCCATCACGTCTACCCGTCCCCAGCCGCTACAGCCCAGCGCGCGCCATGCGTCCCAGACCAGATTCTGCAGTTCCGCTTCCCGCTCCGCGCTCAATCCTGCCGGGCAGAAGTATTGAGTATCGTCAGAAATGTATTTTGCTTCATAGTCATAAAATTCGCTGGCGGTCTGAATGCGTATCGCCGGCAGGATCTGGTCGCCAATAATGCCGACCGTATACTCCTCGCCGCTGAGAAACGCTTCGATTAGCACGTTATCGTCATGGCGGAACGCTTCATCAAGCGCAGCAGGCAGCGTCTCCAGCGTGTTGACGCGGCTAATGCCGACGCTGGAGCCTTCGCTGCTCGGCTTGACGAACAGCGGCAGGCCCAGCGCCTCGACGGCGCCGCGTGTTTCCGCGTTCAGCCCCGCCTGATACTGCTCGCGCGTCAGCCAGACAAAACGGCCAGAGGGCAACCCACGCCCCTGCCAGAGCAGTTTCGTGCGCAGCTTATCCATGGTGATGGCCGACGCCATCACGCCGCTGCCGGTATAGGGCAGCTGTAAAAATTCCAGCACCGCCTGCAGCGTGCCGTCTTCACCTCCGCGGCCGTGCAGCGCGATAAACGCGGCGTCGAAGCCCTGCTCTTTCAGCGTCAGCACCGAAACGTCGCGTGTATCGATTGCATGCGCGTTAACGCCCGCCTCGCGCAGGCCGGCCAGCACCGCACTGCCCGACATCAGCGAGACGTCGCGCTCCGCCGAGGTGCCGCCCATCAGGACGGCGACTTTATCAGCCATGACGCTCCTCCGCTTTACGCTCAGGTTGCAGCTTGCAATCCGCCAGTTTGCGCGCCACTTTGCCGACGTTACCGGCGCCCTGCACCAGAATCAGATCTTTGCCCGACAGCAGCGGCGCCAGCATTTCCGGCAGCGCGTCGTGATCCGGCACCAGCACAGGGTCGACCTTGCCGCGCCCGCGAATAGAGCGGCACAGCGCGCGGCTGTCCGCGCCCGGAATCGGCGTTTCGCCCGCTGAATAGACATCCAGCATCAGCAGCACGTCGACCTGCGACAGCACGTTGGCGAAGTCGTCGAACAGGTCGCGGGTGCGGGTATAGCGGTGCGGCTGAAACACCATCACCAGTTTTTTATCCGGCCAGCCAGCGCGCGCCGCCTTAATGGTGGCGTCGACTTCGGTCGGATGATGGCCATAATCGTCGACCAGCATTGCCGTGCCTGGATTACCGTTTACCGGCTCCGTCGGGAATTCGCCCAGCAGATCGAAGCGACGGCCTGTGCCCTGGAAGCTTTCCAGCGCGGCAAGGATAGCGTTGTCGTCAATGCCCTCTTCGCTCGCCACCGCAACGGCCGCCGCCGCGTTGAGCGCGTTATGACGGCCTGGCGCATTCAGCGTCACCTGCAGAAGCGGCTTGTCATGGCGCACCAGAGTAAAGTGCCCCTGCGCGCCGCGCTGCTCGTAGTGTTCGATGCGCACGTCGGCGTCATCGCTGAAGCCGTAGGTGGTGATGTGACGCCCCACGCGCGGGATCAGATCGCGGATCACCGCATCATCGATGCACATCACTGCACGGCCGTAAAACGGCAGGTTGTGCAGAAAGTTGATAAACGTCTGCTTCAGGTTTTCGAAGTCGCCCTGGTAAGTGTCCATATGGTCAGCTTCGATATTGGTCACCACCGCCACCATCGGCTGCAAATGCAGGAAAGAGGCGTCGCTCTCGTCCGCTTCCGCAATCAGGTAACGGCTGCTGCCGAGCCGCGCGTGCGTGCCCGCCGCCTTAACCAGTCCGCCGTTGACGAAGGTCGGATCCAGACCGCCCTCTGCATAGATGCTCGACACCATCGCCGTGGTGGTGGTTTTGCCGTGCGTGCCGGCGATAGCGATGCCGTGACGAAAACGCATTAGCTCCGCCAGCATCTCGGCGCGGCGGATTACGGGAATACGCTGTTCGCGCGCCGCAACCAGTTCCGGGTTGTCCTGCGCCACCGCGCTGGAGACCACCACCACGCTGGCATCGGTGACGTTTTCCGGGCGATGGTTGAAATAGATGGTGGCGCCCAGCGCCGCCAGATGCTGCGTCACCGCGTTCGGCGCCAGATCGGAGCCGCTAATATGGTAACCCTCGTTCGCCAACACTTCGGCAATACCGCCCATGCCGGCACCGCCGATGCCGACAAAGTGAATGTGCCGGACGCGACGCATCTCGGGCACAATGGAGCGCAGTTTTGCCAGTTGTTGTGTATTCATCGTTCTCAGTTACCTGTCATCTTTATCCGTGCCTGTTGCGGCACCGGCCAGCTACGCTGGCCCGATTATTCACTTCGCGGCGCGCGCCACTTCACGCGCGACCCTGTCGGTCGCATCGGGGATCGCCACCTGACGGGCTTTTTCCGCCATGCTCAACAGCGTTGGGCGATCCCAGCGGCGCAGCGTCTCCGCCACGGCATCCGCGGTAAACTGCGGCTGCTCAAAAATTTTGGCCGCGCCCGCTTTTTCCAGCGGCAGCGCATTCCAGTACTGCTGACGATCTTTATGCTGAAAAGGCACGAAAATCGCCGGTAAACCTGCAGCGGCGATTTCGCTGACGGTGAGCGCGCCGGAGCGGCAAACCACCACATCCGCCCAGGCGTAGGCGGCCGCCATATCGTCAATAAATTCCGTGACCTTGTGCTGCGTCTGGCCGACCTGCTGGTACGCCTTAAGCACATCCTGCAGCGCGCCTTTGCCGGTCTGATGCCACAGCGTCACGCTGTCGCCCAGCGCGGCCGCGACCTGCGGCAGCGTCTGGTTCAGCACGCGCGCGCCCTGGCTTCCGCCGACCACCAGCACGCGGATCGGACCGCTGCGGTTGGCCAGACGCGCGTCCGGCAGCGGCAGCGCCAGCACGTCGGTGCGCACCGGATTGCCGACGACGTCCGCATGCGGAAAGGCGCCGGGAAAGGCCTGCATCACTTTGCTGGCGATCTTCGCCAGCCACTTGTTGGTCAGCCCGGCAATGCCGTTCTGCTCGTGCAGCACCACCGGAATGCCGCAGCTCCAGGCCGCGAGGCCGCCGGGCCCGGAAACGTAACCGCCCATGCCCAGCACCACGTCCGGCTGCCACGCCCGCATAATGGCGCGCGCCTGACGCCAGGCGTTGAAAATACGCATCGGCGCCAGCAGCAGCGCTTTCAGGCCTTTGCCGCGCAGACCGCTAATGCGGATAAACTCAATCTCGATACCGTGTTTCGGCACCAGATCCGCTTCCATTCTGTCGGACGTACCGAGCCAGCGAACCTGCCACCCCTGTTCCATCAGATGATGGGCGACGGCCAGACCGGGGAAAACATGTCCGCCGGTTCCACCCGCCATCACCATCAAACGCTTCCCACTCATCGGGCACCTCGGGTAAACGCCTGCGCTTTGGTCAGGCGCGTTTCATAATCAATACGCAGTAAAAACACGATCGCCGTCGACATAATCAGCAGACTGGAGCCGCCGTAGCTGATCAGCGGCAGTGTTAGCCCTTTCGTCGGCAGCATGCCCGCTGCCGCGCCGACGTTAACCAGCGCCTGGAAGCTGAACCACACGCCGATAGAACAGGCGAGAAAGCCGGAAAAACGCTGATCGATCTCCAGCGCGCGGCGGCCGATCGACATCGCACGAAAAGCGACGAAGAATACCATCAACAAGGCTAAAACCACACCGATATAACCCAGTTCTTCGCCGATGATAGAGAAGATAAAGTCGGTATGCGCCTCCGGCAGATACTCCAGTTTTTGCACCGAGTTGCCGAGCCCCTGCCCCCAGAATTCGCCGCGGCCGAACGCCATCAGCGACTGTGTCAGCTGATAGCCGCTGCCGAAAGGATCTTCCCAGGGATTCCAGAACGAGGTCACGCGGCGCATACGATAGGGTTCCGCGATAATCAGCAGCACCACGGCGAACATGCCGGAGCCGATAATCGCCAGGAACTGCCACAGCTTCGCGCCCGCCAGAAACAGCATCGCCAGCGTAGTGACGAACAGCACGACTACGGTGCCGAGGTCGGGCTGCGCCAGCAGCAGCACCGCCAGCACCACCATCACGCCCATCGGTTTGCAGAAGCCCCAGAAGTTATTGCGCACCTCTTCCACCTTGCGCACCAGATAGCTGGCGAGATAGCAGAAGAGCGACAGCTTCGACAGTTCCGCCGGCTGGATACGCAGCGGGCCGAGGGCGATCCAGCGCGAAGCACCGTTCACCGAGCTGCCCACCACCAGTACGATCAGCAGCATTACCACCGTGGCCAGCAGCATCGCGTTGCTGTAGCGCTGCCAGAAATCCATCGGCACGCGCAGCGTGACCAGCGCGATGCCGAGCCCCAGCACGATATAGAAAGCGTCGCGCTTGGCGAAGTAAAAGGGATCGTCGTTGAGACGCTGACCCACCGGCATCGAGGCCGAGGTCACCATCACGAAGCCGACGATCGCCAGGCCAAAGGTGAGCCACAGCAGCGTGCGGTCGTAGAGCACCAGGGCGGAATCGTCGCTTTCGCGCGCGCCCATTACCCAGTCTTTCAGCCGGCTGCCGATAAAGGCGAAGAGTCCGATGAGCATTGCGCCGCCAGGAATACGCATCAGCCTAACTCCTTCGCCAGCTGCGCGAAGCGATCGCCGCGCTGTTCAAAATTACGGAACTGATCGAGGCTGGCGCAGGCGGGCGACAGCAGCACCATATCGCCAGGCTGAACCTGCGGCGCAATCAGCTCCATCGCCTGCTGCATCGTCTCGGTGCGCACGGCGTTGTCGGGGCGCAGCGCCGCCAGCGCGTCGCCATCGCGGCCGAAGCAGTAGAGGCGAACCTTCTCGTCCTGCACATAGCGCGCCAGCGGAGTGAAATCCGCCGATTTGCCGTCGCCGCCCAGCAGCAGCCAGAGACGGCCGTTAACCTGCAGGCCGTTAAGCGCCGCTTCGGTGCTGCCGACGTTGGTGGCTTTCGAGTCGTTGATCCAGCGCACGCCCCTGGCTTCATGCACCAGCTGGAAGCGATGCGCCAGCCCGCCAAAGCTGGTCAGCGCCGCGAGGCTGGAAGCGCGTGGCAGACCCACGGCGTCGGCCAGCGCCAGCGCCGCCAGGGCGTTGGTATAGTTATGCTGGCCTACCAGCTTCATCTCATCGGTATTCAGCACTTTTTCGCCCTTCACGCGCAGCCAGATGGCGCCCTGCTGACGATTGAGGTGGTAATCGCCGAAATCGATGCCGAAGCTGACGCAGCGCGCATCGGCGCCACGCACCGGCAGGGTCAGCGCATCGTCGGCGTTCACCACGCAGACGCGCGCGTTTTCATAGATGCGCAGCTTCGCGGCGCGATACTGCTGCATGCCGAGCGGATAGCGATCCATATGATCTTCGGTAACGTTGAGAATGGTCGCCGCCGCGGCTTTCAGGCTCCAGGTGGTTTCGAGCTGGAAGCTGGAGAGCTCCAGCACGTAAAGCTGCGCGGGCGATTTCAGCAGCGACAGTGCCGGCAGGCCGATATTGCCGCCGACGCCAACCTGCCAGCCCGCGGCGCGCGCCATCTCGCCGACTAGCGTGGTGACAGTACTCTTGCCGTTGGAACCGGTGATCGCCACGATCGGCGCCTGCGCCTCACGGCAGAACAGCTCGATATCGCCAACAATTTCCACACCCGCCTCGGCCGCTTCAGTTAATGCCGGATGCGCCAGCGCCATGCCCGGGCTGGCGACGATCAGATCCGCCGCCAGCAGCCAGTCGCTGTTAAGCCCGCCGGTATAGCGCTCCACCTGCTCAGGCAGCTTGTCGAGTCCCGGCGGCGACACACGGGTATCCATCACGCGCGGCGTTACGCCTTGCGCTAAAAAGAAATCAACACAGGAGAGGCCCGTCAGGCCCAGCCCGATAATGACGACTTTTCTGCCCCGATAGTCAGCCATAATTAACGTACCTTCAGCGTGGCCAGGCCAATAAGCACCAGCATCAGCGAAATGATCCAGAAGCGCACGATGACGCGCGGTTCCGGCCAGCCTTTCAGTTCATAGTGATGATGAATCGGCGCCATGCGGAAAATGCGCTGTCCGCGTAGCTTGAACGATCCTACCTGCAGGATCACCGACAGCGTCTCAACCACGAACACGCCGCCCATGATCACCAGCAGAAATTCCTGGCGCAGCAGCACGGCGAGCGTGCCAAGCGCGCCGCCCAGCGCCAGCGATCCCACGTCGCCCATAAAAACCTGCGCCGGATAGGTGTTGAACCACAGAAAGCCCAGCCCTGCCCCGACGATGGCGGTACAGACGATCACCAGCTCGCCCGCATGGCGTAAATAGGGAATATGCAGATACTCGGCGAACTTGACGTTGCCGGTCGCCCAGGCCACCAGCGCGAACCCGGCCGCGACAAACACGGTTGGCATAATCGCCAGGCCGTCCAGACCGTCGGTGAGGTTAACGGCGTTGCCGGTGCCAACGATAACGAAGTAGGCCAGCACGACGTAGAACAGGCCAAGCTGGGGCATGATGTCTTTGAAAAACGGCACCACCAGCTGCGTGGCAGGCGTCCCTTTGCCTGCGGCGTAGAGCGCGAACGCCACGCCGAGCGAAATCACCGACATCCAGAAATATTTCCAGCGCGCGATCAGCCCTTTGGTGTCTTTGCGCACCACTTTGCGATAGTCATCGACAAAGCCGATGATGCCGAAGCCTACCAGTACTACCAGCACGCACCAGACATAGGGATTAGAAGGATAAGCCCACATCAGCACCGAAACGGTAATCGACGTGAGGATCATAATCCCGCCCATGGTCGGCGTGCCGCGCTTGCTGAAGTGCGACTCCGGACCGTCGTTGCGCACCACCTGGCCGATTTGCAGCTTTTGCAGCCAGGCGATCAGGCGCGGCCCCATCCATAAAGAGATAAATAAAGCGGTCAGCAGGCTGACAATGGCGCGAAACGTCAGATACGAAAAGACGTTGAAGCCGGAATAAAAAGCGACCAGATGCTCGGCCAGCCAGACTAACATGTTCCCATCTCCTGTAGGTTCTGCACGACCTGCTCCATGGCAGCACTCCGCGAACCCTTAATCAAAACGGTTAATTCCCGATGTTCGGACAACAACGTCCGTAAACGTTCAGTCAGCGCGGTTTTAGTGGCGAAATGTTCGCCAACCCCGCTGCTTTCACTAATGTTGGCGCTCAACGCGCCGACGCTCAGCACGCGATCGACGCCCGCGGCTTTCGCCGCCAGCCCGACTTCGCGATGACACTGCTCCGCCTCTTCGCCCAGCTCGGCCATATCGCCGACCACCATCACGCGATAGCCGGGCATCTCACCCAGCACCTGCGCGGCGGCCGTCATGGAGCCGACGTTGGCGTTATAGCTGTCGTCGAGCAGCAGCTGATGCTCGCCGAGGCGAATGGGAAACAGGCGGCCAGGCACGGCCTGCAGGTTTTTTAACCCGCTCTGAATGGCGCTAAGCGGCGCGTCGACCGACAGCGCCAGCGCGGCCGCGGCCAGCGCGTTGGCGATATTATGGCGGCCAGGCAGCGGCAGCGTGACGTCGATGTCGCCGCGCGGCGTCTGCAGGATAAAGTGGGTGCCGTCTACGCCCAGGCGGATATCGCGCGCGGTAAAATCGCTGTCGGCAGCCTGCGGCGAAAAGCGCCAGACGCGCTTGCCGTGCAGGTTGGTCTGCCAGTGCGGCCAGTCGTTGCTGTCAGCGTTGAGAATGGCGGTGCCGTTCGCCGGCAGACCGTTGAAGATCTCCCCTTTCGCCTTCGCCACGCCCGCCAGCGAGCCGAAGCCTTCCAGATGTGCCGCCGCCAGGTTATTCACCAGCGCGCTCTCTGGACGCGTCAGCTCGGTGGTATAGGCGATCTCGCCCTGATGATTGGCGCCCAGTTCGATCACCGCGTACTGATGCTGTTCGGTGAGACGCAGCAGCGTCATCGGCACGCCGAAATCGTTATTCAGATTCCCGGCGGTATAGAGCGTTTCGCCGCACTCACGCAGGATGGCGGCGGTCATCTCTTTCACCGAGGTTTTGCCGGAGGAGCCGGTAAGCGCCACGACGCGCGCCTTCGACTGCTGGCGTACCCAGGCGGCCAGCTTGCCGAACGCGATACGCGTGTCGGCAACCACCACCTGCGGGACAGAAAGAGGTAAATGCTTACTCACTAATAACGCCTGCGCGCCGCTGGCGATAGCGTCAGCGGCAAAGTCATGGGCGTCGAAGCGTTCGCCGACCAGCGCGACAAACAGACTGCCGGGCGTCACTTTGCGCGTATCGGTAGTGACGTCGCTCAGAACGAGATCGCTGCCGTGAAGCGCGCCGCCGCTGATGTCGGCCAGCGTGGTAAGGGAAACCGGGATCATGCCGTCACTCCTAATAACGCGGCAACCGTGGCGCGGTCGGAATAATCCAGACGACGATTTCCCACGATTTGATAATCTTCGTGGCCTTTGCCTGCCACCAGCACGATGTCGTCAGGCTGCGCCTGCAGAACGGCGTTAGTGACCGCTTGCGCCCGTCCAGCGACGACGCGCGCGCGGTGCGGCTCAAGCAGGCCGGTCAAAATGTCGTTAACGATAGCCTGCGGATCTTCGCTGCGCGGATTGTCGTCGGTAATCACCACGACGTCCGCGAACTGCTCGGCGATAGCGCCCATCAGGGGACGCTTGCCTTTGTCGCGATCGCCGCCGCAGCCGAACACGCACCAGAGCTTGCCTTTACAGTGCAGGCGCGCTGCTTCCAGCGCCTTTTCCAGCGCGTCCGGCGTATGGGCATAATCCACCACCACGGTCGGCTTGCCCGGCGCGCTGAAGACTTCCATACGCCCGCATACCGGCTGCAGCTGCGGCACCGTCCGCACCAGATCGGCGAGCGGATAATCGAGCGCCAGCAGCGTGGCGAACGCCAGCAGCAGGTTGCTGACGTTGAAGGCGCCCATCAGGCGGCTGTCGAATTCACCTTCGCCCCAGCTTGAGCTGAAGCGGATATGCGCGCCATTGTCCTGATAGGTGATCTCTTCGGCTTTTACCCACCGGCCGTGACAGCCCGGCTGGAGATTGTTCTCCATGGTGACGGCGACGGCGTCGGGCAGCGTCGCCAGCCAGCGGCGCCCTGCTTCGTCGTCGGCGTTAAGGATCATTTCGCCGACCTGATGATCGGTAAACAGCAGCTTCTTAGCCGATTCGTAGCTCTGCATATCGCCGTGATAGTCGAGATGATCGCGGCTCAGATTGGTAAAGACCGCGGCGGCGAACGGCAGCGCCGCAACGCGATGCTGCACCAGCCCGTGCGAGGAGACCTCCATCGCGGTCAGCGTCGCGCCCTGCTGCGCCAGCTCCTGCAGCAGATGCTGAACCTCCACGGCCGAGCCGGTAGTATTCTCGGCCGCGGTCAGCTGGCCGAGCAGGCCGTTGCCGACCGTGCCCATTACTGCGCCGGTTTCGCCCAGCCGCTGCGCCCACTGCGCCAGCAGCTGCGTGGTCGTCGTTTTGCCATTGGTGCCGGTCACGCCGATCAGCTTCTGCTTTTCGCCAGGCTGACCATAGAAGCGGCCCGCCAGCGCGGAGAGACGCTGCGGCAGCTGCGCCAGGTAGATCACCGGCACGCCGTGCATTTCTTTGATATCGCCATCGCTGGCTTCGCCTTCCGCCTCTGCGATCACGGCGGAAACGCCTTGTGCGATGGCCTGCGGAATAAAACGCCGTCCGTCGGCGTGGTGGCCTGCAACGGCCACGAACAGATCGCCGGATGCCGCCTTGCGGCTATCCAGTGTCATGTCACCCAGGGGACGCGCCGGCGCGCCTGGCACCCACGGGTCCAGCAAGTCGCGCAGGTTACGATCTGTCACTTTTTTCCTCACTTCTGTTTGTCACCAGCTCGTTTTTGTCATTGGTCGGCAACGCGTCCGGTTCGATGTTCATGGTGCGCAGAACGCCGCCCATGATGGCACCGAACACCGGCGCGGAAACCGCACCACCGTAATACTTGCCGGCCTGGGGATCGTTAATCACCACCACCAGCGCAAAACGAGGATGACTGGCAGGCGCGACGCCTGCGGTGTATGCAATATATTTATTAACGTAGCGGCCGTCCGGCCCGACTTTTTTCGCCGTGCCGGTTTTAATCGCGATGCGATAGCCTTTAATTGCCGCTTTTACGCCGCCGCCGCCTGGCAGCGCGACGCTTTCCATCATATGAACCACGGTTTTCACCAGCGATTCCGGGAAGACGCGCTCGCCCGCGACAGGCGGATCGACCTTAGTGATCGACAGCGGCCGGGAGATGCCGTAGCTGCCGATGGTCGCGTAGACACGCGCTAACTGTAACGGCGTTACCATTAGCCCGTAGCCGAAAGAGAAGGTGGCCCTCTCTATGTCAGACCACCGTTGTTTTTGAGGGTATAAGCCACTACTTTCCCCGACCAGCCCCAAATTGGTCGGTTTACCCAGGCCAAAGCGCGCATAAGTATCTACAAGCGCTGAGGAGGGCATCGCTAACGCCAGCCGTGAAACGCCGACGTTACTCGATTTCTGCAGAACCCCGGTAAGGGTCAATTCGTTATAGCGCGCCACGTCTTTAATCTCATGACCGTTAACGCGGTACGGCACGGTATTTAGCACGCTGTTTTCCCGCACCACGCCGCGCTGCAGCGCCGTCATCACCACCATCGGCTTAACGGTCGAGCCAGGCTCGAAGATGTCGGTAATGGCGCGGTTGCGCATCATCTCTTTCGGCGTGTTGCTGAGGTTATTGGGGTTGTAGGCCGGGCTGTTGGCCATCGCCAGCACTTCGCCGGTATTGACGTCCACCAGTACGGCAGTGCCCGACTCGGCTTTGTTGAACGCTACCGCATTGTTAAGTTCGCGGTAGACCAACGCCTGCAGGCGTTCGTCGATGCTGAGCGTCAGGTTGTGGGCGGCGCGGCTGTCCACCGATGAGATATCTTCGATCACGCGGCCGTTGCGATCTTTACGCACCGTTCGTTCGCCCGGCGCACCGGTCAGCCATTTATCAAAGCTCTTCTCGATGCCTTCGATACCCTGGCCGTCAATATTGGTAAAGCCGATCAGGTGAGATGTCACCTGACCGGCCGGATAGTAGCGGCGCGACTCTTCGCGCAGATGGATGCCGGGCAGCCGCAGCTTCTTGATGTAGTCGCTGATGGCGGGATTGACCTGCCGTGCCAGATAGATGAAGCGTCCTTTGGGATTGGCGTTAACGCGCGTCGCCAGCTGATCGAGAGGAATAGAGAGCGCGTCGGCAAGCGCTTTCCAGCGGCCGTCGAGGGTCACGCCGCCCGCGTCGTGCAGCTCTTTCGGGTCAGCCCAGATGGCGTTGACCGGCACGCTGACCGCCAGCGGACGACCGGCGCGATCGCTGATCATGCCGCGCGCGGTAGGCACCGCCTGCACGCGCAGCGAGCGCAGATCGCCCTCTTTCACCAGTTTGTCCGGGCTGATGACCTGCAGCCAGGCGACGCGGGAGAGCAGACCGAACAGCGCCAGTAAAATACAGCCGCACAGCAACGCAAAACGCCAGCTTACAAAGCTGGCTTTATCTTCCTGTTTTTTCAACTTCAGCGTTTTGCTTGCGCCGCTCATTGCGATTTAGCGTTCCTTATTTCTGTACCACAATATTTTCCTGGGATGGATCGACATGCTGTAGCTGCAGCTTCTCGGTGGCGATGCGCTCCACCCGGCTGTGATCGCCCAGCGCGTTCTCCTCAAGGATCAGGTTACGCCATTCAATGTCTAGCGCGTCGCGCTCTAACACCAGCTGTTCGCGCTGTGCGGTCAGCAGACGCGTTTTGTGCGTCGTCGTCACCACCATCACGGCCGACACCAGTACGGCGATCAGCAAAATCAGCGGGATTTTGCCGAACCGCAGCAGATCGCCGCCGATGACGCCGGGCAGGCTGTGACGTTCGTTGCCGATCATGCGTCGGTTCTCTCCGCAATGCGCAGAACCGAACTGCGCGCGCGCGGGTTGTCCGCGACTTCCGCATCGCCCGGCGTCATCTTGCCGAGCAGCTTCAGCTGACGTCCGCCCAGCGCTTTAAGCTGCGACTCGGTCATCGGCAGACCGGCCGGCACCTGCGGGCCGCGGCTCTGGTCGCGCATAAAACGCTTCACCAGGCGATCTTCCAGCGAGTGGAAGCTGATAATGGAGAGGCGTCCTTCGGGCGCCAGCGCCGTTAACGCGCCTTTCAGCGCCTTTTCAATCTCTTCCAGCTCGCTGTTGATCCAGATACGGATCGCCTGAAAGCTGCGCGTTGCCGGATGCTTGAACTTATCTTTCACCGGCGTGGCCGCCGCGATGACGTCAGCCAGCTCTTTGGTGCGCGTCATCGGCTGTTCGCGGTTACGCTCGACGATGGCGCGTGCGATGCGTTTAGCAAAACGCTCCTCGCCGTAGGTCTTCAGCACGAAGGCGATATCCGCCTCTTCCGCTTGCAGCAGCCATTCGGCGGCCGAATGCCCGCGCGTCGGGTCCATACGCATATCCAGCGGCCCGTCGCGCATAAAGGAGAAGCCGCGTTCCGCATCATCCAGCTGCGGCGACGAGACGCCCAGATCGAGCAGGATGCCGCTGATTTTGCCGCTTAAGCCCAGCTCCTCGACATAGTCGGCCAGTGCGGAAAAGGGACCGTGCACGATCGAGAAGCGCGGATCGGCGATCTCGGCGGCGGCGGCGATAGCTTGCGGGTCGCGATCGATGGCGATAAGCCGTCCCTGCGGGCCCAGCTGCGACAGAATCAAACGTGAATGTCCGCCGCGACCAAAGGTGCCGTCGATGTAGATGCCGTCTTCCCTGATGTTGAGGCCGTTAACCGCCTCGTCCAGCAGCACCGTGGTATGTTTAAAATTTTCCTGCATAGCTATAGCGACAAGTCCTGCAACCGCTCAGATAAAGGTTCCTGAGCCGACTGTTCTGCGTCAATGTCATCCTTGACTTGTTGATACCAGGTCTGTTCATCCCACAGTTCAAACTTGTTGAACTGGCCGACCAGCATCACTTCTTTCGTCAGGTGCGCGTGTTGCCGAAGGGTATTCGCCAGCAGCAAACGGCCTGCGTTGTCCATCTGACACTCACTGGCATGTCCCAGCAGCAGACGCTGTACGCGTCGTTCAACGGGGTTCATGCTGGATAAGCGAGACAGCTTTTTTTCGATGATTTCCCATTCGGGCAAGGTATAAAGCAACAGGCATGGCTGATGAAGGTCGATGGTACAAACCATCTGCCCTTGAGATTCCCCGATCAGCGTGTCGCGATAGCGCGTTGGTACGGCCAGTCGCCCTTTGCTGTCGAGATTGACTAACGTTGCTCCACGGAACATGCCAGTCTTCCCCTCAGCTCCCCATTTTCACCACTTTACCCCACTTTTTACCACGCCACGAGTTTACGGAGGCGATGAAATCGTTGTCAAGCCGAAGCGCGGCGGGAATATAACTATTTACAAGGGGTGATTTCGCTGATTGAAAAGCGGCAAACGGGGCAAAAGGTCAATTTTAAAAATTAACCTGATGAATAATGGAATAAAAAGCACGACGTTTTAGAAAATGCTTAAAAATAAGCCTGACGACCTGCGCTAATATTCTTCACTATTTCTGAGACAGGGGCGGCATTTTAGGGGAGTTCCGAAAGCGGCGCCTGCCGCTTCAGGCGGGTCAGGAGTGCGCGCCAGCCCAAAGAAATGGACATTTAACAATCACATCGCTGCTAATTTGTTAGACGAGATGTCGCAGCTTTACGCTTTTTTACCCTAAAAAATGATGAATATTAATACGCGAAAATTTAAGGGCAGCGGTATTGCTGCCCGTCAGCTATTTAACTTTGCGGCTGAGCTGACCGCGACGAAATAAATTTCGTCGAATACGCGTTAATCCCGGTTTCGGTTTTCGTGGTTCATCAAGCGAAGCCAGAACTAACTCCAGCACGCGCTCCGCCACGTCGCGATGACGCTGCCCCACTGCCAGCACCGGACACTCTAAAAAGTCCAGTAATTCGTGGTCGCCAAATGTGGCGATCGCGAGGTCGGTCGGCAGGCGTCCGTCACGTTTTAACGTCACGTCCATAACGCCCTGCAGCAGACCGAACGAGGTGGTGAAGAGCGCTTCCGGCATATCATGATCGTCGAGGTACTTCTCAAACAGCGCCGCCGCCGCCGTGCGCTCAAAGCTGTTGCAATAGATATAGTCGATGGGGCGCGGATCCTCTTTCCAGGCGTCGCGGAAGCCCATTTCGCGCAGGAAGCTGACGGAAAGCTCAGGCAGTGCGCCGAGAAACAGCCCGTTTTTCACCGGCAGCTGACGCAATTCAGCCGCCAGCGTAAAGGCGTCGTCCTGATCGGCGCCGACAACGCTGGTGAAGTGTTCACGATCCAGCGCGCGGTCCAGCGCGATAATCGGCAGCGGATCGTTGATCCAGCGTTGATAGAAAGGATGCTCAGGCGGCAAAGAGGTTGAAACGATTATCGCATCGACCTGGCGCTGCAGCAGATGTTCAATACAACGCATTTCGTTGTCGGGCTGATCTTCCGAACAGGCGATCAGCAGCTGATAGCCGCGCTGACGCGCCTGACGTTCAAGATAGTTGGCGATGCGGGTATAGCTGGTGTTTTCCAGATCGGGGATCACCAGGCCGATCGAGCGCGTACGGCCGGCACGCAGGCCCGCCGCCACGGCGTTGGGGTGGTAGTTATGCTCACGCACCACCGCCATCACTTTCTCGACGGTTTTTTCGCTGACACGATACTGCCGCGCTTTGCCATTGATGACATAACTGGCCGTGGTGCGCGACACGCCTGCCAGGCGCGCGATTTCATCCAGTTTCACGATAACTCCATACTTCACGGCGAGCCGCGTTGCGGCAGATGTCCGCAACTAAGCTAAGGGTAACTCGTTTGTAACATCTAACAGCAGAACTTCGCGCTGAGCAACCGCTTTTCTCAGCGATCCCCGCATAGCGCATAAAATAAAAAAACCCGGCATTACGCCGGGTTAGAGACTGTCACCTTGAGCAATTACCGCATAATGCGATCGCCGCGCGACACGCCGACGATGCCGGAACGCGCCACTTCAACGATTTCCGCCACTTCGCGCACGGTATTCAGGAAGGCGTCGAGCTTATCGCTGGTGCCCGCCAGCTGAACCGTGTACAGCGTCGGCGTCACGTCGATAATCTGACCGCGGAAGATCTCCGCGCTGCGCTTCACCTCTTCGCGTCCGTAACCGGTGGCCTGCAGTTTCACCAGCATGATTTCGCGTTCGACATAGGCGCCCTGCCCCAGTTCGCTGACGCGCAGCACATCCACCAGCTTGTGCAGCTGCTTTTCAATCTGCTCCAGCACCTTTTCGTCGCCAACGGTCTGGATGGTCATACGCGACAGAGTGGGATCGTCGGTCGGCGCGACGGTCAGGCTCTCGATGTTATAGCCGCGCTGGGAAAAGAGACCCACCACGCGAGACAATGCGCCGGATTCGTTCTCCAGCAGAACCGATAAAATACGACGCATAATTATGTCCTCTCCGTTTTGCTCAGCCACATCTCATCCATCGACCCGCCGCGGATCTGCATCGGGTAGACGTGCTCGCTGCCGTCGACGGTGACGTCGACGAACACCAGCCGCCCTTTCGCCAGCGTATCCAGCGCCAGCTGCAGCTTCTCTTCCAGCTCGGAAGGATGCTGAATCGCGATGCCGACGTGACCGTATGCCTCAGCCAGGCGCACGAAGTCCGGCAGCGATTCCATATAAGATTGCGAATGACGGCCGGAGTAGATCATATCCTGCCACTGCTTCACCATACCGAGCACGCGGTTGTTCAGGCTCAGCACCAGCACCGGCAAATCGTACTGCAGCGCGGTGGAGAGCTCCTGAATATTCATCTGAATGCTGCCGTCGCCGGTCACGCAGATTACCGTCTCTTCCGGCAGCGCCATTTTCACGCCCAGCGCGGCCGGCAGCCCGAAGCCCATGGTGCCGAGCCCGCCGGAGTTGATCCAGCGGCGCGGTTTATCAAAGGGATAATAGAGCGCCGCGAACATCTGATGCTGGCCGACGTCCGACGTCACGTAGGCATCGCCGTTGGTCAGGCGAAAGATCGTTTCGATCACCGCCTGCGGCTTGATCTTTTCACTGTTGCGATCGAACGCCAGGCATTTACGGCTGCGCCAGCCCTCGATGCTCTGCCACCAGTCGCGCAGGCTATCGAGATCCTGCTTCGTCTCACTCTGCGCCATCAGATCGAGCATCTGCTGCAGCGTCTGCTTCGCATCGCCGACGATAGGAATATCCGCCGCCACGGTTTTCGAGATCGAGGTAGGATCGATGTCGATATGCAGTACCGTCGCGTTCGGACAATATTTAGCCAGGTTATTGGTGGTGCGATCGTCAAAGCGCACGCCGACGGCGAAGATAAGATCGGCATTGTGCATCGTCATATTGGCTTCGTAGGTGCCATGCATGCCGAGCATGCCCACCGACTGGCGATGGGTGCCGGGGAAAGCGCCCAGCCCCATCAGCGAACTGGTGACCGGAATATTCAGCTGCTCCGCAAGCTGCAACAGCTCCGCCTCGCACGCCGAGGTAATCGCGCCGCCGCCGACGTACATCACCGGCTTACGCGCGGCGAGCAGCGTATTGAGCGCGCGCTTGATCTGTCCTTTGTGGCCCTGAATCGTCGGATTATAGGAGCGCATGCTCACCGATTCCGGATAGACGTAAGGCAGCTTGTTGGCCGGATTCAGAATATCCTTCGGCAGATCGATCACCACCGGACCCGGACGTCCGCTGGCCGCCAGCCAGAACGCTTTTTTCAGTACGGTCGGGATCTCTTCGGTGCTTTTCACCAGAAAGCTGTGCTTCACCACCGGGCGGGAAATCCCCACCATGTCGCACTCCTGAAAGGCGTCGTAGCCAATCAGCGAGGACGGCACCTGCCCCGACAGGATCACCAGCGGAATCGAATCCATATAGGCGGTGGCGATACCGGTAATCGCATTGGTGGCGCCCGGCCCCGACGTCACCAGCACCACGCCGACTTCGCCGGTCGCGCGCGCCAGCCCGTCCGCCATATGCACCGCGCCCTGCTCATGGCGCACCAGTACGTGATCGATTCCGCCGACGGTTTGCAGCGCATCGTAAATATCCAGCACCGCGCCGCCCGGATAACCGAACACCTGCTTTACGCCCTGATCGATTAACGACCGGACGACCATCTCGGCTCCTGACAACATCTCCATTTTCTGCCTCCAGGCTTGAGGAACTGAATCCACTGACGCTCGCTGTTCCTGCGCGCCACTGGCATCCTGCCCCACGTTCGCCAGTTAAGATCAAAACCTTATGTTTATGCGCAGACGCCGGAACGCCTTTCCGACATCCAGATACAGAGAAATCTGCTTGGTTGATTATTTTAAGAGTTGGTCGATTACCATAACCGTAGAAAACCTGGCAGGCAAACGTCAGAGTCTGCGCTTATCGTTAAGCCGGCCGTAAAGCCTCTGCGCGATAAGTTAAGCGCGCGAGGAATTATCTAATTCCCTGGAAGTTAGGCAGAAGAAAATGCTGAAGACGAAATCATTTCCAGCGGGTTATAAGAAATAATAAAAAATTAATTCCGCCTGCATCAGCCCACAATTTTCCTGTGAAATTCATTTCTGGCGTTATTAACTCTGAAATAAAGGCGACGCACGACATTGTGCTGCCGCGCAGCGGTAAAACAGTTCTGCTTCAGCCAGTGAGGAAACCCTTAAAAAAACCATAAAATCAAAAATATAAAATAAAATCATCGCAGCGTATCGCCGCTTCTGAACGCCATTTTTCCACTCATTGTCTGTTCCACTGATCTGGCGCGAAAACACAGAATTATTTCCTTAACGTCCGCCGAAAATACCCTTTTACTTATGGTTGACATCCCGTCCCGATTCCAGTACCAATATGTGCAGCACAAAATTTTACGAGGTTCGAATTCATGTTTCATTCATTCCGCCTACTCGGTCTACTACTTAACGCATTCAGTTTGCGCGGTAGACTCGTGGGCAGAATCAAACACTGATTCGAACCTGCTGAAAGTTAAAAACCCGCGCCTTGCGCGGGTTTTTTTATGCTCGTTGCACGGTGAAGTTAACGCATAAGGATGAATACGATGAGCCAGCAAGTCATTATTTTCGATACCACTCTGCGCGACGGTGAGCAGGCATTACAGGCCAGCCTGAGTGTGAAAGAAAAATTGCAGATCGCACTGGCGCTGGAGCGCATGGGCGTTGACGTGATGGAAGTCGGTTTTCCGGTCTCGTCGCCGGGCGACTTTGAATCCGTTCAGACCATCGCGCGCACCATTAAAAACAGCCGCGTCTGCGGGCTGGCGCGCTGCGTCGAGAAAGATATCGACGCCGCTTATGAAGCGCTGCGCGTGGCGGAGGCCTATCGTATCCACACCTTCATCGCCACCTCGCCGATGCATATCGCCACCAAACTGCGCAGCACCCTGCCTGAGGTAATCGAGCGTGCGGTGCATATGGTGAAACGCGCGCGCAACTATACCAGCGACGTCGAGTTCTCTTGCGAAGATGGCGGCCGCACGCCGATTGACGATCTGTGTCGCGTTGTGGAGGCGGCGATCAACGCCGGCGCCACCACCATCAACATCCCGGACACCGTGGGCTACACCCTGCCGGGCGAATACGCCAGCATCATCAGCCAGCTGATCAATCGCGTGCCCAATATCGACAAAGCGATTCTGTCGGTGCACACCCATGACGATTTAGGCATGGCGACCGGCAACGCGCTGGCTGCCGTCCAGGCGGGCGCGCGGCAGGTGGAAGGCACGCTGAACGGTCTGGGCGAGCGCGCCGGCAACTGCGCGCTGGAAGAGGTCATCATGGCGATCAAAACCCGCCAGCAGATCCTGAACGTGCATACCAACATCCAGCATCAGGAAATCTACCGCACCAGCCAGATGGTCAGCCAGATCTGCAATATGCCGATCCCGGCGAACAAAGCGGTGGTCGGCTCTAACGCCTTCGCCCACTCCTCCGGCATTCATCAGGACGGCGTGCTGAAAAACCGCGAGAACTACGAAATCCTGACGCCGGAGTCGATCGGCCTGCATAAAATCCAGCTGAACCTGACCTCGCGCTCCGGCCGCGCTGCGGTGAAACACCGCATGGAAGAGATGGGCTACAAAGAGAGCGACTACAGTCTGGACGCGCTGTATGACGCCTTCCTGAAGCTGGCCGACAAGAAAGGCCAGGTGTTCGATTACGATCTGGAAGCGCTGGCCTTTATCAACAAACAGCATGAAGAGCCGGAATATTTCCAGCTGAACGAATTCAACGTGCAGACTGGCTCCAGCGTCACGGCGACCGCCTCGGTGCAGCTGGGCTGCGGCGAAGAGACCAAAGCAGACGCCGCCACCGGCAACGGCCCGGTCGACGCAGTTTACCAGGCGATCAACCGCATTACCGGCTTCGAAGCCGAGCTGGTGAACTACAAGTTAACGGCGAAAGGCCACGGCGAGAACGCGCTGGGCCAGGTAGATATCGTGGTCAACTATAACGGCCGCAAATTCCACGGCGTGGGTCTGGCGACCGATATCGTCGAATCCTCCGCGAAGGCGATGGTGAACGCGCTGAACAATATCTGGCGCGCCAAAGAAGTCGAAAAAGAATTGCAGCGCAAATTTCAGAAGGAAACGGTGTAACTATGTCTACCTCTTCTCATATCGCAGTATTGCCCGGCGACGGTATCGGCCCGGAAGTCATGGCGCAGGCCTTGAAAGTACTGGACGCCATTCGTCACCGCTTTGATATGCGTATCACTACCAGCGAGTATGACGTCGGCGGCATCGCCATCGACCGCCACGGCGAACCGCTGCCGCCTGCCACCGTCGCCGGCTGCGAGCAGGCCGACGCCATTCTGTTCGGCTCGGTCGGCGGCCCGAAATGGGAACATCTGCCGCCCGCCTCGCAGCCAGAGCGCGGCGCGCTGCTGCCGCTGCGCAAGCATTTCAAACTGTTCAGCAACCTGCGTCCCGCCGCGCTCTATCAGGGCCTGGAGGCCTTTTGCCCGCTGCGCGCCGATATCGCCGCGAAAGGTTTCGATATTCTGTGCGTGCGCGAGCTGACCGGCGGTATCTATTTCGGCCAGCCGAAAGGGCGTGAAGGCAACGGTCCGCATGAGCGCGCCTTCGACACCGAGGTCTATCACCGTTTCGAGATTGAACGCATCGCCCGCATCGCCTTTGAGTCGGCGCGCAAGCGTCGCAATAAAGTCACCTCTATCGATAAAGCCAACGTGCTGCAGACCTCGGTGATGTGGCGCGAAATCGTTAATGAAGTGGCGCAGGATTATCCCGACGTGCAGCTGAGCCATATGTATATCGATAACGCCACTATGCAGCTGATTAAAGACCCGTCGCAGTTCGACGTGCTGCTCTGCTCCAATCTGTTCGGCGATATTCTCTCTGACGAGTGCGCGATGATCACCGGCTCGATGGGCATGCTGCCGTCAGCCAGCCTGAATGAAGAGAGTTTCGGTCTGTATGAGCCGGCGGGCGGCTCCGCGCCCGATATCGCCGGACAGAATATTGCGAACCCGGTGGCGCAGATCCTGTCGCTGTCGCTGCTGCTGCGCTACAGCCTGAATGCGGATGCCGCCGCCGACAGCATTGAGCGCGCCGTCAGCCGCGCGCTGGAAGAAGGCTACCGCACCCGAGATTTGGCCGGTGACGGCCCCGCCGTCACCACGGATGAGATGGGCAGCGTGATTGCCCGCTTTATCGCCGAGGAAAAATAAAATAATGAAAACTTTATACCAGAAGTTATTTGATGCACATGTCGTTCACGAAGCGCCTAACGAGACGCCGCTGCTCTATATCGATCGTCACCTGATTCATGAGGTGACGTCGCCGCAGGCCTTCGACGGTCTGCGCGCCCACGGCCGCAAAGTGCGTCAGCCGTCGAAGACGTTCGCCACCATGGACCATAACGTTTCGACCCAGACCAAAGACATCAACGCCTCCGGCGAAATGGCGCGCATCCAGATGCAGGAGCTGATGAAGAACTGCGCCGAGTTCGGCGTGCAGCTCTACGATCTGAACCACCCGTTCCAGGGCATCGTGCACGTCATCGGGCCGGAGCAAGGCATGACGCTGCCGGGCATGGCCATCGTCTGCGGCGATTCGCACACCGCGACGCACGGCGCGTTCGGTTCGCTGGCTTTCGGCATCGGCACCTCGGAAGTCGAGCATGTTTTCGCGACCCAGACGCTGAAGCAGGGTCGCGCGAAGACCATGAAAATCGAAGTGCTGGGCGACGCCGCGCCGGGCATCACCGCGAAGGATATCGTGCTGGCGATTATCGGGAAAACCGGCAGCGCGGGCGGCACCGGCCACGTGGTGGAGTTCTGCGGTCCGGCTATCGAAGCCCTGAGCATGGAAGGTCGCATGACGCTGTGCAATATGGCGATCGAGATGGGTGCCAAGGCGGGCCTGGTCGCGCCCGACGATACCACCTTCAACTACCTGAAAGGCCGTCAGTTCGCGCCGCAGGGCGAGAAGTGGGAGCAGGCGGTAGAATACTGGCGCACCCTGAAGTCGGACGCAGGCGCGCACTACGACGCGGTGGTGACGCTGAACGCCGCCGATATCGCGCCGCAGGTGACCTGGGGCACCAACCCGGGCCAGGTGATCGCCGTGGACGAGCTGATCCCGAACCCGGCCTCGTTTACCGATCCGGTCGAGCGCGCCTCAGCCGAGAAGGCGCTCGCCTATATGAATCTGCAGCCGGGCATTCGCCTGACTGACGTCGCGATCGACAAGGTATTTATCGGCTCCTGCACCAACTCGCGCATTGAAGATCTGCGCGCCGCAGCGGCCATCGCCAAAGGGCGCAAAGTTGCGCCGGGCGTAGTGGCGATGGTGGTGCCAGGCTCCGGTCCGGTGAAAGCGCAGGCGGAAGCGGAAGGCCTGGACAAAATTTTCCTCGAAGCCGGTTTCGAATGGCGCCTGCCGGGCTGCTCGATGTGCCTGGCGATGAACAACGACCGCCTGAATCCAGGCGAGCGCTGCGCCTCGACCAGCAACCGTAACTTTGAAGGTCGCCAGGGCCGCGGCGGACGTACTCATCTGGTCAGCCCGGCGATGGCCGCCGCAGCCGCTGTTTCCGGCCACTTTGCCGATATCCGTGAACTGACAGGAGCATAATCATGGCGAATAAATTTACTCAGCATACCGGCATCGTTGCCCCGCTCGACGCGGCGAACGTCGACACCGACGCCATTATTCCCAAGCAGTTCCTGCAGAAGGTGACGCGCACCGGCTTTGGCGCCCATCTGTTTCACGACTGGCGCTTTGACGACGACGCCGGCACCGTGCCGACCGCCAGCTTTGTGCTGAACAAGCCTGAGTTTCAGGGCACCAGCATTCTGCTGGCGCGCGAGAACTTCGGCTGCGGCTCCTCGCGCGAGCATGCGCCATGGGCGCTGACCGATTTCGGTTTTCACGTGGTGATTGCGCCGAGCTTCGCCGACATTTTTTACGGCAACAGCTTTAACAACCAGCTGCTGCCGGTGCGCCTCAGCGACGAGCAGGTGGACGAGATGTTTAAGCTGGTGGCGGCGCAGCCGGGCATCCGCTTTACCGTCGATCTGGAAGCGCAGACGGTAACGGCGGGCGACAACGTCTACTCGTTCGAGATCGATAGCTTCCGCCGCCACTGCATGCTGAACGGCCTCGACAGCATCGGCCTGACGCTGCAGCACGAAGCGGCGATTACCGATTATGAACAGCGCCAGCCTGCGTTTTTGAATTAAGGCATCGCTGTTTGCAGGTCAGGAGCTAACGCGAGTGGCAGGGTCCGATCGCAAAGTCGCTAAACGCATCCCTGCTCGCTCGGCCCGCACCATCCCTGGTGCGGGACGCTTTGCTCTTCGGACCCAGCCACCCGCGTTTTACGCTTTAGCGCTGCCTGTAAGAAAAACAGTGCCCTCTTAGACGTTCTTCACGCGCGCCGACATGGCGAACGCCGCGACGGCCAGCCCCAGCGCCAGCCAGTACACCGCAATATGCCCGAAGCGCTCGCTCAGCGTCCCCTGAATCACGCCTGCCAGAATCATCCCGGTCGAGATAGAGTTGGTGAACATGGTAGTCGCCGCGCCCGGCCGACCCGGCATCAGATCCTGAAACCACAGCATGCCGATGCCGGCAATAATGCCGATAAACACCGCGTTAAACAGCTGCAGCGCCATCAGCGCAGTCTGCGAGGCGAACATCGCCAGCCCGGCGTAAAACAGAATGCCCGCCGCCACCGCGATCAACATCAGATTGCGCTTGCCGACGCGCTTCGCGTAGTGCCCGGCCAGCAGCATTACCGGGATCTCCAGCCCGGCCGCCGTCCCCATCAGCAGACCCGCCAGCTTCTCCGGCAGACCGAGCGTGACGCTGATATAGAGCGGCATATCGATGATATACATGGTATTGCAGGTCCACATCGTTACCGAGGCGATAAACAGCAGGCGCACGTCGCGGTCGCGCCAGCCGCTCAGCGGCATGCCGCCGCTCCTCATCAGCGGCTCGGCGCGCGGCACCGACGGCAAGGTGAACTTGATCAGCAGGATACAGACCAGAAACAGCGCGGCCGCCACCAGAAAAAGCGTCACAAAGCCGAAGTTAAGCGCCAGCGCGAACGACAGCGGCGGACCGATTACCCAGGCGAGCGAAAGCTGCGCGCGCATCACCGAGCTGAACATCACCGCTTCGCGCGCCGACTGGTCGGCATACTCACGCGCCAGCGCGAAAATCTGCGGCATCGACACGCTGGCCAGCGCCGAGAGCAGCACGCCAAGGGTAATCAGCGTCAGGTAGTGGCGGGTAAAGGCGAACAGCAGCGCGTTGCAAAACGCCATCGCGCAGCAAAAGAGGATCAGCGTACGACGATCGCCGCGGCTGTCGGAGCGCTTCGCCACCAGCATGCTGACCACGATGCCCGCGATGGCGTTGACGGTAAAAAAGAGCCCGACCCAAAGGGGACGCGCCTGCACCTCGCGCGTCAGAAACAGACTCAGCGTCGGCGCCTGCAGCGCGCCGGCGACGCCGATCATAAAAGAGGCGGCCATAAAGGCGAGAAAGACCGGATTAATACGGCGCTTCCGGGTTAACAGCGACTTCATAGCGAGATCCCTTTGCGGTGGCGAGAGCAGGAAAAACAGGAGAAAGGATTCTAGCGCAACAGAAAAAAGCCAGCAGGAAAAATCTCTGCTGGCGGTGTAATTGCACCCTACTCAGAAAAGATCCCGCCGCAGCGGCATCATGGTCGAGCGCCATTCCGTGCGGAATGCCTCCCGCTCTTCCAATAGCGCTAAGTTTGCCCGTAATATGAGGCAGAAAAAACTGAGCGCTTTTCACAGGGAGTTCCTCTTTTATGTCCTCATCACGCCTTAAGCAGCAGTTCATCCGCCTGTGGCAAAGCTGCCAGGGCGAAAGCCAGCTGGTTACGCTCAGCGAACTGGCCGAACGGCTGCACTGCTCGCGTCGCCATATGCGCAACCTGTTGAATGCGATGCAGGAGGCGGGCTGGCTCACCTGGCAGGCCGAGGCGGGACGCGGCAAGCGTTCGCAGCTCAGCTTCTGCTACACTGGCCTGGCGCTGCAGCAGCAGCGCGCCGAGGATCTGCTGGCGCAGGATCGTATCGATCAGCTGGTGCAGCTGGTCGGCGACAAGGCGGAGGTACGCCAGATGATCCGCGCCCATCTCGGCCGCAGCTTCCGCCAGGGCAAACATATTCTGCGCGTGCTCTACTATCGCCCGCTGCTTAACCTGCTGCCCGGCTCGCCGCTGCGCCGCTCCGAAACCCATCTGGCGCGGCAGATTTTCAACGGTCTGACGCGTATAAATGAGGAAAACGGGGAAGTCGAGGCGGATATCGCCCATCACTGGCAGGCGATATCGCCGCTGCACTGGCGTTTTTACCTGCGCCCGGCGATCCGCTTTCATCACGGCCGCGAGCTGGAGATGGCGGACGTCACGTCGAGCCTGGAACGCCTGCGCCCGCTGCCGCTCTTCTCCCATATTCAACGCATCGATTCGCCCGCACCCTGGACGCTGGATCTCCATCTCAGCGAACCGGACGACTGGCTGCCGTGGCTGCTCGGCAGCGTCAGCGCCATGATTCTGCCGCGCGAATGGCCGCAAATGCGCGACTTCGCGCGGCATCCCGTTGGCACCGGCCCCTATCGCGTGGTGCGCAACCAGCAGAGCCAGCTGAAGATCGAGGCGTTTGACGACTATTTCGGCTTTCGCGCGCTGATTGACGACGTCTCAATCTGGGTACTGCCGGAGATCAGCGACGAACTGGTCTACTCCGGCGTGCGTCTCCAGGGCGCCGCCGAGGATGAAAAGTCGGAAGAGAGCCGCCTTGAAGAGGGCTGCTATTTTCTCCTGTTCGATCAGCGCTCCGCCCTGGGACGCGATGCCGACGTCCGGCGCTGGCTCTGCCATTTGCTGAATCCCATCGCGCTGCTCAACTATGCCGAGGCCGGCTATCAGCGCTACTGGTATCCTGCCTACGGCCTGCTGCCGCGCTGGCACCACCGCCGCGATTTGACGCCAGCGACCAGGCCGCCCGGTCTGGAGAGCCTGACGCTGACCTGGTACAGCCAGCACGTCGAGCATGAGGGCATCGCCAATGCGCTGCGCCCACTGCTGGCGCAGCACAATGTGCGGCTAATTACCCGTGCAGTCGACTATGAAACCTGGCATCAGGGCGAGGCGGAAAGCGACGTCTGGCTCGGCAGCGTCAACTTCACTCTGCCGCTGGAGTATGCGCTGTTTGCCCAGCTCTACGAGATCCCGCTGCTGCATCACTGTCTGCCGCTCGACTGGGAACAGGACGCCGCGCGCTGGCGGCGCAAAGCGCTGCCGCTCGCCGAATGGAGCAAGCGGCTGCTCGACGCGGATGGTTTGCATCCGCTGTTTCATCACTGGCTGCTGCTGGAAGGTCAGCGCAGCATGCGCGGCGTGCGGCTCAATACGCTTGGCTGGTTCGACTTTAAATCCGCCTGGTTCGCGCCGCCGACGCTGTGACGCTTTCCCCCTGGCGCCGAAATGTCTAGAATGAGCCGTTCTCAACGGGGTGCCTGCGAAAGGCTGAGAAAAACCCGTCGAACCTGATTCGGTTAATACCGACGTAGGGATTTGAGAGGCTGCTACGCTCAGATCCTTTGCGACTCATAACAACTCTCCCCTGGAGCGCAAAGTGGTTAAACAGATTCTCCCTCTGCTGATGTTGCTGTCCGTGCCGGCGCTGGCGGCAAAACCTGCCCTGACCGTCTACACCTACGACTCCTTCTCCGCCGAATGGGGCCCCGGCCCGGCGGTGAAAAAAGCCTTTGAAGCGCAGTGCGGCTGCGAGCTGCGCTATGTGGCGCTAGAAGATGGCGTCTCGCTGCTGAACCGCGTGCGCATGGAAGGCAAGAACAGCAAGGCCGACGTGGTGCTCGGCCTCGACAATAATCTGCTGCAGGCGGCGCAGCAGACCGGCCTGTTCGCCAAAAGCGCGGTCGATCTCCATAACCTGACGCTGCCGGGCGGCTGGCAGGATCAAACCTTCGTGCCCTTTGACTACGGCTACTTCGCCTTCGTTTATGACAAAACGCGCCTTAAAAACCCGCCGACCAGCCTGAAAGAGCTGGTGGAAAGCCCGGAGAAATGGCGCGTGATCTATGAAGATCCGCGCACCAGCACGCCGGGTCTGGGCCTGCTGCTCTGGATGCAGAAAGTCTACGGCGACAGCGCGCCGCAGGCCTGGCAGAAGCTGGCGCAGAAAACCGTTACCGTGACCAAGGGCTGGAGCGAAGCCTACGGCCTGTTCCTGAAAGGCGAAGGCGATCTGGTGCTAAGCTATACCACCTCGCCCGCCTATCACCTCATCGAAGAGAAAAAAGAGAACTACGCCGCCGCGCCGTTTGCAGAAGGTCACTATTTGCAGGTTGAAGTCGCCGCGCAGCTTGCCGGCAGCAAGCAGCCGAAGCTGGCGCAGCAGTTTATGCAGTTTATGCTGACGCCCGCCTTCCAGAACGCCATCCCGACCGGCAACTGGATGTATCCGGTCATTAAAAGCGAGCTGCCAGCGGGTTTCCAGACGCTGAGCGTGCCGCAAACCGCGCTGCAGTATAGTCCGCAGCAAGTGGCGCAGCAGCGCCCAGAGTGGATTAACGCATGGCAACGCGCCGTCAGCCGCTAATCCCGCTGTGGATGGTGCCGGGCAGTGCCGCCGCGCTGCTGCTGTGCGGCGTGGCGCTGCTGGCGTTCGGCGCGCTCTGGGCCAGCGCGCCGGCAGGCGACTGGCGTGGGCTGCTGCATGATAGCTATCTGCGCCACGTGGTGCGCTTCTCGTTCACCCAGGCGCTGCTCTCCGCCCTGCTGTCGCTGCTGCCCGCGATCCCGCTGGCGCGCGCCCTCTACCGCAGGCGTTTTCCCGGCCGTCAGCTGCTGCTGCGCCTTTGCGCCATGACGCTGGTGCTGCCGGTGCTGGTGGCGGTCTTCGGCCTGCTGACGGTCTATGGCCGCGTCGGCTGGCTGGCGCAGCTCTGCCAGCTGTTCGGCATCGACTACCGCTTCTCGCCCTATGGGCTGCAGGGCATTCTGCTGGCGCACTGCTTTTTCAACCTGCCGCTGGCGACGCGCCTGATGCTGCAGACGCTGGAGAATATTCCAGGCGAACAGCGTCAGCTCGCCGCTCAGCTCGGACTGCGCGGCTGGCACTTATTCCGCCTGCTGGAGTGGCCCTGGCTGCGCCGACAGCTGCTGCCAACCGGCGCGCTGATTTTTATGCTCTGCTTCGCCAGCTTCGCGACCGTGCTCTCGCTGGGCGGCGGCCCGCAGGCCACCACCATCGAGCTGGCGATTTTTCAGGCGCTGAGCTACGACTACGATCCCGGCCGCGCCGCGCTGCTGGCGCTGATCCAGCTCGCCTTCTGCCTGACGCTGGTGCTGCTGAGCCAGCGCTTCAGCAAGGCGATTCCGGCAGGCAGCGCGCAGCTGCGCGGCTGGCGCGATCCGCACGATTCGCGGCGCGCGCGCATCGGCGACGGCCTGCTTATCGCGCTGGCGCTGCTGTTGCTGCTGCCGCCGCTGCTGGCGGTGATCGTTGACGGGCTGCGCGGCGTCTCGGGCGGCGCGCTGGCGCAGCCGGCGCTGTGGCAGGCGACGCTCACCTCGCTGCGTATCGCCCTCGGCGCGGGCGCGCTCTGCGTCACGCTTACCATGATGCTGCTGTGGAGCAGCCGCGAGTTGCGCCTGCGCCAGCGCCTGCTGCCTGCGCAGGTAGTGGAGACCAGCGGCATGCTGATCCTGGCGATGCCGGGCATCGTGCTGGCGACCGGCTTCTTTTTACTCTTCAACGCCACCACCGGCCTGCCAGACTCGCCCGACGGACTGGTGATTTTCGCCAACGCGCTGCTCGCCATTCCCTATGCGCTAAAGGTGCTGGAAAACCCGATGCGCGACAGCGCCGAGCGCTATTCGCACCTGTGCGCGTCACTGGGGATCGCTGGCTGGAACCGACTGCGGCTCATTGAGCTGCGCGCGCTGAAGCGTCCGCTGGCGCAGGCGCTCGCCTTCGCCTGCGTGCTCTCTGTCGGCGACTTCGGCGTGGTGGCGCTGTTCGGCAGCGCAGACTTCCGTACTTTGCCCTTTTACCTTTATCAGCAGACCGGCGCCTATCGCGGCGCCGACGGCGCGGTTACCGCTCTGCTGCTGTTAGCGATCTGTCTGCTGCTGTTTACCCTGATGGAAAAATTACCTGGCCGCCATGCTGACACTGACTAATCTGACCTACCTCTACCAGCATCTGCCGATGCGTTTCAGCTTCAGCGCCGAACGCGGCGAGCGGCTGGCGGTGCTCGGCCCCAGCGGCGCGGGTAAAAGTACGCTGCTCAGCCTGATCGCCGGCTTTCTACCGGTGAGCCAGGGCGCGCTGCGCATCGACGGCGCGGATCACGCCCATAGCGTGCCGTCGCAGCGTCCGGTATCGATGCTGTTTCAGGAGAACAACCTGTTTCCGCACCTCAGCGTGCAGCAAAACATGGCGCTGGGTCTGCATCCAGGACTGAAGCTGAACGCCGCGCAGCGGCGGCAGCTGGAAGAAATTGCCGATCAGGTGGGGTTAAGCGATCTGCTGACGCGTCTGCCGGGCCAGCTCTCCGGCGGCCAGCGCCAGCGCGCGGCGCTGGCGCGTTGTCTGCTGCGCGACCGACCGGTGCTGCTGCTGGACGAACCCTTCTCGGCGCTTGATCCGGCGCTGCGTAACGAGATGCTGCAGCTGGTGCGGCGCGTCTGCGAGGCGCGAGCGATTACCCTGTTGATGGTGTCGCACAGCCTGGAGGATGCGCAGCAAATTGCGCCGCGCAGCCTGGTGATCGTCGATGGCCGCGTCTACTGGGACGGCGCCACCGAGACGCTGCTGTCGGGCGACACGCGCGAGGCCGACGTGCTCGGCATCGCCCGCGCGTCAGGCAAAGAACACCTGCCATAACAGCTGGCGGAACAGCGGCATCATCGGATGGAACTGGATCGCTGCGAAGGCGGCGACAGCAATAACGATGCCCAGCGGCGCCAGCCAGCGCAGGCGCGCAGGCGGCAGATACGCCGTCGCCCAGTCGCGGCTTTTGCCGCTGCGCCACCAGCGCCAGCCGAGCCAGCAGCCCAGCCAGACCAGCAGCGCCACCAGCAGCAACAGCCATTTAAACGCGCCGCTCTGCGCGTCCTTCGGCACGTCGATCGCCACGCCCGCCAGAATGCCTGGCAGCAGATAGAGCGGCGGCCACAGCACGCAGCCAATCAGGTTCGGCGGCAGAAACTTGCGCACCGGCAGCTCGAGCATGCCGGCCGCCAGCGGAATCAGCGGACGCGTCGGCCCGACGAACCGTCCGACCAGAATGGTGAACATGCTGTGCTGATGCAGCGCGTGCTCGGTTTTATCCAGCAGCCCTTTGTATTTCTGCAAATATTTCCAGCGGTGCAGCGGCCCCTGAAACTTCCAGCCGATGCCGTATGAGATCCAGTCGCCCAGCAGACAGCCTACAAAGCCCGCCGCCCAGGCGGGGTAAAGCCCAATCTGTCCGCTGCCGACCAGCGCGCCCAGGCTGGCCATCATCACGGTGCCCGGCAGCAGCAGGCCAACAAAGGCCAGCGATTCAAGAAAGGTCACCAGCGCAACGGCGATCAGCGCGTACTCCAGCGACTGCGTAAACAGATGTTGAATCCAGGCTTCCATAACCTTCCTTACTCACACTTTGGATGCTGGATTGTCCAGAGGCGGCACGACAGCGTCAAGGTAAGAATTGTAGGGCGACGTTGACAAAAGCGCGCCGCGCGCACTGGATAAATAACCATGTTATACTCTGGCTGTTTTTTCGTCTGGAGCCGATGTGAATACGCCCCGCGCAGGATTCCTGCTTACCCGCCACTGGCGCGACAGCGCCCAGGGCACCGAAATCGTTTTCTGGCTGGCGACGGACAGCGGTCCGCAGCGTCTGGCGCTGCCGGCGCAGGAGTCGGTCGCCTTTATTCCGTGCGACTATCAGCCGCAGGTAGAAGCGCTGCTGCGTGACGAGCGTCAGGTGCGGCTGCAGCCGCTGGCGCTGAAGGATTTTCGCCGCCGCCCGGTCTTCGGTCTTTACTGTCGTCAGTATCGCCAGCTGCAGCGGCTGGAAAAGCTGCTGCGCGAACAGGGCATTCCGGTGTTTGAAGCGGATATCCGCCCGCCGGAGCGTTTCCTGATGGAGCGCTTTATCACCGCGCCGGTATGGTTCAGCGGCGAGCCGCAGGGCGACGCGCTGGTCAACGCGCGCCTGAAGCCCCATCCCGACTATCGCCCGCCGCTGAAGTGGGTGTCGCTGGATATCGAAACCACCCAGCATGGCGAGCTCTACTGCATCGGCCTGGAAGGCTGCGGCCAGCGGCAGGTCTTTATGTTGGGGCCACCCAACGGCGACGCCAGCACGCTCGACTTCGATCTGATCTATTTCGATACCCGTCCGCAGCTGCTGGAGGCGCTCAACGCCTGGTTCGCCGAGCACGACCCTGACGTGCTGATCGGCTGGAACGTAGTGCAATTCGACCTGCGCGTGCTGCAAAAACATGCCGACCGCTACGCCATTCCGCTACGCCTCGGGCGTGAGAGTACGCCGCTGGAGTGGCGCGAGCACGGCTTCAAGCCCGGCGTCTTTTCCGCCAGCGCGGCCGGCCGCCTGATTATCGACGGCATCGAAGCGCTGAAATCCGCCTTCTGGACCTTTCCCTCCTTTAGCCTGGAGGCGGTGTCGCAAACCCTGCTGGGCGAAGGCAAAGCGATCGATAACCCCTGGCACCGCATGGAGGAGATCAACTGGCGCTTCGCCAACGATAAGCCGGCGCTGGCGCGCTACAACCTCAAAGACTGCGAGCTGGTGACGCGTATTTTCCATAAAACCGCGATCATGCCGTTTCTGCTGGAGCGCGCCTCGGTCAACGGTCTGGCGGCGGATCGCCACGGCGGATCGGTGGCCGCCTTCAGCCATCTTTATATTCCGCGCATGCACCGCGCAGGCTTCGTCGCGCCCAACCTCGGCGAGGTCGCGCCGGAAGCGAGCCCCGGCGGCTACGTGATGGATTCCCGTCCCGGCCTCTACGATTCGGTGCTGGTGCTCGATTACAAAAGCCTTTATCCGTCGATTATCCGCACCTTCCTGATCGATCCGGTCGGACTGGTCGAAGGTCTGGCCCACCCCGACGATGCCGATTCGGTGCCCGGCTTCCGCGAAGCGCGCTTTTCGCGCCACATCCACTGCCTGCCCGCCATGGTCGAGCAGATCTGGCAGGGGCGCGAGGCGGCGAAAAAACAGGGCAATCAGCCGCTGTCGCAGGCGTTGAAAATCATTATGAACGCCTTTTACGGCGTGCTCGGCACCAGCGCCTGCCGCTTCTTCGATCCGCGCCTCGCCTCGTCGATTACGCTGCGCGGTCACGCCATTATGCAGCAGACGCGCGAGCAGATAGAGGCGCAGGGCTTTGATGTCATTTACGGCGATACCGATTCGACCTTCGTCTGGCTGAAGTCGCCGCACAGCGAAGCGGAAGCGGCCGCCATCGGCCGCAGGCTGGCGGAGCAGATCAATGCATGGTGGCGCGAACATCTGCAGCAGCAGTACGGTCTCGACAGCGCGCTGGAGCTGGAGTATGAAAACCACTTCAGCCGCTTTCTGATGCCGACCATTCGCGGCGCCGAACAGGGCAGCAAAAAGCGTTACGCCGGGCTGATCCGCGACGGCGCAAACGAGCGGCTGGTGTTCAAAGGGCTGGAGTCGGTGCGCACCGACTGGACGCCGCTGGCGCAGCAGTTTCAGCAGGCGCTCTACGGTCATATTTTTCGCGGCGAGCCCTGGCAGGATTACGTGCGCGACACCGTGGCGCGGCTGCTGGCGGGCGAGCTGGACGACCTGCTGGTCTATAAAAAACGGCTGCGCCGCCCGCTGGCCGACTATGAGCGCAACGTGCCGCCGCACGTGCGCGCCGCGCGGCTGGCGGATGAGCAGAACCGCAAGCTGAACCGCCCGCTGCAGTATCAAAACGGCGGCTCGATCCGCTATGTGATGGCCACCGCAGGCCCTGAACCGCTGGAGGCGCGCGTCACGCCGCTGGATTACGATCATTACGTCAGCAAGCAGCTGCAGCCGGTGGCCGACGGCATTTTGCCTTTCGTCGACGGCGACTTTGCTACACTGATTACTGGGCAGCTGGGGCTTTTTTGACAGGTGACGAACGGCCTGCCTTCCAGTACCATAGCGCCCTTCCTGCATCTCACCGCTCTTAAAACCTGACCAGACCTCCCTTTGTCTGGGGAAAAGGTATTGCCTGTGGCGGGGAAACTTCACCAAAAACACCTTAAAAATTCGAGCTAGAAAAATATGGTTTTTACATTAGGTCAGCGCTGGATTAGTGATACGGAAAGTGAACTGGGGCTCGGAACGGTCGTGGCGGCGGACGCCCGCATGGTTACGCTGCTGTTTCCGGCGACGGGCGAAAACCGCCTGTATGCCCGTAACGACTCTCCGGTGACTCGCGTTATCTTTAATCCGGGCGATACGGTGACCAGCCACGAAGGCTGGCAGATGCGCGTCGATGAAGTACGCAACGAAAATGACCTGATGACCTATATCGGCACGCGTCTCGATACGGACGAAAGCGAGGTGGTGCTGCGTGAAGTGATGCTCGACAGCAAGCTGGTATTCAGCAAACCGCAGGATCGCCTGTTCGCCGGCCAGCTCGATCGTATGGATCGCTTCGCCCTGCGCTATCGCGCCCGCAAATATCAGAGCGCGCAGTATCGTCTGCCGGTAAGCGGTCTGCGCGGCATGCGCACCAACCTGATCCCACACCAGCTGCATATCGCCCACGACGTGGGCCGCCGCCATGCGCCGCGCGTGCTGCTGGCGGACGAAGTGGGCCTCGGCAAAACCATTGAAGCCGGCATGATCATCCAGCAGCAGCTGCTGGCCGGGCGCGCCGAGCGCGTGCTGATCATCGTGCCGGAAACCCTGCAGCACCAGTGGCTGGTCGAGATGCTGCGCCGCTTTAACCTCCACTTCTCGCTGTTCGACGACGACCGCTACGCTGAAGCGCAGCACGACAGCGACAACGCCTTCGAGACCGAACAGCTGATTATCTGCTCGCTCGATTTCGTGCGCCGCAACAAGCAGCGCCTTGAGTTGCTGGCAGAGGCGGAGTGGGATCTGATGGTGGTCGACGAAGCGCACCACCTCGCCTGGAGCGAAGGGGAGCCGAGCCGCGAATATGCGGTTATCGAACGGCTGGCAGAGCAGATCCCCGGCGTGCTGCTGCTGACCGCGACGCCGGAACAGCTGGGCATGGAGAGTCACTTCGCCCGTCTGCGTCTGCTCGATCCTAATCGCTTCCACGACTTCGCGCAGTTTGTCGAAGAGCAGCAGCACTTCCGTCCGGTCGCCGACGCGGTCTCCTCGCTGCTGGCCGACAAAGCGATCTCGCAGGAAGAGATGAACATCATCAACGATCTGGTGGGCGAGCAGGAGATCGAGCCGCTGCTACAGGTCGCTAACAGCGAACGCGACGGCAAACTCGACGCGCGCAAAGAGCTGATCGCCATGCTGATGGATCGCCACGGCACCAGCCGCGTGCTGTTCCGCAACACGCGTAACGGCGTGAAGGGCTTCCCGAAACGCGAACTGCATCAGATCCGCCTGCCGCTGCCGGCGCAGTATCAGACCGCCATCAAGGTCTCTGGCATTATGGGCGCGCGTAAAAGCGCGGAAGAGCGCGCGCGCGACCTGCTCTATCCCGAGCAAATTTATCAGGAGTTCGAAGGCGACAGCGGCACCTGGTGGAACTTCGATCCGCGCGTCGAGTGGCTGCTCGGCTACCTGACCAGCAACCGTAAAGAGAAAGTGCTGGTGATCTGCGCCAAGGCGGCCACTGCGCTGCAGCTGGAGCAGGTGCTGCGCGAGCGCGAAGGCATCCGCGCGGCGGTATTCCACGAGGGGCTGTCGATTATCGAACGCGACCGCGCCGCCGCCTGGTTCGCCTCGGAAGAGAACGGCGCGCAGGTGCTGCTCTGCTCCGAAATCGGTTCCGAAGGGCGCAACTTCCAGTTCGCCAGCCGTCTGGTGATGTTCGACCTGCCGTTTAACCCGGATCTGCTGGAGCAGCGTATCGGCCGTCTCGATCGCATCGGCCAGGCGCACGATATTCAGATCATGGTGCCCTGGCTGGAGAAAACCGCTCAGGCGGTGCTGCTGCGTTGGTATCACGAAGGGCTCGACGCCTTCGAGCACACCTGCCCGACCGGCCGCACCATTTACGACAGCGTGCATCAGCCGCTGATCGATTTCCTCGCCGCGCCGGAAAACAGCGAAGGCCTGGATGAATTTATCGCCGAGTGTCGCAAGCAGCACGAGTCGCTGAAGTCGCAGCTGGAACACGGTCGCGATCGCCTGCTGGAGCTCAACTCCAACGGCGGTGAATCGGCGCAGGCGCTGGCGGCGGAGATTGCCGCGCAGGACAACGACACCGAACTGGTGAACTTTGCGCTGAACCTGTTCGATATCGTCGGCATCAACCAGGAAGATCGCAGCGATAACCTGATCGTGCTGACGCCGTCCGATCATATGCTGGTGCCCGATTTCCCCGGTCTGCCAGAAGATGGCTGCACCATCACCTTTAACCGTGACCAGGCGCTGTCGCGCGAAGATACCCAGTTCATCACCTGGGAGCATCCGCTGATCCGCAACGGCCTGGATCTGATCCTTTCCGGCGACACCGGCAGCTGCGCGCTGTCGCTGCTGAAAAACAAGGCGCTGCCGGTCGGCACGCTACTGGTGGAGATGATCTACGTGGTCGAGGCGCAGGCGCCTAAGCATCTGCAGCTGACGCGCTTTCTGCCGCCGACGCCGATCCGTATGCTGCTGGATCGCAACGGCACCAACCTGGCGGGCAAGGTGGAGTTTGAAAGCTTCAACCGCCAGCTTAACGCGGTGAATCGCCATACCGGCAGCAAGCTGGTCAACGCGGTACAGCAGGATGTGCACGCGATTCTGGTGCAGGCGGAAGAGAAAGTGGTGCCGGAAGCGCAGGCGCTGATCGCCGCGGCGCGCGCCGAAGCGGATGAGAAGCTGGGCGCCGAGCTGTCGCGTCTTGAGGCGCTGAAAGCGGTCAACCCGAACATCCGCGAAGATGAGATCGAGGCGCTGGAGAGCAATCGTCAGCAGGTGCTGGAAAGCCTGAGTCAGGCCAACTGGCGTCTCGACGCGCTGCGCCTGATCGTGGTCACGCATCAGTAATCTTTGGGGCCATTTGGCCCCTTTTACTTTAGACAGAAAGCGAATACATCATGGAACCCTACAATCCGCCGCGCGAGCCCTGGCTGCACATCCTCTATCAGGATGCGCACATTATGGTGGTCAATAAGCCGAGCGGGCTGCTGTCGGTGCCTGGCCGTCTGGAAGAGCACAAAGACAGCGTAATGACGCGCATTCAGCGCGACTATCCGCAGGCGGAATCGGTACATCGCCTCGATATGGCCACCAGCGGCGTGCTGGCGGTCGCCTTAACCAAGGCGGCGGAGCGCGAGCTGAAGCGCCAGTTTCGCGAGCGCGAGCCGTCAAAAAGCTACGTGGCGCGCGTCTGGGGCCATCCAGCAGCGGAAAAAGGGGTCATCGATCTGCCGCTGATCTGCGACTGGCCGAACCGGCCGAAACAGAAAGTCTGCTTTGAAACCGGCAAAGCGGCGCAGACCGAGTATGAAGTGCTGGCCTATCTGGACGACAACAGCGCGCGCGTGGCGCTGAAGCCGATTACCGGCCGCTCGCACCAGCTGCGCGTGCACATGCTGGCGCTGGGCCATCCCATCCTGGGCGACGGCTTCTACGCCCATCCCGACGCGAAAGCCCGCGCACCGCGCCTGCTGCTGCATGCCGAATCGCTGACCATCACGCATCCGGCATTCGGCAACAGCATGACCTTCCGCCAGCCCGCCGATTTTTAAGCGGGCCAGCGCGCTACTTAAAGCCTTTCTCGCGGCGAATCAGATCGTAAGCCGCCTGAATCTCCTGCGCCTTCTGCTTCGCCATCTCCATCATCTCCGGCGGCAAGCCTTTCGCCACCAGCTTATCGGGATGATGCTCGCTCATCAGCTTGCGATAGGCGCGCTTAATGGTGGTGGCGTCGTCGCTGCTTTTCACCCCCAGCACGCTGCAGGCGTCCTCCAGCGTCGGCCCGCGCTGCGCCTGCTGATAGCCGCCTTGCCCGCCGCCGAACTGCTGGCCGCCCTCCATCATGCGCAGGAACTGATCGAACTGAATGCGCGAGATGCCGAGCTCTTCGGCGATCACATAAAGCACCTGACGCTCGTTCGGATGCAGCGAGCCGTCGGCGAAGGCGGCCTGAATCTGAATTTCCAGAAACATCCGAATCAGATCGAAGCGGCCGAAACAGGCGCTGCGCAGTTCGCGCAGTTTGCTGCGTAGCGGGTAGTCGCCCTGCTTGCCTTCACGGAAGGCGCGCTGCGCGGCGGTGCGCGCATCGCCGTGCAGCTGCATGCGATCCATTAATAAAGAAGCGATTTGAATATCGGCTTCGGTAACGCGCCCTTTCGATTTGGTAAGGTGGCCCATTACCTGAAAAGTGGTCTGAAAAAACAGCGTCTGGCGGGTTTGGTTATTCGCGAACCAGGCCTGACCTTTTGCGCCGCGAACCTTATCGATCAGATGGCCAATCGCCAGGCCGAACACAATGCCCCAAAAACCGGCGCCGGAAAGCAGCCCCAGCACCAGCCCAATAACTTTTCCCCAGTAGCGCATAAACTCCTCAATTCGCCATGCTTGCGGCTGAAAATTGCATTATCATACCTGTCATTTATCCCAGCGCCTAACGGCAACGCGGACAGACACGGATTAACACTGGCACAACGCCGGGCAGTACGTTAGTCTCTGAGCCGATTGTCGGCATGATGCCAGTTTTCATGGAATTCTCGATACCGCGTATGAATAAACGACTACCTACCCTGCTGGCCACCATGATTGGCGCAGCGATATCCAGTCAGTCTGCTCTGGCCGACGATCTTATGTCGCAGTGTATGCTGGGCGTGCCGAGCTATAACCGCCCGCTGGTCACTGGCCAGACGAACCAGCTGCCGGTCACGATTCATTCCGACGCGGCGAAGGGAAACTATCCGGACGACGCGGTATTCACCGGCAACGTGGATGTACAGCAGGGCAACAGCCGCCTGCAGTCGGATGAGATGCAGCTGCATCAGCGCCAGCAGGAAGGACAAACCACGCCGGTTCGCACCGTCGATGCGTTGGGTAATGTGCGCTATGACGACAATCAGGTCATCCTGAAAGGTCCGAAAGCCTGGTCTAATCTGAATACCAAAGACACCAACGTCTGGAACGGCAACTACCAGATGGTGGGTCGTCAGGGACGCGGCGACGCCGATCTGATGAAGCAGCGCGCCGATAACCGCTACACCATTCTGGAAAACGGCAGTTTCACCTCCTGTCTGCCCGGCTACAACAGCTGGAGCGTCGTGGGTTCCCAGGTGATCCAGGATCGCGAAGAAGAGGTGGCGGAGATCTGGAACGCCCGCTTTAAGCTGGGCGCGGTGCCGATCTTCTATAGTCCTTATCTGCAGTTGCCGATCGGCGATCGCCGCCGCTCCGGCTTCCTGATCCCGAACGCGAAATATGGCAGCAGCAAAGGGTTCGAGTTTGTTCTGCCCTACTACTGGAACATCGCGCCGCAGGCGGACGCCACCATCACGCCGCACTACATGTCGAAGCGCGGCATGCAGCTGGAAAACGAATTCCGCTACCTGACGCAGTTCGGCGCCGGTCTGATGGAGTTCGACTACCTGCCGTCGGATGACCAGTACGATAAAGATAAAGCGGCGCGTAATATCGCGGAAGACAAGAGCAACGACCGCTGGCTCTTCTACTGGCGCCACGCCGGGGTCTACGATCAGCACTGGCGCTTCAACGCCGATTACACCAAAGTCAGCGATCCTTACTACTTTAACGATCTCGACTCGAAATATTACAACTCCACCGACGGCTATGCGACGCAGAAATTCAGCTTCGGCTACGCCGACACCAACTGGGACGCCACGCTCTCCAGCCGCGATTTCCAGGTCTTCGGGGAAACCAATAAAAACGTTTATCGCGCGCAGCCGCAGCTCGATCTGAACTTCTACCAGAATGACATCGGTCCGTTCGACGGTCGCATTTACGCGCAGGCGGTGAAGTTCACCAACGTCAATAATGATTATCCAGAAGCGACCCGTCTGCACGTCGAGCCGACGCTGAACCTGCCGCTCTCCAACGGCTGGGCGAGCCTGGATACCGAAGCGAAGTTCCTTGCGACGCACTATGAACAGGATTCGCTCGATTACTACAACGCCAACCTGGCGGGTGCGGCTAACAGCCAGAGTGGCCAGCTGAAAAGTACGGTGAACCGCACCATGCCGCAGTTCAAGGTCGACGGCCGTCTGGTATTCGACCGCGATATGGACTGGGCGCAAGGCTATACCCAGACGCTCGAGCCGCGCGTGCAGTATCTCTATATTCCATACCGCAACCAGAGCGATATCTATCCGTACGACTCGACGCTGCTGCAGACCGACTATACCGGCCTGTTCCGTGACCGCACCTATAGCGGCCTGGATCGCATCGCCTCCGCCAACGAGGTATCGACCGGCGTCACCACGCGTATTTATGATCAGGATCTGGTTGAACGTTTTAACGTTTCCGTGGGTCAAATCTACTCGTTTACCCCTGCGCGTACCGGCGTAAACCAGACCAACAAAGAGGATGACACCGGCAGCCTGATTTGGGCCGGCGACACCTACTGGAAAGTCAGCGATCGCTGGGGCGTGCGCGGCGGGTTGCAGTATGACACCCGTCTCGACAACGTCGCGCAGGGCAATACCGTGCTGGAGTATCGTCGCGACGCCGACCGCGTTCTGCAGCTGAGCTATCGCTACAGCAGCCCGGAATATGTGGCCAGCGCGCTGAACAACTCCGACCTGGTGAACAACCCGATCTACAAAAAGGGAATTTCACAGGTAGGCGGCACCGCCAGCTGGCCGATTGCGGACGCCTGGTCAGTGGTGGGCGCGTACTACTACGATACGCGCAACCAGAAACCGGCTTCGCAGCTGGTTGGCCTGCAGTACAGCTCCTGCTGCTACGCGATCCGCGTCGGTTACGAACGCAAGATCAACGGTTGGGAAAACAACGACAGTAAGTATGACAACCAAATCTCATTCAACATTGAGCTGCGTGGTTTGAGCTCCGGTTATGGCTTAGGCACCGACCAGATGCTGCGTCAGGGCATTATCCCTTACCAGCGCGCTTTCTGATGTTGCGATGTTTGACTGGTAATTCCCGCACTGCGGAAACAACTATGGAAAAAGTATGAAGAACTGGAGAATGCTGATTCTGGGTGTGGCGGTAGCCGCCAACACCGCGTTCGCAGCACCACAAGTGGTTGATAAAGTCGCCGCCGTTGTCAATAACGGCGTCGTTCTGGAGAGTGACGTAGACAATATGCTGCGCACCGTAAAGGCGCAGGCGCAACAGGCCGGACAGCAGCTGCCGGACGACAAGACGTTGCGTCACCAGATCCTTGAACGCCAGATCATGGACAACATCATCCTGCAGATGGGCGAAAAAGCGGGGCTGCAGATCAGCGATCAGCAACTCGACCAGGCGATCGGCAATATCGCCGCGCAGAACCATATGAGCCTCGATCAGCTGCGCAGCCGCCTGGCCTACGACGGCGTTAACTATAGCGACTACCGCGGCCAGATCCGCAAAGAGATGCTGATCGCCGAAGTACGCAACAATGAAGTGCGTCGTCGCGTCACCATCCTGCCGCAGGAAGTCGATACGCTGGCTACTCAGGTCGGCGCGCAAAACGCTCAGGGCACCGAGCTGAACGTCAGCCAGATTCTGCTGCCGCTGCCGGAAAACCCGACGCAGCAGCAGGTCGACGATCAGGAAGCGCTGGCTAAGCAGCTGGTAGGCGAACTGAAAGGCGGCGCGGATTTCGGCAAGCTGGCCGTGACCTACTCCGCCGATCCGCAGGCGCTGAAAGGCGGCAATATGGGGTGGGGCAAAATTGAAGAGCTGCCGACCCTGTTCGCGCAGGCGCTCTCTTCTGCCAAAAAAGGTGATATCGTCGGCCCAATCCGTTCCGGCGTCGGCTTCCATATCCTGAAGGTCAACGATCTGCGCGGCGAGAGCAAAAACATCTCCGTCACCGAAGTGCACGCGCGCCATATCCTGATCAAACCGTCGCCGATCCTGACCGACGAGCAGGCGCGCGCGAAGCTGGAACAGATCGCCGCCGATATTCGCAGCGGTAAAACCAGTTTCGCGGCGGCAGCTAAACAGTTCTCTGACGATCCGGGCTCCGCTAACCAGGGCGGCGATCTGGGCTGGTCCTCGCCGGAAGCCTACGATCCGGCGTTCCGCGACGCCCTGCTGCAGCTGCAGAAAGGCCAGACCAGCCAGCCGGTTCACTCCTCTTTCGGCTGGCACCTGATTCAGCTGCTTGATACCCGTCAGGTCGATAAGACCGACGCGGCGCAGAAAGAGCGCGCCTATCGCCTGCTGTTCAACCGCAAGTTTGCCGAAGAAGCGCAAACCTGGATGCAGGAACAGCGCGCCAGCGCCTACGTGAAAATCCTGGACGGCAATGCCCAGTAATTATCGCGTCGTCATCACGCCCGGCGAACCCGCCGGGATTGGTCCCGATCTCGCCATTCAGCTGGCTCAGCAAAACTGGCCGGTTGAACTGGTGGTCTGCGCGTCGCCGCAACTGCTGTATGCGCGTGCCGCTCAGCTCGGCTTGCCGCTGACGCTGCGCGACTATCAGCCCGGCCTCGCGGCGCAGCCGCAGCAGGCCGGCTCGCTGACTATTCTGCCGATAGAGACCGCACAGCCGGTCACGCCGGGCGAACTCCAGCCGGCCAACAGCGCCTATGTGCTGGCGACCCTGGCGCGCGCCTGCGACGGCTGCCTCAACGGCGAATTCGCCGCGCTGATCACCGGTCCGGTGCATAAAGGCGTGATTAACGATGCCGGCATTCCTTTTACCGGCCATACCGAATTCTTCGCCGATCGCGCCGGCGGTCATCGCGTCGTGATGATGCTGGCGACCGAAGAGCTGCGCGTCGCGCTGGCGACTACGCATCTGCCGCTGAAAGATGTTTCTGCGGCCATTACCCACGCCAGCCTGCGCGAAGTGATTACCATCCTGCATCGCGATCTGCAGCAGAAATTCGCCATCCCACAGCCGCATATCTTTGTCTGCGGGCTTAATCCCCACGCGGGCGAAAGCGGCCACATAGGGCGCGAAGAGATCGATACGATTATTCCGGCGCTCGACTCGCTGCGCGAACAGGGCATTCAGCTTACCGGGCCGCTGCCGGCCGATACCCTTTTTCAGCCGAAATATCTGCAGCACGCCGATGCGGTACTGGCGATGTATCACGATCAGGGTTTGCCGGTGCTAAAATTTCAGGGGTTTGGCCGCGCGGTGAATATCACCCTCGGCCTGCCCTTTATCCGTACCTCCGTCGACCACGGCACTGCGCTGGAGCTAGCCGGTCTGGGCCAGGCGGAGCCGGGCAGCTTTATTACGGCGCTTAACCTCGCCATCACTATGATCAAGAGCAGTAATGAATAATCGCGTCCATCAGGGGCACTACGCCCGTAAACGTTTCGGGCAGAACTTTCTGAACGATCAGTACATTATCGATAGCATTGTCTCCGCCATTCATCCGCAGCGCAGCGAAGCGCTGGTGGAGATCGGCCCAGGCCTCGGCGCGCTGACCGAACCGGTCGGCGAGCGTCTCGACGCCTTAACGGTGGTCGAGTTGGACCGCGATCTGGCTGCGCGTCTGCAGACCCATCCGTTCCTCGGTCCGAAGCTGACGATCTATCAGCAGGATGCGATGACCTTCGATTTCGCCGCGCTGGCGAAAGAGAAAGGCCAGCCGCTGCGCGTCTTCGGCAACCTGCCTTACAATATTTCGACCCCGCTGATGTTTCACCTTTTCAGCTATACTGGTTCGATTAAAGATATGCACTTCATGCTGCAGAAAGAGGTGGTTAACCGCCTCGTCGCCGGGCCAGGCAGCAAGGCCTACGGTCGCCTCAGCGTGATGGCGCAATATTATTGTCAGGTTATCCCGGTGCTTGAAGTGCCGCCGCACTCTTTTACGCCGCCGCCTAAGGTGGATTCGGCAGTGGTGCGCCTGGTGCCGTTTACGGAGCCGCCGCATCCGGTCAGCGATATTCGCGTACTGAGCCGCATCACCACCGAAGCCTTCGGCAAGCGCCGCAAAACCCTGCGTAACAGCCTCGGCTATCTGTTCACCGCCGGCGCGCTGGATGAGCTGGGCATCGATGCAGGACTACGCGCTGAAAACGTGTCGGTGGCGCAATACTGTCAGTTAGCCAACTGGCTGGCGACCCACAACGTTGAACCGCTGGAGTAACGCATGAGTGAATCGGCCCGGATGTCTGTTCAGGTACAAAGTCTCTATATCGCTTCTCAATCCTCGCCGGAAGAGGAGCGCTTCGTCTTTGCCTATACCATTACCATCCGCAATCTGGGTCGAAACGCCGTGCAGCTGCTGGGCCGCTACTGGCTTATCACTAACGGCAACGGGCGCGAAACCGAAGTTCAGGGCGAAGGCGTGGTCGGCGAGCAGCCCGTGATTGCACCCGGCAGCGAATTTCAGTACACCAGCGGCGCGGTTATCGAAACGCCGATGGGCACCATGCAGGGACACTATGTGATGCAGGATGAAGAGGGGGAAACCTTTCACATCGACATCCCGGTGTTCCGCCTCGCCGTAGAAACCCATATACACTGATCTTTTCACCCTTCGCCCGGCTCTGCCGGGCGCGGTTTTTTATTGCGGATAATTCTCTATGAGCACATATCTGATTGGCGACGTTCACGGTTGTTACGATGAGCTGCGCGCTCTGCTGGAGCAGGTCGACTTTTCGCCTGAGCAGGACAGGCTGTGGCTGACCGGCGATCTGGTCGCGCGCGGCCCGGGTTCGCTTGAGGTGCTGCGCTACGTAAAATCGCTCGGCGAGAGCGTCCGTATGGTGCTGGGCAATCACGATTTGCATCTGCTGGCGGTGTTCGCCGGCATCAGCCGCAACAAACCCAAGGATCGCCTGACGCCGCTGCTCGAAGCGGAGGACGCCGACGAGCTGCTTAACTGGCTGCGCCGTCAGCCGCTGTTGCAGGTCGATGAAGAGAAGAAACTGGTAATGGCGCATGCCGGCGTGACGCCGCAGTGGGATTTAGAGACGGCGCAGGCCTGCGCGCGCGAGCTGGAGGCGGTGCTCTCCAGCGACAGCTATCCACTGTTTCTGGACGCCATGTATGGCGATATGCCGAATAACTGGACGCCGGAGCTGAGCGGCCTGGCGCGCCTGCGCTTTTCCGCCAACGCCCTGACGCGCATGCGCTTCTGCTTCCCCAACGGCCAGCTCGATATGATCTGCAAAGAGGCGCCGGACTCCGCGCCGCCGCCGCTCAGGCCCTGGTTCACCATCCCCGGCAAGCTGCCTGACGACTACACGCAGGTTTTCGGCCACTGGGCCTCGCTGGAGGGCAAAGGCACGCCGCCCGGCGTGATCGGCCTGGATACCGGCTGCTGCTGGGGCGGCGTGCTGACGCTGCTGCACTGGGAAAGCCAGCGCTACTATACGCAGCCTTCCAGCCGTCAGTCGTCGACAACCGACAGCGTCCCGCCGCAGCAGTCCGCCTGAGAGAGGCGCAAAAGAAAACGCCTTGTCGGAAGACAAGGCGTGAAATAGTGCCGACGCGGTAGACCGGGCTCGATCGCAAAGTCGCTCAAGGCATCCATGCTCGCTCGGCCCGCGCCATCCATGCCGCGGGACGCTTTGCTCTCCGATCCCTGTCTACCACTTGCAAACGTTTTAATCATTTGCCAAATGCCCTTCAACAAGGCGTTTTGCTGATTAACGCTTAGCGGCGATCGAGGATTTCGAAGCAGTAGCTGTGGGAGTTCTGCTCGTCGGCGTCATGAAACTCGCTAAAGGTTGATTGCCATTCGTCCGGTTCGTAATCCGGGAACTGCGTGTCCCCTTCTACCTCGGCGTCGATATGGGTGAGATAGAGACGATCGGCGCGCTTCAGCATCTGTTCGTAGATCCGCCCGCCGCCAATCACCATTATCTCCGGCACGTCGCCGGCCACTTTAATCGCCTCGTCCAGCGAGGTCACCCAGGTCACCCCTTCCGTCGCGCCCGGCTGGCTGCTGACGACGATATTAAGGCGTCCCGGCAGCGGACGACCGATGGATTCAAAGGTCAGACGACCCATAATCACCGGCTTATTCAGGGTGTTACGTTTAAACCACGCCAAATCTGCAGGCAGATTCCACGGCATGGCACCTTCCATACCAATGACGCGATCTGCTGCTAATGCCGCGATCAGACTAATCATGTTAAGAGACTCACAGATAAAAAATTCGCGCCATCATACGTAAAGGCGAAACTTTCGTCGATAGCGGGAAGAGTGTAATTACGTAAAGGGCTTTTGCCACCGCATTTTTCTTACTCAGCAGAGTTTTACACCGCTTTTTTCCTGTGCGGCGCCCTAAGCCGCCAGATAAAATAGGTTACCTGGCACAAGGGCGGGAATAGCGCGTTTCACCTTGACCTGACGGGAACGGCTGCTCTGATTTGATTAAAAAAGGGACCAATAAAGTGAATCACTATCTGACGGTTTTAAAAATGTATGCGGTCGTCAACGGTCGCTGTCGTCGCAAAACGTTCTGGCTGTTTTTATTATTCAGCACGCTGATTTCTCTGGCCTGCAGCGCAGTCGATGAACTGCTCGGACTGAAGATTTTTTCTGATCAGGGGCTGCTTTCGTTCATCTACTCCGTCGCCGTCCTGATCCCCTCTGTCGCCGTCGGCGTACGCCGCCTGCACGATCTCGATCGCTCCGGCTGGTGGCTGCTGATTATGCTGATTCCGCTGCTGGGCACGCTGCTGCTGCTGATTTATTTCTGCCTGCGCGGCACGGTCGGTCCCAACCGATTTGGCCCCGATCCGCTGGATAAAGCCGCGATCGCCCCCTAAAAAAACGGCTCCCGAGGGAGCCGTTTTAGGTTTTGACGATTAGAAATCGTAGCGCAGACGCACCAGGTTCATATCGCCCAGGTTGTCGGTGCTGGAGGTAAAGACGTGTTCGTAGTCGACGCGGAAGCCGTAGTCGAGGAACAGCGTGACGCCCACGCCGTTGTCGATGCGCTGGTAGTTCCGGCCGTTAACATACTCCAGACGATCGCCCATTACGTAAGGCTGCACCGCTTTCAGACCGTACTGCTTGACCGGAATCTTGTAGCCGGCGAAGTATTCCAGGCCCCATGCGTCATCGGCAAAGTAGTCGTTGACGTTGCTGCGCTTGGTCAGCAGGAAGTTTTGATACCAGCCGCCGCCCGCAGAGAGCGTCCAGTTGCCCGGCTTCCAGCTTAATGCGGTGCCGTAGATATTCTGGTTGTAGTCGCCGCTGTCGCTATTGCCCGGATTACGCATCTCCGCGCGGGTATAGTTCCACGCCGTGCCCCAGGTCAGGTCGTCGGTAATATGGTAATCCACGCCCAGCGAACCGCCGCCTTTGCGCTTGTAGCGCAGGCCGTTGCCCGGCAGGTATTCGTTGTCGCTGAACAGATAAGAGGCGTAGAGGTCGACCGCGCCGAAGGTGTTTTTATACTTCAGCTGTTTGCGCGAACGGTAAGAGCCGTCGTAGTCGCCGTTGATGCCGTTGCCCGGCGCCTGGCCTTTCATGTCGTAATCCCAGATATCGGTCTTCGCGCCGACAACATCATAGAAGACGCTGTTCTGCTGGCCGAAATAGATCTCGCCCCAGGTTTTACTTTTCAGGCCGGTATAAAGCTGGCGACGCGTGGTGTCGTTAGCGCCGTCTTTATAGTGATTGTCCCAGTCAAATACGGCAGGAATATTAACGCCGACTTCGTAGTAGCTCGCCCAGCTAATATCGTCGAACAGATAATAGTCGGCGGCGAAACGGAAGCGGGTGCCGCCGTCAAAGCCATTACGCTTGTAAGATTTATCGTTGACGCCGGTCTGGTGTTCGAACTGCGGACGAATACTGCCGCCTACGGTGAAGTTCAGTCGGCTCAGCGGATCGCCCGCCTGCGGATCTTGTTTAAGCAGAGTAATTTCAGCCTGGCTGGCAAAAGGCGCAGCCGCCATTAACGCAGCAATAGCGCTCAGTGTGAAAGCACGCATTTTCATTTTTTTATAAATCCCTGATTGGCCCGGAAGAATAGGCGGCGAAATATTACGTTGAGCAGACAGGCTTTCGCTTTATAAATTTGTGCGGTTTTTACAGAAAATAGCAGCAATAGCATTGCGCGCTAAGCCTAAAGACAAATGCGCAAAACTTTAATCGTTTTTAGTTATTTATTATCAAAGCTGGCGATAAAAAAATAAAAAAAACGGCCCCGGAGGGCCGTTTAATTATGCACGGAAATTAACCGTTAATAAGCGCGTGCATTTCCTGTACGGAAATCACTTTTTCCGTCGGATCCGCATTCAACGACATCGCCGTGGCGAAACCGCCGTTCAGCGTGGTGTCGTAGTGCACTTTATATTGCAGCGCGCTGCGGCGAATAACGCGCGAATCCTCAATCGCCTGACGACCGGCAGTGGTGTTGACGATATAGGTATATTCACCGTTCTTCAGGCGATCCTGAATATGCGGACGACCTTCGTGCACCTTATTCACCAGACGCGGATTAATGCCCGCTTCACCCAGCACTACGGCGGTGCCGTGGGTGGCGTCCAGCTCAAAGCCGAACTTCAGCAGCTTGGCCGCCAGATCGACGATGCGCTTCTTATCGCCTTCGCGTACCGACAGCAGCGCGCGGCCGCTCTTCTTCATATTGCTCTGAGCGCCCAGCATCGCTTTCGAGAAGGCTTCGGCAAAGGTACGGCCCACGCCCATCACTTCACCGGTGGAGCGCATTTCCGGGCCGAGAATCGGATCCACGCCCTGGAATTTGTTGAACGGCAGCACCACCTCTTTCACCGAGTAGTACGGCGGGATCACCTCTTTAGTGACGCCCTGCTCGGCCAGCGTTTTGCCCGCCATCACGCGCGCCGCCACTTTCGCCAGCGGCACGCCGGTGGCTTTAGAGACGAACGGCACGGTGCGCGCCGCGCGCGGGTTGACCTCAATCAGGTAAACCTCGTTGTCCTTCACCGCGAACTGCACGTTCATCAGGCCGCGCACGTTGAGTTCGAACGCCAGGCGCTCGACCTGCTGACGCATCACGTTCTGAATTTCCTGGCTCAGCGTGTAGGCGGGCAGCGAACAGGCGGAGTCGCCTGAATGCACGCCTGCCTGCTCGATGTGCTCCATGATGCCGCCAATCAGCACCCGCTCGCCGTCGCAGATCGCGTCCACGTCCACTTCGACCGCGTCGTCCAGGAAGCGGTCCAGCAGCACCGGCGCGTCGTTGGAGACAGAGACGGCAGTCTGGAAGTAGCGCTTGAGGTCGATCTCGTCGTAGACGATCTCCATTGCGCGGCCGCCCAGCACATAAGAAGGACGCACCACCAGCGGATAGCCGAGGCTGGCCGCTTTCTCGACCGCCTGCTCCAGCGTAGTGACGGTGGCGTTAGCCGGCTGCTTCAGGTTCAGGCGATCGACCGCCTGCTGGAAGCGCTCGCGGTCTTCGGCGCGGTCAATCGCGTCCGGGCTGGTGCCGATAACCGGCACGCCCGCCGCTTCCAGCGCGCGCGCCAGCTTCAGCGGCGTCTGGCCGCCGTACTGCACGATCACGCCTTTCGGCTGCTCGATGCGCACGATCTCCAGCACGTCTTCCAGCGTGACCGGCTCGAAGTAGAGACGGTCAGAGGTGTCGTAGTCGGTAGAGACCGTTTCCGGGTTACAGTTCACCATGATGGTTTCGAAACCATCTTCGCGCAGCGCCAGCGCCGCGTGCACGCAGCAGTAGTCGAACTCGATGCCCTGCCCGATGCGGTTTGGTCCGCCGCCCAGCACCATAATCTTGTCGCGATCCTGATTCGGGTTCGCCTCGCACTCCTCTTCATAGGTGGAGTACATATAGGCGGTATCGGTCGCGAACTCGGCGGCGCAGGTATCGACGCGCTTATAGACCGGATGCAGGTTGTACTGCTGACGCAGCTTGCGGATCTCGCCTTCCGAGACGCCCGCCAGCGCCGCCAGACGCGCGTCGGCAAAGCCTTTGCGCTTCAGCACGCGCAGGAACGGCTGGCTCAGACCGTTGACGCCTTCGCGCGCCACCTGCTCTTCCAGACGTACCAGCTCTTCAATCTGCACCAGGAACCAGCGATCGATATTGGTCAGGTTAAAGACGCCGTCGACCGACATCCCGGCGCGGAACGCATCGGCGATATACCAGATACGCTCGGCGCCGGCATCTTTCAGCTCGCGGCGAATGCGGGTCAGCGCATCGGCGTCGTCAAGGTGCACTTTCGGGTCGAAGCCGTTAGCGCCCACTTCCAGGCCGCGCAGCGCTTTCTGCATCGACTCCTGGAAAGTGCGGCCAATCGCCATCACCTCGCCGACCGATTTCATCTGGGTGGTCAGACGGTCGTTCGCGCCGGCGAATTTCTCAAAGTTAAAGCGCGGGATCTTGGTGACGACATAGTCGATAGAGGGTTCGAACGACGCCGGAGTCAAACCGCCGGTGATGTCGTTCATCAGCTCGTCCAGCGTGAAGCCGACCGCCAGCTTGGCCGCCACTTTGGCGATCGGGAAGCCGGTCGCCTTAGAGGCGAGCGCCGAGGAGCGCGAGACGCGCGGGTTCATTTCGATCACGATCAGACGGCCGTCCTTCGGGTTAACCGAGAACTGGACGTTGGAGCCGCCTGTTTCCACGCCGATTTCACGCAGCACCGCCAGCGAGGCGTTACGCATGATCTGATACTCTTTATCGGTCAGCGTCTGCGCCGGCGCGACGGTGATGGAGTCGCCGGTGTGAATGCCCATGGCGTCGAAGTTTTCGATAGAGCAGACGATGATGCAGTTGTCGTTCTTGTCGCGCACCACCTCCATCTCATACTCTTTCCAGCCAATCAGCGACTCATCGATCAGCAGCTCGTTGGTCGGCGAGAGGTCGAGGCCGCGTTCGCAGATCTCTTCAAACTCTTCACGGTTGTAGGCGATACCGCCGCCGGTGCCGCCCATGGTGAACGAGGGGCGAATAATGCACGGGAAGCCGACATCTTCAGCCACGGCCAGCGCTTCTTCCATGGTATGGGCGATGCCTGAACGCGCCGTATCCAGTCCGATGCTTTTCATCGCCACGTCGAAACGGCGGCGATCTTCTGCTTTGTCGATCGCATCAGCCGTGGCGCCAATCATGGTGACGCCGAACTCTTCCAGCACGCCCTGACGCTCCAGCTCCAGCGCGCAGTTCAGCGCGGTCTGGCCGCCCATGGTCGGCAGCACCGCGTCCGGGCGCTCTTTTTCGATAATTTTGCGCACCACTTCCCAGTGAATCGGCTCGATATAGGTGGCATCGGCCATCTCCGGGTCGGTCATAATGGTCGCCGGGTTGGAGTTCACCAGAATGACGCGGTAGCCCTCTTCGCGCAGCGCCTTACACGCCTGCGCGCCAGAGTAGTCAAACTCACAGGCCTGGCCGATAACAATCGGGCCTGCGCCAAGGATCAGGATGGATTTTATATCTGTACGTTTCGGCATTTTCTGGCTCCTGATTACTTAGCTTTCGAACGGTAGGCTTCGATCAGCTCGATAAAGTGATCGAACAGCGGCGCAGCGTCGTGCGGGCCCGGGCTCGCTTCCGGATGCCCCTGGAAGCTGAACGCCGGTTTATCGGTGCGGTGAATGCCCTGCACCGTTTTGTCGAACAGCGAAATGTGCGTCACGCGCAGGTTCGCCGGCAGGCTGGCGTCATCGACGGCAAAGCCGTGGTTTTGCGCGGTGATCATGACGCGGTTGTTGTCGAGATCCTGCACCGGATGGTTGCCGCCGTGGTGGCCAAGTTTCATCTTCACCGTTTTCGCGCCGCTCGCCAGCGCCAGCAGCTGATGGCCGAGGCAGATGCCAAACACCGGAACTTCCGTCTCAAGGAAAGCTTTGATCGCGCTGATGGCGTAATCGCACGGCTCCGGGTCGCCTGGTCCGTTAGAGAGGAAAATCCCGTCTGGGTTAAGCTTCAGCACCTCTTCGGCAGGCGTCTGCGCCGGCACCACCGTCAGGCGACAGCCGCGATCCACCAGCATGCGGAAAATATTGAATTTCACGCCGTAATCGTAGGCCACGACGTGATACGGCAGCGCTTCCGTGCTCTTCGCCTGCGGCAGGCCCTCGTTCAGCGTCCAGGAACCCTGCTGCCAGCTATAGGTCTCCGCCGTTGTGACTTCTTTCGCCAGATCCATCCCTTTCAGCCCCGGGAACGCCTGCGCTTTCTGCAGCGCCAGCGCCGCGTCGGGGTTGTCGCCCGCGATGATGCAGCCGTTTTGCGCCCCTTTTTCACGCAGCAGACGCGTCAGCTTGCGGGTGTCGATATCGGCGATGCCCACTACGTTATTGCGCTGCAGGTAAGCTGACAGGCTCTCTTCGCTGCGGAAATTGCTGACAATCAGCGGCAGGTCGCGAATGACCAGGCCTTGCGCGTGAATTTGCGTGGATTCCGCGTCAGCGGCGTTGACGCCGACATTGCCGATATGGGGATAAGTGAGGGTGACGATCTGGCGGGAATAGGAGGGATCAGTGAGTATTTCTTGATAACCGGTCATTGACGTATTGAAAACGACCTCCCCCACTGCCGATCCCGTTGCCCCTATGGCCCGACCGTGGAATTGGGTTCCGTCTTCCAGAACCAAGAGCGCTGACTTAATCAAAACATCCTCCAGGGAATAAACAGTCACAATATTTGCATATTAATTCAAAATTTGGCCCTGAATCAAGGCAAAAACCGCCTGAGTGGTCGATTTTTGGCAAATTGCGCGCATTCTAATGATCGCACTCTGGCTTGTCTACCCTGAAGCGTGATTTTTTAGTGCTTTTCGAGTCACTGAAGGGAAAAACCAGGAATAAGTCGCAAAAAAGCGATATTAGCGGCGGGAATAAACGGTTGCCTGAGAGAAATAAAATAAAAGCGGGTCGTGGAGACCACTATTTTTGACCAAATGGTCAAAAAAGGTCTTTTTTTAATCTCTCAGGCAGGTAAAAGACAATATTTTAGACCTTTTACCAAAGATAGAAACCAAAACCGGGATTTATATAAAAAATAAAGGGCGATAATGATATCGCCCTTCTCAATCAATCTCTTACTGATTGAAATAACCACATCACGATGGTTCACAACATTCACAGCATCGATAAATCCAGCACGTCACGCATATCATAAAGGCCAGATTTCTCTTCTTTCAGCCACAGTGCTGCCTTAACCGCGCCATTTGCGAAGGTCATGCGGCTTGAAGCCTTGTGGGTTATCTCAACGCGTTCGCCAATATCTGCAAACATCGCCGTATGCTCGCCGACGATGTCGCCTGCTCGCACCGTGGCGAAACCGATAGTCTGCGGCTTGCGCTCGCCGGTATGACCTTCGCGCGCGTAGACGGCATGATCCTTCAAATCCCAGCTCATGGCGTCGGCAATCGCTTCGCCCATCGCCAGCGCCGTGCCGGAAGGCGCGTCAACCTTATGGCGGTGGTGCGCTTCGATAATTTCGATATCGGCGTAGTCGCCCATCACCTTCGCCGCTTTCTCCAGCAGCTTGAGCACCAGATTCACGCCGACGCTAAAGTTAGCGGCGAAGACGATGCCGATATCGGCGGCGGCGGCCTGAATCGCCGCTTTGCCCGCGTCGTCGAAGCCGGTGGTGCCGATCACCATCGCCTTGTTGTATTCGCGGCAAAGCGCCAGATAGTGCAGCGTGCCTTCAGGGCGGGTGAAATCCACCAGCACGTCAAAGTCATCCATCACGCTGCGTAAATCGTCGACGATAATCACGCCGTTTTTTCCCAGCCCGGCCAGTTCGCCGGCGTCGCTGCCAGTCAGCGAGGACCCGGGACGCACCAGCGCGGCGCCCAGCTCGACGCCTTCCGCCTGCTGCGTCGCCTCAATCAGATTGCGCCCCATACGGCCTGAAGCGCCTACGATGGCAATGCGGTAATTACTCATATTTATTCATTCCTGATACAAAACTATGCATGCAAAGCGCAATCAGGTTAACGGTCGGTTAACAGACGCGCCACTACTAAACCGGGATAATTAGAATTTCAGGGTAGCGCTTACCGATTATCAGTAAAAGCAATTCCGCTGGCTGGAACTCAACCCTTCCGCCCATAAAAAAGGCCGACTGTCGTCGGCCTTTCAGCAAGCTGAGGGTGCAGGCTTACTGCACGTTACGCACTTCGACGCGCAGCTCTTTCGGCACTTCAAAAACAATGTTCTCTTCGCGGCCGATCAGTTCGATAGCCGCTTCGCCACCCAGCTCGCGCAGGCGCTGGATCACCTGCTGCACCAGAATGTCGGGCGCCGATGCGCCAGCGGTTACGCCGATGCACGCAATGCCTTTTACCCACTCTTCCTGGATGTCGTCCGCGGAGTCGATCAGCTTCGCCAGCTTGCCGGCGCGCTGCGCCAGCTCCGCCAGCCGATTGGAGTTTGAGGAGTTTTTCGAGCCGACCACCAGCACCACCTCCGCATCGCGCGCCAGCACGCGCACCGCTTCCTGCCGGTTGGTGGTGGCATAGCAGATATCGTCCTTACGCGGGCCGATAATTGCCGGAAAGCGCGCGCGCAGCGCATCGATCACGTCAGAGGTATCATCCACCGACAGCGTGGTCTGCGTCATAAAGCAGAGATTGCTCTCATCCTTTACCTGCAGCTTAAAGACATCTTCCGGCGACTCCACCAGATACATGCCGCCGTTCGGGTTGCTGTACTGGCCCATAGTGCCTTCGACTTCCGGATGCCCGGCATGGCCGATCAGGATCGCTTCCACCCCTTTACGGCTGGCGCGCGCCACCTCCATATGCACCTTGGTCACCAGCGGACAGGTGGCGTCGAACAGCATGGTCAGGCTGCGCGCTTTCGCTTCGGCGCGAACCGCCTGCGATACGCCGTGCGCCGAGAAAATCAGAATGGCGTTATCCGGCACTTCGCTGATCTCTTCGATAAAGATCGCGCCGCGTTCGCGCAGGCTGTTCACCACGTAGCGGTTGTGCACCACTTCATGACGCACATAGATCGGCGCGCCGTACATCTCCAGCGCACGCTCGACAATGCTGATGGCGCGATCGACGCCGGCGCAGAAGCCGCGCGGGTTAGCCAGCAGGATTTGCATCGTTTGCCTCCAGTGCCGGATTGACTTCCAGCACGTCGATATCGAAGTGAACCTGATGACCGGCCAGCGGATGGTTGAAATCCACGGTGATGGAATCCCCGGAGATTTCGCGGATCACGCCGGGCATTTCGCTGCCGCCCATGCCGGTAAAGAGCATGATGGCGCCGATTTCCGGCTCGCCCGCATTAATAAAGTCGCGGCGCGAGAAGTACTGGATCAGATCCGGGCTGACGGCGCCGAACGCCGCTTCCGGCTCCAGCGTAAAGGCGTGCTTGTCGCCCGCCTTCAATCCCAGCAGCTCCTGCTCCAGCGCGGCGGAAAGGCTGCCGTCGCCCAGGCGGAACAGCGCCGGTTTGCCGGACGCGGAGGTCGACTCCGCGACGGAGCCATCCTCAAGCTTCAGCGTGAAATGCAGCAGCACCGCGCTGTCGCGCTCTACAGAGACAGTCATGTCTTACCCTTGTTTTGCCTGTTTGCCGGCGGGGCTGAGAAAGCCCTCCAGCACCACTAACGCGGCGCCGATACAGATGCCGCAGTCAGCGATATTAAAGGTGGCGAAGTGCCAGTCACCGATATAGAAGTCGATAAAGTCGACAACGAATCCGTGATAAGCACGATCGAACAGGTTGCCCGCCGCGCCGCCGATAATCAGCGCGTAGGCGATATTAACGATTTTCTGGCTGGCGCGGCTGCGGTACATCATCACCAGCAGCGCCAACACGATAGCGATGGCGATGCCGGCGAAGAACCAGCGCTGCCAGCCGCCTTTATCCGCCAGGAAGCTGAACGCCGCGCCGTAGTTGTGCGCGTAGAACAGGTTGAGGAACGGCATCAGCGGCTGCGTTTCATGCAGCATCATGTTGTTCATCACCCACTGCTTGCTGGCGAAATCGACCAGGATCACCGCCAGCACCAGCCATACCCAGCGTAAGCCGGTTGAGAGAATTGGTTTACGCATCAGGCAAATTTACGCTCTTCGCCGTTGCCGGCCAGGTTGGTGTAACAGCGTCCGCACACGGCAAGATGCTCCGCGTTCTGGCCGACGTCCGTAGTGTAGTGCCAGCAGCGCGGGCATTTCTCGCCTTCCGCTTTATGCAGGGCGATTTTCAGACCTTTTACCAGCTCGCTCTGCTGCGCTTCTTCGCTCGCCAGCGCGTAATCCGCCACCGTCGCACCTGAGGTCAGCAGCACAAAGCGCAGCTCGTCGCCCAGCGCCTGCAGCTTCTCAGCCAGCGCCGCATCGGCATAGAGCGTCACGGTCGCTTCCAGCGCACCGCCGATACGCTTGTCGCTGCGCGCCTGCTCGATAGCCTTGTTGACTTCGCCGCGCACCTTCAGCAGCTCCGCCCAGTAGGCGTCGTTCAGCGCCTCGTCCTGCGACAGACCGAACAGGCCGCTATACCACTCCTCGGTGAAGACGTACTGCGCGCGTTTGCCCGGCAGATAGCCCCAGATTTCGTCGGCGGTAAAGGACATGATCGGCGCCATCCAGCGCACCAGCGCCTCGGCGATATGCCACAGCGCGGTCTGGCAGCTGCGGCGCGCCAGGCTGTCGCCCTTCGCGGTGTACTGGCGATCCTTAATGATATCCAGATAGAACGAACCCATCTCGACCGAGCAGAACTGCATCAGGCGCTGGATAACCTCATGGAAATCGTAGTTGTCGTACGACGCGACGATATCCGCCTGCGCCGCCTGCGCGCGGCCGACCGCCCAGCGATCCACCACCACCATCTCTTCCGGCGCCACCATATCGGTTTCCGGATTGAAGCCGTTGAGGTTCGCCAGCAGGAAGCGCGCGGTGTTGCGGATGCGACGATAGGCGTCGGCAGAGCGTTTCAGGATCTCGTCAGAGACCGCCATCTCGCCGGAGTAGTCGGTAGAGGCGACCCACAGACGCAGAATATCCGCGCCCAGTTTGTTCATCACGTCCTGCGGTGAAACGGTGTTGCCGATCGACTTGGACATCTTGCGTCCCTGACCATCCACGGTAAAGCCGTGGGTCAGCACCTGACGATAAGGCGCTTTGCCCTTCATCGCGGTAGAGATCATCAGCGAAGACATAAACCAGCCGCGATGCTGGTCGGAGCCTTCCAGATACATATCGGCAGAGTGGCCGCCAAACTCCGGACGCGCGTCGACTACCGCATAGCTGGTAGAGCCGGAGTCGAACCAGACGTCCAGCGTGTCCGGCACCTTCACGTAGCTGTCGGCGTCGTCGCCCATCAGATCGCGCGGATCGAGATCCCACCACGCCTGAATGCCGTCCTGCTCGACGCGCTGCGCGACTTTCTCCATTAGCGCCAGCGTATCGGGATGCAGCTGCTCGGTCTCTTTATGCACGAACAGCGCCATCGGCACGCCCCAGGTGCGCTGACGAGAGATGCACCAGTCCGGGCGATTGGCCACCATCGCTTCGATACGCGCCTGGCCCCAGTCCGGGATCCACTGCACGCCTTTGATCTCTTTCAGCGACTGCGCGCGCAGCCCTTTCTGATCCATGCTGATGAACCACTGCGGCGTGGCGCGGAAGATGATCGGCGTTTTGTGACGCCAGCAGTGCGGGTAGCTGTGCAGCAGTTTTTCCACATGCAGCAGCGCGCCCTTCTCTTTCAGCAGCTCGACGATCACGTCGTTGGCTTTGAAGACGTTCAGGCCGTCGAGGGTCGGATAGGTGCCCGGCAGATAGGTGCCGTCCGGGCCAACCGGGTTCGCCACTTCGATGCCATATTTCTGCCCGATAACATAGTCGTCCGGACCGTGGCCCGGCGCGGTGTGCACGGCACCGGTACCGGCTTCGAGCGTAACGTGCTCGCCCAACACCACCGGCGACTGAATGTTCACCAGGAAAGGATGCTGGAAGGTCAGACGCTCCAGCGCCGCGCCTTTGCATTCGCCCAGCACGGTCCACTCGGCGACGCCAGCGCGCTTCAGCACGCTCTCGACCAGCTCTTTCGCAAGGATCAGAGCGCGACCATCGATCTGCACCAGCTGATAGTCGAACTCAGGGTGCAGCGAGATAGCGCGGTTGGCCGGCATGGTCCAGGGCGTCGTGGTCCAGATCACCAGCGAGATTGGGCCGTTGACCGGCGCGTCGCCGAACTGCGCGCGCACCGCGTCGCGGTCTACCGCGTTGAACATGACGTCGATAGAGGGCGAGGTTTTGTCATAGTATTCGACTTCCGCTTCCGCCAGCGCCGAGCGGCAGTCCAGACACCAGTGCACCGGCTTCGCGCCTTTGTGCAGATGACCATTACCGATGATTTTTCCCAGCGCGCGGATGATATTGGCTTCGGTCTGGAAGTTCATCGTCAGGTAGGGACGATCCCAGTCGCCCAGCACGCCGAGACGGATAAAGTCCGCCTTCTGCCCTTCCACCTGCTCGGCGGCATATTTGCGGCATGCTTCGCGGAATTCGGCCGGCGTGACTTTTTCGCCCGGCTTGCCGATCATCTGCTCGACCTTATGCTCGATCGGCAGACCGTGACAGTCCCAGCCCGGCACGTAAGGCGAGTCGAAGCCCGCCATGCCTTTCGACTTGACGATAATGTCTTTCAGAATCTTGTTAACTGAGTGACCAATATGGATGCTGCCGTTGGCATAGGGAGGGCCGTCATGCAGGATAAAGGTTTTTTTCCCTTTTTTGGCTTCGCGGATGATGCCGTACAGGTTGTCATCATACCAGCGCTGCAGCATTCCCGGCTCGCGTTTGGCAAGATCGCCACGCATCGGGAACCCCGTTTCGGGCAAATTCAGGGTAGATTTATAGTCACTCATCAGATTCTCGTTTCCGTATTTTGCGGGGTTAAAGCCCAAAGAAGCGCCGGGCGGTTACCACATCTTTCGCAATTTGTTCTTTCAACGCCTCCAGTGAGGCAAAGCGCTGCTCGTTACGTATCTTATGCTTCAGCACCACATCAATGTGCTTTCCATACAGATTGATATTGATGTCAAGCAGGTGAACTTCAAGCTGCTGGCGCAATCCTTTTACCGTCGGTCGCGTGCCGATATTAGCGACGCCGGGAACGGGCGCGCCCAGGCCGAGCACTTCCACCGCATACACGCCTTTCACCGGCGAGACGATGCGGCGTAAAGGGAGATTCGCGGTAGGAAAACCGATGGTGCGTCCCAGTGCATCGCCGTGCACGACGCGGCCAGAGATACTGAAAGGATGGCCCAGCAGCGTTTGCGCCAGCGCTAAGTCGTCATCGGCCAGCGCCTGACGCACGGCGGTGCTGCTGATGCGCTTGCCGCCGTCGCAGAAGGTTTCGGTGCTGACGACGTCAAAGCCGTACTCGGCACCCGCCTTCTGTAATAACAGGAAATCGCCCTGACGACCAGCGCCAAAGCGGAAATCATCCCCCACCGCCAGGTACTTAACGCCCAGCTTATCCACCAGCAGATCGGTGATGAAACACTGCGCCGACTGCGCGGCGAAGCGGCGGTCAAAGCGCACGCAGAGCACGCGATCGACGCCCGCCTCCGCCAGGAACTTCAGCTTCTCCCGCAGGCGCGTCAGGCGCGCCGGCGCTTTGTCTCCGGCAAACAGCTCAAGCGGCTGCGGCTCGAACAGCATCACCATCACCGGAAGCTGGCGTTTTCGTCCCTCTTCGCACAGGCGCGCCATCAGCGCCTGATGGCCGCGATGCACGCCGTCGAAGTTACCAATGGTCAGGACGCAGCCGCGATGCTGCTCGTTTAGATTATGAATACCGCGGATAAACTTCATGGCTGACTCAAACCGGTGGAAATCGGCGGATTATACCCTTGAAACCGGCTAAGGTTAACCCGTAGCCACACCTTTCCTGCGCAGAAGGCGCCATTTATCAGGGCCCGACGCATGCCGCCCGTTTATCCGAGAATTTTGTTGGGAAAGGCTGTATTCAACGAGGGGAAGCTGGTAGAATCTTGCGCCATCAATTACGTAACCGGGCGTGGTTTGTAAAACGACGCTTATTTGCACAAATCCATTGACAAAAGAAGGCTCAAAAGGCATAGTCCTCGGCCTTTGATTTGTCCATATAGAACACATTTGGGAGTTGGACCTTGGCTAATATCAAATCAGCTAAGAAACGCGCCGTAACATCTGAAAAACGTCGCAAGCATAACGCGAGCCGTCGTTCTATGATGCGTACTTTCGTTAAGAAAGTATACGCGGCGATCGCAGCTGGCGACAAAGCTGCTGCGCAGAACGCATTTAACGAAATGCAACCGATCGTGGACCGTCAGGCTGCTAAAGGTCTGATCCACAAAAACAAAGCTGCACGTCATAAAGCTAACCTGACTGCTCAGATCAACAAAATGGCGTAAGCCTTTGTTCATCGCTTTGTAAAAAGAACCGGCGCTTAGCCGGTTTTTTTTCGTCTTAAGCAAGCGCCTGCTTCAGGCAAGCGCCCTGATCCAGACGCTGCCCGAAGTGGCACTCTTGAAGACTCACGCTAAGCCGTTCGCTGCGCCAGACGCCGTCCCAGAATCACATATCCCGCTACCGCAGAGAGAATCGATCCCAGCAGAATACCGAGCTTCGCCAGCGTAATAAGCTGCGGATTGCTCTCGCCGTAGGCCAGCGAGGCGATAAAAATCGACATGGTAAAGCCGATACCGCACAGCACACCGACCGCGGCGATATCCGCCAGGCGGGTATTATGCGGCAGCGTCGCCAGCCTGAATTTCACCGCCAGCCAGCAGAAAAGCGTGATGCCCACGGGCTTGCCGATCAGCAATCCTGCGACAATCCCCAGCGGCAGCAGCGAGAAGATATCCCCAGCGTGCACGCCATCCAGCGACACGCCTGCATTAGCGAAGGCGAACAGCGGCAGGATCAGCCAGCGCACCCAGGGATGAAGCGCATGCTCAAGATGAATGGCCGGCGAATGGCCCTCCTGCTTTTTCAGCGGGATCAGGAAGCCTACTACTACGCCCGCCAGCGTCGCGTGCACGCCCGATTTCAGCACCGCGGTCCACAGCACCATGCCCACCAGCAGATAGAGGCCGGTATTGCGCACGTTCAGTAAATTCATCGCCGCCAGTACCACAATCGCCAGCGCGGCGACGCCCAGCGCGGCCATCGACAGGTCGCTGGTGTAGAAGAGCGCGATAATCACAATCGCGCCGAGATCGTCGATAATCGCCAGCGCCATCAGGAAGATTTTCAACGCCGGCGGTACGCGGCTGCCGAGCAGCGCGAGGATGCCCAGCGCGAAGGCGATATCGGTGGCGGTGGGAATCGCCCAGCCGCTGCGCGTAGCCGCATCCGCGCCGTTAAACGCCAGAAACAGCAGCCCCGGCATCAGCATGCCGCCCAGCGCGGCAATCAGCGGGAAAATGGCCTGCTCGCGCTTCGCCAGCGCCCCCATCACCATCTCTCGCTTCACCTCTAAGCCGACCATCAGGAAGAAGAGCGCCATTAGCGCGTCATTGATCCACAGCAGCAGGTTCTTGCTGATATCGAGCGATCCAAAGCGGAACTCGACCGGTATGGCCAGCAGGTTCTGATAAGCCTGCTGGGTGCCAGCGTAGTTCGCCAGGAACATCGCCAGCGCAGCCGCCAGGATAAGCACGACGCCGCTTGTGGCATCATTCTGTAGCCATTTTTTAAGTTTAATATTCACGTTATCTCCCGACTCATTACCTGTGCTATTCCAGAGCAGCGGCTATCATAACGGTTAACAACCGTTGTTCGGTTATTAAAAGATCTATTTACGGAACTTTAAGCTCTATGCGGCGAAAACAGCATAAAAAAAGCCAGCGACTGAGCGCTGGCTTTATGCTTACCAGATACGGATTAGCGGGTTAAATCATCAAAGAACTTCTTCACGCCGTCGAAGAAGCTTTTCGAACGCGGGCTGTTGTTCTCGCCGGTTGGACCGCCGAAGCTCTCTTCCAGATCGCGCAGCAGCTTTTTCTGCTTCTCGTTCAGGTTGACCGGGGTTTCCACCACCACGCGGCACAGCAGATCGCCAACCGCGCCGCCGCGCACCGATTTCACCCCTTTGCCGCGCATGCGGAATAGCTTGCCGGTCTGGGTTTCCGCCGGGACTTTCAGCTTCACGCGTCCGTCCAGCGTCGGCACTTCGATCTCGCCGCCCAGCGCCGCCATGGCAAAGTTGATCGGCACTTCGCAGTAAAGGTTGTTGTCTTCGCGCTCGAAGATCGGGTGTTTCTTCACCGATACCTGAACGTAGAGATCGCCGGCCGGCGCGCCCTGCTCGCCCGCTTCGCCTTCGCCGCTAAGGCGAATGCGATCGCCGGTATCGACGCCTGCGGGGATTTTCACCGACAGGGTTTTCGATTTCTCGACGCGTCCATGACCATGGCAGGCGTTGCACGGATCTTTAATCACCGAACCGCGGCCGTGACAGGTCGGACAGGCCTGCTGTACGGTAAAGAAGCCCTGACGCATCTGCACCTGGCCTGCGCCGTGGCAGGTCGGACAGGTTTGCGGCTGAGAGCCCGCCTTCGCGCCGCTGCCGTGGCAGACGTCGCACTCCTGCAGCGTCGGGATGCGGATCTCTTTGGTCACGCCGCGCACCGCTTCTTCCAGCGTCAGCTCCATGTTGTAGCGTAAATCGGCGCCGCGCGCTGCGCGTTGACGACGACCGCCGCCAAAGATATCGCCGAAGACGTCGCCAAAGATATCGCTGAAGTCCGCGCCGCCGCCGCCAAAGCCGCCGCCGCCGAATCCACCGCCGCCCATGCCGCCCTGTTCAAAGGCCGCATGACCGTACTGATCGTATGCCGCGCGCTTCTGCGCGTCGGTCAGGATTTCGTAGGCTTCCTTGACCTCTTTGAATTTGGCTTCCGCTTCTTTGTCACCCGGATTACGGTCGGGGTGAAACTTCATCGCCAGGCGTTTATACGCCTTTTTAATTTCACGTTCGTCTGCGGATTTGGAGACGCCTAAAATCTCGTAGTAGTCACTCTTCGCCATTTTTAGCCCTTAACATGCTCGCACGGGCGTGGAGAGATCTCCTACGCCCGTGCTGGTTTCAACGGCTGTCAGGCCAACCGTCGCGCCCGGTCAGGGGCAATTATTTTTTGTTGTCTTTCACTTCTTCGAATTCAGCGTCGACCACGTCGTCGTCTTTCTTCGCAGAAGCGTCGGCTGCATCCGCGCCGCCTGCCTGCTGCTGCTGCGCTGCTTCCATCAGCTTGCTGGAAACCTGCATCAGCGCCTGCATTTTAGCGTCGATCGCCTCTTTGTCTTCGCCTTTCAGCGCGGTTTCCAGCTCGCTCAGCGCGGACTCGATTGGCGCTTTGTCTTCAGCGGAGAGCTTATCGCCCGCTTCTTCCAGCTGCTTACGGGTGCTGTGCGCAATCTGGTCGCCCTGGTTACGCGTCTGCACCAGCTCTTCGAACTTACGATCCGATTCAGCGTTCGCTTCTGCATCGCGAACCATTTTTTCGATTTCGTCCTCGTTCAGACCGGAAGAGGCTTTGATGGTGATCTTCTGCTCTTTGCCGCTGTTCTTGTCTTTCGCCGAAACGTGCAGGATACCGTCCGCATCGATATCGAAGGTGACTTCGATCTGCGGCATGCCGCGCGGTGCTGGCTGAATGCCGTCCAGGTTGAACTGACCCAGCGATTTGTTATCGCTGGAGCGCTTACGCTCACCCTGCAGCACGTGAATGGTCACGGCAGACTGGTTGTCTTCAGCGGTTGAGAAGACCTGGCTGTGCTTGGTCGGGATCGTGGTGTTCTTGCTGATCAGCGAGGTCATCACGCCGCCCATGGTTTCGATACCCAGCGACAGCGGGGTCACGTCCAGCAGCAGTACGTCTTTGACGTCGCCCGCCAGCACGCCGCCCTGTACCGCAGCGCCGACGGCAACCGCTTCGTCCGGGTTAACGTCTTTACGCGGCTCTTTACCGAAGAACTCAGCTACTTTGGACTGCACCATCGGCATACGGGTCTGACCACCGACCAGGATCACGTCGTTGATGTCGGAGACAGAGAGTCCCGCATCCTGCAGCGCGACTTTCAGCGGCTCGATAGAGCGGCTGACCAGATCTTCTACCAGCGACTCGAGCTTCGCGCGGGTCACTTTGATGTTCAGGTGTTTCGGACCGGTCGCGTCCGCCGTGATGTACGGCAGGTTAACGTCGGTCTGCTGCGCAGAAGAGAGCTCGATTTTCGCTTTCTCTGCCGCTTCTTTCAGGCGCTGCATCGCCAGCGGATCGTTGTGCAGATCGATGCCCTGATCTTTCTTGAATTCTGCGACCAGATAGTTGATCAGACGGCTGTCGAAGTCTTCGCCGCCCAGGTGGGTGTCACCGTTGGTGGCCAGAACTTCAAAGGTTTTTTCGCCGTCGACTTCGTCGATTTCGATAATAGAGATATCGAAGGTACCGCCGCCCAGGTCGTAAACCGCGATGGTGCGGTTGCCCTGGCCTTTATCCAGACCGTAAGCCAGCGCGGCTGCGGTCGGTTCGTTGATAATACGTTTTACTTCCAGACCTGCGATACGGCCGGCGTCTTTGGTCGCCTGACGCTGCGCATCGTTAAAGTAGGCCGGAACGGTGATAACGGCTTCGGTCACCGGTTCGCCGAGGTAGTCTTCAGCGGTCTTTTTCATTTTTTTCAGCACTTCCGCAGAGATCTGCGGCGGCGCCATTTTCTGACCTTTTACTTCCAGCCAGGCGTCACCGTTGTCGGACGAGGTGATTTTATACGGCATGATTTTGATATCACGCTGTACTTCTTCGTCTTGGAAACGACGGCCGATCAGACGCTTGATAGCAAACAGCGTATTCTGCGGGTTGGTCACTGCCTGACGTTTAGCCGGCTGGCCCACCAGAGTTTCGCCATCCTGCGTATAAGCAATAATTGAGGGCGTGGTGCGATCGCCTTCGGCATTCTCCAGCACGCGCGCTTTACCGCCGTCCATGATCGCAACACAAGAGTTGGTTGTACCCAGGTCAATACCAATAATCTTACCCATCTAAACGTCTCCCACTTAAATTCTTTGTCAATTTGGGTTGTGAACCCTTAATGCGGGCGCTTTGTTGGCTTTCAACCGCCATTACTCGCTTTTTTCCCGGGCTCACAACGCTCGATGACAACTAAATGGGGCCGCTTCGAAGCGCATCAAGGGTTAAAAGAAAATTTTTTTTCGCCGCCGGCTTTTCTGCGCCGTTCGCGCTTCGCGCCTTTGGCTGCGCAAAGAAAAAAGCCGCGCAAAGCGCGGCCTGTTGAACAGCATGTTGATTCAGTGCAGTGTGAAGCGATCGGCTCAGCGAAGGAGCCGAAGAAATATATTGTCGTTATTATTGCAAAGCTAACTTGTTTTCTCTTTTCCCTGATGTCGGCGAATAGTCGCGTTGCCATAACCATCAAATAACTGGCCCTATGATAATATTAAGTGGCTTAAATCACAGGGGGGATATTATCTCTTGCGTCCGAACGAACCTCATGGTAATAATGGAAATTCCGAGCATTTTACATCCCCTCAGCTCTTTTCAAATTTTTATCATATGGACATTATTATATGGAAATAAAGATCGGCCATATTGAGGATCGTCAGACTGAAGAATATATTATTCAACAGCTCTGGCAGCATAATAGCCGCTTCGCCGACGTTAATATGAAGCCGCTCAACGTTATATTATATGACGATGAACAACATATTCAGGGCGGGCTGCTGGCGCACACCTGGTTCGGCACGCTGGATATTCACTATTTATGGATCGACGAGGCGCACCGCAAGCACGGCACCGGACGCGAGCTGATGCAAAAAGCCGAAGAAGAAGCGCGCCGCCGCGGCTGTCATATGGCGGTGGTGGATACCTTAAGCTTTCAGGCGCGCGGTTTCTACGAGAAGCTTGGTTATCGTGTCTACGGCGAACAGGATGGCTACGCACAGCGCTTTGCCCGTTATTATCTGGCAAAAAGATTATAATCCGCACCTAATCAGCGAGGCGCTATGGGCAGCCCATATCGCAGTATCGACGATTTTCTTGCCGCCTTTGCTACCACCATGGATTTATTACCTACGCCATGGGGTTTTAAAGATGCGGCGTCACAACATCTCTATATGAATAGCGCGGCGCGCTTATATACCGCTACGCCTAAAAATTATTCTTTAGAGGGAAAAAAAGATAATGAGTTTCCCACGCCCTGGAGCGATTGCGCCGATGAGTTTTGCGAGCATGACGAAAAAGCCAGAACGCTGAAAGCGTGCGTCGCCGTTATAGAAACGCATTACTGGTATGGGAAAAACTATCTCACTCCTTTTATCAGCGAAAAATACCCGGTCTTTGATAGCCGTAACGTTTTTCTGGGCTGTATCTGGAACGCGCGTCCGGTGGAAAGTATTACCGCACTGACGTTTATTCATCCGCAAAAGAGCTCAGTGCTGAACACTCAGCTCGAACACCCTCTGTTTACGCCCGCCGAACTGGATGTGATTTTTCTGCTGCTCAGGCGATTCAGCGCCAAAGAGATCGCCCGGATTTACAACCTTAGCGTGAAAACCATCGGCAATCGCATCGCCACCCTCTATCAAAAAGCGGGCGTGCATTCGCTGCAGCAGTTCGAGCAGTACTGCCGCGCTGAGTCGCTGGAGAACTATCTGCCAGAGAAGCTACTCAGCAAAGGCGTCTCTTTTATTTAAACCGGCAAGGAAAACCTGTTGTGAGTAAATTTGATGACTACCCGTTGAGCCGGGTGCCCGCGGGCGAAAGGCTCTCGCTGCTTAGCGTCGCTATCGTGCATATGGGCATGCTGACCGCGCTCGATCAGTTTATGCTCGGCGCCGTGCTCGGCAACAGCATGACGCTCGGCGAAGCCTTTACCGCCATTACCCTGGCAAGCCTGCTGTTTGGCTTTCTGACTTTCGCGCTCGGCTACGCCGGGATGCGTGAAGGTCTGTCGGGCAGCCTGCTGGCGCGCTGGTGCGGCTTCGGCCGCCACGGTTCGGTTCTGATCGGTTTGCTGGTCGCCGTCAGCCTGCTGGGCTGGTTTGGCATTCAGAATGCGGTTTTCGCCCGGTCGCTGAGCTACGCCCTGGACGGCAAGCTGAGCTTCGCGCAGTCCGCCTCCTTATCGGGCGCGGTGCTGACGTTGCTGGTCGCCTTTGGCTTTAAGGCGCTGCGCTTTACCGCGCGCGTGGCGGTTCCGCTGTTTATCGCGCTGGTCGGCTGGATCTTCTGGCACGCGTTTCACGGGCAGACGGGCAGCACTATTCCGCCGGTTGCGGCCACAGAGGCCATTACCGTGAGCGCCGCCATTACCATGGTGATTGGCGGCGCCATTCTCGCCAGCCTGATGACGCCAGATCTGACGCGCTTCTCACGCAGCGGCAAAGACGTTTTCGCCATCACGATGCTGACCATTCTGGCGGGCGAGTATGGCGTTAACGGACTGGCCATTTTGATTGCGAAAGAGCTGCATACTTCTGACATCATCGCCATCATTACCCAGACGACCAGCACGCTGGGGCTGTTCGCGGTGGTCTTTTCGACCCTGCGCATTAACGACCTCAACCTTTACTCCTCTGCGCTGGGCATCGCCAACGCCACGGAAGGGCTGACTGGCTTTAAGCCCCGCTACAGCGTCATCACCCTGCTGCTGGGTTTTCTTGGCACGCTCTGCTCAGTGCTAGGTATTCTCGATCGCTTTGTCGATTTTCTGGAGCTGTTGGGCGTGATCTTCCCGCCGGTGCTGGGCGTGATGATTGTGGATTATTATCTGCTGAAGACCGATCGCCAGACGCTGGCGCAAAGCCGCAACAGCAACGCGCTGCCGGCGACTTCGCGGCTTATCGGCTGGCCAGCGCTGATCGCCAGCGTGGCAGGCAGCGCCACCGGGCTGCTGGTTGAGCGCGGCGTGCCGGTTTTCAACTCGATTATCGTCGCCTGCCTTGTTTACCTGCTTACCGCGCCGCTGATGAAGCGCGCCGCGGCGACGCCGAAAGCGGCCGCCGTCGACTAATCCCTCCTGACGCGCCTGGCTACAGGCGCGTGTCGCTCGCCAGCGCGCCCTGCCGTTCGACATTGTAAAGCCACACCCCGATCAGCAATCCGGCCAGCGCCAGCGCCAGCACGTACCAGGCCGGCGCCAGCGGCGTCAGGCGCAGGATCAGCGTAATGAAGATGGGCGTCAGGCCGCCGAAGATGGCGTAGGCAACATTGTAGGAGAAAGAGATGCCGGTGAAGCGCACCGGCGCCGGGAAGGCGCGCACCATCAGATAAGGCACCACGCCTACCACACCGACGCTCAGCCCCGCCAGCCCGTAGTTAAAGAAGAGGCCGTCGCCACCCGGCGTCTGGCTGGCGAAAAAGTGCCAGCTGCAAACCGCCAGCAGCAGCGAGCCGCCCACCAGGGTTTTCGCCGCGCCCATCCAGTCCACCAGCCATCCGGCAATCACGCAGCCCGCCAGCAGCATCACCGTCGCCAGACAGTTGGCCTGCAAACTCAGCGCGGCGCTGATGGCATGCTGTTTCTGCATCAGCGCAGGCGCCATTAAAATCACCACCACGATACAGGCGGAAAGCAGCCAGGTAAGCAGCATGGAGAGCAGCACGCCGCCTTTATGTTGAGTGAGTACGGTTTTTAACGGCAGCGTATCAGCCAGCATTTTGCGCTGCTGCATCTGCTGGAAAACCGGCGTCTCATGCAGCCAGCGACGCAGATACATCGCCAGTAGCCCAAACAGCCCGCCAAGGAAGAAGGGAATACGCCAGCCGATGCTGGCGACCGTCTGCGGCGTCATGCTGCTGTTGATGGCGGTCGCTACCAGCGAACCCAGCAGGATCCCTGCCGTGAGCCCGGCGGTCAGGGTGCCGCAGGCGAAACCGATGCGCTTTTCCGGCACATGCTCCGCCACAAACACCCAGGCACCCGGCACTTCGCCGCCAATCGCCGCGCCCTGCAGCAGGCGCAGCAGCAGCATCAGCAGCGGCGCGGCGATGCCCGCCGTATCGTAGGTGGGCAGCACGCCCATCGCCAGCGTCGGCAGCGCCATCAGCAGGATGCTCAGGCTAAACATTTTCTTGCGCCCCACCTTGTCGCCGAAATGCGCCATGATCAAGCCGCCGAGCGGCCGCGCCAGATAGCCGGCGGCGAAAATCGCAAAAGTTTGCAGCTGGCGCAGCCAGTCAGGAATATCAGGCGGGAAGAAGAGCTCGCCGATAACCGCGGCGAAAAAGACGAAAATGATAAAGTCGTAGAACTCCAGCGCGCCGCCGAGCGCGGCCAGCGACAGCGTTTTGTAATCTTGTTTTTTCAGGCGATGGGCAGCATGTGCATCCATAAGCGTACAGGTTCCAGAGGTAAAGGTGGATTTGTAAATTTACGCTTACTATACCGTCCATCTTTCACTACACCAGCCTCGCCAGAGCCTATGCCTGAAATGACGAATTTTTAGTTATTTATCTGCTTTAAGGCGCTTTTGGGACGAAAAGCTGCTACCACGTCGCGATGCGTTTCGACGTAAGGCCCCTCCAGCAACTGTAAACAATAGGGTACAGCAGCGAAAATGCCCGGCACTTTCACCTTGCCGTCAGCCTCTTTCACCCCTTCCAGCGTCTCTTTAATCGACTTCGGCTGTCCCGGCAGGTTCAGCACCAGCGACTGTTTGCGGATCACGCCGACCTGGCGCGACAGAATGGCAGTAGGCACAAACTGCAGGCTAATCTGACGCATCTGTTCGCCGAAGCCGGGCATTTCGCGATCGGCCACCGCCAGCGTGGCGTCGGGCGTCACGTCGCGGCGCGCCGGACCGGTGCCGCCGGTGGTCAGCACCAGATGGCAGAAACGCTCGTCCACCAGCTCGCAGATCGCCTGTTCTATCAGCGGCTGCTCATCCGGCACCAGCCGGGTTTCAGTCGTAAAAGGGGTCGCCAGCGCGCTGCTTAGCCAGGCTTCCAGCGCCGGAATGCCCTGATCCTGATAAATGCCGTTCGCGGCGCGATCGGAAACGGAGATCAGGCCAATGCGTAAAGTATCCATGATGTTGTTACCCGGGTTAACCGCAAAGCGGTAAGACGAAAGAGGAATAGCAGAGAGGATAATAGAAAGTGAGGCAAAGAGAAAACCGTGGCGGCCCGGCCGCCACGGTAACGGATTACAGCAGGTCGGCGATCATTTTCTCAAGCTTGCCTTGGTCGACGGCGAAGTTGCGGATGCCTTCCGCCAGTTTCGCGACCGCCATCGGATCCTGGTTGTGCTGCCACAGGAACTCAGATTCGGTCATCTTCGCCGGACGCGCTTTAACGTCGCCGCTGTAGCTCAGCTTACGCTCAACTGTGCCTTCGCTCTCCGCCAGCTCTTTCAGCAGCGCCGGAGAAATGGTCAGGCGATCGCAGCCCGCCAGCTCCAGGATCTCGCCGACGTTACGGAAGCTCGCGCCCATTACCACGGTTTCATAACCGTGCTGCTTGTAGTAGCTGTAGATTTCAGAAACCGACACCACGCCCGGATCTTCGTGCGGCGCATACTCTTTCTTGTCGGTGTTGTTTTTGTACCAGTCGAGGATACGGCCCACGAACGGTGAAATCAGGAACACGCCCGCTTCAGCGCAGGCGCGCGCCTGTGCGAAGGAGAAGAGCAGCGTCAGGTTACAGTTGATGCCCTCTTTTTCCAGCTGCTCCGCCGCGCGGATGCCCTGCCAGGTTGACGCCAGCTTGATCAGGATACGGTCGTTGCTGATGCCCGCGTCGTTGTAGAGTTTGATCAGGCTGCGCGCTTTGGCGATGCTGCCTTCGGTGTCGTAAGAGAGACGCGCGTCGACTTCGGTCGAGATGCGGCCCGGGATCAGCTTGAGGATTTCCAGACCAATGTTGACGGCCAGTTTGTCCGACACCAGCGAGATCAGCTCATCTTTGCTGCCGTTCTGCTCGCGCGCCCAGCTAATCGCTTCGTCGATCAGCTTGCGGTATTCAGGGATCTGCGCGGCGTTCAGGATCAGAGAAGGGTTAGTGGTGGCGTCTTGCGGCTGATAGAGCTTCATGGCTGCGATATCGCCGGTGTCGGCGACAACGGTGGTGAGTTGACGCAAGGAGGTCAGTTTGTCCGTCATGTCTGTTGTCTCTTATGTAATGTCAGGGTGAAAAAGGCTGTTGCGATAATATCATGCAGCAACCGAGGCGCAAGGTCGCCAAATGCCGTTTACGATAGCGCGAACGAATGGCTGCGATTTGCCTGTCGCTGCGGCTTTTTTGTTACACTCGGCGGCCTGACAAGTGACATTTCCCTGTAGCGACAAAGGATAACCGAGGAAGCGACTATGTTAATGGTGATCTCACCCGCCAAAACGCTTGATTTTAGCAGCCCGCTGGCGACCCAGCGCTATACCCAGCCCGCGCTGTTAGAAAAATCACAACAGCTGATTGAGGTGGCGCGCGATCTCTCACCGGCGCAAATCGCTTCGCTTATGGGCATCAGCGACAAGCTGGCGCACCTGAATGCCGAACGCTTCAACAGCTGGCAGCCCGACTTTACGCCGGAGAATGCGCGCCAGGCGATTCTGGCGTTTAAAGGCGACGTCTACACCGGCCTGCAGGCGGAGAGCTTTAGCGAAGCGGATTTCGACTTCGCCCAGCAGCATTTGCGCATGCTCTCCGGCCTGTACGGCGTGCTGCGGCCGCTTGACCTGATGCAGCCCTATCGTCTCGAGATGGGCATTAAGCTCGCCAGCCCGGCAGGTAAAGATCTCTACAGCTTCTGGGGCGATCTGCTGACGCAGCATCTCAACGCCGCGCTGCAGGAACAGGGCGACGACGTGCTGATTAACCTGGCGTCGGACGAGTATTTCCGGGCGATTAAGCCAAAGCAGCTGCAAGGTCGTCTGGTGAAACCGGTGTTCCTCGACGAAAAGAACGGCGCGTTCAAAGTGATCAGCTTTTACGCTAAAAAAGCGCGCGGCTTGATGAGCCGCTACGTCATTCAGCATCGCCTGACCAACCCCGAGGCGCTGAAGCAGTTCGATGTAGACGGCTATTTCTTCGATAAGGCGAGCAGCAGCGAAAACGAGCTGGTGTTTAAGCGTTACGAGCAGAAATAAGCGCAGGCTTTTGCCGCCCGACTGCGCGGCGGCAAAAGCGCGCTGGATTCAGCGGCGGCGTAGCCTGGAAGCGATATTCGTGCTGGCAGGCGCGGGTATTCTCCATTTAATTAGCACCTGAGCAACAAAAGTATTAATAGAATAACCACCCTTCACACAACCTCAAAAAAATTAACATCGATATTTTATTGGCAAGCTAATTTTAAATAAAGTTAATCTCGTGCAATCCTTTCATAATAAAACAGCCGTTATTTATCAAAGTTTCGCCTGTTTAATCTCGATATATAAAAAATCAGGAATACTAAGCGCCTGATAGCCCGCTCAGGAAAGCAAGGGCTATAGCTGCTTTTGAAATGTAATTAGGCCACAGGGAAAAGTTTCCCCTGATTATTTTGCATGAACTGAAAAGAGATGTTTTCAATGAAGATTAAAAACAGCGTGCTGCCAGTGTTCCTGGCGGGTCTGATGACCTCCGGCGCGGCGTTTGCGACGCCCACTGACGGAGCGTCGCCTATGCATACCAACCCGGGCGCAGAGGCGGGCACTCAAGGCGCAGGTGGCGAAGTGAAATTTACCGGCGAAATCACCGACGTCTCCTGCGAAATTTCCGCGGCAAGCAAAAGCCAGACCGTGGATTTAGGCAAATGGGCGAAGTCCTACTTTGAAAGCCGCACCGAGACCACGCAAACCCCTTTCAAGATTTCAGTGAAAAATTGCCCTCAGTCGGTCGCCAGCGTGGCCGTGCTGTTTGACGGTGATAAAGATAGCAGCGACAGCACGCTGCTGAAAACCACCGGTACCGCGACCGGCGTCGGTATCAAACTCTATGAGTCCGACCGCGCCACGCCGGTGGCCATCGGCTCGATTTCAAAACCAGTTAGCGTTACCGCCGGCAGCGGCAAAGATGGCGGTTCTGCCGACCTGAATTTCTTCGCCGATTATAAAAGCGATGGTGCAGCTATCGCCGCGGGACCCGCGAACGCCACCTCTAATTTCGTCATGGTTTACAACTAATCGACGGCAGGGGAAACCCTGCCTGCGACCTCCTGAAAAAGATCACCCGCAATGACATTTTTTATTTTAAAAAAAATCAGACCTCTCGTTCTCCTGTCAGCCTCTCTGCTGAGTATCGCGGCGCAGGCGGGGATAGTGATGGGCGGAACGCGCGTCGTTTTCCAGGAAGGAAAAAAAGAAGCCACGCTGACCGTAACCAATGAGGATAAAGATACGCCTTATCTGGTGCAGTCGTGGGTTGAAAATAGCGATAACAGTAAAACGCCTGTGCCTTTTATCGTGACGCCGCCGCTATTCCGTCTCGACGCGAAAAAAGAGAATATCTTGCGTATTAATTATAACGGTCTGCCGCTGCCGAAAGATCGCGAGTCCGTATTCTGGCTAAACATTAAATCCATTGCGCCTTCTTCGCGCGATCAAAGCAATCAGCTGCAAATTAATATCAAATCTAAATTCAAACTTTTTTACCGTCCCAAAGAATTAACCGGCTCGCCCGCAGAGGCCTGGCGCCAGCTGACGTTTCGCCGCGAGGGCAATCAGCTCATTAGCCATAACCCGACGCCCTATTTCGTCTCTTTTTACCGCCTGAGCGTCGGCGGCCATGAGATTCAGCAGCCCGGCATGATTGGTCCAGGCGAAGATCGGCGCTGGACAGCCGCCGGTACCGGTCCCGTGACCTGGTCGGCGATTAACGACTTTGGCGGCACCACGCCGGAGCAGACCCGTTAATTCTCCCGATCCGCGCAGCGTAAAGCTTTCTCGAAGCGGATTGCCTCTGGATATATCGACGTGAAAGTAAGCATCCCGACGCTCAACGCCGCCTCTAAGGCGAAAAAACGCCATGCTTATCCCCTGCATCCCTGGCTGGCGGGTCTGCCTGGCGTGCTGATACTGATGAGTCCGGCGCGTACCGCTTTTGCAGAGGATTATTTCAATCCCGCGGCGCTGGAGTTCTCTTCGGAGCAGCAGAAAACCGCCGATCTGCACTATTTCAGCCGGGAAGGCGGCGAGCAGCCGGGCACCTATCACATCACCGTTTTGCTGAATAATAATGTCTGGGAGAGTCGCGACGTGACCTTTGTCGAAGGACGTAACGGGCTGGTTCCGCTACTGACGGTGCGTCAGCTGGCGGAGATGGGCGTTAACGTGCGCGCGTTTTCCGCTTTCGACCGGCTTAAAGAGGGCGAAACGGTACAGGAGCTGGGCGACTTTATTCCCGACGCCTCGACGCGGTTCGACTTTTCGCAGCAGCAGCTGACGATCAGTATTCCGCAAATCGCCCTGACGGAAAAAAAAGGCGACTATATCGATCCGGCTAAATGGGATGAGGGCGTTCCGGCGGCCTTCGTTGATTACACCCTTTCCGGCACCCGCTCCCGTAATGAGGGCAGCGACTGGCAATCTTCCCTGCTGAGCCTGCGCAGCGGCGCCAATCTCGGCGCCTGGCGTCTGCGCAATACCTCTACCTACCGTTACGATCTGACCAGTCACTGGCAGTCGCAAACCACTTATCTTGAGCGCGATATTAAAATGCTGCGCAGTCAGTTTCGCGTGGGCGATACCTATACCTCCGGCGAGGTGTTCGACAGCGTGCAGTTTCGCGGGATGCAGATGATGTCTGACGACACGATGCTGCCGGACAGCCAGCGCGGCTTCGCGCCGGTTATTCATGGCATTGCCCATAGCAACGCCAGAGTGACGGTGAGCCAGCATGGTTACGTGATCTATGAAACCCAGGTCGCGCCCGGCGCGTTCGAGATCAGGGATCTCTATCCCACGGCGCAAAGCGGCGATCTGGAAGTCGTCATCAAAGAGAGCGACGGCTCGGAGCGCAAGTTTACCCAGCCCTACTCCGCCATTCCTTTTATGCTGCGCCAGGGCCATAAGCGCTACAGCGTCAGCGTCGGCCGCTATCACTACGCCGGCAGCACGCCGCTGCGTTCGCCCCTGTTTATGCAATCTACCTTGTTCTACGGGCTGCCGATGGATTTCACCGCTTTCGGCGGCGCGCTGGTGGCGCAAAACTACCACTCCGCGGCGGCGGGACTGGGGAAAGGATTTGGCGATTTTGGTTCCGTCGGCGTGGATGTGAGCTGGGCGAAAACCGAGCTGCCTCAGAACAGGCGCAGCGCCGGCCAGTCGGTGCGGGTGCAGTATCAGAAAAGTTTCGCTTCGACCAACACCACCTTCAGCATGGCGAACTACCGCTACTCTTCCGGCGGCTTCTACTCTTTCAGCGAAGCAAACGCCCTGATGAGCCCGACCTCTTTTGTTAATAACAAGCGCAGCCGTTCAGAGGTCTCCGTGTCGCAGGGATTCGGCGACTACGGCAGCCTCAGCCTGGCAGCCTATATGCAGAGTTACTGGCGAACCGGCAGCGAGGAGCGGACGCTGCATCTCGGCTATTACAGCACCTTTAAAAGCGCCTCCTGGGGCGTGGGTTACTTTTATACCGATTCCAGCGGCAGCAGAAAAGCCGATCGCGCCATTACCTTTAACCTCAGCATTCCCCTTAGCGCTCTGCTGCCGGACAGCTCGGTCAGCTACAGCATGAATACCGACAACAGGGGTGAGACCTCCCAGCAGGTGGCGCTGTCAGGATCGATGCTGGAGAACAAAAACCTCTATTACAGCCTGCAGCAGGGTCACGACAGCAAAGGACAGAACGTTAACAGCAACGCCTCGCTGAGCTATCGCGGCGGCAGCGGCACGGCCAGCCTCGGCATCAGTCATGACAAACGCAGCAGCCAGCTTAGCTACGGCCTGGCGGGCGGCATCGTCGCCCATGCGCATGGCATCACCCTGAGTCAGCCGCTGGGCGACACCTTCGGCATTGTCCGGGTGCCTGGCGCCAGCGACGTGACCATCCAGAGCGCCAGCGACGTCAGCACCGATCGGCGCGGCTATGCGGTGGTTCCGTCGCTGTCGCCCTACCACAAGAACAGCATTGAACTAGAAGCGGATACGCTGCCGGATAACGTCGACGTCGAGCTGGGCGCGCAGACCGCGATTCCCACCCGCGGCGCGGTGGTGATGATCGACTACGCCACCCATATCGGCAATCGAGTGCTGTTTACGCTGGCCTATCGGGATGGGACGCCGCCCTTCGGCGCGGCGGCGCGGCTGGATCTGCCGGCGCAGGGAAAAGGCAGCAGCACCAGCGGCATCGTCGCCGAGAAAGGACAGCTCTATCTCAGCGGCGTGCCGGCGCAGGGAACCATTACGCTGAGCTGGCGAGAAGACGGCGCGGCGAAAACCTGCCAGGCGCCCTTCCGTCTGCCGAACACGCCTTCAGCCAGCCCGGTCAAACTGGTCTCCGCCGTCTGCCGCTAACCAACAGGAATCTCAAATGAACTTCACCCTTTCCATCACTCCGCCGCTGCTGGTTTTAGCGGCGCTGTTCAGCCAGCAGGCGCTCGCCCAGGAGGAGTGTCACGGCGTCAGCCAGATCGTGGTGCAGACCCACGACGTCAACTATCTGCCCGGCGCCGCTGACGGCACGCCCATTTCCGCGCAGATGCCGCTGGATAACAACAACGCCTTTAGCTGCAACAAAAACAGCGGGGAGAGCGGCCTGAACTACAAAGATATCGGCTATGCGATCGATGCCGAAGAGAGTGGCCTGCAGGCGACGCTGGCCGGCGGCCACACCACGCCGATTTACCGTATCGCGGGAACTGAGGGCATCGGTTTCGCCATCGGTTTTAAAGAGCCCACTTACTGCGGCGGCCTGTTTTACGATACGACGGCGAAAGGCAAACGCAGCTCTGTCTGCAGCTCGATGACCAGCGCGCAAATCAATCAGGCCAATACGCTGACCCTGCAGTCTTACGTGGTCTTTTATAAAATCCCGTCGCAAGGCTCTCCGCTCCAGCCGGGTAATCAGCCCGCTAACGTGCCCGAAACGCCGATTGGCACCGCCACGCTACTGGCAGGCGACAGCGCCGCCAGCAGTCAGCCGATCGCCGACAAACCAAAGATTATTTTATCCAGCTTCACCGTGAAATATGGCAGCTGCGCGGTAACGTCGAATCAGTCGGCGATCAATGTGGACATGGGGAAAGTCAGTAAAGGCGAATTTAGCGGCGTGGGCAGCAAAGCGGGCAGCGAAAAATCGTTTCAGATTCAGATCCTGTGCGAAAACAGCGCCTCGGTAAGAGTCGGCTTCTTCGGCATGGCTGCCGCCGGGGATAAAGATGCGCTGGCGCTGACGCCCCAGGCTGACTCCGCCTCGGGCGTCGGCGTCGCGCTCTCCTACGGTTCCGGCCTGCAGGTTGCCGCTGGCGGACGGGTGCCGCTCAATACGCCTACCGATCAACTGCCCGTGCTGGCGACCCTTAACACACCGAATCAGACCCAGACGCTGGAGTTCAAAGCGCAATATATCCAGACGGAGCCGCAGATTACGGCAGGCAAGGCCGACAGTATGGCGACCTTTAACCTCGTCTATAACTAACGCAGAGTCGCGCCGATAAATGCCCGGCAGCCGGGCAAACCAGCGCGCTTCGCGCCGTCAGCGATTACGCCTTCAGCAGAAACGCGCGCAGCGGCGCGAAATCAGCCTGCATAGCGTGCGACAGCAGCGGCAGGCCGGCGCGGTCCGCCAGCTCCTGCGGCAGCGGCAGCGCCTGGCCGAGAATCGCCTCGACGCTCTCTTTGAATTTCGCCGGATGCGCCGTGCCGAGGAAGAGGCCGAACTCCCCTTCCTGCAGCTGATCGCGCAGCAGACGATAGGCGATAGCCGCATGGGGTTCAGAGATATAGCCGATTTCCGCCAGCTCGCGCATCGTCGCCTCGGTGGTCTCATCGCTCACCGCGCCGTAGGCGAGATCGGTCAGGCGCCAGGTTTTGCGGCGGAACAGCTCCTCTACGCGCGGCCAGTTATTCGGCTGGCTGACGTCCATGGCGTTCGACAGCGTGGCGACCGTGGCGTTCGGCGTCCAGCTGCCGCCCTGCAGGAAGCGCGGTACGGTGTCGTTGGCGTTGGTGGCGGCGATAAAACGCTTAATCGGCAGGCCGAGCGATTTCGCCAGCAGGCCGGCGGTAAGATCGCCGAAGTTGCCGCTCGGCACCGACACCACCAGCTGATTGCGTTTCTCCTGCGGCAGTTGCGCCACCGCTTCGAAGTAGTAGCAGATCTGCGCCAGCAGACGGCTGATATTGATGGAGTTCGCGGAGTTCAGGCCAATCGCCTTTTTCAGCTCTTCATCGTCGAACGCCTGCTTTACCAGCGCCTGACAGGCGTCGAAGTCGCCGTCGATGGCGATGGTTTCGATATTGCCGCCCAGCGTGCAGAACAGCTTCTCCTGCAGCGGGCTGATTTTGCCCTGCGGGTAGAGAATCACCACGCGGACGTTTTCCATGCCGTAAAAGGCGTGCGCCACGGCCGCGCCGGTATCGCCAGAGGTCGCTGTCAGGATAGTGATCTGCTCGTCCGCGCCTGAAACGTAAGAGAGCATCTGCGCCATAAAGCGGCCGCCGAAATCTTTAAACGCCAGCGTCGGGCCGTGGAACAGCTCCAGACAGGAGATATCGTCGCTGACTTTCGCCACCGGCGCGGGAAACGCAAAGGCGGTTTTAACGCGTTCGGCCAGCTGATGCGGCGCGATTTCGTCGCCGATATAGGCAGAAAGAATTTTGCTGCTGCGGCTGACGAAATCCATCTCCAGCATCGCGTCGATGTCGGTCAGCTCGAATTCCGGCAGTTCAAGCGGGAAGAACAGCCCCTGTTGCGATCCCAGGCCCTGTTTTACCGCCTGCGAAAAGCTCACCTGCTCGTTATGATCCTTAAGGTTATAGAGTTTCATGCGTTATCCCAGTTTACGTGCGCCAGCCGTATCAAGACGGCAAATATGGACGAAGCCTTCATCATTCTGCAGATAGTGCTGGCGCAGCCAGTCCGCCATCCGCTGCGCCGTTTCCATCTGATTGCAAACGGCGAAAAGTGTCGGGCCGGAACCCGAAATGCCGCACGCCAGCGCGCCGATGTCGACGGCGGCCTGCCGCGCCTCGGCAAAGCCCGGCAGCAGTTTGGTGCGATAAGGTTCGGCGATTACATCCTGCATCAGTTTAGCGGCCAGCAGCGGCTGACCGCTATGACAGGCGTGAATAAAGCCCGCCAGCAGGCGGCCGTGTTTGATCACATCCTCTTTGCGATACTGCGCGGGCAGAATGGCGCGCGCTTCGGCGGTGGAGACTTTAATGCCCGGATAGGCCATCACCCACAGCCAGTCGTCAAAGCCCGGCACCGCCTGACTAATGATGCCGTTCTCTTCCAGCATCAGCTGGATGCCGCCGAGAAAGCACGGCGCGACGTTGTCATAGTGCACGCTGCCGGAAATGCGTCCTTCCAGCTCGCCCATCAGCGTCAGCAGCTGAGTGTCGCTGAGCGGCTTGCCGCAAAATTCGTTCATCGCCATTAAGCCAGCCACCACAGAACAGGCGCTGGAGCCGAGGCCGGAGCCGATCGGCATATTTTTCTCCAGCGTCATCGCCACCGGCACCTCTTCGCCGATCGCTTCGCAAAAGCGCTGCCAGCACTGATAGACGATATTCTCTTTGGGATCGTCCGGCAGCTTGCTGACAAAGCGTCCGCTGTTCTGCAATGAAAAGCGCGGCGCCGCTTCTACCGTGACGCAGTCGCCCAGCAGTGCGCCGTCCACCGGCGACACCGCCGCGCCCAGCACGTCGAAGCCGACGCTGACGTTGCCAATCGAGGCCGGTGCGTAAATTTTTACCATCATCAAACTCCCAACTTCCACGACAGGGTGCGCAGCAGATCGGCGAAGACGCCCGCCGCCGTCACATCATTTCCCGCGCCGTATCCGCGCAGCACCAGCGGGATCGGCTGATAATAACGGCTGTAAAACGCCAGGGCGTTCTCGCCGTTTTTCACTTTATAGAGCGGATCGTTGCTGTCGACCGCGTCGATCTTCACTTTGCAGACGCCGCCCTCTTCGATCGCGCCGACGAAGCGTAACACTTTTCCTTCGTCACGCGCGGCGGCGACGCGCGCGGCGAAAGCACTGTCCAGCTCCGGCAGGCGCTGCATAAAGGTTTCGACATCGGCGATCTCGTTCAGGCTGGCGGGCAGCAGCGGCTCGATCTCGATATCGCTCAGCTCCAGCTTATGGCCCGCTTCGCGCGCCAGGATCAGCAGCTTGCGCGCCACGTCCATGCCAGAGAGGTCGTCGCGCGGATCGGGCTCGGTAAAGCCCATCTCGCGCGCCAGCTTCGTCGCTGCAGAGAGCGACACGCCCTCGTCCAGCTTGCCGAAAATAAAGGAGAGCGAACCAGAAAGGATACCGGAAAACTTAATCAGCTCATCGCCGGCGTTTAACAGATTTTGCAGGTTTTCAATCACCGGCAGTCCCGCGCCGACGTTAGTGTCGTAGAGGAATTTGCGACGCGATTTCGCAGCGGCGGCGCGCATCTGCTGGTAATAGTTCCAGGAAGAGGTGTTGGCCTTTTTGTTCGGCGTTACCACGTGGAAACCGTCGCCGAGGAAATCGGCATAGAGATCGGCCACCGCCTGGCTGGAGGTGCAGTCGACGATTACCGGGTTAAGCAGGTGATACTCTTTTACCAGTCGTGTCAGGCGGTCAGGATTAAACGGCTCTTTGGCTTCGCTCAGCGCGCCTTTCCAGTCGCTCAGATCGATGCCGTGCACGTTGGTCAGCAGCGCGCGCGAGTTGGCGATGCCGCAGACGCGCAGATCGATATGCTTCTGTTTCAGCCACGCCTGCTGGCGATAGAGCTGATCCAGCAGCGCGCCGCCGACGCCGCCGACGCCCACCACAAAGACTTCAATCACCTGATCGGTGGCGAACAGCATCTGGTGCACCACGCGCACGCCGGTAGTGGCGTCATCGTTGCTCACCACTACCGAGATAGATCGCTCTGACGAGCCCTGCGCGATGGCGACGATATTGATGTTGGCGCGCGCCAGCGCAGAAAAGAATTTAGCGGAGATGCCGCGCAAGGTACGCATCCCGTCGCCGACCACGGAGATCACCGCCAGCTGTTCCATTACCCCCAGCGGATCGAGCAGGCCATCTTTCAGCTCCAGGTAGAACTCCTCTTCCAGCACGCGGCGCGCCCGCGCCTGCTCATTCTGCGGCACGCAGAAGCTGATGCTGTATTCAGAAGAGGACTGGGTAATCAGCACCACCGAAATGCCGGTGCGCGACATGGCGGCGAAGACGCGCGCCGCCATGCCGACCATGCCTTTCATGCCCGGTCCGGAGACGTTGAACATCGCCATGTTATTCAGGTTGGTGATGCCCTTGACCGGGTTCTCGTCCTGCTCCCCTTCGCCGCCGATCAGGGTGCCCGGCGCCTGCGGGTTGGCGGTGTTTTTGATCAGGCACGGGATCTGGAACTGCGCGATAGGCGCGATGGTGCGCGGATGCAGCACTTTCGCGCCGAAATAGGAGAGCTCCATCGCCTCCTGGTAAGACATCGACTTCAGCAGGCGCGCGTCGGGCACCTGACGTGGATCGCAGGTGTAGACGCCATCTACGTCGGTCCAGATTTCACAGCAGTCGGCGCGCAGACAGGCGGCCAGCACCGCGGCGGAGTAGTCCGAGCCGTTACGCCCCAGCACCACCAGTTCGCCCTTCTCGTTGCCAGCGGTAAAGCCGGCCATCAGGATCATATTTTGTGGCGGGATCTGGCTGGCGGCGATGCGGCGCGTCGATTCAGCGATATCGACGGTGGATTCGAGATAGTGGCCGACGGCCAGCAGCTTCTCCACCGGATCGATCACGGTAACGCCGTGGCCGCGCGCCAGCAGCAGCGCCTCCATAATGGCGATGGAGAGCTTCTCGCCGCGGCAGATAATGGCGGCGTTGACGCTGTCGGGACACTGTCCCAGCAGGCTGATGCCGTGCAGCACCTGTTTCAGCTGGGCGAACTCCAGGTCGACGCGGGTTTTCTGCCCGTCATAGTCGAAGCCCGGCTGCTGCTGCGCCAGCCCCTGCAGCAGTTCGTCGAAAATACGCTCGGCGTCGCTGATGTTGGGCAACGCGTCCTGGCCGCTGATGGTCTTCTCGATCATCGCCACCAGATGGTTGGTAATTTTCGCAGGTGCAGAGAGTACGGTGGCAACCTGTCCCTGCTGCGCATTACTTTCCAGAATGTCAGCGACGCGAAGAAAACGTTCCGCGTTCGCTACCGAGGTCCCACCGAATTTCAGCACTCGCATGTTAAAGCTCTCCTGAATTTTTGCCGAAAAAAAAGCCCGCACTGTTCAGGTGCGGGCTTTTTTCTGTTTTTCCTGTATGCGTCAGCCCGCACCCTTACCTGTGGTAATGGTGGTTGTAATAATGGTGATGTTCAGGCTGGTTGAGTTACGCATTGAGATTTTTTCTGTCTGTCTTTTAGAGTCTGTCTGCCTTCCAGAAGTAAAGCAAAGCGCCGATCAAGTCAACGAATTTGTCCAGCGGCCACTTTTTCGCCGCTGCGCACTGCTGCCTGCCGAGCCGGAAAACGCCTGCAGAATCGTTTGCCTGCTGCGCGCTTTTTGCGATCAGCCGCTGTGAAAGGCGCTTTTTCAGGAAGATTTATCTATAAGTTTTTTTTCTACATCATGCAGGAGACGATGCAGCATGGCGCTGTCGCGCTGCTCCAGCAGGCCGATACGCTGATCGATCCAGTCGGCCATTTTGCGATCGTCGCCGACCTCAAGCGTCTGGAGCAGCCGTTCAAAACGGTGGCGAAGCGCCTCCAGCTGCTGCGCGTCCGCCTGTTGCGCCGCGGGCGGCGCCACGCGATTAAGCGCGGAGAGCTGATAGCAATACACCATGACCGCCTGACCGAGGTTGAGCGAAGGATAATCCTGCGCCATCGGAATGCCGGTCAGCAGATCGACCTGATCCAGCTCTTCATTGGTCAGCCCGCTATCCTCGCGCCCAAAAACCAGCGCCATGCTGTTCACCCACTGACGCTTCTCCAGCAGTTGCGCTTCGACCTGCTGCGGCGTGGCGTAATAGCGAAATTTGGCGCGGCTGCGCGCCGTGGTGGCGACGGAGAAGTCGATATCGGCCAGCGCGTCGCTCAGGGCGTCGAAGGTGCGCAGGTTATCGAGGATCTCACCCGCACCGTGCGCCACGCGACGGGCGGCAGGATCCTGCCAGGCGTCGCTGGCGACGATGCGCAGCTCGTTAAAGCCCATGGTTTTCATCGCCCGCGCCGCTGCGCCAATATTTTCCGCCCGGGCGGGCGAAACCAGAATAAGGGGGAAACGCATGATTATTCCATTTGTGTTTAGAAATCGCGCCGTATAGTAGCACGTGCTGCTGTTAAAGCCGGAATGTCGCAGGTTCAGAAAATAATTTGTTAACGATGTTAAAATCTAATAAACGCCCCTGTCAGCCAGCAAAGCGATCTGAATCGGCAATAACTAAAATTAAACGCTGAAAAATGTTTTTAATCAGACGAATAAGAGAAGGGTTGCTGCAATTATCATTTGCGTATACATAATGTGAATATGTAGCGAAATTGATATTTTTTGTGAGCTAAGCTTGCATTACAAGAGAAGTTTTTCACATAAGTGTTAACGTGCTACAATTGCATTTGATATAAGTCAACGAAGCGTTGTTTTTATGCTTATCGGTTGTTGTTGGTGCTGTTAGGTTGCTGTTAATACGGTTAGGATATGCGCCAAAAGATTCTCTCCTGGGGCAAGCAATATTCATTCTGACTGGCTGAGCTAACACTGTTGTTGACGTTGATAGATGGTGTATCAAGAACATAATTTCGTACAACGGTTAAGCGCCACACACCGCGCTTTTTAGCGAGCCTGAATACCCGCGTACGCCCTGTTTTCGATTTGTTGGCAAATTTTAGGTAGCGAAACATGCAGACCCCACACATTCTTATCGTTGAAGACGAACTGGTCACGCGTAACACCCTCAAGAGCATTTTTGAGGCGGAAGGTTATGTCGTGTATGAGGCAACCGACGGCGCTGAAATGCATCAGGTATTGACCGACAACGACGTCAACCTGGTAATCATGGATATCAACCTGCCAGGTAAAAACGGCTTGTTGCTGGCGCGCGAGCTGCGCGAGCAGGCAAACGTGGCGCTGATGTTCCTGACCGGTCGTGATAATGAAGTGGACAAAATCCTTGGTCTGGAGATCGGCGCGGATGACTACATCACCAAACCTTTCAACCCACGTGAGCTGACCATCCGCGCGCGCAATCTGCTGTCGCGCACCATGAATCTGGCGATGCCGAGCGAAGAGCGCCGTCAGGTGGAAAGCTATAAGTTCAACGGCTGGGAGCTGGATATCAACAGCCGCTCGCTGATCAGCCCGAACGGCGAACAGTATAAGCTGCCGCGCAGCGAGTTCCGCGCCATGCTGCACTTCTGCGAGAACCCGGGCAAAATTCAGACCCGCGCCGATCTGCTGAAGAAAATGACCGGCCGCGAGCTGAAGCCGCACGATCGCACCGTTGACGTCACCATTCGTCGCATTCGTAAGCACTTTGAATCTACGCCGGACACGCCGGAAATCATCGCCACTATTCACGGCGAAGGCTACCGCTTCTGCGGCGACCTGCAGGAATAATTGACGACACCCTGTCATTCCTGCCAGACGGCTGAGAGGGTTAACAAGCAGGTGAGACGGATCGAAGAGCAAGAAAAAACGCCCCGAAGGGCGTTTTTTTTATTCCCGCCACGGCATAATCGGCACCGCGCTCAGCGCATTTTTCGGCGAGCCCTCCACGACCCTGTCGGAATAGCTCAGGTAGATCAGCGCATGGCGCTTCTGATCGAAGAAACGCACCACCTGCAGCTTTTTAAACACCAGCGAGGTCCGCTTTTTGAATACTACCTCGCCCTGCGCCTTGCCCTGCGCGATGGCGTCGCTCAGCTCAACTGGCCCAACCTGCTGGCAGGAGATCGCCGCATCGGCGGTATCCTCAGCCAGTCCCAGGCCGCCCTTGATGCCGCCGGTTTTCGCCCGACTGATATAACAGGTTACATTTTTTACATCTGGATCGTCGAACGCCTCTACCACGATCTTATGATCGGGCCCAAACATCTTGAATACCGTATCTACCGAGCCGATCTCTTCGGCCAGAACCGGCGACGCCAGCAGCAGCGTGGCGAATGAAGCAGCGAAAAAGCGAGATATTGTCATAGCGTTACCATTGCAAACCTAATAGACGAGCATGTAATGTACTGGCAATTGTCCGCGTTGACCAAACCAGAACCGGTTTTATCCCACATTGACATGGCACAATCTCCCAACAAAACGGCCCACGCCTGATGTGCAATTAGTGCTATTATTCGGCGACTGCGTTAGTCGCACCCAGAGAGTATGAGGATGTTTTATGGACCAAGCCGGTATCATTCGAGATTTGCTTGTCTGGCTGGAGAGCCATCTGGATCAGCCCCTTTCACTGGACAACGTTGCCCTGAAAGCGGGTTATTCTAAATGGCATTTACAACGGATGTTCAAAGACGTAACGGGCCATGCGATCGGCGCCTATATTCGCGCTCGCCGCCTGTCTAAAGCGGCCGTGGCGCTGCGCCTGACCAGTCGCCCGATTCTGGACATCGCTCTGCAATACCGTTTCGATTCCCAGCAGACCTTTACCCGCGCCTTTAAAAAGCAGTTTAACCAGACGCCCGCGTGGTATCGCCGCTCCTCGGAATGGAATTCGTTCGGCATTCGTCCGCCGATTCGCCTCGACGACAACAGCATGCCGGAGTCGACCTTCGTCACCCTGCCGGAAACCGTGCTGGTCGGGCAAACGCAAACCTATAGCTGCACCCTGGAGCAGATCTCCAGCTACCGCGACGAGATGCGCATCCACTTCTGGAAGCAGTTCCTGCTGGAAACCGACACCGTTCCGCCGGTGCTTTACGGCCTGCATCAGGTGCGCGCCAGCCAGGAGAAGGATGACGAGCAGGAGATTCTTTACACCACCGCCGTGCCGTCCGATCAGGCGGTTAACCTGCACTCCGGCCAGAGCGTGCTATTAGAAGCGGGCGACTACGTGCAGTTCACCTATAACGGCCCGCGCAACGAGCTGCAGGAATTTATCCTGCTGCTCTACGGCACCTGCATGCCGACGCTCGGCCTGACGCGCCGTCAGGGTCAGGATATCGAACGCTTCTACACCCATGGCGGCAAGAAGCGCCCCGAGCCGCCGAAAGAGATCCGCTGCGAGTATCTCATCCCGATTCGCCGCCAGCAGGCGAGCTGACCGTTAAGATGCCGTCATTACGACGGCATTTTTTTAGCGCTGCAGCTCATCCAGCGCGGGCGCGTCAAGATGTGAAATATCACCCGCCGTTTCGACCACCCAGCCTTCCGCCAGCCAGGCGCTCTGCTGGTGATCGACGCGCGAGATCGAGCAGTTGCGCAGGCGCAGACGGCGCTCCGCATGGGCCGGCAGGCCAAGAATGGTGCTGATCAGCACGCCGAGCGCCATACCGTGACTCACCAGCAGCGGTCGGCTGCCGGCGGGCAGCGCCAGACAGGCGTTCAGCGCCTCGTGCATGCGCGCCGCCATCTCCGCCATCGATTCACCCTGCGGAATGCGCCCGTCTACGGTGCCGTCCACCAGCGCGCTGCGCCAGCGCTCTTCCTCTTCGGTTAGCCCGTCCAGCGGACGCTTCTCCAGCACGCCCATATTCAGCTCGCGCAGGCGCGGCTCCAGCGTCACCGTACAGCCGCAGGCGTCGGCGATGATCTCGGCGGTACGCTGCGTACGGCCCAGATCGCTGGCGATAACATGAGTAATGCCAAGATGTTTTACGCGCTCGCCCACCTGGTGGGCCTGTTGCTCTCCTTTCTCCGTCAGCGGACTGTCGGATTGTCCCTGAATGCGGCGCTGCGCATTCCATACCGTTTCACCGTGACGAACAAGATAGACCTGTAGCATGCTGAGTTTCCGTTATACTGCGACAAATTTGCCTAAGGGGTTCAATAGATTATGTACCAGGTTATCGCAGCCACCATCAATCCGGCAAAAATTCGCGCAATCTCTCAGGCGTTCAACGACGTTTTCGGCGAAGGATCCTGCCATATTCGCGGGGTCGAGGTCGATAGCGGCGTCGCGGCGCAGCCCCTGAGCGATGCGGAAACGCGAACCGGCGCACGCCAGCGCGTCGCCAATGCGCGCCAGGTCGCGCCGGAAGCGGATTTTTGGGTGGCAATTGAGGCCGGTATTGAAGCGGATTGCGCCTTCGCCTGGATGGTGGTCGAGAACGCCGATCGGCGCGGCGAGTCGCGTTCCGCCAGCTTTACGCTGCCGCCGGTGGTGATGGCGGGACTACATGCCGGACGCGAGCTGGGCGACGAGATGGCGCGGCTGACCGGCGTGGAAAATATTAAACACAAAGGCGGCGCTATCGGCGCCTTTACGCACGGTCTGCTGACGCGCTCCAGCGTCTATCACCAGGCGCTTATCCTGGCGCTCTGCCCTTTTACTCATCCGCTTTATCAGCGCTGAGGTCGCCGCGTCCCAGCTGCGTCTCCAGCCAGCGCCGCAGTTCAGGCGGCGCCTCTTTCAGGCTGTTCGAGCCGCGCGTAATGGTGGCGATGCCAACGCCCAGTTCGTTTTTCAGCTCGCGCTGGCTCATCGCGCCGTTCATCAGCTCTTCGACGATGCGCAGGCGCGTGCCGAGCGCTTCGCGCTCGTCCGGCGTCAGCATCAGCTGCAGCAAAGGCAGCGCCACGTCATCGGCGTAAGCCTGCTGCATCAGCGCGGTAAAGCGCCGCCAGTTATCTTCAGAAAGGGAATGTTGCGCCGACCGGGCGGGAGATTGCGTCATCAAACAGGCTTCCGTACTCACTAACGAGTACGGAAGCATAGCACGCTAGTAGCGGCGGTTCCACTCGCTGTCCGACAGCACCTTATCCGGCTCGCCCATAAAGTGGCGATAGTAGGCGTCGTAGGCCAGCACGTTTTTCACGTAGCCGCGCGTTTCCGAGAAGGGAATGGTCTCGATAAAGGCGACCGCATCAAGATTGCCCGCGCTGACGTTCTGCCAGCTGCGTACGCGTCCCGGTCCCGCATTGTAGGCCGCCGAGGCGAAAATGCGGTTCTGCCCGAACTGCTGATAGACATACTCCAGATACTGGGTGCCGATCTGAATATTGGTCTGCGGATCGAGCAGCTGGTTGCTGTTCATATAGCCGGGAATGTTATACATCTTCACGGTATGAGCCGCCGTCGCCGGCATCACCTGCATCAGGCCGCTGGCGCCGACCGGCGAACGCGCTTTCGGGTTCCAGGCGCTCTCCTGGCGCGAGATCGCCATGGCGTAGCTCGGCGCGATGCCTTTGTCGCGGGTATTGCTCTTATAGAAGCTCTCCCACGCCAGCGGGAAGCGCTCTTTCAGGCTGTCCCACATTTTCGCCGTGATGGTCGCCTGCACGCTGAGATCCCACCAGTCCTGCTCGTTGGCGTAGCGCGCCAGCATCTGCTGCTGCGTATGGTTTTTGCTGGCGATAAGGTTGGCCCACTCGCTGCGCGCCAGGTTATCCAGCCCCCAGTACATCAGCTCGCGCACGCGCGCCAGCTCCGGCCCCTGCACCGTCGCGCTGTCGGGCTTCGGCGCCTCGTCGATCTGCAGCGGATATTTCACGCCCAGCCGCTGCGCCGCCACCATCGGGTAGAAGCCGCGCGCCTGCATCAGCTTATGCAGGATCTCGTCCGCCTCCTCTTTACGCCCCTGCGAATAGAGCAGATCGGCCTGCCAGTACTGCCATTCGTCTTTTTCTTTAGCCTCGAGCGGCAGACGCGCGATCCAAGTATTCAGGCCGCGGCGATCGTTCTGCGACAGCGCCAGGCGCACGCGGCGTTCGATCAGCGCCGTCGACTGGCTGTTCATCACCACGGCATCGCGCCAGCGCGCCTGCTCCGAGGTTAAATCGCTGCCCATCATGCGCCAGACCACGATCTCTTTCAGCGCCTGCTCGTCATCCGCTTCCATCTTCTGGCCGCGCACCAGCAGCGGGATCATGCTGCGCGCATTTTCCATATCGGCGCGCGCGACGCGGGTAAAGGCGTAAATCGTCGCCTGGCGGGTAAAGTCGGTCGGCCCGACGCTCTGCGCGAAGTTCACCACCGTCTGCGGATCGTTCTGCAAGGCGAGCACGCCAGTGGCGATGGTCTGGTAATCTTCCGGCAGGCTTTTCGCCAGGAAGCTCACCAGGCTGTCGTTGCCCGCCTTCATCGCGAGGCGAATGCGTTCCAGCACGGTAATCGGCGACATCTGGCCAGAGGATTGCCAGACGGAGAAGAGGCGATCGCAGTCGTTCGGTAGCGCGGTGCCGCGCAGCCAGATCGCCTTCGCGCCCTCAAAGGCCTGCTGCTGCGCGCCCGTCGCCCATTTGGCGTAGAGCCAGTTGCAGCGCGCCTGTACCGGCGTCGGCGCTTCCGGGCTGAAGCTCAGAATGCCCTGCCAGTCCTGGCGGTGCGCCAGCACGTTGACGAAGCGGGTTTTCAGCGAGCGCGCCGGCGGCAGCGTCGGATATTGCTGGATAAAGTTGTTAACGGCGAGCGGCGTTTCCTGATCGAGATCCTGCGCCAGCAGGCGGTACTGCAGGTAAGGGTATAACGGATAATCCCGCAGCGTCGGCAGCAGCTGCTCGACCGTCGCCATCTGATTGCTGTCCCACGCTTGTTTGATCTGTTGATAACGTTCCCGCTGCTGATCCAGCGAGTCTGCCCACGCGCTGCTGGCCGCTCCGGCCAGACAGATCCCTATCATCCAGTTACGCCACTTCTCCACGAAAATCTCCTCTGTTGCTGCTCTCCGGCTGCGTGCCAGGCATTCTTCATGCTAACCAGGGGAACCGGCTCTTGCCATGTTCTTCACAAAATTTACGCAGCGCGCCGCACAGGTCGGCTAAAAGCGGGTTGCTGGCCGGCGCGCGACAATGACATTCTGTTAAAAACTCGTGTAAAAAAAGGCGGGCATGGCGGCGTTTGCGGGGCGATCTGATTACGGGTAAGATTGATCGCCTGCCGGCCTGGGCGCGCAACGCATTAAAATTGCGGCAATTATCGCGGTTAACCGGATGCGCCCTCTCTTCCACGGCGCATCACTTTCGGCTATCAACCACAACAGAGACCTCTATGGAAACCCGGCGCGACGAACGCATTCAGAAACTGACCCTGGCGCTAAAACGCACCGACAAGCTGCATCTGAAAGATGCCGCGCAGCTTTTAGGCGTTTCGGAGATGACCATTCGACGCGATCTGAGCGAACCGGCATCGACCGTGGTGCTGCTGGGCGGCTATATCGTCAGCGATCCGAAAAACCATGGCGGCCACTATTTCGTTTCGGATCAGCATGGTCAGAACGCGGCGAAAAAGCAGCGCCTGGCGCAGGCCGCCGCCAGCCTGATCGACGAGAATGACACGGTGTTTTTCGACTGCGGCACCACCATTCCCTATATCGTCGACGCCCTGCCTGAGGATCTGCCCTTTACCGCTATCTGCTGCGCCATGAATACTTTTCTCGCGCTTAAAGAGAAACCGGCCTGCAACGTGATTCTGAGCGGCGGCGAGTTCCACGCCGACAACGCCCTGTTCACGCCGATCGGCGCGCACTCGATTCTTGACGACCTCTGCCCGACGCTGGCGTTCATTTCGGCGGCCGGCATCGACATTGAGCAGGGCGCGACCTGCTACAACCTCAACGAGCTGGCGATGAAACATCACGCCATGCTGCGCGCGCGCCAGCGTATCCTGGTGGCAGACAGCAGCAAATTCGGCAAGGTGCTGCCCGCACGCATCGGCGAGCTGCACCGCTTTGACCTGCTGGTCAGCGACAGCGCGCCGGACAGCGCGCTGGCGGCGTGGCTGGCGCAGCAGCCGCTGCCGCTGCGTCTGCCCGAGTCGGTCTGACCCCGCCTTTTCTCTTTACGCGTAACAACACGGCGCGCCCGGAATTATCCCGGCGCGCGGCTGGGATTAGCCAGGCAAAAAGGCTAAACTTCGTCACTAATTCACCCACCAGAATCAGAGGCTCATTACAACGTGGCTCAATTCGTCTATAGCATGCATCGCGTCGGCAAAGTGGTTCCGCCGAAGCGTCATATTCTAAAGAACATCTCCCTCAGCTTTTTCCCGGGCGCGAAAATCGGCGTGCTCGGCCTGAACGGCGCGGGTAAATCCACGCTGCTGCGCATCATGGCGGGCATCGATAAAGATATCGAAGGGGAAGCGCGTCCACAGCCGGGCATCAAAGTGGGTTATCTGCCGCAGGAGCCGCAGCTTAACCCGGAACAGACGGTACGCGAATCTATCGAAGAAGCGGTCTCCGAAGTGGTCGGCGCGCTGAAGCGTCTGGATGAGGTTTACGCGCTCTACGCCGAGCCGGACGCCGACTTCGACAAGCTGGCGGCCGAACAGGGTCGTCTGGAAGAGGTTATTCAGGCGCACGACGGCCATAACCTGGAAACGCAGCTGGAGCGCGCCGCCGATGCGATGCGCCTGCCGGACTGGGATGCCAAAATCGGCAACCTTTCCGGCGGCGAACGTCGCCGCGTGGCGATGTGCCGCCTGCTGCTGGAAAAACCGGATATGCTGCTGCTGGACGAACCGACCAACCACCTGGACGCCGAGTCCGTGGCCTGGCTGGAGCGCTTCCTGCACGAGTTCGAAGGCACCGTCGTGGCGATTACCCACGACCGTTACTTCCTCGACAACGTTGCCGGCTGGATCCTTGAGCTGGACCGCGGCGAAGGCATTCCGTGGGAAGGCAACTACTCCTCCTGGCTGGAGCAGAAAGATCAGCGTCTGGCGCAGGAAGCCTCTGCTGAAGCCGCCCGTCGCAAATCGATCGAGAAAGAGCTGGAATGGGTGCGTCAGGGTACGAAGGGCCGCCAGTCTAAAGGCAAGGCGCGTCTGGCTCGCTTTGAAGAGCTGAACAGCACCGAATACCAGAAACGTAACGAGACCAGCGAACTCTTTATTCCGCCGGGTCCTCGTCTGGGCGACAAAGTGGTCGAGGTGAAAAACCTGACCAAATCCTACGGCGACCGCGTGCTGATCGACGATCTCTCTTTCTCGGTGCCGAAAGGCGCTATCGTCGGCATTATCGGTCCGAACGGCGCGGGTAAATCGACCCTGTTCCGCATGATGACCGGTCAGGAGCAGCCCGATGCCGGCAGCATCGAGCTGGGCGAAACCGTCAAGCTGGCGTCGGTCGATCAGTTCCGCGACGCGATGGATAACTCTAAAACCGTGTGGGAAGAGGTTTCTGGCGGACTGGACACCATGCGTATCGGCACCTTCGAGATGCCGAGCCGCGCCTACGTCGGCCGCTTTAACTTCAAAGGCACCGACCAGGGCAAACGCGTCGGCGAACTCTCCGGCGGCGAGCGCGGTCGTCTGCACCTGGCGAAACTGCTGCAGGTTGGCGGCAACCTGCTGCTGCTTGACGAACCGACCAACGACCTGGATATCGAGACCCTGCGCGCGCTGGAAAACGCCCTGCTGGAGTTCCCGGGCTGCGCCATGGTGATCTCGCACGACCGCTGGTTCCTCGACCGCATCGCTACCCATATCCTCGACTATCAGGATGAGGGCAAGGTGGAGTTCTTCGAAGGCAACTTCAGCGAGTACGAAGAGTATAAGAAACGCACCCTCGGCGCGGATGCGCTGGAGCCGAAGCGTATTAAATACAAGCGTATTACCAAGTAATTAAAAAGGCGGCAGCGATGCCGCCTTTTCTCTTTTTGTGACTGCCTGCGCCTTTTCCTGTCGCTTCGCCCAATTCTTCCCGCTATTGCGCCTTTAACCCTGGGCTGTTGCCTGATGCCGCGTTAACACCCGCTTTTTATACTCGCTGATGATCTGACCCGATCCACCTTACCGTTCCGGCAGGCTCTGATAATAATTCGCGCCGGAGGTCATCTTACGAGGTCTATGGCATGAAAATAGCTTCAATCGACGTCACGCGTATCGCCATCCCGTTTGACGCGCAGCGACGCGCGCCCGAACACCAGGAAACCACCTTTAATGCCGCCTCCTCTTCGCTGCGCCGCATGGAAACGCTGCTGGTTAAAATCACCTGCGACAACGGCCTGTGCGGCTGGGGCGAAGCCTTCGGCCATCTGGCCAATCCCGTCACAGAACAGGCGATTTGCACGCTGGTGGCGCCTGCCTTTATCGGCAAACCGCTGCCGGATTCGCCAGACGCCATCGCCGCCCTGATGCAGCAGGCGGAAAAAGCGCTGCACGCCTTTGGCCGCAGCGGTCCGGTCCGCTACGCCCTCTCAGCGGTGGATATCGCCCTGTGGGACGCGCTCGGGCAGCGACAACAAAAGCCGCTCTGGCAGCTGCTCGGCGCCGCGCGGCAGCGCATTGAGCGCTACGCCAGCCTGGTAAGCTACGACAATCAGCCCGCCGCCGTCGCCGCGCAGGTAAAACGCGCCTGGGATGAAGGCTTTACCACGCTCAAGCTGCACGAAACCACCTTCGACGCCATCCAGGCCGCGTGCGCCGCGCTGCCGGCGCAGGCGGAACTGCTGGTCGACGTCAACTGCCCCTGGACGCGTGAAGAGGCCGCCCAGCAGGCGCATGAGCTGCGTTCGCTCCAGCTTGGCTGGCTGGAAGAGCCGATCTGGCCGCCCGACGACTATCAGGGTCTGGCGCAGCTCAAGCGCGTCGGCGTGCCGCTGGCGGCGGGCGAAAACGTCGACGGCGACTGGGGCTTTATGCATCTGCTGGAAAACGGCGCGGTGGATGTGGCGCAGCCCAGCGTGGCGAAAGTGGGCGGCATCAGCGCGGCGCTGCGCGTGTTCACCGCCGCGCAGCAGTACCGCGTGCGCGTGGTGCCCCACTGTTTCTATTACGGCGCCGGCCTGCTGGCGACCGCGCATCTGGTCGCGCTGCTGCCCGACGATATAAAGCTGGAAACGCCCTGGATCGATTTCGAAGCGCGCCTCTACCCCGATCTGCCGCGCGACGTCGCCTTTACCCTCTCCTCGCGCCCCGGCCTGGGCTATGCGCCGGATGAAGAGGTATTGCGCCACTACCGTCTCTCGCTGAGTCAGATTACCGATAAAGGAGTGCGCCGCTATGCGTAAAAACTATCGCGTGGTGATCGCGCTGCTGCTCTTCTTCGCCGGCATGCTGAACTATCTCGACCGCGCCGCGCTCTCGGTGATGGCGCCGCTGATTAAAAGCGATCTCCATATCAACGACGCGGAGATGGGCATCCTGTTTAGCTGCTTTTTTATCGGCTACTGCGCCTTCTGCTTTCTCGGCGGCTGGGCAGCGGACCGCTTCGGCCCGCGCCGCGTCTACGCCTGGGCGGCGGGCGTCTGGTCGCTGTTTTGCGGCGCCACCGCGCTGGTCACGGGCTTTACCCATCTGCTGATCGTACGCATGCTGTTCGGCATCGGCGAAGGGCCGATGGGCACCACCACCAATAAATCGATCGCCAACTGGTTTCCGAAAAAAGAGACGGGACGCGCCGTCGGCTTTACCAACGCCGGGCAGCCGCTCGGGGCGGCGATCGCGGCGCCGGTTGTCGGGCTGGTGGGGCTACATTACGGCTGGCGCATCGCCTTTGTCGTTATCGCCTTGCTCGGCTTTGTCTGGGTGGCCTGCTGGCTCTGGCTGTTCCGCGATAAGCCGGAAGATCATCCGCGTGTCGGCCCGGCCGAGCGCGAGCTGATCAGCCGTCAGCGCCCGGCAACCCAAGCCGCCGCCGCGCCGCAGCAGGATCGCCATTCCCTGTGGCGCTACGTCTTTTCGCTGCCGGTGCTGGGCGTGGCGAGCGCCTTTTTCTGTTTTAACTATATCCAGTATTTCTTTCTCTCCTGGCTGCCTAGCTATCTCACCGACTTCCAGCATCTGGATATCAAAAGCATGAGCATTATCGGCGTGCTGCCCTGGCTGGGCGCGACGGCGGGCTTTCTCGGCGGCGGCATCGTTTCCGATATGCTGTTCCGCCGCACGCAAAACTTTTTGCTGTCGCGCAAGCTGGTGATCTTCGTCGGCCTGGCGGTGGCGGCGCTCTGCGTGCTGCTCACCGCCTGGAGCCGGGATGTGGTGAGCGCGGTGACGCTGATTACGCTGGCCAGCGTGTTCGCCTATATGACGCCGCAGGCGTGCTGGTCGCTGCTGCAGGATATCGTTCCGGCGGGACGCATCGGCACCGCGGGCGGCTTTGTTCATCTGCTGGCTAATCTGGCGGGGATTCTGTCGCCGGGCATTACCGGCTTTTTGATTCAGTATGGCGGCGGCTACCATACGGCGTTTCTGCTGGCGAGCGCGCTGGCGGTGGCGGGCATGCTGCTGCTGGCGCTACTGGTGCGGCAAAAAGGGGTCAATACGCTGCGCGCGCTGGCGGCGAACTGAAACAACAGCGGGGGCGAGGCCCCCGCTTTCAGGCAGGATTCTTGCCGTCCATCATCGCTTTTACCAGTTCGATACAGCGCAGGAAACGCGTGTCGTAATCGTCCTCGCGCACGTGCACAAAGTCGACGTTGTTCTCCCGCAGCATGGTGACCAGCATTGACTGGAACTCGCGGCGATCCACCGAGCTGCCCAGGCTGCGCAGGCCGTCCGCCACCCAGGGCACGTTATTCTCCAGCAGGATCACCAGGTCGAAGCGATATTCGTCGATCAGCGCCTGCACGAAGGGATGCTCCCGGCCTTCATACTTCAGGCAGAACGCCTGGGTGGTGATGAAATCGGTGTCGATAAAGGCGACTTTGTTGGCGTACTTCACCGCAAAGTCGATGTACTGCGCCTGACCGAGGGCGATCTTGTCGTAGTCGGAATATTGCAGCGCCATCTCGTCGCCGCCAAGGTGAGAGAAGACGTAGTCGCGGCCATACTCCCAGGCGCTGGTGGTGTTGAAAATGTTGGCCAGCTTATTGACCAGCGTCGATTTGCCGCTGGATTCGCCGCCGAGCACGGCGACGGTGCGCACGAAAAAGGGCTTAACCTCGGTCGGAATATATTCCCAGTAGCGAAAGGGATCCTGACGGATCTGCGCGCCGCTAATATTCATAAAGGATCGCGCCGGATCAACCAGCACGGTGCGCACGCCCAGATGCTGCTGATACATCTCTGCATCCGCGGTCTCGCTGGTGTAGATGCAGTCGGGCGCGATGCCCTGATCGCTAAGAAAGGTTTTTACCCCTTCGCTCCAGACATCCCAGCCGTGCGGATAGGGCTCGATGCCCTCTTCGTTGAACGAGTGAATGCGGATATTTTTTTGATACTTGAAGGTTTGCAGCAGCCAGCGCAGCCGATCGCTGACGGTCGGCTGCTGCGACATGGCGCTGTTCTCGAACAGTTCGCGATCGCGCGGCTCGTCGTGCCCCATAATGATATGCAGCTCGTCGACCTGGCTGCAGGCGCGCTGGATAAGGTAAATATGGCCGGTGTGCAGCGGATAGAACTTGCCGAACACCACGCCGACGGTTTTATCGCGGCGCGGAAACTCCAGACCCAGAAAGCGATGCAGCGCTTCCAGCTTTTGCGCGCTCGGGCTTTTGATTTTGGCGTTGAGCAGCTGGCTCAGATAGCCCTTGGTCATCCCGCTGGCGTCGGCCACCTGCTGCAGGGTATGCCCCTGCTGGCGAATGGCGGTTTTCAGATAGTCGAACGACGTCATGCTGCCTCCTGCATGGATTGAAGTTGCCTGCGAGTTTACCCGCTCAGCCTTTAAAGCTCATCCAGTATCGCCAGCGCGTCCGCCAGTTTTTTCGCGCTGTAAACCTTCATGCCGTCGACCGCTTTTTTCGGCGCGTTGCCGGCCGGCACGATGGCGCGCTTAAAGCCGTGCTTGGCCGCTTCAGAGATACGCTCCTGCCCGCTCGGCACCGGACGGATCTCGCCCGCCAGCCCGACTTCGCCGAAGATCACCAGATCCTGCGGCAGCGGACGGTCGCGCAGGCTCGACACCATCGCCAGCAGCAGCGCCAGATCGGCGCTGGTCTCGGTCACCTTCACGCCGCCGACCACGTTGACGAAAACATCCTGGTCGGCCATCTGCAGGCCGCCGTGGCGATGCAGCACCGCCAGCAGGATTGCTAACCTGTTCTGCTCGAGTCCCACCGCGACGCGGCGCGGATTGCCCATCATCGAGTGATCCACCAGCGCCTGGATCTCCACCAGCAGCGGACGGGTGCCTTCCCATACCACCATGACGGAGCTGCCGGAGGTCACCTCGTCGCCGCGCGACAGGAAGATCGCCGACGGATTGCTGACTTCGCGCATCCCCTGCTCGGTCATGGCGAATACGCCCAGTTCGTTAACCGCGCCGAAGCGGTTTTTATGGCTGCGCAGCGTGCGGAAGCGCGAGTCGGCGTCGCCGTCCAGCAGCACCGAACAGTCGATGCAGTGCTCCAGCACTTTCGGACCCGCCAGCGAGCCATCTTTGGTGACGTGGCCGACCATCACGATCGCCACGCCGCGCGTTTTGGCGAAGCGCGTCAGATAGGCGGCGGTTTCGCGCACCTGCGCCACGCTGCCCGGCGACGACTGAATATCCGCCATGTGCATCACCTGGATAGAGTCGATCACCATCAGCTTCGGCTCTTCCTGCTCGGCGATCTGGCAGATCTGCTCGATGCTGGTTTCCGACAGCATGTTGAGGTTTTCGCTCGGCAGGCCGAGACGGTGCGCGCGCATCGCCACCTGCTGCAGCGACTCTTCGCCGGTGACGTAGAGGGTTTTCATCTCCTGCGCCAGGCGACACATCACCTGCAGCAGCAGCGTCGATTTCCCCGCGCCGGGATTGCCGCCGATCAGGATGGCGCTGCCCGGCACCACGCCGCCGCCCAGCACGCGGTCGAACTCTTTGAAGCCGGTGGAGAAGCGCGGCAGCGCCTCCAGGCTGATTTCCGACAGCTTCTGCACCCGGCTGACGCCCGCGCTACCGGCGTAGCCGCTCAGGCGCTCATTGCGCGCCGCCGCTGGCGACGCCGCAATACGCACTTCGGTGATGGTGTTCCAGGCGTGGCAGGCGCTGCATTGCCCCTGCCAGCGCGGATAGTCTGCGCCGCATTCGTTACAAACGAAGGCGCGTTTTGCCGCTTTGGCCAAATCAGTACCTCTAACGCTCTTCGTGAATCAAGCTACCGCTGAGGATGCAAAATACGCCCATCAGATCGGCGTGACGGATAGTCACCTGCGTCTGCTCATTCACTTTGGGTTTAGCATGATAAGCGATACCCAGCGCCGCAGCCTTAATCATCGGCAGGTCGTTGGCGCCGTCGCCGATGGCGACGGTTTGCTCCGGCGCGATGTCGAAACGCTGCGCCAGCTTCTTCAGGGTATCCGCTTTGTATTGCGCGCCGACAATCTGTCCCAGCACTTCGCCGGTCAGCCTGCCGTCGCGCATTTCGAGTTCGTTGGCGGCGACGTGCGCCAGATGCAGCCTGTCGCGCAGGTATTCCGCGAAATAGGTAAAGCCGCCGGAGGCGATCGCTACCTGCCAGCCCAGCGCCTGCAGCTTCTGCACCAGCTCGGTCAGACCCGGCATCAGCGGCAATTCGTCGCGCACCTGCTTCAGAATATTGGCGTCGGCGCCTTTCAGCGTCGCCACGCGCTGGCGCAGGCTGGCGGCGAAGTCCAGCTCGCCGCGCATCGCGCGCTCGGTCACTTCCGCCACCAGCTCGCCGCTGCCCGCCAGTTTGGCGATCTCGTCGATGCACTCGATCTGAATCGCCGTGGAGTCCATGTCCATCACTAGCAGGCCCGGGGTTTTCAGATGCGGGATCTTGCCGAGCGGCGCGACGTCGAGACCGTTCTCGTGCGCCAGCTTCGCGGCGCGCGGCGTCAGCGAACCGGCCAGACGCACCACCTGATACTCGTCGACGCGCCAGGCGCTGACGATTACCATCGCCGCGCCTAACTGATGCTGATAATCGGTAAGCTGTTGTTTAGTCAGTTTACGACCGTACAGTAGCCAGCCGGTCCGACCGGCACGGTAGTCCAGCGGCATCACTTCGTCGCCGCTAAGGGAAAGGGGTAAACCCGGCCATTCGGAGAGTTCGGCGGGCAGATCGCACCAGGTAAGACGGTTCGGCATCAGAGCTCCTGTAGGGGGACAACAAAACCACGCAAGAGGCTACCTTGTCTGCGCCGCTTCTGGCAACATAATCTCCTGGTTTCTGTTGTGACGTGACACAGGTTATCGATGGCTAAAAGGGCACTGAAATTTCGCTTACATCGCACGGTGATTGTGCTGATCTCGCTGGCGCTGTTAGTCGTTCTGATGCAGGGCGCCTCCTGGTTCAGCCTCGGCCATCAGATGGCGCGCTCCGAGCAGGTCGAAGAGCTGGCGCAGACGCTGACGAAACAGGTCGCCTTTAGCCTGTCGCCGCTGATGGACAACAGCGACGATAACCGCAGCCAGATCGAAGCCATCCTCAATCAGATGACCACCAACAGCCGCATTCTCGACGCCTCGGTTTACGCCGACGACGGCAGCCTGGTGGCGCACAGCGGCGAAAACATCAACGTGCGCGATCGCCTCGCGCTCGACGGCAAGCGCGCCGGCAGCTACTTCAACCATCAGCTGGTGGAGCCGCTCGGCAACAGCGACGGCCCGCTCGGCTTTCTGCGCGTGACGCTGGATACCCATGTGCTGGTCACCGAGTCGCGTCAGGTCGACAACACCACCAATATTCTGCGCCTGATGATGCTGCTGGCGCTGGCCATCGGCATTATTTTGTCGCGCACGCTGCTGCGCGATCGCCGCACCCGCTGGCAGCAGTCGCCGTTTTTGCTGACCGCCAGCACGCCGGTTAAAGAGGATGGCGACGACGAAGGTGAGAAGAAAGAGCAGACGCCTTAAGCCACAGGCACGCCCTGTTTATCGGTTTTCGCCATTTAATATGGGGTCAACCAGAGCGTATTCAAGCAAAAGTGCAAGTCCATTCACGTCGAATGAATAGATTCGTGAATAGATTCGTGAATAGATTTTAAATGAAAAGAAGCCCGCTTTGCGGGCTTCTTAGCTTTAAATCAGCTGCTACGATGAATAGATACTCAGGCGAGCAGCAGCGCCTTTAGCTCGCCCAGCGAGGTCACCGTCCAGGTCGGACGAATCGTCTCTGGCAGCGGTCGCGTGCCGTGATCGATCCAGCAGGTTTTTAAACCGGCGTTCATGCCGCCGAGAATATCGGACTCCGGCGTATCGCCCACCATCAGCACGCGGCTGCGATCCGGGTTGCCCATCTTCTCCAGCGCGTAGTCGAAAATAGCCGCGTCCGGCTTAGGCACGCCGACCTGCTCGGAGATCACCAGCGCCGAAAAGTAGTCGCGGAAGCCGGTGCGCTCCAGACGCGCCTGCTGCAGCGCGGTAAAGCCGTTGGTGATAATGCCCATCGGCACCTTGTTGTGCAGCGCGTGCATCAGGCTGACCGCGCCCTCCAGCGGCATGCAGATCTCCGACATGGCGCTCAGAAAGCCGCTGTTAAGCACGTCAGGCGCCACGCTCAGCTTTTCCGCCCAGCCGGTGAAACGCCGCGTCTGCAGCTGCAGCGCAGAGATGGCGCCGTTCTGGTAATCGACCCACAGCGGCTTGTTGATCGCCTGATAGTCGGCGTAGTCCTGATCGGTGAACTGAACGTCGTAGCCGGCGAAGAGACGCTGCAACCCGGCAAAGGCGTCAAAGTGGAACAGGGTGTCATCGGCATCGAACAGGATGCAATCCCAGTCTTTTAACATTACAGCTCCTTAAAAGCCTACAGCGTCAGCGCCATGATGATGGCGTCTTCACGTCCGCTGGCGGTGGGATAGTAGTTGGGACGGCGGCTCACCTGATGGAAGTCGAGCTGCTCGTACAGGGCGATAGCGGGATGATTAGAGGCGCGCACTTCCAGCCACAGCGTCATCACGTCGCGCTTCTCCAGCTCGGCGATAAGATGCTGCAGCAGCTGACGTCCGTAGCCGCGCCGCTGGAAAGCGGGATCGACGGCGATATTGAACAGCGACGCCTCATCCAGCACCACCTGCGTAATGGCGAAGGCGGCCATCACGCCATCGACGTCGAGGCGATAGTTAAGAAAACGCTCGCCCTGGTTGCTGGCAAAGGTCTGTTCGCGCCACGGAAAAGCGTGGCTGCGGCACTCGATGGCGAAAGCCTGGGCGGTGTCCTCAGGGGTGAGGAAAGAGATCGCTGTCATGGTTACACATCTGTTGCCAGAGCGCGCGTTTCGCCGCGCCGCTGCTGGAGAGTTCATTTAAAGAGGCTGAGTGAAGCGCGACGCCGCTAAAGGGGTGCGGCCCGTCGATACCAATCAGCCAGCCCGCGCAGTCGAGCGATTCGGGCAGCATCTGCAGCTGATCGGGCGTCAGCGCCATTACCTGGGCGGGCTGCAGGTCGAGCACGTGCAGCACGTCGCGCACCAGCGGCTCGTGCAGGCCGGGCGCGACGTCGGCGACGATAATCAGTTTTGTGCCTGGCGTCAGCCGTACCGCGATTTCGCCCTGAAGCACGCGCGGGCGTCGCAGTTGATACTGCGTTATTCCCATTTGCTGTAACAGCCAGTCGCGCCTGGACGTCATGATTTACCCTTGATGTGCTGCCGGAATGCGACGCTATGCTAGCAAACCCATCGAACATGCGCCAACAAACCACTATAATCGCCGCTCTGATCTAACAGGAGCCTTTCATGTCTGCTTTTACCCCGGCCAGCGAAGTCATACTGCGCCACAGTGATGAATTTACCGCCCGCCACGTCTTGTTCGCTGGCGACATGCAGGATGACCTGCCCGCTCAGCTGGAGACCGCCTCGTCGCGCGCGCATACCCAGCAGTATCATCACTGGCAAAACCTGAGTCGCCGTCTGGGCGAACAGGCGCGTTACGGTCTGGTGGCAACGCAGGAAGACGTTGAAGGCTGCGACACGCTGATTTACTACTGGCCGAAAAACAAGCCGGAAGCCTTGTTCCAGCTGATGAACCTGCTCTCCCTGCTGCCGCTGGGCTGCGACATTTTCGTCGTGGGCGAAAACCGCAGCGGCGTGCGCAGCGCCGAAGGCATGGTCGAAGAGTGGGCGACGCTGGACAAAATCGACAGCGCGCGCCGCTGCGGACTCTATCACGGCCGCCTGGAAGGCAAGCCGACGTTCGACGCCGAAAGCTTCCGCGACAGCTACGATCTCGATCCGCTGACCATCTGCACCCTGCCGGGCGTCTTCAGCCGCGACGACCTCGATATCGGCAGCGCGCTGCTGCTCACCACCCTGGCGCCGCACACCAAAGGCAAAGTGCTGGATATCGGCTGCGGCACGGGCGTGCTGTCGGCGGTGCTGGCCAGCCACTCGCCGAAAGTGCGTCTGACCCTGTGCGACGTGCACGCCGCGGCGATTGAGGCGAGCAAGGCGACGCTGGCGATCAACGGCTTCGAGGGCGACGTTTTCCCGAGCAACGTCTTCTCCGACGTTACCGGCCGCTTCGATCTGATCCTCTCCAACCCGCCGTTCCACGAAGGGCGCGAAACCAGCCTGGACGCGGCGCAGACCCTGATCCGCGGCGCGGTGAAGCATCTCAACACCGGCGGCGAACTGCGCATTGTGGCCAACGCCTTCCTGCCCTATCCGCAGGTGCTGGACGAAACCTTCGGCAGCCATGAAGTGCTGGCGCAAAACGGACGCTTCAAGGTTTACCGCGCCGTTTACGGCCGCGGCGCGAAAGCGCGCTAAGCAGCAGCGACGGTGAAAACGTTGCTTTTTACAGCAGTCGATTCGCCGTCGCGAAATATCTGTTGACGCCGGGTGTAAAATCTCTAGAATGCGCCTCCGTGGTTGCAATACTGTCATGTATTGCTGGTACGCGAAGGTGGCGGAATTGGTAGACGCGCTAGCTTCAGGTGTTAGTGTCTTAACGGACGTGAGGGTTCAAGTCCCTCTCTTCGCACCAACAACCACGATTTTCATCTCGCATCGCACTGCGCGAAGGTGGCGGAATTGGTAGACGCGCTAGCTTCAGGTGTTAGTGTCTTAACGGACGTGAGGGTTCAAGTCCCTCTCTTCGCACCAATGCGGCGATATGAAAAGCAAGATAACTCAAATGCGAAGGTGGCGGAATTGGTAGACGCGCTAGCTTCAGGTGTTAGTGTCTTAACGGACGTGAGGGTTCAAGTCCCTCTCTTCGCACCAGAGTTGTCCTCCCCTGCTCCACCTCTCTGTTTTGCTCTCTCTGTTTCAGGCCCCATGAAAATTCACCGCAACGGCCGCTAATCCGCCCGCTAACGCCAGACATGAAGGCAGCAGCAGATAGTGACGCAACCGGCGATGGAACAGCATCACCACCGTCAACAGCAGCGCGACGATCATCACGAGACGCCACTGACTAAAGCTCGGCTCCCATAGCGCAAAGCATGGCATCGCCGCGCAGGGCAAAAGCACGCCCCAGGCGCTGTCCAGTTTTTTCCCCATCACCCAGCTGAACCCCCACAAGCCGCAGGCGGCGAACACGGCCATTAACATGGCGTCGACCTCAAATGATAAGAATTCCCATTATCATATGATAATAAATCTCATCTTGCAGCCTGTTTTTTTCGCCCCAGGGCCGGAAGATGACAGACCAGTTGGAAAATGCTAGATTGCGGCCGATAACACCTTTCATAACACAGCAAATTTGCTCATTGTCCGGCAAATGAATTTATTTTTGCCGGAATGCGCTTTGATATTTCAGGGCCGTTTCGAGTATTAATAATGAAATTACAATCTTACGATGAATTGAAACAGAGCAAATATCGGCTATCGCTGATGCTCTTTCTGTTTTTAAATGTCGCCGTATCGCTTTTTTGCCTGATCCCTTTCGCCGGCAGCCCGGCTGCGGCGTTGCCTGCTCCGATTATTAGCGTCGCGATATTTAGCGCCTCGACGTTAATTGCGTGTTTAATCAGGCCCAAACTGAAATTACCTTTATTAAATCCTGTGGCATTACTGCTTGGCGTGTTTTGGGCCTGGCATATTGAGCTCAAATATCAGCAGGTTTTCTTTTTTGACGATAACTTTCTGATGATTAGTCTGCTGAGCGTATTTTTTATCAGCGCAATCGCCCTGAGCGATTACCTGCCGGCATTTTGTCTGCATATCACCCCGCCTGTGGTGACGGTGCTGCTGCTGGATAAGGGCGCGCATCTGGCGATGCTGCTGCTGACCATCTCGCTGCCGCTGATTGGCTTCTCTCTGCAGCACCTGATGCGCCGCCGCGTCGATCGCTTCACCCGTCGTCTGATGCGCCAGCTCTATGAAGAAAAAGAGACCTTCAGCGATCTCAGCATGCTAGACCCGTTGACCGGCCTTTATAACCGCCGCGGGCTGAAAAACCGGCTGGATAATATTCTGGAGAATCACGCGGGCAGCCACTTCGTGCTGCTGCTCGATATCGACCACTTCAAGGCGTACAACGACAACTACGGCCATGCCATGGGCGATCAGGCGCTGGCGCGCGTGTCGGTGGCGATCCGCGATGCCGTGCGTTCGCGCGATGTGGTGGTGCGCTACGGCGGTGAAGAGTTTCTGGTGCTGATGACCAACGTCAACGCGTCGATCGCCATGAAGCTAGCGGAGCGTATTCGTCAGTATGTACTCGATCTGGAGATCCCCCACCGTTTCAACGAAAAGGTCTCTACCCACGTGACCGTCAGCGCCGGCATTGCGCCAATCTTCGACGACGAGTTCGATCAGGCAGTTGCTAACGCCGATCGCGCGCTCTACGTCGCCAAAAATCAGGGCCGAAATACCATTCTCGCCTGGGAAGACCTGCCTAAAACCCTGACCGTCAGCGGCGAAGCGCTTTAACTCTTCGCCCGCCATCGCGGCGGCGCGCGGTAAGCGCCCGGCCGCGCCGCCCATTCCGCCGACTTGTGAATAGGACTAAGAACGATTATCATTCTTTCTTCTCTGCTTCCAGGGCGTGTTATTCAGCATGGCGAACATCAGGCAGCAATCTCAACGCTTTCAGTACGCTCAGCCTATTTTTATGCAGGGCGATCGATCGCTGGCGCGCGCCCTGCGCGATCTGATGCGCGAGCAGCACCCCTATATGCTGGAGAGCATCCACCTTGATGAAGCCGCACCCGCAGACGCTCTGACGCTGGCGGAGTGGGCGAGCCCGGAACAGTTCCCTGCGCTGGCGCAGCGCTACAGCGACTATCTCTATCGTCAGCATCCCGATGCTGTCCAGGAGGCGAAGCCGGTTCAGTCGCTCTGGGCGCAGTGGTATTTCGGCCTGCTGCTGCCGCCGCTGATGCTGGCGCTGCTGGCGGAATCGCGCGCGCTCGACTGCTCGCCGCAGCATATCCACGTTCAGTTCCACGAGCATGGCCACCCTTGCGCCTTCTGGATCGCGATGCACGAAGATGAAGAGGCGCGCTACCTTACCGCGCCGCAGCGCATCGATCGCCTGATCCAGCAGCATCTGATCCCGGCGGTGAACGGTATCGCCCAGCACGGCGGCATCAACGTCAGGCTAATCTGGAATAATATGGGCTTCTCTTTTCACTGGTTTCTCGGCGAGCTGAAAACCCTGCTGGACGAAGCGACGATTCTGCAGCTTGAGCAGACGCTCTTTTTTACCAGCCGCCTGCAGGACGGCAGCGACAATCCGCTCTACCGCACTATGCTGCCGCGCGGCGGCGAGATGGTCAGACGCAGCTGCTGCCAGCGCTACCGTATTCCCGACGTCGAACGCTGCGGCAACTGCACGCTCAGCGTATAAAACCGTCTCCCGACGCACTTTCTCCTTTTCTCTCGTTTACACTTTTTCTCCCTTGTGGCAGTTTTTACGCCTTCGACCTGCATGGAGAAAAAGATGAGCCTGGAGTCGGTACGGCAGTTTTTCGCCGAACACGCACCTGATATCGACATTATCGAGATGTCGCAAAGCACCGCTACCGTGGAGATGGCGGCGCGCGTTCACGGCGTTGCGCCGGGACAGATCGCCAAAACGCTGTCGCTGAAAGTTAAAGACGAGGTGGTGCTGATCGTCACGCGCGGCGATGCGCGGCTCGATAACCGCAAGCTGAAAGCGGCGCTGGGCGCTAAGGCGCGCATGCTGAGCGTCGATGAGGTGGTGAACTGGACCGGCCATCCGGTCGGCGGCGTCTGCCCGTTCGGGCTGGAAAATCCGCTGAAGGTGTACTGCGACGAGTCGCTGCGCCGCTTCGACGAAGTGCTGCCCGCCGCAGGCGCCGTCCATAGCGCCGTGCGTATTACCCCACAGCGCATGGCCGAGCTGACGCAGGCGCAGTGGGTAGACGTGTGCGAAGCGCTCTAGTGCGTCGGCTTCGACACCGCGCCTGATATTTCAATGCCGCGCGTTTCGCGGCCGAAGGCGACAAACAGGCAGATCAGCACCGCCACCGTACCGGCGACGATGGCCATCCCCAGACCGTAGTTGCCGTTATGCGCCTCGGCGATGCGCGACTGCAGCGTAGCGTTGACCGAGGCGATCAGATTGCCCAGCTGATAGACGAAGCCCGGCAACACCGCGCGCGCGTTGGCGGGCACCAGCTCAGTGAGATACGTCGGCACCACGCCCCATGCGCCCTGCACCATAAACTGCATCAGAAACGCGCCCAGCCCAATCGCCCAGGAACCGCTGGAGAAGGCCCAGAGCGGCAGCACCGGCAGCGCCAGCAGCGACGCCAGCATAATCGCCTTTTTACGCCCGATACGCTCCGACAGCGCGCCAAAAAAGACGCCGCCCAGCATCGCCGCGATGTTGTAGCTGATGGCGATCAGGCTGACGGTATGCGCGTCGAACTGATGCTGCACCTTCAGGAAGGTAGGATAGAGATCCTGGGTGCCGTGGCTGAAGAAGTTGAAACAGGCCATCAGCAGCACCAGGTAGAGACACATTTTCCAGTGCTGGCGGATAATCGGCAGCAGCGCGCTGCTCTCCTGGCGCTCGCGCGCCGCCAGCCAGACCGGCGACTCCGGCACTTTGAAGTAGATAAACGGCAGCAGCAAAATCGGCAGCGCGCCGATCAGGAACATGCCGCGCCAGCCTACCGCATCGAAAAAGAGCCCGAAGATCACCGAGGCCAGCAGATAGCCGCACGGATAGCCTGCCTGAAAGATGCCGGACATCAGCCCGCGCGAGCGGTCGGGAATGGTCTCCATCGCCAGCGACGAGGCGACGCCCCAGATGCCGCCCATCGCCACGCCGTAAATAATGCGAAAGCCGAGAAAGGCGCTGAAGCTCGGCGACCAGGCGGAGAGCAGCTCAAACAGGGAAAACAGCACGATATTGAGCATCAGAATCGGCCGACGGCCATATTTTTCCGCCAGCCGTCCAAACAGCAGCGCGCCGATCGGGCGCACCGCCAGCGTCAGCATAATCGCGATCGACACCTCTGAAACCGAGGCGTGAAAGTATTGCGCGAGGTCGCTTAAAACAAACACCAGTATAAAAAAGTCAAACGCGTCCAGCGTCCAGCTGGCGAAGCTGGCAAACGCCACATTCCGCTGGGTCGGGGTCCAGTTAAACATAAACGTATCCTGTCAGTGCCATTCGGATAAAGGTCCGAAAGAAAGAGGCGTAACCGCCGAGACGGTTACGATATTGTTAACGTTTTGTTTATAGCACTTTGCTAAACGCGAGCGCGTTCAAATGCTGGCATCCCTGACGTCAGGATGTAACTAAGGGTGTCGGCGCATGTCACGTCGGGGCGAATCGCCCTGCGGATTAGCGTTTCAGCTGCGTCAGAGCCTGTTCGAGGATTTCCAGCAGCAGCGCGTTATCGACGTGGTGCAGCACATGGACCAGCGCGCCGCTGTCGACAGGGATGCCGACGTCGACGCGCAGCGGCGTGCGGTAGCGCCAGCTTTTGCCGCGCGTCGCGCCCGGACGCAGTTCGATATCCACGCGGTAGTCGGTGCCGTTCGCCACGCGCTGATTCAGCAGCCAGGCGACCACCAGCGCGTCGTGGATCCAGCTGCCCGGCAGATTGCGGGTGCGGATAGAGTAATCGATCCACGGACGCAGCGTGTCGCGCACAAAATGAGAGAGCGGATGATCGCTGGCGGTGATGCGTGACAGATCCTGATGGGTCAGCAGCGTCTGGGTGGTCACGTCCATCGGCGCCAGCGTGATAGCCGCGCCGCTGTGCAGCACCTGATGCGCCGCCTCGGGATCGAGACCAAAATTGGTATCTTTGATGTAGTCGTCCAGCGCGAATACGCCGCCCATCACCACAATCTCCGCCACCGCTTCCGCCATCGCCGGATAGCGCTGCAGCGCCATGGCTACGTTGGTCAGCGGGCCGAGCGCCACCAGGGTAATTTCGCCGGGGTTGTCGCAAATCAGCCTGCCGATGGCCTCGGCCGCATCGTAGCCGTCCGCCGCCATCGGCTTTGGCGCGCGCACGCCCTGCCACAGCCTGACCATATCGAGCTGCTCTACGCGGTTATCGAGCGCCGCGCGCCAGGGCGCATGATCCTCTTTCAGCGCCTGAGCGGCGCCCTGCACCACCGGAATGGCCGAGCCGAGGCGCGTCAGCAGATCTTTCGTTACCTGCGCGCCGATGTCGCTCGGCGTATTGCCTGCGACGGTGGCGATCAGCTCCACCGACAGCGCTGGCGAAGCAAGGGCCAGCGCGAGCGCCAGACCGTCGTCGGTATTGGCGCCGGGAATGCCGTTGCCCGGATCGCAGTCAATAATCACTCTTTTCATGTTGTCGTCGCGTTGGTTTTAATGTGCGGCGTACAGCCGCAGGATTCGCCGATTTCAAGGTAGTGCGGAAACTCATGCAGCTTCGCCTCGCCGTCCCAGTTTTGCAGCATGCCGATGGCGCAGCGCGCCATATCCCGCAGCGGCTGGCGCACGGTGGTTAAGGTCGGCACATGGAAAGCGGACTGATCGGTGCCGTTGAAACAGACCAGAGCCACATCCTGCGGCACGCGAATGTTGCGCTCGGAGAAAGCGCGAATCGCGCCGATCGCCTGCCCTTCGTTACTGGCAAACAGCGCGCGCGGCGCGCCGGGACCGGCCAGCATACGCTGCGCCGCTTCGTAGCCGCCCTGCCGCGTATAGCTGGCGGGAAAGATCAGCGCCTCATCGACCGGCGTCCTGTGCGCCGCCATCGCATCGCGCCAGCCCTGAATACGATCCTGCGCGTTAAGCATCTCCAGCGGCCCGCTGATGATGCCGACCTGCCGATAGCCGTGGCTGAGCAAATGGGAGGTGACCTGAAACGCTGCCTGACGCTCATCGACGCGCAGCATGCTGACGCCGGGCTGCGGCTCGACGCGATCCAGCATGACAAACGGGGTGCCGCTGGCCTGAATCACATCGATATAGGGATGGCGGTCGACGCTGTTGTAAAACAGGCCGTCGACCTGACGGTTCAGCAGGCTGTGGATCAGCTCCAGCTCACGCTGACGGTCGTCGCCCGCGTCGCCGAGCAGCATCACGTGACCATGATCCAGCGAGGCCTGCAGCAAAACGTGCGCCATAGAGGCGACGAAAGTATTGCCGATATTCGGCACGATCAGCCCATAGGTTTTGGTGCTGCCCGACGCCAGGGCGCGCGCCACGCCATTGGGGCGATAGCCGGTCAGCCGGATGGCCTCCAGCACGCGCTGACGCGTGCTTTCCGCCACCGGACGCGGACCGTTGTTGATGACGTAGCTGACCACCGCCACCGATGTGCCGGCCATTTTCGCCACGTCGCTGCGTGTGACTTTGCCTGACGGCTGTTTCAAGCTTTTAGCTCCCGATGTAAACACGAAAGGCCGTGAATCATCACGGCCTGCTCGTTAGCGTGCGGGAAGCGACGCCGCACTAGATGGCGTCTTCCGGCAGATTGAGATCGCGCCCTCGCGTCTCTGGCGCGACAAAGGTCGTGAAGAAACCGATAGCCGCCATCGCGGAGAAGTAGACCGCTATCGGCCACCAGTGACCGCTCCAGGAGAGCATCGCCGCCGCCAGCAGCGGCGCGGTGCCGCCCGACAGAATCGAGCCCAGCTCTTTGGCTACCGCCATTTTCGTATAGCGATGTTTAACGCCGAACAGCTCTACGCCCCACGCGGCCTGTACCCCGTAGATGCCGAGCGACGCCAGCGCCATGCCGACCACAATCACCGGAATCACGATGGCCGGTTCGCGGCTGTCGAGCAGATAAAAGGCAGGCCAGGCGTAGAACATCAGCAGCAGGCAAAAGCCGCGATAGGTGATGCGGCGGCCGAAGCGATCCGAGAGCCAGCCCGCCAGCGGGATCACCGCAAAGCCCAGCACCGAGGCGATAAAGACCGCCGTGGTCGGCACGGATTTATCGACCATCAGCACCTTCGCCACATAGCCGACCATAAAGCCCTGCGCCAGATAAGAAGGGCCGTTTTCGCCGATACGCAGGCCGACCAGCGTCCAGAAAGCGCGCGTGCGCGTCCAGAATCCACGCGCGTCCGCCACCGGCTGTGCGTCGCGCGCCGCGGCGCGTTCCGCTTCCAGCTCCTGCTTTCTGCGCTCAAACACCGGGGTTTCGCGCAGATGGCGACGGATCCAGAGCGCCGCCAGGGCGATCAGCACGCTGCTGAGGAAAGGAATGCGCCATCCCCAGGCCAGCAGGCTCTCTTGATCCATCTGCACCACCGCCAGCCACACCAGCGCGGCGAGCAGCGTGCCGCTGTTGGAGCCTAAAGCAATCACTGACGAGACCAGCCCGCGCCGCTCGACCGGCGCATATTCGCCCAGCATGACCGTACCGCCGGAAAGCTCCGCGCCGGCGCCCAGCCCCTGGGTAAACCGTAACAGTACCAGGCAGGCAGGCGCCCAGACGCCGATAGCAGCGTAGCTGGGGATCAGGCCGATCAAGGTAGTGGAAGCGCCCATCAGAATAATGGTGATGACCATGACCGTTTTTCGCCCTTTGCGATCGCCGATCCAGCCGAACAGCACCGCGCCGATAGGACGCGCGATAAACCCGACCGACCAGGTGGCGAAGCTGGAGAGCAGCGCCATCGCAGGCGTCGCCTGAGGGAAGAAAACATCGCCGAAGATAATGCCCGCCGCCAGGCCATAGAGCGCGAAATCCGCATACTCCATCGCCGTGCCGAGCCAGCAGGATAAGGTGGCGCGCCAGAAATCTTTGCGCCCGGAAGAGGTGGTCAGCCGCTCATCGGCGGCGGAGTGCAAACGCGTGGAATCGCGCTCAACGGAGTGTTGTGCCGTCATACCATTTCCCTGTTTCAGTGATCGTGAACGCCCTTCCGTGGGACGGTTCTTTGATAGCAATCAGAACTCCCCGGGTGGCGATGTACTGGTTGGCTAACCCTTGTTGCGGTCAGTAAAGGATTCCCTGGTGTTGGAATCTCTGACTTTGCCTGCTCTGCCGATGTTAATCACCGGTCGTTTAAAAGCAGGCAAAGCACTAAACCTACTGGGCCTTTCTCGCATCGTCCGCCGCGAGTAATCACTGAGGGCCAGTTTATCTACGCGCGTAGATAAATCAAGTAAATTTAGCCATAACTGTTAAAAATCATACAGCTCCGCAAGGGTTTAAAACCAATTTATCTATATAATACATAAACTTAACATAAATTGACCGCGCATAATTCAATCAGCGTCATTTGATACTTAACATTTTCCCTTAATAATACCTGGCCGTAACCTGTTAAAGCGCAGCGCACAGAGTTATCGCCTGGAAACATGACGGGGGGATGACAGCCTCGGCTGTTTCGTCAGGTTAAGTCAGGTTTTAACATTGCGCTGCTTTGCATTAGGCTAAGAGAAGAACGAAGCAGGAGTCCTATGACCATTATCTTGATGCGACACGGCAAGCCGGACCATCGCGCCGCCGGTCGGCTCAGCGCCCAGGGCCTGGCCGACTGGTGCGAGGCGTATGATATGGCGCCGGTGTGCGACATGCCGCCCGAGCGCAGCCTGACCATCGCACGTCAGGCGTCGGTGATTGTCTGCAGCCCGCTGCCGCGTGCGCGCTCTTCGCTGACGCGTCTCGGCCTGCAGCCGATCCACGTCGATGCGCTGTTCAGCGAAATCTCGGTTCCGCTGATCGCCTCGCGCCGCCTTGAAATGCCGGCTGCGCTCTGGCTGGCGCTGCTGCGCATGCTGTGGCTGTGCGGCTATGCAGGCGAAAGCGAGTCGCTGCTGCGGGCGCGCGAACGCGCCGCGCGCGCCGCCGATCGGCTCATTACGCTGTCGGAGCAGGGCACGGTGCTGCTGCTCGGCCATGGCCTGATGAATAAAATGATCGCGCGCGAACTGCGCAAGCGCGGCTGGCAGGCGGAAAAACACGCCAGCAGCCGCCACTGGAGCTCCGCGATCTATCACCGCCCTTTTATCTGACCAGATCGAAAAAGCTCAGCACCTCGCAGCCGGTGCCGACGCGCGGCGTGGCGATAACGCGATTCTGCGCCAGATCGACCACGCTTAAGGTGCCGTCGCCTTCATTGGCGATCAGCAGCTGCTGATTATCGGGGCTAAAACAGCCGTCCATGGGTTTGTTTCCTACCGGAATATCGCCCAGCGGATTGAGCAGATCGTCGAACAGCGTAATGATCGGCTCGCCATCGCCTATCGCCACCAGCCGCTCGCCGTTCGCGCTGAAACGCACCACCTGACAAGGTTGCTGGTGTCCCGGCAGCGCCAGCCGCTGGCGCACGCGGTGGCTCTGGCGGTCGATAACGTAGAGATAAGGCGCATCCGCCGCGCTGGCCACCAGATAGGGGTGCTTCGGCGACGCCGCGATGCCGGCGATAGGGCCTGGCAGCAGTATCGTATCGATCACCCGCCCTTCCGCTTCGCACAGATCCACCACGGTAATGCTGGCGTCCTCTTCATTTTCGGTAAACAGCTTGCGGCCGCTGGGCGAGAGCGTCAGGCGGTGAGCATTATGCGAAGGAACGGGAATGGTTTTTTCCACGCGGTCGGTCGCCGGATCGATTACCGCCACCGCCGCGCTGCTTTCGCAGCAGAGATAAACCTTGCCGTCGCGCCCCAGCTGACCGCTATGCGGCGCGCGCAGCGGCGAAAGATCGATAAAGCCGCTGATTTCGCGCTTCGCCAGATCGATTACCGCTACCTTGTGGCCCGGATGCGGATTGTCGCCGTGCGCGCCATCGCCGTAGATCGGCACATAGGCTTTTTGCCACGCCGGCAGCATCAGCAGCTCATGCGGACGCGGCGGAAAAGCGTTGAGCTCGCGCTCGACGGCAAAGGTCTCGGAATTGAGAAACAGCACGCGATTGCCTTGCTTATCGACCGCCAGTAATCCGCGGGTGGGTTCAGACATAGCGACTCCTTTTCTCAGTAAGCCTTCCTTAAGCGTAGACAACTGCGCTTATGCCACCATCCCCGGATGAATACATCAGCACGGTTAAACAAGCGCCATAATCCCCAGGCGCGATGAAATAATCAGCCAGCCCCTGTTATTTCTGCAGCGCAGAGATAAAAACCAGGATTATCTTTAGCCGCGGCGATAAATAAAGAGATAAATCAGCTTATTTAAATATAAGGCAGACGGTAAGGCGATAATCGACAATATGGCCTGCCGCTTTCCGGATTATCTGAAATTCAGCAAAAGTCGTAGCGCGCATATAAATAATGCTTTATTAAACTGATGAAGAGATTTTATACACAGTCGTGAGGAGATGAATGCGCGCGCTGCGCTACGCCTCACCGGGGAAACCTCCGCCGCAATAATCAAAATAACAGGTGCCTCATGAATCCATACCGTCAACATCCTGCACACTCCCTCTGGCGCAGCTGGAAACGCGTCTCTTTCAGCAGTCAAATGCTGTGGCAGAAGAAAAAGCATCGCGCCCTCTCCGCGCCGGAATATGATGCCAGCCAGGAGGAGAATCTGGTGATCCTCTCCGCCGAGAAAGCGCCTGCGGCGATCCCGAAAACCATCTGGATGGTCTGGCTCGACGACCAGCTGCCGCCGTCGCTGCGCCTGAATATCAATCAGCTGCGTCAGGATAATCCCGACCACACGCTGCATCTGGTGACGCAGAGCACGCTGGCGCAGTGGCTGCCGGAGATGGCGTTTATCTCCGCCGATCTGACGTCAGCGCATAAAAGCGAAATTATCCGGCTGGAGCTGCTGCACCGCTTCGGCGGCATCGGCATCGACTGCGGCACGCTGTTATTTGAGAAGCTCGACTGGGTGCACCAGGTTCAGCAGGATAAGCCGATGGACGTTATTGGCTATTATCGCGAGAACAGCACGCTTAATTTCCTGTCGCCGGTTATCGAAGGCTGGTTTATCGCCGCCGCGCCGGGAAACGCTTTTATTCGCGAATGGCTGAAGCAGCTGGCACCGGTTAAAAATCTCGGCGTGCAGAACTATATTAACGATCTGAAGAAGCGCGACGACTATCCGCTTATCGTGCAGAAAATTCACCATCCGGCGCAGGCGGTGCTGTCGCTGGCGCAGCAGGTGGCGGTAAAAGAGTATCGCCGCGTCAATTTCCACTTACGCAAAGCGGACGCCAACGCCTGGTTTTATCAGCAGCTGCACGCTGGCAACAGCGACGCGTTCGCCTGTTCGGTACTGTTCCGTCAGCGGCCGCAAACCCCGCCGCCCATTATCCGCCTGAGCGGCGACGAGCGGCTGCACCTCGACTTTAATCTGCGTATCGGCCTCTATAACCGCGCCAGCCTGCTGGGCGAAATGATGCAGACGCCGACGCGCCCGACGCTGGCGCTGCCGTCAGGCGTCGACAAAGCGCGCGCGTAGCCAGTGCGTAAAGGTCGTGACCGCGCGCGGCACCTGCGCGGCGTACGGCCTGACGATCCAGAGCGTCTCCGCAAAGGCCTCCACGGCTCGCCAGCGCGGCAGCACCTGCCGCAGCGCGCCGCGGGCGAGCGCCTCGCGGGCGCTGAAGTCCGGCAGCATGGCGATGCCCAGCCCCTGTAGCGCCGCATCGCGTATCGATTCGCTGTTGTTGGTGGCGAAACTGCCCTGCACGCTCACCTGCACCCGCTCCTGCGCCGCGTCGACAAAGGTCCAGCGCGGGGTTTCCACGCCGCGCGGATAGTATAAGCAGTTGTGCTGCGCCAGCTGATGCGGCGTCTGCGGCGCGCCGTGCGCCGCCAGATAGCCCGGCGAAGCCACCAGCAGCGTGCGCGTCTCGCACAGCGGCAGCGCGACGTGGGTGTCCGGCAGCGCGCTGCTGTGGCGAATCGCCAGATCGAACCCTTCGCTGCTGAGCGAGACGAGGCGATCCGTCACGTCGAGCTGCAGCCGGATGTGCGGCCAGGCGCGCAGAAAATCCCCGACGATCGGCACCAGCTGCTGGCGCGCAAACGCCACTGGCGCGGTGACTCTCACCAGCCCGCGCACCGGTCCGGCGGCGTCGCGCACGCCGAAGAAGCTCTGCTCGATACGCGCGAAAGGGTCGCGCAGCTCCTCCACCAGCTTTTCGCCTGCCGCCGTCAGCCGGACGCTGCGCGTGGTGCGCTGCACCAGCGCCGTGCCCGCCGCCTGCTCCAGCTCTTTAATCCTCTGACTCATCGCCGCTTTGCTCACCTCGAGCCGCTCCGCCGCACGGGTAAAGCTGCCCTGCTCCGCCAGCACCAGCAGCCAGTGCAGATGGGTCCAGAGCGCGTCCGTTTTTATCTCTTTCATCATGCATTGTTCACTATATTGAATAATCAATTCAGCAGGGGCGCTTTTTCTTTGCCGTTTAAAAGGTCAGGATAACGGTCACAGCAACGCACTGTCAGCGCCGGTATGCGGGCCATCTTACCCGCATCAGCACGCTGTCAGCCAACGTACAGCATACCTAAATGATGCGCTCAACAGGAGAAACCGATGCCGCTACTGCAATTCGACGTGATCCAGGGACGTTCCGAATCTGAACTGCGCACGCTGCTGGACGCGGCGCACCGCGCAGTGCTGACCGCCTTTCAGGTGCCGGAGCGCGACCGCTATCAGATTGTTCACGAAAACAAGGCTTACCAGATGGTTTTCCAGGATACCGGCCTCGGCTTTAGCCGCAGCGATAACCTGGTGATGGTGCGCGTCTATACCAGCCCGCGCAGCGCCGAACAGAAACAGCGCTTTATGGCAGAGCTGGCGCGCGAGCTGCGCGAAAGCTGCGGCGTGCAGGGTCAGGATCTGATGATCAGCTTTATTACCAACGACAAAGGCGACTGGAGCTTTGCCGACGGCGAAGCGCAATACCTTACCGGTCGGCTTTGATTTCCCGCCATTTTTCTCCGCTATCAGCGACGGCCAGCGCGGCCGTCGCCTGCTTTTCTCTCTGAAAGATTACCCACTGCACAATTCGGACGGCATATGTTGCAGCGCTATGACAGCCATTATAGATTGACGCCAGTCTGTCTATGCTCATCGCGGGCTGCGCAGGAAGCGCTCATTCACTTCAAGAGAGGATTTGACGTTGTCCGAATGTGTTTCAGTGGCGCTGTTCCTGGCGGCCATTGCCGTTTACTCGTGGAAAGCCGGTCGCCATAAGCTCTGGTTTTCCTTTGTGCTGCTTCTGCTGGTGCTGTTCGTTCTGCTCAACGCCACGCTCTTCGCCAGCAACTACTTCACCGGCGACGGCATCAACGATGCGGTGCTCTATACCCTGACCAACAGCCTGACCGGCGCGGGCGTCAGTAAATATGTGGTGCCCGCCATCGGGCTGCTGCTGCTGCTCTTTTTGCTGATCTGCCTGCTGAGCTGGCTGCTGCGCCGCCACGAGCGGCCGCACCATCTCGGCTGGAGTTTGCTGGCGGTGGCCTGCGCCGCCGGCTCGGTACAGACCACGCCTGCGTTTCGCCAGGTCGCCAGCCTGGTCGCCTCGCACACCCGGCTGGCGGACTCCGACTTCGACAGCTACTACAAAGTGCCGCAGAAGGTCATCAACAATCCGCAGCTCAATCTGGTCTATATCTACGGCGAAAGCCTGGAACGCACCTACTTCGATGAGCAGGTTTTCCCCGGCCTGACGCCGGAGTTGAGCCAGCAAAAGGCGCAGAGCCTGGATTTCAGCGACACCGTGCAGCTGCCCGGCACCGACTACACCATCGCGGGCATGGTCGCCTCGCAGTGCGGCATCCCGCTGTTCGCGCCCTTCGACGGCAACGCTTCCGCCGCGCTTTCCAGTTTCTACCCGCAAAACGTCTGCCTCGGCGATATTCTGAAAAATTCCGGCTATGAGAACTGGTTTATTCAGGGTGCGGATCTGCGCTTTGCCGGTAAAGATATCTTTTTAAAATCGCACGGTTTCGATGGCGCTAATATGGTGGGCTCGCAGGAGCTGAAAGATCGCGTCGCCGATTCCGCCTACCGCAACAACTGGGGCTACTACGACGATACGGTGATGGATGAGGTGTTCGAGAAGTATGAGGCGCTGTCGCGCCAGCAGAAACGCTTCGCCCTGTTTGCTCTGACCGTGGATACGCACCATCCCGACGGCTTCGTGTCGCGCAGCTGCCAGCGCAAAAGCTACAGCTACGAGGGCAAGCCTAACCAGTCGTTCAGCGCGGTGGCCTGTTCGCAGGAGCATGTGGCGCGGCTGATCGCCCGCATCAAGGCGTCCCCTTACTTTAAAAACACCGTGATCGTGGTGACCTCGGATCATCTGGCGATGAACAACACCGCCCATCAGTATTTGATCAAGCAGCCGCGCCGCGATCTCTTTATGGTGATCCGCGGCGATCGGCCGCAGGCAGAGGTGATCGATCGGCCGCGCAGCACGCTGGATAACGGCGCGACGGTGCTCGATATCCTCGGCGGCGATAAGGCGATCGGCCTCGGCCGCAGCAGCCTCGCGGGCGCGACGCTGGCGGGCCAGCTCACCGATTTTCAGAGCCATATCAGCCGCTGGAAGGCGGATATCATTCAGCTGTGGAACTTCCCGAAAAAGCTCGATCGTTTCGTTATCGATACGGCGAAAAATAGCTTCAGCTTTTCCGGCGCGACGTTCCGGCTGCCGATCCTGTTCCGCGTCGCCGAGAACCACGTCGAGCCGCTGCCGGAAGGAGAATATGCCGCGCCGCTGCGCTACCAGCTGGCGGACTTCACCGCCAGCGAGAAGTTCGTCTGGGTCGATCGCTGCTTCCGTATGGCGCGGCTGTGGCAGCCGGATCTGGCGCTCTCCACCGACTTCTGCGTGGCGATGGGGCAGCTGGGCGGTCAGCCGAGCGTCGCGCGCATCGATAAAGCGCAGTGGAAAGGACAGGCGCAGTTTCCGCAGACGGCGCTGAGCCCGGCGAACTACCAGCGTAATGAGTCGCTGCTGCACGTTGAAGATAACGATATTCGCTACGACGCCGACCGCTTTCTGTTCGCGGTGCCGGGCGCGCCGGCCAGCGTGAAGCGGTTCAGCGGCATCTCGCGCTGGGAAAACTGGGGCCGCTGGTCCAACGCCAACCTGGCGCCGGAGGTTAAGATTGAATATGTCGATCCGCTGCCCGCGCGCTTTGACCTGGTGATCACCGCGCGCGCCTTCGGGCCCAATGCGCACCGCCCGATTCCGGTGCGCGTCGGCGATCGGGAGCAGCTGCTGACGCTGGGCGAAGAGCTCTCCACCACTACCCTGCACTTCACTAATCCGGCAGGCGAGCATACGTTGACCATCGCGCCGCCGGAGCCGCAGCAGAGCAATCTGGGCAATATTACCGGCCAGGATCCGCGTCGGCTGGGCATCGGCATGGTGGATATTCGCATCGTGCCGCAGAGCTAGATCAGGGGCGCTGGCGCAGCGCTTCCAGCGTTTCGCGCTGCTGTCCGTCGGCCCCGAAGTTATCCGCCGCCAGCCAGCGCGCGAAGCCCTGCTTCACCTGCGGCCATTCGCTGTCGATGATCGAGAACCAGTGGGTATCACGCGTGCGGCCGCGATAGACGATCGCCTGACGGAACTCCCCTTCATACTGAAAACCGAGCCGGGCGGCGGCGCGGCGCGAAGGCGCGTTCAGGCTGTCGCACTTCCACTCGTAACGGCGGTAGCCGAGCTGTTCGAAGGCGTAGCGCATCAGCAGAAAGTGCGCTTCGGTCGCCTGGCGCGTGCGCTTCAGCAGCGGCGAAAAGGCGACGTGCCCGACTTCGATTACGCCGTGCTCGGGCGCGATGCGCATCAGCGCCAGCGTGCCTACGGCGCGCCCGCTTTCAAGATCGATCACCGCGAAGTGCAGCGGATCGCGGCTGCTTTCCATCTGCTGCGCATAGCTGAGCCATTCCGCCTCGTTGGCAAAGGGACCGGCGAACAGATAGGTCCAGTCGCGGCCATCCGGCGCTAGCGCATAAGCGGCGCGCAGCGCGTCGCTGTGCTGCGCCACGCTTAACGGCTCAAGACGACAGTAGCGACCCTCCAGCGTTTCGCGCTGCGGCAGCGGACGCGGCTGCCAGTCCGTTAACGGCTGGCCGACCGGCTGGCCATATTCATTGGTGGTGTGCGACATAACATCTCCTTATTGTGGTCACCTGAGCGTGCCGTTTTTCTGGTAGGCTAAAAAGCTCCACGGCCTAAGAGAATGATGGATCCACGCATGCCCAACGCCCGTTCGACCTCGCCCGTCCAGCTGCTCTCCGCTCCGCTCGCGCTGCGCGGCGGCGAAACCCTGCAGCAGCAGCTCTGCCAGCGCGTAAAGCGCGCTATTCTCGCGGGTCAGCTTCCGGCCGGCACGCGCCTGCCCGCAACGCGCCAGCTGGCGCAGGATCTCCAGGTGTCGCGCAATACGGTGATTAACGCCTGGACGCAGCTGCAGGCGGAAGGCTACCTGATTAGCGATCGCCAGGGCAGCCGCGTCAGCCCGATTGCGCTGCCCGCGCCGGCCGCCGATGACGTCGACAGCCAGGCGCCGGTGGCCGAGCGCGTGGCGATGCTGCGCTCCGGCCATCGCTACAGCAGCGAAGAGATGCCGCTGCGCGCCGGGGTGCCCGCGCTGACGCACTTTCCCTTCGCCGCGTGGCGACGCGCCCTTAACCGCGTGCTGAACGACACGCCGCAGCAGCTGCTGGGCTATGGCGATCCACTGGGCGAGATGGCGCTGCGCGCGGCGCTGGCGCAGCATCTCAGCCTGACGCGCGGCGTGCGCTGCCAGCCGCAGCAGATCGTGATTACCGAGGGCGCGCAGCAGGCGCTGTCGCTCTGCGTCACCCTGCTCAGCAACCCTGGCGATACCGGCTGGGTAGAAGATCCCGGCTATCGCGGCGCGAAAGCCGCCATGCTGGCAGGCAACCTGCGCGTGCAGGCGGTGGCGGTGGACGAACAGGGATTAGCGCCCGACGATCGGCTCTGGCAGAGCGCCCCGCCGCGCCTGATCTTCTGCTCGCCGACCCACCAGTACCCGACCGGCGCGGTAATGAGCGCGGCGCGCAGGCTGGCGCTGCTCGCCCAGGCGCAGGCGCATCAGGCGTGGATTATCGAGGATGACTACGACGGCGATTTTCGCTACGTCGGCGAGCCGATCGGCGCGATGCAGGGTATGACGCCCGGCGCGCCGGTTATCTATATCGGATCGTTCAGTAAGACGCTGTTTCCGGCGCTGCGGCTGGGCTTTATGGTGCTGCCCGCCACGCTGGCGACGCCGCTGCGCCCGGCGCTGCACGAGCTGCTGCGCGGCGGCAATCGCCTTGAGCAGCAGGCGCTGGCCGCCTTTATCGCCAGCGGCGACTTCACGCGGCATCTCAGCAAGATGCGTCGGCTTTACCGGCAGCGGCAGCAGACGCTGCGGCAGGCGCTGCAGGAGACGCTGGGCGAGCAGGTTCCGCTGCTGGGCGGCGAGTGCGGCATGCATCTGGTGCTGCGGCTGGCGGACGAGATCGACGACGTCGCGCTGGCGGCGCAGCTGTGGCAGGCGGGCTACGCGCCCGCCGCTCTCTCCAGCTACTGCGCGGAGGAGACGCCGCTGCGCGGGCTGGTGCTGGGCTACGGCAACACCAGCGGCGCGCAGCTTAAGGCGGGCGTGCGGCAGATTGGTCGGCTGCTGGCGCGGGCGTCGCGCAGCAGCTACTAAGCGGGCGCGGCGATGGAGTGCCGCAGGATGAGCTCGGCACCGAAAGCGGGCAGCGGTCCGACGCGTTCGCCGCGAATATCGGCGATCAGGCGGCGCGCCGCTTCACGGCCCATTTCATAGACCGGCTGCGCCACCACCGTCAGCGGCGGCGCGACGATTTCGCTCCAGGGAAAGTTGTCGTACATGATAAAGGAGAGATCCTGCGGAATGCGCAGTCCGCGCTGCGCCACGGCGCGCAGCAGCGACATGGCGACCAGGCTGTCCGAGGCGATAATCGCGGTCGGCGGCGCGGCGCGCTGCCACAGCGACTCGACGATGCGCGCAATCTGCGCGTCGTCGCCGGCGTTCGCCTGGATCAGCGACGTATCGTAGTCCCGACCGGCCGCCTCAAAAGCATTCATAATGCCGCTGACGCGCTGCGCCACCGGCGTCAGGCCAAAATCCGCGGCGTCGCGGTAGGCGCCTTCCAGCTCCATGCTGGTGATATAGGCGATGCGCTCGTGCCCGGCCGCCAGCAGCCGCTGCGCCGCCTCGCGCGCAACAGCGGTGAAATCGCAGCAGATCGCTTCAACATCGAGGCCGATGACCGCGCGATCGAACAGCCGGAGCGCGCGCCCCTCTTCCAGCACCTGCAGCAGATGACCATTTTTTTCGCGCGCCGAGTGGCTGGGCGCGACGATGATGCCGTCGACCCGTTTCTCCAGCATCACGCGCACCGCATCCTGTTCGGCCTGCAGTTTCTCGTCGCTGTTGCCCAGCAGCAGATGAAAGCCCGCCTGGCGCGCCACGTCGGCCATGCCGCGCAGCGCCAGCCCGAAGTGCGGGTTCTCGATATCGCCGACAATCACGCCGATGGTGTTGGAGCGGCCGGTGTTCATGGTGCGCGCCACCTCGTTGGGCCGGTAGCCCAGCGCCGCCGCCGCCTGGTTGACCCGCGTCTGGACCTCTTCGCTAACGGCGCCGTAGCCGCCGAGCGCCCTGGCCGCCTGCGCTTTCGATACGCTGGCCGCCCGGGCGACGTCGGCGACGGTGGGCGCTTTAATGCGTGCTTTCTGGTTGGTCATAATTAATTCGAATCACAGGTTGATGACAGAGAGATTGACGTCGAAAAAAGGCTGTGCTTAAACTCATTGTATCGCCTTGAGACCGGTCTCACAACAACTGTTCTCTTGTCGTTACTTGCGTTGAGACCGGTCTCAAAACACTATTATTACCGGCTCGACCGTCTCTGATGTTTAACCTGCAAAAACGGATGAGCTATGAAATCGCCAATTCACCTGAGCGCCCTGTGCGGCGCCGCAATCGCACTCTGTTCGTTCTCCTTCAGTACGCTGGCGGCCAGCAGCGATAACCCCTACGGCCTGCTGGAGCCTGGCCACCTGCGCATCGCCAGCGTGGGCGACTCCAAACCCTATACCTTCACCGACGCCAGCGGCCAGTTCACCGGCTTCGACGTGGAGTTCTTTAAAAACGTGGCGCACCGCATGGGCATCGATCAGGTCGATTTCGTCGGGCAAGATTTCTCCGCCATCCTGCCCGCCGTCGCCAACGGTCAGTTCGACGCCGCCGTCGCCGCCATCGGCATTACCCCGGCGCGCGAAAAGACCGTGGATTTTTCTACCGGCTATCTGGCGGGCTACCTGACGGTGCTGACGCGCAGCGACAGCGGCGTGAAGAACGTCGAGACGCTGGCGAAGCGCCGCCTGGGGGTGATTCAGGGCACGCTGCAGGAGAGCTACGCGGTGCAGCACTTCACCCAGACCGACCTGGTGCGCTTTCCCGACAATAACGCCGCCGTCTCGGCGCTCAACAACGGCACGCTGGACGCGGTCTTCCTCGACTACGAAGCCGCCAAAAGCTACGCCGCGCGCTTCAAGCTAATTTCCGCCGCCGATATTCCGTCGTTCGACGCCCCGGCGGGCGTCGCCATCGCCAAAAACAAACCGGCATTCAAGGCCGCGCTCGACAGCGCCATCAAGGCCGCCATGCAGGACGGCACCTGGAAACAGCTCTATCAGAAGTGGTTTCCCGGCTCGCCGATGCCAGAGCAGTATCTGCCTGGCGGACAGTAGTGCGTGAGCGCTAAGCGTTCAGCTTTTTACCGGTGACGGCGCGCCCGTCACGCGTACCCGTGGAGTACGGCGATGGATCTTCTGACAATGCTTTCGCGCACCTTCTTTGACTTCGCCTCAATGAAGGAAGTACTGCCGCAGCTGCTGGCGACCGGGCTGGTCAACACCCTGATCATCTCGATCGCCTCGACGCTGCTCGGCACCCTGTTCGGCCTGCTGCTGGCGCTGATGGGCATTTCGCCGTCGCGCTGGCTGCGGCTGCCGGCGCGTATCTACACCGATCTGTTTCGCGGCCTGCCGTCGATTCTGACCATTCTGCTGATTGGTCAGGGCCTGGCGCGCTTCAGCTATCAGCTGTTCGGCCCGACGCCCTATCCGCTCGGCATCTTTGCCCTCAGCCTGATCGCCAGCGCCTATATGGGCGAGATTTTCCGCGCCGGCATTCAGAGCGTCGAGCGCGGACAGATGGAGGCGTGCCGCGCGCTCGGCATGAGCTACGGCCGCGCCATGCGCCAGGTGGTGATCCCGCAGGGGATCCGCCGCGTGCTGCCTGCCATCGTTAACCAGTTTATCGCCATTATCAAAGACTCCTCGCTGGTCTACCTGCTCGGCCTGATGACCGGCCAGCGCGAGCTGTTCCGCGTCGGTCAGGACGCGGCGGTGCTCAGCGGCAACCTGTCACCGCTGATGCTGGCCGGGCTGTTCTACCTGATCATCACCGTGCCGCTGACCCACGCGGTAAACGTGATCGACGTGCGCTATCGCACCGGCCGTCGGCGTCTTACCGCGCCGCAGAGCGGCCTGAAAGAGGTCGAAGAAGTGCAAAAGCGCCCCGAGGGCGCGCTGACCGCACAACCCTTAACCGGCAATCGGGGGCAATCATGAGCGTTGCAATGAAACTGAGCGAGCCGCCCGCCGCGGCGAGCTGGAAAGGTTCGGGCCTGGAGCTGCGCGATCTGTCGCTCTCCTATGGACCGATCGACGTGCTGCGCGGCGTGTCGCTGCGCATCGCGCCTGGCAGCACCACCTGCATTATCGGGCCGTCCGGCTCCGGCAAATCGACGCTGCTGCGCGGCATCAACCGCCTGCATGAACCCAAATCGGGCGACGTGCTGCTGGCGGGCCGCTCGGTGCTGCAGGACAAGCCCGACGCTCTGCGGCTGCGCATCGGCATGGTGTTTCAGCACTTCAACCTGTTTCCCGACCACAGCGCGCTGGAGAACGTGGCGCTGGCGCCCTGGAAGGTGAAAGGCCTGCCGAAGGCGCAGGCGATGGCGATTGCGCGCCAGCGGCTTGAGGAGGTGGGCTTAGGCCAGCGCGCCGATCACCGTCCGCGCGATCTCTCCGGCGGCCAGCAGCAGCGCGTGGCGATCGCCCGCGCGCTGGCGATGGATCCTGAGGTGATGCTGTTTGACGAGGCGACGTCGGCGCTCGATCCCGAGCTGGTGAAAGGAGTGCTGACGCTGATGGCCGATCTCTGTCGGCGCGGCATGACTATGGTGGTGGTGACCCATGAGATGGGCTTCGCGCGCAAGGTCGCCGATCAGGTGGTGTTTATGGACGAAGGCGAGATTGTCGAGGCGGGCCCGCCCGCCGCGCTGTTCGATGCGCCGCAGTCGCCGCGCCTGCAACGTTTTCTGTCGGAAGTGCTGTAGGCCCTTCCCCTTTTCGAACTGAACAAGGAACTGAATCATGGCATTAGAAGATCTGCGTCGCGTAGTGGTACTGGGCGGCGGCGCGCTGGGCGTCTCCAGCGCGCTGCATCTGGCAAAACGCGGCGCGGCGGTCACGCTTGTGACCGAGGCGGCGCTCTGCTCCGGCGCCTCCGGCCGTTCGCTCTCCTGGCTTAACTCGGCGGGCGAGCGCTCTCTGCCCTACCACGCGCTGCGCATGGCGGGCATCGACCGCTACCGCACGCTGTTCGCCGTCGATCCGACGCGCGACTGGCTGCGCTTCGACGGCGGCCTGTTCTGGGCGGCGGACGACCAGAGCGGCACGCGCGCGCGTCATGCCTATGAGAAGGCGCACGGCTACGACTCGCATCTGGTGACGCGCAGCAGCCTGGCGCAGGCCGACGCACAGGTCGAGGGCGCGGCGCTGGCGCAGGAGGCGATCTTCAACCCCGGCGAAGGCTGGGTCAGTTTGCCGCACCTGGTGGCATATCTGGCGCAGCAGCTGCGCGCGCTGGGCGGCGAGATCGTCGAGCACGCCGGAAAATGCGAGGTGCTGCGCGACGGCTCGCGCGCCAGCGGCGTCAGGCTGGCGAGCGGGGATCAGCTGCGCGCCGACGCGGTGCTGGTTGCCTGCGGCCCGGCAACGCCCGACGTGGTCGCGCCGCTCGGCGTCACCATTCCCAACGGCTCGCCCGTGTCGATGCTGGTGATCACCGAGCCGGGCGCGCACGGGCTGAAGGCAGTGCTGAACACGCCGCGCGCGGCGGTGCGTCCCAATCCGGGCAACACTTTCGCGCTGGATCACGACTGGTATGAAGAGGATATTCAGCAGCAGGCGGACGGCAGCTACGCCATTGATGAGAGCGTGGTAGCGCAGCTCGCCGCCGAAGCGAGCCAGTTAGTGAAAGGCGAGCCGCTGCGCGCCGCCAGCTGGAAGCTGGGGTTAAAACCGATCCCCGGCGACGGCGAGCCGGTGTTCGGCGAGCTGGAGAGCGTGCCCGGCTGCTTTGTCGCCTTTACCCACTCCGGCGCCACCCTGGCGCTGATTGCAGGCGAGCTGCTGGCGGAAGAGATCGTGACCGGCGAGAAGCAGCCGATGCTGGCGAGCTTCCGCCCGGAACGGTTCGCATAAAAAAAGCCGGTCGCGTGACCGGCTTTATCCAACTGACAATATCCACAAGCAGGTGAGATGGCTCGAGCCTTCTCACCTGCGAGCACGGCTCGCGCGCTTAGCCGCGATAGTAGATATCGCCAGATTCAGCTTTCAGGATTTTACCAACGTCGTTGGTGATCAGCAGATAGTTGCCGCCGATATAGGTCCAGTGGCTGCCGGTTTCCGGTGCGGGCAGGTTGCGCTTCTGCCACTCGACGATGTTGTAGGATTTGTCGAGATACTGCTGCGGCACGTTGTCGCCGATTTTGAACTCTTTATAGTCGATGATGATGCGGTTGAGGTCATATTTCGACTGCGCCTGCGGAGTGCCGGCGTTCGCATCCGGCGCGGGGGACGGGGTGCTGCCCGCTTCCGGCTCTTCGGCGTTTGGTCCCAGCGGCGGCTGGCCGCTGCTGTCGGTAGTGTCGCCCTGCTGCGGCTGCGCATCGGCGGGCGCCTGCTGTTGAACCTGCGGCGGCGGCGGAACGGTATCGGCGGCGTCGCCTTCAGCCTGTGCGGCGGGAACAAGGCTCAGGGAGCCAAATAGTAATCCCGCTAAAAAGAGTGCGTTTTGAGTCCTGCGCATAATGTTTTCCACGTTGATTAATTTTGTTAAGAGTAGATCAGGATAAAGACAATCTGTACAGCCTGTCAGTTCCGTAGCAGAGCAGGAAAGGTTCTAATTACAGTTCTCTGTCGGGATAAACCCTCACACCAAAGCAGGTTTCTGCTGGCGCGACTGAACAGAGAAACTGCGCCCAATCTTTACCTTCTGGCTTAACGGTCAGGCTTAAGAGCCGTAAGAATCTCGCAGCGCTTATCCAGCAAAGACTCCACCGAGGCGCGGTTGCCCTTATCCCAGCCGCGCCGCGTGGTCAGCAGGATAAATCCTTTCTCTCCCGAGAATGTCGTGGGTATCAGCGCCACGCCATACTCCGCCAGCTGCGGCGGCGACAGCTGAAAGTGGCGCGCCACCGAGGCGATGGGATAGATGCCCATCGCCGCTGGCTGCATCATGCGGCGGGCATAGTAGGTATGGTTCAGCAGGCGGTCGGGCAACGGCCGCCACTGCTCACTAATGTAAGGTCGCTCCGCCTGCAGCTGGCGGCGCACGTCCTCGCGCAGACAGGTGAGATGAATATGCAGCTGGTTCTGGCTGCGTCCCCAGGCGGAGTTAATCGCCATGCCCAGTTTGTCGTCAGGGACGTCGGCGCCATACGCCGCCATCAGGCGGTAGCGCATCAGCCAGGCATAGCCGAAGTAGTCGGTGCGGCCCTCACGCGTCAGCGCGATGCTCTCGATGCCGGACATCGCCAGGTTCGGCACCAGGATAAAATGGTAGGGATAGCGCGGATTCTGCAGGATGCTGAAGCCCTGCTCTTTGCTCTGCGGCTGATAGATCTGCTGGCAGGGCGCCGGGTCGCGCCGGTAGTGGTAGTTAGTCATGCAAAGATCCTGCGTCACCATCCATAGCGCATCAGAGCGCGCGCATCCGCCCAGCAAAAGCGCCAGGGCAGCGAGCATCCATCCTCGAAAAAACCTTAATCGCATAGAGTCAGCCGTAGTTGTGGGTGGCGCCACGTTTGACGTTGCGCTTCCTGATAATATTAGCGAGAAATGATGTAAAACGAAGCGCCGATCGGAGCGGCGACTGCCCTTTCGCTCTCCGGCGGCTTCCTGATTTTCATTCGGGGAAAAGGATTTATGAAAAAGCTTCTTGTGTCGACGCTGGTTGCCTGCGGCTTATCCGCCTGTAGTTACGATAATGGTTAGGCGGGCAGAGCGCCGGATAACATCCGGCGCGCGATGCCGGATATTTTCCAGCCGATGACGCCCTCACAGCAGCGGGCGGTGATGTCTGGCGAGCGGCCTGACTGGACAGAGACGCCGCCGGTCAGGATCCCGCGTCATTAAAAAGCGGCGGTAAATCATGGCGAACGGCGAAACGGGATGCGGCGCGCAGCCTCATCCCGCTTTATCGCTTCAGGATTACGGATTTACCGGGATCACCGAGCCGTGATACTGCTGCTCGATAAACTTCGCCACCTGCGGCGAGGCGAGATCTTTCGCCAGTTCTTTGATGCGCGGATCGTTCGCCAGCTTCGGCGTGGTCACCAGCACGTTGGCGTAAGGGTTGCCCTGCGCTTTCTCCAGCGCCAGCGCGTCCTTCGACGGCGTCAGGCCCGCCTGCAGCGCGTAGTTGCCGTTGATCACCGCGAACTGCACGTCATCCAGCGCGCGCGGCAGCTGCGGCGACTCGATCTCGACGATCTTCAGGTGATGCGGGTTGCTGTCGATATCCGCCGGCGTCGCCAGGTTGTTGATGGCGTCGTTCTTGCCCGCCTTCAGGGTAATCAGTCCGTTTGCCTGCAGCAGATAGAGCGCGCGGCTCAGGTTGGTGACGTTGTTCGGCACCGCCACCTGCGCGCCGTCCGGGATATCTTTCAGGGATTTCACCTTGCGCGAGTAGAGCCCCAGCGGCTCGATATGCACCGTCGCCGCCACGTCGAACGTCTCGCCCAGCGCCTTCTCCTGATCGCGCAGATAAGGCACATGCTGGAAGTAGTTGGCGTCGACGTCGCCGCGCGCCAGCAGTTCGTTGGCGTTGAGGTTGCCGTTGAGTTCGATCACCTGCAGATCAAGACTGGGATCGATCTTCTTCACGTAGTTGAGGATCTCGCTGTGCGGGACCGGATCCGCCGCCACGCGCAGCACCGCCGCCGAACTGGCGCCCGAGAAGAGCGCCGCCAGCGCCAGAGTCGCTACCATCTTCTTTTTCATGCAATGTCCTTATGAAAGTGTCTTGAGATAATCGCCGTAATAGCGCTGCGCCACATCGCGGTGCGAGCGTAAACGTCCTTTGAGGTAATTCCAGCCCACGTCGCGGATCAGCGGATTGGCGGGATCGCTGGTCGGCCCCAGCGCTTCCGCCGCCAGCGCGTCGGGCAGCTGATAGATCGGCACCTGGGTGTCGAGCTGCGCGCCGAGGAAAAAGGCGATGGAGATGCGCTCCTGCCCTTCTGGCGGCGAGAGCACGCGGTGCACGGTGGCGCGCAGATAACCGTTGGTCGCCAGCTCCAGCAGCTCGCCGATATTCACCACGAACGCGCCCGGCTTCGGCGCGGCATCGACCCAGTTGCCCGGCGTCACCTCAACCTGCAGCCCGCGCTGCTCGTCCTGCAGCAGGAAGGTGAGAAAGCCGGAGTCTTTATGCGCGCCAACGCCCTGCTGGCTTTCCTCGGCGCGCTGGCCGGGATAGCGGATCAGCTTGACGTGCTCGTTGGGATAGCGGCCGTAGAGCGCGTCGAAGGCGTCCTCCGGCAGCGACAGCGAACGGGCGAAGGCGCGCAGCAGGCGCAGCGCCACATTGGTCATCTCCTGCTGCCAGGCGTTGATCACCGGACGCAGCTGCGGCAGCGCCTCCGGCCAGAGATTCGGTCCCTGCAGACGCTTCCACGCCGCATCGTCCGGCTGCAGCAGCAGCGGCTCGCGATCCGCGCCGATATCGAACTGCTCGCGCTGGTCTCGCTGCTCGCGGGTGTACTCCACGCCCGCCAGGTTGTAGCCGCGGAAGTGTGGCGAGTGGATCATTGAGACGCGCAGCTTCTCTTCCTGCGGCAGATCGAAAAAGGCGCGCGTAATGCTCTGCACGTTCTGCTGCAGCTGCGGGTTGATGCCGTGGTTAATGAGGTAGAAAAAGCCCACGTCGCGCGCGCTTTCGCGCAGGCGGGTTAAAAACTCGTTTTGTTCGGTTTCGCTGCCGGCGAGATGCGCCAGATCCAGCACCGGTAAGCTTGTCCAGGTCATTGTGCGTTTTCCAGAGAGGATGCCCGGATTTACCCTCGCACTAATAAAACGCATCGGGAAATAGTGAAGCGCTATATGTTATCGCAAGGGGTTTTTAGAAGAAGTTGGGGAAAGGGTATGCGGGAATGAGATTAGGAGAAATTTAACACCATACAAAATTTTCTTCTTTACATTGACACAAAGGTTTTTCACCTGAGAACATCGCTTCCAAATTACAGGCTTATGCTTAAGTCGCACTCATCCATTTGATTAATATAGGTAAATTTTAATATTTTAAGATGCCAGTTACGCATTTTTTGCTTTACTTTAGGTATTGGTGCTTTTTGCGAGGGTTCAAAACTGTATATAACCTTTGAATTTGAAGGATTTTTTGCATTTTCTAGAAAGAATTAACTTCAAAATGGAACCTAGTACGCAAATTTTCACGTCAAAAGGCTGTAAATCCGCACAGGTATTACGTAAAATATCACGTATCTTTTGAATGAAATTTTCACGGATTATATTATGGCTAGTATTGATGCGGACTACTGCTACTCGTTCCCGGCTATACGTGGCATTCAGGCGGGGCGCCCTTTTTATATTGCTACCTGCCCAATGCGCATCATCCCTAAGATATTCAGTTTTGATGAAAATGACGTTCCTCCAGAGCTACGTGCACAGCGTACCTTGAACAAATCGCGTATACCAGAAATGGTAAGGTACTTGCTTGAAAACCCTAAAGATTATGTTTTCTCTGCATTAACAGCTTCCATTGCGGTTGACGTTCAGTTTGATGAGTTTCCTGGGTCTAACAATCTGGGAACACTATCCGTTCCAATGGATGCACAGATTTTGATCAACGATGGTCAGCATCGTCGTAAGGCGATTGAAGATGCTTTGGATGCTCGTCCGGAACTTGGGCAGGATAACATTCCAGTCCTGTTTTTTGTTGATGAGGGATTAAAACGCAGTCAGCAAATGTTTGCCGATCTGAACAAATACGCAATACGTCCTAGTCCTTCACTGTCATCACTCTACGATCACCGTGATGCTAGCTCTAGCCTGGCGCGTTACCTGGCTATGTCTGTTGAACCGTTTATTGGGATGACTGAGCTTGAAAAATCAGGTATCAGCCAACGTTCCAACAAGTTGTTTACTTTGAGTAGCATCAAACAAGCAACTCGTGCACTACTGGGTAAAGATCCAAAAGAAGATAATTTTGAAGAGTGCACCCAACTCGCAACAAATTACTGGAAAGCTATTTTTAACGTCATGCCAGACTGGCAGCTAGCCGCTAAAAAAGAGGTGTCACCTGTTCAGCTACGCCAGGATTACGTGCATGCTCACGGTATTGCTTTGCAGGCGCTCGGACAACTAGGGCATTGCCTGCTGGCAAATTATCCAGAGCACTGGCCAGAGAAAATCGCTGCCCTCAAAACCTTTAACTGGCGTAGAAACAATCCAGATTTGATAAAGCGCGCAATGCAGCACGGTAAGCTGAGTAAAACCAGTTCCGCAATCCAACTTACGTGCAATGCATTAAAGACCGCGCTTTCAATTCCCCTCACTCCTGAAGAACAGGAGCTTGAAACTCAAATGGTTACCTTATGAGTAAATTAGTTCAGGCCTTCGATCTGGCTGAATATGAAGATTTTATTAATCAGGAACAGTTCGCTGGACGTCCCTTAGCCGAATATGTTGCTGAAGTACAAAGAATTTACTGCGCAGATAAGCGTCCGTGGGTGATTGGCTACAGTGGAGGGAAAGATTCTTCCGCCGTGATCACGCTGGTGTATCTGGCATTACTCGGCTTACCCCCGGCAATGCGCAATAAAGATGTTTTTTTGGTCTCATCCGATACGTTGGTTGAAACTCCAGTAGTTGTGGATTTGATTAAGAAAACAATGCTTCAGATCGAGGCGGGTGCAAAGCGTAACGGCCTGCCAATAACTCAACATGCAGTAACGCCCAAAACCAACGAAACCTTCTGGGTAAATTTGCTTGGGAAAGGTTATCCAGCCCCGACCCGTAGTTTCCGTTGGTGTACTGAACGTATGAAGATCAACCCGGTTAGTGACTTTATTAAAGATAAGGTCAGCCAGTTTGATGAAGTCATTGTGGTTCTCGGTTCACGTAGCAGCGAAAGTGCCTCCCGTGCTCAAGTAATTGCAAAACACAAAATCGATGGCTCACGCCTGGCCCGGCATACCACGCTAGCAAACGCATTTATCTATACTCCTATTGATACATGGGATGTAGAAGACGTCTGGAAGCTACTGCGCGGCGCGTTCCGCTATGTCCCTGAAGATATCAACGAGTGGGAAAGCCCATGGGGCGGAAACAACCGCCCTCTATGGACGCTTTATATGGATTCTTCTGCACAAGGCGAATGCCCACTTGTTATAGATGAAAGTACCCCGTCATGTGGAAATTCTCGTTTTGGCTGCTGGACTTGTACAGTTGTCACTAAAGATAAAGCGATGGAAAGTCTGATTAAAAGTGGAGAAGAATGGATGTCTCCGCTGTTGAAATATCGCGACTTGTTAGCCTTTACCACCGACCCGGTGAATAAAGACACTTATCGTAATTACAAACGTCGTACAGGCAAAGTGAGTTATCAGTACGCTAAAGAAAGTGATGAACCAGGCGCTGAGCGTAAGCATGTTCCAGGTCCTTACTGGCTAAAATACCGTCAGGAGTGGCTGAGAGAGTTGTTGAAGATTGAGCGTGATTTGAATGCTCAAGGTCATACTATTACGTTGATTACCGAGTCGGAGCTACATGCGATTCGTCAGGAGTGGCTGAAAGATCCTAATGAACCAGACTGGTATGACACACTGCCTGGTATTTACCGTGAAGTGTATCAGCGGGATTTAGACTGGGTGGTTGACGATCAGTCCCGCTTTGATGCCAGTGATGCAGACTTACTCGTGCAAATAGCACAGGGATTTAATGTTGTTCCTGAAATGGTAATGAAACTCATTGAGCTGGAAGTCTCAATGGAAGGATTAAGCCGTCGTCAGGGGATCTTTGAAAAACTCGGCACGATTTTGAAGCAGGACTGGGGCACTCTTGAAGAAATCCAGCAACAACAAGTAACGCTTCAAAAACGCAACGAACGGGATATTCATCAGGAAGAAATTACGAAGTTGGAAACTGAACTTCAAGTTTTACAGCGCAGGATCGTTGATGCCAGTGAATCCTCGGTACTTATTGGAGAGGAGAATTAACATGCTTATCAAACAACTGGTATTAAATAATTTTAGGGTATTTAATGGTACACATACCATTGATTTGGCTCCAAGACAGCGTCCCCGCGATTCGAATCCCCGACCGATTGTTCTGTTCGGCGGTTTAAACGGTGCAGGAAAAACGTCGATCCTGTCGGCAATCCGATTAGCACTGTATGGTAGACTGGCATTTGGTCTTGCAACGCAACAGCAGGATTATATCGAGCAGCTCAGTTCGTTAATTCACAACGGAGCGAGCTATATTGAGCCACGGGAAGAAGCTTCTGTCGAACTGACCTTTACCTATAATAAGGGAGGTCATGAAGCGGAATTTACTGTTACCCGAGCCTGGAAAAAGGGCAAGAAAGATCGACTTTCACTGCAACAGGATGGACAACCACTTAGTGAGTTGGATTACGATCAGTGCCAAGGTTTTCTGAATGAATTAATCCCGCATGGCATTGCCGATCTTTTCTTTTTTGACGGCGAGAAAATTGCAGAACTGGCGGAAGATGAATCCGGCAATATTCTGCGTACTGCTGTGCGCCGTTTATTAGGTCTGGATCTGATATCCAAACTGCGTAATGACTTAATGATTTTTGTTAAGCGCCAGCAATCCAGCCAGTTATCGGATACTCAGCAACAGCAGATTGAAGAGCTTGAAAAACAAAGTAAGGAATTAGCCTGCCAGACAGAAGCATTACTGGAAAGCGCCGATTTTGCCAAAACGCGGATGGATTTTCTTTCTAAAGATATAATCCGTTATGAAGGCTTGCTAAATGCTCAGGGAGGCGCGTTTGCCCAGACTAAAGCGCAGGAAAAGCAGAAAGTTGACACACTTTTAAAAGATAAAGAAAATCTGGAAAAAGCATTGAGGCAAGAATGTGATGGCTCGCTACCTTATGCGCTTGCGCCCAATATTTTATCTCATTTGCTACAAAAAATTGCCGATGAAACGCAGATTAAACAAGCGAAAAGCTTTGAAAAAGAGCTGAGCCAGTTTTTAACCCAACTCAGAAATGATATTGCATTTCGTTCAGCAGGCACTGGTAAAATAGCCGCTGAAGCGATTACTGATAATCTACAAGATTACATGGCAACAAAACCCAAAGGCGATTTGCTCTTTGATATCTCTGAGCGTGAAGCGGGTATGCTTCAACAGTCCATAGAGATAGACAGTAAGAGAGCATGGCAGCGTTTTGAGCTTTATCGCACGCAATTGTCTGAGATTGAAAAACAGTTAGAACAAGCAGCTGCTAATATTGCCCGTGCCCCTGAAGATGATCAGCTAATGGATCTCTTTGAAAAATTACGTGACCTTGATAGGCAGCGCGAAGCCCAATTGCAGAAATATCGGTCATTGCTGGAAGAAGCTAAACGCACGAAACAGCAGCAACTAGATTGTGTTCGCCAGATTCAAAAAGCGCATGATGCCGCTCGTTATCAGCACAGTTACAGTAGTGCATTTCAGAATGCCCAAGAAACGATAAATTTACTCGATCGCTACAGTGATGTATTAACACAGGCTCGAGTTAAAACGCTGTCTACAAACTTTGAGCTTGCTTACCGTAAATTGGCTCGTAAAGAGGATTTACAACTTAGCGCACATATCAATCCTCAAACGTTTGATGTGGAGTTGATTGATGAGAATGGCTCAGTAATTAACCGTAAGTTACTTTCTGCTGGTGAAAAGCAGATTTATGCCATTGCTATTCTTGAGGCGCTGGCGAAAACCTCTGGTCGTAATTTACCGGTGATCATTGATACACCCTTGGGACGTCTGGACTCTCAGCATCGGGATAAATTGATTAACCACTACTTCCCTGAAGCCAGCCATCAGGTTGTTTTGCTCTCCACTGATACTGAAGTAGATGAGCGTTATTTTGTTGATCAGTTGCGTGATGATATCTCTCATGCTTATGAAATTGTGTTTAATGCGCATACAAAATCATCGACACTGAAACCTGGATATTTCTGGGAATTAACTAAGGAGGCAATCTGATGCTCCCGAATCGAATGGTACTAAATCGTCAGACTGAAGACCAGCTAAAAAAGCTGAAAGCTTATACAGGAATTACTCCAAACATCGCTGCGCGACTTGCATTTTTTCGCTCAGTAGAAAGTGAATTTCGTTACTCCTCTGTGCAAGATAGTAATAAATTGGATGGTTCGCTAGTACTTGATAAAATCACATGGTTGGGAGAGACACTGCAAACTACGGAATTGGTGCTGAAGATGCTTTACCCACAATTAGACCCAAAAATGATGATCAAAGCATGGGCGGCACATGTTGAGGATGGTATTGCAGGGATAAGGAATTATCGTAACTTAAAAGATTTCGCATTAGGATTATAATAATACTGAGGTCTAATGTATTAGACCTCTGCATAAAAAACCGAGGATATAAAAAATACTTTCAAATATAAAAGCCAATAAGACTCAAATAAATCATCAAATTAAAAAAATTAATGATATCAAGCTTATTTATTGCTTGCCGCGAGATGCTTTATGACAACTTGAAGTTATTAAAGCAAAGAAGCATTATTACCATAAATGAAATTTTATAAATTAAAACATGCTTAATTTGGCTTCATGATACATGTATTATATTCACAATAATTTAAATGAGTATTTTTTATATCGAAGAAACCAACAAATCCATTATATTAATTGATAATAACTAAAACACCTTAACTTTTTATCAAACCTCTATTCAGCAAGATATATAAATAAATAGGGGTACTCAAATTATTCATATTTTTCTTTATTGGATGTAAAGCAACTCGCCTTTAATAAAATATAAAAGTGGTTTACATCTCTTTCCTTTTATGACCTTCGTAATAAGCAATAAGTATCGCGAATGAAAAAACATGCATTTTTTAGACATTTATAAAATTGAGCAGACATGAAAAATAACCCTTCGAATCTAATTATCAGAAACAATTAGCCAAAATAATATAACCCCAATAATATAAAACTGCTTATATTGGAACAAAATGATTTAATTCAGCGCCTTGCTATAAAAGCCATAAATAACGCATCATAAAATGCGTTACCCTATAATGACGCCACAAATGATGGCTTGATTATATGAGTAACGCCATAAAAAACGTCTTATACTATGCCAAAATGTTTATTTACATATTCTTTGAATCCAGATAGGCCCATTTTTCTTACAACAGACATATCATCGGCCTTATAGTTTTTTATACAAACCTCAAGATTTTCAATCATATCTATATATGAATATTTAACACCCTTTTCTTTAAGGTAAACAATATAAAAATATTTAATTTGACTTCCACGATAATCGGATTCTTTATATGACTTTATGATATCGTAATAATTAGCTATTAGCTCAGGGGATTTTTCTATTTTAAAATTATTTATAAACAAATTATCATAGTCTTTCTCAAATATATCCTTCATGCTATTAGTTGATTTATCAGGATACCCGCTAACAGCCTTTAGTATTTGACCAAACACTTCCATTTTAATGATATGATCATAATGCATGTTATCATCAGTACCAGTATCGCCTGACTTCCTTATATACTCAATATTATGTTCCCCAAGATATCTTTCTATATCAATTTGCTCTGAGGATAAGGACTTTAAATCTGAAGATTTAATTGAGTTTTGACTATTTGTATATTCTGCTATTTTATGTATATCATTGGATTCAATATCCGGCATGAATACTCGCAGTAGAACTTCTGCCTGACAAAGATAATTATTAATATTTTCCTTATTCTCTTTATTAAAATTATGAATAGCTCTGAGCGTTTGCCCACCGTTTACTATTTGAAATCCATTAATATCAAGCCGCATTGACAAATTACCTGCCAAATTAATTGCTGATATAGAATTAGCAACCATTGTAATACCATTATTATACATAAAAAATTTAGTTGGATTGTCTTTGATAGTTGCACCGATATTAGGGTTATATTTAGATTTCTTAACAAAGCCCCTAACGTTATCAAATAACACTCCGTACTCAATGGAAGCATTAGCTAGTGTTGATATGTCTTCTAAGTTTTTCTCAAGCCTTAACTTTTCACTATTAGAAGTAATACGTATAATCTCATCACACCTCACTCTCAATATATAAGACTTTGCTGTTGCTTGATTATCTTCACTATAACACATTAATGCATCTTTGCTTAGAATCATACTAGCATTAATATCTTTTGGCCTAATTGACATTAATTGTGATATCGTCGGCAAAGCCAAAGACTCGATATTTATTTGATAAAGAGATGATAAGTTCTCCAGTGCAGTATCAATCTCACGAACCTCTTTGGCCTCATTGCTTACCTGATAAAGTGTCACATCCCAAATATCTTTAGGCCTTAAAAAAATCTCGTTTAATTTATTCAGCTTACTCTTTATTTTATCTGGATATTTATTAAAAATCTTATCATTTTGATTTAAACATAAGTTTAAAAACTTGGTTGAAATGAAATTATCATTCAAAGATTGAGTCTTATCGCCGTTAAATGTTTCTCTGTATTTAAAATTGAAAAGCTTTACGCATTTTCTTTCCTCATCAATATATACAGCATCCATCCCTGAGTCATTTATTTTCTCATCAAAAAAAACCTTGTTAAAATCAGAGTCTATTATAGAATCTATTATTTCGTCATTCCCCCCTTCAATATCACAGACATTCTCTAATACATACAAATAAAAGCCAAATCTTTTCTTACTTACGCTTGGGAGTGACTTAACATCATTGAAACCAGTCAAATCACAAAGCAATTTAAAATATTTCTCAAGCTTTTTATTTAAAATAATAAAGTCAGTAACAGTAGCCATTAATAATCCTTTTCACTCCAAAGAAATATTTCTCTTCACAATTCCCAAAATGCTTTATCACGCATCTTTCTAACCTTTTTATTTCCATCAACGTATAGACTAAAGTGTTTCTCAAGCTGTCGGATTTGCCCCATCAAAGCCTCTTGCTCACCTTTATCTTCAACGTTGAACACCGCCTTGATATCTGCATTCCTAATCTCAGAAACTCGATGGATCACCCATGTCAAAATATAGGATGCATAATTGTTTTCCCCAGTCTTAAAGTGAGTGATCTCCTGCGTTGATAAGATCGCCCCAACTCCATATTCACGACCTTCTTTAAGGATCTTGCGCAGGCTGGCAAAATCCTGGCGCATAAAGTTATCGGCTTCATCAACCAGAATCATTTTAGTTAGTTGGCGATAATCCCCTTGCACCTTCGGTTTGCCGCGCTTTTGCATCTGTGCATAAAACAGGTCAAGCGTCAGCGCAACTACCAGATTTTGAATCTCTGATGGATAACCAGCTAATTCAATAACTGTGACGCCATCAACCAGATCGTATAAGCTAGTCATTTTCTCTGGATCCGTTTCAAAAATCTGGAAGCCTGCCAGATTATAAAGCGCAGCATATAATGAATCTTCATCGACTTTCTCTTGTGCCAGATACTGCTGCCACACATCTTCAATAGTCGGTGCTACGCGATTCCATGTTGAACGATCATGAGGGACTATCCCTGCTGAGTCGTAGCATTCCATTATTAGCGTAACCAGCTTCATGCGTTGTTTGACGCCAAGGTTATACGCTTTGCCCATCGTTTCAGCGAACGCCATGGCTGTATGCCTTGGTAACATAGGCATATCACCAAATAACGATAACGGATTATAAGGTAATAATGACAGCTGAAACTTCTTGGCGGCCGTAGCCTCCAGGAATGCGTCATCCACATAGTCGGACTTATAGTCGAAGATCAGCAAGCCAATCGGTTCACCACTAACGTTGCAGGATTGATTGCGCATCAGTTGTGTAACTAGCGATTTAGTAAACTGGGTTTTCCCGGTACCCATTGTTCCAATAATACCAGTATTGGTATTCATGAATTTCGCAGTGTTAGTTGGCTCCCAATATAGTGGACTCTGGCGCACAGCGTCTTGTCCAAACAAGATCTTTAATGATGTATTGCTGACATTATTAAGCGTCACTGCTGATACCTCAGGTTGTGATAACTCCGGTTCAGAGACAGGTTCTGGCTCAGTAGGTGTTGTCACTTGTACTGGTTGTGACGCACTGATATCACACACAGGTTTCAACCGATATTTTTCCGGTACCCGATAGCGTTCAGCCAATGGAGGTTGATCTCCTTTTGCGGCAATCAACGATGAGAGTATTGAGTAAGGGATTTCGATTTGTAGGATTTTCTCTGCAGTCTCTTTATAGGAGATATCAAAACAGCTCTCGCTGTCTACGTGCGCAACCACAAAGCCATCAGCATAGTTGTTAAGTTCACCTAACTGATAGTCGCCAGTGAGCCACCATTCGCGTCGTGCCAACAGGGGAGTCAGTTTATCTTTATCCAGCACGCCATATAGACGCAACTTTTCTACCTGCATTAATACCTGGCGGATAAAAAGTGCCCGATATAGCTGTGATGCCAGAGTTTGCGGCCCGAGAATATCTTCTTGTAAATAGCGTTTTAGCTCGAGAGCCTGCTTCCCCGCATAGTTGTAATCGGGACGAGCCCCTGTTTTCACTTCAAGTGGTAACAGATAGAGGTTGTTATCTTTGAAACCTACAAAAAGCACATCGTCCGAGATTGCCCCGTTTTGATAACCCTGTAAGTGGCGAGATAAATCGCTTTCTTTCATTCTCAGTCCGACGTTACCGGATACACGGATCATCTCAGCCACCGATAGCGGAATCCAGCATATATCGGACTGATGCAGCATGGACTGCACGAATTTATAAGCGCCAATAATGCCATGTTTTTCTTTGCGCTCTTTCTCACCAGAACGCAGCATTTTCAGCAGCCATTCACCGTTAAAGGCATTAAATTCAGCAAGTAATTGCTGGCTATCAACGGTGGATTGCCCGGTTTGACTTCCTGACTGAAGCAGACGCAAGAACAACTCAACCTGTTTTGTAACGGTTACGGCGTCATAACCTGCGCAACTGGTGTACTGATCAGAGTAATGAATTAACACGACATCTTTTTGACTGGTAAAGAAATCGAGTGTGACCTTAGGGTCGATAATTGTGGTCCAGAGCGAGCTGTCATAAGAGTAGTCGAGCAGCTGCTTAAAATTGCCGCTTACGGCCAGGCTAATTCCCTGACCATGATACTGGCTGTTGCTCTGGCGCGCCGGTTGCCACAAGCCGCCCAGCAAGCGGGCAAGGCGCAGGGTGCGATAAGGTTCAATATCGACATTTCGCAAGCCAAAAGCAGTGAAGTAAGCATCGCCTTGCGTTTCCGCCCCTTCGCCAGCAATAAGTCCATGGCATAATACTCCGCTCGCAGCGTCTTCAATACGTATCTGGCGGCAATCTACAGGTGCGGTATTAGTAAAAAAAGCCAGATGGGCATAGGCCAGTTTGTCACTTTCTTGCGGCAGAACAAATTTACTAAACGTTAAGCGGCTGCGCAGCAAATCAATCAGCATATCGGCCTCTGCACGCCATGCGCCACTGTTCAGACCAAGATCGTTTTTAAGCTGCTCATAGCTGCCGCTTTCGGCAAAATGGTCAAACGCATTGGGTAACAGGCGTTCATCGTAGCAGTTAACATGCACTGAAATTGCGCTTTCTTTTTCCTGTTTAAAGTATTCCACCAGCCCAAGGAACAGTTCTCTGGCATTGCCTTGATTAATGGCATTGATGATCAGCGCGTTATGTCCGGTACTCTGGAATAACCGGGAATAAGCATCAGTAAATTCGTTGAGTTTGTCTTTGACCAGCCGTTTAACATAGCCGTGGCTCATCTGGCGCTGGGGAATTATGTCAATCCAGAAGCGGTTCTCCGCGACCGGCTGTAGCTGTGCGTACTCATGTTCACTATGGTACACGAACGGCATTAAGCCAGAGGCGATCAGACGATTGAGAGTAATCGGCGGTAATGAAGCAAAGGACGCTAATGCTGGTTGTTCTGACTCCGCAACAACGGTTTCCGCCAATTGTAGATGATAGGCCAAGACTAAGGGATGCAATGGTGATAAGCGTTCATGCATCTCGCCACAGCAAATACCCAGATGTAGCAGCCGTTTCTCCTGAGGTGCCAGCGTCCTGCTCAGCCCAATTTGTTGTAATGCCTGTTCGAAAGTATCAAGGACATGACTGACCAACGCACGATATTCCGCTGACCACGACACTAAGCTTGGCAAGGTGTTACGGAGCTGATAATAAGCTAACAATTGGCGATAGGCACTATGGAGGTCGGGATAGCTGGTATAAAGCTCATCCAGCGCAAACACGCTATCGTCACTGCCTGTACCAAGCAGATTCTGCTCAATTAATGAGGCTTCTAGCATCAGTAACTGCTGACGCACACCGACCACGTTGTGCTCTGTGTTATCCAGAATGACGCGCCCTTTCATCCGGTTCCAGGTCGCATTGCTATCTTCTTTAAAGAGCTTATTGAAGCGGCTCTGATCAAAAAGCAGCGGCAGTGTTAATCCTTCCTCAGCCCCTGGCCCTTCTATGTTGAACAGCAGACGAGAATCACCAGAAATTAGCGCAAATTTAATTAACTCACTTTGGTTCGCCAGCGTTTCAAAATTCACCCGAGCATACTGTCGACAGTCAATATCTTCGCTTTCTTCATCCAGCGTACGGGTCTGGTCGCCAGTCTCCGCGATGCGTAGCGTGTTATCTTCCAATTGCAACGTCAGTTGGTCTTTACCCGGTTCAATGCGATAGCAATGCTGGATATCATTCAGCCAAAATTGTCCTTGTTCAACTAGCAACAGACGAAACTTATACTCCTCCGCCGAGTTATTGCGGTTGACTATTTCGAGGCTAAAAAAGCAGGGTTTGCCGTCAAAAGGTACTGACGCCATAATCCGGGAGGATTTTCCCCCTGCCCGACTGGTACGCCAGAAACGCTCTTTCTGTAACCGGCGATGATGAGCAATTTTTATCTGGTCATCCTGAAGGTCGTTGCTCTGAAAGCTGAATTCTAGTTCGACCTGCGATTGTCCCGGCTGTACCTGAACCAGAACGCTAATATCACGCTTACCCGCTTTACTGGCGCTTTTGGCTCTTTGCCAGACTTCGCCGTTTACAACGCAGATGTTTTCCAGTACAAGTTTTTGTTCACTGTTCTGCGCTTTCTCATCCTGGTAGACAGAGAAATCAAGCTCGCGCCAGTCGTCTTTATCAACAAAATGTTCCTGAATAAATTTGGTACTGAACTCAGTTAGCACGTTCTCCAGTTGCCCACTGTAACGCTCGATGCTGTCCTCTATCTGACGATATAGTTTCTGGTTTTCATTTAACCGGGAGCGAAGCTGTTTACCGCTAAAACTTAATAAATGACTATCGTTGAATAGTTTTAACTCAGAGAAATCCAGGTTACCGTCATCTAGCAGACGATATAAAGATGAAAAACCAAATACAGTTGCTCCTTCATCCAATATTGTTGTCAACTGATCGCCCAGCAAACAACGGGATACTTGTGAATGGGCACTGTCTGTTGTAATTAATTTCTCGAGTTGATGACAGAAGGTTTCGGGATGCCAGATAGCCCCCGGAGCAGCCACATCCTTGGTACTATTGAGCAAGGTATCCAGCATGCTGTTATGAATAATCAACAACGCAGTCTGGGCAAAAATTCCATTGCGGCCGGAAACCTGATCCCGCAAATGGGAAATATAGTTTTCCGTAAATGTGGGCGCGGTATTGCCGTGCAATACCGGAATAAGCTGAACACCGTTACATAATACGTAAGAAAGATGCTGTTCTGGGGCAATCTCTAGTGTGTTTCCATCAGCCAGGGACTCAAAAGCCTCCCAGAGCTTTAAGGCGTTGTCAGGATCGGGAGATTTAAACTGGTAGCGTTCGCCTGGCTGGATGGTGCTGCTAACCCATTCAATGAAACTTTCCGCCAGATAGGTTTCATACTGTTTTACGGACATATACGGCGTCTCCACTGTCACTCATTCGTTCCACGTTCCCCATGCGTTCATAAAACGCTACCAGCATCTGTGTAGACTGGTTATCCAGATAAAATCCGCGTTGCTCGAAACCGCGCAGCAGTTCATGCAACCGGAGTTTTTTATTTTTACCTACGGTAAGGTTGGTCAGTAACAACAACCGATCCTGATTCAGCACCAGCACTTTCCCTGCTCGGCCACGCACCTGAATGAAGTCAGTACAAATCTGACTCTCTAATTCGTTGATATATTTTCGATTTACTGATGCGCGTTCGGATTTTTTACCTTGAAATTGTTCAACTGCAACAGATAATAGCTGCTGGAAAGCTTCCTCCAGGTTTGTGGCGCGCTCACGAGCGGTAAGTTGGCGATCCACAATAAAATCCTGCACATACTTGTTAAGTTCATTCAATGTCTGTGAAGTAGGATCTGAATCATTCAGGGCATCCTGATAGACCTGCCACAATGGACGCTTTTTCGCGCCTTTACCCCATTGCAAAACCTCCAGAGCGGAGAGTATCGGGAAAAGTTTTTCACTTTGGCTGGCGAACCATTTATAGCCGAAGCGTTTTATCTGGTCCCGCTCTGAACTAGCCTTTTCGGTATCAAGAATAAAAAAAAGCGATTTACTTTGCGGCTCGCCGTCCCGCCAGTTATCCAGGTTGAGCGCCAGTTGAGCACACCAGCTAAAAGCGTACAAACGCAGGGTATTGGTCAACTCCTGTAAAAGATATTGCGGATGAGCGGCCAGAAAGGCCATATCGGACTGGAAGCAAGTTACCATATAAGGCAGGTAAGGTTGTTCTTCGGCAAACGGACCTTTCCCCAGCAACTTTACTTTCTCATTAAGCTTATTCAGCATTTGCTCTTCGATAAAGTTAAGTTTGTCCTGTATCGGATAATCCAGGCTGAACTCCCTCATTAGGTTAGCGAACAGCGTTCCAAGACGTTTATCTGCCGTGGAGCCTGAGTTTATCTTTTCATCAACAAACTGAGCATGAAACAGTAAAAAAAGTGGAGAGACCCGAAAGATGTCCTGATTGGAAAAATACATTCGTTCCAGCACAGGCCAGAAGGATGGTTCATCAATTAATGTTTGCAGGTGAGCTTTACAGTCCTCACGAAACTGCTCAATATTGTAAGAGTCGATTTTACGCTTTAGGGCATAGCTTAGTACCAGACCGGTGACGATTTGCCAGTCAATATTATTGTTTTTATTACGCACCGGTAGGTAACTATCCAGTTGGTTGTTGCCTACTTTTAACGTTGATGCAATGGGATTCATGATGTTACCCCTCCATGCCGCTAATGGTGATCATATCGTCGTCCGCCCTGGCACTGTAAACTCGCTGTGAACCATCATAGAATTTAATTTCACGGCTAGATTTGGCCTGTTCCGCAATCAGTTCAACGACTTCATCCAGTAATACAATTGCGCTTTTATCATATTTATTTGGGCGATAACCGTTATTCAGTTTGCGTAATAACTCAAATAAATTAAGCCCGATACGAACAGGATCCAGTGAGTTTTGCCCCACTTTTAAGTAAACCTCAAAACAGGTTGGATGGGCCGTGTTTTTCTTGAGAATCGCGTCCCAATCTGGTTTCAGTGCGACTGGCGCGGTGATTTTAACGCCGCCAAACTCACCTAAAAAGAACTCTTCTTTTTGCGTACTTAATTCTGGTGCTTTACGGTTTGCATAGCGCTGAATACCCGCTATAAGTTCGAAAGAATAAAACCGGTTCAGTAATCTTTTCTGTTCAAGGTCTGCGGTGTAGTTTTTATGCAGATGCCAAATGTCGGAATAATGTTCGAACAAAGACTCTTTAAAGAACGCCAAAAATTTATGGTGATAATTATTCCCCAACGACTCATGTTGTAAAAGCCAGAAAAGTCGAATCAATGAGGCTGCATCCCCTGGCTTAACGCTTTGGCGATCAAATGTAAGATGTAAATGCGTAAGTGTACTCAGAAAATCATCCAGTTCAGGATCAACTAACCCAAGCTCATATCGTAAAATGAATTGATCAATTTCGTATGTATGTAATCTGGCAGGATCGAAATCAGAAATCTTTTTAATTAAATCATTTTCTACACCATTAAAGAGATTATCAAAAAGATACTCTGGCCCAGTCAATAAGTGATGCAAAAAATCCAATAATGCTCTTGTAGTAACAAATTGATCCTTTATTAATCGTGACTTAAATAGCTGGGTTATTAAAACATTCTGAACGCCGGGCATACAAAGCAGTTTAAAGTTAGCAACGATTTTTAAATCACTCCCTACTGACTCATCGCGTTGATAAATCGTATAGAAAAGATTTTTATCGTCATTAGCTGTTAACTGATTTAATAATTTTTTGATGAAAGGGGAGTATTCCTGCTTTTCGTCAAACTCGAATTTCGGATAATGTTCGAAATCGAAGAAAGTACAATTCCCACTGCGGTAAGGACGTTTACCTTCCTGTTGCTCTGATAAGAAGGAGTCAATAGCAGCGCGGATAGCCTTATGGGCTTCAGCACCTTCTCTGGCAAAGTTGGCCAGCATCCCTGTGTTGATACCAATGAGAAGCGGCAATGATTGCCTATGATGATTTTCGAATAAGTCATTCAGTGCATCAATGGCAGATTGTTGAGGCGCAAAGCTGTGTGTCGCATCCAGATGGAAATGAAACCTCTGTTGATATCGTTGATTTGACTTACAACGGGTTAAAATTTCAGATTTCCCATCCCCACTACTTCCGCATAAAAAAATTATCTCACCGGGAGTAGCTATATCCAAATAACGCTGTAATTCTTCTTCAATATCTTGTTTAACAAAGAGTTGCTCTTTTAAATCATCGAAAACATCCCTTTGCCGATGAGTCTCAGTGGTTACTGAAAAAGAAGACGATTTTGCAAGCACACCCAATGCTTTACGTAATGTTATTGCGCTCATAACTTCACGATCCCTAAAGAAAGAATGCCCTTATTCTATACAAGCTAACTATTGATCACCATATGGTATTTTATCCAGAAACGCTCAAGAGGTTGTAGAATCAAAAGAAGTCAAGACGCGGATATCTAAGATCATAGAACTACAGCCAGCTATCATCTATAAGCCTATCTAACAAAACGTGATAGTATGCTCTTATACACTCCTTCTATACGTCATTACGCTGCCAATCTAAATAGATCTAGCAACATCTTGTTTCGCTTATATCGAACTCATTGCCATTTCAAACTTAGCTGTCTGAGTCACCGAGGTTGTCTTTCCATATGTCGCAGCGCATTTACTACCATTATCTACCTGACATACATACTGGGTTATACATCATAAGCGACCTGATGTGGGTTGACTCAGAGGGATTTTGTTGAAAGAAAAATCACGAAAAGTCTTACGATGGCTGAATTCCAGACACAAAAAAAGCCGCCCTTAAGCGACTTTTTTCTTTTCCGTGGTGCCGAAGGCCGGACTCGAACCGGCACGTATTTCTACGGTTGATTTTGAATCAACTGCGTCTACCGATTTCGCCACTCCGGCACGGAAGGGATGCGGAAAACGTTGAGGATTATACCGTTACCCACCAGCCGCGCAACCGGAATCACCTTCCCTGCGCGCTAAACGTCCAAAAAAGCGTCATACCATCTCTCACTCCATCCCGCACCAGCACGCCCCAACCCTTCCCCTACAGAATCCTCCGATTCCGCCCTTCTCACCTCCCCCACTCGGAACTTTCTCACCCCATCTTCCTCTTAGCAAAACTGGCGCAGCAACGCATCGCGCGCGGGATACACAAAAAATGAGGTTGAGATGAATAAAGCCACACAACGCACGATTTTGGGGATGGGGTTCAGCGCGCTGCTGCTGGCAGGTAGTGCATCGGCGGCAAGCTGGCAGGATCAGCTGAGCAGCGCTGCGTCGCAGCTCAGCCAGCAGAACAACAGCAACACCAGCGCGACCAACAGCACCGCGCAGAACGGCGGACTGTCGCTCGGCTCGTTGACGGGCCTGCTGAACGGCGGCGACAAGGCGGTCAGCGCCAACAGCATGACCAATGCCGCGGGCGTAATGCAGTACTGCGTGCAGCACAACGTGGTGGATAACAACGTGAAGTCGGTGAAAGAGCAGGTGCTGGACAAGCTCGGCCTGAGCACCCAGACGGCGCAGACGCAGAGCACCGACTACCAGCAGGGCATCGCCGGCCTGCTTAACACCGGCAACGGCCAGCAGCTGAACCTGCAAAGCCTGAGCAACTCGCCGATGGGCGAGAAACTGAAAACCAAAGCCTGCGACGTAGTGCTGAAGCAGGGCAAAAAATACATCGGCATGTAATCCGCCGCTGTACGGGCGCGAGCTGTCCCTCGCGCCTCTCTTCTTGCGCAACGGCCTTCTAAGCCGTTGGTCACGCCATCGCCCTTCTCGTCTCCTCTTCCACGCCCTGCAGCAGCGCCAGCGCCTGCTCATAGGTTCGAATATTGGTATAGCCAATCACCAACCCGTAGCGCTTCTGCGTCTGCATATACCAGCCGGAGAGCGGCAGCACGCGCAGCTGATGGCGCTGCCACACCTCCGCCAGCGCCACATCCTGAATGCCGCGCCGCAGAAAGGCGACGATATGCATGCCGCCGTCGGTAAGCTGACACTCAAACAGATCCGGGAAGCAGGCCTGCAGCGCGTCGAGCATCATGCGCCGCCGCTGCTGGTAGAGAATGCGCATCTTTTTAATATGCCGGTAGAAGTGCCCTTCGCTGAGAAACTGCGCGAGGATTTTCTGCGGCAGCAGCGGCAGGCCGTTCTCCAGAATCTCGCCCAGCTCGCGAAAGCGCGCCATGGTCGCTTTGGGCATCACCAGATAGCCGATGCGCATCGCGGGCATAATGGTTTTACTGAAGGTGCCGGTGTAGATCACCCGGTCGTGTGTATCGAGGCTTTTTAACGCCGGGATCACCTTGCGCGTGTAGTGAAACTCCCCGTCATAGTCATCCTCGATAATCCAGCTCTCGTTCTCCTGCGCCCACGCCAGCAGCTGATGCTTGCGCGGCAGCGACAGCGTCACCGCCAGCGGGCTCTGATGGGTCGGCGTCACCACCGCAAAGCGCGCGTCGGCGTGATAGCGCAGCAGATGATCGACGTCGATCCCGTCGCGATCGACCGGCACGTAGTGCAGGTTGGGTGCGATCCGCTTCAGCAGCTTCTGCCCGAAGAAGTAGCCGGGATCTTCAAACAACACCTTGTCGCCCGCCTGCGCCAGCACCGCCAGAATCAGCCGCAGGTTGGCGCGGTAGCCGCTGGTGATAAAGATCTGCTCTGGCTGGCAGTCGAGCCCGCGCGAGATATTGAGGTAGCTGGCGATCGCCTCACGCAGCGGCGTATAGCCCATCACCGGCGGGATCAGCATCTCATCCGGCCGCAGGCTGCGCGCCGCTTTGCCGGAAATCAGCAGCCACTTTTTCAGCGGAAAGGCGTCCAGCGACGGAATGCCGAGCCGCATCTCGCCCTTGCTCTCACGCTGCTCAATGCGCAGCGGCAGGTCGCTCTCCTCTGGCTGCCACGCTGGCTCCTGTTTGGTGACAGGCGTAAGCGCCGGATTGACGCGCGTGCCCTTTGCGCCCTGGCTGACAAAGTAGCCTTCGCCAATCAGGATCTCATAGGCAGCCTCTACCGTTTTGCGCGCCACTCGCAGCTCGCTGGCCAGCACGCGGATCGCCGGCACGCGATCGCCCGGCTTCAGCACGCCCGCCTGGATCTGCTGACGATAGCGCGCGTAAATCTCTCTGTAACCCACCGCTATGTCCTACCTGTTTTCACGTTTTATGGCCCTTTTTACTCTGACATAGAAGCTTATCATGCCTCCATTGTTTAGCCGCGAAAGAGTCACCTATGAAGCTACTGCATATCAACGTCAGCCCCGATATCAGCGGATCCGCGTCGCGCGCCGCCTCGGCGCATCTGGTCGACCGGCTGCGCGCCCGCCATCCGCAGCTGGAAGAGACGGTGCTGGATCTGGCGCAGCATCCGCTGCCGCATCTGGATGCCTTTACCATCGGCGCCTTTTTTACGCCGCCGGAGGCGCGCACCAGTGCCCAGCGCAGCGCTATCGCCACCTCGGAAAGGCTGGTAGATCAGCTGTTCGCCTGTGACACGCTGGTAATCGCCTCGCCGATGTGGAACCTCGGCCTGCCTTCGGTGCTGAAGGCCTGGTTCGATCACATTACCCGCGCCGGCCGCACCTTCGCTTTTACCGCCGACGGCAGCAAAGTCGGGCTGGTCAAGGGCAAGAAGGTCTACAGCGTGGTCGCCAGCGGCAGCGTTTTCGCCCACGGGCCCTTTACGCAGGATGACCAGTTCACGCCCTACGTGCGCGTCGCGCTCGCCTATATCGGCATTGAGGATGTGGAATTTATCCGCGTTGACGGCACGCACGATCCCGCCAGCCGCGCCACCGCATTGCCCCATGCGTTAAACACTATCAACTCACTGTTCTGAAAGAGGAAAGCATCATGACATCACGCGTTAACCACTTTAAAACCGTCCCGACACTGGCTAAATCCCTTGGCGACGTCTCAATGGCGCTACGCAAAACCTCGCTGGACGCCACGCTGAAGCATCTGGTGGATATCCGCGCCTCGCAGCTCAATCACTGCGCGTTCTGCCTCGATATGCACGTGAAGGAGGCGAAGCTGCACGGCGAGCGCGAGCTGCGTCTGCATCACGTCGCCATCTGGCGCGAGTCGCCGCTGTTTAGCGCACGGGAAAAAGCGGCGCTGGCGCTGACCGAAGCCCTGACGCGCATCGGCGAACAGGGCGTCAGCGAGGCGCTCTACGGCGAGCTGCGCGAGCACTTCTCTGAGGTGGAGATCAGCGAGCTGGCCTTTACCATCGCGGCAATCAACAGCTGGAACCGCCTGCAGATCCTGTCGCAGATGGCGCCGGGCGCGCTCGACAGCGCCTACGGGCTGGATCGCGCTGAATTACATTAATTTTTAACGCCAGCAGCGCAGGCTGCTGGTCGCCCCATGTTTTTCTGCGCGCCCTGAGGCTATAGTGAGGTTTTGCACTACAAAGGACAGCACGCATGAAAGGCATCAACATTGCGATTTACTTCGATCCCGATCTCATTTTCGCGACCGTACACCAGCCGGACGGCAGCTATCTGAGCAAAAACTTTCAGTACGACGATGCGGTGATTGAAGAGATCTACCAGTGGCTGGAACAGTTCACGCCGAATCGCACCCATATTTGCCTGCTTGAGCACGATACCGCCGATATCCTCGCCGACGAGCTGGTGGATAACGGCTATCACGTTCATCGCGTCAGCACCCATCTGCTGCTGGAGTGGTTCACCTCCTCGCCGCCCGCCACGCCGGACGGCTCGCCGGTGCGCGCGCTGCTGCGCTATCTGGAAGAGGAGAAGCCGGAACAGTATGTGTCGCGCACGCCGCAGATTGAGGCGCTGCTCGATATGTTCGACGATCTCGACGCGCTGGAAGAGGTGGAAGAGGAAGACGACGAAGACAGCCTGCCGGATGACGTGCTGCGCCTGGTGAAGCAGAAGAAGATCACCGCGCTCGCTGCCGCGCAGAGCCTGATCCCGGAGCTGAGCGAACGTATCCGCGAGCACCTGATGCGCTATCCAGAGCTGATGACGCCCGAGCTGCTGGAAGATTTCTTCCCGGAGCTGCTGGAAGCGATGGAACGGCCTAAACACTAATCCCGCGACAGAAGAGGACGCATATGCAGGCGTTATTAGAAGCGGTGGGATTAGGGCTGATCGTGCTGCTGCCGCTCGCTAACCCGCTCACCACCGTGGCGCTGTTCCTGGGGCTGGCGGGCGAAATGAACTTCAGCGAGCGCAACCGCCAGGCGCTGCAGGCCTCTATCTATGTTTTCGCCATTATGATGGTGGCCTGGTATGCGGGCAACGCGGTGCTCAATACCTTCGGCATCTCGATTCCCGGCCTGCGCATTGCGGGCGGGCTGATCGTCGCCTTTATCGGCTTTCGCATGCTGTTTCCCGCGCAGCCGGTCGGTCACTCGATGGAGGCGCAGCACAAGCAGGATGAGCTGGAGAACAGCGACGCACGTCATGAGCCGGTCAATATCGCCTTTGTGCCGCTGGCGATGCCGAGTACTGCCGGTCCCGGCACCATCGCGATGATTATCAGCTCCGCCTCGACGGTGAAAAGCGGCGTCAGTTTTCCCGCGTGGGTGATTGCCGTGGCGCCGCCGCTCACCTTTCTGCTGGTGGCGGTGATCCTGTGGGTCGCGCTGCGCAGTTCAGGCAGCATTATGAAGCTGGTGGGGAAAGGCGGCATCGAGGCGATCTCGCGCCTGATGGGCTTTTTGCTGGTCTGTATGGGCGTGCAGTTTGTGATTAACGGCGTGCTGGAAGTGGGACATAACTTCCATTAAGGCAGGTATCGAAGAGCAAAACGTCTGCTCGGTGAGCAGCCAGGCGCTCTTTCAGACGGCTAACAAACTTAAAACGCGGGTGGCATGGACCGAAGAGCAAAGCGTCCCGCGACAGGATGTCGCGGGCCGAGCGGGCAAGGATGCGTAAAGCGCCTTTGCGATCGGGCCTTGTCACCCGCGTCTGCACATAACAGCCAACAAAAAAGGGCGCCGCGGCGCCCTTCTCTTACTTCTCAGCCATCTGAAAGAAGACGCAGTGCCCTTTAGTCGTGCTTCAGCGACTTCCGCACATCTGCAACCTGATCCTTGGTCACCGCCGGCGCATTGTTGCTCCAGCCCTGACGGATAAAGGTCGCGAGCTGCGCCACTTCGTCGTCGCTCAGACGCTTACCGAAGCCCGGCATCGCCAGCGTCGACGGCGCCTTCTCGGTAGAGGGCTGCTGCGCGCCTTCCAGGATAGTGTGGATCAACCCGGTCGGATCTTTAGCGTTGACGATCGTCGCCTGATCCAGCTCCGGGAAGATCCCCGGCGCGCCTTTACCGGTGACAAAGTGGCAGGCGCCGCAGTTGTCGATGTAAAGACGCTCGCCTTCGCTCAGGTTCTTCGCCGCCGTCAGCTTCGCTTCGGTCTGCTGCTGCGCCTGCACGTTGTAGGCCTGCAGCGGCGGATTGCCGCCAAGGAACTTCAGATAGGCCGCGACCGCTTTAAGATCGGCGTCGGTCATGTGCGAGCTGCTGTGCTCAATCACCGACTTCATCTCGCCGCCCACCGCCGCCTTGTCGTTACGACCGGTCTGCAGGTAATCGACGATCTCCTGCTCGCTCCAGCGCGGCAGACCGCGCAGCGACGGCACATCCCAGTTGTTCAGGCTACCGCCCGCCAGGAACTTCGCATCACCGCTGTCCAGCGCCTTCTCGTTCATGCCGAGGCCCCGCGGCGTGTGGCAGCTGCCGCAGTGGCCGAGGCTCTCGACGATATAGGCGCCGCGGTTGATCTCTTCAGAGGCGCCGCCGATCGGCTGGAACGGCTTGTCGCTGGTAAAGGCCCAGTTCCAGAAACGCATGCCCCAGCGCTGGCTGAACGGAAAACTCAGGCTGGTCTCCGGCGGCTGCTCGGCGCTCGGCTTGACGCCCTTCATGAAGTAGACATACAGCGCATGCATATCTTCATCGCTGATTTTGGCGTAATCCGGGTAAGGCATCGCCGGGTAAAGGCGCGAGCCGTCCGGCAGCACGCCTTTGCGCACCGCGTCAGAGAACTGCTGTTCGCTGTAGTTGCCGATACCGTGCTCTTTGTCCGGCGTGATGTTGGTCGAATAGATGGTGCCAAGGTTCGACTCAATCGCCAGGCCGCCGGCATAGTCCGGCTTGCCGGAAAGCGAGTGGCAGGCCATACAGTCGCCGAGGCGCGACAGATATTCGCCCTTCTTGATCAGCTGGGCCTCATCTTCCGCATGCGCCTGAGTGGCCATGCATCCCAGCAGCACGGCGTTGGCGAGTAACAATGATTTCAGTTTCATATGCTTATGCCTGTACCAGTGGACCGGGGTTCTTCAGATACTGTTCCTTGATCGCCTGCGCCGCCATCAGGGTAATCGCGCCGATGGTGTCGGTCGGGTTCGCCTGGAAGTTCTGCGGGAAGGCGTTGCCGCCCGGTACAAACACGTTGTGCACGTCCCAGCTCTGCAGGTACTTGTTCAGCGCAGAGGTTTTCGGGTTGTCGCCCATCACCGCGCCGCCCACGTTGTGGGTGGAGACGTATTTGGTCAGGTCGAAGTTGGCGTCCATCGGCAGGAAGCTCATGCTCATGCTGTCCGGGTTCAGCTCTTTGCTGATATTGCCGACGATGCCCTTCAGATACTGCTGCAGCTTGAGCTCGTTCTGTTTCCAGTTAAAGGTCATGCGCAGCAGCGGCTGCCCGCGGTGGTCGGTGTAGTTCGGATCGAGGTCCAGATAGACGTCGCGGTACGACTGGCAGGTCGTGGTGATGCTGATCTTCATAGAGTGGCCGTACCACTCTTCCAGACCCTCTTTGTAGCCCATGCCCCAGTTCGGCGTGCCTTTCGGCAGCGAGGTGGCGATCGGCGTGCCGGTGGCCTGCGAGCTGTGGATCTTCGCGCCACCGAGGAAGCCGAGGCCCGGACCGTCGAAGTTGCCTGGCGAGATGTCGTTGAACATCTGGCCGGTAGCGCCTGCGGTGGCGTACGGGTTGAAGTTTTTATCCTTAAAGAACAGGGTTGCGCCGCCGTTCGACAGGAAGGCGTAGTTACGTCCTACCACACCCTCTTCGGTAATCGGGTTGTACGGTTTGCCGATGCCGGAGAGCAGCATCAGACGCACGTTGTAGAGCTGGAAGCTGGAGAGCACGACAATCTTCGCCGGCTGGAACACTTCGTTGCCGTCGACGTCGTAGTAGATCACGCCTTTGGCGGTCTTCTTGTCGTCATGCAGCACCACCTTCACCACTTCCGCGTGCACTTCGTAGGAGAAGTTCGGCATGCGCTTCAGCGCATCCATCACCGCGGTCTGCGGCGACGCTTTGGAGTAGTTCAGGCACGGGTACTTCGAGCAGTAGCCGCAGTAGTTGCAGGGTGCGATCTGGTTGCCGTACGGGTTTTTCCACGCGCGGGACACGCACGCCGACGGGTTCGGGAACGGATGGTAGCCCAGCTTCGTCGCCGCTTCTTTAAACATCACGTTGTTCAGCGTGTCTTCCAGCGCCGGCAGCGGGTAAGGCTCGGAGCGCGGACCTTCGAACGGGTCGCCGCCTTCCAGAATCTGACCGCGCAGGTTGCCGGTGGTGCCCGACTGGCCGCAGATCAGCTCGAACTTGTAGTAGTAAGGCTCGATCTCTTCCCAGCTGAACGGGAAGTCCATCACGCGCATATCTTCCTGCAGGATGCCCGGCTTGTAGGCCTCGTCCACGTAGGTTTTCAGCTTGATGTCGGTCGGCGTCGGACGGATCAGTACCGCCGTCCAGTGCATGCCTGCGCCGCCCACGCCGGTGCCTGGCGCGAACGCGCCCCATTTACGGGTCGGCAGCGCGGTCTGGGTGGTGTCGTAGCGCACGGTGACCGCCACTTCTTTCGGCGTGGCGAACACTTTGTTGCGCACGTTATAGGCGTATTCGTCAGCCGGTTTCGGGTAGGCGAAATCGGGGTAGTCGCGCTCGCCGCCGCGCTCTAAGGCGCGCACTTCAAGGCCCGCCAGCGCCAGTTCGATGCTCATCAGCGAGCCGGCCCAGCCGAGGCCGCAAACGACGACGTCGACTTCTTTTTTAGTAATCTGTGCCATGATAATCCTGTCTCAAATACCTGATTCAACGCCGTTAAGCGCGTTCACCCAAAAGGCTGACCGGTCCCAGCGGATAAGGCACGTTGTGCTGCTTCACCCATTCGGTGAAGCTGGCGCGCGCGCCCGGGAAGCCGATGGCGATCCAGGCTTTCATGCCTTTGTTGCCGCCGTACATCGGATCCGCGAGATAGCCGTGCTTGGTATCAGAGAGCAGCTGGCTGAAGAACTGCGACGCTTTCAGATTGCCTTCGCCCAGCGCGGCGAAGTCGATGCCGTTCTTGTTGAGTTTGGTCAACACGTCATCTTTCTCTTCCAGCGTGAGCTGCTGGAACGGCTTGCTGTAGGTGGTCTGCACCCACTGCGTCACCAGCTTGATCGCGGTGTGGTACATCTGCTGCGGCGTAAACGGAATCTGGTAGCCGAAGGTGGGATCGGCGTGGACGTTGAACGGGCCCTGCATGTAGATCTCATCGCCGAACTCGCTGGTCTGCAACTGCTGGTCGATAAAGATCGGCACGTTGGTTTCCAGCGCGCCTGGCGCTTTGCCTTTGCCGCCTGCCGGGATCAGGCGATCGGTCGCGGCCAGAATAAACTGCCACTCGTCCGCGCTAAAAAAGCCCGGTTTATAGTCGGCCAGTTCCGGCGCGGCCATTTCTGCCGCCTGCGCTGCGGTCAGCCCTTTTAAAACCAGGTCACCTAGCGGCAACGCCAGTAGAGACCCGAGCAAAAACTTTCGTCTGGTGGTGGGTTTTTCAAGAAGCATAGCGGCACGACTCTCACTTGCTGTAAAAGTAATATATTTGTTAAACACAAATCTTATCGGTCATTTCCGCGGCAATATTAGGGATATAGATATGTCTAAATGTAACAATAAAAGTAAAAATGTGTTTTAGTGAAAATTTATAATTGTGTTATTGGATGGTTACAGGCGGGTAACAGGCTGTGAAAGCGGGAATTTTGTTTAAAATCGCACAATTGATGATTTATTAACCAGAAAATTTGTGCGCAGGACTATTTTTATTTGCGGTGGGTGACTGTTGCCGAAAATAATCAATCAAAAAAAATCATACTTCCATACAAGAGAACTATTCTCATCGGCAACAATATATTCACTTATTTACAGCAGCAATGACATATTGCGGAAAATGTGATCGCTCTTTTATCAAACAGCTATTTTTGGGCGGGCGCTAAATAAATGGATTTCCCTCATCCCCGCCGCGCTAAAACAGTGAAAAGCGCGAAAATAGCAGACGATCTTTTTATGCAAAGCTCATAACAAAGAGGCATTTTGACTCTGGCGCGCCGCGGATATAGTCGGTTTATCAACGACTCAGGATAAACTTCTATGCGACGCATTTTGCTTGTGATATTAAGCGCGCTGGCCTTAGCGCCGATGGCGCACGCCGGGACGCCGAAAGATACGCTGGTTATCGCCGTGCCGCTCGACGGCATTATCAGTTTCGATCCGGCAGAGAGCTTTGAAACGGTCAGCAACAGCAGCCTGCGTAATGTTTACCAGACGCTGGCAGAGCCGAATAAAGACGATCCGCAGAAGCTGTCGCCGCTGCTGGCGCGCAGCTGGCAGCAGGGCGAAACGCCCCACAGCCTGATCTTCAACCTCAATCCCGATGCGCGCTTCGTCAGCGGCAATCCGGTGACCGCGCAGGATGTCATCTTCTCGCTGACGCGCGCGGTGAAGCTCAACAAAGCGCCCTCCTTTATTCTCGGCGAGTTCGGCTGGACGCCTGACAATATCGACAGCCAGTTCACGGCGCTCAATGACCACCAGCTGGAGATCCGCTGGCCGGCGCAAATCGGCCAGGATCTGGCGCTGCGCCTGCTCACCGCGCCGGTTAGCTCAGTAGTCGACAGCAAAACCGCGCTGCAGCACGCCAGCAACAACGACACCGGCAACGGCTGGCTGAAGACGCATTCCGCGGGCAGCGGCGCGTTTTCCATCAAACAGTTTGTGCCGCTGCAGGCGCTGGTGCTGGAAGCCAATCCGCACGCCGCGCCGCAGCCGCGCCTGAAGCGCGTGCTGCTGAAGGGCGTCGCCGATCCCGGCACCCGTCGCCTGCTGATCCAGCAGGGCGACGTCGATGTCGCCTACCAGCTCGGCCCCGATCAGATCGCCGCGCTGAAGAGCGATACCAACGTGCGTATCGACGCTTTCCCGTCGAGCCTGGTCTACTACCTCGGCTTCAACACCAAAAACGCGCAGCAGCCGGCGCTCGGCAACCCGGCGCTGTGGCAGGCGGCGCGCTGGCTGGTGGATTACGACGGTCTCGCCAACCAGCTGCTGAAAGGTCAGTACCGCATTCATCAGAGCTTCCTGCCGGACGGCTTTGACGGCGCGCTCAATACCACGCCGTTCCACTACGACGTCAGCAAGGCAAAGGCGATCCTGAAGGATGGCGGCATCGCGCCGGGCACCCATATCGCCCTGACGGTGGTGAACCAGCCGCCCTATATCGACGTGGCGCAGGCGCTGCAGGCGAGCTTCGCAAAGGCGGACGTCAGTCTGGATATTCAGCCGGTGGCCGAGTCGGAGCTGTGGAGCAAAATGCGCGCCCGCGATTTCCAGTCCATCTTCGTTTACTGGGGCGCGGACTATATCGATCCGAACACCAACGCCAGCGCCTTCGCCTATAACGTGCCGGGCGGCTCGAAAACCCTGGCGTGGCGCGTCGGCTGGGATATCCCTGCGCTGAGCGCCGAGACGCGCAAGGCGGCGGGCGAAAGCGATGCCGCGCAGCGTCGCGCCCTCTACACCCATTTGCAGACCGAGGTGCAGCAGAGTTCGCCCTTCGTCACTATTCTGCAGGGCGCGCAGCAGGTGGCGGTGCGCAAGAATCTTAGCAACGTTAAGCAGGGCATCGGCGTCAGCATGCTGCTGCTGAACGAGGTGCAAAAATAACGCTTGTGGCGCGCGGGCATCGTCCCGCGCGCCAGCCTCAACGGCGCTTATATCGCACAGCCGTTTCAGCGCAATACTCTCTCTTTCCCCCGCCGCGCTTGCTATCCTTCAGACAATGTCCTTTGTCAGAGAGTGAACCTATGACTGCCCCGCTGCTTATTGCCCAGACGCCCGATGTGCAACTCCACCTTCTGCCCGCCATGGCGAATCGCCACGGGCTGATCACCGGCGCGACCGGCACCGGCAAAACCGTGACGCTGCAAAAGCTGGCTGAATCTTTCTCCTCTGTCGGCGTGCCGGTATTTATGGCGGACGTGAAAGGCGACCTGACCGGTATCGCGGCGGAAGGTCAGCAGAGCGAGAAACTGCTGGCCCGGCTGGCGAAGATTGGCGTCACCGACTGGCAGCCGCAGCGCAGTCCGGTGATGCTGTGGGATATCTTCGGCCAACAGGGCCATCCGGTGCGCGCCACCGTCTCCGACCTCGGCCCGCTGCTGCTGGCGCGCCTGCTGAATCTCAACGAGATCCAGAGCGGCGTGCTGCAGATTATCTTCCGCGTCGCCGACGATCAGGGACTGCTGCTGCTCGACTTCAAAGATCTGCGCGCGATGACGCAGTACATCGGCGACAACGCCAAAAGCTTCCAGACGCAGTACGGCAATATCAACAGCGCGTCGGTGGGCGCCATCCAGCGCGGGCTGCTGGCGCTGGAGCAGCAGGGCGCGGAGCACTTCTTCGGCGAGCCGATGCTCGATATCCGCGACTGGATGCGCGTCGACGCCGACGGCAAAGGCTTTATCAATATTCTGGCGGCGGACAAGCTCTACCAGCAGCCGAAGCTCTATGCTACCAGCCTGCTGTGGCTGCTGTCGGAGCTGTACGAGCACCTGCCGGAGGCGGGCGATCTGGAGAAGCCGAAGATGGTGTTCTTCTTCGACGAGGCGCATCTGCTGTTCAACGACGCGCCGCCGGTGCTGCTGGAGAAGGTCGAACAGGTGATGCGCCTGATCCGCTCGAAAGGCGTCGGCGTCTGGTTCGTCACCCAGAACCCCGCCGACGTGCCCGAGAGCGTGCTCGGCCAGCTCGGCAACCGCGTGCAGCACGCGCTGCGCGCCTTCACGCCGAAAGATCAGAAGGCGGTGAAAAGCGCCGCCGACACCCTGCGGGCTAATCCGGCTTTTAATACCGTCGAGGCGATTCAGGCGCTGGGCACCGGCGAAGCGCTGATCTCTTTCCTTGATGAAAAAGGCAGCCCGTCGGTGGTTGAGCGCGCAATGGTAATCGCGCCCGGCTCGCGTATGGGGCCAGTTACCCTCGACGAGCGCAACGGTTTGATCAACCACTCGCCGCTGGCGGGCAAATATGACCAGGAGATCGACCGCGAGTCCGCCTATGAGAAGCTGCATCAGGGCGTGAAAGGCGCCAGCGAGCAGGCCGACGCGCCGCAGGCGAAGGGCAACAAGGTCGAGGTCGACGATGGCATTCTCGGTGGGCTGAAAGAGGTGCTGTTCGGCCATACCGGACCGCGCGGCGGCAAGCATGACGGCATCGTGCAGAGCGTGGCGAAGAGCGCCACGCGGCAGATCGCCAACCAGATTATTCGCGGCGTGCTCGGCAGCCTGCTGGGCGGACGCCGTCGCTAAGGCGGTTTCCGCAGCGGTTTGGCCTCTGCTAAGCTGTGAGCATGGATAAATTACGCGAACTTAAACGGACAAAACGTCTGGCGCTCGGCCTGCTGCTGCTGGCCGCCGCCACCTTTATCACCACCCTTTTTCTTCCGCCTAACTTCTGGGTCAGCGGCGTGAAGGCGATCGCTGAAGCGGCGATGGTCGGCGCGCTGGCGGACTGGTTCGCCGTGGTGGCGCTGTTTCGCCGCGTGCCGGTGCCCTTTATCTCGCGCCATACGGCGATTATCCCGCGCAATAAAGATCGCATCGGCGACAACCTTGGCCGCTTCGTGCAGGAGAAGTTTCTTGATACCGACTCGCTGCTGGCGCTGATCCGCCGCCACGATCCGGCGCAGATGCTGGCGCAGTGGCTTAACGCGCCGGGCAATGCCGACCGCGTCGGGCGTCATCTTTTGCAGGTGATGCGCGGCTTCCTCGATCTCACCGACGACGCGCGCATTCAGGCCTTTATGCGCCGCGCGGTGCATCGCGCCATCGACAAGGTCGATCTGTCGCAGACCAGCGCGGTGCTGCTGGAGAGCCTGACCAAAAACAACCGCCATCAGGAGCTGCTCGACGCGGCGATCGATCAGCTGCTGCGCCTGATGCACAAGCCCGCCACGCGCGACTTTATCGCCATGCAGATTGTGCGCTGGCTGAAGCGCGAGCATCCGATTAAGGCCAAAATGCTGCCGACCGACTGGCTGGGCGAGCACAGCGCCGAGCTGGTCGCCAACGCGGTGGACTCGGTGCTGGACGACGTGGCGGCCGATCAGGGTCACGAGCTGCGCCTCGGCTTTAACCGCGCGGTGGATCGGCTGATTGAGAAGCTGAAGCACGATCCCGAGATGGCGGCGCGCGCAGAGGAGATAAAGCGCTGGATCAAAGAGGATGCGTCGCTGAACCGCTATATCGGCGAGCTGTGGAACGACCTGCGCACCTGGCTGAAAACCGATCTCAACAGCGACGACTCGCGCGTGCAGGAGAAGGTGCGCCAGGCGGCGCTGTGGCTGGGCGAGAACCTGGCGCGCGACGACGCGCTGCGCGCCTCGATGAACCGTCATCTGGAGGAGGCTGCGCGCAGCGTCGCGCCGGAGTTCGCCGCCTTCCTGACGCGTCATATCAGCGATACGGTGAAGAGCTGGGACGCGCGCGATATGTCGCAGCAGATCGAGCTGAATATCGGCAAGGACCTGCAGTTTATCCGCATCAACGGCACGCTGGTGGGCGGCACTATCGGGCTGATCCTCTATCTGCTGTCGCAGCTTCCGGCGCTGCTGCCGCTGCTGGCGCGTTAAAACCACTCGCGACGACAGACAGAACCCGCTTTTTAAGGCGGGTTCTTTTATTGTGTTGATCGGTGTGGAGTACAGCTTAGGACGGTTACTGGTCGTCGAGGCGGTCTAATTCTTCTTCCGTCAGCCCGGTCGCCTGCAAGATGGTATCGCGCGGCAACTGCATTTTCAGCAGGCTGCGCGCGACCTCCAGTTTGCCCTTAAGCTCACCTTCCTGTCTGAGTTGTTCTGCAATCGTCATCAGAGCGTCCTCCTGTTGCGGCATTCGCTGTGCCAGTTCTTGAACAAAGGCGCTGGCATCCGTGGTTTCGCCTGCCTGAATAATATAGTTTACCAGCGAGAGTGTTTGTGATGAAGATTTGTCCGCCTGCCAGGCTGCTACCAACAGGTCCATTATCTCTGCTAAATCGCGCTGGCGAATATGTTTTTGCAGCAGCGTCAGCGCCGCCATACGACGATGCTGCACGATTTCATCGTCAGGAATAACGGTGACGTCGACCAGCGGAAAAGCCTTGCCGTAAAGAGCGGCGGCCAGCGCCGGGTCGCCGAACCCGTCCAGCCAGCAGGTTGAATATGGATAAGGACTGCGCTGACCGGCGTAAAACAGCACCGGTATCACCAGCGGCAGCCTCTTATGTCCGGCGTCGAGGTGGCGCTTCATCGCCGCCACCGCGTAGCGCAACAGCCGAAACGCCATCTGTTTATCTGGTGTCGACTGATGCTCAATCAGCACCTGCACATAGCCGTCGTCGCCGCTGCGGGTTTTCATGCTGTAGAGCACGTCGCTGAAGTAAGGGCGCAGATCATCCTCTACGAAAGAGCCGGAGACCAGCCTGAGCGTGCTGAGGTCGCAGAGCGCAAGAAGTTGCGGCGGAAGGTGGATTTCCATAAAGTCGCGCGCCACGTCCGGCTGGCTGAGAAGCTGGCGGAAGACGGCGTCGTGCGGGGTCGGTGTACTCTTCTTCTTCTTCATCTTTCCTGACTCTGAAAAAACCTGCGCAGAGCCTGGCATAGCTGAAAAAGCGAGTCATTAGCAATACCGGTAAAGGCTACCAGTTTTCAGTGCGTTATAAGAGAGAGGCCGCAATTTGCGGCCTCTCTTTTGCTTCTGGGTTGATACCTGGGCTTAACGCCGCTTAACCAGCAGGAACAGGCTAATGGCGAAGAAGGCGGCGCTGGGCAGGATGGCCCCCATTATCGGCGGCAGGCCGTACACCAGGCTCAGCGGGCCGAAGATCTGGTCCAGCACGTAGAACAGGAAGCCGAAGCTGATGCCGGTCACCACGCGCACGCCCATCGACACGCTACGCAGCGGTCCGAAGATAAACGACAGCGCCATCAGCATCATCACCGCCACCGACAGCGGCTGGAAAATCTTGCTCCACATATTGAGCCGATAGCGTCCCGACTCCTGGCCGCTCTGCTTCAGGTACTTGCTGTAGTTATAGAGGCCGCGAATCGACAGCGCGTCGGGATCGAGCGCCACCACGCCGAGCTTGTCCGGCGTCAGGTTGGTTTTCCATTCGCCGCTCAGGCTCTGGGAGCCGCTAATCTGCTTCGGATCGTTGAGATCTGACTCATCCACCTGCGCCAGATTCCAGCGCTTGTTCGCCTGGTCCCAGGTGGCGCTGGCGGCGTAGCGCACGCTCTTCAGACGACGGTCGTCGCTGAAGTTATAGATGCTGACGCCGTCGAGCTGGTTATCGCCGCGCACGCGTTCGATATAGATAAAGTTATTGCCGTCCTTCGCCCACAGGCCGTTCTGCGTCGACACCAGCGCGCCGCCGTAGAGCTGGGTCGCGCGGTAGTTACGCGCCATCTGCTCACCCGCCGGGGCGAGAAACTCGCCGATCGCCATGGTCAGCAGCACCAGCGGGATAGCGGTTTTCATCACCGACAGCGCCACCTGCATGCGGGTAAAGCCCGCTGCCTGCATCACCACCAGCTCGCTGCGCTGCGCCAGCGTGCCCAGGCCGAGCAGCGCGCCGAGCAGCGCCGCCATCGGGAAGAAGATCTCAATATCCTTCGGCACGCTGAGCAGCGTGTAGTAACCGGCGGCGAGCGCGGTATAGGCGCCCTGCCCGGTCTTACGCAGCTGATCGACGAACTTGATGATGCCGGAAAGCGACACCAGCATGAACAGCGTCAGCATGATGGTATTGAAAATGGTTTTACCGATATAACGGTCGAGAACGCGAAACATCAGACGGAACCTCCGCGGCTGAAGCGGGCGCGCACGCGGCGCATCGGCACCGTATCCCACAGGTTAAGGGCTACCGCCAGCAGCAGATAGCTGATATTCACCACCCACATCCAGATCGCCGGATCGAGCCGCCCTTTCGCCGCATTCGACTTCAGCGAGCTCTGCAGCAAGAAGAAGATCAGATAGAGCAGCATCGCGGGCAGCATCGACAGCACGCGTCCCTGACGCGGGTTGACCACGCTGAGCGGCACCACCATCAGCGCCATCACCAGCACCGAGAAGATCAGCGTAAAGCGCCAGTGCAGCTCGGAGCGGAACGCCGGCGTGTCGTTGCTGAGCAGCGTGGTGAGATCGGACTGCTCGGCGTCGTTCGGATCGAGCGTCGCCTCTTTATAGCCGACCCGCGCCTGGTAGTTGGTGAAGTCGGTAATACGGAAGTCGCGCAGCATCGCCGTGCCTTCGAAGCGGGTACCTTTATCCAGCGTCACCACCTGCGAGCCGTCTTTGTGCTGCTCCATATGGCCGCTGTCCGCCAGCACCACCGATGGCCGCGCGTTGCCCTTGGCGCGCAGCTGCGCCAGGAAGACGTTGCCGAACTGGTTGCCCTTGACGTTTTCGATAAACAGCACCGAACTGCCGTCGCTGGAGCTCTGGAACTGCCCGGCCGCCAGCGCCGCCGCGCCAGGGTTGGCTTTGGCGTTTTGCGTCACCTCGTCCTGATAGCGCGAGGACCAGGGACCCAGCCAGATAACGTTGACCGCCGCCACGACGGAGGTGAGCAGCATCAGCACCATCGCCGCCTTCACCAGCACGCTTTTGCCTAATCCGCAGGCGTGCATCACGGTGATTTCGCTGTCGGTATAGAGCTTGCCCAGCGTCATCAGGATCGCCAGAAACAGGCTTAACGGCAGAATAAGTTGTGCCATTTCAGGCACGCCAAGCCCTAACAGAGTCAGAACGAGATTTGTTGGGATTTCGCCGTCCACCGCAGCCCCTAAAATCCGCACTAACTTCTGACAAAAGAAGATAAGCAGCAGGATGAAAAGGATAGCCAGCTGGCTTTTGAGCGTTTCCCGAACCAGATATCTAATGATGATCACGCTTAGTACGCCTGTGATAACTTGTCTTTTTGCAGGAAAATCGCTAGTTTCAACGCTTATTAGCCATTTTTCTTCATCAATGGCCTGCGTCGCAGCTAAAATGGTATGACAAACGCGTCAGGGTGGTGAAAATTAACGCATTGCCACACTAAACGTAGTTCGAACGCTGATTACCAACAAAATTTTTTACCTCTGTGGTATCAAGCGGACCATTCTAGCGACAGCCGCGGCCGTTGTCTTTAAGATTCAGGAGAGTGCATGGAGTTCAGTGTAAAAAGCGGAAGCCCGGAAAAACAGCGCAGCGCCTGCATTGTTGTCGGTGTTTTCGAGCCGCGTCGTCTGTCGCCGATCGCCGAGCAGTTAGACAAAATCAGCGATGGCTACATCAGCGCCCTGCTGCGCCGCGGCGAGCTGGAAGGCAAAGTGGGCCAGACCCTGCTGCTGCATCATGTACCCAACATTCTTTCCGAGCGCATTCTGCTGATTGGCTGCGGCAAAGAGCGCGAGCTGGACGAGCGCCAGTATAAGCAGGTGATCCAGAAAACCATTAATACGCTGAACGACACCGGCTCGATGGAAGCGGTCTGCTTTCTGACCGAGCTGCATGTAAAAAGCCGCAATACCTACTGGAAAGTGCGTCAGGCGGTCGAAACCTCCAAAGAAGCGCTTTATAACTTCGACCAGCTGAAAAGCAACAAAACCGAGCCGCGCCGTCCGCTGCGTAAGCTGGTGTTCAACGTGCCGACGCGCCGCGAACTCACCAGCGGCGAGCGCGCTATCCAGCACGGTCTGGCGGTCGCCGCCGGCGTGAAGGCGGCGAAAGATCTCGGCAATATGCCGCCCAACATCTGCAACGCCGCCTATCTCGCCTCGCAGGCGCGCCAGCTGGCGGACGCCTACAGCAAAAACGTCACCACCCGCGTCATCGGCGAACAGCAGATGAAAGAGCTGGGCATGAACGCCTATCTCGCGGTCGGCGCCGGCTCGCAGAACGAGTCGCTGATGTCGGTCATCGAGTACAAAGGCAACCCGGACGCGGAAGCGCGCCCTATCGTGCTGGTGGGCAAAGGGCTCACCTTCGACTCCGGCGGCATCTCCATCAAGCCAGCGGAATCGATGGATGAGATGAAGTACGACATGTGCGGCGCGGCGTCGGTCTACGGCGTGATGCGCATGGTGGCCGAGCTGAACCTGCCGCTTAACGTGGTCGGCGTGCTGGCGGGTTGTGAAAACATGCCGGACGGCCGCGCCATGCGTCCGGGCGACGTGCTGACCACCATGTCTGGCCAGACGGTAGAAGTGCTGAATACCGATGCGGAAGGCCGCCTGGTGCTGTGCGACGCGCTGACCTACGTAGAGCGCTTCGATCCGGAAGTGGTGATCGACGTGGCGACCCTGACCGGCGCCTGCGTTATCGCGCTCGGCCACCACGTCAGCGGCCTGCTGTCGAACCACAATCCGCTGGCGCACGAGCTGATCGGCGCGTCAGAGCAGTCCGGCGACCGCGCCTGGCGCCTGCCGATGGCGGACGAATATCAGGAGCAGCTGGAATCGAACTTCGCCGATATGGCGAATATCGGCGGCCGTCCCGGCGGCGCGATCACCGCCGCCTGCTTCCTGGCGCGCTTTGCGCGTAAATATAACTGGGCGCACCTGGATATCGCCGGCACCGCCTGGCGCTCCGGCAAAGCCAAAGGCGCAACCGGTCGTCCGGTGCCGATGCTGTCGCAGTTCCTGCTGAACCGCGCCGGCCTGAACGGCGACGACTAAGTCCCGCTGCGCGCCGCTCTCAGGGGCGGCGCGCATTGATTTATACCACCGCAGACGCCATATCCATCTCATCGGGAAGTGCTACCGCGCGCCTTAGCTGGTAACATCGACACCTCTCACCCACAAGGCATTTCCATGAAAAACGCAACCTTCTACGTAATGGAAACGGACTCGCCCAGCGAAGAGCTGAGCGCCATCGAGGCGCTGGTGTGCGATCTGGCGGAAACGCGCTGGCGGGCGGGCAAACGCATTTTGATCGCCTGTGAAGACGAACAGCAGGCCATTCGCCTCGACGAGGCGCTGTGGCAGCGCCCGGCCAACGCCTTCGTGCCGCATAATCTGGCGGGCGAAGGTCCGCGCTACGGCGCGCCGGTCGAGCTCGCCTGGCCGCAGCGTCGCGGCAGCTCGCCGCGCGATCTGCTGATCAGCCTGCTGCCGCAGTTTGCAGATTTTGCTACTGCTTTCCATGAAGTGATAGACTTCGTACCCTACGAAGAGTCTCAGAAACAGCTGGCGCGCGACCGCTATAAAGCGTACCGCAGCGTTGGTTTCCAATTGAATACGGCCACGCCGCCGCAGCCGCAAACGACATAGCAGAAATGGAAAAAACATATAACCCGCAAGACATCGAGCAGCCGCTTTACGAGCACTGGGAAGAGCAAGGCTATTTCAAGCCTAACGGCGATACCAGCCAGGAAAGCTTCTGCATAATGATCCCGCCGCCGAACGTCACCGGCAGCCTGCACATGGGTCACGCTTTCCAGCAGACCATCATGGACACCATGATCCGCTACCAGCGCATGCAGGGGAAAAACACGCTGTGGCAGGTCGGCACCGACCATGCGGGCATCGCCACCCAGATGGTGGTAGAGCGCAAGATCGCCGCCGAAGAGGGCAAAACGCGCCAGGACTACGGCCGCGACGCCTTTATCGAGAAAATCTGGCAGTGGAAGGCGGAATCGGGCGGCACCATTACCCGCCAGATGCGCCGCCTCGGCAACTCCGTGGACTGGGAGCGCGAACGCTTCACCATGGACGACGGCCTCTCCAATGCGGTGAAAGAGGTGTTTGTTCGCCTGCATAAAGAGAATCTGATCTACCGCGGCAAACGCCTGGTGAACTGGGATCCGAAACTGCGCACCGCGATTTCCGATCTGGAAGTGGAAAACCGCGAGAGCAAAGGCTCGATGTGGCACATCCGCTATCCGCTGGCGGACGGCGTGAAAACCGCCGAAGGCAAAGATTATCTGGTGGTCGCCACTACGCGTCCGGAAACCCTGCTGGGCGATACCGGCGTGGCGGTCAACCCGGAAGACCCGCGCTACAAAGATCTGATCGGCAAAGAGGTGCTCCTGCCGCTGGTGAACCGTCGCATTCCCATCGTGGGCGACGAGCACGCGGATATGGAGAAAGGCACTGGCTGCGTAAAAATCACGCCGGCGCACGACTTCAACGACTATGAAGTCGGTCGTCGCCACAAGCTGCCGATGATCAATATCCTGACCTTCGACGGCGATATCCGCGAGCGCGCCCAGGTTTACGACACCAACGGTGAAGTGAGCGACGCCTGCTCGGACGAGATCCCGGCGGCGTTCCAAAAGATGGAGCGCTTCGCCGCGCGTAAGGCGATTGTCGCCGCCGTGGACGAACTGGGCCTGCTGGACGAGATCAAACCGCACGACCTGACCGTGCCTTACGGCGATCGCGGCGGCGTGGTCATCGAGCCGATGCTGACCGACCAGTGGTACGTGCGTACCGCGCCGCTGGCGAAAGTCGCGGTCGAGGCGGTCGAGAACGGCGATATCCAGTTCGTGCCGAAGCAGTATGAAAACATGTACTTCTCCTGGATGCGCGATATTCAGGACTGGTGTATTTCGCGCCAGCTCTGGTGGGGCCACCGCATTCCGGCCTGGTACGACAACGACGGCAACGTCTATGTTGGCCGCAGCGAAGAGGAAGTGCGCAGCGAAAACAACCTGGGCGCGGACGTGGCACTGCGTCAGGACGAAGACGTGCTCGACACCTGGTTCTCCTCTGGCCTCTGGACCTTCTCGACCCTCGGCTGGCCGGAGAACACCGAAGCGCTGCGTCAGTTCCACCCGACCAGCGTGCTGGTAAGCGGCTTCGACATTATCTTCTTCTGGATCGCCCGCATGATCATGCTGACCATGCACTTCCTCAAAGATGAAGACGGCAAGCCGCAGGTGCCGTTCAAGACCGTCTATATGACCGGTCTAATCCGCGACGAAGAAGGCCAGAAGATGTCGAAATCCAAAGGCAACGTTATCGATCCGCTGGATATGGTCGACGGCATCTCGCTGGAAGATCTGCTGGAAAAACGTACCGGCAACATGATGCAGCCGCAGCTGGCGGAGAAGATCCGCAAGCGCACCGAGAAGCAGTTCCCGGACGGCATCGAGCCGTCAGGCACCGACGCGCTGCGCTTTACCCTGGCGGCGCTCGCCTCGACCGGCCGCGACATCAACTGGGATATGAAGCGTCTTGAAGGCTACCGCAACTTCTGCAACAAGCTGTGGAACGCCAGCCGTTTCGTGCTGATGAACACCGAAGATCAGGATTGCGGTCAGAACGGCGGCGAGATGACGCTGTCGCTGGCAGATCGTTGGATCCTCGCCGAGTTCAATAACACGGTGAAAGCGTACCGCGAGGCGCTGGACAGCTATCGTTTCGATATCGCCGCGAATATTCTCTATGACTTCACCTGGAACCAGTTCTGCGACTGGTACCTGGAGCTGACTAAGCCGGTAATGAACAACGGCAGCGAAGCGGAGCTGCGCGGCACGCGCAATACGCTGGTGACGGTGCTGGAAGCGCTGCTGCGCCTTGCCCATCCGATCATTCCGTTTATCACCGAGACCATCTGGCAGCGTGTGAAGGTGCTGAAGAACATCAGCGACGACACCATTATGCTGCAGCCTTTCCCGCAGTACGACGCGGCGAAAGTGGATGCGGAAGCGATGGCGGATATCGAGTGGATGAAGCAGGCGATCGTCGCGGTGCGTAATATCCGCGCCGAAATGAATATCGCCCTGAGCAAGCCGCTCGACGTGCTGCTGCGCGACTGTTCTCCTGCGGCGCTGCGCCGTGTGGAAGCGAACCGCACTTTCCTGTCGCGCCTGGCGCGTCTGGAGAGCCTGACCATCCTGCCGGCGGGCGAGAAAGGGCCGGTGTCCGTGACGAAAATCGTCGAAGGCGCCGAGCTGCTGATCCCGATGGCGGGCCTGGTAGACAAGGCGGCAGAGCTGGATCGTCTGGCGAAAGAGCTGGGCAAGCTCGACGTCGAAATCGAGAAGATTCAGGTCAAGCTGGCGAACGAAGGCTTTGTCTCGCGCGCGCCGGAAGCGGTAGTAGCGAAAGAGCGCGAGCGCGTTGCCGAGCTGGAGCAGTCGAAAGCGAAACTGATTGAACAGCAGGCGGTGATTGCGGCGCTCTGATTTAACGCCGCGTCTGTAGAAAAACCCTGCGCTTCGGTGCGGGGTTTTTTATTGGCGATTTTGCGCACGATGTTTATTTATGCTTTAAAAAAATCAGTTTCATCGTGCAAAGATTCAAATAAAACTTTTAACGCCTCGCCTGTTCTCACCTGATCGCTTTTAGCTATCAAACAAAATTGACTTAGCTCATTTACTGCAAGTTTAGACTTTGTGTCTGTTTTCCAGAGTAAACCATTATGCTCCAGAGCCTTTTGCCTTAATTCTTTCAAAAATGAAGGACACACAAGTAAGACATCGCCATTGGAAAAGACTTCGATTCCTTTAACGAGGCGAATATTACCCTCATTCCATTTCCGCGATTCCCCCCACTGTTCTTCGGGGAAATAGTATGCGGGAAATTGATCTGCGTTAAAGGCAAAAACCTTTGTCTGCCAGGAAGACATTCCAACCAATTCAATTCCACGCTGGTTAATCTGGACGAGCAAGGAAGAAAAAACAACAAAAATAAAAATAAGCACGGCTGGCGCCAATGCCAGAGTGGGGTGTACGGCCTGCACCTGAGCAGGCTTACTCTTAAAAACCCCAACAAGAGCAGGCATAAAAAGAAAAAAATACAGCACGACCACAATAGCATATTGCACCAACAGACTTTCACTTGCGAAGTATATCTTCGAGCCTGTTAAAATATAAAGCGGAACAATTGAAACGAAGGCGATCATCAGTGATATCAAGCAGTAAAAGATGTTTATTATTATTGTATTGGCTTTGAAACTTTCCCACCTAAACCAGCGTGACAAGGCACGATCTGGTTTGTTTTTTCGCTCGTGCAGACGCTGTAAGCGAGTAATGAAACCTCTCAAGTACTTTTGTCTTTTATTATTTATAAAAAAGTTGAAGAATACATGGCTGACAAAAGCGGTAACAGAAGGAATATACAATAACTCTATGCTGATTTTTTCTTTTAGAAAAAGCACTGTCACCGCGGTGATCACTGCCACTAAAGCAGTTGCAGCAGCACATCCCTCATTATAGTAAACTTCAAGTCGTTCACTGAGCCCCCGCTTCTTTTTATCTTTAATCGTGCTTTTTAGCCCCGTTAAAGCACAAAGCGCAGATGGCATGACAAACATAAAAGATGTAGCGACAAAGAACACCAGCGAACATATTAATATCGCCAGGCTTCCTGCAACATTACTTATAATAAAGGGAAAGAAATCTAAGCGGCCGATCCACTGGAAATAAGCCCATACGTTTATAAACCCCATTACAATAAAAAGAACAGATAAGTTTTTATAGTTTTTAAATAACCAGCGTAATGCTGCCATTCCATGCCTCCTTGCATTATCAGTTATATTGCTTTTCACTGACGATAATGCTATTTCTGGTGAATGTCTAACCGATTTTAACCACGCTATTTCGCCATGATCCCTGATACTCAGCCTTCACTTAAGCTGCGCCCTATCAGCGCCGCCGACAATCCCCATATCGCCCAGGTTATCCGCACCGTCTCAGCAGAGTTCGGCCTGACCGCCGACAAAGGCTATACCGTGGCCGATCCGCAGCTCGACAGCCTGTATGAACTTTACAGCGCCGAGCACAGCGCCTACTGGATTGTGGAGCACCAGGGGAAAGTCGCAGGCGGAGGCGGCATCGCCCCGCTCGCCTGCAGTGCGCCTGATATCTGCGAGCTGCAGAAAATGTATTTCCTGCCGGAGGTACGCGGCTTCGGCGTGGCGCGCGAGCTGGCGCTGCGCGCGATGGAGCATGCGCGCCAGCGCGGCTTCCGCCGCTGCTATCTGGAAACCACAGGCACTCTGACGCGCGCCATTAAACTCTACGAGTCGCTGGGCTTTGAACGCATCGACGAGGTGCTCGGCTGTACCGGCCACGGCGACTGCGAATACAGAATGCTGAAGACGCTATAAGCGCGCCTTCCCGGTCAGAAGGCCGGCACGCCGCTGTGAAAGCGCAGCTCCGCGTCCGGCTCGCTAATCAGCTTCGCCTCCGCTTCACCAATCGCCCGCACGCGCGGCGCGATATCCTTCGGCGAGATCTGCGCCGCCAGGGCTAAATAGTCCTGATAGTGGCGCGCTTCCGAACGCAGCAGCGAGATATAGAACTTCTCCAGCTCCGCATCCAGCCAGGGCGCCAGGCTGGCGAAGCGTTCGCAGGATCGCGCTTCGATATAGGCGCCGCAGATCAGCTTGTCCACCAGCGTATCGGGCTCGTGCGTGGTGATCTCCCGCAGCAGCCCTTTGGCATAGCGGCTGGAGGTGATCTTTTTATAGGGCAAGCCGCGCGCCTGCATAATCTCCCATACCTGATAAAAGTGGTGCAGCTCCTCTTTAATCAGCAGCACCATCTTCTCCACCAGATCGTCCGCCCAGGGCAGCTCGTTGCGCACAATGATGCTTTTAGAAAGGCTTTTATGCGCCTGAATAAACTGGCTGTCGGGGTGCTCGCGGAAAATAAAATCTTCGTAGGGCTTCAGCCAGGCGAGGATCGCCTCGCCGCTCGGCTTGTCGGCGACATACTTACGGATCAGCCAGGTGGCGGTCTGCGCCGCTTTCAGTTCGCAAACCAGATGGTCGGTCAGCAGCAGCGTCAGGTTTTCCGGTTTGCGCGCCTCGTCAATCCAGGCTTGCGGCGTGCGGCAGTGTAGAAACTGATAGATAGGCTCAAGCAGCGGTGCGTAGTTCATGTCTGTTCAAAAGGCAGGAAACGGAAAGGCGGAGCGCGCGGCTCCGCCAGGGGAAATCAGTGGCGGACGCCGGTATCTTCGTCGCCGTCGATAATGTCGCCATCTTCGTCGTCATCTTCATCTTCGGCGTCGGGATCTTCGAAGTAGGTGCCCCAGCCGTCGTAGTCGACGTTGTATTTGCCCACCAGATTGACCAGCTGCTCAACCTGCGCGTCGATCAGCTCAGGCTTCAGCGCCGACTCGCTGAGGATATCGACGCACATCACCGTGGTGCCGTCCTCCAGCTCCAGCTCTTCTGGCTCGGTCACTTCATAACCCAGCTTAAACGCGTCGACGGCCGCTTTTTCCAGCGAGTCGAAGTTGTTGCAGGAGAGATGATGTTCAATGGTATAGAGCGCATCCGGATCGCTGCCGTCTTCCAGCAGCTCATCAATGATCAGGCGTGTCTCTTCACGCTGCTCTTCCAGCAATGCTTCATATGCCATGGCGAATTCCCCTCAGTGTTCGGCAATAAACAAGTATTTTCCCACACTGCCCGGCGCGCCACTACTCAAAACGGAAAGTTTCTTTACGCTGGGGTTGAAAATGAATATTCATACGTTTAGATTGAATTTTCATTCAATCAGAATGGACGCACTGGAGCCCGTTATGAGTCACCTTTTTCAACGCCACTTCCTTCGGCTGCTCGATTTTAGCCCGGCCGATATCACCTCCCTGCTCGACCTCGCCGCTGAATTAAAACGCGCTAAAAAAAACGGTAGCGAAACCCAGCGCCTGAAGGGCAAAAACATCGCGCTCATCTTCGAAAAAGACTCGACCCGCACCCGATGCTCTTTCGAAGTTGCCGCATACGATCAGGGCGCTAATGTCACTTATCTCGGCCCGAGCGGCAGCCAGATCGGCCATAAAGAGTCGATGAAAGATACCGCCCGCGTGCTGGGCCGCATGTATGACGGCATCCAGTACCGCGGCTACGGCCAGGCGCTGGTAGAGACGCTGGCGGAATTCGCCGGCGTGCCGGTGTGGAACGGCCTCACAACCGAGTTCCACCCTACCCAGCTGCTGGCGGATCTGCTCACCATGCAGGAGCATCTGCCGGGCAAGGCGCTGAGCGAGATGACGCTGGTCTACGTCGGCGACGCCCGCAACAACATGGGCAACAGCATGCTGGAAGCGGCAGCGGTGACCGGCCTGGATTTGCGTCTGGTCGCGCCGAAAGGCTGCTGGCCGGAAGCCGATCTGGTCGAAACCTGCCGCCAGGCGGCGCAGCAAACCGGCGGCAGCATCACCCTGACCGAGGATATCGCCGCAGGCGTCAAGGGCGCGGACTTTATCTATACCGACGTCTGGGTGTCGATGGGCGAAGCGAAAGCGGTATGGGAAGAGCGCATTGCGCTGCTGCGCGACTATCAGGTCAATCAGGCGATGCTGCAGCTGACCGGCAACCCGCAGGTGAAGTTTCTGCACTGTCTGCCGGCGTTTCATGACGATCAGACCACGCTGGGGCGTCAGATGGCCGAGCAGTACGGTCTGCACGGCGGCATGGAGGTGAGCAACGAAGTTTTCGAATCGGAGCACAGCATCGTATTCGACCAGGCGGAGAACCGTATGCACACCATTAAAGCGGTCATGGTGGCGACGCTGAGCCAGGCGTAGCCGCTCAGCCAGCCGATCCGCAAACGTTTCCCTTGATGCAAAACGCCGGACGGGTATAATGCGCCCCAATTTGCCGGAGGAAGCATGCAACAGCGCAGCGCAAACATTCACGCGACATCACGCCTGAACGCAGGCGGCGCCCCTGTTTTTTCCGTCATCAACCCGATCGTAAAAAAAGCCCCTTAAGCAGGGGCTTTTTTTTGTCCGCAATTCGGCAGCTCAGAGAGGCGAACTATGGCTAACCCGTTATATCGCAAACATATTATTTCTATTAACGATCTCAGCCGCGATGAACTAGAGCTGGTGCTGCATACCGCTGCGCGGCTGAAAGCCAACCCGCAGCCGGAACTGCTGAAGCACAAGGTCATCGCCAGCTGCTTTTTTGAAGCCTCGACGCGCACGCGCCTGTCGTTTGAAACGGCGATGCACCGGCTGGGCGCGTCGGTGGTGGGCTTCGCCGACGGCAGCAACACTTCGCTCGGCAAAAAGGGCGAAACTCTGGCGGATACCATTTCCGTTATCGGCACCTACGTTGACGCCATCGTGATGCGTCATCCGCAAGAGGGCGCGGCGCGGCTCGCTACGGAATTTTCCGGCGGCGTGCCGATCCTCAACGCCGGGGACGGCGCCAATCAGCATCCGACCCAGACACTGCTGGATCTCTTTACCATTCTTGAGACGCAGAGCCGCCTGGACAACCTGAGCATCGCCATGGTCGGCGACCTGAAATATGGCCGCACGGTGCACTCCCTGACGCAGGCGCTGGCGAAGTTCGACGGCAACCGTTTCTACTTTATCGCGCCCGACGCGCTGGCGATGCCGGCCTATATCACCGATACGCTGGACGAGCGCGGCATTGTCTGGTCGCGCCACGACAGCATCGAAGCGGTGATCCCGCACGCCGATATTCTCTATATGACCCGCGTGCAGAAAGAGCGCCTCGACCCGTCGGAATACGCCAACGTCAAGGCGCAGTTTATTCTGCGCGCGGCGGATCTGACCGGCGCGCGCGACAATATGAAAGTGCTGCATCCGCTGCCGCGCGTTGACGAGATCGCCACCGACGTGGATAAAACGCCCTACGCCTGGTATTTCCAGCAGGCGGGCAACGGCATCTTCGCGCGTCAGGCTCTGCTGGCGCTGGTACTCAACAGCGAACAGGATCTGTAAGGAGCAATCGCCATGACTCACGACAACAAACTGCAGGTAGAAGCGATCAAGCGCGGCACGGTCATCGACCATATTCCGGCGCAGGTCGGGTTTAAGCTGCTCTCGCTGTTTCGCCTCACCGAAACCGACCAGCGCATCACCATCGGCCTTAACCTGCCTTCGGGCGAGCTGGGGCGCAAAGATCTGATCAAGATTGAGAACACCTTTCTTACCGAGGATCAGATCAATCAGCTGGCGGTCTATGCGCCGCACGCCACGGTCAACCGCATCGACGACTATGAAGTGGTTGCGAAAATCGCGCCGACGCTGCCGGAGCGCATCGAGCGCGTACTGACCTGTCCCAACGGCAACTGCATCAGCCGCAGCGAGCCGGTCTTCTCCAGCTTTGCGGTGAAAAAGCGCGACGCCGAAGTGCTGCTGACCTGCAAATATTGCGAGAAAGCCTTTGCGCACCACGTGGTGCTCGGTCACTGGTAATCGCTCTGCTCGTCCCTATAATGGGGCGATGTTTCTCGCCAGCGGCGGCTTGCCGCCGCTGCGTCACTCTTAAGGAGCAAGTATGTCTCGCGAAATCAGTACGGAAAAAGCGCCAGCGGCGATCGGTCCCTATGTGCAGGGCGTGGATCTGGGCAGTATGATCATCACCTCTGGCCAGATCCCGGTAGATCCGGCGACCGGCACGGTGCCAGACGCGATCGACGCCCAGGCGCGTCAGTCGCTGGAAAATGTGAAAGCGATCGTCGAAGCGGCTGGCCTGCAGGTTGGCGACATAGTGAAAACCACGGTGTTCGTCAAAGACCTTAACGACTTCGCCACCGTCAACGCCACCTACGAAGCCTTCTTCGCCGAGCATAACGCCAGCTTCCCGGCGCGCTCCTGCGTGGAAGTGGCGCGTCTGCCGAAAGATGTGAAGATCGAGATCGAAGCGATCGCCCTGCGCCGCTAAGGATCCGCTGCGCGCTGCGCCCGCAGCGCGCATCTCGTGCCCCGCTGATTAGCCCTCCATTTTCTCTTCTGCCTGGCTTTGCGCCACGACCCAATCTTCTTTGTTTCAGGTCAAAACCGCGGCGATTATATTCTCCTGATATCCATATATAGTGGCTAGAATCTTCCGCAGCACAACATGTAGCGGATGGAGAGAGCATGGCAAAGGTAGTGGTGAAGCGCGACGGCTGTCGCTCAGAGTTTGACGCAGCAAGAATCGAGGCGGCGGTGGCCGCTGCGGCGCGCGCGGCGCAGGTCGACGACGCGCCCTGGTGCGCAACGGTGGCTCAGCGCGTCAGCGAGAAGCTGGCCGATCGCGCCGAAGTGGATATCCGCGATATTCAGTTCGCGGTTGAAGAGACGCTGATGTGCGGCCCTTATCCGCAGCTGGCGCGCGCCTATATTGAATATCGTCACGATCGCGACGTGGCGCGCGAGCAGCGAGGCAAGCTGCACCACGCCATTCGCGGCCTGGTCGATCAGACCAACGCCGCGCTGCTGAACGAAAACGCCAATAAAGACAGCAAGGTGATCCCGACGCAGCGCGACCTGCTGGCGGGCATCGTCGCGAAACACTATGCGCAGCAGCAGCTGTTGCCGCGCGACGTGGTGCAGGCGCACGAGCGCGGCGAGATCCACTATCACGATCTCGACTACTCCCCGTTCTTCCCCATGTTCAACTGCATGCTGATCGATCTGAAAGGCATGCTCACCAACGGCTTCAAGATGGGCAACGCCGAGATCGAACCGCCGAAATCGATCGCCACCGCCACGGCGGTCACCGCGCAAATTATCGCGCAGGTCGCCAGCCATATTTACGGCGGCACCACCATTAACCGCATCGACGAGGTGCTGGCGCCCTTCGTTGAGCTCAGCATGGAAAAGCATCGCGCTATCGCCGCCGAATGGCAGATTGCCGACGTCGAGGCCTACGCGCGGGCGCGCACCGAGAAAGAGTGCTACGACGCCTTTCAGTCGCTGGAGTACGAGGTCAACACGCTGCACACCGCCAACGGCCAGACGCCGTTCGTCACCTTCGGCTTCGGGCTCGGCACCAGCTGGGCGGCGCGGCTTATCCAGCAGTCGATCCTGCGCAACCGCATCGCCGGACTGGGCAAAAACCACAAGACCGCCGTCTTTCCCAAGCTGGTCTTCGCGATTCGCGAAGGGCTCAATCGCCGTCCGGGCGATATCAACTACGATATCAAACAGCTGGCGCTGGAGTGCGCCAGCAAGCGCATGTATCCCGATATTCTTAACTACGACCAGGTAGTAAAAGTTACCGGCTCCTTTAAAACGCCGATGGGCTGCCGCAGCTTTCTCGGCGTCTATGAGGAAAACGGCGTCGAAATTCACGACGGCCGCAACAATCTGGGCGTCATCAGCCTCAATCTGCCGCGCATCGCGCTGGAGGCGCAGGGCGACGAGGCGCGCTTCTGGACGCTGCTCGACGAGCGGCTGGCGCTGGCGAAGCGCGCGCTGATGACGCGAATCGCCCGCCTGGAAAAAACCAAAGCGCGCGTGGCGCCGATCCTCTACATGGAGGGCGCCTGCGGCGTGCGGCTTAACGCCGATGACGAAGTGGGGCCGATTTTCCGCAACGGGCGCGCCTCGCTGTCGCTGGGCTATATCGGCCTGCATGAAACCCTGAACGCGCTGAGCGGCGGCGCGCGCCATCCCTATGACGATCCCGCGCTGCGCGCCAAAGGGATCGAGATTGTCTCGCGCCTGCGCGCCGCGACCGACGCCTGGAAAGCGGAAACCGGCTACGGCTTCAGCCTCTACAGCACGCCGAGCGAAAACCTCTGCGACCGCTTCTGCCGCCTCGATGCCGCGCAATTCGGCGTGGTGCCGGGCGTCACCGATAAAGGCTACTACACCAACAGCTTTCACCTCGACGTCGAGAAGAAGGTCAACCCTTACGACAAGATCGACTTTGAAGCGCCCTATCCGCCGCTGGCGAACGGCGGCTTCATCTGTTACGGCGAATACCCCAACGTGCAGCATAATCTCAAGGCGCTCGAGGATGTATGGGATTACAGCTACGATCGCGTGCCCTATTACGGCACCAATACGCCGATCGACGAATGCTATGAGTGCGGCTTTACCGGCGAGTTCAGCTGCACCAGCCGCGGCTTTACCTGCCCGAACTGCGGCAATCACGATCCGGCGCGCGTGTCGGTAACGCGCCGCGTCTGCGGCTATCTCGGCAGCCCCGACGCACGCCCGTTCAACGCCGGCAAGCAGGAAGAGGTGCAGCGACGCGTTAAACATCTGGAGAGCGGACCGCTGGGATGATGCATTTTCATCGCTACTATGATGTCGATATCGTTAACGGCCCCGGCACGCGCTGCACGCTGTTCGTGGCCGGATGCGAGCATCAGTGCCGCGGCTGCTATAACCAGAGCACCTGGCGGCTCGACTCCGGCACGCCTTTCACCCTTGAACACGAGGAGCGCCTGATCGCCGATCTGCAGGACAGGCGTATCCGGCGTCAGGGCCTGTCGCTGAGCGGCGGCGATCCGCTGCATCCGCACAACGTGCCGCATATCCGTCGGCTGGTGAAACGCGTGCGCGCCGAGTGTCCCGGCAAAGATATCTGGCTCTGGACCGGCTATCAGCGCGCCGAGCTCAGCTGCGCCCAGCGCGAGGTGCTGAGTTATATCGACGTGCTGATTGACGGGCGCTTCGTCGAGGCGGAAAAAGATGCGACGCTGCTGTGGCGCGGCAGCCGCAATCAGATTATCTGGGATCTGAGCAAAGAGCGCGACTAACGCGGGATTTGCCCCGACTCGATAATCTCGACGCTATCACCGGCTGGCTGAAAGGCGCAGGCGTGCATGTATTTTGCCACCGCCAGCGCAGAGACCGAACGCCAGTTGCCGGGCAGCACGCTGAACAGCGGCGCCATCAGGCTTTCGCCGGGACGTTTGCGCGTGCGCTCGCCCAGCAGCAGCGAAGGCCGCACCAGCGTCAGACGCGGCCAGCCCTGATGACGCAGCGCCGTCTCCATCTCGCCTTTTACCCGGTTATAGAAAAAGGGTGAATGGCGGTTCGCGCCGTGCGCGCTGACCGCCACCATCTGCTTCGCGCCCAGCCGCAGCCCGTTCAGGCCGGTATCCACCACCAGCGTATAGTCGACGTGCAGAAACGCCTCTTTACTGCCCGCCTCTTTGCGCGTGGTGCCGAGACAGCAAAATACGCTGTCGATAGCGACGCTGAGCGGGCGCAGCACGTCGGTCAGGTCCGCCTCCACCGGGTTGATGACTTTATTCATCGGCGGCAGCGGGCGACGCGTCGGCGCGATGATTTCGTCGACGCGCGCATCCGCCACCAGCAAGCGCAGCAGATGCGCGCCCACCAGGCCTGTCGCGCCGGTTACCAATACACGATGCATCTCGTCTCCCGCTAAGCTGTTGCCATTACTCTGAAATATAGTCAGCTTTCGCCGTCCGGCTTGCATTTTCAGCACAAACAACCAGGCTTAACCTGTTCACCAGGAGAGCGCATCGTGCGCAAACCATCATGAGGAGGGGAAAAATGAGCAAGAAGATTGCGGTGTTGATTACCGACGAATTTGAAGACTCAGAGTTCACCTCACCGGCCGACGCCTATAAACAGGCGGGCTTTGAGGTGGTGACCATTGAGAAAGAGGCGGGTAAAACCGTTACCGGCAAACAGGGCGAAGCGCAGGTGAAAATCGACCGCGCCATCGATGAAGTCAGCCCGGCCGAATTCGACGCGCTGCTGCTGCCAGGCGGCCACTCGCCCGATTCGCTGCGCAGCGACGATCGTTTCGTCGCCTTTACCAAAGAGTTCGTCGCCAGCGGCAAACCGATTTTCGCTATCTGCCACGGCCCGCAGCTGCTGATCAGCGCGAACGGCGTGCGCGGCCGCAAGATGACCTGCGTGAAGGCGATCGCTATCGATCTGCGCAACGCCGGCGCGGACTTCTATGACGAAGAGGTGATTGTGGATGACGATCGTCTCGTCACCAGCCGCACGCCGGACGATCTCCCGGCCTTTAACCGCGAGTCGCTGCGTATTCTGCAGGCGTCGTAATGCCGGTTTCCCTTTCCCTCAGGGGAAAGGGATTTCATTTTCTTCCCGCCGCCAGCTAATTTTTTTGCCAAATCCCAGCGCATTATCGGTCATCTTGACCTCATCCAGCTGAATCTCCCACAGCGGCGCAGAGACTTTGCGCGCCACCGGAAAACGTTTTTGATACGCCTTGCGCGCCTGCGCTTCCGCGTCGCCGTCGAGCAGCGCGATATGGCCGCGATACTGCACGCCTTTAATCAGCAGCACGGTTTTCGGCTGGCCGTTCACCGTGCCCGCGACCTGCGGATTGGCCTGCAGCAGCGCGCCGTGGCGCGTGTCGGGTTCGGTCATCAGCCAGAACGCCATACGCGCCTCGTCGAAGACGTAAAAACAGTTGGCGCACCAGAGATCGCCGTCGGCCTGACAGCAAAGAGAGAGGACATGCTGTTTTTTCAGGTAACGCACCAGATGAGAATGGTCAGACACGTTCTATTGCTCCGTGCAAAGATCGCCGGATAGCCGCCGCGCCGCTGGCGCGCTACACTGCCCGGCAGTAAAGATTCAGGGATGCAGATTATGAATGAGGGCTGGCAGCTCTATATCGTCCAGACCGCCGCCGGCGCGCTCTACACCGGCATTACCACCGACGTGACGCGGCGCGTCGAACAGCATGCAGCCGGACGCGGCGCGCGCGCGCTGCGCGGCAGAGGCCCGCTGGCGCTGGTGTATCGCTGCGACGCCGGCGACCGCGCCGCGGCGTCGCGGCTGGAGTACCAGGTCAAGCAGCTCAGCCGCCAGCAGAAGCTGCGGCTGGTGGCGCAACAGCCGGACTGCCTCGTCAGCTGGCTTACGCAAGCCGGCTAAACGGCTCGGCAAAATCGATCTCGCCTTCCGCGCCGACAAAGGCGTCGTCCGCCAGGCGATAGACCTGAAACGCCGCTTCGGCGCCTGGCCAGCGGCAGCGCAGCCCGTGGCGTGCGGCCGGCTCGAAGCCGAAGCGATGGTAGTATGCCGGATCGCCCACCACCACCACCGCGCCGTAGCCGAACTCATTCAGCGTATCCAGCCCGGCGTAGATCAGCTGCTCGCCGATTTTCTGGCCGCGCACGCTTTCGTCTACCGCCAGCGGCGCCAGGCCGACCCAGTTGCGATCTTCGCCCTGTAAGGTTACCGGGCTGAAGGCAGCGTAGCCCAGCACCTGGCCTTCGTCGTCCGTCGCCACCACGCCCAGCGTCAGCAGCCCGTCTTCCCGCAGCTGCTGAACCAGTTCGGCTTCCGCTTCGGTCTTGAAGCTGCGTCTTAACAAACTGTCGATGCTTGCCGCATCCACGCCTATTTCTGTGCGAATTAACATACACTCTCCGCGCGCGCCTGTGCGGCCTTCGCGTCCTGTTTCATTCCCGCTTCGACAAACGCAGCCAGCTGCTGCAGTCCCGTGCGCAACGCCGTGGGCATGGCCTCGAGTTCCAGAGCATCCATCAGGTTTTTTATCTCCAGTCCCAGCTCCGTGTCGCCTTCGATCAGCAGACGACGCTGGAAAAACAGCATATCCGGATCCGCTTTACGGGCGGCGACCAGCAGCAGATCGTTAGCATTGCCGCGAAACCAGACGTCCGCTTCGGCATTCTGTACGACCCTGAGCTGGCCCTCTTCAATGGTGGTAATCCAGCGTAAACCCACATCCGCAATCTCGATACCCAGATGACGCGCCTGCAGAAAGTCTAACTCACCTTCCGCCAAAGCATGACGAAATTGCCAGTTTAGGAGTTGTTGCAGAAAGGCTTTTTTTAACGGGAACGGGGTCAGCGAAACAGGTAAAGCAAGGAATTTCGGGCCTTTTTTCACTAACTCAGCACGTAACTGTTGAAACACGGGCGTCTCTCCCTTTAGAAAATTTCAGGTATATTGCCACATCCGCCGCCGCACGCTGCAGCCGAGATCAATAATTTCACCGCCATGCTGCGCGAAATTTCCGCTATCCGTCTCGTCAACTGGCGATTCACTGCCCCAAATCAACATTTCCGCCCGGCCGCTTGCCTAGACTCGTCGCCTTATCCTGTCGACGAGGGATCACTATGGAACTGCTGTGTCCGGCCGGTAATCTGCCTGCCGTGCGTTCAGCGGTGGAGAATGGCGCCGATGCGGTGTATGTCGGACTGAAAGATGACACCAACGCGCGCCACTTCGCCGGGCTGAACTTTACCGACAAGAAGCTGGCGGAAGCGGCGCGCTATCTGCATCAGCATCGCCGTAAATTACATGTCGCTATTAATACCTTCGCTCATCCTGACGGCATGGGCCGCTGGCAACGCGCCATCGACGTGGCGGCGCAGAACGGCGCGGACGCGCTGATCCTTGCCGATATCGCCACGCTGGAGTACGCCGCGCAGCGCTATCCCGAGGTTGAACGCCATCTGTCGGTACAGGCCTCCGCCACCAATCTGGAAGCGGTGCGCTTCTACCATCGTCACTTCGCGCTGAGCCGCGTGGTGCTACCGCGCGTGCTGTCGCTGCATCAGGTGAAGCAGCTGGCGCGCGAGACGCCGGTGCCGCTCGAGGTGTTCGCCTTCGGCAGCCTCTGCATTATGGCGGAAGGCCGCTGCTATCTCTCCTCCTGGCTGACCGGCGAGTCGCCCAACAGCGCAGGCGCCTGTTCGCCGGCGAAGTTCGTGCGCTGGCAGCAAACGCCCAACGGCATGGAGTCGCGTCTTAACGACGTGCTGATCGATCGCTACGCGCCGGATGAGAGCGCCGGCTATCCCACGCTGTGCAAAGGCCGCTATCAGGTCGACGGCCAGCGCTATCACGTACTGGAGGAGCCCACCAGCCTCAATACCCTGACGCTGCTGCCGGATCTGCTGCGCGCGGGCGTCGCCTCGGTGAAGATTGAGGGACGTCAGCGCAGTCCGGCCTATGTGGCGCAGGTGGCGCGCGTCTGGCGACAGGCGATCGATCGCTGCAGGCGCGAGCCGGAGAACTTTGCGGTTACCGAGGCCTGGACGGCGGCGCTCGATGAGCTCTCCGAAGGCTCGCAGACCACGCTTGGCGCTTACCACCGTGAATGGCAATAAGGAGAAGAGAATGCAATACGCAATCGGTCCGGTGCTGTGGTACTGGCCGACAGAGCAGCTGGCGAGCTTTTACCAGCAGGCGGCGAACAGCAGCGCGGATATCGTCTACCTTGGCGAAGCGGTGTGCAGCAAACGACGCGCCACCTCGTATCAGCGCTGGATGGAGCTGGCGCGCGAGTTGGCGGCCAGCGGCAAGCAGGTAGTGCTGAGCACGCTGGCGCTGCTGCAGTCGCCTTCGGAGCTGAAAGAGCTGAAGCGCTACGTCGATAACGGCGAATTTCTCATCGAGGCCAACGACATCGGCACGGTGAATATGGCGGCCGAGCGCAAGCTGCCCTTTGTCGCCGGGCCCACACTTAACGTCTATAACGTTGAAACCCTGCATCTGCTGGTAAAAGAGGGCATGACGCGCTGGTGCATGCCGGTGGAGATGTCGCGCGACTGGCTGCTGCAGCTGCTGCAGCAGAGCGAAGAGCGTAACATCCGCAGCCGGTTCGAGGTCGAAGTGCTGGGCTACGGCTATTTGCCGCTGGCGCTGTCGGCGCGCTGCTTTACCGCCCGCGCCGAACATCGCGCCAAAGACGACTGTCAGACCTGCTGCATTAACTATCCTAACGGACGCCGCGTCCACTCGCAGGAAGGCCAGCAGGTGTTCGTGCTAAACGGCATTCAGACGATGAGCGGCTACTGCTACAACCTCGGCAACGATCTGGTCGGCATGCGTGGCTGGGTCGATATTCTGCGTCTGTCGCCGCAAAGCACCACGACGCTGGATGAGATCGCCCGCTTCCGCGCCAATGAAGAGGGGCAGTCGCCGCTGATGATGGCCAACGGCAACGACTGCAACGGCTACTGGCGTAAAGTGGCCGGCATGACGCTGTTATCCTCCTGAAAGGCACATACAGGCTAGCCGCCTGCCTTTGTTAGCAGTTTTAATATGGGCATTATTACGTAATACTGGTTGGTGCAGGTCAATCATCACCTGCGCCATACCCAACTGGAGTGCCCATGTCTGAGAAAAAACCCCTTCGTCTTTCCGTGCTGGATCTGGCGCCAATTCCGCAGGGTTCCACCGCGCGTGATGCCTTTCATACCTCGCTGGCGCTGGCGCGTCAGGCGGAAGCGTTGGGCTACGAACGTTACTGGCTGGCTGAGCACCATAATATGACCGGCATCGCCAGCGCGGCGACCTCGGTGCTGATCGGCTATCTGGCGGCCAACACCACAACCCTGCATCTGGGATCGGGCGGCATTATGCTGCCGAACCATGCGCCGCTGGTGATCGCCGAACAGTTCGGCACCCTGGCGTCGCTCTATCCCGGCCGCATCGATTTAGGCCTGGGCCGCGCGCCGGGCTCCGACCAGCGCACCATGATGGCGCTGCGCCGCCACCTCTCCAGCATCCATGCGGATACCTTCCCGGATGATGTTCAGGAGCTGATTAACTGGTTCGACGCCGACGAAGATGCGCAGCCGCCGGTTCAGCCCGTGCCTGGCCTCGGCATGAAGATTCCCGTCTGGCTGCTTGGTTCCAGCCTCTACAGCGCACAGCTCTCGGCGCAGCTCGGCCTGCCGTTCGCCTTTGCGTCGCACTTCGCGCCCGATCAGCTGTTCCAGGCGCTGCATCTCTATCGTGAAAAATTCCAGCCTTCGGCGCGTCTGGACAAGCCGTACGCCATGGTCTGCATCAACGTCGTCGCCGCCGACAGCGAGCGCGACGCGCGCTTCCTGTTCACTTCGCAGCAGCAGCAGTTTATCAACCTGCGCCGCGGCAAGCCGGGCCCGCTGCCTGCGCCGGTGGAAAACATGGATAATCTGTGGTCGCCGTCGGAGCAGTATGGCGTGCAGCAGGCGCTGAGCATGTCGCTGGTCGGCGATGCCGATAAAGTGCGTCACGGCCTGGCCGGACTGATGCGCGAAACCCAGGCGGACGAGATCATGGTCAACGGCCAAATCTTCGATACCGAGGCGCGTCTGCGCTCTTTCGCCATCGCGATGGAAGCGGCCCGCTCGCTGTAAGCTCTTCTGCGGTGGGCGCTACGCTTCCGGCCCCACCGCCAGCTGGCGCACGTCGCGCGCAGGAGACCGGCCGTAAAAACGGCTGTATTCCCGGCTGAACTGCGACGCGCTCTGGTACCCCACGCGATAGCCCGCCGTTCCGGCATCCAGCTTCTCTACCATCATCAGCCGTCGCGCCTCGTTGAGACGCAGCTGCTTCTGATACTGCATCGGCGTCATCGCGGTGACCGCTTTGAAATGATGGTGCAGCGAAGAGGCGCTCATACCGACGCTGCTGGCGAGCCGGCCGATTTTCAACGGCTGATGAAAATTCTCACGCAGCCAGCGCGCCGCGCGCGCCACCTTGTTGCCCGGCCGCTCCGCCAGCGCCATATTGAGGATGCGCCCGCCCTCCGGACCGGTCAGCAGACGATAGAAGATCTCCTGCTCGATAAGCGGCGCCAGCGCGGCGATATCCTGCGGTTGATCCAGCAGGCGAATCAGGCGGATAACCGCATCCACCAGCAGCGGCGACACTTTGTGCGCGGCGATGCCGCGCTCGGTGCGCGCTTCCACCAGCGGCGAAGTGAGCGGAAACGTATCGAGATAGCGCATCAGTCTCTCTTCGTTTATTGCGATGCCGATGCCGAGATTCGGCTTCTCGGGCGTGGCGACCGTTACGCAGGAGCGCACCGGCATATCCATCGTCACCAGCAGCAGATCGCCGGGGCCGTAGTGAATAATCTCCTCTCCCATACGCAGCGCTTTTCCGCCCTGCGCCACCAGCGCGAAGCTAGCCCATTGAGCATGATAGGTCGGTTCGGACGGCCGAGAGCTGCGGCCGAAAAAGAGAAAATCAATCGCGCTGTCGTGACGGCCATCGTCGGCTGCATGCCGCGCGATGAGCTGCGCCAGATGCGCCAGCTGTGCCGGTTCCGCCATATCCTCTTCCTTTTCTCCGCGAGTAAAGTGTGGTGAACATGTTACCCGAACGCGCGACGAAGGCAGCCGCCTCGCCGCCAGATTTGCAGGATTGTGCAAGAGACTTGCAGGATTGCGCTACCGCCCAATTGACCTGAAAGCGCATATTTTGCAGACGCGATACTCAGGTGGAGAGACAAGATGAAAGCACTTGACGGAAAAATTGCGCTGGTGACGGGCGCCTCGAAGGGCATTGGCGCGGCGATTGCTACGGCGTTCGCCGCGGCCGGCGCGCGCGTAGTCGTCAACTACCGCCAGGATGAAGTGGGCGCAGCGGATGTGGTGAGCGATATTCGTACGCTGGGCAGCGAAGGGCTGTCGGTACAGGCGGATATTTCCCGCGAAGCGGACGTCGAGCGGCTGTTCGACACCGCGCAGGCGCACTTTGGCGCGCCCGATATTGTGGTCAATAACGCCGGGCAGTTTCATCACGGCGAGTTCAGCGCCCTGAGCCTGCTGGAGATGCAGCAGCAGCTCAACGTGAATCTGCTCGGCACGCTGCTGGTTTGCCAGCAGGCGGCGCGACGTTTCCCGGCGCACGGCGGCTGCATCATCAATCTCAGCGCGCTGAACAGCCAGCAGAGCACGCCGGGTTCGGTGCTCTGGGCAACGACCAAAGGCGCGATCGATACGCTGACGCAGGGGCTGGCGCGCGAGCTGGGCCCGCGCAATATTCGCGTTAACGCGCTGGCGCCGGGCATCATTATGACGGAAGGGCTGCTGACGGCGAAGAAACTCAATCCGCAGCTCAAGGCGCAGCTGCTGGCGGCGACGCCGCTGGGGCGCTTCGGACTACCGGAAGATGTGGCGCAGGTGGCGCTGTTTCTCGCCTCGGAGGAGGCCGCCTATATCAGCGGCGAGCGCGTTCTGATCGCCGGCGGCGCGTAACGCGAAAATTGAAGATAAAAAAAGGGAAGCCCGAGGGCTTCCCTTTTTATCAATCAGCCAGGCTGATTATCAGAACTCGCGACGACGCGGCGCTGCAGCAGCGCCCTCTTCGCGACGCGGACCGCGGCTGCCTTCACGGCTGAAGCTGCTGCGTCCGCCTTCACGACCGCCTTCGCGACGCTCGGAAGAGAAACGACGTCCGCCTTCGCGACCGCCTTCACGGTTGCCGCCGCCACGACGCTCGCCGCCGAAATCACGGCCGCCGCCGCGACGTTCGCCGCGCGCTTCGCTCTGCGGCTGCGCATCGCCCAGCAGCTGCATATTCATCGGTTTATTGAGAATACGCGTGCGGGTAAAGTGCTGCAGGATATCGCCCGGCATGCCTTTCGGCAGCTCGATAGTCGAGTGGGTGCCAAACAGCTTGATGTTGCCGATGTAGCGGCTGCTGATGTCGCCTTCGTTGGCGATAGCGCCGACGATGTGACGCACTTCAACGCCGTCGTCGCGGCCCACTTCAATGCGGTACAGCTCCATTTCGCCGACGTCGCGACGTTCGCGACGCGGACGATCGCCGCCTTCGCGGTTGTCACGTGCTTCACGCGGGCTGCGACGGTCATCACGACGGTCGTCACGATCGCGGAACTCGCGACGCTGCGGACGCGGCGCGTCCGGCTGGACGATCAGCGGACGTTCGCCCTGCGCCATTTTCAGCAGCGCGGCGGCCAGCGTTTCCATATCCAGCTCGTCCTGCGGAGAGAGTTTCTCCAGCAGCGCGCGATACTGGTCCAGATCGCTGCTTTCCAGCTGCTGCTGTACGCGTCCGGCGAATTTCTCCAGACGACGGGTGCTCAGCAGTTCAGCGTTCGGCAGTTCGACTTCCGGAATGGTCAGCTTCATGGTGCGCTCGATGTTGCGCAGCAGACGACGCTCGCGGTTCTCGACGAACAGCAGCGCGCGACCAGCACGGCCGGCGCGGCCGGTACGACCGATACGGTGAACGTAAGACTCAGCGTCCAGCGGAATGTCGTAGTTAACGACCAGGCTAATGCGCTCAACGTCCAGACCACGCGCCGCAACGTCGGTGGCGATCAGGATATCGAGACGGCCATCTTTCAGACGCTCCAGAGTCTGCTCACGCAGCGCCTGGTTCATGTCGCCGTTCAGCGCGGCGCTGTTGTAGCCGCTGCGCTCCAGCGCTTCAGCCACTTCCAGCGTAGCGTTTTTGGTACGCACGAAGATGATAGCGGCATCGAAATCTTCCGCTTCCAGGAAACGCACCAGCGCGTCGGTTTTACGACCATACGCCGTCCAGTAAGACTGGCTGATGTCCGGGCGCGTAGTGACGCTGGACTGAATGCGCACTTCCTGCGGATCTTTCATGAAACGCCTGGTGATGCGACGGATCGCTTCCGGCATGGTCGCTGAGAACAGCGCGGTCTGATGACCTTCCGGGATCTGCGCCATGATGGTTTCAACGTCTTCGATGAAGCCCATACGCAGCATTTCATCAGCTTCGTCCAGCACCAGGCCACGCAGGTTAGAGAGATCCAGCGTACCGCGTTTCAGGTGGTCGAGCAGACGACCCGGGGTGCCCACCACGATTTGCGGGCCCTGACGCAGTGCGCGCAGCTGCACGTCATAACGCTGGCCGCCGTAAAGGGCCACGACGTTGACGCCACGCATATGTTTAGAGAATTCGGTCATCGCTTCAGCAACCTGAACCGCCAGTTCGCGGGTCGGCGCCAGCACCAAGATCTGCGGTGCGCGAAGAGAAGGATCAATGTTGTTTAACAGCGGCAGCGAGAACGCCGCGGTTTTACCACTGCCGGTCTGCGCCATGCCCAGTACGTCACGGCCCGCCAGCAGGTGAGGAATACACTCAGCCTGGATCGGAGAAGGCTTAACGTAGCCCATGCCGTTCAGTGATTCGAGGATGTCGGCGTTCAGGCCCAGGTCAGCAAAAGTGGTTTGGATATCAGTCATGTAGTACACGTGCCTCTTAGATTGCGGCGGCCAGTCTACATAACTCGTCGTGAAAATTTTCAGTCATTTTCATCAAAAAGTGTGAACCGGCTCAAATTAGAAGTTTTGACGAACAGAAAGGCCCTCATCCCAGAAGATGATGACATAACGGGTACTTCAGGCAATAAAAGTTCGTCAGCTATTGCTGGTCAGATTCTGATAAATCGTCTTGTGTCTGGCCGAGTTGCGCCAGTTCCAACAATGCGTATCGGTGTTCAACAAAGTTATTGACGTTGTTGGCCACCGCCAGTTTGAACAGCGCTTTCGCGTTGTCCTTCTCCCCCAGACTTAGGTAGTGCTTACCTAAATAGAAGTTGGTTTCACTGAGATGTTCAGCGAGCGAGGTGTTATCCGTTGCGTCTGCCTTGAGACTTTCCATCAGCGTGCTTTCACTGATGTCGCCAAGGTAGAATTCGACAATGTTCCATCCCCATTGATCACGGGCCGCTTTGTCGTAACGCTGCTGCAGCGCAACTTTCGCCTTATCAGCGTCCATCTCGCGTTCATCGAGATAGAGCCACAGGCTGCGGAAAGGATCGTTGGGATCGTCTTGATAAAACGCCAGCAGATCATCTTGCGCTAACTTGTATCGACCGCCGTAATAGAGGGCGATACCACGGTTTAAATGCGCATAATTGTAAGTTGGATCAAGCTCAAGTACAGAATCAAACGCTTCATAGGCAGCATCAAAATTGCCTGCCTGCGTTAAATATATGCCGAGATAGTTAAACACTTCCGGCATATCTGGTCTTATAGACAGCGCTTGCGAGAAATCGTTCCGCGCTAGTGCTCTCAGACCGAGACTATCATACAACACTCCGCGCTCATATAATAGCTGTGCGCGTTCATCATCGGTAAGGGCGCGACTGGCAAGAATTTGTTCCATGCGCGCCAGAATCACTTCCTGCTGCAGTGTGGGCTGTAGAGGTACTGCAAGAACTTCGTTCTTACGCCAATTGGAGTTGCTGCATCCTGCCAGCGTGATAGCTGTCGCAACAAAACACCAGCGCAAAAAAGGCTTCATTTCCCACTCCCGAATACAAACATTAGGATAACGCTCCTGTCATCCGGCTGCTGTGCACAAGGATTCCCGCCCTCGCGATGACACAAACGCCTCTCCCATCCGCGGTGGGATAAGGAGAGGCAAACAGGGAATTACTCTGCGTCTGGCGCGCTGGTCACGGCAGCTTCTTCGCCCTGAGGCTTAGACTCTGTCGCTTCTTTGATGCTCAGACGGACGCGGCCCTGACGGTCCACTTCCAGTACCTTAACCGGCACTTCCTGGCCCATCTGCAGGTAGTCGGTCACTTTCTCTACGCGCTTGTCCGCGATCTGAGAAATGTGCACCAGACCTTCCTTGCCGCCGCCGATAGCGACGAAGGCGCCGAAGTCGACGATACGGGTCACTTTACCGCTGTACACACGGCCCACTTCGATCTCGGCAGTAATCTCTTCGATGCGACGAATCGCCTCTTTCGCCTTCAGACCGTCGGTCGCCGCGATTTTCACGGTGCCGTCGTCTTCGATTTCGATGGTGGTGCCGGTCTCTTCGGTCAGCGCGCGGATTACGGAACCGCCTTTACCAATCACATCTTTGATCTTGTCGGAATTGATCTTGATGGTGTAAATGCGCGGCGCGAACTCGGAGATCTCTTTACGCGGCGTGCTGATCGCCTGCTCCATCACGCCCAGGATATGCAGACGCGCACCTTTGGCCTGATTCAGGGCAACCTGCATGATTTCGCGGGTGATGCCTTCGATTTTGATGTCCATCTGCAGCGCGGTGATGCCTTCGCGGCTACCGGCTACTTTGAAGTCCATGTCGCCGAGGTGATCTTCGTCGCCGAGGATGTCAGACAGTACCACGAACTTCTCATCTTCTTTCACCAGACCCATCGCGATGCCTGCAACGGCCGCTTTGATCGGCACGCCGGCATCCATCAGCGCCAGTGAAGCGCCGCATACGGAAGCCATAGAGGACGAGCCGTTGGATTCGGTGATTTCAGAAACAACGCGCACGGTGTACGGGAACTCTTCCTGCTTCGGCATCACGGCCAGCACGCCGCGCTTCGCCAGGCGACCGTGACCAATCTCACGACGCTTCGGCGAGCCGACCATACCGGTTTCGCCTACCGAGTAAGGAGGGAAGTTGTAGTGGAACAGGAAGCTGTCGGTACGTTCGCCCATCAGCTCGTCCAGGTTCTGCGCGTCGCGCGCGGTACCCAGCGTCGCGGCGACCAGCGCCTGCGTTTCGCCACGGGTGAACAGCGCCGAGCCGTGCGTGCGCGGCAGTACGCCGGTACGAACGTCCAGACCACGGATCATATCTTTTTCACGGCCGTCGATACGCGGTTCGCCGTTCAGGATACGGGTACGCACCACGTTCTTTTCCAGGCTATGAACGATGTCGCCGATTTCAGCGTCATCCAGCGTTTCGTCTTCAGCCAGCAGCGCGGCGATGGTTTCGTCTTTGATGACGCCAACCTGGGTGTAGCGCTCTTGCTTGTCGGTGATGCGGTAAGCGTCGCTGATGCGCGCTTCAGCCAGAGCGGCAACGCGTGCGATCAGCGCGTCGTTAGCCGGCTCAGGCTGCCAGTCCCAGCGCGGTTTACCCGCTTCTGCGACCAGAGAATTGATGTTTTCGATAACGACCTGCTGCTGCTCGTGGCCGAACACCACTGCACCCAGCATCTGATCTTCGGTCAGGATGTCCGCTTCGGACTCAACCATCAGTACCGCATTCTGCGTACCGGCAACTACCAGATCCAGACGAGACTGTTTGATTTCGTCAGCGGTCGGGTTCAGCACATACTGGTCGTTGATGTAGCCGACGCGCGCGGCGCCGATCGGACCATTGAACGGCAGGCCTGACAGCGCCAGCGCGGCAGAGGCGCCGATCATCGCAACGATATCCGGGTTAACCTGCGGGTTAACGGACACCACGGTGGCGATAACCTGAACTTCGTTGACGAAGCCTTCCGGGAACAGCGGACGAATCGGGCGGTCAATCAGACGCGCAATCAGGGTTTCGCCTTCGCTAGGACGGCCTTCGCGACGGAAGAAGCTGCCCGGGATACGGCCAGCGGCGTAGGTACGCTCCTGGTAGTTCACGGTCAGCGGGAAGAAGTCCTGGCCGGGTTTGGCTTTTTTCTGACCAACAACGGTAACGAATACAGCGGTGTCGTCCATGCTGGCCATAACGGCTGCGGTGGCCTGGCGCGCCATCATGCCGGTTTCCAGCGTGACGGTATGCTGACCATATTGGAATTGACGTACGATCGGGTTCAGCAAAATGAATTCCTTAACTTCGGGGCAGCGCCTTTCTGGCGTGCCATGGATTACCGATCTTCAGTTGCATCCTCGCGACTAATGACAACCCTTAACCGAATCTGCGGTAAAGCCTCTCATTAGCCGCGCGAACCTCTGCAAACGAAGATCACTCACTGCAACAATACATGAGTTTGGTCCGGATTGCTGCGCATTGCTCGAAAAAAGGGGCCGTAAAGGCCCCCTTTTCGTGAAACTCGCACGAATCTGATCGCAAGACGCGTTTTTTCGCAAACTCTCTGCGCTACATCCTTGATCAGATTCTTCAGACTTAGCGACGCAGGCCCAGGCTTTCGATCAGGCTGGTGTAGCGTGCAACGTCTTTACGCTTCAGGTAGTCCAGCAGCTTACGACGCTGAGATACCATGCGCAGCAGACCGCGACGGCTGTGGTGGTCTTTCTTGTGCTCAGAGAAGTGACCCTGCAGGTGGCTAATCTGGGCAGTCAGCAGTGCAACCTGAACTTCGGTTGAGCCGCTGTCGTTAGCGCCACGACCGTATTTAGCAACGATCTCTGCTTTAGCTTCTACGCTTAGAGACATAATAAACTCCAGTAATAAATGAATGTATGGGCGCCGATCTCTAATTCAGCTACCCGCTTTAAAGCCGCGCTATTCTACTCTTCGCCCGAGAGCAACGCAAATACAGCGTTGCGTAACGTTACGCGGGATACTCCACCACCAGACGACGCGGCGCTACGCGCCCGTCAGCGGCGATTTCGGCCATGCCGATAAATTTATGCGTATCGCCTTCGGTAACGCGCACCAGTCCCTGCTGCGGCGCATCCGCTGCCTGAACCGGCATGCCCTGTTTGAAGAAGGCGGCGACGGCGGAAGGCAGATTAACGAGGGGAAACGCGTCCGCCGGGCTATCCATCGGCAGCAGAAGCGCATCGAGCGGCGCGTAATCGGGCGTCTCCGCCGCGTTTACCGTCGCCGCGACGGCCTGCAGCTGCTCCAGCGTCATCATCTTTTCGATCGGATAGCGCGCCACCTGCAAACGACGCAGCATAATGACATGCGCGCCGCAGCCGAGCTTCTCGCCCAGATCGTCAATAATGGTGCGGATATAGGTGCCTTTGGAGACATGGATTTCCAGCTCCAGCTCATCGCCTTCCCAGCGAATAAACTGCAGCTCGAAGACGGTAATCGGACGCGCTTCACGCGGCACGGTCACGCCTTCGCGCGCGTACTCATACAGCTTTCGGCCCTGATACTTCAGCGCCGAGAACATGGTCGGCACCTGCATCGTCTCGCCGCGAAAGCTCTCCAGCGCCGCGTCGAGTTGCTGCTGACTAAAAGAGACCGGACGCGTTTCGACGATATTGCCGTCGGCGTCGGAAGTATCGGTACGCTCGCCGAGGCGCGCGATAACGCGATAACGCTTATCCGAGTCGAGCAGATACTGGGAGAACTTGGTCGCTTCGCCGAGACAAATCGGCAGCATGCCGGTCGCCAGCGGATCGAGCGCGCCGGTGTGGCCCGCTTTGTTGGCGTTAAACAGACGTTTAACTTTTTGCAGCACATCGTTGGACGACGCGCCCTGCTGTTTGTCGAGCAGGAACACGCCGTGGACGTCGCGACCGCGACGACGAGGACGACTCATCAGTCCTCCTTGTCATCTTCCGCCGGGTTTTCACCGCGACGCTCGACGTCGTTTTTGATGACGTTCGACACCAGGTTCGACATGCGCATACCTTCAATCAGCGAATTGTCGTAGAAGAAGGTCAGTTCCGGCACGATACGCAGACGCATCGCTTTGCCGAGCAGAATACGGATATAGCCAGAAGCCTCTTTCAGCGCCTTCAGGCCATTTTTCACCGCTTCCTCGTCTTTGTCGTTAAGGAAGGTGACAAACACTTTGGCATACGCGAGATCGCGCGACACTTCCACGCCGGATACCGTCACCATCATGCCGAGACGCGGATCTTTAATCTCGCGCTGCAGAATGATTGCGATCTCTTTTTGCAGCTCCTGCGACACGCGCTGCGGGCGGCCAAATTCTTTCGCCATAATCATCTCTCCAAAATAATTCGGGAGGCCAGCGGCCTCCCAAATTGCAACACATCGCGTAATGCTTATTCGATGGTGCGCTTAACTTCGATCACTTCGAACACTTCGATCATATCGCCAACGCGAACGTCGTTGTAGTTCTTCACGCCGATACCACACTCCATGCCGTTACGCACTTCGTTGACGTCATCTTTGAAGCGACGCAGAGATTCCAGCTCGCCTTCGTAGATCACCACGTTGTCGCGCAGGACGCGGATCGGGTTGTGACGCTTGATGTTGCCTTCGGTGACCATACAGCCGGCGATCGCGCCGAATTTCGGTGACTTGAACACGTCACGAACTTCAGCCAGACCGATAATCTGCTGTTTGAACTCCGGCGCCAGCATGCCGCTCATCGCCGCTTTCACTTCGTCGATCAGATTATAGATGACGGAGTAGTAACGCAGGTCGACGTTTTCAGCATCGATGACGCGACGCGCAGAAGCATCGGCACGCACGTTGAAGCCGAGGATGATGGCGTTGGACGCCGCAGCCAGCGTGGCGTCGGTTTCGGTGATACCACCTACGCCCGAACCGATAATCTTCACCTTCACTTCGTCGGTGGAGAGTTTCAGCAGCGAGTCGGAGATCGCTTCCACAGAACCCTGGACGTCGGACTTCAGCACGATGTTCAGCTCGGAGACTTCGCCTTCGGTCATGTTGGCGAACATGTTCTCCAGCTTCGCCTTCTGCTGACGCGCCAGTTTGACTTCGCGGAACTTGCCCTGACGATAGAGCGCAACTTCACGCGCTTTCTTCTCGTCGCGCACTACGGTCGCTTCGTCGCCCGCTGCCGGCACGCCGGAGAGACCGAGGATTTCCACCGGAATGGACGGACCCGCTTCCATGACTTCGCGGCCCAGCTCGTCGCGCATCGCACGCACACGGCCGTATTCGAAGCCGCACAGCACGATGTCGCCTTTATTCAGGGTACCTTCGCGCACCAGTACTGTAGCGACCGGACCACGACCTTTATCCAGGAAGGATTCGATCACCACGCCGCTCGCCATGCCTTCGCGAATAGCGGTCAGCTCCAGCACTTCCGCCTGCAGCAGAATCGCATTCAGCAGATCGTCGATGCCGGTACCGGCTTTCGCAGAGACGTTGACGAACATGTTTTCGCCGCCCCACTCTTCCGGGATGATGCCGTACTGAGTCAGTTCGTTTTTGACGCGATCCGGATCGGCTTCCGGCTTATCGATTTTGTTGACGGCAACCACCACCGGCACGCCCGCCGCTTTCGCGTGCTGGATCGCTTCGATGGTCTGCGGCATCACGCCGTCGTCAGCCGCCACCACGAGGATAACGATATCCGTCGCCTGCGCACCACGCGCACGCATCGCGGTAAACGCGGCGTGGCCCGGGGTGTCGAGGAAGGTGATCATGCCGTTGTCGGTTTCGACATGGTAAGCACCGATGTGCTGGGTAATGCCGCCCGCTTCGCCAGAGGCGACTTTGGTCGAACGGATGTAGTCCAGCAGCGAGGTTTTACCGTGGTCGACGTGGCCCATGATGGTCACGACCGGCGCGCGGGATTCCTGCGCGGCATCGGTATCGCGATCGCTCATTACCGCTTCTTCCAGCTCGTTCTCGCGGCGCAGGATCACTTTGTGACCCATCTCTTCCGCGACCAGCTGAGCCGTTTCCTGATCGATAACCTGGTTGATGGTCGCCATGGCGCCCATCTTCATCATCGCTTTGATGACCTGCGAACCTTTCACCGCCATTTTGTTAGCCAGTTCGGCTACGGTGATGGTTTCGCCAATGATGACGTCGCGGTTAACAACCTGAGCAGGTTTATTGAAGCCCTGCTGCAGTGCGCTTGGCTTGCGGTGTTTGCCGCCTTTGCCGCCACGAATCTGCGCGCGCGCTTCTTCGCGATCGGTTTTGGCTTCAGAATGCTTGTTGCCTTTCTTCGCCGGACGCGCCGCTTTAGCAGTGGTGCGCGCGCGTGCGCGGCCCGCTTCTACCTGGCGGTCGTTTTCGTCTTCTGCCTGACGGGCATGAGTCGAAGTGGTGACGTGATAGTCGCCTTTGTCTTCTTCCTCAGGTTTTTCCCATTCAGCCGATTTTTCTTCAGCCAGGCGGCGCGCTTCTTCAGCGACGCGGCGAGCGTCTTCTTCGAGCTTACGGCGCGCTTCTTCTTCCGCTTTACGCTTCAGTTCAGCCGCTTCGGCTTCGCGACGGGCTTTGTCGGACTGCGCAGCCTTGGTCATATCGTCGGTTTGATGATTCGTCACTTTTTCTTTTTCCGCTGCTTCACGCTTCGCCTTTTCAGCGGCTTCGCGCTTGGCTTTCTCTTCGGCTTCACGTTGCGCTTTTTCTTCAGCTTCGCGACGGGCTTTTTCTTCAGCCTCGCGTTGCGCCTTTTCTTCCGCTTCACGCTGAGCCTGGGCTTCTGCTTCTGCCTGTTCAGCTTCCGCATCACCTTTTACGTAGGTGCGCTTTTTGCGGACTTCGATTTGCACCGATTTACTTTTACCCCCGGTGCCTGGGATATTCAAGGTACTGCGCGTCTTACGCTGCAATGTTAACTTGCTTGAGCCGGTCTGACCATGCTCGCGATTGAGGTGAGACAATAAAGTTTCTTTCTCTTGCTGCGTGACCGCGTCGTTCTCCGACTTGCGGATCCCTGCGTCAGCAAATTGCTGAACCAGGCGATCGACCGGGGTCTGAATCTCTGCGGCCAGCGATTTTACGGTTACATCTGTCATGCTGTTCCTTCCTGTTATTACGCGTCATCGCCGAACCAGCAGATATTTCGCGCGGCCATAATCAGCGCGCCGGCTTGCTCATCATTCAGCCCTTCAATATCCGTCAGGTCGTCGACACCTTGCTCGGCGAGATCTTCCAGCGTGCAAACGCCTTTCGCCGCCAGGCGGTACGCCAGCGTACGATCCAGGCCGTCGAGATTCAGAAGATCCTCAGCGGGCTCCTGATTACCACGGCTCTCTTCTTTCGCCAGCGCCAGGGTGGTTAACGCATTTTTGGCTCGTTCACGCAGGGCTTCTACGGTCTCTTCGTCCAGACCATCAACGTCCAGCAGCTCGTTGATCGGCACGTATGCCAGCTCTTCCAGCGAAGAGAAGCCCTCTTCCACCAGTACGGTGGCGAACTCTTCGTCGATGTCGAGATGTTTAGTAAACATATCAATAGCAGCATGCGCTTCGGCCTGGTGTTTCGCCTGCAGATCATCGACGGTCATCACGTTCAGCTCCCAGCCGCTCAGCTGGGAAGCCAGACGCACGTTTTGGCCGTTACGGCCGATCGCCTGAGCCAGATTGCCGGCTTCAACAGCGATATCCATGGTGTGGTTATCTTCATCAACCACGATTGACGCCACGTCGGCCGGAGCCATGGCGTTAATAACAAACTGCGCCGGGTTATCGTCCCACAGCACGATATCGATACGCTCGCCGCCCAGTTCGCTGGAAACAGCCTGTACGCGCGCGCCGCGCATACCGACGCAGGCGCCGACCGGATCGATGCGTTTGTCGTTGGTTTTCACCGCAATTTTAGCGCGTGAACCCGGATCGCGAGCCGCCGCTTTAATTTCGATGACTTCTTCACCGATTTCCGGCACCTCGATGCGGAACAGCTCGATCAGCATTTCCGGCTTGGAACGGGTCACGAACAGCTGCGCGCCGCGCGCTTCCGGACGTACGGCGTAAAGCACGCCGCGAATACGGTCGCCCGGACGGAAGTTCTCACGCGGCAGCATATCTTCGCGCAAAATCACCGCTTCGGCGTTGCTGCCGAGATCAAGAGTGATGTTGTCGCGATTCACTTTCTTCACCACGCCGGTGATGATTTCGCCTTCGTGCTGGCGGAACTGATCGACCACCATCGCACGCTCGGCTTCGCGCACTTTCTGCACGATAACCTGCTTCGCGGTCTGGGTCGTGATACGGTCAAAGGTGACCGATTCGATCTGATCTTCAACGTAATCGCCCAGATTGAACGCTTCATCCTCGAAGCGGGCTGCCTCCAGCGTGATCTCGCGCGTCGGCTGCGTCACTTCTTCTACCACTTCCCAACGGCGGAAGGTGTCGAAGTCGCCGCTTTTGCGATCGATGCTGACGCGAACGTCAATCTCTTGCTCGTACTTCTTCTTGGTTGCAGTTGCCAGCGCGCTCTCCAGCGCTTCGAAGATTTTCTCACGCGGCAGGGCTTTTTCGTTAGAAACGGCTTCTACAACAGCTAAGATCTCTTTGTTCATCCTGGTTAGCCTCAATCCGGACTTTTAAAAGTGGGGGACCAGGTTCGCTTTCTGAATATTGCTCAGCGCGAACACCTCGTCTTTACCCTCAACGGTCACCGTCACCATCTCGCCGTCGACCGACTTGATGATGCCCTGCCATTTACGACGGTTCTGTACCGCCATGCGCAGGACCAGACTGACTTCTTCGCCTGTATACCGCACGTAGTGTTCCGCGGTAAACATCGGGCGATCCAGTCCCGGTGAGGAGACTTCAAGGTTGTAAGCCACGGTGATGGGATCTTCCACATCCAGCACCGCGCTTACCTGGTGGCTGACATCCGCGCAATCATCGACATTGATGCCATCTTCACTATCAATATAGATGCGCAGGGTTGATGTGCGACCGCGAACGAATTCGATACCGACCAGTTCGTAGCCGAGCGCTTCTACCGGAGCCGATACCAACTCTGTCAATTTTTGCTCTAATGTGGACAAGCCCACCCCCAAGACATAAAAAAAGGGCTTAATAGCCCAGTGTTGCGATTTCCTGATAACAAAAAACCCCGAAAATTCGGGGCTTTTTGTGACTGGACCCTGTACGCCGCTATGCGGCTCGGCACTGTCCAGAAGAATTTTTTTCAAAACTCGCTGCGATGCGCCCGTCGATGCACACAGTATATTTGAAAAAGAACTCTAAGGGAAAGTGGTTGCGGGGGCCGGATTTGAACCGACGACCTTCGGGTTATGAGCCCGACGAGCTACCAGGCTGCTCCACCCCGCGTCCGAAAACGTGACGAATGTTACGCTGATCTTGCGATATTTGCAAGTAAAACCAGATTTGGTACCGAGGACGGGACTTGAACCCGTAAGCCCAATCGGGCACTACCACCTCAAGGTAGCGTGTCTACCAATTCCACCACCTCGGCACTGTTCGGACCGCGACTTGAATCTGTCGCGTCGCAAGCATGACGAACTTATTTCGGGATATCGTTACCCGGCGTTGCCGGTTGTGCTGGCTGAGTCGTTGACTGCGCCGGCGCTGACAGATTTTCCCACTCGCTTCCTTTTGAAGTCTTATTGGTGTTCAGGTTACCCAGAACAAGGCTGATGATGAAGAACAGTGCCGCGAGAATGCCGGTCATGCGAGTCATGAAGTTACCTGAACCCGTAGAACCGAACAGCGTTGCGGATGCGCCTGCACCGAATGAGGCTCCCATATCAGCGCCTTTACCTTGCTGCAGCATAATCAAACCCACGAGGGCGATGGCTACAATAAGGAAGATAACTAAAAGAGCTTCGTACATAATCAACCTGTTTCCTTGCGCGATAACCGCACAGTTAAGCTTCAGCCAGTATAGATGGGCCGTGTCGTCATCACCCATCAGAAGCGGGTGTGAATACTAACCAAAGGCGCACCCCTCTGCAAGGGTAATTTTCTTCGCCGCGATCGACTGCGGAAAAAAGCGCCATCCTGATGATTTTAACGGCGGATCGGCGTAAAACCGTCCGCCGTTCATGCCTTAAACCGCTTTGACCTGCTCGGCGATACGATGCGCCAGCTCGGTAACCTGCGCTTCGTTTTCCCCTTCGACCATCACGCGAATCAACGGTTCGGTACCCGATTTACGCAGCAGCACGCGTCCGCGTCCGGCCAGCGTCTTTTCCACTTCCGCCGTCACGCTTTTTACCGTCTCGTCTTCCAGCGGGTCGTTCGTGCCGCTGAAGCGCACGTTGACCAGCACCTGCGGCAGCATCTTCATGCCACTGCACAGGTCATGCAGACTCATATGGTTACGCACCATTGCAGTGAGCACTTGCAAACTTGCTACGATGCCGTCGCCGGTGGTGGTTTTATCCAGCAGAATAACGTGGCCGGAGTTCTCCGCGCCGAGTCGCCACTGCTTCTCCTGCATCTTTTCCAGCACGTAGCGGTCGCCCACTTTGGCGCGGGCGAAAGGGATGCCGAGCTGCTTCAGCGCCAGCTCGAGGCCCATATTGCTCATCAGAGTGCCGACCACGCCGCCGCGCAGCTGGCCCTGACGCAGTCCTTCGCGCGCGATGATATAGAGGATCTGGTCACCATCGACCTTCTCGCCCAGATGGTCGACCATCATGATGCGGTCGCCGTCGCCGTCGTAAGCCAGGCCGATATCTGCCTTTTCCGCCAGCACGCGCTGCTGCAGCATACGCAGATCGGTCGCGCCGCACTCTTTGTTGATATTCATGCCGTCGGGCTGCGTGGCGATGGCGATAACGGTGGCGCCCAGCTCGCGCAGCACGTTCGGCGCAATGTGGTAGGTGGCGCCGTTCGCGCAGTCGACCACGATTTTCAGGCCGTTAAGACTAAGCTCGCTCGGAAAGGAGCCCTTGCAAAACTCGATATAGCGGCCGGCGGCGTCTACGATACGGCTGGCGCGCCCCAGCTCGGCGGACTCGACGCAGGTCAGCGGCTTCTCCATTTCCAGCTCAATCGCCTCTTCTACCTCGTCCGGCAGCTTGGTGCCTTCGGCGGAGAAGAATTTAATGCCGTTATCGTCGAACGGGTTATGCGACGCGGAGATGACGATGCCCGCTTCGGCGCGGAAGGTGCGCGTCAGATAGGCGATGGCGGGCGTCGGCATCGGGCCGGTAAAGGCGGCGGACAAGCCCGCCGCCGCCAGGCCCGCTTCCAGCGCCGACTCCAGCATATAGCCGGAGATACGCGTATCTTTACCGATCAGCACCTTTCGTGAGCCGTGACGCGCCAGCACTTTGCCCGCTGCCCAGCCCAGCTTTAGTACAAAATCAGGGGTAATCGGCGCTTCGCCAACCTTGCCGCGAATGCCGTCCGTACCGAAATATTTACGATTACTCATGCCTTAATTATCCTTTTGCTCTCCGTGTCGCTTCGACAACGCGCATCGCCTCGACCGTCTCTTTTACGTCATGTACGCGAATGATCTGCGCGCCCTGCATCGCGGCGATCGTTGCGCAGGTCAGGCTGCCCGTCAGACGCTGCGAAGGCCCGACGTTCAACAGCTGACCAATCATAGATTTGCGCGACATGCCCACCAGCAGCGGCAGCCCGAAATGGTGAAAATGGCTAAGGTGCGCCAGCAGCTCATAGTTGTGGTTGAGATTCTTACCGAAACCGAAGCCAGGGTCGAGCAGCAGATGTTCTTTTTTAATGCCTGCAGCCTCGCAGCGCGCGATTTGATCCACGAAGTAAGTATCCACTTCGCTTACCACATCGCGATACTCAGGCGCCTGCTGCATGGTGCGCGGCTCGCCCTGCATATGCATCAGGCAAACCGGCAAATCTGCCGCCGCCGCCGCTTCCAGCGCGCCGGGTTCCGAGAGCGAGCGAATATCGTTAATGATGTGAGCGCCCGCTCGCGCTGCTTCACGGATAACCTCCGCTTTTGAGGTATCAACCGAAATCCACACCTCGAAACGCTGCGCAATCGCATCTACCACCGGAATAACGCGCGCCAGCTCCTCGTCGACGCTTACCTCATCCGCCCCCGGGCGAGTTGACTCGCCGCCGACGTCGATAATGGTGGCGCCCGCGTTAACCATTTCATTGGTATGCGTCAGCGCCTCGACCAGCGTGTGATGTTTTCCACCATCGGAGAAGGAGTCCGGCGTGACATTCAAAATTCCCATCACATGGGGAAACGACAAATCGAGATGGGTATCACGGGCGTACAACTTCATGGGGAAAATCTCCTCTGATTACCTGATTACGGATGTAAAAAACCCCGGACCAGCCGGGGTTTTTGCAAGGGTGAAACCCTGTTATTTGTCGAACTGCTCTGACATGGTATTGCCAGGATTCGGCGTGCGCGGCTCATCGACCGGACGCGGCGCCTTCGGCGTGCCGTTGCTGTCGGAATTGCTGCCTGGATCTTCCCAGCCCGCTGGCGGACGCACTTCGCGGCGCGCCATCAGGTCGTCGATCTGCGGCGCATCGATGGTTTCATACTTCATCAGCGCGTCTTTCATCGCGTGAAGGATGTCCATGTTCTCGCTCAGAATACGGCGCGCGCGCTGGTAGTTGCTGTCGATCAGGTGTTTAACTTCCTGGTCGATAATGCGCGCGGTTTCGTCAGACATATGTTTCGCTTTCGCCACGGAACGGCCGAGGAACACTTCGCCCTCTTCTTCCGCATAAAGCAACGGACCCAGTTTTTCCGAGAAGCCCCACTGCGTCACCATGTTGCGCGCCAGGTTAGTGGCCACTTTGATGTCGTTAGAGGCGCCGGTGGAAACGTGTTCCGCACCGTAAATAATCTCTTCAGCCAGGCGACCGCCGTACAGGGTAGAGATCTGGCTTTCCAGCTTCTGACGGCTGGCGCTGATAGCGTCGCCTTCAGGCAGGAAGAAGGTCACGCCAAGCGCACGTCCGCGCGGAATAATCGTTACCTTGTGCACCGGGTCGTGTTCCGGCACCAGGCGGCCGATAATCGCGTGGCCCGCTTCGTGGTATGCGGTGGATTCTTTCTGCGCTTCCGTCATCACCATGGAGCGACGTTCCGCACCCATCATGATTTTGTCTTTCGCTTTCTCGAACTCAACCATCGATACCACACGCTTGTTGCCGCGTGCGGCAAACAGCGCCGCTTCGTTCACCAGGTTGGCGAGATCCGCACCGGAGAAGCCCGGCGTACCGCGCGCGATGATGCCGGCGTCGATATCGGTCGCCAGCGGCACGCGGCGCATATGCACTTTCAGAATCTGTTCGCGGCCGCGCACGTCCGGCAGACCCACGACGACCTGACGGTCAAAGCGGCCTGGACGCAGCAGCGCCGGGTCGAGAACGTCTGGACGGTTAGTCGCGGCGATAACGATAATGCCTTCGTTGCCTTCAAAGCCATCCATCTCAACCAGCATCTGGTTCAGGGTCTGTTCACGTTCATCGTGACCGCCGCCTAAACCTGCGCCGCGCTGACGACCGACGGCGTCGATCTCATCGATAAAGATGATGCACGGTGCGGCTTTCTTGGCCTGTTCGAACATGTCGCGTACGCGAGAGGCGCCGACGCCCACGAACATTTCCACGAAGTCGGAACCGGAAATGGTAAAGAACGGTACTTTCGCTTCGCCTGCGATCGCTTTCGCCAGCAGGGTTTTACCGGTACCCGGCGGGCCCACCATCAGCACGCCTTTCGGGATTTTACCGCCCAGCTTCTGAAAGCGGCTCGGTTCGCGCAGATACTCGACCAGTTCGCCCACTTCCTCTTTCGCTTCGTCGCAGCCTGCCACGTCAGCGAAAGTGGTTTTGATCTGATCTTCCGTCAGCATACGGGCTTTGCTCTTGCCAAAGGACATCGCGCCTTTGCCGCCGCCGCCCTGCATCTGACGCATAAAGAAGATCCATACGCCAATCAGCAGCAGCATCGGGAACCAGGAGATAAAGATCGAAGCCAGCAGGCTCGGCTCTTCCGGCGGTTCGCCAACCACTTTGACGTTTTTGGTCAACAGGTTATCGAGTAACTTGGGATCATTGACAGGAATGTAGGTCGTGTATTTATTACTGTCTTTCTTGATTACGTTAATCTCACGCCCGTTAATACGTGCCTCGCGGACCTGATCCTGGTTCACTTCCGACAGGAAGGTTGAATAATCAACCCTACGGCCATTCGACTCGCTGGGCCCAAAGCTCTGGAATACTGACATCAGCACGACCGCGATGACTAACCAGAGAATCAGGTTTTTCGCCATGTCACTCAAGGGATTAACCTCATATTACAACGGTGTTAACAGACAGCGTAGGGTACTATATATCCTTCATACATGGAATCGCGGCTGGTAGGCTGCAACTTCATCAATTGGGCTATAGTTTGCGCCCTGTCGCCACAATGTACACTTCGCGCGAACGAGATCGCGAAGCGTCCGGCTTACGAATTTTCACTTTCGTAAACAGGGAGCGAATTTCCCGCAGGTATTCATCGAAGCCATCTCCCTGAAACACTTTCACTACAAAACTGCCGCCCGGCGCCAGGATATCCCGACACATTTCGAGCGCCAGTTCAACCAAATACATCGACCGGGGAATATCGACTGCCGGCGTCCCGCTCATGTTGGGCGCCATATCCGACATGACCACCTGCACTTTTTGATCGCCTACGCGATCGAGCAGCGCCTTGATCACCGATTCTTCACGAAAATCGCCCTGAAGGAAATCGACGCCGACGATAGGATCCATCGGCAGAATATCGCAGGCGATAACGCGTCCCGAAGAGCCGATCTGCTGGACCACATACTGCGACCAGCCGCCGGGCGCCGCACCCAGATCTACCACGGTCATACCGGGTTTGAAAAGCTTGTCACCCTGTTGTATTTCATCAAGTTTAAACCAGGCGCGCGAACGCAACCCTTTTTTCTGTGCCTGAAGCACATATTTATCGCTAAAGTGTTCCTGTAGCCAGCGGCTGGAGCTGGCCGAACGCTTTTTACCCGTCATAATTTTCTCAACTAAATCGTCATCGCAGCGATAAACCTGCACGCAATGGGTTGCGTTGATTTGGTGATAACCCCGAGATGGCGGTAGAATGAACCGTTTTCAATCCCTGAGTAAGCAAAAAATACGATGAATCTAAGTACCAAACAAAAACAGCACCTGAAAGGCCTCGCCCATCCACTGAAACCCGTGGTCATGATCGGCGGCAACGGCCTGACCGAAGGCGTGCTGGCCGAAATCGAATCCGCGCTGGAACATCACGAACTGATCAAGGTGAAAATTGCCTCGGAAGACCGTGAAACCAAACAGCTGATCGTTGAGGCTATCGTGCGTGAGACCAAAGCCGGCAACGTGCAGGTGATCGGCAAAACGCTGGTGCTGTATCGCCCTTCTAAAGAGAGCAAGATTTCTCTGCCGCGCTAAAGGCGTCGCCGGGCAACCGGCCAGAGAAAGTGCCATGCTCCCGCATGGGTTAAAAGGCCGCATCGCGGCCTTTTCCATTCTTTACATAATGCTTCGACGCTTTTCAAAGCGTAGCTCTCTCTTAAAGGTATTCCACTTTAAGAATTTCATACTCAACATCGCCGCCCGGGGTTTTGATGATGGTCACATCGTCCACCTCTTTTCCTACCAGACCGCGCGCCATCGGCGAGTTGACCGAAATCAGATTTTGCTTAAAGTCCGCTTCGTCGTCGCCCACGATGCGATAGGTCGACTCTTCATCGGTATCGGTGTTGAGCACGGTTACGGTCGCACCGAAGATCACGCGGCCATTGTTCGGAATGGTGGTGACGTCGATAACCTGCGCGTTAGACAGCTTGGCTTCGATCTCCTGAATACGACCTTCGCAAAACCCCTGCTCTTCACGCGCGGCGTGATACTCCGCGTTCTCTTTCAGATCGCCGTGCTCACGTGCTTCAGCGATTGAGGCGATGATGCGCGGGCGTTTAACGGTTTTTAGCTCGTTCAGCTCTTCGCGCAGCTTTTCGGCGCCCCTTAACGTCATCGGAATCTGATTCATTTAAGCTCCTCGCTCTCTTTCCTGTTTTAACGGCGTCATCCTGACCAGTGTCCACAGAAAAACCGGTTCTGCAGGGCCTGACCCTCGTTTTGCAAATAAAAGAATCCTGGCCCGGAAAAGGTTCCAGGCCAGAATGTGGTTTTGCATTTTGATACGTATTTTAACCCAGAGTTCCCTGCGGGTCATCGTTTACTTTCCACCGCTGCGGGACGTAGTATTGACGGCTTCACCTGCCAGTTACCGCGAGATTATGCGATTTTCACGACTTGTTACCGGACTAACCTGTGCGTTTATGCTGCAGGCACAAGCAGCGCCCGTAGATGAATACATGCAGTATTTGCCGGATGGCGCCAATCTGGCGCTGATGGTGCAGAAAATAGGCGCCAGCACCCCAATAATCGATTATCACGGCAAACAGATGGCGTTGCCCGCCAGCACCATGAAGGTGATTACCGCGCTGGCGGCGCTGCTGGAGCTGGGCGGCGACTATCGCTTCCAGACTACGCTGGAAACCAAAGGCGCCATCAGCGACGGCACGCTAAACGGCGATCTGGTCGCGCGCTTTGCCGGCGATCCGACGCTGGGCCGTCAGGATCTGCGCAATATGGTCGCCGCGCTGAAAAAGCAGGGCGTCACCCATATCAAAGGCAACCTGGTGATCGACACCTCGGTGTTCGCCAGCCATGATATGGCGCCGGGCTGGCCGTGGAACGATTTGACGCAGTGCTTCAGCGCGCCGCCAGGCGCCGCTATCGTCGATAAAAACTGCTTCTCCGTTTCGCTCTACAGCGCCAGCACGCCGGGCGAAACCGCCTTCGTGCGCATCGCCTCTTACTACCCCGCCCATATGTTCAGCCAGGTGCGCACTCTCGGCCGCAACAGCGGCGAAGCGCAGTATTGCGAGCTGGACGTGGTGCCGGGCGAGCTCAACCGCTATACGCTGACCGGCTGCATGCGCCAGCGCGCAGAGCCGCTGCCGCTGGCGTTCGCCGTACAGGACGACGCCGCCTGGGCCGGAGAGATCCTGAAGCAGGAGCTGCGTCAGGCCGATATCGACTACAGCGGTCACCTGGTGCGCCAGACGCAGGTCACGTCGCCGGGCACCGTGCTGGCGTCGACCCAGTCCGCGCCGCTGCATTCACTGTTGCATACTATGCTGAAAAAGTCGGACAACATGATCGCCGACACGGTGTTCCGCACCATCGGCCATCACTATTTCAACGTGCCCGGCACCTTCCGCGCCGGATCGGACGCTATCCGCCGTATCCTGCGCGAAAAAGCCAACATCGATTTAGGCAACAGCATTCAGGTGGATGGATCGGGGCTGTCGCGCCATGACCTCATCGCGCCGGATACCATGATGCAGGTGTTGCAGTACATTGCGAAAAACGACGCGACGCTGGACTACATCTCCATGCTGCCGCTGGCGGGCCACGACGGCACGCTGCAATATCGCGGCGGCCTGCACGAGGCGGGCGTGGACGGCAAAGTGTCGGCGAAAACCGGCTCGCTGCAGGGCGTCTATAATCTGGCTGGCTTTATCACCACCGCCAGCGGCGCGCGCGTCGCCTTTGTGCAGTACCTGTCGGGCTATGCGGTGCCGCCGCAGGACCAGCGCACGCGGCGTATTCCGCTGGTACGCTTCGAGAGCCGTCTCTATCGAGATATCTATCAGAACAACTAACGCATGAAAATATTGATCGTTGAGGACGATGTACTGCTGCAGGGCGGTCTGAGCCAGGCGCTGAGCAGCCAGGGTTACGCCGTTGACTGCGCCTCCAGCGCCGCCGAGGCGGACGCGCTGCTGCACAGCGCGCAGTACAGCCTGATCGTGCTGGATCTCGGCCTGCCGGATCGAGACGGCGGCGATCTGCTGCGGCAGTGGCGGCGAGCGGGTGTCGATCTGCCGGTGCTGATCCTGACCGCGCGCGACGCGCTCAGCGATCGCGTGGAGGGGCTCGACGCCGGCGCCGACGACTATCTGATCAAGCCGCTGGCGCTGGCGGAGCTGCAGGCGCGCGTGCGCGCCCTGATCCGCCGCTATCAGGGCCACAGCGATAACCTGCTGCGCCAGGGCGATCTCACGCTGAACCTCTCTTCGCAGCAGGTGCTGCTGGAGAATCAGCCGCTCGACGTTACGCCCAAAGAGTTCGCGCTGCTGACGCGTCTGCTGATGCGCATCGGACAAAATGTGCATCGCGAAACGCTGCAGCAGGATCTCTACAGCTGGCAGGACGATACCGGCTCTAACACGCTAGAGGTGCATATCCATAATCTGCGCCGCAAGCTGGGCAAAGATCGCATTAAAACCGTGCGCGGCGTCGGCTACCGGCTGGAGAACCGCGAATGAACAGCATGCGTCAGCGCTTGCTGATTATGCTGGCGCTGATTCTGCTCACCTGTCAGATCATGAGCGCCTTCTGGCTGTGGCACGAAAGCCGCGAGCAGATCAGCTTTCTCGTCAACGAAACCCTCTCCGCTAAGGCGCGCAACGATCGCGTCGAAAATGAGATCCGCGAAGCGATCGCCTCGTTGCTGCTGCCCTCTGTCGTCATGGTCGGCCTGACGCTGGTGCTCTCCTTCTGGGCGATTAGCTGGATCGTGCGTCCGCTGCGCGCGCTGCAGACCAGCCTGGCGCAGCGCTCCGCCGACAACCTTACGCCGCTCGCCATTCAGTCCGATATGGAAGAGGTGGTGGCGGTAACCGGCGCGATTAACCAGCTGCTGGCGCGCCTCGATCACACGCTGCAGCAGGAGCGGCTTTTCACGGCGGACGCCGCGCATGAGCTGCGCACCCCGCTCGCCGGACTGCGCCTGCATCTTGAGCTGTTGCAGCAGCAGGGCGTGCCGCACAGCGAAATGCTGGTGGCGCGTATCGATCAGCTGATGCATACCGTCGAGCAGCTGCTGATGCTGGCGCGCGCCAGCCAGGCGCTGGCCAGCGGGCATGCGCAGGCGATTCACTGGCAGGCGGACATTTTGCAGCCGCTGCAGCCGGAGATGCGCGAACTGGTTGAACAGCGCCAGCAGCAGCTTAGCTGGCCGGACAACGCGGTGGCGCAAAGCCAGGGCGAACCGGTGCTGCTGCGTCTGCTGCTGCGCAATCTGCTGGAGAACGCCTCGCGCTATAGCCCGACGGAGAGTCAGATTGAAATCAGGCTCGAAGAGAGCGACAGCCATATCGTCCTCAGCGTGATTGATGAGGGGCCAGGCATCGATCCCGATGCGGCGGAAGAGCTGACCAAAGCGTTTCGCCGTCGCGATCAGCGCTACGGCGGCAGCGGCCTGGGGCTGAATATCGTGCTGCGTATTTTGCAGATGCACTATGGCGAGCTAAAGCTGATCAATCGCAGCGATCGCAGCGGGCTGATTGCCCGCTGCGTGCTGCCGTTACGGCTTAACTGATTAGAAGTGCGTATTCAGGCTGACGTAATAAGTACGGCCAGACTCATTGTAGGTATTCGCGCCCGCGCCATACAGATAAGAGTTGGTGTTGGCGTTGCCGGTAGTCTGGGCGTTGCCCTGGCGGTAGTGGCGCTTATCGAACAGGTTGTCGATGCCGAGCGTCACGCTGGCGTATTTATTAACGTCATAAGTGCCGCTCAGGCCGACCACTGAGTAAGGACTCACCTCATCGGTCGCGCTGCCGGTAACGGCATTGCCTTTGTAATCATACTTCTTCGGCACCTGCTTGCCGTACCAGGTCAGGGTGGTTTGCAGAGACAGATCCTGCGTCGCCTGCCAGCTCAGCGTTGAGTTGAGCGTATAGTCGGGAATAATCGACAGGCGATCGCCGGTCTCTTTATTCTTGCTCTGCAACATATAAGTGAAGTTGTTATTCCACGCGATGCTCTCCGTCACGGGAATATTCACCGAGCCCTCCAGCCCTTCCACCACCGCTTTCGGCACGTTCTCCCACTTATAAATGTCGGTGGTGCCGTTCGAGGCTTTGCCGGACGGCCCATAGCCCGCTTCGATCTTGTTGCGATAGTCGTTGCGGAACCAGGTCAGCCCCGCCTGATAGCCTTCATGCTTCCACTCCAGGCCAATCTCTTTATTGATGCTGTTTTCCGCTTTCAGGTCTCTGTTGCCCTGCAGATAGCAGGCGCCGGTGCTGGCCGCGCAGCCCTGACCGTTGCTGTAGAGCAGATAGTTGGGGTTGGTCTGATAAAGGCTCGGCGCTTTATAGGCGCGCCCGATGCCCATCTTCAGCGTGAAATCGTCCCCTAAGCCCTGGGAAAGGTTAAGCGACGGGCTCCAGTTATCGCCGACGATAGAGTGGTGATCGAAGCGCAGGCTTGGCGTCAGCATGGTGCTGTCGGTCAGCTCCATATTGTCTTCGGCGAACAGCGAAAAAATTTCCGCCTGCGAATAGGGGCTGCGTCCGCTGCTGGCGATACCTGGCACCGCGCCGTTAGAGGCGGCCTGCGTGGTCGAAGAAGGATCTTTCATCCGCTGCTGATTCCACTCGACGCCGAGGGTGGCGGTCTGATTTACCAGCATCTCGAACGGCACGCTGACTTCGCTGTGCAGCAGCACATCGTCCAGCTCGATGGTATTGAAGCCGCTGTTGGAGAAGATACCTTCGGTGCCGCCCGCCAGCCCTTCGTTGATGCGCGAGTTGCGGGTATTTTCATAGCGCGCGTAGCTGTTGGTGCTGATGCCGTTATCCCAGGCGCCGATCCACTTCACTGCAAAGTTCTGCCGATAGAGGCGGTTGGTCTCTTTGCCGTACAGGCTTTTCACCAGCGCGCTGGTGTTGGTGTTCTGGGTGTCGCCAGCATAGAGGTTGCCCTGACGGCTGTAGCCCGCCTGAAACTCCAGCGCCTGCATCGGCGCGAACGCCCAGCGCAGCAGCGCGTTGATATCTTTATTGACCACCCCTTCGCGCCCGCCTGGATAGCTGCCGGCGTAGGTGCCGGTGCGGTCCGCCGCATGTCCTTCGTTGATGTCATACGCATCCGCCTGGGTTTTTGCCAGGTTGCCGTAGAGTCGGAAGCTGACGTCGTCGCCCAGCGGCCCTTCCAGGCTAAAGTTGGTGCGGCGCGTCGCGCCCTCGTCCTTATGCTCCGGCGCGTTGTAGTAGGCGTTCCAGGATCCGTGCCACTGCTTGTCGTCATACTTTTTGGTAATGATATTCACCACGCCACCCGCCGCGCCGTTGCCGTAGCGCACCGCTGCCGGCCCGCGGATCACCTCGATACGTTCGATCATCTCCGGCGGCACCCAGTTGGTGTCGCCACGCGTATCGCGTTCGCCGCGCCAGCCGAGACGCACCGAGTTGCGGCTGGAGACCGGCATGCCGTCCACCAGGATCAGGGTATTTTCCGGCCCCATGCCGCGAATATCGATCTGGCGATTGTTGCCGCGCTGGCCGCTGGTGGAGTTGCCGGTCAAATTGACGCCCGGCATGGTGCGGATGATTTCCGATACGTCGCGCGCAGGCGGTCGCTTTTTAATCTCGTCGGCGGTGATGGTGGAGACGCCCGGCGCCTGCAGGTTCTGCTGCGCCGCGCTGACCACCAGGGTATCGCCGACGTCGGCAGTTGAAGCGGTGCTGGTGTCGGCAGCCTGCGCGCTGGTCGCGGCCAGGCCGAGTTCAATGAGAATGGCTAATGACAAACGGGATAATGTAGGCATTTTTTATATTCCTGGATTGCCTGCGGAAACCTCACCGTCTCCTGCGGGCGCGCCGGTAAAAGAGTCTTTCCTTGCGAGCAAGCATTCCAGCCGCGCCCAGGCTCTCCTTTGCGGAACATCCGTCTGACAATACAGGCTGATGAGGCTGGCGGAACGCGCGCGCTCCTTGATGTCGGAGCGGAAAACACCCTATTGCAAATGCAAATAATTATCAATAGTATTCTTCATAACATCCGCGCACCTACAGGTGCGCCTGGCCCAGTAAATAAGCTCTCTATGACGTGGTTAACCAACGAAACCGGCAGTGAATCCTGGTGGCGAACATTACAGCAGCAGGGGCTTCCCTTAATCGAACCCGCCGAGCGCGGCGAATGCGCCGTCACCTTTTTCTGGCGCGATCCGCAGGGAAGCGAAGCCACCTCCTCTACCCGTCGCGTCTGGATCAATATCACCGGCGTCACCGATCATCATCAGCGCGCCGCGCCCCGCTCGCTTAGCCGCATCCCTGGCACCGACGTCTGGTTCTGGCGCACGCAACTGCCCGCCAGCTGGCGCGGCAGCTACTGCCTGATGCCCGACAGCGATCCCGCCGATTTTGAAGGGGAGCCGGATATGACGACCCTGCGCGCCTGGTGGCGCGAAAAATTCCCCACCGCGCAGGCGGATGCGCTGAACCCGCAGCGCGGCTGGGCGGGCGGGCGCGGCATGCATGTCTCGCCGCTGCATCTGCCGGACGCGCCCGATCAGCGCGTCTGGCAGGCGGTCGACAGCGGTCGCGCGCCCACGCTGCCGCTTCAACACCATATCTGGCACAGCGCGCGCCTCGGCAATCGCCGTTCGGTGTGGATTTACGCCACCGGCGACGCGCAGCCGACCGAACGTCCGCTGGCGCTGCTGCTGGACGGCCAGTTTTGGGCCAACAGCATGCCGATCGCCTGGCCGCTGCAACAGCTCACCGATGCTGGCGAACTCCCGCCGGCGGTCTACGTCATGATCGATATCATCGGCCGCGAACACCGCAGCCGCGAACTGCCCTGCAATCCCGACTTCTGGCTGGCCCTGCAGGAAGAGCTGCTGCCGCAGCTGCAGGGCTGGGCGCCGCATCGCGTCAGCGCCGCTGAGACGCTGGTGAGTGGGCAGAGCTTCGGCGGGCTGTCGTCCGTCTACGCCGCGCTTAACTGGCCGCACCATTTCGGCGGCGCCATCAGCCTCTCTGGTTCGTTCTGGTGGCCGGAACGCGGTCAGCCCAACGGCAGGCTGATCCAGCAGCTGCAGCAGGGCGAATACCGTCTCGCGCCATCGCGTATCTATCTGGAAGCGGGACGCCGCGAACAGCTGATATTCAAAGCAAACCAGCAGCTTCAACAGGACCTGTCCGCCGCAGGGCATCAGGTCGTTTTTCATCCGGTCGACGGGGGCCACGACGCGCTGTGCTGGCGCGGCGGGCTGCTCAATGGACTGAAAGCAATGTGGCAACATCTTCTTTAAATCGCCTGGCTAGCCCGACTGTTGCGGGCAGGAGACCGATATGCAACCTAATCCCTTTGACGATCCGCAGCAGGATTGTCTCGTGCTGATCAACGATCGCCAGCAGTACAGCCTCTGGCCCGCTTTTCGCGCCCTGCCCGCTGGCTGGCGCTGCCTCTTCGGCCCGCAGCCGCAGGCGGAATGTTTGAGCTGGCTCAACGCGAACTGGCGCGATATTCGCCCGGCCCACCCGAGCGCGCACCGGAGCGACCATGTCTGAGACGCTGATGAACCCATACCATACCGACCAGAAAATCCTGCCGCTGGTGGCGGCGCAGCCCGGCATCTGGATGGCCGATCAGCTGTCGCAGCAGACTAACGCCTATGCGGTCGCGCACTTTGTCGAGCTGCGCGGCGAGCTGGACAGCGCGCTGCTGAGCAAGGCGATCGTCGCTGGAATGCAAGAGGCGGATACGCTAAACATGGCGTTCGGCGAGCTTGAGGGTGAGGCGGTGCAGTGGCTGTCGCCGCAAACCTTTCTCCTGCCTGAGATCGTCGACCTGCGTCAGCACGCCGATCCAGAGGCCGCTGCGCGCCATCTGATGCGCGTCGATATGGCTGGCGATCTGCGCGTGCTGAGCGGCGCGCCGCTGTGGCATCATCAGCTGATGCGGCTGGAAGAGCGGCGCTGGTTCTGGTATCAGCGCTATCATCATCTGGTGGTGGACGGCTTTAGCTTTACCGCCCTGACGCGCCGCATCGCTAACCTCTATACCGCCTGGATGCGCAACGAAACGCCGGAACCGACGCCTTTTACGCCCTTCAGCGAGGTGGTAGAGGAGTATCAGCGCTATCAGGCTTCGCCGAACTGGCAGCGGGATCGCGACTTCTGGCGCGAAAAGAGCGCGCAGCTGCCGCCGCCCGCCTCGATCTCTCCCCTGCCGCTGGCCGGACAGAGCGCCAGCACCGCGCTGCTGCGTCACACTTTCTCACTGGAGAGTGCGCGCTTTCAGTCGCTGGTTCAGCAGCTGGAGGTCAGCGCGGCTGACGCCGCCTTTGCGCTGGTGGCGCTGTGGCTGGCGCGCCTGAGCGGCCAGAACGATTTCGCCGCTGGCTTTATCTTTATGCGCCGCATCGGCTCGGCGGCGCTCTGCGCCACCGGACCGGTGATTAACGTACTGCCGATGGCGGTGCATTACGATCCCGCTCAGCCGCTCGGCGCGCTGGCCCGCCAGCTGGCCGCAGAAGTGAAAAAGATGCGTCGTCATCAGCGCTTCGACGCCGAGCAGGTGCAGCGCGATGCCGGACGGCTCGGCGACGACGATCCGCTTTACGGCCCGGTAATCAACCTGAAGATGTTCGACTATCAGCTCGACTTCAACGGGGTGAAAGGGATAACGCATCAGCTCGCCTCCGGGCCGGTGCGCGACCTCGAGATCGCGATCTACCTCAGCGAACAGGGCGAGCTGACGCTGGAGCTGCTGGCTAATGCGGAACGCTATCAGGAAACGACGCTGACGCAGCACGCCAGCCGTTTCGATCTGCTGCTGCGGCAGCTGGCGGCGCAGCCGGAGCGCCCCTGCGGCGAACTGGATCTGCTGACCGAGGCGGAACATCTGCAGCTGGAGAGGATCAATCAGACCGCGATGGCGCTGCCAGCGGCCACGCTCGACAGCCTGCTGCAGGCGCAGGCGCGGCGCACCCCGGACGCGCCCGCGCTGGCGGACGATAGCCACCGGCTCAGCTACCGCGAGATGCGGCAGCAGGTCGAGGCGCTGGGACAGCAGCTGATCGCCAGCGGCGTGCGGCGCGGCGATATCGTCGCCGTGGCGCTGCCGCGCGCGGTCTTTCTGTCGCTGGCGCTGCAGGCGATCGTCAGCGTCGGCGCCACTTACCTGCCGCTGGATACCGGCTATCCTGACGACCGTCTGCAGATGATGCTGGAGGACGCCGCGCCGAAGACGCTGATCGTCAGCCGCGCGCTGGCGACGCGCTTCGCCGCTCTTTCGCCGGTTGCTCCGCTCTTCTATGACGCGCTGCTGCCCGACGTCGCCTCGCCCGCGCCTGGGCAGCCGCCGCGCCCGCAGGACGGCGCCTATCTTATTTATACCTCCGGCTCGACCGGCCGTCCCAAAGGCGTGCTGGTCAGTCATGAGGCGATCGTCAACCGTCTGCTGTGGATGCAGGCGAGCTACCCGCTCGATGCCACGGATGTGGTGCTGCAAAAGACCCCCAGCAGCTTCGACGTCTCGGTCTGGGAATTTTTCTGGCCGCTGATGACCGGCGCGCAGCTGGTGATGGCGCCGCCGGAGGCGCACCGCGATCCCGACGCGCTGCAGCAGCTTTTTGCGCGCTATCGCGTCACCACGACCCACTTTGTTCCCTCGATGCTGGCGGCCTTCGTCGCCTCATTGCAGGACGAGGATGCGGTGGCGCGCTGCGCCAGCCTGCGCCGCGTCTTCTGCAGCGGCGAAGCGCTGCCGGCCGATCTGTCGCGCCAGTGGGAAGCGCTGACTCAGACGCCGCTGCATAATCTCTACGGTCCGACCGAAGCGGCGGTAGACGTCAGCTACTACCCTGCCTTCGGCCCGGAGCTGGCGGCGGTGGAAGGCGCCAGCGTGCCGATCGGCTTCCCGGTCTGGAACACCGGCCTGCGCATCCTCGACGCGCGCCTGCAGCCGGTTCCGCCAGGCGTTGCGGGCGATCTCTATCTTACCGGCGTGCAGCTGGCGCACGGCTATCTCGATCGTCCCGATCTCACTGCCAGCCGTTTCGTCGCCGATCCGTTCGGCGACGGCACGCGTATGTACCGTACCGGCGACGTGGCGCGCTGGCTTTCGAACGGCGCGGTGGAGTATCTGGGCCGCAGCGACGATCAGCTGAAGATCCGCGGCCAGCGTATCGAGCTGAATGAAATCGATCATGCGCTGTCGGCGCTGCCCGGGGTGCAGCAGGCGGTCACCCACGCGGTGGTGCTGGGCAACGCCAGCGCGCAGCAGGGCGACGCGCGCCAGCTGGTGGGCTATGTGGTGGCAGACCGCGCCGTTGATAGCGAGGCGATGCGCGATGCGCTGGCGCAGCAGCTGCCGGCGCATATGGTGCCGGTGGCGATTGTTGCGCTGGAGGCGCTGCCGCTCAGCAGCAACGGCAAGCTGGACCGTAAGGCCCTGCCGCTGCCGCAAAGCCGCGCGGGCGACGCGAGCCGCGCCCCGCTGCCGGGCCTGGAGACGCAGCTGGCAGAGGCGTTCGCCGCGCTGCTGGAACGCGACAGCGTCGGCGCGCAGGAGGATTTCTTCGCCCTCGGCGGCCACTCGCTGCTGGCGATGCGGCTGGCGGCGCAGCTGCGGCGCCAGCTGAAGCAGCCGGTTTCCGTCGGCCAGATCATGGTCGCCTCGACGGTGGAAAAGCTGGCGGCGCTGCTGAGCGATGCGCAGACGGCGCAAACCGCCGGCTTCGAGCCGGTGCTGCCGCTGCGTGTCGGCAGTGGGCCGACGCTGTTCTGCTTCCATCCCGCGTCCGGCTTCGCCTGGCAGTTCAGCATTCTGCAGCGCTATCTCGACGCGCGCTGGTCTATCGTCGGCATTCAGTCGCCCGACGCCAGCGGCCCGCTCAGTCAGGCGGCGCATCTCGATGAGGTGTGCGACGCGCATCTCGCCACGCTGCGCCAGCAGCAGCCGCAGGGCCCCTACTATTTCCTCGGCTATTCGCTGGGCGGCACGCTGGCGCAGGGCATCGCCGCGCGGCTGGAGGCGCTGGGCGAAGAGGTGGCGTTCCTCGGCCTGCTCGACACCTGGCCGCCGGAGACGCAGAACTGGGACGAGAAGCGCGGCAAGAATCAGCTCGATCCGGCGGTGCTGGAAGAGGTGAACCGTGAGCGCGAGCAGTTTGTCGCCGCCCAGCGTCAGCAGGCGGGCGAAGGCCTGGAGGCGATGTTCGACGCCATCGAGGCCAACTACGCCAGCTCGGTGCGGCTGCTGGCGACAGCGCGCAGCGCGCGCTTCAGCGGTCGCGCCACGCTGTTCCTCGCCACCGAGACGCAGCAGCCGGGCCAGGATGCGCATCGCGCATGGGCGCCCTATGTGGGTGAGCTTGAGGTGCGGCCGCTGGCGTGCGCCCACGTCGAGATTATCTCGCCGCGCATGTTCGAGCAGATCGGGCCGCAATTGCAGCAGCTGCTGGCGAAGTTTGCCTGATTCTGAAGAAAGGTGCGGTCGCGGGTAGTCTGGCCCGATCGCAAAGTCGCTTAAGGCATCCATGCCCGCTCGCCCCGCGCCATCCCTGGCGCGGGACGCTTTGCTCTTCGGGCCAGACTACCCGCTCCTTTATACGCAGTGCGGGTTTTAGCTAGCGCCTCAGTTGCGCCCGCGTCCCAGCGGCACAATCATCGGCGTATGCGCCACCGGATCCTCAACGATAACGCAGCGCAGTCCATAGACCGCCTCAATCAGTTCTGGCGTGACAATCTCCGACGGCCTGCCCTCGGCGACAATCTGGCCGTTGCGCATCGCGATCAGATGCGTGGCGTAGCGGCACGCCTGATTCAGATCGTGCAGCACCACCACCAGCGTGCGGCCATGCTGCTGATTAAGATCCTGCATCAGCTCCAGCAGTTCGATCTGATGGGTAATATCGAGCCAGGTGGTGGGTTCGTCCAGCAGCAGCAGCGGCGTCTGCTGCGCCAGCACCATGGCGATCCAGACGCGCTGGCGCTGGCCGCCGGAAAGCTGATCCACCGGCTGCGCGGCGATATCCGCCACGCCGGTCGCCAGCATCGCCTGCTGCACCGCCGCTTCATCCTCGTCGCGCCAGCGGCCGAACAGCGGCTGATGCGGATAGCGCCCGCGCGCCACCAGCTCGCTGACGCTGATGCCGGAGGGCGCCTGCGAACTCTGCGGCAGCAGACCGAGACGCCGCGCCACCTCTTTGGTGGAGAGGCGCGAAATCGCCTCGCCGTCGAGCAGCACCTGCCCCTTCAGCGGCGGCGCCAGGCGGCTCAGCGCGCGCAGCAGCGTCGATTTGCCGCAGGCGTTGGGGCCGATGATCACCGTCAGTTCGCCATCCGGAATGGTCACCGACAGCCCCTCCGCCACCACTTTTTTCTCGTAGCCCAGCGTCAGCGCGTCGCCCTGCAGGCGCGCAATCTTCTCTGTCATTGGCGTCGCGCCTCCCTGACCAGTAGTGCAATCAAATAAAGTCCGCCAAGGCTGACGGTAATCACACCGACCGGCAGCTGATACGGCAGGAAAAGATGCTGCGCAGCATAGTCCGCCGCCAGCAGCAGCAGCGCGCCGCACAGCGCCGCCAGCGGCAGCGCGCCTTTGATGCCGCCGCACAGGCGACGAGCGATCTGCGGTGCCAGCAGAGCGACGAACGAAATGGGGCCGGCCAGCGCGGTCGAGGCGGCGGTCAGCACCACCCCGAGCAGCATCAGCCACAGCCGGCTGCGCTCTACCGGCACGCCCAGCGCGCAGGCGGTGTCGTCGCCCATCTCCAGCAGGCGCATACGCCGCGCCAGCAGCGCGGTCAGCAGCAGCGCCGCCGCCAGCACGGCAACCGCCGGCGCGGTTTTCGCCCAGGTGATGCCGTTAAGCGATCCGGCGCTCCACAGCCCGGCGCTGAGCGCCGCCTCCAGCGAGGCGCTGATAATCAGCCAGCCGTTAAGCGCCATCAGCAGCGCGCGCACGCTGATGCCGACGATAATCAGCCGGAAGGTCTCTACGCCGTTGCGCCAGGCGAACAGATAAACTACGCCAGCGGTCAACACGCCGCCCAGCAATGCCGCCAGCGTCATCGCCTCGCTGTTTTGCTGAAACAGCACCAGCGCCACCAGCACGCCACTATAGGCGCCAGTATTGAAGCCGAGAATATCGGGGCTGCCGAGCGGGTTGCGCAGCAGCGACTGAAAAATCGCGCCGCTGATCCCGAGCGCCGCGCCGAGCAGCAGCGCCATCGCCACGCGCGGCAGCCGCCACTCCAGCACGATCAGCTGAACGTTGCGCGCCGCCTCGCCGGTAACCAGCTGCCAGAGCTGCGCGCCCGTAACCGGCAGCGCGCCGCGCGTGACGCCGAAAAAGGCCAGCAGCGCGCAGGCCGCCAGCAGCCAGATGGCATGCATCATCGCCCGACTCATACCTGCCCTCTCCCCAGCTTGCGGCGCACCAGCACGATCAGCATCGGCGCGCCGAGCAGCGCGGTGACCACCGAGACGCGCAGTTCGCCCGGCACCATCAGGCGGCCCAGAATATCGGCGGCCAGCAGCAGACAGGGGGTGATCAGCAGCGTGCCGGGCAGCATCCAGCGGTGGTCGTTGCCCCACAGCCAGCGGGCCAGGTGCGGCGTCATCAGCCCGACAAAGGCGATGGGGCCGACGGCCGCCGTGGCGGCGCCGCTCAGCAGGGCGATAGCCAGCAGCCCCAGCAGTTGGGTGCGCGCCACGCGCGTACCGAGCGCCGTCGCCAGATCGCCGCCCATGCTCAGGGTATTGAGCGCGCGCGCCAGCAGCAGCGCGATCAGCGCGCCGACCGCTACCGCTGGCCAGGTGGCGCGCAGCACAGCAATGCTGCGAATATCCAGCGAGCCGCTGTGCCAGAAGCGCAGATGATCGTAAATATCGGGGTTGAGGAGCGAGAGTCCAGAGGTCAGCCCTTCCAGCACCGCGCCGAGCGCCACGCCCGCCAGGGTCAGGCGCACCGGATTGACGCGGCCGCCGCCGAGCGCGCCGGTCAGCGCCACCAGCAGCGACGCCAGCAGCGCGCCGACGAAGGCGAAGCCAAGCCAGTCGGCTGGTGAATCCGCGCCGAACAGGGCAATGCCCAGCACCACGGCGAAACCTGCGCCCGCGTTAACGCCGAGAATGCCGGGATCGGCAAGCGGATTGCGCGTCAGGCTCTGCATCAGCGCGCCCGCCAGTCCGAGCGCGCAGCCCGCCAGCAGGCCGGCAAGGGTGCGCGGCAGCCGAGCCTCGCGCACGATAACGCAGTCGGCGCTGCCGCAGCGGGTAGTGAGGGCCAGGTAAACATCATGAATGGCGATCGATTTGGCGCCGAGCATCAGGCTGAGCGCGAGCAGGAGCAACAGCAGCGTCCCTGAAGCGGCTATTGCGGTGAGTTGGCGCATAACGTTCCGAACCTTCACTGTTCACTGACGCAGCGAACGCGTCAATTTGATAATGATACTTGTTATCGTTATTACTCGTATTTTTGTATGTTACCATGATTCGCCTCGACCATAGCGAGGAAAACCGCAGCAAAAGGCGAAGCAATGAACAAACCCTCCCATCTCATCGATCTCAGCCTGTTGAAGACGCATCCCGCTTTTCGCGCCGTCTTTATCGCCCGTTTTATCTCTATCGTCGCGATCGGCATGCTGGCGATTGCCGTGCCGGTACAGATCCAGCAGCTGATCCGCTCGCCCGCGCTGGTCGGGCTGGCGGTGACCCTGGCGGGCGCGGGCATGTTCGTCGGGCTGCTCACCGGCGGCGTGCTGGCGGATCGCTACGAGCGCAAACGGCTAATCCTGATTGCGCGATCTACCTGCGGCCTCGGCTTCGTGGCGCTCGCCGTTAACGCCTCGCTGCCGACGCCGTCGGTCAGCGCGGTCTTTTTACTCGGCCTGTGGGATGGTTTCTTCGGCGCGATCGGCGTCACGGCGCTGCTGGCGGCGACGCCGGCGCTGGTGGGACGCGAAAACCTGATGCAGGCGGGCGCCATTACCATGCTCACGGTGCGCTTCGGCGCGATTCTCTCTCCCGCCGTCGGCGGGCTGGTGCTGGCGCACGGTGGTGCGGCGTGGAACTACGGCCTTGCCGCCCTCGGCACGCTGCTCACCGTGTTGACCCTGCTGCGGCTGCCCGTGATGCCGCCGCCGCCGCAGCCGCGCGAACATCCGCTGCGGGCGCTCGCTAGCGGTGTGCAGTTCCTGTTCGCCGCGCCGCTGGTGGGCATGGCGGCGCTGATCGGCGCGCTGGTCACGCTGGCGAGCGCGGTGCGCGTGCTCTATCCGGCGCTGGCGCCGCACTGGCAGGTCAGCCTCGATGAGCTGGGACTGATGTACGCCGCCGTGCCGCTCGGCGCGGCGCTGGGCGCGCTGACCAGCGGACGGCTGGCGCAGACGCCGCAGCCAGGCAAAGTGATGTTAGCCAGCGCCGTCGCCGCTTTCCTCGCGCTTGGCGCCTTCAGCCTGATGCCGCAGTTCGCCCTTGGCCTTGCCTGCCTGGCGGCGTTCGGCTACTGCAGCGCCGTTAACAGCCTGGTGCAGTACCAGCTGATCCAGTCGCTGACGCCCGATGCGCTGCTGGGACGCATCAACAGCCTGTGGACGGCGCAGAACGTCACCGGCGATGCGATCGGCGCGGCGATGATCGGCGCGCTGGGGTCATGGCTGCTGCCGCAGCAGGCCGCCGCGCTGTTCGGTTTCGGCGCGGCGCTGCTGGGAGGAGTGATGTGGATGCTGATGGCGAAGCTGCGACGCTATCAACCGCCAGCGCCGACGCTGGCGGAAGAGGCGTCATGACTTAACGAACAGCTGCTCCAGACGCGCCAGCAGATGGCGGGCGCTGTAGTAGTCAAGACGGAAGGTGTCGGCGCCCAGCGCGTAAACCTGCTGCTGCTTCACCGCCGTGGTTTGCGCCAGGAACGGATTCTGCATCAGCTGTTTCGCCCCTTGCTCCTCCGCGGCGAACAGCAGGAAGGTGTTGCCGTTCAGGCCGCTGGCGACGTTCTCGCCCGAGAGCTGAATAATATCTTTGCGCTGGCCCATGCTGTGGGTTTGCTGCAGATCCGCAGGCGGCACGGCGAGCGTAAAGCCGAGCTGCTCCAGTAGCTTGCCCTGCGCCGATTCGCGGGTCCACAGGTTCACCGCGCGGCCGCCGCCGTTAAATACCATCGCGGAAACCGGCTGCGGCGGCAGCGTGATTTTCTGCTTCAGCGCCGCCTCTTGCGCATCGAACGCCTTCACGCGCGCCGCCGCATCCGCCTCGTGGCCAGTCGCTTCGCCGAGCAGCGTCACCAGCTGCTGCCAGCTTTTATCGTCATAGTTCACCACCAGCGTCGGCGCGATAGCCGAGAACTGATCCACCAGCTTGAGCGCGGAGTCATTGCCGGTCGCGCTGACGATAATCAGATCTGGCGCTTCGGCGGCCACCGCTTCGGCGCTCGGTTCACCAATATAGAGCCGCTTGAGATTTTTACGCTTCGCGACGTCGCTCCACTGACGGAAAAAGCCTTGCTCGTCCGCCAGTCGGCTGCCCGGCGCGGTCGCCCCGCTGGCGATGACCGGCGCGTCGATCGCCAGCAGCGAGCCAGTCAGGGTGACGCTGGTAGAGACAATGCGCTGCGGCGCTTTCTCCAGCGTGACGCTACCGCCGGCGCTTTGCAGCGTGCGCGGCCAGCCGCCTTCCGCCCGCGCGTCCGGGTGAGCCAGCACGGTCATGAAAGCCAGCGCGGCCACCGTGGTAAAAATCCGCTTAAACATAAGATTCAGTCCACCTTTTACTGTAATACAACCTTCTGTCGCCTCTACGCATCATGCTGAGATCGCGCGCTCACTGCCGCGAATTTATTGACACTCCAGCCTAATCAACGTAGGTTACAGAACCACAATACAAATGATAATCATTATTAGTTATCTTATCATTTATAGGTGAAAATTATGGTGGAAACGTTGACGTTTGGAAATCCCCTGCTTGAGGATTTCTCCGCGCTGTGCCGGGGATTTATCTTCACATCCCCGTGGCGCAGTATCGCTACGCAAGGCTGCTACACCACGATCGCCACGCCGGCGACCGATGGCGACGCGCTGAACGGCGACTTTCAACAGCAGCTGCGACGCCACTTCGCATCGGCAAAAAAACAGGGCATCGCCCATCCGATTCTGGTCGGCGCCATCCCCTTCGACGTCACGCAGCCCGCCGCGCTGTTTATTCCGGAATCGCATCAGACCTTCAACCGCGCCGATCTTCAGGCTGCGCTGCCCGCCGTTCAGGCGCCGCTGCCGCAGGTGCGCCGCCGTGCCGCCATGCCGGAGCACGATGTATTTACCGCCATGGTGGCAGAGGCCGTGGCTGCAACGCAGCGCGGCGAACTGGATAAAGTCGTGCTGTCGCGCCTGATGGATATCGTGACGGAGCAGCCGGTGGATATCGCCGCGCTGATGCAGCGCATCGTGGCGCAAAACCCGAACAGCTATCACTTTCACCTGCCGCTGCCGCAGGGCGGCTCGCTGGTGGGCGCCAGCCCGGAGCTGATGCTGCGTAAAGCGGGGCGTGATTTCAGCTCCTGCCCGCTGGCCGGCTCCGCGCGACGCGACGCCGACGCGCAGCGCGACAGGGCCGCAGGCGACGCCCTGATGCAGTCGACGAAAGATCGCCACGAGCACAAGCTGGTGACCGACGCGATGCGCGAGGTGCTGCAGCCGCGCAGCCGCCTGCTCTCGGTGCCCGCCACCCCTTCTCTGCTCACCACCGCCACGCTGTGGCATCTGGCGACGCAGATTGACGGCGAAGCGCTCGACGAGCAGGAGAACGCGCTGTCGCTCGCCTGCCTGCTGCATCCGACGCCGGCGCTGAGCGGCTTCCCGCACAGGCGCGCGCAGCAGCTGATCCAGACGCTGGAGCCGTTTGACCGCCGCCTGTTCGGCGGCATCGTCGGCTGGTGCGACGAGCAGGGCAACGGCGAATGGGTCGTGACTATCCGCTGCGGCACCGTGCACGGCGCGCGGGTGCGCCTGTTTGCCGGCGCGGGCATCGTGGCCGATTCGCAACCGGAATCAGAATGGCGCGAGACAGGTGTCAAACTCGACACCATGCTGCGCGCTTTTGGACTGCAATAAAGGAAATACCATGTCGATCCCTTACCATCGCTGGCCAGACGATCTGGCGGCACGCTACCGCGAGAAAGGCTACTGGCTGGATGTGCCGATGACCGATATCCTGGCGCGTCATGAAAATAGCGACGCCATCGCCGTTATCGAAGGCGATCTGCGGCTGAGCTACCGTCAGCTGGCGCAGCGCAGCGACAACCTCGCCGCCGCGCTACAGCGCCGCGGATTGAAAAACGGCGACACCGCGCTGGTGCAGCTTGGCAACGTCGCCGACTTCTACGTTACCGTTTTCGCCCTGTTCAAGCTGGGCGTCGCCTCGGTCTATGCGCTGTTCAGCCACCAGCGCACCGAACTGCAGGCCTACGCCGCGCAGATCGAACCCGCGCTGCTGATCGCCGATCGCCGCCATGCGTTGTTCGCCGACGACAGTTTTATCGACGCGCTGTGCGCCGCGCAGCCGTCGCTGCGGCAGGTGATCCTGCGCAATGACAACCAGCCGGAAAACACGCTGGAAGCGCTCATGGCCGAAGCGGCGGGCGATTTTCAGCCGACGCCGACCGCCGCTGACGAAGTCGCCTTTTTCCAGCTCTCTGGCGGCAGCACCGGCACGCCGAAGCTGATCCCGCGCACCCACAACGACTACTACTACAGCATCCGCGCCAGCGACGAGATCTGCGCGGTCACCGCCGACACGCGTTATCTGATCGCCCTGCCCGCGCCGCATAACTTTGCGATGAGCTCGCCCGGCGCGCTCGGCGTCTTCTACGCGGGCGGCCAGGTGATTCTGGCCGAGGATCCCAGCGCGACGAACTGCTTCCCGCTGATTGAAAAGCACCAGGTCACCGATACCGGCCTGGTGCCGCCCGCCGTCAGCCTGTGGCTGCAGGCGATCCAGGAGTGGGGCAGCAACCAGGCGCTGGCGTCGCTGCAGCGGATGCAGGTCGGCGGCGCCAAACTGGGCGAAACGCTGGCGGCGCGCATTCAGAGCGAGATCGGCTGCCGGCTGCAGCAGGTGTTCGGCATGGCCGAAGGGCTGGTGAACTACACCCGGTTCGACGACGACGAGCGCACCATTCTCACGACTCAGGGCCGTCCGATTTCGCCGGACGATGAGGTCTGGGTAGCCGACGAGAACGGCGATCCGCTGCCGACCGGCGCCATTGGCCGCCTGATGACGCGCGGCCCCTATACCTTCCGCGGCTACTATAAAAGCCCGGAGCACAACGCCGCCAGCTTCGACGCCGACGGTTTTTACTGCTCGGGCGATCTGATCGAGATTAACCCGCAGGGCTATATCACCGTGCAGGGGCGTGAGAAAGATCAGATCAACCGCGGCGGCGAAAAGATTGCTGCCGAGGAGATCGAAAACCTGCTGCAGCGCCATACGGACGTGATCCATGCGGCGCTGGTGTCGATGCATGACGAGCTGATGGGTGAAAAAAGCTGCGCCTTTATCGTCGCGCGTCAGCCGCTCAAGCCGGTGGCGCTGCGCCGCCATCTGCGCGAGCTGGGCGTCGCCGAATATAAACTGCCCGATCGTATTACCTGCGTGGATGCGCTGCCGCTGACGCCCGTCGGCAAAGTAGACAAGAAACGCCTGCGCCAACAGCTTGCCGATCAACAAGCGCAAGCCTGACCTGTTCCGGAGATTTTATGGCTATTCCAAAACTGACCTCATATTCGCTGCCTGCCGCCGCCGAGCTGCCCGCCAACAAGGTGAAATGGACGCTGGAGCCGCAGCGCGCCGCCCTGCTGATTCACGATATGCAGGCCTACTTTCTTAACTTCTGGGGTGAAAACAGCCCGCTGGTCAATCAGGTCGTGGAGAACATCGCCCGCCTGCGCGCCTGGTGCAAGTCGCAGGGCATCCCGGTGTTCTACACCGCGCAGCCTAATCAGCAGAGCGATGAAGATCGCGCGCTGCTGAACGATATGTGGGGGCCGGGCCTGAACAAACATCCCGAGCAGCAGAAGATTGTCGATGCGCTGGCGCCCGACGCCGAGGATCAGGTGCTGACCAAGTGGCGCTACAGCGCCTTTGTCCGCTCGCCGCTGGAGTCGATTCTGCAGGAGATGGGACGCGATCAGCTGATCATCACCGGCGTGTACGCCCACATAGGCTGCCTGACCACCGCGACCGATGCCTTTATGCGCAACATCCAGCCCTTTATGGTGGCGGATGCGCTGGCGGACTTTAGCCGCGAAGAACATATGATGGCGCTGACCTATACCGCCGGACGCAGCGGCAAAGTGGTGATGACCGCAGATTTAATGCCGCTGCCGCTCAGCAAGGAGGATCTGCGCGCGCTGGTTCTGCCGCTGCTGGAAGATGACGACGTGCCGGAAGATAATGAGAACCTGATCGACTACGGTCTCGATTCGGTGCGCATGATGGCGCTGGCGGCGCGCTGGCGTCAGGCGCACGGCGATATCGACTTCGTCAGCCTGGCGAAAAATCCCACTATCGACGGCTGGTGGGCGCTGCTGTCACGGGAGCCTGCGTAATGAGCCAGCGCTTCGACTTTAGCGGTAAACAGGTCTGGGTGACCGGCGCAGGCCAGGGCATCGGCTACTACACCGCGCTGGCGTTTCACGCCGCGGGCGCGCAGGTTCAGGGCTTCGATCTGCGCTTTCACGACATCGATTACCCTTTCGCCTGCCATACGCTTGACGTGGCCGATGCCGGACAGGTGAAAACGGTGTGCCAGCGCCTGCTGGCACAGCAGCCGCGCCTCGACGTGCTGGTGAACGGCGCGGGCATCCTGCGTATCGGCGCCACCGACGAAATTTCCGCCGCGGATTTCCAGGCCTGTCTGGCGGTCAACGTCGGCGGCGCCTTCAATATGTTCCAGCAGACGCTGCCGGTATTTCGCCAGCAGCGTGCAGGCGCCATTATCTCTATCGCCTCTAACTCGGCGCACGCGCCGCGTATCGGCATGTCGGCCTACGGCGCGTCAAAAGCCGCGCTGCGCAGCCTCACTCTGACGGTCGGGCTGGAGATGGCGCCCTATGGCGTGCGCTGCAATATCGTTTCGCCCGGCTCGACCGACACCGAGATGCAGCGCAGCCTGTGGCATACGCCGACCGCCGAGCAGGAGATGATCGACGGTTTCCCGGATCAATATAAGCTGGGGATCCCGCTGCGGAAGATCGCCACGCCGCAGGAGATCGCCAACAACGTGCTGTTTCTCGCCTCGGATCTTGCCAGCCACGTGGCGCTGCAGGATATCGTAGTCGACGGCGGCGCGACGCTGGGAGCCTGACCGATGGCGATCTGGAAACGCGAGACCGATCTCGACGCGCTGAACGCGATCGGCGAGAACTCGCTGGTGGCGCATATCGGCATCCGCTTTACCGCCATCGGCGACGATTACCTGGAGGCGGTCATGCCGGTCGATGCGCGCACCCATCAGCCTTTCGGCCTTCTGCATGGCGGCGCGTCGGTGGTGCTGGCGGAGTCGATGGGCTCGATCGCCGGCTATCTCTGCACTGAAGAGGGCAAAAGCGTGGTGGGCATTGAGGTGAACGCCAGCCATCACCGCTCGGTCTCCAGCGGCGAAGTGCGCGGCATCTGCCGCCCGCTGCATATCGGCTCACGCAATCAGGTGTGGCAGATTGAAATCCGCAACGCACGCGGTCAGCTCTGCTGCTCGTCGCGCCTGACGGTGGCGGTGCTGGGGTAACGAAAAAGGGACAGCTTTCGCTGTCCCTTTTTTCCGGCATTAACGCTGGTAGATGATTTCGACGCCTTCGTCGTCATCTTCGTCCCAGTCGTCATCCCACTCTTCATCTTCTTCTTCAACCACGCTTTCCATCGTTTCACGGTGGTAATCATCCCACATGAACTCGACTTTCTCGGGTTTCTTCTCTTCTTCTTCCGCTTCTTTCGGGTTGGCATTGATGAAACTCATCACGTCCCAGCAGAGATCCTGCACGCCCTGACGGCTTGCTGCGGAGATCAGATAATATTTCTCTTCCCAGCCCAGCGCTTCGGCAATCGCTTTGGCACGCGCCTGCGCTTCCTCTTCGCCGATGACGTCGATTTTATTGAACACCAGCCAGCGCGGCTTGTTGAACAGCTTGTCGCTGTACTTCTCCAGCTCGCCGAGAATAATGCGCGCGTTTTCTACCGGATCGGACTCGTCGATCGGCGCGATATCGATCAGGTGCAGCAGCACGCGGCAGCGCTCGAGGTGCTTCAGGAAGCGAATACCAAGGCCAGCGCCGTCGGCGGCGCCTTCAATCAGGCCCGGGATATCGGCGACAACGAAGCTCTGCTCGCTGTCCATGCGCACCACGCCCAGACTCGGCACCAACGTGGTAAACGGATAATCCGCCACTTTCGGCTTGGCCGCAGAGACGGCGCGGATAAAGGTCGATTTCCCGGCGTTCGGCAGGCCCAGCATGCCAACGTCAGCCAGCAGCATCAGCTCCAGCTGCAAATCGCGCTTCTCGCCCGGCGTTCCCATGGTTTTCTGACGCGGGGTACGGTTTACCGAGGATTTAAAGCGCGTGTTGCCCAGGCCGTGCCAGCCGCCTTTGGCGACCATCAGCTTCTGCTCGTGACGCGTCATATCGCCCAGCGTTTCGCCGGTGCCCTGATCGATCACGCGCGTGCCGACCGGCACCTTAACGATAATGTCCTGACCGCGTTTGCCGGTACAGTCGCGGCTCTGGCCGTTCTGACCGCGTTCGGCGCGGAAGGATTTCTCAAAGCGGTAGTCAATCAGGGTATTCAGGTTCTCGTCGGCAACCAGATAGACATCGCCGCCGTCGCCGCCGTCGCCGCCGTCTGGACCGCCTTTCGGAATATATTTTTCACGGCGGAAGCTGACGCAGCCATTGCCGCCATCGCCGGCAACCACCAGGATTGTCGCTTCATCAACAAACTTCATTTTCTTTCTCCGTCACACAATCGTCCGCGCGCCCTGCTGGGCTGCGAACGGGTCCGCCAGGGTCTGTCTGCGCTGACCGGCGGCGGATAAATCAGGACTGATTTGCATCAGGCGTACATAAAGTGTACAGCAATACAGAACGACAGGTCGCAGAATGTAAAAAGCCCCGCAATGGCTGCGGGGCTTTTATTCGTGCGTTCAGACAGTCGCTGTCTGCGTCACGACAACCTTACTCAGCAACGATGCTGATGTATTTACGGTTGTTCGGACCTTTCACTTCGAATTTAACTTTGCCGTCTGCGGTAGCGAACAGGGTGTGGTCACGACCACAACCTACGTTGTTACCGGCGTGGAATTTAGTGCCACGCTGACGAACGATGATGCTACCTGCCAGAACAGATTCGCCACCGAAACGTTTTACACCCAGACGTTTTGCATTGGAGTCACGACCGTTACGAGTCGAGCCACCAGCCTTTTTATGTGCCATTTGTCAGATCTCCTCTTAAGCGCTGATGCCAGTGATTTTCACATCAGTGAACCACTGACGGTGGCCAGCCTGCTTACGGTAGTGCTTACGACGACGAAACTTAACGATTTTAACTTTCTCGCCACGACCGTGAGCAACGATTTCAGCTTTGATAACGCCGCCTGAAACCAGTGGCGCGCCGATTTTCACGTCTTCGCCATTTGCGATCATCAGCACCTGGTCAAACTCAATGGTTTCACCGGTTGCGATGTCCAGCTTTTCCAGGCGAACGGTCTGACCTTCGCTTACTCGGTGTTGTTTACCACCACTTTGGAAAACCGCGTACATATAAAACTCCGCTTCTGCGCATGCCTTTCGTTCATCAGGCGGCGCGATAAATATTCACAATAGGGCGCGAATTCTACGCAAATCTCCAGCAGAAGACAAGAGCACTTTGCACTCTCTTGCAGAAAAAAAACACAGGCCGATCGCAAACGTTTCTCATCCGGAAAATTCAAGTACAATCAGTAACAGATTACCCGAACTCAGGCTGGTTAAAGCACGTACCATGAGCCGTTGAAACGAGTCAAAGCTGAACAGACGAATGAACTTAGAACAAATTAATGAATTAACCGCGCAGGATATGGCGGCCGTCAACCAGACCATCCTCGACCAGCTGAATTCCGAGGTCTCGCTGATTAATCAGCTTGGCTATTACATCATCAGCGGCGGCGGCAAGCGCATCCGTCCGATGATCGCCGTGCTTTCGGCACGCGCGCTCGGCTACCAGGGCGAGCTGCACGTCATTAACGCGGCGCTGATCGAATTTATCCACACCGCGACGCTGCTGCATGACGACGTGGTGGATGAATCCGATATGCGTCGCGGCAAAGCCACCGCTAACGCGGCGTTCGGCAATGCGGCCAGCGTGCTGGTCGGCGACTTTATCTATACGCGCGCCTTCCAGATGATGACCAGCATGGGCTCGCTGCGCATTCTGGCGCTGATGTCCGAAGCGGTGAACGTGATAGCCGAAGGCGAAGTGCTGCAGCTGATGAACGTCAACGATCCGGACATTACCGAAGAGAGCTATATGCGCGTGATTTACAGCAAAACCGCGCGTTTGTTCGAAGCCGCTTCGCAGGCATCCGCTATTCTCGCCGACGCCACGCCGGCGCAGGAGAAAGCGATGCAGGATTACGGACGCTTTCTCGGCACCGCTTTCCAGTTAATCGACGATCTGCTCGACTACAGCGCCGACGGCGCCACGCTGGGCAAAAATACCGGCGACGATCTCAGCGAAGGCAAGCCGACGCTGCCGCTGCTGCATGCGATGCATAACGGCACGCCGGAACAGACGAAGATGATCCGCGAGGCGATCGAACAGGGCAATGGCCGTCACCTGCTCGAACCGGTGCTCGCCGCCATGCAGCAGTGCGGTTCGCTGGAATGGACCCGCAAGCGCGCCGAGCAGGAAGCGGATAAGGCTATTGCGGCGCTCAGCGCGCTGCCGGAATCGCCCTGGCGCAGCGCGCTCGAAGCGCTGGCGCATATGTCTGTCCAGCGCGATTTCTGATCTCCCTTCGGAGCTGCCGCCGCAGCTCCGCTGCTTTCCCCTTCCCGCTTCACTTTTTTCAGAAACGCCTTTCTGTTGTTGCCGCGCTTTTGCGTCGAGACGCTCACTTCTCGCGACTGGGCCAAAAATTACTGGAAACAACAAGAAATTTTCTGGTATAAAAATTCCACAACTTTCCAGATAAGAGAAAAGAGCAAGGTCCCTCGCTGCACTGGGAATATTCACGCAAGGAACAAGGAGAATGCGATATGCAAAAAAGGAGTGAAGACTGGCATCCCGCCGATGTGATTGCCGCGCTGCGCAGACGCGGCACGACGCTGGCGGCGTTGTCACGCCAGGCGGGCTTGAGTTCATCCACGCTGGCCAATGCCCTTTCGCGTCCCTGGCCGAAAGGAGAGTGGCTAATTGCGGAGGCGATTGAGGTCCATCCCGCTGAGATCTGGCCAAGCCGCTACTACGATCCGCAGACCCACCTGCTGCTGGATCGCAAAAAGCGTATTCGATCCCCCGCAGGAGACGAGAAGCGCAAGCAGGATCCCGCCAGCGCCTGAGGATCGAACAGGCAAAAAAAAACCAGCCGCGCTGCCGTGGCTGGTTTTCTTATTCGCGCTGGGTTTATTCAGCGCTTACGCGTTCAATCTGCGCGCCCATCGCCTTCAGCTTATCTTCGATGTGCTCATAGCCGCGATCGATATGGTAGATGCGATCCACCAGCGTCGTGCCTTCGGCGATGCAACCCGCCAGCACCAGGCTCGCTGACGCCCGCAGATCGGTCGCCATCACCTGCGCGCCGGAGAGTTTTTCCACGCCGTGGCAGATGGCAGTGTTGCTCTCGATTTCCGCGTGCGCGCCCATACGGATCAGCTCCGGGATGTGCATAAAGCGGTTTTCGAAAATGGTTTCGGTGATGACGCCCGTGCCTTCCGCCACCAGGTTAAGCAGGGTGAACTGCGCCTGCATGTCCGTTGGGAAGCCCGGATGCGGCGCCGTGCGTACGTTAACCGCTTTAGGGCGTTTGCCGTGCATGTCCAGGCTAATCCAGTCGTCGCCGGTTTCGATGTCGGCGCCCGCGTCGCGCAGCTTCGCCAGTACGGCGTCCAGCGTGTCCGGCTGGGTGTTGTGACACAGCACTTTGCCGCCTGAGATCGCCGCCGCCACCAGGAAGGTGCCGGTTTCGATGCGGTCCGGCAGGACGCGATAGACGCCGCCGCCCAGACGCTCAACGCCTTCGATGGTGATCTTGTCGGTGCCTGCGCCGCTGATCTTCGCGCCCAGCGTAATCAGGAAGTTAGCCGTATCGACAATTTCCGGTTCGCGCGCCGCGTTCTCGATAATGGTGACGCCGGTAGCCAGCGTCGCCGCGCTCATGATGGTCACGGTCGCGCCTACGCTCACTTTATCCATCACGATATGCGCGCCTTTCAGGCGGCCGTCGACAGAGGCTTTAACGTAGCCCTCTTCCAGTTTGATTTCGGCGCCCAGCTGCTCCAGGCCCGTAATATGCAGATCGACAGGACGCGCGCCGATGGCGCAGCCGCCCGGCAAGGAGACCTGGCCCTGGCCAAAGCGCGCGACCAGCGGTCCGAGCGCCCAGATAGAAGCGCGCATAGTTTTCACTAAATCGTACGGCGCGCAGTAAATATCGACCTTGCTGGCGTCGACGTGGACGGAGCCGTTGCGCTCAACCTTCGCACCCAGCTGGCTTAGCAGCTTCATTGTGGTATCGATATCGCGCAGCTTCGGCACGTTCTGGATCTCGACCGGCTCTTCAGCCAGCAGCGCAGCAAACAGAATCGGCAGCGCGGCATTTTTCGCCCCGGAAATGGTTACTTCACCACTCAGACGGGTGGGGCCTTGCACACGAAATTTGTCCATTAACACGGCTCTCAATTAACTAAAGACGGGAAGAGCTCGCCAGCGGCGAGCGCCCATGATGAAGGCTCAGAAACCGTTGAGTTTACGGTCGCGCGCCCATTCAGCAGGGGTATAAGTTTTAATGGAGACGGCATGAATGCGGTTGTCGGCGATATATTCCATCAGCGGCGCGTAAACGGCCTGCTGTTTTTTCACGCGGCTCAGCTCGCCAAACATTTCACCTACGGCAATTACCTGAAAGTGGCTGCCGTCGTTGCTCATCACGTGGACTTCGTCCAGCGGCAGCGCTTTCATCAGCACGGCCTGAATTTCACTGTTTTCCATTGCTCATTACTTAAGTTGTAAAGAATAAAGGGTGACATCTTAGAGGAAAGCGGCGGACTCTTAAACATGCAAAAGCCCCTGCCAGAAACAGGGGCTTAAGAGAGTGAGAAAGCGGTCAGCTGCTTTTTTCCGCAGAAACAATAATCTGCTGAAGATTGTAGAGAGTGATCAGGGACTGCAATTTCTCGCTGATGCCGCTAAAACGCGGCGTGACGCCCTGAGCGCGGGCGATTTCACGCAGGTGCACCAGCAACGCCAGACCGGCCGAGTCGACGCGCGACAGTCCGGAAACGTCGATAATCTCTGCTTTGTCGATCAGCGTGTCGCGCTGCTGCCACAGCGCCAGCAGCGTATCGCGGTTCAGTTCGCCGTACAGCGACAGCGTGCTGGCGTCACGCTGCCAGCGTAATGACTCATGCATCGTTACTGTTTATCCAGCGTAATCGGCTGCGCCGCATAGGTTTTAAGCTGCGCGGTCAGGCCGTCGATGCCTTTGGTGCGCAGCAAATCGCTCCACTCGTTTTGCTTGGTGGTGATCATGCTGACGCCTTCCGCCACCATATCGTACGCCTGCCAGTTGCCGCTCTGGCTGTTCTTACGCCACTGGAAATCGAGACGTACCGGCGGGCGGCCGTTGGGATCGATAATGGTCACGCGAATAGCGATGATTTTAGCGTCGCCCAGCGGCTGCTCCGGCTGGATCTGATAAGTCTGGCCGTGATAGAGCGCCAGCGCCTGACCGTAAGCCTGCGCCAGATAGTCGCCGAAGGCGTTGAAGTAGGCTTCGCGCTGCGCCGGCGTCGCCTCGCGGTAGTAGCGGCCGAGCACTAACGCGCCGGCATACTTGATCTGCACGTAGGGCAGCAGCTCCTGACGCACGACGTCGCGCAGATAGTTGGGGTTCTGCTTAATCTTCGGCTGTTCGTTTTTCAGGCGCGTGAAGGTCTTCGCCGCCGCTTCGTTCATCAGCTTATAGGGGTTGGTTTGATCGGCTGCATTCGCCGCGGCCAGCGGCGCGATGACCAGCATGGCGACCATCAGTAAACGTTTAAACATCGATTGTTACCTCTCAGGGTTGGGCCGGGGCCGCAGGGGCGTTCTCTTCGCCCTGCGGATCCTTGTTATCCGTATCGTTTTTATTGTCGCCGCCGCTCTTGTAGAGGAACTGACCAATCAGGTCTTCCAGCACGATAGCCGATTTGGTATCGCGGAGCGTGTCGCCGTCTTTCAACATCGCCGAGCCCAGCTCGGGATCGTCAAAGCCTAAATTCAACGCTAAAAATTGTTCGCCGAGTAAGCCCTGCGTGCGGATCGCCAGTGAGCTGGTGTCGGAAATCTTGTCGGCGTACTCCTCGCTGATCGCCATAGTGACGCGCGGCAGCAGCGTTTTAGGTTCAAGGGAGATGTCAGTGACGCGGCCGATCACTACGCCGCCGATTTTAACCGGCGAGCTGACTTTCAGGCCGCCGATATTATCGAAGGTGGCGTAAAGCTGCCAGGTCGGCTGCGTGCCGAGCGACTTAAGATCCGCCACGCGCAGGCAGAGAAACAGCATCGCCACCAGCGCCAGAAGCATAAACACGCCAACCCAAATTTCGCTTTTTTTGCTTTGCATTGCATTAGTTCCCAAACATCAGTGCTGTCAGCACAAAATCCAGACCGAGCACCGCCAGCGAGGCGTGCACCACGGTGCGCGTCGTCGCGCGGCTAATCCCTTCAGAGGTCGGAATCGCGTCGTAACCGTTAAACAGCGCGATCCAGGTGACCGTCACGGCAAAAACGGCGCTTTTGATAATGCAGTTGATTACGTCAGTGCGAAAATCGACCGCGTTTTGCATCGCCGACCAGAAAAAGCCGGGGTCGATGCCCTTCCAGCTCACGCCAACCAGCGCGCCGCCAGCGATGCCGACGGCGGTAAAAATCAGCGTCAGCAGCGGCATGCTGATAAAGCCCGCCCAGAAACGCGGCGAGACAACGCGGCGCAGCGGATCGACCGCCATCATCTCCATGCTGGAGAGCTGTTCGGTCGCCTTCATCAGGCCAATCTCCGCCGTCAGCGCCGATCCGGCGCGGCCGGCGAACAGTAGCGCGGTCACGACCGGCCCCAGCTCGCGCAGCAGCGACAGCGCCACCAGCATGCCGAGACTGGTTTCCGCGCTGTAGGTGGTCAGCACCAGATAGCCTTGCAGCCCCAGCACCATGCCGATAAACAGCCCGGACACGACGATAATCAACAGCGATAAGACGCCGACGCTGTAAAGCTGTTTGATCAGCAGCGGCGTGTGTTTACGAAAGGCAGGTTTCCCTACCAGCGCGTGAAACAGCATTAAGCCTGCCCGACCAAAGGTGGAGCAGGTATTGATTCCCCGGCGTCCTAATGACGCCAGCGCCTTTAACAACATTGGCTTACACTCTCCCTGAGCCGGTTAAGTCGGCAAGATAGTCTCCGGCGGCAAACCGGAACGGGACAGGTCCGTCCGCGATCCCATCCAGAAACTGACGCACGCGCGGGTCGGGATTTTGCCGCAGCTCCGGCGTGCTGCCCTGCGCAATGATTTTCTGGCCAGCCACAATATAGGCCCTGTCGGCGATGCTGAGCACCTCCGGCACATCGTGCGATACCACAATGCAGGTGAGACCCAGCGAATGGTTGAGCTCGTCGATCAGCTTGACCAGCACGCCCATAGTAATGGGATCCTGGCCGACAAAAGGTTCGTCGAACATGATGAGCTCCGGCTCAAGCGCGATCGCGCGCGCCAGCGCGGCGCGGCGCGCCATGCCGCCGGAAAGCTCTGCCGGCTTCAGCTGCGCCGCGCCGCGCAGTCCCACCGCTTCCAGCTTCATCATCACCGTGCTGTGCAGCAGCGCCGCAGGCAGCTGCGTATGCTCGCGCAGCGGCCAGGCCACGTTTTCATATACCGTCAGGTCGGTGAACAGCGCGCCGGACTGGAACAGCATGCTCATCTTTTTACGGGTTTCATAAAGCTTCGCGCGGGACAAGCTGGGAATATTTTCGCCGCGAAACCAGATCTCGCCCCGATCGGGCTGCAGCTGGCCGCCGATCAGGCGCAGCAGCGTGGTTTTGCCTATGCCCGACGGCCCCATAATGGCCGTAACTTTTCCCTTTGGCACCGTCAGCGAAATATCGTCGAAAATCGGACGATCGCCGCGTGTAAAACTGACGCCACGAACCTCAACCAGGTTCGTTTCCTGTTGGTCCATTATTACCTCTTCTGTGGATCGGGCGTTATAAAGCCTACGATGGTAGCCTGTAACGCGCCAGTTCACGATAGCATTACAGAAACTTACTGCCTTCATTTGGCGAAAGCGGGCATAAAATTTACTTTTGCCGCTCAGACGGTCAAAATCAGCGCCTGTTTCTGATGACAGAACCTGAAACCTGCCGCACAAGACGTGTCGGCAACGCATTTCACCCAAGGATTTTTCATGTTCGTAGCCGCTGCCCTGCTGATCATTGGTTTGATTTTACTGGCTTATGGCGCCGATCGTCTGGTGTTTAGCGCCGCGATACTGTGTCGATCCTTTGGCATCCCGCCGCTGATTATCGGCATGACGGTCGTCAGCATCGGCACTTCGCTACCCGAGATGATCCTCTCTTTTTCAGCCGCGCAGCACGGCCAGATGGATCTCGCCGTCGGCACCGCGCTGGGCTCCAATATTACCAATATTTTACTGATACTCGGCGGCGCGGCGCTGCTGCACCCTCTGAACATATACTCCAATCTGATCCGGCGCGAACTGCCGTTGATGCTGCTGGTCTCGCTGCTCAGCGGCTTGATGCTGTTCGATAACTACCTGAGCCGCCTTGACGGCCTCGGCCTGATCGCCATCGCCATCGCCTATCTGCTGGTGGCGATCCGCTTCGCGCGCCGCGCCGAGCGGGACAATAGCGATACCCTGACTCGCGAACAGCTCGCGGAGCTGCCGCGCGAAGAGAGCGGCAACACGGTCGCCTTTCTCTGGCTGGCGGTCGCGCTGATTATTTTGCCCATGGCGACGCGCATGGTGATCGACAACGCCACCACCTTTGCCGATTATTTCGGCGTCAGCGAGCTGGTGATGGGCGCCACGCTAATCGCGGTAGGCACCAGCCTGCCGGAACTGGCGACGGTGCTGGCGGGCGCGCTGAAAGGCGAAGACGATATCGCCATCGGCAATCTCATCGGCGCCAATATTTATAATATCGCCATCGTGCTGGGCTTACCGGCGCTGATCAATCCCGGTAGCGTGGACGAGCACGCCTTCGCGCGCGATTACTGGGTAATGCTGGCCGTCAGCGCGCTGTTCGCCCTGCTCTGCCTGCAGCGCCGCCGCCGCATCGGGCGTGTCGCAGGCGCTTTCTTACTCTGTGGTTTCATCGTCTGGGGCGCGCTTTTGTGGATTCAGCCCGCTTTCCTCGACGGATAACAAAGGACCGATTTGCCATGTCAACTCAGCTTTCAAACGCGAATTTCGACTTTCAGACGGCGGGAAAAGCGGTACTGCGCATCGAGCGTGAAGGTCTGGAGCAGCTGGACCAGTATATTAACGACGACTTTACCCGCGCCTGCGAGATGATCTATCGCTGCCAGGGCAAAGTCGTCGTCATGGGCATGGGCAAGTCGGGCCATATCGGCAAAAAGATGGCCGCCACCTTTGCCAGCACCGGCACGCCCGCCTTTTTCGTGCATCCGGGCGAAGCCAGCCACGGCGATCTTGGCATGGTCGGCCGCAGCGATGTGGTGCTTGCTATCTCTAACAGCGGCGAGTCCAACGAGATTCTGGCGCTGATCCCGGTGCTGAAGCGCCAGCATGTGCCGCTTATCTGCCTCACCAGCCGCCCCGATAGCGCCATGGGCCGCGCCGCCGACGTGCATCTGTGCGTAAAAGTGCCGCAGGAAGCTTGCCCGCTCGGGCTCGCTCCCACCAGCAGTACCACGGCAACGCTGGTAATGGGCGATGCGCTGGCGGTAGCGCTGCTGGAAGCGCGCGGCTTTACAGCGGAAGATTTCGCGCTGTCGCATCCGGGCGGCGCACTGGGCCGCAAGCTGCTGCTGCACGTGAGCGACATCATGCACAGCGGCGACGAAATCCCGCACGTGACGCGCGACGCCTCGCTGCGCGATGCGCTGCTGGAGATTACGCGCAAAAATTTAGGGCTGACGGTTATCGTCGACGATCTGATGAAGATCGAGGGCATCTTTACCGACGGCGACCTGCGCCGCATCTTCGATATGGGCATCGACTTTCAGAAGGCCACAATTTCGGAAGTGATGACGCGCGGCGGCATTCGGGTTCGCCCTAATATGCTGGCGGTCGAGGCGCTGAACCTGATGCAAAACAAAAACATTACCGCTGTGCTGGTGGCCGATGACGATCGTCTGCTCGGTGTGGTACATATGCATGACATGCTGCGCGCCGGCGTAGTCTGAACAGGAAATGAGAATGTCGGTAAATACTTCCCTGGTAGAAACCTGCTACGGCCCGGTCAGCGCGGAGGTGATGGCACGCGCCAGTCAGATCCGTCTGCTGATTTGCGACGTTGACGGCGTGATGTCTGACGGCGTGATCTATATGGGCAATAACGGCGAAGAGCTGAAAGCTTTTAACGTGCGCGACGGCTACGGCATCCGCTGTTTGCTAACCTCTGATATAGAGGTGGCGATTATTACCGGACGCAACGCGCGTCTGATGGAGGATCGCTGCAAAACCTTAGGCATTCGCCATCTTTACCAGGGACAGTCCGATAAGCTTTTGGCCTATCGCGAACTTCTGGATAAACTGTCGCTTTCCGATGAGCAGGTCGCCTACATCGGCGATGACCTAATCGACTGGCCAGTGATGGCCCGAGTAGGGCTGAGCGTGGCGGTAGCGGATGCGCATCCGGTGCTGCCGCCGCGCGCCCATTACGTTACGCGTATCGCCGGCGGACGCGGCGCAGTACGCGAACTGTGCGACCTGATTTTAATGGCGCAGAACAAATTTGAGGATGCCAAAGGGCAATCAGTATGAGTAAAAGCAGGCGTTGGATAACGCTGATTCTGGCCTTAATTGCGCTGGTGCTAATCGGCTGGAACCTGACCAGTCAGGATGACAGCAGCGCGCCGGTCGCCGCCAACGATCAGGAGCCGACCTATACCAGCGCGAATTCGAACACCGTGGTCTACAACCCGCAAGGGGCGCTGGCTTACAAACTGGTGTCCGATAAAGTGACCTATTTCGCGACGGATGAAGTGAGCTGGTTCGATAAGCCGGTAATGACCACCTACGACGAAAATAAAGTGCCGACATGGTCGGTGCGCGCCGATAAAGCCAAATTAACCAAAGATCGTATGCTTTATCTGTATGGCCACGTCGAGGTGAATACCCTGACGCAGGATTCGCAGCTGCAGCGCATCAAAACTGACAACGCGCAGGTCAACCTCGTCTCGCAGGACGTGACCTCCGACGATCAAGTTACCTTGTTCGGGCGCGGTTTTAACTCTACCGGCATGAAGATGCGCGGGAATTTACGGACGAAAAACGCCGAGTTGATTGAAAAGGTCAAAACTTATTATGAAATTCAAAATGCACAACAACAGCCTTAAGTTTTTCCTGGTCGGCGCTCTGCTGGCGGCCAGCTTGCCCGCGCTGGCGGTGACCGGCGACTCGGACAAACCCGTCAACATCGATTCCGAAAACCAGGCGCTGGACCTGCAAGGCAATGTGGCGACCTTTACCGGCAACGTCATCGTGACGCAGGGAACGATCAAAATCACCGCCGATAAAGTGGTGGTGACGCGTCCCGGCGGCGACAGCAATAAAACCATCGTGGACGCCTACGGCAATCCCGCCACCTTCTACCAGATGCAGGACAGCGGCAAGCCGGTTCAGGGCCACGCCGCTAAGCTGCACTATGAGCTGGCGAAAGATTTCGTCGAGCTGACCGGCAACGCTTATATCGAGCAGCAGGACAGCAATATCAAAGGCGACCGTATTACCTATCTGGTCAAAGAGCAGAAAATGCAGGCCTACAGCCAGGGTCAGAGCAAGCGCGTCACCACTGTGCTGGTGCCGTCGCAGCTGCAGGACAAGAACGCTAACAGCCCGAAAAAGAGTAACTGATCGCTATGGCCACTTTAATCGCAGAAAATCTGGCGAAGGCCTATAAAGGCCGTCGCGTGGTGGAAGATGTCAGCCTGCAGGTGAAATCAGGCGAGATCGTCGGCCTGCTCGGCCCTAACGGCGCGGGCAAAACCACCACCTTCTACATGGTCGTCGGCATCGTGCCGCGCGACGCGGGCCGCATCGTGATCGACGAGGATGATATCAGCATCCTGCCGCTGCACGCCCGTGCGCGCCGCGGCATCGGCTATTTGCCGCAAGAGGCGTCGATTTTCCGCCGTCTCAGCGTCTATGACAATCTGATGGCGGTGCTGCAAATTCGCGACGATCTTACCGAAGAGCAGCGTCAGGATCGTGCCAATGAGCTGATGGATGAGTTCCATATCGCCCATCTGCGCGACAGCATGGGTCAGGCGCTGTCGGGCGGCGAGCGCCGCCGCGTCGAGATTGCGCGCGCGCTGGCCGCTAATCCTAAATTTATCCTGCTGGATGAGCCTTTCGCCGGCGTCGATCCCATCTCGGTTATCGACATCAAAAAAATCATCGAGCATCTGCGCGACAGCGGGCTCGGCGTGCTGATTACCGACCATAACGTACGTGAAACCCTGGCGGTTTGCGAACGCGCCTATATCGTCAGCCAGGGGCGTCTTATCGCTCACGGCACGCCAAATGAAATTCTTGAAGATGAGCAGGTTAAACGGGTTTATTTGGGCGAAGAGTTCAGACTCTGATAAGGTGTCGTTAATACGATGTTTGCTTAGGAAATCCCGTCCTGAATATGAAGCAAGGTTTGCAACTCAGATTCAGCCAACAGCTGGCGATGACTCCGCAGTTGCAGCAGGCTATCCGGCTGCTGCAACTCTCTACGCTTGAGCTGCAGCAAGAGCTGCAGCTGGCGCTGGAGAGCAATCCGCTGCTGGAACAGGCTGAAGTGCATGAAGAGATCGACAGCCGCGACTATCAGGAAGATGAGGTGCTGGACACGCGCGAGGCGCTTGAACAGAAAGAGATGCCGGACGATTTGCCGCTCGACGCCACCTGGGACGAGATGTATACCGCAGGCACCCCTTCCGGCACCGGCACCGACTATCAGGACGACGAGCTGCCGGTCTATCAGGGCGAAACCACTCAGTCGCTGCAGGACTACCTGATGTGGCAGGTGGATTTAACGCCCTTTACCGATACCGATCGCGCTATTGCTACCTCGATCGTCGACGCCATCGACGATACCGGCTATCTCACCGTTTCGCTTGACGAGATCCTCGACAGCATGGGCGATGAAGAGCTGGCGCTGGATGAGGTCGAAGCGGTGCTAAAGCGCATTCAGCGTTTCGATCCGGTCGGGGTCGGCGCGCGCGACCTGCGCGACTGCCTGCTGGTGCAACTTTCCCAGTTCGCGCCGACCACGCCGATGCTGGCTGAAGCGCGTTTGATCGTCAGCGACCATCTCGACCTGCTGGCCAACCACGATTTCCGCAGCCTGATGCGCGTCACCCGTTTCAAAGAAGATGTGCTGAAAGAGGCGATGCTGCTGATTCAGTCGCTGGATCCGCGTCCTGGCCAGTCGGTGCAGACCGGCGAGCCGGAATATGTCATCCCCGATGTGCTGGTGCGCAAAGTGGGCAAGCGCTGGACGGTGGAGCTCAACGCCGATAGCGTGCCGCGTCTCAGAATCAATCAGCAGTATGCCGCTATGGGCGGCGCGGCGCGCAATGACAGCGACAGCCAGTTTATCCGCAGCAATCTGCAGGAAGCGCGCTGGCTGATCAAAAGCCTGGAAAGCCGCAATGACACGCTGTTGAAGGTTACGCGCTGCATCGTTGAGCAGCAGCAGGCCTTTTTCGAGCAGGGCGAAGAGTTTATGCGTCCGATGGTGCTGGCGGATATCGCCCAGGCCGTAGATATGCATGAATCCACCATCTCTCGCGTGACCACGCAAAAATACCTGCACAGCCCGCGCGGCATCTTCGAACTTAAATATTTTTTCTCCAGTCACGTGAATACCGAAGGCGGCGGTGAAGCCTCTTCTACGGCGATCCGCGCGCTGGTGAAAAAATTAATCTCGGCGGAGAATCCCGCTAAACCCTTGAGTGACAGCAAGCTCACCACCATGTTATCTGAACAGGGCATCATGGTGGCGCGCCGGACCGTCGCTAAATATCGCGAGTCTTTATCTATCCCGCCCTCCAACCAGCGTAAACAGCTGGTTTGACCGAAATGAGAAGGAAGACCTATGCAGCTAAACCTCACTGGGCAAAACGTTGAAATCACCGAACCACTGCGTGAATTCATCAGCACGAAATTTGCCAAACTGGAACACTACTTCGATCGTATCAATCAGGTTTATATTGTTCTGAAAGTGGAAAAGGTCACTCAGATTGCGGAAGCGACTTTGCACGTCAACGGCGGCGAGCTGCACGCCACGTCGGAAGCGGAAGATATGTACGCGGCGCTTGACGGACTGGTGGATAAACTCGCCCGTCAGCTTACCCGGCACAAAGACAAACTGAAAAAACACTAACCTTCACGCTTGCAGCGCGCTTGCCGCGCGCTCAGGGCGGTCAGGATGGGGCGGATTTACCGCCCCGTTTTGCCATCTGTGCAAGCGCCACGGGATACCGCGCGGCCGTTTAGCGCGGCAGGCCCGCGGCTCTGTGAACTCGCAAGTGAAACGACAATGAACAACGATCTGACACTGGAACTGAGCACCGTGCTGACGCCGGACTGTACGCGCAGCGGCGTACACTGCCAGAGTAAAAAGCGCGCGCTAGAAATTATTAGCGAGCTGGCAGCGAAGCAGCTTAATCTGCCGCATCAAACGCTGTTTGAAGCGATCCTGACCCGTGAACGCATGGGCAGCACCGGTATCGGCAACGGTATCGCCATTCCGCACGGCAAGCTGGAAGAGGATACGCTGCGCGCCGTCGGCGTCTTTATCAGCCTCGACCAGCCTATCGCATTCGATGCGGTAGACAACCAGCCGGTCGATCTGCTGTTTGCGCTGCTGGTGCCGGCGGATCAGTGCAAAACCCATCTGCACACGCTCTCTCTGGTCGCGAAACGCCTGGCGGATAAGACCGTGTGTCGCCGCCTGCGCGCGGCGCAGAGCGATGAAGAACTCTACGCCATTATTACAGAAGCTCCAGAGGAGCAGTAACGCGCGCTGCGCTTTTACCGGCGTGCGCGCCGGTTTAAAACGGGAGAGAAGGTCATGGTGCTGATGATCGTTAGCGGTCGGTCAGGCTCAGGAAAGTCGGTGGCGCTACGCGCGCTGGAAGATATGGGGTTCTACTGCGTCGATAACCTGCCCGTGGTGCTGTTGCCCGAGCTGGCGAACTCGCTGGTGGAACGCAATATTTCGGCCGCCGTCAGCATCGACGTGCGCAATATGCCGGAGTCGCCAGAGGTATTCGAACATGCGCTGAATAATCTGCCGGACGCCTTTTCGCCGCAGCTGCTGTTTCTGGACGCCGATCGCAATACGCTAATCCGTCGCTACAGCGACACGCGCCGCCTGCACCCGCTCTCCAGCAAAAATCTGTCGCTGGAAAGCGCCATCGATGAAGAGAACGATCTGCTGGAGCCGCTGCGCTCCCGCGCCGATTTAATTATCGATACCTCAGAAATGTCGGTTCACGAACTGGCGGAAATGCTGCGCACGCGCCTGCTCGGCAAGCGCGAACGCGAACTGACCATGGTGTTCGAGTCATTTGGCTTCAAGCACGGCATTCCCATCGACGCCGACTACGTTTTCGACGTGCGCTTTCTGCCTAACCCGCACTGGGATCCCAAGCTGCGACCGATGACCGGTCTCGATCGCCCAGTGGCGGCGTTTCTCGATCGCCATACGGAAGTGCACAACTTTATCTACCAGACACGCAGCTATCTGGAGCTGTGGCTGCCGATGCTGGAAACCAACAACCGCAGCTATCTGACCGTCGCCATCGGCTGTACCGGCGGTAAACACCGTTCGGTCTATATTGCCGAGCAGCTGGCGGACTACTTCCGCTCACGCGGCAAAAACGTGCAGTCACGCCATCGTACGCTGGAAAAACGCAAATCATGACCGTCAAACAAACCGTGGAAATCAAAAATAAGCTGGGCATGCACGCGCGTCCGGCCATGAAGCTGTTTGAGCTGGTACAGAGCTTTGACGCTGAAGTGTTGCTGCGTAACGAATCCGGCACCGAGGCGGAGGCCAGCAGCGTCATTGCCCTGCTGATGCTCGACTCGGCGAAAGGCGGTCATATTGAAATTGAAGCCAGCGGCCCGGAAGAGCGCCAGGCGCTGACTGCCGTCATCGAACTTTTCGAAGCCGGCTTCGACGAAGAGTAAAGACTAGTTGAGATGATGGCGCTGCAAAAAGCCTTCTCCGCCTAGCTGGCGCATCTGGCGCATAATCCACTGCTGACGCTGCCGCACATAGCCTGAAGGCGCGTCGGCGCGGAAACGGATGGGATTCGGCAGCACCGCCGCCAGCAGTGCCGCTTCCGCTATCGTTAAACGGCTGGCCGGCTTATGAAAATAGCGCTGCGCCGCCGCCTCCACGCCGAAGGTGCCCTGCCCGAACTCGGCGATATTGAGATAAACCGTCAGGATGCGACGTTTGGTCCAGACCGTTTCGATACCGACCGTTAAGCCCGCCTCCAGCCCTTTCCTCACCCAGCTGCGTCCATCCCAGAGAAAAAGATTTTTCGCCGTTTGCTGCGACAGCGTCGAGGCGCCGCGCATGCGCTCGCCTTCGCTGCCCAGCGCCGTTTCAATCGCGTCGACGTCAAAACCCCAGTGCTCAGGAAATTTTTGATCTTCTGCAGCAATCACCGCCAGCGCCATCCAGGGCGATATCTCGTCGTGGCCCGCCCAGTCGGCGTGCGCGACGTAATGAAAGTCGCCGCGCAGCCAGGCACCGATTTGCCGTTCCACCATCACCGCGGAAAACGGCACCGGCAGAAAGGAAAACAGAATAATTCCGGCGACCCAGATCCCCGCTATGGCGACCACTGCACCGATAACAGCGCGCTTAACGCGTTGCCAGCGGTTCCCTTTATTCTTGCTCATGCAATGTTCTCTTACCTGTTCCCTGCATTAATCAATTCCCGACGTGATGAAAGTCGCGTCTTAGTCAAAATCGCTGAAGAAGCGCCTGAATTTACGCGTTGCTTAACCGTTGCAGCGCAGTTTTAACCGTAAAATATTAAAACAGATCGAATGACATCAAGCACTTCCGTAAAAAAGGAATCGGTTCCATACTTGTTGTCCGCTTATCGCTTTCCACGCCATACACTTAACGATTTGTGATAAGCACCATTTAGAATGATTCGAGTTTCTAAACTATGACAGACAGCGTACTGTTGTGCTTTTCACCAATTGAAGCGAATGGTTACACAACAGGCAACTTCAGGCTGCTAATTTGATCTTCGTAGCGCTGTCTGTGCCACTCAATTTTATGCTTAGCGCCCTGTAAAATGACAGGACTTAATTTAAATCTGGAACTTTAAAGGTGCGCTTTCCAAAACGTTTTGGATAATATCGTGGCAACAGCACTTTATACTTTAAATTTCATTGCGTTATCATACTTCAAACCGCTAAAAACGGTTGGGCGCCCTTTTCCCTGGTTTGAGGCCATGCTCTTATCGTCACGGCAAACGAAAACCGCACAAAAAATGCAACAATTGGTCAAAATAAGCGCAATGCAACGCAGAAATTAATTCCTTGCTTGACTGTGTTGCCAAATTAATGTTTTCTGTATTTAAACGCTGCTCAACATCACACATTTTAATGAATCTTTACCTGGTCATTGATGAATTTGCTAAGGTGATGACAGACGTTAACCGATACCACGCTGCTGCGCTTAAACTCCTCCAAGTATAGCAACAGCGACTTTTTCCCTGGTGTTGGCGCAGTATTCGCGCACCCCGGTCTTCGACTGGGGTCATTTTTTTTAAGCCCCCTGGTTTTCTCTTTCCGCTACCCAGTCGCGCAATACCTGAACGTCATGACGCCACTCGCGCTTGAGCTCTTCGACCCATTCGCCTACGTTGTCCCACCATGCCGGCAGTTCCGGGCTTTGAATCTGTTTAGCCACCTGCTGCAGATGCTGTAACCCGACCGATCCCGCCGCGCCTTTGATTTTGTGCCCCTCTTCCGCAATGCCTTTCTGGTCGCGCGCCATAAGATTCGAATCGAGCACCTCCAGATAGCCAGGCATCATCTGTTCGAACATCGTCAGGCTCTGCGTAATCAGGCTGGGACCCACCAGCTCGATATATTGCTCCAGCATCGGCACATCCAGCAGCGCGCGCATCTTGTCATCGCTTTCAGGGTGGTCAGCGTCGATCTCTTCGTTCTGATGATCCCAGAACTTCTTGATCATGGCGGTCAGCGCCGGAACGGAAAGCGGTTTGCTCAGCACGTCGTCCATACCGGCCTCCAGATACTCTTTTTTGTCTTTGAGCACGTTGGCGGTCAGCGCCACCAGCGGCGGCAGGCTGGCGTCTGGATAACGCTGATGGATGGCGCGCGAGACGTCGAGGCCGGTCATATCCGGCAGCTGGATATCCAGCAGGGCGAGATCGAATTCCAGCGGATCGAACATCTCCAGCGCGGCCTGGCCGGTCATGGCGACCTCGACGCTGCAGCCAAGCTTCTCCAGCACCGACCGCGCCACGATCACGTTCAGCTCGATATCTTCCACCAGCAAAACGTGCAGCGCCGGCAGCGGCATGCTGTCGTCCCTGCTGTCATCTTCCACCTCTTCGGCCACGCGCGGCGCCTTGATCAGTACGGTAAAGCAGGATCCCTGGCCCGGCGCGCTGCGTACGGTAATATCGCCGCCCATCGCCTGCGCCAGGCGACGCGACACCGCCAGCCCGATGCCGGTACCGGTGGCCGGCTTGCCGCCGTGCTGATCTTTCACCTGATAATACATGGCGAAGATCTTGTCCTGCTCTTCCTGCGGAATACCCTGCCCGGAATCTTCAACCTCGAAGCGCAGGGTCTCGTTCGGCTCGTAAGCGACGCGCACTACGATTTCGCCCTGCTGGGTGAACTTCACCGCGTTGCCGATCAGGTTCCACAGGATCTGGCGCAGGCGCGTGCCGTCGGCGCAAATCTTGTGCGGCAGCGGTAGCTCAGGCGCCATCACGAATCTGAGCCCTTTCGGCTGCGCCAGCAGCCCGGAAAGGTTCTCCAGATCCGCCAGGAAGCCGGTGAAGTCGAGCGGCTGGTTATCCAGCTGCACCTTACGGCGCTCGATCTTGTCGACTTCGATAACGTCGTTGAAGATATTGCCGAGCGTAATCGCTGAAACGTGAATGGTTTTCAGGTATTTCAGCTGCTCCTGATTGAGATCGGTATCGAGCAAAATGCGGCTCAGGCCCACAATGCCGTTAAGCGGCGTACGCAGCTCGTGGCTGATCGTAGAGATAAAGGTGGTTTTCTCCCGGCTGGCATTCTCCAGCGCGTCCTGATAGCGCTTACGCTCGGTAATATCGCGGCCAAAGCCCATTAGCCCGCTGCGTTTGCCGACGCGGTCGTAGTAAGGCACTTTACGAATTTCAAAACAGGCTTTGCGCCCGTCCGGATATTGCAGCCACTGTTCATAAGTGAGCGACACGTTATGACGGAAAACTTTTTCATCCGTCTCCAGCACTTTGGTAGCAGCGTCATCGTCATAAATATCGCGCGGCGTCAGGCCGATCAGCTGCTTTTCGCTTTTGCCGGTCAGCAACTCCATGGCGCGGTTACAGCCGGAAAACTGCTTGTCGATATTGCGGTAGAACACCAGATCGGGCGAAGCGTCGAGGAAAGAGCGGAGAAACGAGGATTGCTGTTCCAGTTCGATCTGCGCCTGTTCGCGGCGCGCCATCTCCTCGCGCAGCTTATCCATCACCTGCTCGCGCGCCTGCTCCGCCTTGATACGATCGTTAATTTCCTGATTGAGCTGGGTGATGGTCTCTTTCATCTGCTGATTGAGCTCTAAATCGCGGGTGCGCATCTCTTCCAGCTTGTCCACCAGTCGCGACAGACGCTGACGCGACTCCTCCAGCTGATCGACCACCACCGAGAGAAAGTAGACCGCCCAGGGCGTAATCAGCAGCCCGAAGAACACCGAACGTACCACGTCGATGCTCTCGACATGGCCGCGCAGCACCATGGTCACCGCCATCTGCACCACCATCGCCAGCACCACCAGCGCCGACGCCAGCAGCAGCGAAAAACGCACCAGTCCCAGCTTAACCATCAAATCAACATAATACTGCGCCAGCAGGCGAATCTGTTTCATACGAACTCCCTGGAAAAGAACAGGCTCATCATAGCGTAATTACTCTGCCGATGGCGCGACGAAGCGCCGGAAAGCGCGCGTTACGCCCCGTTATGGTGCATCTGACGCCACGATCGCCGACGATACCTGCGCTGGCGCTAAATCACTTGACTAATTGCGCCAACCGAATAATCTGGAGGGCCGCCTGTTGCGTGGCGACTGTGATCCAAACCTTTCTTTTTCTTTGTCGACAACCTTTCGTTGTCCCGGCATCCCTTTTTCCATTTGAATAGAAATTCATTTTAATTGCGTGAATAGTCGCGCTCATCCTGATTAATTTTACTTATGAAGCCTGCTCATTTGCGGCAAAAAGGCTGTTATAAGAAAAACAGATACATGATGTGCGGGTAATCTGCTATCCAGCAGATTCTGCTGTTAAAGCATATCAAACCAGCACGGCGAAGGGATGTGACGGCTGCATGACAGTGAGACAGTTCACATTTCGGCCGGGCAGAGGTAATGGCCTGCAGCCGCTTTTTTAGCATTTAAATGAATAAAATTCAGCAAGTTAAGCAACAATACCCCGAGAAAAAGACGACCAGGAACGCTATTTGACCTTATTCCGCTTTCCCGATAAGTTGGAAATCCGCTGGAAGCTTTCTGGACGGGTGCTCAACTCGTCATATTTATGCAGTAACAGAGATTCCCCCTGTAACAAGACCACGACGCTTGTGACAACGACGCCAAAGGCCAGACAGATGGGGCGACACAGGAGTGCAGCGCACGATGCGCGCCAGCCTGTCGCTTAGCACTTTCTGCGCCCGTAGCCCGACCAAAGGGAATCCACAGAGCCTGGGGAGGTTCACTGAAATGTTGTATGACAAATCCCTTGAAAAGGATAACTGTGGTTTCGGCCTCATCGCCCATATAGAAGGCGAACCTAGCCACAAGGTGGTGCGTACCGCTATCCACGCGCTGGCCCGTATGCAACACCGTGGCGCGATCCTTGCCGACGGCAAGACCGGCGACGGCTGTGGTCTGTTATTACAAAAACCTGACCGTTTCTTCCGCGTCGTTGCGGAAGAAAAAGGCTGGCGCCTGGCGAAAAATTACGCCGTGGGCATGCTGTTCCTGAGCCATGATGAAGAAGAGGCTCAGGCGAGCCGCCGCATTGTGGAAGAGGAAGTGGTCCGTGAAACCCTCTCGGTGGTCGGCTGGCGCGACGTGCCCGTCAATCAGGACGTATTGGGAGAGATCGCCCTCTCCTCTATGCCGCGCATTCAGCAGCTCTTTATTAACGCCCCGGCCGGCTGGCGTCCGCGCGATATGGAGCGTCGCCTTTATATGGCGCGCCGCCGCGCGGAAAAGCGCATCGAGCAGACCGACGATAAAGCATTTTATATCTGTAGCTTCTCTAACCAGGTCAATATCTACAAAGGCCTGTGTATGCCGGCCGACCTGCCGCGCTTCTATCTCGATCTGGCGGACCTGCGTCTGGAATCGGCTATCTGCCTGTTCCATCAGCGCTTCTCTACCAATACCGTGCCGCGCTGGCCGCTGGCGCAGCCGTTCCGCTATATGGCGCACAACGGCGAAATCAACACCATCGCCGGTAACCGGCAGTGGGCGCGCGCGCGCGCCTACAAATTCAATACGCCGCTGATCCCCGATCTGCAGAACGCCGGGCCGTTCGTCAATGAAACCGGCTCCGACTCCAGTTCGATGGACAACATGCTGGAGCTGTTCCTCAACGGCGGCATGGACCTGGTGCGCGCCATGCGCCTGCTGGTGCCGCCCGCATGGCAAAACAACCCGGATATGGATCCGGAACTGCGCGCCTTCTTCGACTTCAACTCCATGCATATGGAGCCGTGGGACGGCCCGGCGGGCATCGTCATGTCCGACGGCCGCTACGCCGCCTGTAACCTTGACCGTAACGGCCTGCGTCCGGCGCGCTACGTGATTACCAAAGACAAGCTGATCACCTGCGCCTCCGAAGTCGGCATCTGGGATTACCAGCCGGACGAAGTGGTAGAGAAAGGCCGCGTCGGTCCCGGTGAGCTGATGGTGATCGACACCCGTATCGGGCGCATCCTCCATTCGGCGGAAACCGATAACGATCTGAAGAGTCGCCATCCCTATAAAGAGTGGATGGAGAAAAACGTTAAGCGTCTGGTGCCGTTCGAAGATCTGCCTGACGACCAGGTCGGCAGCCGCGAGCTGAACGATCCGCTGCTGGCGACTTACCAGAAGCAGTTCGGCTACAGCAGCGAAGAGCTCGACACTATTATTCGCGTGCTGGGCGAGAACGGCCAGGAAGCGGTCGGCTCGATGGGCGACGACACGCCGTTTGCCGTACTCTCCAGCCGCCCGCGTATTATTTATGACTATTTCCGCCAGCAGTTTGCGCAGGTGACCAACCCGCCGATCGATCCGCTGCGTGAAAACCATGTGATGTCGCTGGCCACCAGCATCGGCCGCGAAATGAACGTCTTCTGCGAAGCGGAAGGTCAGGCGCACCGCGTCAGCTTTAAGTCCCCTATCCTGCTGTGGTCCGACTTTAATCAGCTGACCACCATGGAAGGCGAGTACTATCGCGCCGACACGCTCGACTGCACCTTCGACCCGGCGACGCAAACGCTGGAACAGGCGATGCACGCGCTGTGCGACGAGGCCGAACGTATGGTGCGCGACGGTACCGTGCTGCTGGTGCTCTCCGATCGCGCCATCGGCGAAAATCGCCTGCCGGTTCCGGCGCCGATGATCGTCGGCGCGGTGCAGACGCGTCTGGTTGAGAAAAACCTGCGCTGCGACGCCAACATTATCGTCGAGACCGCCAGCGCGCGCGATCCGCACCACTTTGCCGTACTGCTCGGCTTCGGCGCGACCGCTATCTATCCTTACCTGGCCTATGAATCGCTGGCGAAGATGGTCGACAGCAACGTGATCGAAAAAGACTATCGCGCCGTGATGCTGAACTACCGTAACGGCATCAACAAAGGCCTTTACAAGATCATGTCCAAAATGGGCATCTCGACCATCGCCTCCTATCGCTGCTCGAAACTGTTCGAAGCGGTGGGCCTGCATGCCGATGTATCGCGCCTCTGCTTCCAGGGCGTGGTCAGCCGCATCAGCGGCGCCAGCTTCGCCGACTTCCAGCAGGATCTCACCAATCTGGCGAAACGCGCCTGGCTGCAGCGCAAGCCGCTGGACCAGGGCGGCCTGCTGAAGTATGTGCACGGCGGCGAGTATCACGCCTATAACCCGGACGTGGTGGGTACGCTGCAACGCGCCGTAAAGAGCGGCGAATACAGCGACTATCAGGCCTATGCGAAGCTGGTGAACGAGCGTCCAGTGGCGACGCTGCGCGATCTGCTGGCGCTGCAGCCTGGCACCGAATCGGTCCATATCGACGACGTCGAGCCGGCCAGCGAGCTGTTTAAGCGTTTTGACACCGCGGCGATGTCTATCGGCGCGCTCAGCCCGGAGGCGCATGAGGCGCTGGCCGAAGCGATGAACTCGCTCGGCGGCTGCTCCAACTCCGGCGAAGGCGGCGAAGATCCGGCGCGCTACGGCACCAATAAAGTCTCGCGCATCAAGCAGGTCGCTTCGGGCCGCTTCGGCGTGACGCCAGCCTATCTGGTCAATGCCGACGTCATTCAGATTAAAGTGGCGCAGGGTGCGAAGCCGGGCGAAGGCGGCCAGCTGCCGGGCGACAAAGTCACCCCGTATATCGCGAAGCTGCGCTACTCCGTGCCGGGCGTCACGCTGATCTCCCCGCCACCGCATCACGACATCTACTCGATCGAAGATCTGGCGCAGCTGATTTTCGACCTGAAGCAGGTGAATCCTAAAGCGATGATTTCGGTGAAGCTGGTTTCCGAACCAGGCGTCGGCACCATCGCGACCGGCGTGGCGAAAGCCTATGCCGACCTGATCACTATCGCCGGCTATGACGGCGGCACCGGCGCCAGCCCGTTAAGCTCGGTGAAATATGCAGGCTGCCCATGGGAGCTCGGTCTGGTGGAAACCCAGCAGGCGCTGGTCTCCAACGGTCTGCGTCATAAGATCCGTCTGCAGGTCGACGGCGGCCTGAAAACCGGCCTCGACATTATCAAGGCGGCGATCCTCGGCGCGGAAAGCTTCGGCTTCGGCACCGGTCCGATGGTGGCGCTGGGCTGTAAATACCTGCGTATCTGTCACCTGAACAACTGCGCGACCGGCGTAGCAACCCAGGACGACAAGCTGCGTAAGAATCACTATCACGGCCTGCCCTTCAAGGTAACCAACTACTTTGAGTTCATCGCGCGTGAAACCCGCGAGCTGATGGCCAGCCTGGGCGTGAAACGCCTGACTGACCTGATCGGCCGCACCGACCTGCTGAAAGAGCTGGACGGCTTCACCGCCAAGCAGCAGAACCTGGATCTCTCGTCGCTGCTGAAAACCGCCACGCCGATGCCGGGCAAGGCGCTGCACTGCACCGAAGGCAGCAACCCGCCTTTCGACAAAGGCGAGCTGAATAAAGCGCTGCACGACCAGGCGATGCCGTTTGTAGAAGCGAGACAGAGCAAAACCTTCTTCTTCGACATTCGCAACACCGACCGCTCCGTCGGCGCGACGCTCTCTGGCGCTATCGCGGCGATCCACGGCGATCAGGGGCTGGCGGCGGATCCGATCCGCGCGCACTTCTCCGGCACCGCCGGTCAGAGCTTCGGCGTATGGAACGCAGGCGGCGTTGAGCTGACGCTGACCGGCGACGCCAACGACTACGTCGGCAAGGGAATGGCGGGCGGTATGCTCGCAATCCGTCCGCCGGTCGGCTCCGCGTTCCGCAGCCACGAAGCGACCATTGCGGGCAACACCTGCCTCTATGGCGCGACGGGCGGCAAGCTGTTTGCCGCAGGCCGCGCGGGCGAGCGTTTCGCAGTGCGCAACTCGGGCGCGATTACGGTGGTAGAAGGGATCGGCGACAACGGATGCGAATATATGACCGGCGGCATCGTCTGCGTGCTGGGCCGCACCGGCGTTAACTTCGGCGCCGGCATGACGGGCGGCTTCGCCTACGTGCTGGATGAAGATGGCGAGTTCCGCAAGCGCGTCAACCCGGAACTGGTGGAAGTGCTCAACGTCGACGAGCTGGCGATCCATGAGGAACACCTGCGTGGTCTGATCACCGAGCATGTACAGCACACCGGCTCCAGCCGCGGCGAAGAGATCCTCGCCAACTGGCCGCTCTGGTCGTCGCGCTTCGCGCTGGTTAAACCGAAGTCCAGCGACGTCAAAGCGTTGCTGGGTCACCGCAGTCGTTCCGCAGCAGAGCTGCGCGTGCAGGCACAGTAATAGTTTGCCCCGTCCGGCGCGCCGGACGGGATAGCCGTAAGAGGTTACGATGAGTCAAAACGTATATCAATTTATCGACCTGCAGCGCGTTGACCCGCCAAAGAAGCCGCTGAAAATTCGTAAAATTGAGTTTGTCGAAATTTATGAGCCCTTTTCTGACAGCCAGGTGAAGGCGCAGGCCGATCGCTGTCTCTCGTGCGGCAACCCTTACTGCGAGTGGAAGTGTCCGGTTCACAACTACATTCCTAACTGGCTGAAGCTGGCGAACGAAGGCCGCATTATCGAAGCGGCAGAGCTGTCGCATCAGACCAACAGTCTGCCGGAAGTGTGCGGACGCGTTTGCCCGCAGGATCGTCTGTGTGAAGGCTCCTGCACCCTGAACGACGAGTTCGGCGCGGTCACCATCGGCAATATCGAGCGCTACATTAACGATAAAGCGATGGAGATGGGCTGGCGTCCGGATATGTCGCACGTGAAACCGACCGGCAAGCGCGTGGCGATTATCGGCGCGGGTCCGGCGGGCCTCGCCTGCGCGGACGTGCTGACGCGCAACGGCGTTAAAGCGGTGGTTTACGATCGCCATCCGGAAATCGGCGGCCTGCTGACCTTCGGCATTCCGTCGTTCAAGCTGGAAAAAGAGGTGATGATTAAGCGCCGCGAACTCTTTACCGGTATGGGCATTGAGTTTCAGCTGAATACGGAAGTGGGCCGCGACGTGCAGATGAGCGACCTGCTGAACGCCTATGACGCGGTCTTCCTGGGCGTCGGCACCTATCAGTCAATGCGCGGCGGGCTGGAGAACGAGGATGCGCCGGGCGTCTATGACGCGCTGCCGTTCCTGATCGCCAACACTAAGCACACGATGGGGTTTGCGCAGCAGGACGAACAGCCTTACATCAGTATGGAAGGCAAGCGCGTCGTGGTACTGGGCGGCGGCGATACCGCGATGGACTGCGTACGCACCTCTATCCGTCAGGGCGCGACGCACGTTACCTGCGCCTACCGCCGCGACGAAGCCAACATGCCAGGCTCGAAACGCGAGGTGAAAAACGCGCGTGAAGAGGGCGTGGAATTTCAGTTCAACGTGCAGCCGCTGGGCGTCGAAATCAACGCCAGCGGTCGCGTCAGCGGCGTCAAAGTGGCGCGCACCGAGATGGGCCAGCCGGATGCGGCAGGACGTCGCCGCGCGGAAATCGTGCCTGGCTCCGAGCATGTGCTGCCCGCAGACGCGGTAGTCATGGCGTTCGGCTTCCGTCCGCACAAAATGGAGTGGCTGGCCGACTTCAGCGTAGAGCTGGACGGTCAGGGACGCATTATCGCGCCGGAACAGGCTGAAAGCGCCTTCCAGACCAGCAACCCGAAAATCTTCGCCGGCGGCGATGCGGTGCGCGGTTCGGATTTGGTGGTAACGGCGATTGCCGAAGGGCGTAAAGCCGCCGAAGGCATCATGGACTATCTGGAAGTGTAAGGTTCGCGCAGCGACAAAAAAGCCGGCTATCGCAGCCGGCTTTTTTATATGCTATTTCACCACGCGCAGCGACGGGCGATTGCCGCGCGGCGGCGGATCGTCATCCGGCGAGGGATCGTCTTCGCTGGCGTCGTCCGGGCGGTCGCCATCGATTACGGACATCACAGGATCGACCGGCGTCTCTTCGGCATCCTGCGCGCCCAGCTCGTAGGCGGGTTCCGGCTCGAACATCGTGCCCGCGCCGTTTTCACGCGCGTAGATCGCCAGAATAGCGGCCATCGGCACGGAGACCTGGCGCGGCACGCCGCCAAAACGCGCGTTAAAGCGCACTTCGTCGTTGCCGAGCTCCAGATTGCCGACCGCGCGCGGCGCAATGTTCAGCACAATCTGTCCATCGCGCGCATATTCCAGCGGCACCTGAACCCCTTCCAGATTGATGTCGACCACCAGATGCGGCGTTAGCTGGTTGTCGAGCAGCCAGTCATAGAACGCGCGCAGCAGGTAAGGACGGCGGGCTGAGAGTTGCGACATTTCCATAGGTTAGCCCCGGGCTTGCAGGCGCATTTCACGTTCCGCTTCCGTCAGTGAAGCGAGGAAAGAGTCACGCTCGAATACGCGATTCATATAGCCTTTCAGCTCTTTCGAACCGGCGCCGGCCAGATCGATGCCCATCGACGGCAGACGCCACAGCAGCGGCGCCAGGTAGCAGTCCACCAGGCTAAACTCTTCGCTCATAAAGAACGGCGTGCGGGCGAACAGCGGCGCAATCGCCAGCAGCTCTTCGCGCAGCTGTTTACGCGCGGCTTCCGCTTCCTGACCGCTGCTTTTTTCAATGGTGTGCATCAGGCTATACCAGTCCTGCTCGACGCGGTGCATCATCAGACGGCTTTCGCCGCGCGCAACCGGATAGACCGGCATCAGCGGCGGATGCGGGAAGCGTTCGTCCAGGTACTCCATGATGATACGGGATTCATACAGCGTCAGTTCGCGATCTACCAGCGTCGGCACAGTGCGATACGGGTTGAGGTCAATCAGATCCTGCGGCAGGTTATCCATTTCGACCTGCTCGATCTCTACACTAACGCCTTTTTCAGCCAGTACGATGCGTACCTGATGGCTGAAAATGTCAGTAGGACCGGAAAACAGCGTCATTACCGAACGTTTGTTGGCAGCGACAGCCATGAAAACCTCCAAGTTTGTTCACAAAAAGTTACTGCGAATAGCCAACCACACGGCGACTCACCTGCTCAATCGTTCGCTCACAGCCCGCGTTAGATCTGTCTTTCCGACATCCTGAGGGTTGACCGACATCACACGCCGACTTATGGGCGCAAAGTGACACAGAGTTTACCAGATTTTGGGCAGCTTGTGGGCGAGGATTCGAGATTTGCGGGGAATTTGCGAGCAACGCAGGGGTTTTACGCGTTTTTTGACGCGACGGGGTAGAAAATAAAAAACCCGCCGAAGCGGGTTTTTTGTGCCAATCGCAGCAGCCGAAGCCGCAAACAATTAACGCTTGGAGAACTGCGGACGACGGCGTGCTTTACGCAGACCGACTTTCTTACGTTCAACCTGACGTGCGTCACGGGTAACGAAGCCCGCTTTACGCAGTTCAGCACGCAGAGATTCGTCGTACTCCATCAGAGCGCGGGTGATGCCGTGACGGATCGCACCTGCCTGACCAGAAATACCACCACCTTTAACGGTGACGTACAGATCGAATTTACCAACCAGGTCCAGCAGCTCCAGCGGCTGACGAACTACCATGCGGGCAGTTTCGCGACCGAAATACTGTTCCAGAGAACGTTGGTTGATAACGATGTTGCCACTGCCCGGCTTGATAAATACGCGAGCGGTGGAGCTTTTGCGGCGACCAGTGCCGTAGTTTTGAGTTTCAGCCATTGCCTGTAATCCCGATTAAATGTCAAGAACTTGCGGTTGCTGTGCCGCATGGGTGTGCTCGTTGCCCGCGTAAACTTTCAGCTTACGGAACATTGCACGGCCCAGCGGGCCCTTCGGCAGCATGCCTTTAACCGCGATTTCAATCACACGCTCAGGACGGCGAGCAATCATCTCTTCAAAGGTCGCCTGTTTGATACCACCGATGTGGCCAGTGTGGTGATAGTAAATCTTGTCAGTACGCTTGTTGCCGGTAACGGCGACTTTGTCAGCGTTCAGAACGATGATGTAATCACCAGTATCAACGTGCGGAGTATATTCCGCTTTATGCTTACCACGCAGACGGCGCGCCAGTTCAGTCGCCAGGCGACCCAAGGTTTTGCCAGTTGCGTCAACAACATACCAGTCACGCTGTACGGTTTCTGGTTTAGCTGTAAAAGTTTTCATCGAAAAGCTTACCCAAATTAAGTTACACGTTGGTGAAAACCCAAACGCTTAAGTAAACGGTTGAGGCTCACACGACCATTTTGACCAGCAAGCCTACCCCTTCGGATAGAGTTACCGGAGCACAACGGATTCGGGAAATAAATCCAGTTGCTGTAACGTGGGGTCGCAAGATTATAGAGAAGTCGATTGCAAAAATCGAACCCTATTTGATCTTTTTCTTGCGCGCCCTCAGGGCAGATGCGGCAGCCGCAGATACTCCTCGCTCTGCATTTCCTGCAGGCGCGACAGGCAGCGCTGATACTCGAATTTCAGCCGCGTGCCCTGGTAGATTTCGAACAGCGAGGTTTCCGCCGCGACCACCAGTTTGACGTGGCGCTCGTAGAACTCATCCACCAGCGCGAGGAAGCGGCGCGCCTGATCTTCAGTTTTATAAATCATCACCGGCACGTCGTAGAGCAGCACGCTGTGGAAACGGCGCGACAGCTCGATATAGTCATGCTGGCTGCGCCCTTCTCCGCACAGCGTCAGGAAGTCGATCGCCAGCACCCCTTCGCTGACGCCCAGCGTCGCCATCTGGCGATGGTTAATCTCCAGCACCGGCGCGTCGTCGCGCGCGCTGCCCGCCAGCGCCTTGAACATGCGCTCCATTTCGGCGTGCGTCGCCTCGTTCAGTGGCGAGTTCCACAGATGCGCCGAGGTCAGGGTGCGCAGCCGGTAGTCGATGCCGGCATCGACGTTCATCACGTCGCAGTGCTGTTTAATTTGCTCAATCGCCGGCAGGAAACGCGCGCGCTGCAGGCCGTTGCGATAGAGATCGTCTGGCGGAATGTTCGAGGTCGCCACCAGCGTAATGCCGCGTGCGAACAGCGCCTCCATCAGGGTGCCGAGCAGCATGGCGTCGGTAATGTCGGAGACGAAAAACTCGTCGAAGCAGAGAATATCGGTTTCGGCTTTAAAGCGGTCGGCGATGATCAGCAGCGGATCGCTCTGTCCCTGCAGCTGGGTTAGCTCTTCATGCACGCGCAGCATAAAGCGATGGAAGTGCAGACGCAGCTTGCGGTTGCCAGGAATAGACTGAAAAAACAAATCCATGACCCAGGTTTTGCCGCGTCCTACGCCGCCCCACATATAGAGGCCGCGCACCGGCGCCTGCGCGTCGGTTTTCTCTTTGCCCATCAGTCGGGACAGGCGGCCGAATAATCCTTTGCCGCTGGCGGGCGGTTCGGGCTGACGCGCGAGTAAGGCCCGCTGGACGGCGTCCAGTCGGGTGATGGCGTCGCGTTGTACATCATCGGGTTTAAAGTCGCCCTGCGACAGCGCCTGCTCATAGCGCGCAAGCGGAGATGAGGTTTGCATTGGTTCTCTCAGAATCCCTGAAAAGGTCTTATTCACAGTTCGGTTGATGAAAAAAAGGCCGCTCTACACTAAGGCATGCCGCCTCAGAGTTCCACATCCATAAGATTAACGGGTATAGTGACTACTATTGAAATGGTGGATGCCCTACAAACAACGGAAATTACATGGGAGTCATTATGACCTGGGAATACGGGTTAATTGGTTTAGTAATTGGCATTATTGTCGGCGCGGTTGCCATGCGTTTCGGTAACAAAAAACTGCGCGAGCAGCGCAGCATGCAGTACGAGCTGGAGAAGTCTAAAGCAGAGCTGGCGGACTACCGCGAAGAGCTGACCAACCACTTTGCGCAGAGCGCCGAGCTGCTGGACAACATGGCGCGCGACTACCGCCAGCTTTATCAGCACATGGCGAAAGGATCGAACGATCTGCTGCCGAACCTGCCGGGCGAGAAAAACCCCTTTGCCTATCAGCTGACTGAAGCGGAAGCGGATAACGATCAGGCGCCGGTCCAGATCCCGCGCGACTACTCCGAAGGCGCTTCCGGCCTGCTGCGTGGCGAACGCGCCGCGCGCGACTAGTCTTATTGGGGCGTAACCCGGTTGCGCCCCGCATTTTTGCGAACCCAGACCCTGAATCAGCTGTCACATACGTTTACTCCCCCACTTTTCGCAGCGAGAGCGTTCTAGCAATGAAAAAACAAGCACGTCTGTTAAGCGCATTAGCCTTGAGTATCGGAATGAGCCTGGCCGCAACGCCTGCGGCGATGGCGACCCTGCCCGCGCAGATTCAGGGCCAGCCGCTACCCAGCCTGGCGCCGATGCTGGAAAAAGTGTTGCCGGCGGTGGTTAGCGTCCATGTTGAAGGCACGGAAACCGCCAGCCAGGCACAGGATATTCCCGAGCCGTTGAAACGCTTCTTCGGCCAGGGGCCTGGCGGCGATCAGGCGCAGCCGTTCGAGGGCTTAGGCTCCGGCGTGATTATCGACGCCGCTAAGGGCTACATCCTGACCAATAACCACGTGGTCAACGGCGCGGACAAGATCAGCGTGCAGCTTGGCGACGGCAGCGAATATGACGCGAAGCTAATCGGCCATGACGAACAGACCGACATCGCGCTGATTCAGGTCGAAGGCGCGAAGAACCTGACGCAGGTGAAAATCGCCGACTCCGATCAGCTAAAAGTGGGCGACTTCGCCGTGGCGATCGGCAACCCGTTCGGGCTGGGTCAGACCGCGACCTCCGGCATTATCTCTGCGCTGGGGCGCAGCGGACTTAACCTCGAAGGGCTGGAAAACTTTATCCAGACCGACGCGGCGATTAACCGCGGTAACTCCGGCGGCGCGCTGGTTAATCTCAACGGCGAACTGATCGGCATCAACACCGCGATTCTGGCGTCGAGCGGCGGCAATATCGGTATCGGCTTCGCTATCCCGAGCGACATGGCGATGAACCTGGCGCAGCAGTTGATTAAATATGGCGAAGTGAAGCGCGGTCAGCTCGGCATTAAAGGCACCGAGATGACGGCGGACATCGCCAAGGCGTTTAACGTCGATGCGCAGCGCGGCGCGTTCGTCTCTGAAGTGCTGCCGCAGTCTGCGGCGCAAAAAGCGGGCATTAAGTCAGGCGATATTATCACCTCGATTAACGACAAGCCGATCACCAGCTTTGCCGAACTGCGCGTGAAAGTGGGCACGACCGCGCCGGGCGAGAAAGTGAAGCTCGGCCTGTTGCGCGACGGCAAGCCGCTTTCGGTAGAGGTGACGCTGGAACAAAGCGCGCAGACCACGGCCAGCGCGCAGCTGATGTCCCCTGCGCTGCAGGGCGCGATGCTGAGCGACGGCGCGACCAAAACCGGCGACAAGGGCGTGAAGATCGACAGCATCGAAAAAGGCACCCCGGCTGAGCAGGTCGGTCTGCAAAAAGATGATGTCATTGTCGGCGTTAACCGCACGCGCGTCACCAGCCTTGCCGAGATGCGCAAAGTGCTGGAAGGCAAACCGCCGGTGCTGGCGCTGAACGTGGTGCGCGGCGACGAGTCTATTTACCTCCTGCTGCGTTAATCCCTGCTACAGGCGAACAACACAAGCGCGTGTTTGTTCGCCTTTCTCGTGCTATTCTGCCCTGCGATCTCCCCCTGGCGTAAGTTAACACCATGTTTCCTAAACTTTTGCGTTCAGTGGTGTTGGGCCTGATTGTCGCCGGCATTTTGCTTGCGGCCCTGCCCGCACTGCGTATGGGCGGCACCAGCGCCCTTCTCAACCGTGACGACAGCGAAGACCAGACGCCTTTCAGCTTTAACGCCGGCGTCCGCCGCGCCGTGCCTGCGGTAGTCAACGTCTACAACCGCAGCGCCCACGGCGGCAATAACAATCGCGGCATTACCACACTCGGTTCCGGCGTCATCATGAACGCCAAAGGCTACATCCTGACCAACAAGCACGTGATCAATAATGCCGATCAGATTATCGTCGCGCTGCAGGACGGCCGCTTCTTTGAAGCCAATCTGGTCGGATCCGACGCCATGACCGATCTGGCGGTGCTGAAGATCACCGCGTCCAGCCTGCCGGTGATCCCGATTAACCCGCACCGCGTGCCGCATATCGGCGATGTGGTGATGGCGATCGGCAACCCCTATAACCTCGGGCAAACCGTTACGCAGGGCATTATCAGCGCCACGGGCCGCGTCGGCCTGAGCTCATCCGGACGTCAGAACTTCCTGCAAACCGACGCCTCAATCAACCAGGGTAACTCCGGCGGCGCGCTGATTAACTCGCTGGGCGAGCTGATGGGCATCAATACCCTGACCTTTGATAAAAGCAACGACGGCGAGACGCCGGAAGGCATTGGCTTCGCTATCCCTACCGCGCTGGCGAGCAAGATTATGGATAAGCTGATCCGCGACGGCCGCGTTATCCGCGGCTATATCGGTATCACCGGACGCGAGCTGCCTGCGCTACACAATCAGGGCAGCGGCATCGATCACGTGCAGGGCATTATCGTCAGCGTGGTGACGCCGGACGGACCTGCGGAGAAAGCGGGCGTGCAGGTCAACGACGTGCTGCTGAGCGTTAACGGTAAACCGGCTATCTCCGCGCAGGAGACGATGGATCAGGTTGCGGAGATCCGCCCTGGCTCAGTGATTAAAGTCGAAGTGCTGCGCAACGATCGGAAGCTGACGCTGCCGGTGACCATTCAGGAGTTTCCCGACAGCGGGAATTGACCGAACGTCTTTCCGGCCGCACCGGCATTAAAACGCGGGTAGCGGGAACCGAAGAGCAAAGCGTCCCGCGACAGGGATGTCGCGGGCCGAGCGCGCATGGATGCCTTGAGCGACTTTGCGATCGGTTCCCGCTACTCGCGTGATCGCCCTGCCCAGAAGAAAGCGTCCCGCTATCTTGTTTAGCTGCGATCCACCGGAAACGCGATAACCTCGCTCAGCGAATCCGCCTTCAGCGCCAGCATAATCAAACGATCCACCCCCAGCGCCACGCCGGAACAGGCGGGCATGCCGTGCGCCAGCGCATCCAGCAGATAGGTATCGACCGGATGCTGCGGCAGCCCGCGCGCCGCGCGCCGCCGGTTATCCTGCTCGAAGCGCTGACGCTGCTCGCGGCTGTCGGTCAGCTCGCGGAAACCGTTCGCCAGCTCCACGCCTTTGTAATAGACCTCGAAACGCTCCGCGACACGGTGATCTTCCGTGCTGATTTCGGCCAGTGCCGCCTGGCTGGCAGGAAAATGGTAAACGAAGGTTGGCTTATCAATGCCAATCTTCGGCTCCACGCCCAGCATAAACAGCAGCATCAGCAGGGTATCGCGATCCTCTTCGCGATTCGCCAGTTCGCCCTCGCCCAGCTTCTCCGCCGCTTCGCGCAGCTGCGCTTTATCCGCTGACAGCGGGTCGAGATCGAGATGGCGAATAAACGCCTGCTGGTAGGAGAGCGATTCCGCGCTGTCGCACTCCAGCACCTGCTGCAGCAGATCGTCGACCTCGTTCATCAGCCGATACATATCGTAGTGCGGGCGATACCACTCCAGCATGGTGAATTCAGGATTATGGTGGCGCCCCGCCTCTTCGTTGCGGAAACAGCGGCTCATCTGATAGATAGGTCCGCTGCCCGCCGCCAGCAGACGCTTCATATGGTATTCCGGGCTGGTCATCAGCCAGAGATCGCGTCCCTGCGTTGCGCCAGGACCGACAAAGCGCGTCTGAAAGGGCACCAGATGGATATCGGTGACGGTCGCCTGGCTCATCGCCGGCGTATCGACCTCAAGCACGCCGCGATCGGCAAAGAAACGTCGAATTTCCGCGAGGATAGCGGCACGTTTCAACAAATTGGCAATGGGTGCGCTCGGCTGCCAGCTTGCCGTTTCGCTCATGGTGATGACTCCTTATACAAATAAGGGGTGGAAGTCTACCTGCATTGCCTCCGGCAGACAATCAGCCGTCCGAAGCCAGAGAAAAATCGCAGCGGCAACTATACTTAATCTGTTCAACCAAAAAGGAATCGCTTATGTCCCCATGGAAAACCTTCATCGCAGGCCTTGGCTCAATGCTGTCAGTAGCCTGCTCTACCACGCCGCCGAAAAACGTTACCGTCGTCGAAGGGTTCGACAGCCAGCGCTATCTCGGCACCTGGTATGAAATCGCGCGCCTCGACCACCGCTTCGAACGCGGCCTGGAACAGGTCACGGCGACCTATAGCCCGCGCGACGACGGCGGCCTTAAGGTCATCAACCGCGGCTACAAGCCGCAGAAGCAAAAATGGCAGGAGAGCGTAGGCAAGGCGTACTTCACCGGCGACCCGCAGCGCGCCGCGCTAAAAGTCTCTTTCTTTGGTCCCTTCTACGGCGGCTACAACGTTATCGCGCTGGACAAGGATTACCGCTATGCGCTGGTATGCGGTCCGAATCGTCACTATCTGTGGATATTATCGCGCACGCCACAGCTGGATGAGGGCGTGAAGCAGAAGCTGGTGGAACAGGCGCGGCAGGCCGGTTTCCCGGTCGAGGATCTGATTTGGGTTAAGCAGAAATAACCGGTACGACAGAATCGTACCGGCTTGAAGATATTACTGCGCAGTACGCTGAATAGCCTGGCCGCCCGCTTCTACGTCTTCGCCGACACCACGCGTGGTGTTACAGGCGGACAGCAGAGAAGAGAGCACCAGCACTGAGAAAATCGCAACAATACTTTTCTTTAACATGGCAATATCCTTTTTGTGGTTGCAGTCAAGTACAGCGCTTTAAGCATAGACCGCTTATGGCCAAACGTACTGAAACGCAGCGAAAAAAGGTTATCGTCTGGGACTATTTCGCCGCGCGCGAGATAGCGCCGCCAAGGTGGGAAACATCTTCGCCGAAGCCATGAAAGGTATTACAGGCGCGATGAGATGAAAAAGGCGCATCCCGGGATGCGCCTTCGCACTTATTTTACGCGTGAAACGTATTCGCCAGAGCGGGTATCGACTTTTACCACTTCGCCGATCTGAACGAACAGCGGCACTTTAACCACGGCGCCGGTCGCCAGTTTAGCAGGCTTGCCGCCGGTGCCGGCGGTATCGCCTTTCAGGCCCGGATCGGTTTCAATGACTTCTGCTTCGATAAAGTTCGGCGCCTGAACGGCGATGGCTTTGTTGTTCCACAGGGTAACGATACACTCTGCGTTGTCCTGCAGCCATTTCTGCACGTCTTCCAGCACTTTCGATTCAACCTGGTACTGCTCGAAGGTTTCCGGGTGCATAAAGTAGAAGAAGTCGCCGTCGTTGTAAGAGTACTGCAGCGTCATATCAACAACGTCCGCGCCTTCAGCTGAGTCGGTAGACTTGAAGGTTTTCTCAACGCGCGTACCGGTCAGCAGACGACGCATTTTAACGCGTGCGAATGCCTGGCCTTTACCTGGCTTAACGAACTCACTGGATTCGATGGCGTAAGGTTCGCCTTCGAACATGATTTTAAGACCGGAACGAAAATCGTTGCTAAGATAAGTCGCCATAAAGGCCCTCTGTAAATATTGAACTGGTAATAGCCAAAAAAATGGCACACATTGTAACCCTAAAAACCCCTTCCAGAGAAGATTGGTTGCAGCAACTTGCTGATGTTGTCACCGAACCTGATGAATTACTGCAACTTTTAGGCCTTGAGCACCACGCGGAACTGGCCGCTGGCCGCGACGCCCGTCAGCTTTTCGCGCTGCGCGTGCCGCGCGCCTTTATCGCGCGCATGAAGCCGGGCGACGCGCAGGATCCCCTGCTGCTGCAGGTGCTTACCCAGCGCGAGGAGTTTATCCAGGCGCCTGGCTACAGCGCCGATCCGCTTGACGAGCAGAGCAGCGTGGTGCCGGGCTTATTGCATAAGTACAGAAACCGCGCGCTGCTGCTGGTCAAAGGCGGCTGCGCGGTCAACTGCCGCTACTGCTTCCGCCGTCACTTTCCCTATCAGGATAACCCCGGCAACAAGCGCAGCTGGCAAACGGCTATCGACTATATCGCCGCCCATCCCGAACTGGACGAAATCATCTTCTCCGGCGGCGATCCGCTGATGGCGAAGGATCATGAACTGGCGTGGCTGATTGAGGCGCTGGCGCAGATCCCCCATCTGAAACGACTGCGTATCCACAGCCGCCTGCCGGTGGTTATTCCGGCGCGCATCACGGACGAGCTGTGTCGGATGCTGGCGGAAACGCGCCTGCAGGTATTAATGGTGACCCATATCAACCATGCACAGGAGATCGACGCCTCGCTGGCGGCCGCGATGCAGCAGCTGAAGCGCGCCGGCGTGACCTTGCTTAACCAGAGCGTGCTGTTGCGCGGCGTCAATAACCACGCTCAGGCGCTCGCCGATCTCAGCAACGCGCTGTTCGACGCGGGCATTCTGCCCTACTACCTGCACGTTCTGGATAAGGTGCAGGGCGCGGCGCACTTTTACGTCTCCGATGAAGAGGCGCGCGCGCTGGTGCGCACGCTGCTGACGCAGGTGTCCGGCTATATGGTGCCTAAGCTGGCGCGAGAGATTGGCGGCGAGCCGAGTAAAACGCCGCTCGACCTGCAGCTGCGCCAGGAGTAGCGAGCCAACATCCCGCCCACAAAAATTAACGGCCGGTATAAACCGGCCGTTATCAACAGGATGGCGAAGACGATCAGGCTTTCGCCGGGCATTTATAGACCTGCCCGTTCATTTTGCTGTCCAGAGGCGCGAAAGCGGACCACAGGTTTTGCGTCGGGCTGGTCGCGCCGTAAATCACATTGCCGCCCATTTCCGCCGCGCGGTTGCGCAGATCGTTGGCCGCGCCGCGCAGCGAGCTGCCCTCGCCGCCGGAACCGCTCAGCCAGTTACTCTGTGAACCGGTGACATTACCCAGAAGCTGACAGTCGCTGCCCGGTTGTTGATCGGTGAAGGTGACACGTTCGCCGCCAGCGCTCAGCTGATGAGAGCTGCTGCATCCCGCCAGCAACAAGGTACCGACCGCCAGTCCGAGCAAGAGGTTAATCCGCATTGTAATCCCCATTTATTATCATCAGTATCGGGCGGCAGCGTAGCAGAAAAGTATCTCTTTTTTCTGAACATTCATTGCCCTGAACCCGCAAAGCCGAAGTATTGCGCCCTTACTTATACCCTTTTCATCTGCAAAAGAAAAACCCCCGACCGTTTCCGATCGGGGGTTTTTCAGATAGCAAAAGCGTCAGGGCAATTACATCATGCCGCCCATTCCGCCCATGCCGCCCATGCCGCCAGCGCCAGCACCTAAATCAGGCGCGTCGCCTTTCGGCAGGTCGGTCACCATGCACTCGGTGGTGATCATGAGACCAGCAACAGAGGCCGCGTACTGCAGCGCAGAACGGGTCACTTTGGTTGGGTCCAGGATACCGAAGTCGATCATGTTGCCGTATTCTTCAGTCTGCGCGTTGTAACCGTAGTTGCCGTCGCCCGCTTTCACGTTGTTAGCGACAACAGACGGCTCTTCGCCGGCGTTAGAAACGATCTGACGCAGCGGCGCTTCCATTGCGCGCAGCGCAACTTTAATACCGACGTTCTGATCTTCGTTCTGACCACGCAGATCGGCCAGCTGTGCTGCAACGCGAACCAGCGCTACGCCGCCGCCCGCTACCACGCCTTCTTCTACCGCAGCACGGGTCGCGTGCAGGGCATCTTCAACGCGGGCTTTCTTCTCTTTCATTTCAACTTCAGTTGCTGCGCCTACTTTCAGAACGGCCACGCCGCCTGCCAGTTTCGCTACGCGCTCCTGCAGTTTTTCTTTGTCGTAGTCAGAGGTCGCTTCTTCGATCTGCTGACGAATCTGGGTTACGCGGCCCTGAATCGTCGCCTCTTCACCCACACCGTCGATGATGGTGGTGGTGTCTTTGTTGATCACAACGCGTTTTGCCTGGCCCAGATCTTCCAGCGCCGCTTTTTCCAGCTCCATACCGATCTCTTCAGAGATAACGGTACCGCCAGTCAGGATAGCGATATCCTGCAGCATTGCTTTACGACGATCGCCGAAGCCCGGCGCTTTCACCGCAGCGACTTTTACGATGCCGCGCATGGTGTTGACCACCAGCGTCGCCAGCGCTTCGCCTTCAACATCTTCAGCAACGATCAGCAGCGGTTTGCCTGCTTTAGCCACGGCTTCCAGCACCGGCAGCATTTCGCGGATGTTGGAGATTTTCTTGTCAGCCAGCAGGATGAACGGCGATTCCAGTTCAACTGCGCCGGTTTCCGGCTTGTTGATGAAGTACGGAGAGAGGTAGCCGCGGTCAAACTGCATACCTTCAACTACGTCCAGCTCGTCCTGCAGACCGGTGCCTTCTTCAACGGTGATAACGCCTTCTTTACCCACTTTTTCCATCGCCTGGGCGATCAGGGTACCGACGCTCTCATCGGAGTTAGCGGAAATGGTGCCGACCTGGGCGATAGCTTTAGAGTCTGAGCAAGGAACGGACAGCGCTTTCAGCTGCTCAACCGCCGCGATAACGGCCTGGTCGATACCGCGCTTCAGATCCATCGGGTTCATACCCGCAGCCACAGCTTTCAGGCCTTCGGTGATGATTGACTGAGCCAGTACGGTTGCGGTGGTGGTACCGTCGCCTGCTGCGTCGTTCGCTTTAGAGGCAACTTCTTTCACCATCTGCGCGCCCATGTTTTCGAACTTGTCTTCCAGTTCGATCTCACGCGCTACGGACACGCCATCTTTAGTGATGGTCGGTGCACCAAAAGATTTATCCAGAACCACGTTACGGCCTTTCGGGCCCAGGGTAACTTTTACTGCATCTGCCAGTACGTTCACGCCGCGCAGCATTTTTACGCGAGCGTCATTACCGAATTTTACGTCTTTAGCTGCCATTTCAATTGTCCCTTAAATTCGTTTCGTTCAGTGAGTTCCGCGTAATTACGCTTCAACAATCGCCAGAATGTCGCTTTCAGAGATGATCAGCACTTCTTCGTTGTCGATCTTTTCGGTTTTCGCGCCGTAGCCTTCGCTAAAGATCACCAGATCGCCAACTTTAACGTCCAGCGGCTTCACTTCACCATTTTCCAGGATGCGACCATTGCCCACGGCCAGAACTTCGCCACGGGTTGATTTGCCTGCTGCAGAGCCGGTCAGAACGATGCCGCCAGCAGATTTAGCTTCAACTTCTTTACGCTTGACGATAACGCGATCGTGCAACGGACGAATTTTCATTAGATAGCTCTCCTTTGAGAAGTCCAATCATTCAGTTTTTGGGTTGAACGCCGGGCTGCAGGGCTTCCGGCCTCGTGGTGCAAGAGATAGGGTCGGTTAAAATGGCTTTCAAGGGGCAGCAGGACAATTTTTTTACCTGGCGATGACAACTGCCCATTTTTTGCGCGAAAGGCCGTTTTCGCCTCGGCCATAAAAAAAGCGCGACGCTCAGGTCACGCTTCTCTTCTGTCCGCGCTTAGCGATCGTGGCGATCGTCATGGCCGATGCGATCGCTGTCCTTGCGTTCATACTCGCCATCCACGGTAAATCCGCTGTCCGGGCCGGCGCCTGGCCCGCGCCAGACGCGCAGATGCGGCATCAGCTTCAGGGTCAGATGTTTTTGCACCGGCGGCAGCAGCAGCAGCAGGCCGAGGAAGTCGGTAAAGAAGCCAGGCAGCAGCAGCAGAAAGCCCGCGATGATCAGCGATACGCTTTTAATCATCTCTTCAGCCGGGCTCTCATTACGCGCCAGCTTCTCCTGCATCAGCATAAAGTTTTTCATGCCCTGGTTTTTCACCAGCGACACGCCGATCGCCGAGGTGAAAATCACCAGCAGCATGGTCAGCAATACGCCCAGCGCGTGAGCCACCTGAATAAACAGGGTGATCTCAATCCAGGCGAGCGCAAAAATAATGATTAACGGTAACCAGCGCACCGTATTCTCCTTTTAGTCGGGCTGCTCTGCGTCAGGCAGGCAGCGGAAAACGCCCTATTAGACGGCATAGCCATGAGATGGGCCTGCCGCGACGCTAATTCAACCGCTGTTTTCAAATATTTACAGTGAGGTTAAATTTGTGCGCAATCTCACATATCGTGGTTATTGCAGCGATAATTGATACATGGATACGTATCCAGACTCGCGCTTTAGCCCGGCGGCAGCATATGATCGTGCGCGCCGGTGACGAGGCGGATACACTGTCGGCTCCGGCTTTCCACGACAAATCAACACATCACCTGTGATGGATGGCGCCAGCGCAAGCGGCCAATAACAAGAAGGTTATCATGGCGAACAACATTCGTATCGAAGAAGACCTGCTAGGCATGCGTGAAGTCCCCGCCGATGCCTACTACGGCGTTCATACTCTGCGTGCGATTGAAAATTTCCGTATCAGCAACAGTAAAATCAGCGACATCCCCGAATTCGTCCGCGGCATGGTGATGGTGAAAAAAGCCGCCGCGCTCGCCAATAAAGAGCTGCAAACCATTCCGCGCAATATCGCCAATACCATTATTCAGGCCTGCGACGAGGTGCTGAACAACGGCAAATGCATGGATCAGTTTCCGGTCGACGTCTATCAGGGCGGCGCGGGCACCTCGGTCAACATGAACACCAACGAAGTGCTGGCCAATATCGGGCTGGAGCTGATGGGCCACCAGAAAGGCGAATATCAGTTCCTCAACCCGAACGATCACGTCAATAAGTGCCAGTCTACCAACGACGCCTATCCCACCGGCTTCCGCATTGCGGTCTACAGCTCGATTCTGAAGCTGCTGGACGCGATCAAAGAGCTGGGCGAAGGCTTCGAGCGCAAGGCGGCGGAGTTCGAAACCATTCTCAAGATGGGCCGCACCCAGCTGCAGGACGCGGTGCCGATGACGCTCGGCCAGGAGTTCCACGCTTTCCACGTGCTGCTGAACGAAGAGACGCGCAGCATCCTGCGCACCGCCGAACTGCTGCTGGAGGTGAACCTGGGCGCCACGGCGATCGGCACGCGCCTTAACACGCCGGACGGCTATCAGCAGCTGGCGGTTCAGCGTCTCGCCGAGGTGAGCAACCTGCCGGTGGTGCCGGCGGAAGATCTGATCGAAGCGACCTCCGACTGCGGCGCCTACGTAATGGTGCACTCGTCGCTGAAGCGCCTGGCGGTGAAGCTGTCGAAAATCTGCAACGACCTGCGCCTGCTCTCTTCCGGCCCGCGCGCGGGCCTCAACGAGATCAATCTGCCGGAACTGCAGGCGGGCTCCTCGATTATGCCCGCCAAGGTCAATCCGGTGGTGCCGGAAGTGGTGAACCAGGTTTGCTTCAAGGTGATCGGTAACGACACTACCTTAACCATGGCGGCGGAGGCGGGTCAGCTGCAGCTCAACGTGATGGAGCCGGTGATCGGCCAGGCGCTGTTCGAGTCGATCAGCATCCTGACCAACGCCTGCTACAACCTGCTGGAAAAATGCGTTAACGGCATCACCGCCAACAAAGCGGTGTGCGAAGCTTACGTTTTCAACTCTATCGGCATCGTGACCTATCTCAACCCGTACATTGGCCATCACAACGGCGATATCGTCGGCAAGATTTGCGCGGAGACCGGCAAAAGCGTGCGCGAAGTGGTGCTGGAGCGCGGCCTGCTGACTGAAAGCGAGCTGGACGACATCTTCTCGGTGCAGAACCTGATGTATCCAGTCTACAAGGCGCGTCGCTACACTGACGAAAACGAACAGTAGGTCAATTTTCACAATGATAAAAAAGGCGCGCCGCGATCAACACGGCGCGCCTTTTTATTTGGTACATAACCGGCTCTTTTTCTCACTCTCAAGAGGTGACGAATGATCGTCGTTGAATTAGCGATCGTCCTGCTGGCGATCTGGTTGGGCGCGCGTCTGGGCGGTATCGGTATCGGATTCGCGGGCGGGCTGGGCGTGCTGGCGCTGACGCTGATCTGCGGGCTGAAGCCCGGCGCCATCCCCTTTGACGTGATTGAAATTATTATGGCGGTGATTGCCGCTATCGCCGCGATGCAGGTCGCGGGCGGCATGGATTATCTGGTCAGCCTGGCGGAACGGCTGCTGCGGCGCCATCCGCGCTACGTCACGCTGCTGGCGCCGCTGGTAACCTATATGATGACGCTGCTGGCGGGCACCGGCCATACCGCCTTCTCGACGTTGCCGGTGATTGCCGAAGTGGCGAAAGAGCAAGGCGTGCGCCCGTCGCGCCCGCTCTCTATCGCCGTGGTCGCCTCGCAGATCGCCATTACCGCCTCGCCGCTCTCCGCCGCGGTGGTTTTCTTCGCTTCGCTGCTGGAGCCGCGCGGCGTCGGCTATATCGCCCTGCTGGCGATCGCCATTCCCTCGACGATGATTGGCCTGTTTCTCGCCGCGCTGGTCACCAACTTCCTCGGCAAAGAGCTGCATGAAGACGAGGTCTATCAGGCGCGCCTCGCCAAAGGCGAAGTAAAGCTACGCGGCGCAAGCCGCTATGAAGAGAAGCCCGGCGCCAGACGGTCGGTACTGCTGTTTCTGGTCGGCATCGTCGCCGTGGTGCTCTATGCTACCGCCATAAGCGACGGCGTCGGTCTGATTGCCGATCCGCCGCTGCCGCGCAACGAGGCGATTGTGGTGTTTATGCTGACCATCGCCACGCTGATCTCGCTGAGCTGCAAAATCGACACCAGCGCCATCCTCAGCGCCAGCACCTTTAAGTCGGGCATGAGCGCCTGCGTCTGCGTGATGGGCGTCGCCTGGCTCGGCGATACCTTCGTCAAAGCACATATCGGCGAGATCCAGCAGCTGGCGGGCGACTTGCTGCAGCAGGCACCCTGGCTGCTGGCGGTGGCGCTCTTTTTCGCCTCGATGCTGCTCTACTCCCAGGCGGCCACCGCCAAGGCGCTGATGCCCGCCGCGCTGCTGCTGGGCGTGTCGCCGCATACCGCCATCGCCTCCTTCGCCGCCGTTTCCGCGCTGTTCGTGCTGCCGACCTATCCGACGCTGCTGGCGGCAGTGGAAATGGACGATACCGGCTCGACGCGCATCGGCAAATATGTCTTTAACCACGCCTTTATCGTGCCGGGCGTGCTGGCGATCGCGCTGTCGGTGCTGTTCGGCTTTTTGATCGGTGGCCTGGTGCTGTAGGGCTGTTACAACCGGTAAAGCCTGAGGCGCGGCGAGCGTGCTATCATCGTCGCTTTCCGCAACAGGAGCCACGCGATGTACGCCGTTGTGATTCTTTGTACCGCGCCGGATGAAGCCTGCGCGCGCAGGCTCGCCGCCCTCGCGCTGGAGGCGAAGCTCGCCGCCTGCGTCACGCTGCTGCCCGGCGCCACGTCGCTTTACGTCTGGCAGGGCACGCTGGAGCAGGCCAGCGAAGTTCAGCTGCTGTTAAAGAGCAGTACGACGCATCAGCAGGCGCTGATGGATCTGCTGAAGCGCGAACATCCCTTTGAGGTGCCCGAACTGCTGGCGCTACCGGTTCAACATGGAGACAGTGAATACTTGTCATGGCTGCACGCATCTCTTGCCTGATCGCCTTTACGCTGGCGCTGTTTATCACGCTGCCGACGCAGGCGTCGATTTTCTCCCCTAATGCCAGCAGCCGCTTTGTCCCCGTGGACCAGGCGTTTGCTTTCGATTTCAGCCAGCAGGGCCGACAGCTGACGCTCAGCTGGAAGGTCAAAGAGGGCTACTACCTTTACCGCCAGCAGATTCATGTCAGCGCGCAGCAGGCGCAAATCGCGCCGGTGGCGCTGCCGCCAGGGCAGCCGCATGAAGATGAGTTCTACGGCAAAAGCGAAATCTATTCCCAGCATCTTCAGGTGCCGGTGCAGCTGCGCCAGGCCGCCAGCGGCGGCAGCCTCAGCGTAACCTATCAGGGCTGCGCGGCGGCGGGCTTCTGCTATCCGCCCGAGACGCGCACCATTCCGCTCACGCCGGTGGCCGCCGGCGCGACGTCGCCCGCGGTCAGCGTTCAGCCCGCGCCAGCCGCGCCGCTGCCCTTCTCGCCGCTCTGGGCGCTGCTGATCGGTATCGGCGTCGCCTTTACCCCCTGCGTGCTGCCGATGTATCCGCTGATCGCCGGAATTATCCTCGGCGGCCAGCGCAGCGGCTCTCTGCTGCGCCTGTTTAGCCTCGCCTTGATCTACGTGCTGGGCATGGCGCTCACCTATACGCTGCTGGGCGTGGTGGTCGCGGCGGCGGGTCTGCGCTTTCAGGCGGCGCTACAGCATCCCTATGTGCTGATCGGTTTGTCGCTGATCTTCACTCTGCTGGCGCTGTCGATGTTCGGCCTGTTCCAGCTGCAGTTTCCCGCCAGCGTCCAGACGCGACTGACGTTATGGAGCAATCGCCAGCAGGGCGGATCGCTGCCCGGCGTTTTCCTGATGGGCGCGCTGGCGGGGTTAATCTGCTCGCCCTGCACCACCGCGCCGCTCAGCGCCATTCTGCTCTACATCGCCCAGAGCGGTAATCTCTGGGCCGGCGCGGGCACGCTGTGGCTCTACGCCATGGGCATGGGACTGCCGCTGATTGTGGTCACCCTGTTCGGCAACCGCCTGCTGCCGAAAAGCGGGCCATGGATGCAGACGGTCAAGCAGGGTTTCGGCTTCGTTATCCTTGCGCTGCCGGTATTTTTGCTGGAGCGCGTGCTGGGCGATGTGTGGGGAATGCGGCTCTGGAGCGCGCTGGGCGTCGCCTGTTTCGCCTGGGCCTTTTGCAGCAGCCTGCGCGGCCAGGGCGGAAAATGGCGCCTCGTGCAGATAGCGATGCTGGCGGCGGCGCTTATTAGCGCGCGTCCCCTGCAGGAATGGGTCTGGGCCGCGCCCGCCACGGCGCAGACGGCGGCGCAGCTTCCCTTTCAGCGTATCGCCTCCGCGCCGCAGCTGGACGAGGCGCTGCGGCAGGCCAACGGCCGCGTCACCATGGTCGATCTTTACGCCGACTGGTGCGTAGCCTGCAAAGAATTCGAAAAATATACCTTTAGCGATCCAGGCGTGCGTGAGGCACTGAGCCGTTACCAGCTGTTGCAGGCTAACGTCACCGCGAATAACGCCACGGATAACGCCCTGTTGCAGCATCTTCAGGTGCTCGGCCTGCCGACCATTCTGTTTTTCGATGCGCAGGGCCGCGAGATCCCCGGCTCGCGCGTGACGGGCTTCCTTAACGCAGAGGATTTCCGCACGCATTTGCAGAATCGGGCGCGTTGAACGACACTGGAATCCCCCGCCTCAGGCGGACTCGTACAGAGAGGAGACGTCATTTGCAGCGTGAACAGGTACTCGAGCATGCGTTGAATGTGCTCGAAAAAAATGGACTGGCGGCGACGACGTCATTACTACCGCAGCTGGCTGCCAGCTGTGACATGACGCTGACGCAGCTGGAAGCGCTCTGGCCCGACAGCGACGCCATGCTTTACGATGCGCTGCGCTATCACGGGCAGCAGATCGACAGCTGGCGGCGTCAGGTTTTGCTCAGCGAGCAGCTCGACGGCGAGCAGAAACTGCTGGCGCGCTATCATGTGCTGAGCGAACAGGTGCAGAAAGGCCGCTTTCCCGGCTGCCTGTTTATCGCCGCCTGCAGCTTTTATCCGCAGCCGGATCAGCCGGTGCATCAGATTGCCGAACAGCAGAAACAGGCTTCCTGGCACTTCACGCACAGCATTCTGGTGGAACTCGGGCTGGATAACCCGACGATGGTGGCGGACCAGCTTGAGCTGATTCTGGAAGGCTGCCTCAGCAAGCTGCTGGTGAAGCGGAACGTGCAGGACGTGGCGACAGCCAAACGTCTGGCGGAAGATGTGCTGCGCATCGCGCTGTGCCGCGCTAACGGCGCGCTGGCCTAGGGTTTTGCCGCTTCTGCCTGAAAAGCAGGCAATCAGTCACGTTTTCCCGCTTTTTTACCGGAAAGGCGTTGACGCGAAGCGGCCATTACGGTTTAATGCGCCCCGTTGCCCGAATAGCTCAGTCGGTAGAGCAGGGGATTGAAAATCCCCGTGTCCCTGGTTCGATTCCGGGTTCGGGCACCACAAATTAAAGAACCCAGCCTATGGCTGGGTTTTTGCTTTTGTGCGTCTGTTTTCCTTTATTGCTCAGCGCTTACCCGGCAAGATACCCGCTCGCATTACGCCGCTCAGGAGATCGCCATGCCTTCCCTACACGACCCCCAGACGCTTCAGCTCGCCGAAGCGTTGCGCCGTTCGGTCAGCACCTTTGTCCGTCAGGTTCGCGTAGCCACCGCAACCCCGCGAACATCGCAGCTGGAGACGCTGGAGCTGCTGGAAAGCCATGGCGCGATCACCATTGCCGAGCTGGCGCGGCTACGCGGCGTCAAACATCAGAGTATGCGCCTGGTGATTCAGGAGCTGGAGAGCCAGGGCTATATCACTCGCCAGCCCAACGCGCAGGATGCCCGCGCGCAGCTTATCGCGCTGACCGAAACGGCCCGCGCCATGTTGAGCGACGCGCGCGAACAGCGCGCGCGCTGGATCGCCGACTGGTTAACGGAAAAACTGGATGCATCGTCGCGCAATGACCTGATGAAAGGCATTGCCGCGCTAAACAAGCTGACAGATTAGGCGCGCTGACTCGCCTCACGCAGCTGCGCTAAGACCGCCGCCAGACTATTCATTCCCCAGTGCGCGAGATATTGCCCCTCGACAATCTGCACCATATCCATTACCTGAATCGTGACCGGCAGCCCGGTCGCCGCCACGCCCATCAGCGCGCCGGTATGCATGCCAGTGATAGTTTTTCGCGTGGCGACCCAATCCCGCTCCGCCACCTGCTCCTCTATTTCAACCCGCAGTGAAGAGAACGCCGGACGCAGCAGAGCGTTAAAGGTGTGCCACAGGCTCTCCCAATCGCGCGGCGCACCCGCCGGCGCAGAGTGGTTAATAAAGTCCAGCGCCACCAGCGCCTCGAACGCGGCGCGATCGCCCGCCACGATCACCTGCTGATTAAAACGCCGCACCACCGCTTTGTTGCTTTCACTCATTGCTACGCCTCCTGATATATACAGTTTAACTGTATATATCACAGAGACGCTCGCGGTGCGAGGCCTAACCGGCGCGCATCCAGTCGCAAAGATTGCCCAGCATCTGCATACAGCGCTCAAGCTGATCCACGGCGACAAACTCGTCCGCCTTATGTCCCTGCTCCATACTCCCTGGCCCACACACCAGCGTCGCTATGCCGATCTCGTCGAACAGGCCGCCTTCCGTGCCAAACGCGACGGTGGTAAATGTTTCGCTGCCGCTCCACTGCGCCAGCCAGCGGGCGAAATCGCCCTGTGGATCGGTCAACAGACCGGGATAGGCACCCAGCGGCTGAAGCGCGATCTCGCTCTCTGGTGCCCGTTCCCGCATCGCAGGCAGCAACTGGTCGCGCGCGAAGGCTGCGATATTCTCCAGTACGCCATCGACATCGGCCGCCGGCAGCGTGCGCAGCTCAAAATCGAACTGGCAATCCTGCGGCACGATATTGAGCGTCGCGCCGCCCTGAATAGTGCCGACCTGTAGGGTGCTGAACGGCGGATCGAAGCGCGCGTCCTGCGTCTGCCGCAGCGACTCGCCGACGCGGACGAGATGTCCAATCAGCTGCGCTGCCTGTTCAATAGCGTTGACGCCCAGCGGCGCATAGGCGGAATGGCAGGCGCGGCCGCGCACCTGACAGCGCATCGCCACTTTGCCCTTATGGCCGTAAACCGGCTGCATTGCCGTGGGTTCGCCGATAATGCAGAGCGCGGGCTTTTCCGGCGATGCCTTGAGATGCGCCACCAGCGAGCGCACGCCCAGGCAGCCGACCTCCTCGTCGTAAGAGAAAGCCAGATGCAGCGGCATCCGCAGCGGCTGCGCTAAAAAACGATCCAGCGACGCCAGCACGCAGGCGATAAACCCTTTCATGTCGGCGCTGCCCCGGCCATAGCAGCGCCCGTCGCGCTCGGTCAGCGCAAAAGGAGGCACCGTCCAGCGCTGTCCGTCGACCGGCACCACGTCGGTGTGGCCCGACAGCATCACGCCGCCGTCTCCCGCCGGTCCCAGCCGCGCGTAGAGGTTGGCTTTCGCGCCGCTCTCGTCATAAAACAGCTCAGCCGCAACGCCGCGCCGCGCAAGGAGGTCGCGGATAAAACCGATCAGCGCCAGGTTCGATTCGCGGCTGGTGGTGTCGAAAGCGAGCAGCGCCGCCAGCGTGTCGCGCAGCGCATTATTCATCGCCCGGCACGCCGTAGCTCGGCGCGTCGCGCGGATCGAGCGCGCGCGTCACGTAGGCCTCCATTTGCGGTTCGTAGGCGAGCCACAGGCGCGACAGCTCGCCGACCGGATCGTCGTCGACCCAGTCGACGCGCAGATCCACCAGCGGCCAGGTATAGTCGTCTACCACTTTCACGGCGGCGGAATGCACCGGTCCCGCCTCGCCGCCGCGCGCGATGCCCGCCTGCAGCGCCGCGATCAGCCGGCTGGCCAGCTCGCCGGAAGAGGCTGCAAATGCCGCGACCATCGCGTCAATCACCGCGCCATCCGCCAACATATTGCCCGCCGCTACACAGTTTTCGCCCTGCGCCACCTTCCAGACGCCCAGGGTTTCGCTGCCGCTGAAGTGCGCCACGTCGCCGGCGGAATCGATCACCGTCACCTGGCGATAGTCGCTGAAGCGATCCTCCGCCAGCGCCAGCTTCAGCGCCTGCTGCGCCGACGCTCCCGCTTCCAGCTGCGCCAGGATCTGCTGACCGAGCGCGGGCAGAGTAATGTTCTGGCTGGAGACCGCGCCCGTGCCCGCCTGTAGCCAGGGACAGCGCGCGCCGACCGCGATGCTGGAGGAGCTGATGGCGATGCCGAGCTGTCCGCTCTCCGGGCAGCGCGCGCTAATAGAGAGCGTCATAACGCCTCCTTGCCGTGCCAGTCATCAGGGATCACGGCGATAACGTCGATCTCCATCAGCCACTGCGGCTGTGCCAGCGCCGACACCACCAGCCCGGTCGAGATTGGAAAAACGCCCTTCAGCCATTTGCCCACTTCCAGATAGACCGGCTCGCGGTAGCGCGGATCGGTGATATAGGTGGTGGTTTTCACGATATGCGACAGGTCGCTGCCCGCCTCTTCCAGCAGCTGCTTCACGTTCTTCATCGCCTGCTCCGCCTGCAGGCCCGGCTCGCCCAGCCCCACCAGCCTGCCGTCGAAATCGGTGCCGACCTGGCCGCGTACGTAAACGGTGTTGCCTGCGCGCACCGCCTGGCAGAGATCGTTGTCGAGCGCCTGATTGGGATAGGTCTCTTTGGTGTTGAACATGCGAATACGGGTATGGGTTGGCATCATTGCTCTCCTGCTGGGTTAAAAGGGCGACGCGGTCTGGTAGTGCTGATACTGGCGCTGAATCGCGATCTGATCGGCGATATATTTCGCGTCGTGCCATACGCCCCAGATAAAGGTAGAGCCGCGACGGGAGAGCCAGGGCAGTCCGAGAAAGTAGACGCCTGGCTCGCCGGAAACGCCGCGGTGGTGCTGCGGTTTGCCTTTCTCATCAAAGGCGTCAACCTTCAGCCAGCTGTAATCCGCCGCGTAGCCGGTCGCCCAGATGATGCTGCTAATGCCTGCGCTGGCGAGATTTAGCTCGCTGAGCGGATGCGCGACGCAGTCGGGATTGGGCAGAAAGCGCCGCGCCTCCGGCTCTTCTGGCAGGTCGAGGCCGTTACGGGCGATATAGGCGTCCGCCGCATCGAGCAGCGCCAGATAGCTGGCGTCGCCGCGCGCGATGTTGTGCGCCAGATCGGGCTGAAACCGCACTGTTTCGCCGTCGAACCTCTCGGTCATACCGACCAGATTGACGCCCTGGTTCGCCAGCGCGCGGAAATCCACGGTATGGCCGCCGCGCGCCCCGCTCACCGCGATGGTGACGTGTTCTTTGCCCGGCTGGCTTGCCGCCGCATCCCACATACCGAGCACGCCCAGCCACCAGCAGAAGTCGCGGTTGCGATAGGCGCGCGGCGGTCGATCGTGCGGGCCGACCGAGAGATAAACACTTTTTCCGGCGCGCTGCAGCTCATCGGCGATCTGCACGCCGGAGGATCCGGCGCCGATCACCAGCACGCCGCCTTCCGGCAGCTGCTGCGGGTTGCGATAGTCGGCGGAGTGAATCTGCGTCAGGCGCTCGCTGCGCGGCGCGATTGCCGGGATCACCGGCTTCTGGAAGGGCCCGGTGGCCGCCACGATACGCTGCGCCTCAATCACTCCGTCCGAGGTGTGCACGGTGAATCCCGCGCGCCCACGGTTACGCTCCACGCGCAGCACCTCCACGCCGGTGCGGATTGGCGCATGAAACTTTTCCGCGTAGGCGACGAAGTAGTCCGCCACCTTCTCTTTGGCGACAAAGCTGTCGGGCGCGCACTCTGGAAACGCCATGCCGGGAAAGCGGTCGTGCCAGGCGGGGCCGTTCGCCACCAGCGAATCCCAGCGCCCGCTGCGCCAGGCTTCGGCGATGCGGTTTTTCTCCAGTACCAGGTGCGGAACGTCGAGGCGGCTCAGGTGTTCGCTCATCGCGACGCCCGCCTGCCCGGCGCCAATCACCAGGGTATCTATTTCTGTTTTCATCTCTGTCATTTCCGCGTCCTTCAACCAGCCGCCGGCCGATATATTCACCATGGGGAAGGTTTCCAAGACTATTTGAGCCGACAGAGCGGGTAAAATATTATAAAGCTAACGCCTGCATAGGAATTTATTAGGCTGCGCGACAGGCACGCCTGAAATACGCTATTGAAGTGACGGCGCAGGGAAAAGTTCAGCGCGACGACAATACTCCATAAACAATTGCGCCGGTCTTGTCGGCTCATTATTTTGCAGATAAGCCATGATCAGCATCGAATCCGCCATCTCATCTTCAATCTCAAGATGAATTAATTGCTGTCCGTCGTAAGTAATATCGGAGCAGGGGCGGGTTACCAGCACGGAAAAGCCTAATCCCTGGCCTACCATACAGCGCACCATTTCGATTGAGGGCGAGCTGTAGGCGACCTCGGGATGGTAGCCCTTCTCTTTAAAGATGCGGATAAAGTAGTTTTTACTCGGGATCGCATCCAGCAGGATCATCGGCTCGCGGCTCAGCTGCTGCAGCGTCACCGTCGCCTGACGCGCCAGCGGATGCGCGGCGGGCAGCAGCGCATAGGGCCGGTGCGGCGCGTTCAGCGGCTCTTTTTTGATCGAGTGGTCGAGGTCGAGATCGTAGAGAAACGCCAGGTCGAAACGCCCGCGATGCAGTCCGTGCATCAGCTCGTGCTGCTCGCCGTCATAAAGCTCGATGGTGATATCGGGATAGATTTTTTTAAATCCGGCGATAAGTTTCGGCAGATAGAGCGGCGCGGCAGACTCAAAGCAGCCGACGGCGATGGTGCCGGAGACCAGTTGATGCTCGGCGCGCGAGTTCTGCTCAAACTCATAGGAGAGCCGCAGCAGATCGCGCGCCTTCTCGTAAAAGCGGCGGCCGCCCGGCGTCAGGGAAACGCCCTGCGCGTGGTGGCGGATAAACAGCTGCTGGTCAAAGGTATCTTCCAGATTTTTAATGGCGATGGAGATAGAGGGCTGCGCGATATGCAGCTGGCGTGACGCTTCGGCGATGCTCTCTGTTTCGACCACCGTGACGAAATACTTAAGCTGTTTCAGCGTGAATCGCATCATAAAAACCTTACTTATCTCTTTTAGCGCGCTCGACTGGCGCGCTTTTTTACAGGTCATCTGTTGCTGCAAGGGCCATGCCACTCCTGCGCCCTGTTAACGCGCAGCCTGTCGACCTACGGCGCAGGTGGCAACATTCGCTTTGTTGCTGATAGATCAACGGCTGAATAAATTTAATTTGTCAGCGAAAAGGTTTTATTTTTTACGCTGCATCATTTTGGCACAGGGCTGCTCTTTAAAAGAGCAAATGCGCGGCAAGATAAATGGCGCCAACCTGAAGACGCCTCTCTTTTTAAAATAATCAGCGCCGTGCATCATTCGCCCGATCTTTTTTGGCTGGATAGTTTTTTTAAAGTCTGAAGGCAACATTTTACTAATTGCCTCAAATTAGCCGCTGCCGCCATAGTGTGAATAAATCGACAGCGGCGAATTCCTCTTTTTGAAATTCGCGTTTATTTAAGCGAGTGAAATGCCTCATGACTTTTAACTGGAACTATATGTTCAGCCTGTTCAGCGACGCCGAATTCTGGCTGGCGACCTGGACCGTCATTAAACTGAGCTTGCTCACCTGGGGCATCAGTATCGTAGTGGGGTTTGTACTCGCATTGGCGAAGCAGTCGAACCGTCTGCTGTTCAACCTGCCGGCGCGCGGCTATATCTGGCTGTTCCGCAGCCTGCCGCTGCTGGTGCTGCTGATTTTCGTTTATAACCTGCCGCAGGCCGCGCCGGGAACCTCCGCGCTGCTGAGCGATCCCTTCTGGGCGGGCCTGATCGCCATGGTGCTCAGCGAAAGCGCCTATATCGCTGAAATTCACCGCGGCGGGCTGCTCTCGATCCCGAAAGGCCAGAGCGAAGCCGCCCGCGCGCTAGGCCTGCGCTTCGCCGGTATTCAGTGGCGCATCATTATTCCGCAGGCGGTGCGCGTCGCCCTGCCCGCGCTGGCGAACGAATATATCGCCATCGTTAAGCTCAGCTCGCTGGTGTCGGTAATCTCTCTTACCGAGATCCTGATGGTCGGCCAGCGCCTCTATTCGCAGAACTTCCTGGTGATGGAAACCATGGCGGCGGTCGCCTGCTACTACGTGCTGATCGTGACGGTGTTCGACTTCCTGCTCAAACAGCTGGAGCGCCACCTCGACGTTACCCAGCGCCGTCCGGCCGGCAAAATAGATGAGCAGCTGTTCGCGCTGGCGCAGCGAGCCGCCACGCCGATCGCGCGTCCGGCGGCGCAGGCCAGCGGTCCGGCGCTGCAGGCGTCGCGGCTTCACAAAGCCTATAACAACGTGGAAGTGCTGGGCGCGGTCAGCCTGCAAATCCAGCCTGGCGAGGTGGTGTCGGTGATTGGCCCCTCCGGCTCCGGCAAAACCACGCTGATCCGCCTGCTCAACGGGCTGGAGCAGATCGACAACGGTGAAATCCGCATCAACGGCCAGCCTTTTATCCACCTTAGCCAGCAGGGCGAACAGAAGCCGCGCTTTATCGAGCACGCCGAACACCGCCTCAACATCGGCATGGTGTTCCAGAGCTTTAACCTGTTTCCTCACCTCAGCGTGCTGGACAACCTGATGCTGGCGCCGCGCTACCACCGGCTGGCGACGCGCGATGCGCTAAAGCAGCAGGCCTGCGAGCTGCTGCATAAAGTCGGGATGCTGGAACACGCGTGGAAATATCCGCATCAGCTCTCCGGCGGCCAGCAGCAGCGCGTCGCCATCGCCCGCGCCCTGATGATGCGTCCGCAGATCATGCTGTTTGACGAGCCGACTTCGGCGCTCGATCCGGAAAAGGTCAACGAAGTGCTGCAGGTGATCGAAACCCTGGCGCATGAGGGCATCACCATGGTGATCGTCACCCATGAGATGAACTTCGCCTTTAAGGTCTCCGACCGCATCGTATTTATGGAGAAAGGCCGCGTCGTTTGCGACGACGCGCCGCAGGCCATGCGCAGCGGGCAGCATCCGCGCGTCGAAGCCTTTTTAAAAGATGTTTCTCTGGCTTAACCCATGTAACCAGCACGAGGGAAAATCATGATCGAACAGTGGCAGATAGACCAGTATCACCAGCAGGGTTTTCTGGTAGTGGAAAACGTATTAAGCGCCGAGGAGATCGCCGCGCTGCAGCACGATTTCGACGGCTGGGTGGAGGAGAGCCGCAACCAGCAGGCGGCGTACGGCGACACGCTGGACGGCCGCGCGCGCTTCGATCTGGAAGGCGATCACCGCGCCGACCATCCGTCGCTGCGCCGGGTCAGCTCGCCGACTGAAATCTCCGCCGCCTATCGCCGCGCCGCGCTGCAGTCGCGCATGGCGCAGATTGCCGGTCAGCTCACCGGCGGCCAGGGCGCGCGCTTCCACCACAGCAAGATCAACTCTAAGCTGCCGCACACCGCCACAAAAGTTGAGTGGCATCAGGATTTTCTCTTCACGCCGCACAGCAACGACGACATCGTCACCGCGCTGCTGATGGTCAGCGAAGTGACGCCGGAAAACGGTCCGCTGAACGTGGTGCCGGGCAGCCATAAAGGCCCGCTCTACTCCCACTGGCAAAACGGCCGCTTTACCGGCGCAGTGGATAAAACGGTGGTCGAGGCGCAGTGCGGCCAGCCTGCCGCCTGTTTCGGCCCGGCAGGATCGGTCTGCTTTATGCACACGCGCCTGCTGCACGCCTCTAGCCCGAACGAAACCGAGCTGCCGCGCACGCTGTTTATCGCCGTCTATGCGGCGGAAGACGCCCTGCCCTTCGGCGAGAACCCGCTGCCGAGCCTGGACGCCGGCGCGCTGGTGTTCGGCGCAGAGAGCGGCACCATCCGCAGCACCGCCAACCAGTTCCGTTTGCCGCAGAAGCCGAGCGGCGCATCCTTCTTTGTTCAGCAGGCCGGAAACGATCTTGCCCGCGCGTAATCGCCACCACGGAGGCTCTATGAAATCTGTTGCCCTGACTTTTTTGGCCGCCAGCGTCGCGCTGGGGTCGTTTAGCGCCTCGGCGTTCCAGCAGCCGGGAAAAATCATCGCCGGTTCCGACATGACCTTTTTTCCCTATGAATATATTGAGAACAACAAACCGACCGGCTTCGATATCGAGTTTCTCGACGGGCTGGCGAAGGTGATGGGCCGCCAGGCGGTTAATCTCGACACCCGCTTTCCCAACCTGATCACCGGCCTGCAGGGCAACCGTTTCGATATCACCAACTCTTCGATGTACATCACCGCGGAACGGCTGAAGGTGATTGATATGATCCCCTATCTCAAGAGCGGCGAGGCGATCCTGTCGCTGAAAGGCGCCGCTTTTCAGCCGAAAACGCCGGAAGAATTTTGCGGCCATAAAATCGGCTCGATGGGCGCCACCTCCTGGCTGCAGCAGCTGCATAAACTCTCCGCCGACTACTGCGTGAAAAACGGCAAGCCGCCGATCGCCATTAGCGAGTACACCACCGATCCGCAAACCACCCAGGCGATGCTGTCGCACGCGGTGGAGGCGCAGATCACCGACGCCGCCGTGGCGCGCGGCGTGGTGCAGAAGCTAGGCGACCGCGTGCAGATCTCATCGGAAACGCTGATCTATCCGGTGCTGAACGGCTTCGGCGTGAAGAAAGGCAACGATGAGGTGAAGCAGGCGCTGATCGACGGGCTGGAGAAATACAGCAAGACGCCGGAATACGCCGCGCTGCTGAAGAAGTATAACTTCGAGGCGCCCAGCGCAGAGGATATCAAGACGCTGATGCCGCAGCCGTGATCCCGTTGCGGGCGTCAGATATCCGTCGCCCGCGCTCCTTTTTCTATCCTCTGTCAGGAGAGATTTATGGCGCTCTCGTTTGAAGAACAGACCCGCATCGATCTGGCCGCCACCTTTCGCATCATTGCCCACCTGGGCATGCACGAGGCGGTAGCGAACCACTTTAGCGCGGCCGTTTCCCCGGATGGTCGACAGTTTCTGCTGAATCCGAAGTGGAAGCACTTTTCCCGCATTCGCGCCAGCGATCTGCTGCTGCTCGACGCGGACGATGCTGCCTGCGCGCAGCGCGACGACGTGGACGCCACCGCCTGGGCGATACACGGCCAGATTCACCAGCGTCTGCCGGAGGTGCGCGTGGTGCTGCATCTGCACCCGATCTACGCCACTAGCGTCGCCTGTCTGGCCGAGCCGCATATACCGCCGGTCGATCAGAACACCGCGCGCTACTTTAACCGCGTGGCGATCGATACGCTCTACGGCGGCATGGCGGACACGGCAGAGGAAGGCGCGCGGCTGGCGAGCCTGCTGGCGGGCAAAAGCCGCCTGCTGATGGGCAACCACGGCGTCATGGTCACCGGGACGGATATCGGCGAAGCCTTCGACGATATCTGGACGCTGGAGCGCGCCTGCCAGATCCTGGTAACCGCCTGGTCCACCGGCCAGCCGCTGAAAATTCTCAGCGATGCGGTAGCGGAGAAGACGGCGCGCGCCTGGGAAGGCATACCCGACTTCTCGCGCCAGCATTTCGAAGAGATGAAGGCGCTGATGATCGCCGCCGATCCGTCGCTGCTCGATTAGCCTCGCAGGAGGTCGCTAACACTCGACCCAGACTGCGCCCGCCTCCGCCGACTTGACGCACTGTTCCACCCAGCGCACGCCCGCCAGTCCGGCATGGACGTCGGGATACCAGAAGCTTTGCAGGAAGGCGGCGTCGCCGCGATCGCTGGCGGCGAACGCCTGCGCGAAGCGGCGATAGAGATTCGACCAGGCGTCGAACAGCCCTTCGGTATGACCGCCGCCGATGCGATCCTCTTCCAGCGCGCGCGGCGCCAGGTAAGGCATGCCGCGCTCAAGAATGCGCACCGGTTCGCCCTGCACTTCGTAGCGCAGCTGGTTGGGCTGTTCGTCCCACCACTCCAGACTCGCCTTCGCGCCGACGATACGGATCTTCTGGCCGTGCATCGACCCGCAGTTCACCGCCGAGGCCCAGAGCGTGCCGATCGCGCCGTTGTCATACTCCATCATCACAAACGCGTTATCTTCCAGCGGCGCGCGCGTGGCGACAAAGCTCTGGCGGGCGCAGAGCAGCCGTTTAACCTTTAGCTGCGGCGCCATGGTCTCGGCAAGGAATAGCGGATGGGTCGCCAGATCGCCCAGCACATAGCTGGGGCCGACGAAGCGAGGATCGACGCGCCAGCGCGTGCTGGCATTTTGCAGCTCTACCGCCTCATGGTGAAAGCCGTGGGCGAACTGCATGTTGACGATGCGAATCTCGCCCAGCATCCCCTGCGCAATCATCTCCCGCGCCTGCTGGATCAGCTGATGTCCGGCATAGCCATAGGTCACGCCGATCAGCTTGTTTTTCTCCGCGCATAGCCGTTCCAGCTCGTCCGCCTCCTGGGTGGTAAAACAGAGCGGCTTTTCACAGACCACGTGTAGCCCGGCGTTGAGCGCCGCGCGGCAGATGGCGAAGTGGGTATTATTGGGCGTGGCGACGGAAACCGCTTCGATGCCGTCCTCGCGCGCCGCTTCGGCGGCAAATAGCGTCTCGTAGTCGGGATAGCAGCGTTCGGCCGCCACGCCCAGCGAGGTGCCGAAGGCGCGGCCGCGCTCGGAGTCAATATCAAACGCGCCCGCCAGCAGCTGAAAGTTATTGTCGCGCAGTGCTGCCGAGCGGTGAATATAACCGATCTGGCTGGTGCCGCCGCCCCCGACCATGCCCCAGCGCAGGGCGCAATCTACCGCTTTTGTACCGTTAATCATCGTCTTCTCCTTAAAAACCCACGGATTTGAGATAGGTCAGGCTGGCGCTGACGTCGCGCAGGCTGGTGTCGGCCTGGCGCGGATCGCGCTCCTGCTCCAGCGTGATCCAGCCCTGGTAGCCCTGTTCGGCCAGAAAGGCGCGTACCGCCGGATAGTCGATTGCGCCCTGCCCAATCGGGCACATTACCCCTTCGGCGCAGGCGCTAAAGAAGTCGAGGCCGCGCGCCAGCACATCGCGCCACACCGCATCGTTGACGTCTTTGAAATGGAGATAGTCGATACGGCGCCAGTAGTGCCGCAGCGCGGCGATGGGATCCATGCCCGCGTAGTAAAGATGCCCCGTATCGAGGCAGAGCCCGGCGACCTCATGCGGAATATCCTGCGCCAGCTGCGCCAGTTCGTCGGCGAACTCGATGCTGCCGCCCGCGTGCGGGTGGATCACCGGCCGTACGCCGTAGTCGCGCCAGGCGATCTCGCTGATTTGCGTGATATGGCGCATCAGGCGCTGCCAGTCAGCCGCCCCGAGGCGGGGCGCGCGTTCAGACTGACCGGCCAGCCGGGCGCGCTCGGGGTTGCCGAAGTCGATGATCACCAGATAGGGCGCGGGCGCGTTGTCACCATGCGTCTTCTCAGCGGTGGGAATGCGGGACAGGGTGCGGCACAGCTTGTGCGTCAGTTCGACCATCGTCGGGAAATGGGCCTCGCTGACCAGATCGTCGAACAGCGTGGCGGCGACGATCGACAGGCCGTGCTGGTTCAGCGCGCCGCTGAGTTCGTCAGGGTCGCCAGGCAGATAGCGCCACGGGCCTAGCTCGATGCTGCGGTAGCCCGCCTGCGCCGCTTCGCGCAGCACCGTCTGCCACGGCGGCAGAAAGGGGTTGTCGGGATTATCGACGCCCCAGCTACAGGGCGCGTTGGCGATATGGATGGTCACGATAGCTCTCCAGGCAGGCACATTTGCCGCGATTATCGAACATATTTTCCACATCAAACAACAGTGAAAGTTTTATTCTTTGATAGCGATCATAGTTATTCTTATCATAAAAATGATAGAAAATTATCATTTAAATCAGTAATTAACTGATTTACATATTTTCTCTGGTGATAATCTCGAAAGGCAGAATCACCTGCTCATATCGTGCGTCGCGCTCGCTCTGGCGCTCAGTGCAGAGCTGCACCACGGCGGCGGCCATCGTCTCGATGTTATGACGCAGCATCAGGGTGATACTCCCGTCGATAAGGGCCAGTTCGCCCTCCTGCACCGGACCGTGACACACCAGCATGACCCCGCGCTGCGCCTGTTCGCGCAGCGCGCGCACTACGCCTTCGATACCGCCGCACGGCGCATAGATCAGCTGCAAATCGGCATGCCCGCCCAGCAGCGCCTGCGCGGCGCGATAGCCGCCTTCGACGCTTTCGCGGGTGTTGAGCGGCTCGAGCACGCGCTGCGTCGCCCCATACTCCCGCATCCCGGAGCGAAAGCTGATTTCGCAGCTCTCCTGGCAGGTAAAGCGGTGGTCGCCGAGCAGCACGCCGACGCTGCCGGGCCGACGCAGCAGATGCTGCGCCATCCAGGCGGCGGTGCGCCCCGCCTTCTGATTATCCACGCCGATATAGCCCGCCTGACCGCAGGGCGAAAAGTCAGAGAAGAGCGCGTAGACCCGCACGCCCTGACGCGATACCGCCTGAATGGCATGGCGGATCAGCGGATGATCGAGCGCCACCACGCCAATCACGTCGACGCGCGTCGCCAGCGCGCGCAGCGATTGCGCCGCCTGCTCAACCTCGTCGATGCCGTGGGTGACGAAAAGCGGCTCGACGCCAGCGGGATGGTGCGGCATGGCCTGCTCGCGCAGCGCCTCGCTCAGCTGCCGGTAGAGCGAATAGTCGGTGGAAAGCAGCAGAAATCCCATGCGTAGCGTCGCCGTCGGCGGCGCGCCGGGATGCAGTAGCCGGGATTGCGCATGGCGATAGCCTAACCGGCTGGCCGCCGCCAGTACCCTTTGTTCGGTTGCGCCGCGCACCGGGGCGCGCTGATTCAGCACGCGATCCACCGTCGCCACGCCGACCCCCGCTTCGCGCGCGATAGCGCTCATGGTGACTTTCGTCATTCTCTGTTGCCTCCTGTGACGGTAACGCCGTTGCCCGGCCGCGAGCGACCTCGCGCTTTCGCTATCCTAACCGCTCAAGCGCGCCTGCCCGATCGTTTGATAAAACAGCGCGCGCATAAATTTGATCCTCTTCGCATAACGAAACATTTATTTCTAAATGATTTTCATTCGGAAAAAACATTTGCTAGAAATTTTCCTCAATCCGTCCGCGGAAAGGCTGATGGAATTCCATCAGCAAAAGGTTAGAGAGGGCAGCCTCAGGCTTTCTATAGTGAAAGCCTGACGGAGGCAGCGGCACGCCGCAGCTGGCCATTAACAGACTAATAAGTATGGAGTTGTTATGTTTCTCTCTACCCTGCCTGCTCCGCGCCTGCCCGATGCGCACCAGATCCCGGCGCTGCGCTGGGGCATCATTGGCCCTGGCTGGATCGCCGATCGCTTCGCCAGCGCCTTATGTCATCACACCCATCAGCAGCTGACCGCGGTTTCATCGCGTAGCCTTGATAAGGCGCAGGCGTTCGCCGACAAATGGTCGATTCCCCATGCGTGCGGCGGCATTGATGCCCTGCTGGCACGCGATGATGTCGACGCGATCTATATCGCTACGCCGCATAACCACCATTTCCCTGACGGCCTGCGCGCGCTGCAGGCGGGGAAACATGTGCTCATCGAAAAGCCGCTGGCGCTCAATGCGCATCAGGGCGAAGCGTTGCAACAGGCGGCGCAGCGCGCACAGCGGCTCTGTATGGAGGCGATGTGGTGCGACTTTGCGCCGAAATATGACGTGATCCGCCAGCTGCTGGCAGATGGCGCGCTGGGCGACGTACACAGCCTGATCGCCGATCACGGCGAATTTTTTACCCCGGATCACCGCATTTTTAATTCCGATCTCGCCGGCGGGCCGATGCTCGATCTCGGCAGCTATCTGGTCGCATTCAGCATCCTGGTGGGTGGCGCTCCTGAACGTATCGTCGCGCAGGGCGAACCTGCGCCGGGCGGCGTCAACGGCCAGACCGCAATGCTCTTTACCCATGCGCGCGGCATGCAGTCGGTGCTGCACACCACGCTGTTCAGCAATACGCCGGGCACCGCGGCGATCGCAGGACGCGACGCCACGCTCTACCTGGACGGGCAGTTCTATGCGCCGGGCAACTTTCGCCTGGTCTCCAGCGATAAGCGCCGCACGCTGCACTGGGAAGAGCCGGCGAATCGCTATCAGCAGCTCAGCCATGAGATTGATCACTTCGCCTGGTGCGTCGGCCAAAGCCTGACGGACTCGCCGGTGCGTTCGCTGGCGACCTCGCTGCTGACGCTGCGCGCGATGGATGAAGTACGTCGGCAGATCGGCGTGGTATTCAACGAAGAACGCTAACTAAAGCCAGGAGTCGTGAAGATGAAAATCGCTTTTGACGTGGATGTAATCAGAGATATGGGCATTACCCGCATGGTGCATCAGGTGGCCGAATGGGGATACCGCTATATCGAGCAGTCGCCTCATCCGCAGATCAACCCCTTCTACAAGCACCCAAAGGCCAGCCGCGAAATTATGCGCGAATATAAAAACGCGCTGAATGCCACCGGCGTGGAGATCTCGTCGTTTATCGTGGTTTATCGCTGGTCCGGTCCGGACGAGCTGCGTCGTCAGGCGGCGGTAAAAAACTGGAAACGCATGATTGAGATTGCCGTGGAGATGGGCGTGCAGGTGATCAACACCGAGCTCTCCGGCAACCCCAACGAGCCGGAGATTTGCGAAGAGATGTTCTACCGCTCGATGGAAGAGCTGCTGCCCCTGTTTGAGCGCGAAAATATCCGCGTCGAAATCCAGTCGCATCCGTGGGATTTTTGCGAGAACAGCAACGAAACCGCCGATATGGTGAAGTCGTTCCGCAGCGACAACGTGAAATATGTTTACAGCGTGCCGCACACCTTTTTCTACGACAACGGCAAGGGCGACGTTCGGCCGATGCTGGAGTATGCCGGCGAGGATCTCTCCCATGTGCTGATCGCCGATACCATGAACCACACCAAGCACTGCCGTTATATCGTCAACCCGCCGGGCGTGGACGCCACTATCCACCAGCATGTCGGCGTCGGCGAAGGCGAGGTCGATTTCGACACGCTGTTCCAGACGCTGCGCGAGATGGACTTCGCCAGTCGCACTTATAAAGTGGGCGGCGAATCCATTATCGCGTCCGCCCTGTTCGGCTATCCGGAGAAGATGAAGACGCAGGCGGTCGAGACGCGCGAGCTGATCGAGCGCGAGCTGCTGAGCCGATAAGAGACTACGCCAGCCGCTCAACCTGAACGAAGCGTCCGCTGGTCAGCGACTCGCACGCCGCTTCGGCAATCGCCTGCGCCTGCAATCCATCCATCAGGCCAGGCAGATCCGCCACCGTTTCGCCGCCAAGACAGCGCAGGAAGGCGTCCAGCTGAGCGTAGTACGTATCGCGCACGCGGCTGAACCAGTCCGGGAACAGGCCGGGCTGAGTGATGCCGCTTTGCTGATAGAGCGTCGCGCCGCGCATCGCCTGCGGCTCCGACGCCAGCATGCCTCGCGATCCCACCACGCTGATGCGTTCGTCATAGCCGTATGCGGTACGGCGGGTGTTATCGAGCTGCGCCAGCGCGCCGTTTTTCAGCTGCATAATCAGCACCGAGGTGTCGACATCGCCGAAGTCTCGCAGCGCAGGCTGCGCCAGCGCCGCGCCCAGCGCGCCGACCGTTTCAACCTCGTCGTTGGTCAGAAAACGCAGCAGATCGAAAAAGTGAATGGCCTGGTCGCGCATCTGTCCGCCTGACGCGCGCAGATAGTCGAGGGGCGGCATCTCAGAGGCGCGACACACCATCTGGATCAGCTCCGGCGCGCCGATAGCGCCCTGTTGAAGCTGCTGCTTCAGCTGCTGGTGGCTGCGGTCGAAGCGACGGTTAAAGCCGACGGTGACCGGCACCTTCAGCGGCGCAAGACTTTCCACCACCGCGCGCGCCTTCGCCAGCGACAGATCGATGGGCTTTTCGCAGTAGATCGCCTTGCCGGCATTTGCCGCCTGTGCCAGAAAATCAGCGTGCGTCGGCGTCGAGCTGGCGATCAGCACCATATCAATATCGTCGCGGTTAAGCGCCTCGCTAACGCGGCCTGCGCGCGCGCCATATCGCTGCGCCAGCGCCTCGGCGCGCGCCGCATCAAGGTCGCACACCAGCGCCAGATGCGCGCCTGGATGCGCCGCCAGATTCGCGGCGTGCACCTGGCCGATAAAACCGCTGCCGATCAGGGCAACGCGTTGAGTTACGGGGGACATTTGCGATCTCCTCTTCACAGTTCGGGATAGCTGACCTTGTCAAAATAGCCCGTTCTGTCAGGCTGGCTGAACGCAGAAATTGATGGAATTCACTCAGCATGAAGCGAATGACGCTCAGTAAGCTGGCGCACGCCGCCGGCGTCGGCGTGGCGACCGTAGACCGGGTGCTTAACGATCGCGGCGGCGTGTCGCCAGCGATGACCAGAAAGGTGCTGGAGGCAGCGCGTGCGGCGGGGCTTAACCGCATTTTACCGGAAGAGCATCGCCAGCCGTGGCAAATCGAAGTGATCCTCAGCAGCACCGACGCCTTTTTCTTTCAGCAGCTGGCGCAGGATTTTCAGCAGCTGGCCGACGCGCTCGGCTATCGCCGCCTGCGCCTGCAGCGCACCTTTATCGCCGAGAACGCGCCGGAGAAACTGGCGGCGCATATTCTCGCCAGCAGCCGCAGAATGGACGGGCTGATGCTCTTCGCGCATGAACATCCCGCGATTTATCAGGCGCTGAGCGACTGCAAAGCGCGCGGCGTGCCGGTGATCACCCTGATTTCCGATCTGCCCGACGCCGATCGTCTGCTGCACGTGGGCATCAATCAGCTGCAGGCCGGGCGCACCGCCGGGCTGATGATGGGCAGCATGCTGGCGCGCGCGGGCGAGGTGCTGACGATCAGCGGCCGCGTCGACTATCGCGCGCACCGTCAGCGCATCGAGGGATTCCGCGACGTGCTGCAACAGCGCTTTCCCCATCTGGCGCTGCGCGAAGCGCTGGCCGGCCTGGAAGATCGTTCGCGCATCAGCAAGCTGCTGGAGAAGGCGCTGGTGACCTCCCCGTCTATTGTCGGCGTCTACAATACCGGCCTTGGCAACCGCGAGATCTCCGAGGCGCTGGCGCGCCACCGCCGCGAACGCGACGTGGTTTACATTACGCATGAGCTTTACGCCACCACGCGCCGCCTGCTACAGCAGCGCACGCTTACCCTGACGCTCGACCAGAATACCCAGCGCCATGCCCAGCTGGCGCTGAACCTGCTGTTGCAAAAGCTGGAAAAGGGCGGCGATTTTTCTATGTATGCCGATGGGCGCGTCGATTTTATGCTCTACACCCAGGAGAACGTCGATTAGCGAACGCCAGCAGGGTTAAACCGCAATTATTCGCCCTGCTACACTCAAAGACGTCTGACACACTCTCATCAACAAGGCGAACTCACACTATGTCGGAAAACAGTTATCAGCCCGCAACAGTCTGGAAATGGGATCCGGAAGCCAAAGGCAACGGCGCAAAAACCAACCGTCCTGTCGCAGGCGCGACCCATGAAAAAGCGCTGCCGGTCGGCAAACATCCGCTGCAGCTCTACTCGCTCGGCACGCCCAACGGCCAGAAAGTGACGATCCTGCTGGAGGAGCTGCTGGCGGTCGGCGTCAAAGAGGCGGAGTATGACGCCTGGCTGATCCGCATCGGCGACGGCGATCAGTTCGGCAGCGGCTTTGTTGATATCAACCCTAACTCCAAGATCCCGGCACTCAGCGACCATTCGGTGAATCCGCCGCAGCGCGTGTTCGAATCCGGCAGTATTCTGCTCTATCTGGCAGACAAGTTCGGCCACTTCCTGCCGGACGATCCGGCGGGCCGTACCGAAGCCCTGAACTGGCTCTTCTGGCTGCAGGGCGCCGCGCCCTTCGTCGGCGGCGGTTTCGGCCACTTCTACCACTATGCGCCGGAGAAAATCGAATACGCCATTAACCGCTATACGCTGGAGACCAAGCGCCTGCTCGACGTGCTGGATCGCCGTCTGGCGGAGAGCCGCTTCCTCGGCGGCGACGCTTATACCATCGCCGATATCGCCACCTGGCCCTGGTTCGGCGGCCTGGTGCTGAGCAACCAGTATGGCGCGACCGAGTTCCTCGACGCGAAATCCTATAAAAACGTGGCGCGCTGGGCGCAGGAGATCGCCGAGCGTCCGGCGGTGATCCGCGGGCGCAAAGTGAACCGTGTGATGGGCGATCCGGCCGATCAACTGCACGAGCGCCACGACGCATCCGATTTTGACACCAACACTGAAGATAAACGCCAGGCGTAAAGGAGCTAACAATGAGCGCATATGTCATCTTTATTCGCGACAAAATTACCAACCCAGAAGAGTTCGCTATTTACGGCGAAAAGGCGGGCAAAGCGCGCGGTGACCATCCGATAACGCCGCTGGCGTTTTATGGTCAGCTGGAAACGCTGGAAGGGCCGGAAGCGGACGGCGTCGTGGTGCTGGAGTTCCCGACGGTAGAAGCGGCGCACGGCTGGTATGACAGCCCGGAATATCAGGAAGCGAAACAGCACCGCCTGAAAGGCGCGGAGTACCGCGTGGTGCTGGTGCAGGGCGTCGAGCAGTAACCAAAGGGACGCCGTTCGGCGTCCTCAGACAGCGCCTGTATCGAAGCGGCGGGTGGCATGGGCCGAAGAGCAAAGCGTCCCGCGACAAGGATGTCGCGGGCCGAGCGAGCAGGGATGCCTTGAGCGACTTTGCGATCGGACGATGGCACCCGCCGCCTGCTCCCAGGGACGCCGTTCGGCGTCCCTCTCTTTTTAATTCAGCTGAATGCGCGCCACGCTGTCTGGCCCTTTGCTGCTATGGTCTTTATTGAAGCCCTGCTTAATGGTGACGTAGAGCGTCTGACCATCCGGCGTCACCAGCAGGCTGTTGGGATGCCCCTCGAACGACCAGCTGTTTTTCACCGCATAGGTGGTGGCGTCAAGCTGCAGCACCTTCTGCGACTCACGCTGGCTGATATAGATCTCGTTGCGTTTCGCGTTGAATTTAATGCCCAGCGCGTCGCCGTCGATGCGTTTGATCACCTTGCCGCTGCGCTCATCGAACACCAGGGTGGTTTTCGCTTTCGAGTTGTCGGTAACGAACAGGCGGCCGGTCGCCGGATCTTCCGCCATATTCAGCAGCAGATAGGCTTTGCCGTCGCCTGGGGTCAAACGCTTCTCGATCTTATGGCTGCGCGGATTGATCACCAGGATCTCGCCGCCGCCGTTTGCGGCGTAAATACGATCGGTAACCGGCGAATAGATAATGCCGGTGACCCATTTGCCGGCGTTTTTAATGCGCGTCTTCAGCTTCATGGTCTGCGCGTCTACCACCCAGATCACGCCCGGATCGCCCACGCCGCCGATATAGAGCTGGTCGTTATGCAGGAAAATCTCGCGCGCGCCGAACGGGAAGCCCTTCTCGTTGCGCTCGCTGAACAGGGTACGCGCCAGTACTTTGCCTTTCACCGGATCGATCTTCGAGACGCCGCCATCCAGCGAGTTGGTCACGTAAAGCAGGCTACCGTCGCTGTTCATGGTCATGCCGAAGTTTTTCAGATCGGTGTAGCCTTTGCCGGTGGTCTCCAGCGTGGCGGGATCGAGGCGATAGATCACGCCGCCGCTGACATCCTTAAAGGCGTCGGCGCTGGCGACGTAGAGCGCGTTTGCGCCCGGCACGTAAGCCATCTCATACAGGCCGAAGCCGAGTTCGCGCTGTTTCACCGCAGAGGCGGCAGGCTTTGCGGCAGCGGCAGCGGCAGCGGCCGGCGCCTCGGCTTTTTTCGCCGGCGCCTGACAGGCCGTCAGGCCGAAAGCGGCGGCGACCGCCAGAGCAAGCGCGGCGTTGCGCGGACTGAACAGAGATTTCATGCATGACTCCCTTGGGAAATGATGCGCCGCCGCTCGGCTCAGCCGCCGCAGCTAGCGCTCAAAAAGAATGAGAATCATACTCATTAACAATCAGTGTGTAAATGTTGTCCGCTGCGGCGGCGTCCTTTACGTCTCCCTCTTTAAGCGCGCCTGTAAAAAATCCACGAAGGCGGTAATGCGCGCGGGAAGCTGCCGCTGCGCCTGCCATACTGCGAAAATATCGCCGTCGGGCGCCTGCCATTCCGGGAGCACGTGCAGCAGATCGCCGCGCTCGACGGCGTGCCGCGCATCCCACCACGAGCGCAGCAGGATGCCGTGACCGTCCAGCGCCATGCGCATCGCCACCTCGCCGTCGTTGGTGAGCAGGCTGCCGCGCACCTTCTGGCTGACGCTCTCGCTGCCCTTCACAAAGCGCCACAGGGTGAAATCCCCTTCATGCTGGCGCAGCAAAATGCAGTTGTGCTGCGCCAGCGCATGGATATCGGCCGGCAGGCCGCAGCGCTCGGCATAGGCGGGCGAACAGCAGAGAATGCGCGGGTTGGCGCGCAGCCGACGCGCCACCAGCCGCGAATCGGGCGGTTCCCCGACGCGCACGTCAATGTCGACGTTAGCATCGAGAAAATTGAGCGGCTGGCTGCTGAGCTGCAGCGACAGCGCCAGCTCGGGATGCAGCGCCGCAAACGCCGACACGCAGGGCGCGACGTGGCGGCGGCCAAAACCGAACGACGCGTTGATATTCAGCGTGCCGCGCAGCACCTCGGTCTGGCCGCTCACCGCCTCTTCCAGCGCCGCCAGCTGGTCCAGCAGCGGACGCGCCCCTTCCAGATAGCGCCGCCCCTCTGCCGTCAGCTCCAGCCGCCGCGTGGTGCGCTTCAGCAGCTGTACGCCGAGCCGGCGCTCAAGCTGGCTGAGACGCTTGCTGACCGCCGCCAGCGACAGGCCGAGATCGCGCGCCGCCGCCGTCAGGCTGCCGAGAGTGGCGATGCGCACAAAGAAGGCGAGATCGTCGGTAGACGTGCGGGATTCTTTACTTTGATTCAACATTGGCTTGCGTTTCAGGCTAATTATTTCCCGGTGATGCAAAGTTATACTGCGCAGACAATTCGAACATCAACCCTGTGAGGTGCTCTGTGTCTGAAAAAATCCATCGTATTGCCGTTATCCCCGGCGACGGTATCGGTAAAGAGGTGATGCCGGAAGGCATTCGCGTAATGAACGCGGCAGCCGAAAAGTTCGGCATCGCGCTGCGCTGGGAGTGGTTCGACTTCGCCAGCGCCGAGTACTGGCAGCAACATGGCAAGATGCTGCCCGACGACTGGTTCGCGCAGCTGAAAACCTTTGATGCGATCTATTTCGGCGCGGTGGGCTGGCCGGCGATCGTGCCGGATCACGTCTCGCTATGGGGATCCCTGCTGCAGTTCCGTCGCGAGTTCGATCAGTACGTCAACCTGCGGCCGGTGCGTTTAATGCCGGGCGTTAAAGCGCCGCTGGCGAACCGCAAGCCGGGCGACATCGACTTTTACGTTGTGCGTGAAAATACCGAGGGAGAATACTCCAGCGTCGGCGGCACCATGTTCCCCGGCACCGAACGCGAAGTGGTGATTCAGGAGACCGTGATGACGCGCATCGGCGTCGACCGCATTTTGAAATTCGCCTACGAGCTGGCCAACAGTCGCCCGAAAAAGCACCTCACCTCCGCCACCAAATCTAACGGCATCGCCATCACCATGCCGTACTGGGACCAGCGCGTCGAGGCGATGGGCGAGCACTATCCTGAGGTGAACGTCGACAAGTACCACATTGATATTCTTACCGCTAATTTCGTGCTGCATCCCGACTGGTTCGACGTGGTGGTCGCCAGTAACCTGTTCGGCGATATCCTCTCCGACCTCGGCCCGGCCTGTACCGGCACCATCGGTATCGCGCCCTCGGCCAACATCAATCCCGACCGCACCTTCCCTAGCCTGTTCGAGCCGGTGCACGGCTCCGCGCCCGACATCGCCGGTAAAGGCGTAGCGAACCCCATCGGCCAGATCTGGTGCGGCGCGATGATGCTGGAGCATCTGGGCTATAAAACGGCAGGCGACGCGGTGCTCGACGCCATCGAACGCACGCTGGCGCAGGGCGAATGCCTGACGCGCGATCTTGGCGGCGAAGCCAGCACCGAAACGCTCGGCGCAGCGATCGCCGCAGCGCTCAGCGCCTAGTCGATCGCGAAAAGCTCTGGATTCCAGCCTGGCGGCAGCGGTTCCGGCCGCTCAACCGCCAGGTGATGCCAGCGCAGATTCTCGACGCCGCGCGCAAAAAGTGCAGGCAGGCCGCCGGGATAGCGCTCCACGCCGAACGCCTCCCCGGTCGCAGGATCGAGCTTATAGGCGTTATCCAGCCCCATGCCGGTCGGCGCGTCCGGGTTGCACGGCGGCCGGATATCAAACTGCCCTTGCGCGCTATCGCGGCTAACCACCTGGCGCAGCTGCACATCGGCGATCAACACGTCGCGAATATCGCCCGGACGCGCGGCGTGCAGGTTGATCGCTCCTTCCGCTACGCCGCTCGCCTGGGTGAACTGCAGCTGCTCGACCCGCCCCGGCCGCACCGCCGGATCGCGCGGACGCACCGACACAAACAGCGGATCGGCTTTGCCCCAGTGGCACGGCGGCGCGTAGTGGCAGACAAAAGTCAGATGGCTGAAGAGCAACCGCCGCATCGCGCCGCCGTCGCGCGACAAAATGCCGATGCCGCGGTTGGAGTCGAACAGGGTGCAGTTGGTGACGGTGACGTCCTCGATATCGTCGAAAGTTTCGGTGCCGATCTTGAAGGCGCAGCTGTAGGAGCGCAGCAGGCAGTTGCTGATGGCGATCTGACGCGCGGGGCGGCGTAGCGCGTCGGGCTTCAGGGTGGTTTTGATGCACATGGCGTCATCCGCCGCGCTGAGGTAGCTGTTGCTGACGAACACCGCCTCGCAGCTGTCGATGTCGAGCGCGTCGGTATTGGGCATCGTCATGGCGTTATCGATGGTGAGGCGATCGATATGCACATGGCGGCAGCTCACCAGATGCACCGTCCACATCGGCGCCTGTACGATGGTGAACCCCTCCAGCGTCACCTGCTCGCACGCTTCGAATACGATGATGCGCGGCCTGTCGGGGCGCGGCAGCCGGTAGCCCTGCGCGTCGCGCTCGGCGGCAAACCAGATTTCGCCGTCGCCGTCGATGCAGCCCTTGCCGCTGATGGTCAGATTGCGCTGGCCAAGGGCGTAGAGCAGGACGTTATGCGACTTCTCGGCGCTGCTCAGCGTCTGAAACCGCTGATAATCGGCTCGCCGCTGACTGGCGAGCAGCACCGCGCCCGCTTCAAGGTGCAGCTCAAAATGGGAAGGCAGATTCAGGCAGCCGCTGCGGTAACGCCCGGCGGGCACCGTCAGGCGGCCGCCGCCCGCGGCGGCGATCTGGTCGATAGCGCGTTGTAATACCGCCGTGTCCAGGGTTTCACCGTCGGCGGCGGGATGAAAATCAGCAAGGGAAAGGTGCATGGTGCGGCTCCTGGTTAAAGAGAAGCCGCTATTTCAGCGCGTCCAGCGCGGGGAAACCTTTATCTGACCGCCACCTCGCCGCTTTGTGAGGCGCCTCGCAAAATCAGCCGAGGCGGGCCAGCGCCAGCGCGCCGCTAAGCGCGTCGCCCTGCGGCGCCGTCAGCACGCGCCGCAGCGATTCCGGCAGATAGGGCTCGATGGGTTGCGCCAGGCCGCCCATCAGCGCCAGCTTACCACTCTGACGCGCCAGCAGCGACTGCGCCATCAGGGCGATCTCCTCAGCGCTCTGCCGCACCAGCGTCAGGCCATGCGCGTCGCCCTGCTGCGCGGCGGCAAACACCTCCGGCACCACGCTGCCCCAGTCGGCGGTGGTCGCCCGCTGCGACCAGAGCAGCAGCGTTTCAGCATCCTGCGCGAAACGGGCCATCAGCCGCTGCGTCAGCGACGAGGCGGGCACAACCGCTTCATGCGCCAGCAGCGCCAGCCGCAGCGCACGCTGTCCCAGCACGGCGCCGGAACCGAGATCGGAAAGCGCGAAGCCCCAGCCGCCGAGCAGCGTAAAGCTGTCGCCGTCCCAGCAGGCGCCCTGGCTGCCCGTGCCGACGATAAATACCGCGCCTGGCGCACCGCCGTGCGCGCCGATGCAGGCGATCTCCACGTCGGTGACGACGCGCAGCGCGGCACAGCGCGGCCGCCAGTCGGCCAGACGCCGCTGAACCGAAGGCACATTCGCTCCCGCCAGACCGGCGACAATGCGCATCGCCGTGGCAGGCAGCTGCGCCTGGTCGGCAATCTGTGCGATCAGCGCGTCAAGCGTACCGATTGCGGCGTCCCAGGCGGAAAAGACGTTGGCCGGGCCGCCTTCGGCCTGCGCCAGCACCTTGCCCTGCGCATCGATGAGTCGAGCGCGACAGCGGGTGCCGCCGCCGTCAATGCCAAGATAGTAGAGAGAACTCATGCTTTATTCCGCGTCGCTTCATGTTGGGGATCATTTTCCAGTTTCTGCCGCTTACGTAAATGCGGAAACAGCGCCATCCACAGCCCGACCACTACCAGCGTGCCGATGCCGCCAATCGCCGCGGCGGGCACCGCGCCGAACCAGGCAGCCAGCATCCCCGATTCGAACTCTCCGAGCTGGTTCGAAGTATTGATAAAAATGGCATTAACCGCGTTGACGCGGCCGCGCATATCGTCCGGCGTATCGAGCTGCACCAGCGCGCCGCGGATCACCATGCTTACCATATCGAATCCACCGAGCGCGGCCAGCGCCAGCAGGGAGAGCCAGAGCTGAGTCGAGAGCGCAAACACCAGCGTCGCGATGCCGAATCCCGCCACCGAGCCGAACATGATCATGCCGACATGCTTTTCCAGTTTGTTGCGGCTCAGCCACAGCCCTACCAGCAGCGCGCCTACCGACGGCGCGCCGCGCAGCAGACCGAGTCCCCAGGGACCGGTATGCAGAATATCCTGAGCGAAAATCGGCAGCAGCGCCGTCGCGCCGCCGAGCAGCACGGCGAAAAGATCGAGCGAGATAACGCCGAGCACATCTTTGCGATCGCGGATAAAACGCACGCCGGCGAAAAGATTCGGCAGGTTCATCGGCAGACGCGGCTGCGGCGGGCGCTCATAGCGCAAGCGGGCTACCAGGAAAAGCGACAGCAGATAAAAGGCAGCGGAGACGCCATAGACCACGTCCGGACCGGCGACATAAAGCAGGCCGCCCAGCGTAGGGCCGACGATAACCGCCGCCTGGCTGCCGACCGAGGTTGAGGCCATGGCGCGCGCGAGAATGGCGGGCGGCACCAGCGAAGGCAGCATCGAGGTAATGGCGGGCCACTCCAGCGCTTTCGCCACGGAAATGAGAAACACCAGCCCCCAGATTTCTACTTTGCCAGCCCAGTTGAACAGGGTTAAAAACAGCAGCGCCACCAGCGCGGCGCACTCGATCAGCTGGCCCAGCAACACGATGCGGCGACGGTCGAGCTGATCGGCCAGATGGCCGGCGGGCAGCGCCAGCAGCACCGACGGCAAAAACTGCATCAGGCCGATAATACCCAGCGCCATCGCGCTGTTGGTAATAGCGTAAATCTGCCAGCTGATGGCGACGGAGAACATCTGAAAACCAAACGATGAGCAGGTGCGCGCCAGCCAGAACGCGACAAACGCCCGATGCTTTAACAGCGATTCATCCGCTGCCTGTTCCATAGAATCCATAATTTATCCCGTTAATTGTTCTGCCGGTTCACGTCATAGCGCGAACCTCTCTTTTTTAATCTGCGCAGGCGAACGCGCAGCACAGCGTGCTTGATTTCTCGTCGGGTGGCAATGCTGGGATGTGCTTTAGCGCGTCGCTAAAATGCAGCAGGCAACGGCACAATTATTATTGACTATTATCAGACTATTTATTTCCAGAAAGGTAAAATTAGGACCATTTAATTATTAAAGTATACTTTATGATGCACCTTAATAGCCGCGCAACAAGGCGCATAAAAAGGGTGACGTCTTTATTAATTCCGTTTTATATTGAGTCCAGCAGTAACCTGAGCGTTACCCAGAGAAACACTTATAATTTTGTTCGACTTGTTCTTTTAACCAGAGATGCATGGAAAATAGCTTGTACAATCCATATGTTACTGAAAATATTCTTAGCCCCGCAGGCACGCTGCTGGGTTTTTGTTATTCGAAACCTTACTTACTGGATGACGAAGAGGAAACCAATAATAATGACGATATAGTTGCATGGAAAAATCATTGTGCAAATGAAGCGGCATTAATGATTATTCCCGTCGCCGTGAAGCAGCTTAAACAAATCATTGCTGCGCCGGATCAATATCTTTGCTGGCAACATTCACGGGTTCGCCTGGCCATTAACTATGACGCGCTGAAAGAGTGCCGCCTCGCTTTACCTGAAATAACAAATGTTTTTCAGTTCTGGATGCTCGATTTCGCTCCGCCCGGCGCTGACTGGCGGCTGATTGAATCTTTCCCCTTTTCCGGCATCGTGTTAAGCGAAGATTTCTTTAACGCTAATTATCAAAAATTTACCTTACCTTTCTTATTATCTTCATTTGCTGAAAGAGAAATTAAGGTTATTGTTCGCAGCGCGCAGCCGGCGCCGCCCGCCGAGGTGATGAAGGCGCTCAATATATCGGGGTGGCAGCAGCAATGTCGCCCAGGCAGCCTTATCAGCTGAAATACCGAGGAAAAAACCAAACGCTAGCGTTGTGAGCGTAGCCTGAGCGCCATAACGCAGCGTAAACCTCATAAAATGTCGTACTAATTGCGCGCTTAAGCGCAAAGCGCTAAAAAAATCAAACCTCTTAACGTTTTTACTATAAAATTTAACTCACACGGATTGCGATGCTCACGGGAAGAGCAGCATTGAACACCTGCTTTCTTACGTACTTTATATAACGTGAAAACAGCCTAATGCGTTGTTTTCTGTGTTTTTATGGCAAAAAAACGAGGTCGACATTATGGGGAAAAGTTCCTCATCTTTTGGCGTAATTCGTTTCCTGACGGTGCTGTTCGCATTCCTGACGGGCGCGTTTATGCTGATTGGCGGTGGTTGGTTAGCCGCTATCGGAGGTTCCTGGTATTACGTTATCGGCGGTGTGGTTATGCTTATCACCGCCTGGCTGCTGTCACGTCGCAAAAGCACCGCGCTGGTTCTCTATGCGCTGCTGCTGATCGGCACCCTGATTTGGGGCGTGTGGGAAGTCGGCACCGACTTCTGGGCCCTGGCGCCGCGCACCGACGTGCTGGTGATTTTCGGCGTCTGGCTGATCCTGCCTTTTGTTTACCGTAGCGTAAACGCCGGCAGCAAAGCCGCGCTGGGCAGCATGGCCGTCGCGCTGATCGCCAGCGCCCTGGTGCTGGCCTATGCGGTATTTAACGATCCGCAGACGGTGAACGGCAAGCTGCCGGAAACCGCGCAGAACGCCGCGCCGGCGCAGCCGCTGAGCAATATCGATGACGCAGACTGGCCAGCCTATGCGCGCGATCAGCAGGGTACGCGTTTCTCGCCGCTGAAGCAGATCAACGAAGAGAACGTGAAAAACCTGCAGGTTGCCTGGCAGTTCCAGACCGGCGATCTCAAGACCGCGAACGATCCGGGCGAAATCACCGATGAAGTGACGCCGATTAAGGTCCGCGACACGGTCTACCTCTGCTCACCGCACCAGATTCTGTTCGCGCTCGACGCGACTACCGGCAAGCAGAAGTGGAAATTCGATCCGGGCATGAAGCCGAATCCGACCTTCCAGCATGTTACCTGCCGTGGCGTCTCTTACCACGAAGTGCCTGCGGCGGCCGATGCCGCTAACAGCCAGCCTGCGCTCTGCTCGCGCCGCATTTACCTGCCGGTAAACGACGGCCGCCTGTTCGCGCTGGATGCGGAAACCGGCGCGCGCTGCCCTGCCTTCGGCAACAACGGCGAGCTGGATCTGCAGCACAAGCAGCCGGTGACCACGCCGGGTCAGTATGAGCCGACGTCGCCGCCGGTTATTACCGATACCACCATTGTCATGGCGGGCGCGGTAACCGATAACTACTCGACGCGCGAGCCGTCTGGCGTGATTCGCGGCTTCGACGTCAACACCGGCAAACTGCTGTGGGTCTTCGATCCGGGCGCGAAAGATCCTAACGCGATTCCGGCTGATGAACACACCTTCACCATGAACTCGCCTAACTCCTGGGCGCCGGCGGTCTACGATCCGAAACTGGATACCGTTTACCTGCCGATGGGCGTTTCTACCCCGGATATCTGGGGCGGCAACCGCACGCCGGAGCAGGAGCGCTACGCGAGCAGCGTGCTGGCGCTGAACGCCACCACCGGTAAACTGGTGTGGTCTTATCAGACCGTGCATCACGACCTGTGGGATATGGATCTGCCGTCGCAGCCGACGCTGGCCGATATCACCGATAAAGACGGCAATACCGTTCCGGTGATCTACGCCCCGGCGAAAACCGGCAACATCTTTGTGCTGGATCGTCGTACCGGTAAGCCGGTCGTGCCTGCGCCGGAGACCCCGGTTCCGCAGGGCGCCGCGAAAGGCGATCACGTTTCGCCGACGCAGCCTTACTCCGAGCTGACCTACCGTCCGAAGCAGAATCTTACCGACAAGGATATGTGGGGCGCGACCCTGTATGACCAGCTGGTGTGTCGCGTAATCTTCAAGCGTCTGCGCTACGAAGGTCCGTTCACGCCGCCGTCCGAACAGGGCACGCTGGTATTCCCGGGCAACCTGGGCATGTTCGAATGGGGCGGCATCGCGGTCGATCCGCATCGTCAGATCGCCATCGCCAACCCGATGGCCCTGCCGTTCGTCTCTAAACTGGTGCCGCGCGGCCCGGGCAATCCGATCGAGCCGCCTGAAGGCGCGAGCGGCGGTTCAGGCACCGAAACCGGCATCCAGCCGCAGTACGGCGTGCCGTACGGCGTTGAGCTGAACCCGTTCCTGTCGCCGTTTGGCCTGCCGTGTAAGCAGCCGGCCTGGGGCTACGTTTCTGCCGTCGACCTGAAAACCAATGAAGTCGTCTGGAAGAAACGTATCGGCACCACGCGCGACAGCGCGCCGGTTCCGCTGCCGTTCAAGATGGGTATGCCGATGCTGGGCGGCCCGATCGCGACGGCGGGCAAGGTGTTCTTTATCGGCGCGACCGCAGACAACTATCTGCGCGCGTTCAGCACCGAAACCGGCGAGCAGCTGTGGCAGGCACGTCTGCCGGCTGGCGGCCAGGCGACGCCGATGACCTATGAAGCGAACGGCAAGCAGTACATTGTCATCGCGGCGGGCGGTCACGGCTCCTTCGGCACCAAGCTGGGCGACTATGTGATCGCCTACGCGCTGCCGGACGAGAAATAAGCCTCCTCGAGGTAAATAAAAAGCGGACTTCGGTCCGCTTTTTTATTGGCAACGCGCCAGCCTGGCTCGCTTGCCTACCGCCGCACTTTCCGGCTTTTCCGCCAGTTCACTGCCCCGCACAACAACATCACCGCCGCCGTCAGCAAAAACACCGGCCGCATGCCGAATGCGCCGCCGATAAAGCCGCCAAACAGCGGGCCGGTTACCTGGCCGATATACTGCGCGGAAGTTGAGTAGCCAAGCATGCGCCCGACCTGCCCTTCCGGCACGCTATGGCGAATAATCGCCGTAATACAGGGCAACAGTCCACCAAGCGCCATTCCCATCAGAAAGCGCAGCGCCACCAGCTGCCATGCGGCGCTGATAAACGCCTGCGGGATCAGCAGCGCCGCGCACATCAGCAGACCGCCGCTCAGCACGCGCCAGTGGCCGATGCGGTCGGCCAGCTTGCCCAGCCGCGGCGCGGAAAGAATGCTGCCCAGCGCGGCAGCGGCCATCACCAGACCGGCGGTGACGGTCATCGCCCGATCCCCCGTGACGAACTGCCCGATATAGAGCGTAATAATCGGTTCAATCGACATATTGGCGAAAATCAGCAGCATGCCCGACAGCCACATCAGCTTCACCACGCCGCGATTGACGGCGCCGGACGCATCGCCAGCGGCGCGCGTTGCCGCAGGCGGACGCGGCTGTTCTTTCAGCAGAAAGGTGGTGGCCAGAAAGGCGAAAAAAATCACGCCGCCGGTCAGCCAGAAGGTGTGGCGGATGCCGATCAGCGGCGGCAGCACGCCGCCCAGCAGCGGACCGACGACGTTGCCCGCCATGATGCCGGAAGAGAGCACGCCGAGCGCCCAGCCGGTCTGCGCCTTCGGCGTCTGTGCCGCCACCAGAATGGTCGAGCCAGAGGCGTAGCCGCCGAGCAGCCCCGCCAGCAGTCGCAGAGCCACCAGCTGCCAGGGCGCCGTCGCCATGCCGATCAGCGCCATCGCCACCGCCATGCCGAGGCTGGCGCGGATCAGCATCAGCTTGCGACCATAGCGATCCGCCAGCCTGCCCCAGAGCGGCGCGGTCAGCGCGGCGCTGAAGAAGGTCGCCCCGTAGGCCAGCCCGGACCAGCGCGCAATCGCCGCCGGTTCCGTCACGCCGAGCTGTCGCACGTAGAGCGGCAGAAAGGGCAGCAGCAGCGTCATCGCCACGATAGTGCTGAACGAGCCCAGCACGCATACCCATAAGTTACGTTTCCAGATTTGCGCGTCTGGCGCGGCGATCGCTTCCATCAAGCCCTCCTTTTTGTCTGGCTTTCAGGCTAGCGTCGTTGACACCACAACAACAGTACCGGCGCGATAATTACTCAGCGCCGCCGGTTGTTGCCAGACGGCAACAATCAGCCGCTCAGCGCGGCGACCAGCGCGTCGCACAACAGGCTGACCGGCGCGGCAGGCTGCGCCTCTTTCAGCAGCAAATAGCTTTGCAGGCGATCCATCTGCCACTCCGCCAGCAGCTGGGTAATCTCGCCGCGCGCCAGCGCCGCCTGCGCCATATAGGACGGCAGATAGGCGATGCCGCTGCCCGCCTGCGCGGCGTTGAGCAATGCCATACTGTTATTGGCGCGAAAGCGGCTGCGCACGTCGACCGCCAGCCGCTGCTTATCGCGGCGAAAAGGCAGTGCGGCGGTGTGTGCCGGGCCGTGAAACATCAGCAGATCGTGACGCGGCAGCATATCGGGATGGGTCACCGGCGGGCGCTGCGCCAGGTAGTCCGGCGCGGCGTAGAGTCCCCATTCGATATCGCCTAACAGCCGGACGTGTGCGCCCTGCGGCGCGCGAGCGCGGATCGCTACGACGATATCGACCTGGTTTTCCAGCTCATCGCCGCCGCGATCGGTCAGGTCGAGATCGACGTTGATATGGATATGGCGACGCAGAAAGGGATTAAGCGCGGGCGCCACGCACTGGCAGCCGTAGGTGACCGGCGCCTGCAGCCGCACGTTGCCTGCGACGTTCTGATGCAGCTGCTGCACAAAGGCGTCGGCGCGATGCATCTCCGCCAGCATGCGGGTGCAGAAAGGATAGTAGGCCTGCCCCAGCTCGGTCAGCGCCATATTGCGCGTGGTGCGGTGCAACAGCTTAAAGCCGAGCCGTACCTCAAGCCGGGCGATCTCCCGGCTGACGTGGGATTTCGACAGGCCGAGCGCGCGCGCGGCCTCGCTGAAGCTTCTGCACTCCACCACGCGGGCGAACATCATCATCGCCGTTAAGTTTTCGCTGTTATCCATGATCGTCTGGTCCGCCGCAAAAAAGCAGACTAAACAATTTCGCTACCGGTTACATCTGTTTGCTGGCGTCAGCTCGCCATCGCCAGCGGAAAAAGCAGCCTGTCCGGCTCGACGCGGCGCTGACGGCGCAGCTGCCCCGGCGTGACGCGGAAATAGTTTTTAAAGGTGCGCGTATAGGCCTGCTGAGTGTCGAAACCGTAGTTCATCGCCACCTGCAGAATCGCCTCGTTGCTGTTCAGCAGCAGCAGCGCAGACTCCGTCAGGCGGCGCTGACGAATATATTCCGCCAGCGAAAAACCGGTATGCTGGCGAAACAAACGCTGCAGATGCCAGCGGGAATAGCCCGAGCGACGCGACACCTCATCCAGATGCAGGTCCTGGCCTAAGTTGCTTTCAATCCACTGCAGCAGACTACGAATAAATTCGCGCTGATTCATGAGTTCCTCCCGATACGGCATGATGTTCAGTGAACCCACTTTAGCGCGGAAAATTTATCCCTTAATTAGCGGAAAATTAGCGCAGAATTAGCATCGCGTCTGGCAGGCAACGCCGTGCGGCGACTTTAATTCTGTGCTAATAATTCCGGCGTAAACTGCGGCTAATCACTGACGAGGCGATTTTCCATGCGCGTACTTTTGGTTGAAGATGATGAAATGATCGGCGCCAATCTGCAGCAGGCGCTGGAAGCCGCAGGCTGGTCGGTTGACTGGGCGCGCGACGGCGTCTTCGCCCATCACGCCTGGAATGAAGGCGACTACACCTGCGTGCTGCTCGACCTCGGCCTGCCGCGCGACGACGGGCTGCAGGTGCTGAAGCGCGCGCGCGGACGCGGCGATACCACGCCGGTGCTGATTTTAACGGCGCGCGACACGGTAGCGCAGCGCGTACAGGGGCTCGACAGCGGCGCCGACGACTATCTTCTGAAACCTTTCGACCTGCAAGAGGTGCTGGCGCGCATGCGTGCAATAACCCGACGTCGCCACGGCGCGGCGGACTCGCTGCTCGGCAGCGGCGACGTCCAGCTGGATATGATGACGCGCGAAGTGCTCTATAAGGGCCAGCGCGAGCAGCTTACCGCGCGCGAATATGCGCTGCTTTACGCTCTGCTGGAGCGTCCCGGCGCCATCCTGTCGCGCGAACAGCTGGAGAACCGCATCTACGGCTGGGGCGAAGAGGTCACCAGCAACGCGGTGGACGTGCTGATCCACGGCATGCGCCGCAAGCTCGACAATGACGCCATCCGCAACGTGCGCGGACTCGGCTGGCGCGTGCCCGCGTTATGAAACCTTTCACCTTTATGCGCTCCCTACGCAATAAGCTACTGAGCACGCTGCTGATTATCCATCTGCTGATGATCGGCGGCGTCACCTGGTATTTCTTCAGCTGCTACGGCGACATGATCGGCACCATGAAGGATGACCAGCTGTCGAAAATCGCCGACGCCTGGGCGACCAACAAAGAGATCCCGGCGCTGATGCCGCTGATGCTGCATGCCGACAAGGTGAAAAGCGCCTACGTCGTGCAGCTCTGGGACAGCGACGGCAAGCTGCGCGCCAGCTCCTGGCCGGAGCTGCACGCGCCGCTGCAGGCGCAAAAAGGGTGGCACGATATCGACGTCGGCGACTGCGACGAATGCGCCTGGCGTGTCTATACCCGGCCCGGCGAGCCGGGCAGCGAGATCAAAACCATTCAGGTGATGCATAACCTGAGCTATATGCGCTCGGTGATGGTACAGCGCGCGCTGGCGGCGATTATCCCCATGATTTTGATGATGCCGCTTTCGCTGCTGGTGATCTGGCTGGTGGTGCGCAAGATCACCCGCGATCTGCGCGTCGCCTCGCGCGAAATCGCCGCGCAGGAGACGCTGCATCCTCATCTGGTGTCGCCTGAAGGGCTGCCGGACGAGATCCTGCCGCTGGTCGAGGCCTACAACTCGCTGCTCAACAAGCTGCGCGCCGCCTGGTCGTCGCAGCGCCAGTTCCTGGAGGACGCGGCGCACGAGCTGCGCACGCCGGTGACGGCGGTGACGCTGCAGCTGGAGAACCTGCGCCAGCATATTCAGCCGGGCGAAGCGAGCCGCCAGTTCGATCAGCTGGAAGCGGGCGTGACGCGCACGCGCCATCTGGTGACGCAGCTGCTCAATATTTCGCGCCAGGAAGATAAAACCGTGGTCGCTTCGGTAGAAAATATCGAGCTGGAGGATCTGCTGAAAGAGAGCATCGAGCAGCTGATGGTAGTGGCCGACAAGCGCGGCATCGATATCGGCTTTAACGGCTCGACGCACTATCGCCTGCAGGCGAGCCGTTCCGAGCTGCGCAGCCTGTTCGATAATCTGATCGGCAACGCCATGCTGCATACGCCGGAAGGCAGCCTGGTGGACGTCTTGCTGCATCGCGTCGGCGATCGCACGGTGGTCGATATCGTCGATAACGGTCCCGGCATGCCAGAAGCCTTTATCGATCGCGCCTTTGATCGCTTTACCCGTTCGCCGACCGTGAAGGCGCAGGGCAGCGGTTTAGGGTTGTCGATCGTGCGCAGCGTGGCGCAAAAGCACCATATTCAGGTTTCCCTCTCCAACTGCCTCAATACGCAGGGCGCCATCTGCGGTCTGCAGGTTCGCGTCACCCTGCCCTGATTTTCACGTTCGTGCGCGATGCCGACAACGTAAACGGTTGCGGCGTTCCGTTCGCCGCCGCTTATTTTCGTGACACACTTCACATTTTCACGTAAATGCAATGCAACACATTTTGACAAACGTGAGCAAAATCTATTTTCTATCGCCCTGTAACGGTCAGGCTACGCAGGTCAAAAACCGGCTGTAAAAAACGGTTACATCTTCGCCGCCCCACTCTGGGATCGATTTCACTCTGACTGCGTCGCTGCGCGGTCAAAAGCATGTGGTTAATGATAATGAAATTTAAAACCTTGATAGCAGGCGCCTTGCTGGCAACCTCCCTGAGCAGCGGCGCGCAGGCCGCCGAAAGCGATCCGCAATATCTCTCCGACTGGTGGCACCAGAGCGTTAACGTGGTGGGCAGCTATCACACTCGCTTCGGACCGCAGTTCAATAACGACGTTTATCTGGAATATGAAGCCTTCGCGAAAAAAGACTGGTTCGATTTTTACGGCTACCTCGATCTGACCAACTTCTTCGGCATGGGCAACAGCAACGCCAACGGCATTTTCGACCATGGTTCGCCGATGTTCATGGAAATCGAGCCGCGTTTCTCTATCGATAAGCTGACCGGCACCAGTCTGGCCTTCGGTCCGTTCAAAGAGTGGTACTTCGCCAACAACTATATCTACGATATGGGCCGCAACAGCGATAACCGTCAGAACACCTGGTATATGGGTCTCGGCACCGACATCGACACGCACAGCGACGTCGGCCTGTCGCTTAACGTCTACGCCAAATATCAGTGGGAGAACTACGGCGCGGCGAACGAGAACAGCTGGGATGGCTATCGCTTCAAGGTGAAATATATGGTGCCGATTACCACGCTGTGGGGCGGCAACCTGAGCTATATCGGCTTTACCAACTTCGACTGGGGTTCCGATCTGCGCGACAAGTCAGACGCATCGCGCACCAGCAACTCTGTCGCCTCCAGTCATATTCTGTCGCTGGGCTACGACCACTGGCATATTTCCGCCGTGGCGCGTTACTTCCATAACGGCGGTCAGTGGGCGGATGGTCAGGAGCTGAACTTTGGTCGTGGACCGTTTGAAGTGAAATCAACCGGCTGGGGTTACTACCTGGTGGCGGGTTATAACTTCTGATAAATCGGGCTAATAGCACCGATCTTATAAAGCGGTGAGCCTGAGCCGAAGAGCAAAGCGTCCCGCTACAAGGACAAAAACGCCGGGAGCGTTTTTGAACAACGCAGCGCGTTGGCCCGTTTACGGGCGCACCTCAAGGATGAGGTGCGTATCCGCGCGGGCCGAGCAAGCAAGGATGCCTTGAGCGACTTTGCGATCGGATCAGGCTCACTACGTAAGCGCTTTACCTGCCTGAACCTAACTTATTCCTGTGGCTTCTCGACGTTGATGCGCCACGGAATGCCGAACTTATCGATAAACATCGCGAAGCCGTTCGACCAGAAGGTCTCCTGCCACGGCGTCGTCACTTTCCCGCCCGCCGACAGTTTCTCGAACCACGCTTTACCCTGTTCCACGTCGGTGGTCGACAGGCTGACCGCATAACCGGCGTGCTCCGATGCCGGCGGCTTCTCGGTATTGCCGTCGCTCAGCATCAGCTCCCCTTCGCCGATACGCAGCTGGGCATGCATAATCTTTTCCGGCGGCAGCGGTGGCGCAGATTGATCGCCCACCTGCTCGCCCTGATCCGGCATATCACCGAACGTCATTTTATAGAGCAACTCTCCCTCGGTAGCCTGCAGGTAAAAGTCGATAGCCTCTTCACAACGGCCATAGAGAAACAGATAAGGACTGACTTGCATCTTCACCTCTATATTGTCGGTTGGATTTCTTACAGTACCCTAACAGTGTAGACGATCGACTTTATCCTTTGTTTTTACTGGCAATAACGGCGAAAGAGCTGCGCCATGTAAGCGCTCATCGGCGTCAGCGCCGTCTCCTTTCGCTGGATCAAATAGAAGGTCGCTTTCGGTAAGGGATCGTCCAGATCCAGCGCCACCAGCTGCTGGCCGAGTACCGCATCGTTGATGACATCGACCGACAGAATACTGACAAAGTCGCTCTGCGCGACCAGACTGGTGCAGGCCATAAAGGTTTCGCAGGACACCACGATTTTGGGCGCCATGCCGCGCTCGGCAAAGAGATCGTGCAGCAGGCGATAGTAGCTGCCCTTCGGCGTCGGCATCGTCCAGTCGCACTGCTGGAGTGCCTCAAGCGATCGCGCCTTTTCCATCGGGTGCCCCTTGCGCACCACCACTTTGTAGTCGCGCTGCATCATTTTCTCAAAACTCAGCTCCTGGTCGAGATGGCTCTGGTCATAGGTATTAATAGTGAAATCGAGTTCGCCCTGGCGCAGCTCCGGGATCATCGACACCAGCTGGCCTTCAACAATACGCACCTTGACCAGCGGATACTCGCGATGAAACTGGGTGATAACCTGCGGCATGATGGTGCGCGCCACGCTGCCGCCGACGCCGATATTCACCTGGCCGCCTGCCAGTCCAAGCCGCTGCTGAATATCCTCCTGCGCCACACGTAATTCTTCCAAAACCAGACTGGCATGGCGAAAAAAGTTATCACCCACGTCGGTCAGCACCACACCTTGCTGACGGCGAACAAACAATTTTGCGCCTAAAACCTGCTCCAGTTCCTGAATCGCTTTGGTCAGTGCCGGCTGAGAAAGCCCGGAAAGACGGCTCGCGGCACGGATACTGCCCTGGCGCGCAACCGCAACGAAGGCGCGCAGCTGATGCAACTTTAACTGTGACGGCATGATAACCACTGTTTATCAGAAGAAAGATATTCGCATCTTATGCGGCCTGCACAGCTTGTGTAAATTCGGCAGTGTGCATAAAAAACCATCAATAAGGATCTCCTATGACAACCCTCTCTGAGCAGGTTCAGGCGCTGGCGCCGCAGATGCAAAGCTGGCGGCGCGATCTTCATCAGTTTGCCGAATCCGGCTGGCTGGAATTCCGCACCGCGACGCGGGTGGCCGACGCGCTGCATAAACTGGGTTATCAACTGCAGCTGGGTCGCGAGGTGATTAACGCCGAGGCGCGTATGGGACTTCCCAACGCTGAGGTTCTGAAACAGCAGGAGGCGCGTGCGCTGCAGCAGGGCGCGCTGCCGCAGTGGCTGCCCTATTTCTCCGGCGGCTTTTGCGGCGTCGTCGCCACGCTGGAGACCGGTCGTCCCGGCCCGGTGATGGGATTCCGCGTCGATATGGACGCGCTCGATCTTAACGAGAGCCAGGCGCCCGATCACCTGCCGCAGCGCGAGGGTTTCGTCTCCTGCAATCCCGGCATGATGCACGCCTGCGGCCATGACGGCCATACCACTATCGGGCTGGCGCTCGCCAGCGTGCTGATGGCGATGAAGTCGCAGCTGAGCGGCACGATCAAGCTGATTTTCCAGCCTGCCGAGGAGGGCGTGCGCGGCGCGAAGGCGATGGTGGAGGCGGGCGTGGTAGACGATGTCGATCTCTTTACCGCTATCCATCTCGGCACCGGCGTGCCCGCCGGCGAGCTGGTGTGCGGCAGCGACAGCTTCCTCGCCACCACCAAGCTGGACGTGCATTTCACCGGCGTCGGCGCGCATGCGGGCGGCAGGCCTGAAGAGGGGCGCAACGCGCTGCTGGCGGCGGCGCAGGCCACGCTGGGACTGCACGGGCTGCCGCAGCACAGCGGCGGCGTCGCGCGCGTCAACGTCGGCGTGCTGCAGGCGGGCACCGGCCGCAACGTGGTGGCCGACACCGCGCTGATGAAGGTCGAGACGCGCGGCGTCAGCAACCAGGTTAACGATGACATTTACCAGCAGGCGCTGCGCGTCATCGCTGGCGCAGCGGCGATGTACGGCGTGGAGTATGAGGTCAGGCTAATGGGCGCGGCGCGCAGCTGCACGCCGACCCAGCCCTGGGTCGATTTTCTCCACCAGCAGGCGGAGGCGCTCGGCATCTTCGACTCGGTGGTGGATCGCAAGGCGCAGGCCGCCGGATCGGAAGACGCCACCTACATGATGGAGCGCGTTAAACAGCGCGGCGGCCAGGCGACCTACGCCATCTTCGGCTGCGATCTGGCGGCGGGCCACCATAACGCCCGCTTCGACTTTGACGAAAGCGTAATGGGCAAAGCGGTGCAGATGCTGGCGACGCTGGCGCTCAATCAGGCGCAGTTCGGAGGCGGCCGATGAACGCTGACTTCCTGGCCGACTATATCGACGCCCATCAGGCGCGCTTTACCGCTCTTAGCGACGCCATCTGGGACACGCCGGAAACCCGCTTCGCCGAAACGCGCTCCAGCGCGCTGCTGGCCGACGCGCTGGAGCAGGAAGGCTTCGCCGTGACGCGCGGCGTCGGCAATATCGAAACCGCCTTTGTCGCCAGCGCGGGCGAAGGCCAGCCGGTGATCGCCATTCTCGGCGAGTTCGACGCGCTGGCCGGACTCAGCCAGCGGGCGGGCTGCGCGCGGCCGGAGCCGCTGGAAGAGAACGGCAACGGTCACGGCTGCGGCCATAATCTGCTCGGCACCGCCGGCGTGGCGGCGGCGTTCGCGCTGAAGGCGTGGATGGCGCAGCACGGCGGGCGCGGCACGGTGCGCTTCTACGGCTGTCCCGGCGAAGAGGGCGGATCCGGCAAAACCTTTATGGTGCGCGAAGGATTGTTCGACGATGTCGATGCCGCCGTCACCTGGCATCCCGAAGGTTTCAGCGGCCTGTTCAACCTCAGCACCCTCGCCAATATCCAGGCGGCCTTTCGCTTTAAAGGGGTAGCGGCGCACGCCGCGACCTCGCCCCATCTCGGGCGCAGCGCCCTCGATGCAGTGACGCTGATGAATACCGGCGCCAACTTTTTGCGCGAGCACATCGTGCAGGAAGCGAGGCTGCACTATGCGGTGACCAACAGCGGCGGCGTCTCGCCCAACGTGGTGCAGGCCGACGCCGAAGTGCTCTACCTGATCCGCGCGCCCGAGCTGCCACAGGCGCAGGAGATCTACCAGCGCGTGATCAATATCGCCCAGGGCGCGGCGCTGATGACCGACACCCAGGTGACGGTGCGCTTCGACAAGGCGTGTTCCAACTACGTGCCGAATCGCGCGCTGGAAGCGGTGATGGAGCGTTATTTGCATCACTTCGGTTTGCCGCATTACAGCGAGGAAGAGCGCGCTTTCGCCGCCGAGATCCGCGCCACGCTGAGCGAGGAGGATCTGCGCACCGCGCGGCTCAATGCGGCACGCACCGGCGGCGAGGCGGGCGCGGCGTGGATTGAGGCGCACGGCGATAAGCTGCTGATGGACGAGGTGGCGCCCTGCGCGGCGACGCGCGAGCTGCTCTACGGCTCCACCGACGTCGGCGACGTCAGCTGGGTCACGCCGGTCGCGCAGTGTTTCGCGCCCTGCTTTGCCTTCGGCACGCCGCTGCACACCTGGCAGCTGGTGGCGCAGGGCCGCACCACTATCGCGCACAAGGGCATGCTGCTGGCGGCCAAAGTGATGGCCGCCACCGTGCTGGATCTGCTGACCGACGAACAGGCGCTGGCGCGCTGCCGCGCCGAGTTCGACCGCGCGCGCCGCGCGCAGCCCTATACATGCCCGATTCCCGAAGGCGTCGCGCCTTCAAAACTGGCCAACTGAGCCGCGGCCGCGCCTCAGGCGCGGACCGATAACACAATAAAAAAACGCAAACACGACCATACAAGACGAGGAATATCATGACCGTAATGTCGGAGAATCGCAGCCCTGGGAAAGTGTTCGGCTGGATCGAGCGGGTCGGCAACAAAGTCCCCAATCCTTTCCTGCTGTTTGTTTATCTGATTGTGGTGCTGATGGTGGCGACCGCCATTATCAGCACTCTCGATCTGGCAGTGAAAAACCCGGTCAGCGGCGAGATGGTGCGCGTCAACAATCTGCTGAGCGTCGCGGGCCTGCAGTGGATCTTGCCCAACATCATCAAAAACTTCAGCGGCTTTACGCCGCTCGGCTCGATTCTGGCGCTGGTGCTCGGCGCCGGCCTGGCGGAAAAAGTGGGTCTGTTGCAGTCGCTGATGGTGAAGATGGCGTCGCGCGTCAGCCGCCGCTACGCCAGCTACATGGTGCTGTTTATCGCCTTTTTCAGCCATATCTCTTCCGATGCCGCGCTGGTGGTGATGCCGCCGCTCGGCGCGCTGATCTTCCTCGCTGTGGGTCGCCATCCGGTGGCGGGCCTGCTGGCGGCGATCGCCGGCGTCGCCTCCGGCTTTACCGCCAACCTGCTGATTGTCACCACCGACGTGCTGCTCTCCGGCATCAGCACCGAAGCGGCGAAGGCGGTCAGCGACACGGTGCACGTCAGCGTGATTGATAACTGGTTCTTTATGGCCACCTCAGTGATCGTGCTGACCGTGGCCGGCGCCATTCTCACCGACAAATTTATCGAGCCGCGCCTGCCGCAGTGGAAAGAGGGAAGCAGCGAGCGGCTGGCGGCCCTGACGCCGCTGGAGAATCGCGGCCTGCGCGCGGCGGGCATTGCGGCGCTGCTGTTTATCGGCGTGATGGCGCTGCTGGTGGTGCCGGAGCATGCGCCGCTGCGCGATCCTAAGACCGGCGGCATCGTGCCGTCGCCCTTCATTAGGGGCATCGTGCCGATCATCATCCTGTTTTTCTTTGTGGTAGCGATCGTTTACGGCGCGGTCACGAAGCAAATTCGCCGCCCGGACGATATTCCGCAGCTGCTGGTTGAGCCGATGAAGAGCATGGCGGGCTTTATCGTAATGGTGTTTCCGCTCTCGCAGTTCGTGGCCTTCTTCAACTGGAGCAACATGGGCAAGTTTATGGCCATCGGGCTGACCGACGTGCTGGAGAGCGCAGGCATCAGCGGCGCGCCCGCCTTTCTCGGCCTGATGTTCCTGTCGGCGTTTCTCTGCATGTTTATCGCCAGCGGCTCGGCGATCTGGTCGATTCTCGCGCCGGTGTTCGTGCCAATGTTTATGCTGCTCGGCTTTCACCCCGCCTTCGCGCAGATGATTTTCCGCATCGCCGACTCGGCGGTGCTGCCGCTGGCGCCGATGTCGCCCTTTCTGCCGCTGTTCCTCTCTTTCCTGCAGCGCTACCAGAAAGATGCCCAGCTCGGTACCTATTACGTGCTGATCTTCCCCTATCCGGTGGTCTTCTTCATCACCTGGATTGCGCTGCTGCTCGCCTGGTATGCGCTGGGCCTGCCTATCGGACCGGGCGTCTGGCCGCAGATGCCGTAGCGGTCTCGCCAGGGACGGCGAAAAGTGCAACGTACGTTGCTAAAAACTCACCAACAACCCTCTCGGCAAGGATCGCCGAATTGATTATTCTGCACTCTCTTCGCTTGCTAACGGTCACTATTTTTACAACATCGCCACGCCGTTAGCGAGACAGGCAAACACCGTCACACCGAGGTTTATAAAATAATGACAACCACCTGCACTCCAGGGATGGCGCCGGGGTTCGCTGCGCCGACGCCGAACAACAGCTTAGCGGGGCGCATCGACGCGCTGCCTTCATCGCGCGGACTGTGGCGTTTTATTACGCTGCTCGCGCTCGGCGGCTTCTTCGAACTCTACGATCTGTTTGAGACCGGCTATATCAGCTCCGGGCTGCTGGCCGCCGGCGTCTTTCACACCGGCAGCGCGGGCGTGTTCGGCATCGCCGATCAGGCCGCCTTCGCCTCCGCCACCTTTCTCGGCCTGTTTGTCGGCGCCAGCCTGCTCGCGCCTTATGCCGACCGCTTCGGCCGACGCCTGACCTTTATGTGCGCGCTGGCGTGGTATGGCATTTTCTCGCTGCTGATGGCCTTTCAGCAGAGCGCGGAGATGATTATTCTGTTTCGCTTTCTGGTGGGCATCGGCCTCGGCATCGAACTGGTCACCATCGACACTTACCTTTCGGAGTGGGTGCCGACGCATCTGCGCAGCCGCGCCTTCGCCTTTTCGTTTTTCGTGCAGTTTCTCTCTGTGCCGACGGTGGCGCTGATGTCCTGGTGGCTGGTGCCGCAGACGCTGTTAAGCCTTGAAGGCTGGCGCTGGGTGGTGATCGCGGGCGCGCTCTGTTCGCTGATTATCTGGTTTATTCGTAAGGATTTGCCGGAGTCGGCGCGCTGGCTGGCGCAGCAGGGTCGTCATCAGGAGGCGCATCAGGTGCTGAGCGCGATGGAGAAACGCTGCGGCGTGGCGCCCGGCGCAGACTTCCCGCCGGATGACGCGGCGGCGCAGCTGCCGAAACGCGGCCGGTTCAGCGAAATCTGGTCGCCGGCCTACCGCAAGCGCACCTTGATGCTGGTGGTGATGAACTTCTTTCAGGCGATTGGTTTTTTCGGCTTCGGCAACTGGCTGCCCGCGCTGCTGTCAGGCAAAGGCACGACCGTCACCCACAGCCTGCTCTACGCTTTTTTTATCACCCTCGCCTACCCGCTCGGCTCGCTGATTTGCAGCCGCTACGCCGATAAGTTTGAGAACAAATGGCAGATCGTTTTCTCCTGCCTGATGACGGTGGTGTTCGGCACGCTGTTCGCGTTTCAGACCAACCCGGTGCTGCTGATCCTCTGCGGCTTTCTGATCACTTACTCTAACGCCTGGCTGACCTTTAGCTATCACGCTTACCAGACGGAGATTTTTCCCACGCATATTCGCGCCCGCGCAGTCGGCTTTTGCTACTCCTTCAGCCGCCTCTCGACGGTGTTCAGCAGTATTTTGATCGGCCTGATTTTGCAGTATGCGGGCAGCCAGGGGGTCATCGCCTTTATCGTGGCGAGCATGCTGATGGTGATGCTGTCGGTGGGGATTTACGGACCGAAGACGCGCGGTATCGATCTGGAGAATATTTAAGGGAGAGGCGCAAGCCACAGCAAAAGAGGCCCGGCGTCAGCCGGGCCTGTTTAGAAGGTTACTGATTTTCGAGCTGATGGATATCCGCGCTGCCCTGATAAGGCTGGATGGTCTTATCTTTACGCAGCTTCGCCACATCCTTCGCCGTAACGTCCGCCTTGCCGCCGTTGCCCCAGCTGGTGCGGATAAAGTTCACCACGTCCGCCACCTGCTGATCGTTAAGCCGCCAGCCGAACGCCGGCATGGTGATGGTGGTCGGCGCGCCTTTCACGCCCGGCAAGGTGCCGCCCGCCAGCACGATATGGATCAGCGAGGTCGGATCTTCTGCCATCACCACCGGGTTGCCGCGCAGCGCCGGGAAAAAGCGCTGATAGCCGCTGCCGTCAGTTTTATGACAGGCCGCGCAGCTATCGACATAGACCGATGCGCCGGTCGCGCTGTCGTCGCCTTTCCAGAGCGCTTTCGCCGTGGCGTCATCGACGCTAAACGCCGCCTGGCTCGGATCTTTCGCGCCGAGCGACTTCAGATAGTGGGCGATCGCCGCGATATCCTCATCGCTGAGATGCTGCAGGCTGTGTTCCACCACGTCGGTCATGCCGCCGAACGCGGCGGTATGGTCGTTGCGGCCGTAGCGCAGGAACTGGCGCAGATCCTCTTCGCTCCAGCGTCCCAGTCCGTCGCGGTTATCGCCGCGCAGGTTGCTGGCGGTCCAGCCGTCAATCGGCGCGCTGCTGCCCGCCAGATAGTCATTGCCTTCGCCGTTGTTCAGCGCTTTTTCCTGCATGGTGATGCTGCGCGGCGTATGGCAGGCGCCGCAGTGGCCCAGGCCTTCCACCAGATAGCGGCCGCGCGCCAGCTCAGGATCTTCCTGCGCCATCGGCTGAAACGCTTTGACATCCGGCGCGAACATCGAGCGCCAGATCGCCAGCGGCCAGCGCATCGACAGCGGCCAGGGGATATCGCTTTCGTGGTTAGCCTGCTTGACCGGCGTGACGCCGTGCATAAAGTAGGCGTAGAGCGCCTGCATATCCTCGTCGCTCACCACCGCGTAGGAAGGGTAAGGCATCGCCGGATAGAGGGTATCGCCATTTTTTGCCACGCCGTGACGCACCGCCTTCTGGAAGTCGTCGTAGCTGTAATCGCCGATGCCGGTCGCTTTGTCCGGCGTGATATTGGTGGAGTAGATGGTGCCGATCGGCGTCGCCATCGGCAGGCCGCCGGCGAAGGGTTTGCCATCTTTGCTGGTATGACAGGCGACGCAGTCGCCCGCGCGCGCCAGATACTCGCCGCGTTTTACCCGATCGCCGCCGTTATCGTCCGCCAGCGCGGCAAAGGTCATCATGCCCAGCATCAGGCCCAGTAAGCCGTTTTTCATCGCCATTTCCTTATGCCTGCACCAGTGGACCCGGGTTTTTCAGATACTGTTCGCGGATCGCTTTCGCCGACCAGTAGGTCAGCGCTGCCACCATGCCCGTCGGGTTGTAGCCCAGTCCCTGCGGGAAAGCGGAGGCGCCCGGCACAAAGACGTTCGGCACGTCCCAGCTCTGCAGGTAGCGGTTCACCGCGCTGGTGGCGGGATGGTCGCCCATAATGGCGCCGCCGCTGATGTGCGTGGTCTGATAAACCGTGGTGTCGAAATGGCTGCCCGGCTTTTTCGCGCCGCCGATAATCATCTTCGGACTCATCGCTTCGGCGATCTTATGCATCTTGCCGACCATAAACTGCGCCATCTTGATGTCGTTATCCTGCCAGTCAAAGGTCATGCGCAGCAGCGGCTGGCCATGGGCATCTTTGTAGTTGGGATCGAGGTCGAGATAGTTCGCGCGGTAGGACTGATGCGCGCCGTGGGCGTCCATAGAGATATGGTGCGTGTAGGTATCCGCCACCGCCGCCTTCCATTTACTGCCCCAGTTCGGCGTGCCGGTCGGCGTCGGCAGACCGGAGATTGGCTTGGTGCCTGCCTGGTTGACCCAGAACGGCGAACCGCCGACGAAACCGTGCGGCCCGTGGTCGAAGTTGTCGGCGTTGAAGTCGTCGACGCCGACGCCCGCACCGCCCGCGCCGATAAACGGGTTGGTGGTGGTGTTTTTGTCGAACAGCGCCTTCAGGGTCGAGATATTCTGATAGGCGAAGTTACGGCCGACGGTGCCTTCGTTGGTGATCGGGTTATAGGGCTTGCCGATGCCGGAAAGCAGCATCAGGTGCACGTTGTGGAACTGGAACGCCGACAGGATCACCAGATCCGCTGGCTGCACCACTTCACGCCCCTGCGCATCGACGTAGGTGACGCCGGTGGCGCGCTTTTTGTCGTCGGTCAGGTTGACGCGCAGCACGTATGAGTTGTTGCGCAGCTCGAACTTCGGCTCCTGGCGCAGCGCGGGCAGGATGTTTACGTTCGGCGACGCTTTCGAGTACATGTAACAGGCGTAGCCGCTGCAGTAGCCGCAGAAGTTGCACGGCCCCATCTGCGCGCCGTAGGGGTTGGTGTAGGGGCCGGAAGTGTTGGCCGACGGCAGATCGTAGGGGTGATAGCCTACTGATTTCGCCGCCTCGGCAAAGAGCTGCGCCGAGTAAGTGCGCTTCTGCGCCGGCAGCGGGAATTTGTCGGAGCGATCCGGCGCGAACGGGTTGCCGCCGCTCTCTTTGCCGACCACCTGCCCTTTAATGCTCCACGGCGTGCCGGAGGTGCCGAAGACCTTTTCCGCCTTGTCGAAGAACGGCTCCAGTTCGTCATAGGTGACGCCGAAATCTTGGATGGTCATCCCTTCCGGAATAAAGTTTTTGCCGTAGCGCTCTTCATAGTGGCTGCGCTGGCGCAGCTCGGTCGGGTCGACGCGGAAGTGTACGCCAGACCAGTGCAGCCCTGCGCCGCCGGTGCCGGTGCCCGGCAGAAACGCCGCCAGCTGGCGATAGGGAACCGCCGTCTGCGAGGCGTCGTGACGGATAGTGACGGTGCTTTTCGACAGATCCTGGAAGAGCTTTTTGCGGATGTTATAGGTCAGCTCGTCGATTGACTGCGGATAGGATCCGTCTGGATAGGTGTCGCGATGCGGGCCGCGCTCCAGCGCGACCACGTTAAGACCGGCTTCGGTCAGCTCTTTCGCCATAATCGCCCCGGCCCAGCCGAAACCGACGATTACCGCGTCTGCTTTTTTCATCTCGTTTGCCATGATTACGCGCGCTCCCCGCGAATAGATACTGACGGGAACGGATAGCGTTCGCCGCGTTCAACCCAGTCCATAAAGTCGGCGCGCGCGCCTGGGAAGCCGATCAGCTTCCAGCCCACCATATTCTGGTTGCCGCCGTGAATCGGGTCGCTAAAGAAGCCTTCGCGGGTGTTCTGGATCAGAAAGGCGAAGAAAGTTTTCGCGGGCAGCTGACGGAAATCGGCCTGGCCGCTCTCCATCGCCTGCAGCAGCGCATCCTGCTGCTCGCCGCTAAGATCGGCGAACACCTTGCCGTGCTGGCGCTTGCTGTAGTCGTCGGCGTCCGCCAGCCCCAGACGGTAGATCTGCTGCGGCACCAGCGGCAGCTGATAGCCCAGCTCTTTCGGCAGGTCCGGATTAAACGGTCCCTGCATATACCAGTTGGCGCCGGTGGCGTAAGGGGTATTCATCTGGCGGTCGATAAATTCCGGCACGCCCGCTTCCAGCGCGCCTGGGCCGCGCTCGTCATTAGGGATCAGGCGGGCGACGGCAGCCTTGATAAAGGCGAATTCTTCAGCGGTAAACCAGCTGGGCTGGTAGTCGCGCGCCGGCTGCGCCGCAGCGGGATCGGCAGCCTGCACCGCAGGCGCCATGCTGAAGCCGCCGACGACGGCACTGCCCGCCGCCATAGCTGGTGCCAGCGCAATGGTCTTTAACAGAAAATCCCTGCGCGTCTGCCCACGTTTTTGTTCTGACATGACATTGCCTCAGTACCGCTTATAATGCGGCATGAAAGTTAAACAGTTGCGTTGTAATGGTTTTTTTATGCGGATTAAGGGTTACAGCAGTACTGTTACCGGTAACAGCGGGCGCTAGTGTAACACCGTTGTGGTGAAACATTTAGTTCGTCGAAACAAATTCGCACAAATTCATTAACATCTCGTCGCAATGCTTTACCTGGCGCGGACGATAACTGTCACCACCAGAAACAACACTCAACAGACAGGTAACGCTAAAAGACGTTATAAAAGAGTGCACACAACAGCGGAGAGCCTATGTTTAAGTCCTTTTTCCCCCGGCCAGCGCTGTTTTTCAGCTCGGCGGCGATCTGGAGTCTGATCGCGATTTTTGCCTGGTTCGGCTTTGCCGATGACCTGCCGTCCCGCTGGCCAGCGCTGCATGCTGCCATGCAGCAGCCGCTGCCGACCACGGCCGCACGCTTTATCGCCCCCAGTCAGCTCTGGTTTTATGGCTATTACTGGATAGTGGTGGCGATATTCGCCCTTGCCTGGCGCGTTATCGATAACCATCCGTGGCAGCGCTGGTCGGTATGGGGATCGGCGCTGATCATCTTCGTCACCTGGTTCGGCGTGCAGGTCGGCGTTGGCGTCAACGCCTGGTACGGCCCGTTCTACGATCTCATCCAACAGGCGCTGACCAAAGCGGGTTCGGTGCCGATTAGCCGTTTTTACAGCGGCATAGGCGACTTTCTTGGCATCGCCCTGATTTCGGTAGTCGTTGGCGTCACGAATTCCTTTTTCATTAGTCATTGGGTGTTCCGCTGGCGCACCGCGATGAATAACTATTACATGCACAACTGGCAGCGCCTGCGTAAGGTCGAAGGCGCGGCGCAGCGTGTGCAGGAAGACACCATGCGCTTCGCCAGCACGCTGGAGGACTGGGGCGTTAGTTTCCTTCAGGCGCTAATGACGCTAGTGGCCTTTTTGCCGGTGCTGATCAGTTTGTCGCATCACGTTAAGGATGTGCCGCTGCTCGGCAATATTCCCTATGCGCTGGTGATCATCGCGCTGCTCTGGTCGCTGTTCGGCACGGCGCTGCTGGCGCTGGTGGGCATCAAGCTGCCGGGGCTGGAGTTCCGCAACCAGCAGGTTGAGGCGGCCTATCGTAAAGAGCTGGTCTACGGCGAGGATCATGCCGATCGCGCGACGCCGCCGACGGTACAGGCGCTGTTCAGCCGCGTGCGTTTTAACTACTTCCGCCTCTACTTTCACTATCTCTACTTTAATATCACCCGCATTCTCTATTTGCAGGTTGATAATGTTTTCGGTCTCTTTGTGCTGTTCCCGTCAATCGTGGCGGGCACGATTACCTTCGGTTTGTTAAACCGCATTACTAACGCGTTCGACCAGGTGCGCTCATCGTTCCAGTATCTGATCACCTCCTGGTCGACGCTGGTGGAACTGATGTCGATCTACAAACGTCTGCGCAGTTTCGAGCAGATTCTGCAGGATGTTCCGCATCAGGAGATGCTGCGCGAAGCGGCGGAAAACGAGTAAAGCAGCAAACTCAGCACAGGCGCAGCGCAACAGGGCGCTGCGCCTGGCACGGCCTGCTAACTGCGCTTTCATCCCCTTCCCCTTTGCACGTTTCGCATTCTGACCGCCAGCAGCACAAGCCCCTCTCTCAAAATCCTTTTGTATTGTTAAAATAATCACATCTACCGTTGCCTTTAAAAGGCGACTTAACCGTTTGCATCGCGATTTCAGGTTGTGAAATTTGTCACATTATTAACTTTAACAAGCTGATAATGTGATTTTAATAACATTAAAACAGAGTAAATTCACCTGGGAGCAAACAATGGACATCGCGGTTATCGGGTCAAACATGGTTGACCTTATTACCTATACCAGTCAGTTGCCTAAAGCGGGCGAAACGCTGGAAGCGCCGGATTTTGCCATTGGCTGCGGCGGGAAAGGCGCGAATCAGGCGGTTGCGGCCGCAAAGATGGGCGGACGCGTGATGATGGTTAGCAAGGTCGGCGACGACCTCTTCGCGCCGGAAACCGTCGCCAACCTGCAGCGTCAGGGCGTGGATACGCGCTACGTCACCACCGCGCCGGGAACCTCGAGCGGCGTGGCGCCGATCTTTGTCGATGAGCAGTCGCAGAACCGCATTCTGATTATCAAAGGAGCCAACCAGCAGCTTAGCGCGGCCGATATCGACGCCGCCGCCGAGGCGCTGAAAGCGTGTCAGCTGATTATCCTGCAGCTGGAGATCCCGCTGGAAACCGTCTATTGCGCCATCGATTTCGCCCGTCAGCACGGCATCAAAGTGATCCTTAATCCGGCACCGGCGGTGGAAAATCTCGATATCGCTTACGCCTGCAAGTGCGACTTCTTTATGCCCAACGAAACCGAGCTGGAGATCCTGACCGGCATGCCGGTCGCCACTGATGAAGAGGTCAAACTGGCGGGCCAGACGCTGCTCAAGCGCGGGCTGAAAAACTTGATCATCACCATGGGGGCGCGCGGCTCGCTGTGGATGAGCGGCGACAGCCTGCACCAGGTGGCGCCGACGGCGGTGAAAGCGGTCGATACCAGCGGCGCGGGCGATGCGTTTATCGGCTGTTTCGCCCAGGCGCTGGTGCAAAGCGGCGATATCGCGGCGGCGATGGCGCAAGCCTCTGCCTACGCCGCCTGCAGCGTGACCGGCCGCGGCACGCAGCGCTCCTATCCCGACGCGGAAACCTTCCAGCGTTTTCTTAACGTTAACTGAGGTCGAGCTATGCAGCAGAACATTGTTCAGCAACCCGACGGCTACTTAAATAAAACGCCGCTGTTCCAGTTCATTTTGCTCTCGTGCCTCTTCCCGCTGTGGGGCTGCGCCGCAAGCCTGAACGACATCCTGATCACCCAGTTCAAAAGCGTTTTCGCCCTCAGCGACTTCGCCAGCGCGCTGGTGCAGAGCGCCTTTTACGGCGGCTACTTTCTCATTGCCATTCCGGCTTCGCTGGTGATCCGCAGAGCGAGCTATAAGCTGGCGATCCTGATGGGGCTGGCGCTCTATATTGCCGGTTGCGTGCTGTTCTATCCCGCCTCGCATATGGCTACCTACACCATGTTTCTCGCGGCCATTTTCGCTATCGCCATCGGCCTGAGCTTTCTGGAAACCGCCGCCAACACCTATAGCTCGATGATTGGCCACCGCGATCGCGCCACGCTGCGCCTCAATATTAGCCAGACCTTCTACCCCGTCGGCGCGCTGATGGGCATCGTGCTGGGCAAATATCTGGTGTTCCAGGAAGGCGACAGCCTTGAGAGCCAGCTGGCCGGAATGAACGCGGAACAGGCGCATGCTTTCCGCCTCAGCATGCTGGAGCATACGCTGGAGCCCTATAAATATCTGGTGATGGTGCTGGTGGTGGTGATGCTGCTGTTTCTGTTTACGCGCTATCCGCGCTGCAAACCGGCGTCGAACGAGAAATCCCTGCCGTCGCTCGGCGAAACGCTGCGCTATCTGGCCGGCAACCGCCACTTTAAGCGCGGCATCGTGGCGCAGTTCCTCTATGTCGGCATGCAGGTAGCGGTATGGTCGTTCACGATCCGTCTGGCGCTTACGCTGGGCGCCGCGAACGAGCGTCACGCCTCTAACTTTATGATCTACAGCTTTATCTGCTTCTTTATCGGCAAGTTCGTCGCCAATTTCCTGATGACGCGCTTCCGCGCCGAGAAGGTGCTGATTGCCTATTCGGCGCTCGGCGTGCTGACCCTGGCGTGGGTGATGTTCGTGCCGAACTTTACCGCGGTCTATGCGGCGGTGTTTGTCAGCGTGCTGTTCGGCCCCTGCTGGGCGACGATTTATGCCGGCACCCTGGCGACCGTCGACAACAAGTACACCGAAGTGGCGGGCGCGTTTATCGTGATGTCGATTGTCGGCGCCGCCTTTATCCCGGCAATCCAGGGATTCGCCTCCGATCATCTGGGCTCGATGCAGCTGGCGTTTGGCGTCTCGCTGCTCTGCTTTGCCTGGGTGGGTTTCTATTTCTGGGGCGAGCTGCGTCATAAAAAGCAGGCGCTGCAAACCGGCCGTTTAGTCGAGGAGATGCCATGAAAACCCGTCTGCCGCTCTGTCGCGAACAGTTTCACACTACGCCGACCACGCTGCTGCAAAACGCCGAGTTCCACGTCGAGCTTTTCCGCTATCCGGCCGGGATCGAAGCGGTGCGTATCAGCAATCAGCGCGGCACGGTGACGGTGCTGCCCTTTTACGGTCAGATGATTTGGGACGCCTGTTTCGACGGCCGCACGCTGACCATGGGCCACAGCTTTAAGCAGCCGCTGCCGGGCAGTTCGATTATCGACACCTACGGCTGCTTTGCCTTCCACTCTGGATTGCTGGCAAACGGCTGTCCGGCCGAGGATGACGATCATGCTCTGCATGGCGAAATGGCCTGCGCGCGCATGGACAGCGCGTGGCTGGTGCTGGAGGCGGATCGCCTGTCGCTTGAGGGCGAAACCGAGTATGTAAAAGGTTTTGGCCATCACTATCTGGCGGCGCCGGCGGTGCGGGTCGAGGCTGGCCAGCCGCGCCTGCATATCGAGATGAACGTGACCAACCTGGCGGGCGCGCCGATGCCGCTGCAGTATATGTGTCATCTGAACAGCGCATGGATTGATGGCGGCGAGTTTAAGCAGTCGATCCCGCAGCAGGCTTTTCAGCTGCGCACCTCGGTGCCGGCGCACGTGAAGCCGACGCCGCAGTGGCAGAGCTACACCGCCGCCCTGGCGCGCGATCCGCAGGCGTTTCAGCGGCTGGATCGGCCGGAGATGTGCGATCCGGAGATCGTCTTCTTCGCCGACGACCTGCCGCAGTATGGCGACGAGGTGCAGTTCGAACTGCATTCGCCGCAGGGTTTCGCGCTGATGACGCGCTTCAGCAGCCGGCAGTTTCCGCACGCCACGCGCTGGATGCTGCACAACCGCGATCAGCAGGTGGCGGCTTATATTCTGCCGGCCACCTGCCGGCCGGAGGGTTTCAGCGCAGCGCAGCGCGCTGGCACGCTGCTGTCGCTGGCGCCGGGCGAACAGCGCCATTTCAGCGTCGAAACGGGTATATTGTAACGTCGTACAGGATGGCGACCCCTTCAGGGTCGCCAGACGGCCATGCGGCGGACGAGGGTTAACCCGCCAGCGCGGCGAAAACCCTCTCCACGGCGTAAGCGCCGGGATCTTTCACCCCATCCAGCGTCTGCTGATTCAGGTAGGATGAACGCCCCGCTCTGGCGCTCTGCATCTGCGCGGTGGAATCGGCGCCCTGGGCCGCCGCCTCTGCCGTCTCCGCCAGCGATCTGCCCGCCGACAGCGCCTCCAGCGCCGGCTCCAGCGCATCGACCAGCGTGCGGTGGCCAATCTGCGCGCCGCCGTAGTGCTTCATCTGCTCCAGTCCCTGCGTCAGCGCCTCTGGCAGCGTACCGCCCTGCGCCAGCCGCTGGCCCGCCGCGGTAAAGAGGATCGACATCAGTACGCCGCTCGAACCGCCCATCACCGTCGCCAGCTGCTCGCCCACCAGCGCGAACAGCGACGGCAGATCCGCCAGCGGCAGCTGCTGCGCTTCCAGCGCGCTCTTCACCTTGCGCGCGCCGGCGGCGAAGGTCGAGCCGGTGTCGCCGTCGCCAACTTTCGCGTCCAGCGCGTTCAGCTCGGCTTCAAGATCGATCAGCGTCTGCGCTACGCGCCCAACCACCTGCGCCGTCCGCTCGTCCTGAGAAGGCGTAAACTCGAGCTTGCTCACCACACGCTGGCTGCTCAGCGTCGTGACCGGCTCCACCGCATGGATCGGCACCCAGCCCAGTACCTCGACCGGCGCTTTCAGCGCTTCGAGAAACGCCGCCTCCACCTGCAGCACCGTCAGCGAAAAGCCTTTCATATCGAGCGCGCTCACCAGCGTCGCCGGGCCGATCAGATGGCTGATCTGCGCCGCCAGCGGGCTCTTCAGCACGTCGCGCGTCACCAGCGCCAGCTCCAGCATCGAGAAGCCGCCGAGATTGTTCACCAGCAGCACCGCGCGGGTGCCGGAAGAGAGGCTGCTGGCCAGCTTCTCCGTCATGATGCTCACCAGTTGCTGGCTGTTCTGCGTGTCCAGCGTGATAACGCCCGGCTCGCCGTGAATGCCCATGCCCAGCTCGCTCTCGCCCTCTTTCACGCGATTGTCGCGCTTCTCACCGGGAATATGGCAGGTCGAAAAGGCGACGCCGATGCTCGCCGTGCCCTTAATGGCGCGCTGCGCCAGAGTTTTCACCTGCGCCAGCGACTGTCCCTGCTCTGCGGCATAGCCGGCGATTTTATGGATCAGAGCGGTGCCGGCGATGCCGCGCGGCTGGGGATTGTCCGGCAGGGCGATATCGTCCTGCACCATCACCATTTCGACCTTGTAGCCCAGTGCGCGCGCCTTCTCCGCCGCCAGGCCGAAATTGAGCCGGTCGCCGGTGTAGTTTTTCACGATCAGCAGGCAGCCCGCGTCGCCGGTAACGTTGATAATGGCGCTCAGCACCGCGTCGACGCTGGGCGAAGCGAAAATATCGCCGCAGACTGCGGCGGTCAGCATCCCTTTGCCTACAAAACCGGCGTGCGCCGGTTCATGCCCCGAGCCGCCGCCCGAAATCAGCGCCACCTTGCTTTTATCCCAGTCGTTGCGCACCACCACCCGAATGTCGTCGCCTAAGTCGAGGCGGCTAAGGTTGTGCCACGGCGTGCTCAGCAGCACCCCCTCGATCGCTTCATTAACCAGATTATTTTTTTCATTCATCAGGAACTGGCTCATTGCATCCTCTCCAATGGTGTTGATGCCGCCAGGCAGCGGCACGCTTTAAAGGTAGCCGAAGAAATGCAAAGGGCGGCCGATGGCCGCCCCTGAGGCTGCGGGGGAAATCAAAGCGCGATGCGCATCACGCTGTCGGGGTTTTTCGGCGGCGCTTTGCGCGATCCCGGCTGTTTAACGCTGACGTAGAGCGCCTTGCCGTCGGCGGAGAGCGCCAGGCTGTTAGGCAGGCCCGCCGTTTTCACCGTGCGTTTCACTTTATAGCTGCTGGCGTCGATGATGCTGACCTCGCCCGCTTTACGGTGGGTGACGTAGAGCTCGTCGCGCTGCGGGTTGAACAGCACCGCCAGCGACTCTGGCGCGACGATCGTCTTGATCACCTTCTGATCGCGCAGATCGACCACCAGCACCTGCGGCTGTTTCGAGTCGCTGAGGAAGGCGCGCTGGCCCTGAGCGTCGAGCGCGATATTCAGGAAGAAATGCGCTTTGTCGTCGCCGATTTTCTGGCGTTTTTCAATGGCGTTGGTGCGGGTATTGATGGTGATGAGTTCGCCGTCGGCGTTGGTGACGTAGAGTTTCTGCCGCTCGCTGTCGACCGCCAGGCCGGTAGCCATTTTGCCGGTGTTCGGCACCACGCTGATCGGCTGCAGGGTTTTGCCGTCCACCACCCATACCACGCTCTGCGGCCCCAGCCCGGTGACGTAGACGCGGTTGGTTTTCACATCGACGGCGATTTCGCGCGGCTGCAGCGGACGCACGCTGTCGCCGCGCTTGCGGCCGTCCAGCACCAGCGTGTTGAGCACTTTGCCGCTGACGGCGTCGATAGCGGTCAGCGCGCCGTTCAGGGTGTTGCCGATATAGAGCACGTTGGTTTGCGGATTGATGGCCGCGCCAAAGCTTTTCAGCTCGGTGGGAATGGTTTGTTTAATCGCCAGGTTTTGCGGATCGAGACGAAACACCGCGCCGCCCGGCGCATCGCTGCCCTGCGACGCGGCGAGGAACAGCGTATTGTCGCTGGGGCTAAAGGCGAGTTCATAAGCGCCCTTGCTGACCGGCTGGGTAAGTGGGTCCGCATGCGCCAGCATGCCGGAAGCGGAAAAGAGCGCGGTGGCGAGCAGCGTCACGCGCAGCGCAGAGGATAAGGATTTCATGATCTCTCCATAGCAAAAATTCACCGCCATCAGGCAGTGCTGGAAAGCTCACATTGCAAACCGAACAAAAAAGCGAAAGGGCCTTAAGGCCAGCAGAGATAATTTTTTTGGCAGATCATAAGGATTTATCGCCGAAAGGGAAGCGGTTTCACCCGCTTAAACGCCGCCAGGACGCCCGGAGGCGTCCTGTCAGCAACAGCCGGTCGGACTTATTTCAGCAGTTCAGCCGTCATGTGCACGCCGTTGTTGGTGTAGGCTTCGGTCACTTTGTATGAGGCGCCCGCTTCTTTCGCCTGCGCCGCGATTTTTGCTTCCGCGCCGTCAAGGGTAGCGTCGGTAGCGGTCACGCTCTGCGCGAAGCTGGTCAGCGGAAGAACGGAGAGAGCGATAACAGCAGCAAAAGTTTTGATAGTTTTCATGGTCAATTCCTCGGTAGATGTTTAGTCAGGTAAGGCGTGTCGCCTTGTTGATATGAATAATAGACCGAGGATGACACTGCTGATAGCGGAGATAATTGCCGTTCTTTATCAAATTTACTGACCATCAAATCGCACATTGGGTGTAGCGACGCCGCAAAAGGTTAACTCGCTGGCAGAAATAAAAAGGGCAGCATATTCCGCTGCCCTTTAGCCTGTTAGCCGTGATGTCGCACGCGAGTGAAGATGGTGAGCGAGGCGAGCAGCATCAGCACGCCGCTGGCGAGGAAGACGCCGCCGGCGCCCTGCAGGTCGAACATCCAGCCGCCCGCCGCCGCGCCAGCGGTGATCGCCAGCTGGATGGTGGCCACCAGCAGGCCGCCGCCCGATTCGGCGTCGTCCGGCACCGCGCGCGAGATCCAGGTGGACCAGCCGGTCGGCATCGAGCCAAACGCCAGGCCCCAGAGCGCCACGCCCGCTGCGACCAGCCAGGAGACGTCGACAAAGCTCACCAGCAGCAGCGCGGTGGCGCTCATCACCAGCGCCATCGCGCTCAGCGTCAGCGATACGCTGCGCGTCACCAGATAGCCTGCCAGCGAAGTGCCGAAAAAGTTAGCCACGCCAAACGCCAGCAGCACCAGAGAAAGCTGGTTGAGATTAAGCTGCGCGCTGCTCTCCAGGAACGGACGCAGGTAGGTAAAGAAGGCGAAGTGGCCGGTAAACATCATAATTACCGCCAGCATGCCCCAGCGCATCAGCCCGCTGCGCAGCAGGTCGAGCACGCCGCCGCTGCGCGCTTTGTTCTCCGGCGGCATCGCCGGCAGGGTAAAGCTCTGCCAGATCAGCGCCAGCACGCCCAGCCCGGCGGTCAGCATAAAAATATTGCGCCAGCCGATCAGGCCGCCAAGATAGCTGCCGAGCGGCGCGGCGATAATGGTCGCCAGCGAAATGCCGCTGAAGACGATCGACAGCGCGCGCGGCACCTGATCGCTGGGCACCAGGCGCATGGTGATGGCGGTCGAGAGCGTCCAGAAGCCGCCAATCGCCATGCCGAGCAGCACACGCGCCAGCAGGATCAGCGTCAGGTTGCTCGCCAGCGCCACCAGCAGCGCCGAGGCGACCAGCAGCAGCGTAAAGGCGAGCATCACCACGCGGCGATCGAGCCGCCGCGTAACGCTGCCCACCACCAGACTGGTCAGCAGCGCCACCAGCGCGGTCACCGTTACCGTTTGTCCCGCCTGTCCTTCCGACACCTGCAGCGAGGCGGCGATCGGCGTCAGCAGACTGACCGGCAGAAATTCGGCGGTAATGAGGCCGAATACCCCAAACGCCATGGCAAAGACCGCGCCCCAGGCTGGACGCGCGGGTACGGAAACCTCATCAGCCACTTCTGTACTCAGACTCATGCAGCTTCTCCATAAAAAAATTTATTAAGGCTGGAGCATAGAGGCAGCGGGCAAGACGATCTATGATGGCAACACCTTCATTATTGATAATTCGTCTGGAATGCAATGAGCCACTATGAAGATCTGACCAGCGAACTGCTGATGGGCATGCGGCTGCACGGCGTGACCTATCAGCGCATTCAGCTCGCCGCGCCCTTCGGGCTGCGCTATGAGCATGCGCCGGGCCGCGCGCAGTTTCACTTCGTCGGGCGCGGCCCGCTGCTGGTGCGCGGCGCGTCGGGCGCAATTTTTACGCTTAATACCGGCGACGCGCTGCTGATCCCGCATGGCAAACCCCACAGCCTGCTCTCCTCGCCCGACGCCGACTGCGAGAATATCGCCGCCTTCAGCAGCAAGCCGATCTGCGACAGCGTCTGCGCCATCGGCGCGCCCGCCGACGCCTGCGACGACGAGGAGAGCGTGATCCTGTTCAGCGCCTGCATGAAGTTCGAGCTGGGCGGCATGCAGCCGCTGATCAACACCATGCCGGATATCATGCTGGTGAGCACCCTGCTGTCGCAGTATCCGGAGATCCAGCCGATTCTCGACGCCATGGAGCGCGAGTCGCGCACGCGCCACGCCGGCTTCGCCGGTATTTTGTCGCGGCTGGCGGACGTGGTGGCGGCGCTGATCGTGCGCGGCTGGGTAGAGAACGGCTGCGGTCAGGGCAGCGGGCTGGTGCAGGCGATGCGCGATCCGCGCCTGAGCAAGGCGATCGCCGCGATGCACCGCGAACCGGGAGAGAACTGGACGGTAGAAAGGCTGGCGCGCGTGGCGGGCTGCTCGCGGTCGGTGTTTGCCGAACGCTTTCAGAACGCCACCATGACGCCGCTGCGCTATCTCACCGAGCTGCGCATGCGGCTGGCGGTGCAGCGCATCGTCAATAACGGCGAAGCGGTGGAAGTGGTCGCTTTTCAGCTCGGCTACGGCTCGCTCGCCGCTTTTAGCCGCGCCTTTAAGCGCATTGTCGGTCAGCCGCCCGGCGCGCTGCGCGCCGGGCGGGAAGAGGCGCGCGCCTCCTAGCGGAAGACGCTGATCGCTTCCACCAGGCGGTTGGCCTGATGCGTCATGCGGCCGGACGCCTCGGCGCTCTCCTGCACGCGCGCCGCGTTGCGGTGGGTGATATCGTCGAGATCCTCGACCGCCGTAGAGACTTCGCTCAGCGCGGTGGACTGCTCGGCGGTAGCGGCGCTGATCTGCGCGATTAGCGACGAGACGTTCTGCACCTGCGCGACGATGTCCTGCATGGTGCGTCCCGCCGCATCGGCGTGTCGGCTGCCAAGCTGAACCCGGCTGGCGCTGGTTTCCACCAGGCTTTTGATTTCGCTGGCGGCTTTCGCGCTGCGCTGCGCCAGGCTGCGGACTTCTCCCGCCACCACCGCGAAGCCTTTGCCCTGCTCGCCCGCGCGCGCCGCTTCCACCGCCGCGTTGAGCGCGAGGATATTGGTCTGGAAGGCGATGCCGTCGATCACGCTGGTGATGTTGGCGATGCGCTGCGAGCTTTCGGCGATTTCCGCCATCATCCCTACCATCTCCTGCATCACGTCGCCGCCCTTGCTCGCCGCCTGGCTGGTGCGCGCCGAGAGCGTATTTACCTCGCCCGCCGTTTCGGTGTTGCTTTTTACCGTGGCGGTCATCTCATTCATGGTGGCGGCAGTCTGCTGCACGTTAGCCGCCGCCTGTTCGGTGCGACGGCTCAGCTCGCTGTTGCTGCTGGCGATGGCGTCGCTGGCGCTCAGGACGTTAATCGCCTGCCCGCTGACGTCATCCACCAGCCAGCGGAACATCAGGCCGAGCTGGCCGATCGCGCGCTGCGTCATCCCCAACTCATCGACGCGATCGATTTGCTCTACTTTATGACTGGCGCCGGTGGCCACGCTAAGCGCCTGCTGGCACATGCGTTCGATGGGGCGCGAGATTTGCTGTTCCATCCACAGGCTGGTCAGCAGCAGCAGGATCGCCATGCCGCCGGTGAAGCAGCCCAGCGAGGCGGGCGTCATGCCGAGCAGCGCGGCGCTGAGCGCCGCCAGCGGCAGCAGCGCAATCAGCGGCAGGCGGATGCGCCAGCGCAGCGGCAGCGTTTTCAGCAGTGACCCGACGCGACGCCAGCCGGTGCGGACGATCAGCCCTTTATGGAAGCGCCGCCCTTTCGTCCGCCCTTCGCGAAAATCGCGATAGAGCGCTTCAGTGGCGCGAATTTCCGCTTCGCCGGGTTTGGTGCGCACCGACATAAATCCCTGCACCTTGCCGTCGCGCACCACCGGCACGGCATTGGCGCGCACCCAGTAGTGGTCGCCGTTTTTGCGGCGATTTTTCACCAGCGCCGACCAGGGTTCGCCCTGCTTCAGCGTCGCCCACATGTCGGCAAACGCCTCGGGCGGCATGTCGGGATGGCGCACCATATTGTGCGGCTGGCCGTTGACCTCTTCCGGCGTAAAGCCGCTGACCTCGATAAAGGCGTCGTTGGCGTAGGTGATGTAGCTGTTGATATCGGTGGTCGACATCAACGTCGCGTCATCGTCAAACACGAATTCGCGCTGGGTGACTGGCTGATTGTTACGCATGGCGGGTCCTTGAAAGGGCTGCTGAAGGTAGGAAGATTATCAGTTATGTTTTTTTATATTTTCGGCAGCGAAAGACCCGGGCTTTAGAGGCGGCAATAAATTTTCCCCGCTAAAAAAGCGGACTGGCGAGCATTTGACCCGCCAGCCGCTTAATCATAATCCGTTAGCCCTTTTTAATAATCGCGTTTTTCAGCCCTGCAGCGCGCGGCGGATAAAGCCCTGATGCCGGTTGAGCCGCTCGCGGGCTTCTTCGACGTCGATGTCGGCCAGCAGCATCAGGATGGCGGTTTTGCAGTGGCCGTCGCAGGCCGCCAGCGCGCGCCTGGCGTTCGCTTCGTCGCTGTCGGTGGCCTGCATGACGATGTTGATCTGGCGCTGCACCAGTTTCTGGTTGGTGGCTTCTACGTCGACCATCAGGTTGCCGTAGACTTTGCCGCTGCGGATCATCGCGCCGGTGGTGAGCATGTTGAGCACCAGTTTCTGGGCGGTGCCCGCTTTCATGCGCGAGGATCCGGTGACCACTTCCGGGCCGACCACCGGCGTGAGCGCGATTTCCGCCGCCTGCGCCATGGCGCTGTTGGGGTTGCAGGTGAGCGCCGCCGTGGTGGCGCCAAGCGTGCGGGCATATTCCAGCGCACCCAGCACGTAGGGGGTACGGCCGCTGGCGGCGATGCCCACCAGCACATCTTTCGCGCTGAACTGGATGTCGCGCAGATCCTGCGCGCCCTGCTCGCGGTCGTCTTCCGCGTTTTCTACCGCCTGCAGTATCGCCTTGTGGCCGCCGGCGATGAGCCCTACCACCTGGCCGCGCGGCGTACCGAAGGTCGGCGGGCATTCGCTGGCGTCGAGGATGCCGAGCCGCCCAGAGGTGCCCGCGCCGCTGTAGATCAGTCGGCCGCCCTGCGCGAAGGCGGCGACGATGGCGTCAACCGTTTGGGCGATTTGCGGCACGATCGCTTCGACCGCCAGCGCCACTTTTTTATCTTCGTTGTTGATGACGCGCAGCATGGCGTCGGTGGAGAGCTCGTCGATGTTCTGGCTGGCCGGGTTGCGGCCTTCGGTGATGAGCTGGCTGAGGTCGATTGTCATGGGACGTGCTCCGGGCATGATTTATCCAGGCCCGGTTTTAACATATTTGCGGGATAAAAAAAGGGTTCAGACGAGGTCTGAACCCTGTTACATGGCCTGATGTTGCCTGAAAAGCCGGAGCCTGCGCGGATAAGACGGCCCGATCGCAAAGACGCAAAAGCGCCATCCCTGGCAGCTCGGCCTGCGTCATCCATGACGCAGGACGCTTTGCTCTTCGGTCCGTCTTATCCGCTGTTTAGCCTGGCTCGTCGCCTGATGGTCAGGTCAAAAGAAGGGTTAGCTCGCCGTTTGTGCGCGCAGCTTTAGCTCGTAGGCTTTCGCCTGCTCGGCGTCGAACTGGTTCTCCCAGCGGGCAATAACCAGCACCGCCAGCGCGTTGCCGATGACGTTAAGCGCGGTGCGCGCCATATCCATGATGCGGTCAACGCCCGCGATAAAGGCCAGGCCTTCCAGCGGAATGCCGACGCTGCCCAGCGTCGCCAGCAGCACCACGAACGACACGCCAGGCACGCCTGCGATGCCTTTTGAGGTCACCATCAGCGTCAGCACCAGAATGATCTCGTCGGTCAGCGACAGGTCGATACCGTAAAGCTGCGCGATAAAGATGGCGGCGATGCTCTGATACAGGGTTGAGCCGTCCAGGTTAAAGGAGTAGCCGGTCGGCACCACGAAGCTGGTAATTGCCTTCGGCGCGCCGTAGGCCTCCATCTTCTGCATGATGCGCGGCAGCACGGTTTCCGAGCTGGAGGTCGAGTAAGAGAGGATCAGCTCATCTTTCAGGATACGCATCAGGGTGGTGATGCGCAGCTTACAGAAGCGCGCTACGCCGCCGAGGATAACGAACGCGAAGAAGAGAATCGCGGCGTAAACCAGCAGCACCAGCTTCGCCAGCGGCCACAGCGAGGTGAAGCCGAAGTTGGCGATGGTCACGGCGATCAGCGCGAAGACGCCCACCGGCGCGTAACGCATAATCATGTGCGTTACTTTAAACATGGTTTCCGACACGCTGCGGAAGATGTTGACCAGCGGATCGCGCTGCTCCGACGGCAGCGCCGACAGGCCCATGCCGAACAACACCGAGAAGAAGATAATCGGCAGCATGTCGCCCTTCACCAGCGAGGCGAAGATGTTCTGCGGGATCAGCGACAGAATGGTGGCGACCAGGCTGTGAGGCCCGTTCTGCACCGCTTCGGTCGTGGCTTCATACTTAGAGATGTCCACCGTTGCCAGCGTTGACATATCAATGCCGGTGCCGGGTTGAAACACGTTAGCCAGCGTAATGCCGACCACAATGGCAAGGGTGGTGATCACTTCGAAATAGACGATGGTTTTGACGCCAATTCGTCCCAGTTTCTTGGCATCGCCCACGCCGGCGATGCCGACAATCAGCGATGAAATCACGATAGGCACAACGATCATCTTGATCAGATGAATAAAGATATCGCCCGCCGGGCTGAGAATGTTGGTGATTAACCATTCACGATCGTCTGGCTGATTATGCAGCACTGAACCGACAACGATGCCGAGCACCAGCGCAATCAGAATCTGCCAGGCCAGGCTTATTTTAAAACCTTTCATAACGCGTTATTTCCTCAGTCAAAACCCCTATTGCTACGCTGCGAAGGTGCAGAGAAGGATACACACAGGGAAGTGAGCAAAAGCCCGGTAAATTAGAGGGTTATTGAGGACAGCGTCCTCGACGAAAATGTGAAAATTCCCGTACTTTTTTCAGACGCCGTCTGGTTGAGTCCTGCTGAGCAGGGGCGAGATAAGTACCATTTTCACTGTGGTAAATGCAACCCCTGGCGCGTTCGATTAAAGATTAGCCACTCTTCTAGCATAAAATGCTGTTTAGTTATAAAAACCCTAACCTGCTGTTATAAAAAGTAATAGTTATTAAAACATCCGCATAGCTATGCAGCGCTGCGCAAAAAGGCGGCGGGTTCGTTTGCTGCATTTTTCGCCAGCCGCAGGGGCAGATTGCGGCGCATGTTCGATGGTTTTGCAAGGGATAACCAGCGGGCGCGCGCTCTCGTGATCTAAGGCGCAAAAAAGAAACAAAGCACGGGCTCAGGCTTCACTTAACCTTTGATTGACATATTATTAACATCTTCAAGGAGATCCGCCATGAGCCAACAATATAAACACCCGATACCTGCCGCCATTGCCGCGAATGCCCTGATCACTGCCGAGCAGTATCAGACGATGTATCAGCAGTCCGTCAGCGACCCGGATGCGTTCTGGGGCGAACAGGGGAAAATCCTCGACTGGATCAAGCCCTACAGCAAAGTGAAAAACAGCTCTTTCGCGCCGGGCAATATTTCTATTCGCTGGTATGAGGACGGCACGCTCAATCTGGCGGCCAACTGCCTCGATCGCCATCTGGAAAAGCGCGGCGACCATCCCGCCATTATCTGGGAAGGCGACGACGCCAGCGAAAGCAAGACCCTGACCTTTCGCCAGCTGCATAACCAGGTGTGCCGCTTCGCCAACGTGCTGCTGTCGCTGGGGGTGAAAAAAGGCGACGTGGTGGCGATTTATATGCCGATGGTGCCCGAAGCGGCGGTGGCGATGCTGGCCTGCGCGCGCATCGGGGCGGTGCATTCGGTGATTTTCGGCGGCTTTTCGCCGGAAGCGGTGGCGGGCCGCGTGGTGGACTCCAGCGCGAAACTGGTGGTCACCGCGGATGAAGGCGTGCGCGCCGGACGCCCTATCCCGCTGAAGAAAAACGTCGACGACGCGCTAAACAATCCCACCGTCAACAGCGTGAAAAATGTGGTGGTGCTGAAGCGCACCGGCGGGTCGATTGACTGGCAGGATGGCCGCGATCTCTGGTGGTCCGAGTTAATGGATAAGGCGAGCGAGCAGCACGCGCCCGCCGAGATGCAGGCGGAAGATCCGCTTTTTATCCTTTATACCTCTGGCTCTACCGGCAAGCCAAAAGGGGTGCTGCACACCACCGGCGGCTACCTGGTTTATGCGGCGACCACCTTCAAATATGTTTTCGATTATCACCCGGAAGATATCTACTGGTGTACCGCCGACGTCGGCTGGGTCACCGGTCACAGCTATCTGCTTTACGGACCGCTGGCGTGCGGCGCCACCACCCTGATGTTCGAGGGCGTGCCAAACTGGCCGAAACCGAGCCGCATGGCGGAAGTGGTGGATAAACACAAAGTGACCCTGCTCTATACCGCGCCGACGGCGATCCGCGCCCTGATGGCGGAAGGCGACAAGGCGATTGAAGGCACCAGCCGTCAGAGCCTGCGCATTATGGGCTCGGTGGGCGAACCCATTAATCCGGAAGCCTGGGAGTGGTACTACAACAAGATTGGCGACGGCCGCTGTCCGATTGTCGATACCTGGTGGCAGACCGAAACCGGCGGCTTTATGATCGCGCCGCTGCCGGGCGCCATCGAGCTGAAAGCGGGCTCCGCGACCAAACCTTTCTTCGGCGTGCAGCCTGCGCTGGTGGATAACGAAGGCAATCCGCAGGAGGGCGCGGCGGAAGGCAATCTGGTGATCACCGACTCCTGGCCGGGCCAGGCGCGTACGTTGTTCGGCGATCATGACCGCTTTGAACAGACCTACTTCTCTACCTTCAAAAATTGCTATTTCAGCGGCGACGGCGCGCGCCGCGACGAAGATGGCTACTACTGGATCACCGGCCGCGTCGACGACGTGCTCAACGTCTCCGGCCACCGTCTCGGCACCGCCGAGATCGAATCTGCGCTGGTGTCGCATCCCAAAATCGCCGAAGCGGCGGTGGTGGGCATTCCGCACAGCATTAAAGGCCAGGCGATCTACGCCTATATCACGCTGAACCATGGCGAAGAGCCGTCGCCGGAGCTCTATACCGAAGTGCGCAGCTGGGTGCGGAAAGAGATCGGCGCCATCGCCACGCCCGATATCCTGCACTGGACCGACTCGCTGCCGAAAACCCGCTCCGGCAAGATAATGCGCCGCATTCTGCGCAAGATCGCCGCGGGCGACACCAGCAATTTAGGCGATACCTCAACGCTGGCCGATCCGGGCGTCGTGGATAAACTGCTGGAGGAGAAGCAGGCGATCCGTATGCCGTAAACCGTCTTACCGGCGGGAGGTCTCTTCTTCCCGCCGCCCTTTCCTTACGCAGTGTGTTTCTGAAGTCACATAACAATATCTGACCAGGCCTTTCTCGCGCGGCGCGTGAGGCTGCCGCCTGCATAACCTCTGGAGAAACTGTGATGAACGACGCCCTTTCCACTCAGGAGGCGCTCAATCAACGAATTGAACGTCATCCGCGCTTTCAGGAGCTGGTGCATAAGCGCCAGCGGTTCGCCCTGGTGCTGTCGCTGATTATGCTGGTGCTCTACGTCGGCTTTATTCTGCTGATCGCTTTCGCGCCCGGCTGGCTCGGCACGCCGCTGCATGACGGCACCAGCGTGACGCGCGGCATTCCCATCGGCGTGGGCCTGATTGTGATTTCTTTTGTGCTGACCGGCGTTTACGTCTGGCGCGCCAACGGCGAATTCGATCGCCTGACGAAGCAGATCCTCAGCGAGGTAAAACCATGAAGCGTCTTTCTCTCTGGCTGCTGGCGCTGCTGCCCGCCTCCGCGCTGGCGGACGCGCTGACCGGCGCGGTGCAGCAACAGGCCACCAACTATCAGGCGATTGGCATGTTCGTGGTGTTCGTCGCCGCCACGCTGGGCATTACGTACTGGGCGTCGAAACGCACCCGCTCGCGCAACGACTACTATACCGCCGGCGGCAATATTACCGGCTTCCAGAACGGCCTGGCGATGGCGGGCGACTTTATGTCCGCCGCCTCCTTTCTCGGCATCTCTGCGCTGGTTTATACCTCCGGCTACGACGGGCTGATCTACTCGCTCGGCTTCCTGGTGGGCTGGCCGATGATCCTGTTTTTGATCGCCGAGCGCCTGCGCAACCTGGGCCGCTACACCTTCGCCGACGTCGCCTCCTATCGCCTGCAGCAGAAGCCGATTCGCACCCTCTCCGCCTGCGGCTCGCTGGTGGTGGTGGCGCTCTACCTGATTGCGCAGATGGTGGGCGCGGGCAAGCTGATCCAGCTGCTGTTCGGCCTCGACTATCATATCGCCGTGGTGCTGGTGGGCATTCTGATGGTGCTCTACGTGCTGTTCGGCGGCATGCTGGCGACCACCTGGGTGCAGATTATCAAAGCGGTGCTGCTGCTGTTCGGCGCCTCTTTTATGGCGATCATGGTGATGAAGGCGACCGGCTTCAGCTTCAATAACCTCTTTACCCAGGCGATGGCGGTGCACCCGAAAGGCGCGGCCATCATGCAGCCGGGCGGGCTGGTGAAGGATCCCATTTCCGCGCTCTCGCTCGGGCTGGGGCTGATGTTCGGCACCGCCGGATTGCCGCATATTCTGATGCGCTTCTTTACCGTGGCGGACGCCCGCGAGGCGCGTAAAAGCGTCTTCTGGGCCACCGGCTTTATGGGCTACTTCTACTTCCTGACCTTTATTATAGGCTTCGGGGCGATTCTGCTGGTCGGGGCGAATCCCGCCTTTAAAGATGCCAGCGGCGCGCTGATCGGCGGCACCAATATGGCGGCGGTGCATCTGGCGAACGCGGTGGGCGGCAGCACCTTCCTCGGCTTTATCTCTGCCGTGGCCTTCGCCACCATTCTGGCGGTGGTCGCCGGGCTGACGCTGGCAGGCGCGTCGGCGGTATCGCACGACCTTTACGCCAGCGTTATTCGCAAAGGCCAGGCGACCGAGCGCGAAGAGCTGCGCGTGTCGAAAATTACCGTACTGGTACTGGGCGTGGTGGCGATTGCGCTGGGCATTCTGTTTGAGAAGCAGAACATCGCTTTTATGGTCGGCCTGGCGTTCTCAATCGCCGCCAGCTGTAACTTCCCGATCATTCTGCTGTCGATGTACTGGTCGAAGCTGACCACGCGCGGCGCGATGATTGGCGGCTGGCTTGGGCTGATCACGGCGGTGGTGCTGATGATCCTCGGCCCGACGGTCTGGGTACAGGTGCTGGGACACGCGTCCCCGGTTTATCCCTATGAGTATCCGGCGCTCTTCTCGATGATCGTCGCCTTTGTCGGCACCTGGTTCTTCTCTGTTACCGACCATTCGCCGCAGGGCGCGCAGGAGCGCGGCCGCTTCCGGGCGCAGTTTATCCGCTCGCAGACCGGTATCGGCATCTCGCAGGGCAAGTCGCACTAATCTTACGGCGCGGCAAAATAAAAAAGGCGGCTGATAAGCCGCCTTTTTTTATCCAATCGAATCAGAAACGTAGCGAAGCGCCGACGTACGGGCCGTCGACCAGCACGTTGTCTTTACGACCGCCTTTATTGTTCAGCTCGATATACTGATAGCCCACGCGCAGGTTCAGCAGCGAAATCGGGGTGAAGCTCAGGCCGCCAGCGGCTTCCTGATAGCTGTCGAGATGGTCGGTCAGACCTTCTGGCGCGTAGTAGTATTCGCCGTACAGGCCCCACATGCTGTTGAAGCTGTACTGCGCGCCGCCGCCCAGCGCCACGGCGAAGCCATCTTTACCATCTTCCGGATGGGTGAAAATGGTCTTGGCGGTCGGTGCCAGACGCAGTCCGCCGATATCGACGTTGTAACCCAGTCCCAGGCCGTAGGTGCTGCCGTCGTGATCGCTGCGTAGCCAGTTACCTTTAAGGAACAGGCCAGGCGAGGTGGTGCCCAGACCGACGTTCAGATTAGTGTTGTGCTCGCCGACATCCACGCTGCCTTCGATAGCCTGCGCTGCGCCGCTCAGCAGTACCAGACCCAGTGCGCTCCCGGTAACAAGTTGCTTAAACATGATTCCACTCCATGAAAGGACAATTATTTCGGCGCAAAGGTTAACAGCCTGAAATCCTCTGACAACTCTATTTGGCAACCTTTACGTAAACAGACATGTCGATCGGCAAATTTTGTTGTCAGGCTGCCCACATCAGGTGGCCGATAAGCGGTGCCAGCACCACCGTCACCACGCCGGAAAGCATCATCACCAGGCTGGCGACCACGCCCTCCTGCTCGCCGAGCTGGTAGGCGCGCGCCGTGCCTGCTCCGTGCGACGCCGCGCCGAAGCCCGCCCCTTTCGCCACCCCCTGGCGGATAGCGATGCGCAAAAACAGCACGTCGCCGATCGCCATGCCGAACACGCCGGTGATTACCACGAACAGCGCCACCAGATCGGGCTGGCCGCCGATGGGCTTCGCCGCCGCCAGCGCAAAAGGCGTGGTGATGGAGCGCACCGCCAGGCTGCGCTGGATCGACTCAGGCAGCGTCAGCAGCCGCGCCAGCCACACTGAACTGCACACCGCCACCAGCGTAGCGGTCAGCACCCCGGCGCTCAGCGAGAGCCAGTGACGGCGAATAATCGTCATGTTTTCATACACCGGTACGGCGAAGGCCAGCGTTGCCGGGCCGAGCAGCCAGAGCAACCAGTGGCTTTCAGCAATATAGTCCTGCCAGGAGACGTGCGTAATCAGCAGCAGCGCCACCAGCAGCACGGGCGTCGCCACCAGCGGCATCAGCAGCAGCGTGCGCCAGCGGCGATAGAGACGCTTGTTGAGAAAGTAGATCAGCAGCGTGACCGCCAGACAGAGCAGGCTCAGGATAAAATCACGCATCGCGCTGCTCCCTGCGCGCCGCGCGCGCCACTTCATAGCGGTAGAGGCGATCGACCACCAGCGCGGTGGAGGCGAGCACCAGCACGGTGCTTAGCGCAATCACCACGCAGATACGCCAGCCGTCGACGCGCAGCAGGTCGCCATAGTTCACCACCGCCACCACCGCTGGAATAAAGAACAGCAGCATTTCCGCCAGCAGCCAGCGCGAGCCCGCCCTGACCCAGCGCAGCGGCAGCACGCGCGTGACGATCAGCGCCAGCAGCAGCAGCATGCCGACGATATTGGCGGGCAGCGGCAGGTGCAGCCAGCTCACCAGACGATCGCTGGCGATAAACATGCCGATGTACAGCAGCAGCTGCAGCGGCAACCAGAGTCGTTGCAGCCTGCCCACGCGCTGCGGGCTGAGCGCTAACGCCATTTTCTTTTCTCCCTTCACCAGATTCGGTGCTTAGTATAAATCCGCGACAGAAGGTGAAAAAAATGAATTAAAATTATCCCAATCATGCCAAAAGGGAATAGTTATGGACGTCCGTGCGTTACGCTACTTCACCGAGGTGGTGCGCCAGCAGAGTTTTACCCGCGCTGCACAGAAGCTCTACGTGACCCAGCCCACCATCAGCAAAATGCTGCGCCAGCTCGAAGAAGAGCTGGGCTGCACCCTGCTGCTGCGCGACGGCCGCAAGCTGCATCTGACCGACAGCGGCCAGGCGGTCTACCAGCGCGGGCTGGCGATTCTGCAGGAGTTTCACCAGCTCGAGGCGGAGATCGGCGATATTAACCAGCTGAAAACCGGCGAGCTGCGCCTCGGCATTCCGCCGATGGTCGGCATGCAGATCGCCGGCTCAATCTCGGCGTTTCGCCGCCGCTATCCCGGCGTCACCCTGAACATCTCCGAATTTGGCGGCCTCACGGTGCAACAGGCGGTGCTGGCGGGTAGCCTGGATATCGCGCTTACCGCCCTGCCGGTCGATCCCGATCTGCCGCTGAACACGCTGCCCCTGATGCACCATCCGCTCTGCGTGCTGGTGCCGCGCCAGCCCGCCTGGCTTAACCGCAGCCATATCGCGCTGACGGAGCTGGCGGCGCATCCGCTGCTGATTTTCAACGAGGAGTTCTCGCTGAACCGCCAGCTGATGAAGGCGTTTCAGCGGCTTGGCGTCACGCCGCATATTGCGGTGCGCAGCGGACAGTGGGATTTTCTGGCGGCGATGGTTCAGGCGGAGATGGGGCTGGCGATCCTGCCGGAGCCGATCTGTCAGCGGCTGGATAAGCAGTCGCTGCTGTGGCTGCCGCTGGAGTCGGAGCTAATGTGGAGTCTGGGGTTGATCTGGCGCGAGGGAAGCTATCTGTCGCGCAGCGCGCAGGCGTGGATCGCCTGCTGCCGCGAACACTGGCCGGATGAAGCGCCGCGCCTGTCGGTATAGGCGCGGCGCGCGGCTTACTCTTCTTTCTCGATCAGCAGCGCTTCCAGCAGGTCAAGATCGCGCAGCAGCCGCTGCATGCTCTCATCGGAAATCTGCTGGGTCGCGCGCAGGTGATAGACTTCGGCGCGCTCGGCGCGAAGCGCGGTCAGGCGGAAGCGACGCTCCAGATTCTCGGCGAACAGCGCCTGTTCCAGATCGCTTTTGCCGTCGGCGCGGCGACGCAGATTGCCGATAACGCGCAGGCTGACCTCTTTGAGCAGCTCAGGATCGATATTCTCTTCGCTGCTGTTCTCCAGCCGCTCTTCCATTTTATGCAGGCTTTCGATCGCCACGCTCGCCATCACCGCGCGGGCGTTTTGCAGCTCGCGGCGGTGTCCGGCTTTATCGATGCCGTCCACGCCGCGCAGCAGCAGCGGCAACAGCACCACGCCTACCAGCAGCGAAAACAGGATCACGCCGGTCGCGATAAAGACCAGCTCATAGCGCGCCGGAAACGGCTCGCCGGAGGTCAGGAACAGCGGGATAGAGAGCACGCCCGCCAGGGTAATGGCGCCGCGCACGCCGGCAAAGGTAGCGATCAGCAGCTCGCGCAGCGAGTAGTTGGCGAACTCCATCGGCTTCTTCTTCAGCACGCGCTTGCTGAGACGCTGCATAATCCAGAGCCAGCCGAAGCGCACCACCATCAGTGCGGCGTAGACCAGGATAATGTCGGTAAACAGCATCCAGAGCTCGACGTTGGGATCGGCGTTAGCGGCGTCAATCGAGGTGCCGATAATGTCCGGCAGCTGCAGGCCGAGCATCAGGAACACCATGCCGTTGAAGACGAACTCCAGCATCTGCCAGACGCTGTTGGCGCGCAGGCGCATCGCCAGCGGCGCCTGGCGGATAATGCCGGAGCGGGTAATGGTCATACCCGCCGCAACCGCCGCCAGAATGCCGGAGACGCCGAGATGTTCGGCAATCAGGTAGGAGGCGAACGGCAGCAGCAGCAGCAGCACGGTTTGCGTCGCCGGATCGTCGCCGCTCCAGCGGCTCAGCAGACGCAGCGATTTACCATAGAGCCAGCAGACCGCCACGCCCGCAATCAGGCCGCCGATCGCGACCTTAAGGAACTCGACGCTGGCGCCGCCCCAGGTAAACACCATGGTGCCCATCGCCACCGCAACGGCGAACTTCAGCGAGACCAGGCCGGAGGCGTCGTTCATCAGCGCCTCGCCCTGCACGATCGACATGATTTTCTTCGGAATGCGTCCCTCGCCGACGATGCCGGAGAGCGCCACGGCGTCCGTCGGCGACAGCACCGCCGCCAGCGCGAAGGCGGGGATCAGCGGAATACCCGGCACCATCCAGTAGATGAGGTAGCCGATGCCGACCACGGTAATCAGCACCAGCACCAGCGCCAGGCCGATAATTTCCCGACCATGATGCAGGAACTCGCTGATCGGCGTCTTCCAGCCGTCGGCAAACAGCAGCGGCGGAATAAACAGCACCAGAAAGAGTTCCGGATCGAAATCGACATGCAGGCCGAAGGTCGGCCAGGCGAGCAGCGCGCCGGCGAGGATCTGCACCAGCGGCAACGGGATCTGGAACGGCAAGATGCGAGCGGCCACCCCGGAGAGCGACACCACCAGCGTCATAATGAGAATAGTGAAGAAGATTTCCATGCTTTCCTTAGGCGAATCGTAAAGTCAGAAAAAATGTTGTGAGCGCTAAAGTGTAAAGCAAAGTGCGCAGAGAATGACAAGTCACGCGTGCGGCGCGGCGAAAAATCAGGAGAACATGCCGGGCGAGACGGTGCTCGCCCGGTTTTACAGCTAGATCGCCCAGCCGCCAGCGTAAAAAATCACCAGTGCGGCCGCTATCACCACTGTGCCGACGTTCAGCCTGCGCCACTCGCCGGCAAACAGGCGACCCACCACCAGCGTGGCGAAACCGAGCATAATGCCGGTGACGATATTGCAGGTCAGCACGATAAAGACCGCGGTCACCAGGCCGGACATCGCATCGACGAAGTCGCCGAAGTCGATTTTCGCCACGTTGCTCAGCATCAGCAGACCGACATACATCAGCGCGGGCGCGGTGGCGTAGGCGGGTACCAGATAAGCGAGCGGCGACATAAACAGAATCGCCAGGAACAGCAGACCGACCACAATCGCCGTCAGGCCGGTCTTGCCGCCCGCCGCCGTGCCGGCCGCGGATTCGATATAAACCGCCGCAGGCGACGCGCCGACCAGGCCGGCGAACAGGCTGCTGACCGAATCGGTGGTCAGGGCGCGTCCGCCGTTGATGATCTGGCCCTTCTCATCCAGCAGGTTCGCCTGCCCCGCCACCGCGCGGATGGTGCCGGTGGCGTCGAACACCGCCGTCATCACCAGCGCCAGCACGCTCGGCAGCACCATCGGCTGTAGCGCGCCCATAATGTCGAGGCTGAACAGCAGCGACTCGCCCTGGCTGTCGCGCAGGCTGGGCAAGGCGAACAGTCCCTGAAACTTCACTGCCGGATCGAAGATCAGCCCGAGAATCGAGATGGCGATAATGGTGAGCAGAATGCCGCCCGGCACCCGGCGCTTCTCCAGCCCGACGATCGCCGCCAGTCCCAGCAGCGACATCATCACCGGAAACGAGGTGAAGTGGCCCAGCGCCACCGGCATGCCGGCCGCGGGGTTCTTCACCACCAGCCCGATACCGTCGGCGGCGATCAGCAGCAGAAACAGGCCGATGCCCACGCCGGTGCCGTGCGCCACGCCCATCGGCAGATTACGCAAGATCCAGGCGCGGATGCCGGTTACAGAGATAACGGTGAACAGCAGCCCCATCAGAAATACCGCGCCGAGCGCTACTGGCACGCTGATATGCTGGCCGAGCACCAGGCTAAAGGCGGTAAAGGCAGTGAGCGAGATGGCGCAGCCGATGGCCATCGGCAGGTTGGCCCATAGTCCCATCACGATAGAGCCGACGCTGGCGACCAGACAGGTGGCGACGAAGACTGCCGTGGGCGAAAAGCCCGCTTTACCCAGCATGCCGGGAACCACAATCACCGAGTAGACCATCGCCAGGAAGGTGGTCAGTCCCGCCAGAATTTCCTGCCGGACGCTGCTGCCGCGTGCAGAAACAGAGAACCAGGCGTCCAGCTTGCCAGCGGACGAGCGTGATTCGTATGACATAATTGAGCCTCAAGAATTTTTTGTTGTGTGAAACGCCCTGCGTCGCTGCCTGCAAAATCCCTGGTTATCGACCCGGCGCAATGGCGCGCCAGACGGCAGGCAAACGTTTACTTCGCGGCGGATAACTCTCCGCTATGCGGACAGATAAAAGGCAAGGGATTATCCGGCGTTTGGCAGAAGATTTTCAACTGCTTCCTCGCCTTAATTCAGGATAAAGAAGAGTGTGTAAGAGGGTTGCTGAAGGCTTGTGCGGCGTCGGCACCAGGGCCGTCGCCGCGTTACTTGCTGATGCCGCGGCCTTTTTTCGTCGCTTAGCCGCCTGGCATTACCTCGCCGCCCTGCTGGACGGCGCGCTGCCAGGCGGCGCGCTGCTGCACGGTATTCAGCCACGCCGCCGTAGCAGGCATATCCTCCAGGCCACCGCGCGACCGCAGCGCCAGCAGAGGAAAACTCATCTGGATATCGGCAATGCTGAAGCGCTTGCCCGCGAACCAGGGCTGAGCGGCCAAATGCTGCTCGATCATCTGGCGATGCGGCACCAGCTGCTTATCAAGCCAGGCCTTTTGCATGCCCTTGCCCAGCGCCGCGCCCGCCGGACGCAGCAGCCAGGGCACTGGCGCCTTGCCGAGGCGGCCAAAGACCAGCTTCATCACCAGCAGCGGCATCAGCGACCCTTCGGCGTAGTGCAGCCAGTAGTTCGCCTGCAGACGCGCCTGCTCGTCGAGAGAGGTTAAGCGCTGTTCGCTGTCATATTTGCCTTCCAGATAAGAAAGAATGGCGCCCGATTCTGCCACCACCTGATTACCGTCGGTAATCACCGGCGACTTGCCGAGCGGATGAACCTTTTTCAGCGCGTCCGGCGCCAGCATCGACGCCTCGCGCTGATAGCGTTTGATTTGGTAAGGCACTTCCAGCTCTTCCAGCAGCCACAGCACGCGATGCGAGCGCGACTGCTCGAGATGGTGGACGGTAATCATAGTGAATTCCTGTTATGGACCTCAGGCAAGTATAGCGCTCATCCTCTTTAGCGCGGCGGCTCGCCTTTATCGTCCTGTTCGGGATCGAGCAGCACCGCGCCGGAACCCTGCTGCGCCAGCCGGTCGCCGGGGTTGCGCAGCGGACAGTCGCGCATCGACAGGCAGCCGCAGCCGATGCAGCCGTCGAGGTCGTTGCGCAGGCGCGTCAGGGTTTCGATGCGCTTATCCAGCTCCTCGCGCCAGTGCTGCGTCAGGGCGTCCCACTCGTGGGTCGACATGCGCTTGTTGGCGGGAATATGCATCAAGCTGTCGCTGACGGTGGCGAGCGGGATGCCGATGCGCTGGGCGATTTTGATAATGGCGACGCGCCGCAGCACGTCACGGCTGTAGCGGCGCTGATTGCCGCCGTTGCGCGTGCTGGAGATGAGTCCTTTGCTTTCATAAAAGTGCAGCGCGGAGACCGCTACGCCGCTGCGGCGCGCGACTTCGCCCGGCGTCAAAACCGGTTTCGGGTAGTTGCGATCTTTTTTCATCTGGCTCTTTACCTCAAGTTAACTTGAGGAATTATACTCGCCTCCGTCAAATAACGAATCCCTCAGGACTAAAGGACGAGATTATGATGCAAGAAGAGATCATTCACTCCCTGACGCGCTGGATCGACCAAAACCTGGATAAGACGCTCTCTATCGATGAAGTGGCGGCCAGGTCCGGCTATTCAAAATGGCACCTGCAGCGTATGTTCCGCACCGTGACGAAACAGACGCTAGGCGGCTACATTCGCGAACGTCGCCTGACGCTGGCGGCGGAAGCGCTGCGCCAGACGCAGCGTCCGGTATTTGATATCGCGATGCAGTACGGCTATGACTCGCAGCAGACTTTTTCCCGCGTCTTCCGCCGTCAGTTTTCGCAGACGCCGACCGCCTATCGCCACTTTATGCGTCGCCAGGCGATTCAGCGTCCACGTATGCTGAGCTTCGACTGTAGCGAACCTGCGGCAAGCTATACCCAGCGCACCACCGGGGAATGCTGTCCAGTTCGCTAAGCCTCAGGCGCCCTTTACGGGCGCACCTTCCCGCTTTCCTCGCCTAATGCCCTGATTTTCCGGACAACATTTCGATAAAAAAATTTCTACCATACCAGGTACAAATTTTGTTCAAAAAATCAAATCCAGTGATATAATGTGACCCAGCTCACATATTACACCCTTTATGACGGCGAAAAGCCTTTCCCTGACCACGCTTTTCGTCGCCAGTGATGTCCGGTAACCGTCAGGGATAATCACTTAGATTCAGAGGCTTAAGTCGATGGCGACCATAACCACCAGCTTGATTGTCATGCGTTGGGAACTGCTCAGCGCAATCATGATGTTTTTTGCCAGCACCCTTAAAATTAAATTCCGTCAGAGCAGCCATCACGTGATGGCGTTTATGTGCGGCGGCGTCGGTCTCGGGATGACCTGCTGGTTCGTGATGGGGCTGCTGGGCATCTCGCTGAGCATGGAAAACGTGCATCACTTTATGCTGGTCACCAAAGATACCTTTATTCAGGTGATGAGCCAGACCCCGCCCGACTGGCCAATGCCTTGATTTTCGTTCAATAAAAAACCCCGCATAGCGGGGTTTTTTATTACAGGCGGTTTACGTAGCTGAAAGTGGCAGGCATGGCCCGAAGAGCAAAGCGTCCCGCGCCAGAGACGGCGCGGGCCGAGCGAGCACGGATGCGTTAAGCGACTTTGCGATCGGGCCATGCCTGCCGCGCTAGCACATTGCTTAAAGCCAATAAAAAACCCCGCAGCGCGGGGTTTTTTATTTTGCTGTGTGACTCAAACTTTCTTCAACAGCGCAGGGATATTCACGTCCTGCACCGAAACGCCCGGTATCTGCGTGCCGCGGCGATCCTGAATCCACATATCTCCCATCATCTGGTTAAGTCCGCGATCCAGCCCTGTCACCAGACCTGCGCCCGGCGTAAAGGTCAGCTCGCCGAAATAGATGCGGCCTTCATGGATATACCAGTCCACGCGCACATAGTCGAAATCGCTCGCCAGCTTCTTGCTTAGATCGAGCGCGTGCTGCAGCGAATCGGCGATTTTCGTCACGTCGAGGCCGGTATCGCGAATCTTGTGGAACGCTTCGGTCAGATTATTGACGTAAAAGTTCATCGACAGCTGCGGCTGGCAGCGGTTGTAGATCACCTGCAGCACATATTCAAAGCGGCCGTCGCGCTTGTTGAACATATGGAACTTGTAATCGATCGGTGCCGTTTTGCCGTCGCCAATATACTTTTCAACCAGAATACGCGGCTTGATATAGCGATAGTGGATCTCGCGCGCCTCGTTGGCAAAGTCGGTCTTCAGCCACTTATAGCAGCTGTTGATAATCTGCTGCTTGCGCAGCGCGTCCGGCTCTTCCAGCAGAATCTCTACCATGTTGGAAGCGTGGTTCGGCTTGATCACCGTGCCCTTCCAGCATTGCAGACTGTTCAACGATGCCGGATCGGTCGACTCATGCACCAGCGGAATCAGGTATTCGTTGCCAATCTTCTCGGCGATATAGTCGCGCACCGAATACTTATCCGAAAGGCGGCCGTAAATCTGGTAGTCGCCATAGACGAACTTGCGGTACAGCACCTTTTCGTTGAAGACCTTGGGTTGACGCAAATTGGGCAATTTTTTGAACTTGTGGAAGTAGTAAATGCGGTCCTGGTATGCCCAGGGCATCTTCTTAATGAAGTACTGCACACTTCTTCTGAGTTCATCTTTCAACTTAAACATATCTGACCTCATTTGTAGGTTTTGTAGTTGAGTGAGGAAACCTGAATTCTTTGAATGACGCCGTTTTTGAAGAAGTAATTCATTACGGTAAGGGACAAGAGTTCCGACACGAAGACGCTCCATGCGGCGCCCATAATGCCGTAGCCCTGGATCAGCCACCATGAAAGCGGCAGGCTGATGACCATCAGGCAGATGATTTTCTTCAACAGATAGTTGAAACCACCCTCTTTCACCATGTAGCGGTAGGCTACGGTGCCCATAGCGGAGAAACAGGTCGCCATTGACAACAACGTAATGAGACTTCCTGACTGTGTGTATTCTGAACCGTACAAAGCGATGATGATTTTCTCGCCGAACAGCGCGATGACCAGCAACATCATCAGTGAAACTCCCATGACATAGCCGTTAAGCCGCGCTGCCAGCTTAATAGCCACTTCGCCGCGTTCCCTGAAGATTTCAGTGAAGCATGAAGTTATGAGCGCCACGGGGATGAAAATCCACGAAGCCGCGATAGTGTTGGCCGCCGCAAACAGCCCGAGATCGCTTGCCGACGCGATGCCGGCTAAAAACATCTGCGCAGCTTTAACCTGCACTGAAATAAAAATGCTGGAGATCGCCAGCGGCAGACCGGCGTACATCAAATAGCGCAGATAGGCGCTACGTTTCTCCTGCGGCGGAGCAATATCCTGCGTTTCGCGGTAAAAGTTGTATCGCTTGATAACGTAAGGCACCAGCGTCACGGCCACGATAGAGAGCGTCAGCCATGCCGGATTCAGGCGCAGCCAGGCGATGACGAAGCTGATGGTAAAGCTCAGCAGCATGCCGAGCGAGTTCGCAACGGTATTGAGCCGGGAGGCGAGGCGCGCGTTGTTGTAAACGCTGAAGGTGTCCTGCGTCACGAATACCGAGGCGACGAACGACGCCAGCGTGAACGCCAGAAAGTTTTGCGGCATGGTGAACCACACCCAGGCCAGCACCGGCGCTGCGGTGACCAGCAGTAAAATCATGCGCAGCGTGCGCGCCACATTCATCAGGCGCAGCCCTTTCGGCGCGCTTTTGCTGATCCGCTTAAACAAGATAGTTTCGGTACCGAAGATGGCGACGGTCTGGACCATTGAAAATAAAGAGGTAGAAAACGCCATCTGGCCAAATACGGTTGGCCCGAATGATTTCGCCACGTAGGAGGTCACAAATATGACGCCAAAAACCGAGACGATCTTCTCAGACATCATCCAGGCGGCATTAGACATTACGCTTAATTTCATTGACTCATCCTTTGCATTACTTACTTCAACCGCTTCGGTACAACGTCCCTGTAACGAATTAACAAGCGCTCAGTGGGCCTGGCGTTATTTAAAGATTTCAAACCAGGCTGGTCCGAAAAATGAGAATCAGAACACGATTCGGTGAATATTTTCAGGATAATTCTGATTAAATTTGGCTCAGAATGGCAAATCTGGAATCGATTTCACGATGAAAACAGAACCCATTCGCAAGCCATTTCCCTGCGAATTTAGCAAGCACGTTATGCTAAATATCAAATGTACGTAGAAATTTTTCGTATTTGGGATGGGAAGAATCTATAACAAAAATCCCTGGCCAGGAAGGTGCGCCCATCCGATAAGAATAAAATAAGATTTATCCCATGATGATATTTATTCTAAATATCTTAATTTAACCCACGCAATTCTAATCGCGCACTTTAATACTGCATTAATAGTTTATTTACAGTGCCAGATATTAATACAGTACATCTCATCCATTAATCGATAAGAAAGGTAAGAGCATTTATGAGAAAGTCACGATATAGCGAAGAGCAAATCACAAATGCCATTAAAGCTTCTGAATCAGGGGTTAAAGTCAGGGAGATTTGTGACGAGCTGGGGATCTCTGAGGCCACCTTCTATAGCTGGAAGAAGAAGTTCTCTGGCCTCTCTTCAGAGGAAGGAAGAAGAATCAAGGAGTTAGAAGATAAACTACAAACACTTACCCGTGAGCTGCAAACGCTCAACTCAGATAAGGAGATGCTGCAAAGCGTATTGAAGAACTTCTTTACTACCAACGAGAAGCGTCAGGCGGTCAACTTCCTGCAGAGCACGTTCGACATCGGCACGCGCCGCAGCTGCCGCCTGCTCGATATTAGCCGCAGCGTTTATCACTATCCGTCAGGCTCGGAAAATCGATAAAACCAATAATACTGCCCTAAACTGACTTAGCGCTGAGATTGTTCTTACCAGAAGAGATGATGACACTTTAAGATACCATTCGTGGCTTTAATTTTCGTTCCATGCATTCCTGATGGGTTTGCAGCCGGATCGATTTTCATTTTTTGCGGTAATATTGATAAGCACCAGCAAAAGTCTCGCATTTCTCGCTACTTCTCCTCTCGCCCAATCTCATTTCGATGAGATTGGTGCTTTCTGCTTTACATCAGGCATGTTAATGCACGGCGCTAAAACTCTCTCCTTCCATTAAGCTGCGCTGAACAGCTTTTCTAAGAGAAGCCATTTTTACTTCAACATAGCCTGGCACTAAGTTTGCATCCAGTGGAGAATATTTAATCAACTTCAAATAACCGGAGCGGTAAAAAAATGCCAGGAATTTTCCTGGCTGAATGGTTTATCAATGCTTATCGCTTTTCATATTCGGGTGCTAACTCATATAAGATTATTCAGCACAAAGATCGCCGAAGCTAAAGTTTCGTAAATTTTCTCATTGGGAATTATTCTTAATAGCCAGCTCATTTCTGGAAAAAAAGGTGGTTTATCAGACGCTATTCTCAGGGCCAAATGCCGATAAAAACGCATCGGCAGACGATAAATATGCAGCAAAATGGCGAATTGATCGCCATTGCTCAGGTCTTAATGCCTGTCTGGAATGGAATATGAGCCGTCTGAAGAGGTAATTACGGCCTGCGATTGAGGTTAAGCGCTGTTTAAAGCGAGGAAAAAATGCGATCGCGATCGCTTTTTATTACGCTTCTCACCCCGCCCTTAGCGATTTAATAGCAAAAGAGCGGCAAATTTTGCCGCTCCGCTCTGCGTATTATTCTTAAAACGGTGTGAAATCAGCGGGTCAGCGCCTGTTAAATAAGGTGCTGGCCGGAGGAATTAATGCTCAATCGAGGTCAGCAGCGGCTCAGGCTTGATGCGCATCGCCCAGAGCACGCCGAAGATCAGGCAGAGAATACCGGCCAGCGTCAGCAGCGGCGGCCAGCTTTGTCGCCACAGAAAGGTCCACAGCAGGCCGGACAACGTTTCAAATACGATAAGCGGTCCCATAAAAACCGTCGGCAGTCGCTGGCTGGCGGCATTCCAGCACAGGGTGCCGAGCCAGGAGCAGAGCAGGCCAATCATCAGCATCAGCGGCAGAAACAGCTGCGGTTGCGGGCCAAACGGCAGCGCGAAGTTCGGCTGCTGCCACGCCAGTTGAGCCCCCACCAGCGCATACATCACCAGCGCCAGCGGCAGCGTCACGATCCCCTGCGCCGTCGCCCAGGTGGCGGGTTTGTGCTGCGGATGGGTGCGCAGCCAGCGCGCGTTGCGCAGCGGATACCAGGTCCAGCATGCGACCGCCAGCACCGCCAGCGCGATGCCGCTCAGGTAGCGGGCTACATCCCACTCGCCCTCCTGCCCGCGCAGTTCGGCGATATTGACGCACGCCAGACCGGCGCCGATCGCCAGCAGCGCAGGCGTCAGCCGACGCCAGGCCAGGCGTCCTTCAAGATGGCCGTAAAGGAGGTTGGCGGTAATCGCCATCACCACCGGCAGCGTGCCGATAATCATGGTGGATACCGGCGCGCCGGTGCGCTGAATCGCGCTGGCGAGAAAGGTGTAATAAAGAAGGTTGCCCACCAGCGACAGTTTTAGCGCCTCGCGCCAGTCAGCCGGCAGCAGCTTACGCAGGCGACGGCGATCCAGCCAGGCGAGCGGCAGCGCGATCAGGCCGAACGCGACATAGCGTCCGGCAGACTGCAGCGCGCCAGGATAGTCCGGCACCAGCAGCGGCCCAACGAAAATCAGTCCCCACATCAGCCCTGCGGCAAGGGCAAAAAACACGCCAGCTAACATCATCTCTTCCTTTATTAAAGTGCGTAAGGAAGTGTGGCGGAAAAAGCAGGGAAAAATCTTGTAGCAGATTGCGGTTCGCCCTAAGCGCCGCGCACCTGTTTTTGATAGCGCACCGGCGTAATGCCGTAACGCTGGGCGAAAGCGCGGGTGAGATGCGCCTGGTCGCTCAGGCCGACGCTCGCCGCCACGCTGGCGGCCGACAACCCGCGCGCCAGCAGCAGCTTGGCTTCATATAGCCGATATGCCATCAGCATCTGATGCGGCGTAACGTGAAAGTGGGCGCGGAAGGCGCGCAGAAAATGCCACGGCGAGAGCCCCGCCAGCGAAGCCAGCTCTTCCAGCCTTACCGACTCGGCCAGATTGTCGCGCAGGTAATCGCGCACCTGCTCGAAGCGGTGACGCCCCTCTTCTTTGCCTTTATGCGCCATGCGCGCCAGCGGCCTTAGCTGCGCCAGCACTTCGCCCATCAGGCTTTGCCGCGCCAGCGGGCTGTCGGCCAGCCACAGCGCCGACAGCGCCTGCGATAGCGGCAGCGCCAGATGCGAGTCGGTGCGCAGCGCGTCGCTAAACCACCAACCGCGGTCGCCGGTAAGCTGCGCCATCTCATCTGGCTGGATATAGATCATCTGATAACGCCAGCCCTCGTCACAGGCGGACTCGCCGGTGTGTAGCTCGTCGGGATTCATCATGACCAGCGAATGGGTCGGCGCCGTGTACTGCGCACCGCGATAGCGAAATCGCTGCGCGCCCGATTCGATAGTGCCGATGCCGAAAGCCTCATGCGTATGCGGCTCAAACGCATAGCGGGTAATATGCGCCTGATAGAGTTCTACGCCTGGCAGCTCGGCAAACTGGCGAAACTGCGCGCGATCTTTTTCGCAGGGAAAAATAGCCGGAACGCCCTCCACCTCGATCTCCTCGTTAACCAGACAGGCTTTCAGCATGCCAGCGACAGCTGGCGAATTGCAAAAGAGTTTTGGGTTTTCGCGACGGCCGGCGCGCGCAGCGCGCATTTTTGACAAGCCGTGCTGACGCAGCGTAAGGCAGCGTATTTCATTAACACCAGACGAAAAAAAGCCCCGCATAAACGGGGCCTGAGATCGTGATGCGATGGCGCAACAATCAGAACGGGATATCGTCGTCGAAATCCATCGGCGGTTCGTTGTTGTTGCTCGCCGGGGCGCTCTGCGGCTGCGGACGCGACTGCGCGCCGCCGCTGAACTGGTTTCCACCCTGCGGCTGCTGCGGCTGGCCCCAGCCGTTGTTGTTGCCGCCGCTCTGCTGGCCGCCGCCCATCGGCGCGCCGCCTGCGCTGGCGCCGCCCTGCTGACGGCCGCCCAGCATCTGCATGGTGCCGCCGACGTTGACCACCACTTCCGTGGTATAGCGATCCTGGCCGCCCTGGTCCTGCCATTTGCGGGTGCGCAGCTGGCCTTCGATATAGACCTGCGAACCTTTACGCAGATATTCGCCGGCGACTTCCGCCAGCTTGCCGAACAGCACGACGCGGTGCCACTCGGTGATCTCTTTGTTTTCACCGGTCTGCTTGTCACGCCAGCTTTCCGAGGTGGCCAGCGTAATGTTGGCAACCGCGCCACCATTCGGCATGTAGCGCACTTCCGGATCCTGACCCAGATTCCCGACAAGAATCACTTTATTTACGCCACGACTGGCCATGTTGCTCTCTCCCGATGAGTTGTTACTTAAGAGTCTAAACGATCAATTCTACCACGTCCTGCTAAGCGTTCCCACTTTCGAGCCGCCTCGCAGAGGCGCTCATTTTACACCCAAAAAGCAAAAAATACTGGATATTTAATCAGTCTATTTTTTGTGCCATAATACCCTGTTTACGCTAATCGTGTCCGCAAGACACGGGGCGTGCTGCTCAATCCGGGAAAGGTGAATGGATAAGATCGAAGTTCGTGGTGCCCGCACCCATAATTTGAAAAACATCAACCTGATCATCCCTCGCGACAAACTCATAGTGGTCACCGGCCTGTCAGGCTCCGGTAAGTCCTCTCTGGCGTTTGATACGCTCTATGCGGAAGGTCAGCGCCGCTACGTAGAGTCGCTCTCTGCCTATGCGCGTCAGTTTCTTTCTCTGATGGAGAAGCCGGACGTCGACCATATCGAAGGTCTGTCGCCCGCTATCTCTATCGAGCAGAAGTCCACTTCACACAACCCGCGCTCTACGGTCGGCACGATCACCGAGATCCACGACTATCTGCGTCTGCTGTTCGCCCGCGTAGGCGAGCCGCGCTGCCCGGATCATGACGTGCCGCTGGCGGCGCAGACCGTAAGCCAGATGGTGGACAACGTGCTGGCGCAGGAAGAGGGCCGACGCCTGATGCTGCTGGCGCCGGTGGTGAAAGATCGCAAGGGCGAACACACCAAAACGCTGGAAAACCTTGCGGCGCAGGGCTACATCCGCGCGCGTATCGACGGCGAAGTATGCGATCTCTCCGATCCGCCGAAGCTGGAGCTGCAGAAAAAGCACACCATCGAAGTCGTCATCGATCGCTTCAAGGTGCGCGAGGATCTGGCGACGCGTCTCGCCGAGTCCCTTGAAACCGCGCTGGATCTCTCCGGCGGGACGGCGATCGTCGCCGATATGGACGACGCGGACGCGGAAGAGCTGCTCTTCTCCGCCAATTTCGCCTGCCCGATCTGCGGCTACAGCATGCGCGAACTGGAGCCGCGTCTCTTTTCGTTCAACAACCCGGCTGGCGCCTGCCCGACCTGCGACGGTCTGGGCGTGCAGCAATATTTCGATCCTGACCGCGTGGTGCAGAACGGCGAGCTGTCGCTGGCCGGCGGCGCGATCCGCGGCTGGGATCGCCGCAACTTCTATTATTTCCAGATGCTGCGCTCGCTGGCCGAGCATCTCAACTTTGACGTCGAAGCGCCGTTCAACACCCTGAGCGAGAAAGCGCGTCAGGTCATTCTCTACGGCTCCGGCAAAGAGAATATTGAGTTCAAGTACATCAACGATCGCGGCGACACCTCGGTGCGTCGTCATCCGTTCGAAGGCGTGCTGCACAATATGGAGCGCCGCTATAAAGAGACGGAATCCACCGCGGTGCGCGAGGATCTGGCGAAGTTCATCAGCAACCGCGCCTGCGCCAGCTGCGAAGGCACCCGCCTGCGTCGCGAAGCGCGCCACGTGTTTGTGGAGAACACCAATCTGCCGACCATCTCCGATATGAGCATCGGCCATGCGATGGACTTCTTCCGCAACCTTAAGCTGAGCGGCCAGCGCGCCAAAATCGCGGAGAAAGTGCTGAAGGAGATTGGCGACCGTCTGAGCTTCCTGGTGAACGTCGGCCTGAACTACCTGTCGATGTCGCGCTCCGCAGAGACGCTCTCCGGCGGCGAAGCGCAGCGTATCCGCCTGGCGAGCCAGATCGGCGCCGGACTGGTGGGCGTGATGTATGTGCTGGATGAGCCGTCAATCGGCCTGCATCAGCGCGACAACGAGCGCCTGCTCAGCACCCTGATTCACCTGCGCGATCTCGGCAATACCGTGATTGTGGTCGAGCATGATGAAGACGCCATCCGCGCGGCGGACCACGTGATCGATATCGGCCCCGGCGCCGGCGTGCACGGCGGCCAGATCGTGGCGGAAGGCACGGTGCACGAAATCATGGCGGTGGAAGAGTCGCTGACCGGCCAGTTCCTTAGCGGCAAGCGCGAGATCGCGGTGCCGCAGGAGCGCGTGAAAGGCGATCCTACCAAAACGCTGAAGCTCAGCGGCGCGCGCGGCAACAACCTGAAAGATGTGACGCTGACGCTGCCGGTCGGCCTGTTTACCTGTATCACCGGCGTCTCCGGCTCAGGTAAATCGACGCTGATTAACGATACGCTGTTCCCGATCGCGCAGCGTCATCTGAACGGCGCGACCACCGGCGAAGCGGCGCCCTATCGCGAGATCAGCGGGCTTGAGCACTTTGATAAAGTGATCGATATCGACCAGAGCCCAATCGGCCGCACGCCGCGCTCCAACCCGGCGACCTACACCGGCATCTTTACGCCGGTGCGCGAGCTGTTCGCAGGCGTGCCGGAAGCGCGTTCGCGCGGCTACAATCCGGGCCGCTTCAGCTTTAACGTGCGCGGCGGCCGCTGCGAGGCCTGCCAGGGTGACGGCGTGCTGAAGGTTGAAATGCACTTCCTGCCCGATATCTACGTGCCCTGCGACCAGTGCAAAGGTAAGCGCTATAACCGCGAGACGCTGGAGATTAAGTACAAAGGCAAGAGCATCCATGAAGTGCTGGAGATGACCATCGAAGAGGCGCGCGAGTTCTTTGACGCCGTCCCGGCGCTGGCGCGCAAGCTGCAGACCCTGATGGATGTCGGCCTCTCCTATATTCGTCTCGGCCAGTCGGCAACGACCCTTTCCGGCGGCGAAGCGCAGCGCGTCAAGCTGGCGCGCGAGCTGTCGAAACGCGGCACCGGCCAGACGCTCTATATTCTGGATGAGCCGACCACCGGCCTGCACTTCGCCGATATCGCCCAGCTGCTGGAGGTGCTGCATCAGCTGCGCAATCAGGGCAACACTATCGTGGTGATTGAGCATAACCTTGACGTGATCAAAACGGCGGACTGGATTGTCGATCTCGGCCCGGAAGGCGGCAGCGGCGGCGGTGAAATCCTCGTCGCGGGTACGCCGGAAACCGTAGCGGAGTGCGAGAAATCGCATACCGCGCGCTTCCTGAAGCCTCTGCTGGTGAAGAAGAGCGCCTAGCGCTCATTTCCTACAAGCGGCTGGCGCCAGCCGCGTTAGTCCATAAAGGTCCTCTCAGGCCCGCCGCAGGCGGGCCTTTTTTTACTGCATATTTCCTCCGATAAAAACAGAATCAGGCAAGATTCAGGCATGTATAGGCATAGCCGCGCTGACCTTCTGTGACTATCCTTTTAACGTTCCTCATTGGCGCGCTCTGTTGGCTGCGCCCTCTTATCACGGCGCCCTGCGCGCCGAACTCAAGACTCTATTCACGACACAACGAACCTGGAGACACCATGAATATTACGCACGCCTACGCTGCTCAGGACGCGAAATCCCCGCTGGCGCCGTTCGATTACAAACCGCGCGAGCTGCGCGCGCATGATGTACAGATTGAAGTGTTGTTCTGTGGCGTTTGTCACTCTGACCTGCATCAGGCCCGCAACGAGTGGAAAAACACCCTTTTTCCGGTCGTGCCGGGACATGAAATCGTCGGCCGCGTGACCGCTGTCGGCGGCCATGCCAGCAAATACAAAGTCGGCGATCTGGTTGGCGTCGGCTGCATGGTCGACTCCTGCCGCAGCTGTCCAAGCTGCCAAGAAGGGCTGGAGCAGTATTGCGAAGTCGGCTTCGTCGGCACCTATAACGGCCAGGATCGCGAAACCGGCGACGTCACCTACGGCGGTTACTCAACGGCGGTGGTCGTCGATGAGAACTTCGTGCTGCGCGTGCCGGAAAATCTGGATCTGGCGGGCGTCGCGCCGCTGCTGTGCGCAGGCATCACCACCTACTCGCCGCTGCGCCACTGGAACGTCGGTCCGGGCAAAAAAGTTGGTATCGTCGGCCTGGGCGGCCTGGGCCATATGGGCGTGAAAATTGCGCACGCGATGGGCGCGCATGTGGTGCTGTTCACCACCTCGCCGTCGAAAATTGAAGACGGCAAGCGCCTGGGCGCGGATGAAGTGGTGATCTCGAAAGATGCGGATCAGATGGCGCAGCACGCCAACAGCTTCGATTTCATCCTGAATACCGTGGCGGCGCAGCACGATCTCAACCCGTTTATCGCCCTGCTGAAGCGCGACGGCAATATGACGCTGGTCGGCGCGCCGGAGCACGATCACCCGGCGCCGCAGGTATTTAACCTGATCATGAAACGCCGCAGCATTGCCGGCTCGCTGATCGGCGGCATCGCCGAAACGCAGGAGATGCTCGATTTCTGCGGCAAGCACGGCATTACTTCCGATATTGAACTGATTGCGATGAATCAGATCAACGAAGCCTACGAGCGTATGCTGAAAAGCGACGTGAAGTACCGCTTTGTTATCGATATCAATACGCTGCGCGACGAAGCGGCGGCGTAAGCAACACCCGGCGCGCGGCTTCAGGCCGCGCACTTCTTCTCTCAGACGCCCGCCGCGCGGGTCGCGCCAGCCTGCTGATAAGAGGCATCCACCAGATAGTAGATCTGCGAATCTTTCAGCGATCCGTCCAGCAGCAGCGTGCTCCAGTGCGTTTTATTAAGATGCTCGCTGGGAAAGACGTCGCTGTGCTCCTCGCGCAGCAAGTCCGCCAGGGCAGGCGTCGTTTTTAGCGACACCGCCGGACGCCCCTCAACCTCATGCACCATGGCGAACAGCACGCCGCCGCTTTTAATTTGCGTCGCTTTCCAGTCGCTGTGGACGCTCTGCTCCGCGTCCGGTTTGCTCATGCAGTAAGTCAGCAGATCTGACGTATTCATTTCGACTCCCCTTGTAAAGTGGCGACAATGCGCCGCGCGCCGCCGTGAATGCGGTGTTCCCCTAACCAGATGCCCTGCCAGGTGCCCAGCATCAGCCTGCCGCGCTGAACCGGCAGCAGCAGCGATACGCCCAGCGTGGAGGATTTGATATGGGCCGGCATATCGTCGCGGCCTTCATAGTCGTGCTGGTAAGGTGCCGCTTCCGGAACCTGACGCATAAAATGGTTTTCCATATCGCTGCGCACCGTAGGATCGCAGTTTTCATTCAGCGTCAGCGACGCTGAAGTGTGCTGCAGCAGCAGATGCAGCAGGCCGGTCTGCACCTGAGCCAGCGCCGGAATTTGGCCGACGATCTCGTCAGTGACCAGATGAAAACCGCGTGATTTCTCACCGAGCGTGAGCGTTTGTTGATGCCACATGCCTTGTTCCTGAGTTGGTTACACCGTTTAAGTGTGCAATAAGTCGCGGAAAGGTAAACCTGAAGGCGAAAAAAAACCGTCAGCCTGAGCGGACGGTTTGTATCTGGAGCAAGCCAGGGACGCGGATGACAGAATCCGCTACATCACATGACGGCGGCAAACGCCTGCGCGACCTGCTGCACGTTATTGCTGTTAAGCCCGGCGACGCAGATACGGCCGCTGCCCACCAGATAGATGCCGAACTCTTCACGCAGTCGATCGACCTGCTGCGCGCTCAGGCCGGTGTAGCTGAACATGCCGCGCTGCTTCAGCAGGTAGTCGAAGTTTTTGCCGGGTAGCGCCGTGCTGAGCACGTCCACCAGGGTTTTGCGCATGGCGATAATACGCAGGCGCATCGCCTCGACTTCCGCCAGCCAGTTCGCTTTCAGCGCGTCGTCGTTGAGCACGCGCGCCACCACCTGCGCGCCGAAGTTCGGCGGGCTGGAGTAGTTGCGGCGCACCGTGGCTTTCAGCTGGCCCAGCACGCGTCCCGCCTCTTCGGTGCTGTCGCATACGATAGAGAGGCCGCCGACGCGTTCGCCATACAGCGAGAAGATTTTCGAGAAGGAGTTGCTGACCAGCGCCGGCAGGCCAGCGGCGGCGATAGCGCGGATGGCATAGGCGTCCGCTTCCATTCCTGCGCCGAAGCCCTGATAGGCGATATCAAGGAACGGAATCAGCTCCTGCGCCTTCAGCACCTCAACAGTTTGATCCCACTGCGCGTCAGTGAGGTCGGCGCCGGTCGGGTTATGGCAGCAGGGGTGCAGCAGCACGATGCTCTGCTTCGGCAGCGTTTTCAGCGCGGCGAGGAAGGCGTCGAATTTTACGCCGTTGGTCTCTGCGTCGTACCACGGATAGCTCTTCACCTCGAAACCCGCGCCGTTGAAGATCGCCACGTGATTATCCCAGGTCGGATCGCTGACCCAGACGCCGGAGTTTGGGAAGTAACGCTTGAGGAAATCCGCGCCGACTTTCAGCGCGCCGGAGCCGCCCAGCGTCTGAATCGACGCGATACGGCCCGCCTTCAGCATAGGGTGATCGGCGCCGAACAGCAGCGGCGCAATGGCGTTGCGATACGCGTTGAGGCCTTCCATCGGCAGATAGAGCGATGCCTGCTGCGGCTCAGCCTTGAGCTGTTCTTCTGCGGCGGCGACCGCCTGCAGCTGAGGAATAATGCCCTGCTCGTCGTAGTAGAGGCCGATGCTGAGATTCACTTTATTCGTGCGCGGATCCTGTTTAAAGGTTTCCATCAGCGACAGAATCGGATCGCCGGCGTAGGCATCAACGTTTTGAAACACGGTGCAGATCTCCATGTGTGGTCGTAAAAATCAGAGGTGTATGCAGCATTAAACCATGTACCGTCCGGGACGATGGTTCATGGCGATAATCAGGTTAAGGATCACTGCGCCCGCGACCGACGCCAGCAGCATCGGTCCGCTAACGACGAACAGCGACGCCAGCACGACGCAGGTATCGACGGCCATTTGCAGTTTGCCGGCGCGCAGCCCAGTGCGATCCTGCAGCCACAGCGCCAGGATATTGATCCCGCCCAGGCTGGCTTTATGACGAAACAACACTATAAACCCAATGCCCATGATCACGTTACCGAACAGTGTCGCATAAAAGGGATTGAGCGCGGAAAAGTGGATAAAGAGCGGATGCAGATGGGTGAAGAGCGACACCAGCCCCACCGCGCAAAAGGTTTTCAGCGTGAATTCCCATCCCATGCGGCGTACCGCCAGCCAGTAAAACGGCAGGTTGATCAGGAAAAAGGCGCTGCCGAACGAGAGCGGCGACAGGTAGCTAATCAGGAAGGCGATGCCGGCGGTGCTGCCGGTGAGCGCGCCCGCCTGCTTCAGCATAATGACGCCGAAAGAGACCATCAGCGTGCCGAGCACTATTGCCAGCGCGTCTTCAATTCGGGAATGGGGAATGCGGGTAGGTTCTACGACGTTATCCATAGGTAATCTTATTGCACTCTAAGCGGAAAAAGCATGGCGCTAAGATGCAAAAAATGCACCATACCGTCGGCTTATGGTCGCTTTCGGCAGGTGCCAGTGATTATCCATTTGATAACTAAGGCGCTTTTTTTGCTTGTTTTTGCGCACGCCTTGCGGGAAAACCGTCAATTCATGCACAAATTCGAATTCTGACGCATATCTTTTGCATTATCTGGCGAGCTCTTGCACCAATTAAGCACATCATGCACTCTTTTGGCGCATTTTGTGCGCGGGTGCCATCATCAGGCCGTTCTCTTTCAGGCGACCCAGCACCACCGAGGTTTTCACATGCGACACGCTTTGATGGCCCGCTACCAGCTGGCTTATCAGTGCGCTCAGCGAAGCGAGATCCGCTACGGCGACTTTCAACAGATAATCTGCGTCGCCGGTGGTTTTGTAGGCGTCGACGATCGCCTCTTCCTGCTCCACCATGCGGTGAAAGCTGTCAACGTATTCGGCGGTGTGATTAATCAGCCGCACCTCAATCAGACCAACCATGCCCAGACCGATCGCATCAGGCGACAGACGCGCATGATAGCCGAGGATCAAATTCGCCTGTTCAAGGTTGATGCGGCGGCGCGAACATTGCGATGCCGACAGGCCCACTAAATCGCTCAGCTCCTGGTTGGTCAGGCGGCCGTTAGATTGTAATAAAGTCAGTATTTTCAGGTCGTAATCATCTACGTGAGTCATGCTGCTTCCAGTGCGTAAACGTGCGCTGTGATACAGATAACCCGATTAACGGCGAGGTTGTCCAACACTATTTTCTGATGATGCGAGGCGGCATGCACAGATCGTGCATGCCGGGAGAGAGAGTTATTCGTCGTCGTACGCTGGACCGGCATAGTTGTCGAAGCGCGACCACTGACCGTTGAAGGTCAGGCGCACCGTACCGATAGGACCGTTACGCTGTTTACCCAGAATAATCTCGGCGATGCCTTTGAGATCGCTGTTTTCATGGTAAACCTCGTCGCGGTAGATAAACATAATCAGGTCAGCGTCCTGCTCGATAGAGCCGGATTCACGCAGGTCGGAGTTGACCGGACGCTTATCGGCGCGCTGCTCCAGCGAGCGGTTGAGCTGCGACAGCGCCACTACCGGCACGTTAAGCTCTTTCGCCAGCGCCTTGAGCGAGCGAGAGATTTCGGCGATCTCCAGCGTACGGTTGTCGGAGAGCGCCGGCACGCGCATCAGCTGCAGGTAGTCGATCATGATCATGCTCAGTCCGCCGTTTTCGCGGAAGACGCGTCGCGCGCGCGAGCGCACTTCGGTCGGCGTCAGGCCGGAGGAGTCGTCGATATACATATTCTTCTTCTCCAGCAGGATGCCCATGGTGCCGGAGATACGCGCCCAGTCTTCGTCGTCAAGCTGGCCGGTACGGATGCGCGTCTGATCCACGCGCGACAGCGACGCCAGCATACGCATCATAATCTGCTCGCTGGGCATCTCCAGACTGAAGATCAGCACCGGCTTGTCGTGCAGCATGGCGGCGTTTTCGCACAGGTTCATGGCGAAGGTGGTTTTACCCATCGACGGACGCGCCGCGACGATAATCAGATCCGACGGCTGAAGACCGGCGGTCTTTTTATTCAGGTCCTGATAGCCGGTGTCGACGCCTGTCACGCCGTCGTGCGGCGTCGAGACCAGGGATTCGATGCGCGAAACCGTGGCTTCCAGCACCTCCTGAATGTTCTTCGGCCCTTCATCTTTGCTGGCGCGCGACTCGGCGATTTTAAAGACGTTGGACTCGGCGAAGTCGAGCAGTTCGTCGCTGTTGCGTCCCTGTGGATCGTAACCGGCGTCGGCGATCTGATTCGCGACCGAGATCATTTCGCGCACGACCGCGCGTTCGCGCACGATATCCGCATAGGCGCCGATGTTTGCCGCGCTGGGGGTATTTTTCGCCAGCTCCGCCAGATAGGCGAACCCGCCCGCCATCTCCAGCTCGCCGCGCGTTTCCAGCGACTCGGAGAGCGTGATCAGGTCGATGGGCTGGCCCGCTTCCAGCAGACGCTGCATCTCGGAAAAGATCAGACGGTGCGAGCGGTTGAAGAAATCTTCCGCCACGACGCGCTCGGAGACGTTGTCCCAGCGTTCGTTATCCAGCATCAACCCACCCAGCACCGACTGCTCCGCTTCAATCGAATGCGGCGGCATTTTAATACCTTCCAGCTGCCGGTCGGGCGTGTCGTTCGATTTGTTGGTGGGTTTATTTCCTGCCATAGTGAATGCAATACCGATCTTCTGAGGGGACGCGCCAGTATACCTTATGGCGGCGCGCCTCTCACGCCTCATGTTGAACAATCACAGGAGTAAAAATGGCAAAGCGTATTCAGTTCACCGCGCAGGGCGGACCTGAGGTATTGCAATGGGTAGATGTCGATCCTGCCGATCCTACTGAACGCGAAGTGCAGGTAGAGAACCGCGCCATCGGCATTAACTATATCGATACCTACGTGCGCGGCGGCCTTTATCTGGTTCCCACGCTGCCCTCTGGCCTCGGCACCGAAGCGGCGGGCGTGGTGAAGCGCGTCGGCAGCGCGGTCACACGCTTTAAGCCGGGCGATCGCGTGGTCTATTGCCAGGCGACGCTGGGCGCCTACAGCGAGCTGCACAACGTGGCGGAAGATCGCCTGATGCTGTTGCCGGACGCCATCAGCTTCGAACAGGCTGCCGCCAGCTTTCTGAAGGGGCTGACCGTGCACTATCTGCTGCGCCAGACCTATCAGGTGAAGCCGGACGAGACCTTTCTGTTCCATGCGGCGGCGGGCGGCGTTGGCCTGATTGCCTGCCAGTGGGCAAAAGCGCTCGGCGCGCATCTTATCGGCACCGTCGGGTCAGCGGAAAAGGCGAAGCTGGCGAAAGCGGCGGGCGCCTGGGCGACCATCAACTACCGGGAAGAGAATATCGCTGAACGCGTCAGCCAACTGACCGACGGCAAAAAAGTCGCGGTGGTGTATGACTCGGTGGGCAAAGATACCTGGGAAGCGTCGCTGGATTCGCTGCGCCGTCAGGGGCTGATGGTGAGTTTTGGTAATGCTTCCGGGCCGGTTACCGGCGTGGATTTGAGCATTCTCAACCAAAAAGGCTCGCTGTTTGTCACACGCCCTTCGCTCTACGGTTATATCACCAACCGCGAAGAGCTGGAGCAGGCGAGCAACGATCTCTTCTCGCTGCTCGCCAGCGGCGCAATCAAGGTCGAAGTGCCGGAACAGCAGAAGTTTCCGCTGAAAGAGGCAGAGCGAGCGCATCGCACGCTGGAAAGCCGCAGCACCCAGGGATCCAGCCTGCTTATTCCCTGATGCCTGAATGCAAACGGGGCTTCCCGTAGGAAGCCCCTTTTCTTTTTATCGTTCGCGCTGGTGTAGGGACAGCGGCGATGAATTCATGTCGACTCAACGGCGATTATCCTGACAGAAAACATAAGTAAAAAATATGTTTAATTGCGAAACTGGCATAAGCAATCTGTCAGTCTGTGATCGCACCCGCAATTAATAGCCGCGACGCCGTTCTAACTTGCTGATTTTACGACGCAGCTTACGGCGCGCCCGTTCGCGGCTATCGCCACAAAAGGCGCGATACACCCAGGCAGCAACCAGCGCCAGCAGCAGCCACGGCAACAATTTGATTACAAGTGCAAACAGGCCGCCGATAAACATCACCGCCGTCGCGACCACCAGCGCCGCCAGCACGCCCAGCAGCGAAACGCCTGTAACCAGAAGCATCAGGAAAAAGCCCAGCACAAATAGAATTTCCACGTTGTTACTCCTCTTGTTAGTTCTACAGCTTTATTACAAGAAGCGTGCCAGAATTTATCTGTTTGAATAGAAAAGAAAATATCTATAACGACCGCCCTAACAGTGGCGAATTTCATCTATTTTTGGCGTAAAAAAAACCAGCCCTCAGGCTGGTTTTTTTACCGCTGCCGCAGGTGGTCAGGCTTCCTGCGGGATCTTATCCGCTACCAGCGCCAGCGCGGCTTCCAGCACGCGTACGTCTGCGCCCGGCTTATGGGCGTTTTCACTCAGATGACGACGCCACTGACGCGCGCCGGGAATGCCCTGGAACAGGCCGAGCATATGACGCGTGACGTGGCCGAGGTAGGTGCCCTTCGCCAGTTCCGCCTCTATATAGGGATACATGCTGCGCACCACCGCTACCGGATCCGTAACCGGCGCATCACGGCCGAACAACTCGCGATCGACCTGCGCCAGCAGGCCAGGATTCTGGTAGGCCTCGCGTCCCATCATCACGCCATCAAGATGCTGCAGATGCGTTTTGGCCTCTTCCAGCGACTTCACGCCGCCGTTAATGGCGATAGTCAGCTGGGGAAAATCACGCTTTAGCTGATAGACGCGCGGATAGTCGAGCGGCGGAATTTCGCGGTTCTCTTTCGGGCTCAGGCCGGAAAGCCAGGCTTTACGCGCATGGATGATAAAGGTGTCGCAGCCGCCGCGCTGCGCGACGGTGCCTACAAAATCGGTCAAAAAGGCGTAGCTGTCCTGTTCGTCGATGCCGATACGGGTTTTTACCGTCACCGGAATCGAAACCACCTGACGCATGGCGTCGATGCACTCAGCCACCAGCGACGCTTCTGCCATCAGACAGGCGCCGAAGCGTCCGTTCTGGACGCGATCGGAGGGACAGCCGACGTTGAGGTTTACCTCATCGTAGCCACGCTCTTCCGCCAGCTTCGCGCACTGCGCCAGCGCCGCCGGATCGCTGCCGCCAAGCTGCAGCGCGACCGGATGTTCCGCCTCGCTGTAGGCCAGGTAGTCGCCCTTGCCGTGAATAATGGCGCCGGTGGTCACCATTTCGGTGTAGAGCAGCGCGTCGCCAGTCAGCTGACGATGGAAATAGCGACAGTGTCGGTCGGTCCAGTCGAGCATCGGCGCGATGGAAAAACGTTGCGAGGAGAAAGAATTGCTCATGAAGCGCAGAAAATCCGTTAAGGGTGATGATAATCTGCGCAATGATAGCACATTAACAAGGTGCCGGGCGACTCTGCATCGCCCGGCCTAAAGACGGCTGCGAATCACCGATTAGAAGTTAAACCCGAGCTGCATCATCGCGCCCCAGGTGTTGTTGTCGCCTACCGAACCCGCCAGATCCAGATGCACCGCGTTGTTGAACGGCGACACGCCGAAGCCGGCGGTAAAGACATTTTCGTCGTTGGACTTCATATCCGCGCGGTAGCCGGCGCGCAGCGCCAGCCAGTCCAGCACGCGGTATTCGCCGCCGACGCCGGCGTACTGGCTGCTCTCTTCCGATTTAAAGCGTTTCGTTTCGGTAAGATCCACATCCAGCGCCGCGGTAAAGGGTCCGCCGTTCCACGACAGGCCAGAGGTCACCAGCGGACGGATCTGGTAGGTGTCGCGATAGCCGTTGGTCTCTTTGGTTTTCAGATCGCGCGACACCAGGTTCTGTCCGGTGACGCCCAGCGTCCAGTTGTCGCTCAGCGGCGTCGCTAAACCGGCGTCGATGTTGAAACCGGTATTATCGTTGCGGTAGCGACTGCCGTTGAGGTCGTTTTTATCGTAGTTGTAGATGCTGGCGGTGTAGTTATAGAGCCAGGTTTTCTGGATCTTCGGCGTGACGCCGATCGAAACCGGATGCCCCGCCACGCTGAACTCGTGCGCGACGGCGATGCCGTAGTCGGTGACCAGCGCCGCCAGGCCATTTGCGCTGGAACGCAGGTTATTCTGGTCGCCCGGCACGGGAATAACGGTGCCGTTTGCCACGCCGTCGAGATAGGCGATGTCGCTCTGCGCCACGTTGGCGCGCAGGTGCACCGTGCCATACGCCTTAGTGATAAAGGCGAAGGGCAGCGTTTCGTTGGGAACGGTCACCGCCAGCGCGACGCCCGCCGTGCCGTTGGCCTTGTTGCCGCGCAGGTCGCGTAGCTGGTTCGCCACGTCTCGCGACGCCGTTTTCAGCTGCGGATAGCCATTAAGATAGTCGCGGAAGGTCAGCCCATTGATTACGCCACGATAGCGATCGACGGTATCGCTGATGTCATCGACTTTATCGACCATCTTGTCTTTATCGGTAATCTGCAGGCCAGCAGAAGGAAAAATAATGCCGACGTTATCGTCCGGCTGCGCGCGCGTCATCAGCGCCGGGTTCGCCAGCACGGCGGAGCTCCACGTAGAGGACGCAACGCCTGTACCGCCCATCGCGTCGTTGCGCGCGTCATACCATGTTCCCGCGGCCATAGCGGAAGAAGAGATAAAGAGCGCGTTTAAAACAGCAGGATATAAAAGCGCAGAGCGCCGGGTGGTTTTGTTCGCCATTTGTCTGCCATCACCTTGATCAGGAAAACATTCATCATCGGAATTTGTCGTTAGCGCTATTGTGAATCTCGGCTAACGGTTCATTGCTGTGAATTCAGTCGAAACAGCACTGTTATTCGCCGGATTGGATGTTTTAGCTACAAATCGGCGCTTTTATTATTTAGCGGGGTAGTCAAAAAGGATATTAAGGCCAGCAGTTGCTTAAGGCCTCATGAACATTAGTGCTTAACCTGGTGAGTTGTAAAGCAAAACTATAATTTTGTTATTTTATGTCTCAAAGATGTTGGCACTGATTAGCATTACAGGAACAACTTCATCAACCGGATACCAGCCTAATGCATTGATATTAATAGGTCATGACAGGGATTGTACTGAAAGCGCGCAACTTAAGCGCAAGCGCGTCTGCTGTGATAAGATAACATCTCGTTTTTAGCGGAGAATCACCATGTCGACAATGACGCCAGAAAAAATCATGACTCAGGCGGAAAAGCTCTGCCTGCAACGCGGAGTGCGTCTGACGGCGCAGCGCGCTGAGGTGTTACGTCTGATGGCGGCGCAGCATGGATCGATTAGCGCTTATGACCTGCTGGATCAGCTACGCGCCAGCGAGCCGCAGGCGAAGCCGCCGACGGTTTATCGCGCGCTCGATTTTTTGCTGGAACAGGGTTTTATCCATCGCGTGGAATCAAACAACAGCTACGTGGTTTGTCATCATTTTGAGGCACCGGCGCATACCTCGGTGATGCTGGTATGCGATCGCTGCGCGGCAGTCACTGAAAAACAGGCGCAGGGCGTCGAAAATATTATTGCCGATTTGGCTGGCGAGGCGCGCTTTACGCTACGGCATAGCGTGATTGAGGCACATGGACTCTGCACCCGCTGTGCGGAAGTCGAAGCCTGTACGCATCAGGATAGCTGTAGTCACGATCATGAGTCTGAAGGGAAAAAGCGCGGAAAAAGAGGCTAAGCGGCACTTCCCTGTGCCGGTCGCTCAGGTCAATCCTGAGCGAGGAGATTACCAGCGGTAATCTTTATTCTGGGTTTCCCAGTCTGAGACTTCTTTCTCTGCCTCGTCCTTAGCGTAACCGTAGCGTTCCTGAATTTTGCCGACAAGCTGATCGCGTTTGCCTTCGATAACCTGCATGTCATCGTCGGTCAGCTTGCCCCATTTTTCTTTGAATTTGCCTTTGAACTGCTTCCAGTTACCGCTCGCTTCGTCTTTATTCATGTCAGACCTCCACGTCATCCTTAGTTTTACATACCACCACACATTGGCAGTACGACAATACAAAGCGCTGCTGTGTCGCGCTGTTGTAAGGTAATTGTAGTAGACGAATCGGCAACTGGCGGATAAATACAGAATAATCCGTCAGGCGCTGCGTTTTACGGTTGACGCAGCACGCGTAAATTAACTTTGAAACCAGCGATTTAAGCGCCATTCGCGCCGCCAGATCAGCCAAAGCGAAACGCCGCGCAGCGCAAGAAACACCGTGACCGCCAGCCATAAGCCGTGATTGCCTAACCAGGGAAGAGTCAGCAACGTCAGGAAGTAGCCAAGCGCGGCCATCGCCATACTGTTGCGCATTTCGCGTCCGCGCGTCGCGCCGATAAACAGGCCGTCCAGCAGATAGCACCATACGCCCGCCAGCGGCAGAACGATCTGCCAGATGAGATAGCGATCCACCAGCTGCCGTAGCGACTCTAGCGAAGTCAGCATCGACACGATAGCGCCGCCGCTCGCCGCATAGATGAGCGCAAAGGCCAGCGCGACCATGCCCGCCTGTCGGCAGGCGGCGTGCCACACCGACAGCAATCGCTCTCCGTCGCGCGCGCCATAGGCCTCGCCAGAGACGGCTTCCACCGCGTAGGCGAAGCCGTCGAGCGCATAGGCGGTAAAGGTGATAAACATCAGCAGTACGGCGTTAGCGGCGACAATCTCCGGCCCCAGTCGCGCGCCGATAAGCGTCAGCGATGCAAAGCAGAGCTGCAGCAGCAGCGAACGCAGCATAATGTCGCGATTGAGGCGCAGCAGGCGGCTGATATCGCCGCGCCAGCTCTCTTTCAGCATCGCTATCGAGATGCCGCGTAGCTTCAGTACGCGCCATACCATCGCCAGCCCGACCGCCAGCGTGACATATTCCGCCAGCGCCGTGGCGGTCGCTGCACCCGCCACGCCCCACTTCAGCCCGAGCACCAGCCACAGGTCGAGCAGAATATTGACCGCGTTGCCCACCACCAGCAGCACCACCGGCGCGCGGGCATACTGCACGCCCAGCAGCCAGCCGAGGATCACCATGTTCGCCAGCGTCGCCGGCGCGCTGAGCCAGCGGATATCAATAAAAATCGCGGCCTGCTCCTGCACCTGCGGATCGCCGCCCGCCAGCCGACCTGTCAGCGCGCTGAGCGGCTCGCGCAGCAGGATAAACAGCAGGCCCGCCAGCAGCGCCATCAGTAGCGGCTGCGTCAGGGCGCGCGCCAGCGCCTGCGTATCGCGTGCGCCAAAGGCCTGCGCGGTGATGCCGGTAGTGCTCATGCGCAGAAAGAGTAAAAGCATAAAGACGAAGCTGGTCGCGGTCGCGCCAATCGCTACGCCGCCAAGGTAAACCGGACTGTCGAGATGGCCGATAACGGCGGTGTCCACCAGGCCAAGTAGCGGTACGGTGATATTGGAGAGGATCATCGGCAGCGCCAGCCGCCAGAGTTGTCGGTCGTCAGCAGAGAAGAGACGCATCAGCCGGTCCATGCCTGAAAACGTAAAAAGAAGCGAGGCGGCCCCGGCGCGACGTTAGCCGCAGGAGGCGCGTGAAAAGATTATCGTACAGACGCCTGACGAAGGGATGCAGGCGTCTGAAGGTCAGCGGTCAGAGCCACTCGCCGTTGCGCACCACGCCTACCGCCAGACCTTCGACGGTCAGCGACTGTGTGCGGGTGTCGACGATAATCGGCTCGAAGTCGTTGTTTTCCGGCAGCAGATGAACCACAGTGCCCTGCTTTTTCCAGCGCTTTACCGTGACTTCGTCATCGATGCGCGCCACGACGACCTGACCGTTACGCACATCCTGCGTTTTATGCACAGCCAGCAGATCGCCATCCATAATGCCGATATCTTTCATCGACATACCGGCGACGCGCAGCAGGAAGTCAGCAGAGGGCTTAAACAGGTCGGGATCGACTTTGTAGTGCGTTTCAATATGTTCCTGCGCCAGTAGCGGCTCGCCGGCGGCGACGCGGCCGATTAGCGGCAGTCCGTTGGACTCTTCCTCTTCCATCAGCAGGCGAATGCCGCGTGATGCGCCGGAAACGATCTCGATAACACCTTTACGCGCCAGCGCTTTAAGGTGCTCTTCGGCGGCGTTGGGGGAACGGAACCCCAGCTGCGAGGCGATCTCCGCACGCGTTGGCGGCATGCCCGTCTGGTTGATATGGTCGCGAATCAGGTCATAAACCTGTTGCTGCCTGGTGGTTAATGCTTTCATCCCGCCCCCTGGTTGTTTATACAGTCGCTGTGAGTATATACAGGTATTGGCGAAATGAAAACCAAAACCCAGGGAAATAACAGCCATTTGGGCATTTCTGGAAAGGCTATCGCAAATGGGTCCAGAGCAGCGCGATCCAGACAAACAGCGCCAGTATGATAGCGAGCAAGACGGCGGCGGAACCCATATCTTTCGCCCGCCCCGCCAGCGGATGCCGCTCCTGGCCGATGCGGTCAACCACCGCTTCAATGGCACTGTTGAGGATCTCGACGATGATCACCAGCACCACCGATCCGATCATCAGGATGCGCGCGACGGTGTCGACATCCAGCCAGCAGGCGATGACGATGGCGACGATGGCGGCCGTGGCTTCCTGACGAAACGCGGCCTCATGCTGCCAGGCGGCGCGTAGCCCCTGCCACGAGTAGCCTGCCGCTTTCACTATCCTGAGTAAACCGGTGGTATTACTTGCCATTGCGAGGGAACCCTTTTAGTTGTTTGACGTCAATGTCTGGGCCAGGTGCGTTTGGCACCACCACAGATCTTCGCAGCACTTTCTGATATGCTTGCGGCGCTTTGCTAACAAGAGGCTTCATGTTGTCTATGTCAGGTTGGCGTAAACTTTATTATAAATTGTTGAATTTACCACTTTCCATTCTGGTAAAAACGAAGGCTATTCCGGGCGATCCCGTCTCCGAACATGGACTCGATCCGACGCGGCCGATTATGTACGTGCTGCCATACGATTCCAAGGCGGATTTGCTGACGCTGCGCCAGCAGTGTCTGAAGCATAATTTGCCCGATCCGCTGTCGCCGCTGGAAATTGACGGCGCGCTGCTGCCGCGCCACGTGTTTATCCACGACGGCCCGCGCGTATTCCCCCATTTCGGGCCGAATACGGAATCGGTGAAAATTTTCCACGAGTATCTCGATCTGCACCGCAACAATCCTCAGCTCGATATCCAGATGCTGCCGGTATCGGTGATGTTCGGGCGCGCGCCTGGCCGCGAGGTTCAGGGCGACGATACGCCGCACCTGCGCGAGCTTAACGGGGTTGAGAAGTTCTTCGCTATCATCTGGCACGGCCGCGACAGCTTTGTGCGCTTTTCCCCCACGGTTTCGCTGCGCTGGATGGCGACGCAGCACGGCACCGATAAATCGATCGCGCAGAAACTGGCGCGCGTGGCGCGCATTCATTTCGCACGCCAGCGTTTAGCCGCGGTCGGCCCGCGTCTGCCGGCGCGTCAGGATCTCTTTAACAAGCTGCTGCAGTCCAAGGCGATTGAAAAAGCGGTGGAAGAAGAGGCGCGCAGTAAAAAGCTTTCCCATGAGAAGGCGCAGCAGAACGCCGTCGAGATGATGGAGGAGATCGCCGCCGACTTCTCCTATGAAGCGATCCGCGTCACCGATCGCGTGATGGGCTGGCTGTGGAGCCGTCTCTATCAGGGCATCAACGTCAACGGCGGCGAACGCGTGCGCCAGCTGGCGGAAGATGGCCATGAGATCGTCTATGTACCCTGCCACCGCAGCCACATGGATTACCTGCTGCTATCCTACGTGCTTTATCACCAGGGTCTGGTGCCGCCGCATATCGCCGCAGGCATCAACCTGAACTTCTGGCCAGCCGGCCCGATTTTCCGCCGTCTGGGCGCGTTCTTTATTCGCCGCACCTTCAAAGGCAACAAACTCTACGCCACCGTGTTCCGCGAATATCTCGGCGAGCTGTTCAGTCGCGGCTACTCGGTCGAGTATTTCGTTGAAGGTGGGCGCTCACGTACCGGCCGTTTGCTCGATCCGAAAACCGGCACGCTGGCGATGACGCTACAGGCGATGCTGCGCGGCGGCAAGCGACCGATTACGCTGGTGCCAATCTATATCGGCTATGAGCACGTTATGGAAGTGGGCACTTACGCCAAAGAACTGCGCGGCGCGGCGAAAGAGAAAGAAGGCTTTATGCAGATGGTGCGCGGCCTGCGTAAGCTGCGCAATCTGGGCCAGGGCTACGTTAACTTCGGCGAACCGCTGCCGCTGGTGAACTACCTCAACAAGCAGGTGCCGGAGTGGCGCGACGCCATCGATCCGATTGAACCGCAGCGTCCCAGCTGGCTGACGCCAACGGTGAACGATATCGCGGCGCGTCTGATGGTACGCATCAACGAAGCGGGCGCCGCCAACGCTATGAACCTGTGCGTGACCGCGCTGCTTGCCTCGCGTCAGCGTTCGCTAACCCGCGAGCAGCTGATCGAGCAGCTTGAGTGCTATACCGAACTGCTGCGCAACGTGCCCTATTCGCCGGAATCGACCGTGCCGCCGCTTTCAGCGGAAGCGCTGCTGAACCATGCCATGAGCATGAATAAGTTCGAAACCGAGCAGGACAATATCGGCGACATCATCATTCTGCCGCGCGAGCAGGCGGTGCTGATGACCTATTACCGCAACAATATTCACCATATGCTGGTGATGCCGTCGCTGATCGCCGCGATTATTCAGCAGCACCCGAACCTGAGCGAAGCCGAACTGCTGCGCCAGGTGCGTCTGATTTACCCGATGCTGAAAAGCGAGCTATTTCTGCGCTGGGAAATCGACGCGCTGCCGGCGCTGCTGAGCGCCCTCTGTCAGGAGCTGGCGCGTCAGGGGCTGATTACTCTGCAGGATGGACAGCTGCGCCACACCGCCGCGCGTTATCGCACGCTGCAGCTGCTGGCCGCCGGCATCCGCGAGACCCTGCAGCGTTTCGCCATCACCTTCTCGATCCTCAGCGCGAAGCCGACCATCAACCGCGGCACGCTGGAGAAAGAGAGCCGTATGCTGGCGCAGCGTCTTTCGGTACTGCACGGCATTAATGCGCCGGAGTTTTTCGATAAGGCGGTGTTTACCACGCTGGTGCTGACGCTGCGCGATGAGGGTTATATCAGCGACACTGGCGACGCTGACGTCGAGCGTACGCAGGCTACCTGGCATATTCTGGCCGATCTGGTGACCAGCGATGTGCGGCTGACCATCGAAAGCGCGGTGGCGCACGAGTAGCCCGCCGCGGGCAGCAAAAACTAAGGGCGACAGAGATGTCGCCTTTTTTTCAGGCAGCTCCACGGGTTGATAAGCGGGAGAGAGGGACCGAAGAGCAAAGCGTCCCGCGACAAGGACAAAAACGTCGGGAACGTTTTTGAACAACGCAACGCGTTGGCCCGTTTACGGGTGCCCTTCAGGGATGAGGGGCATATACGCGCGGGCCGAGCCGGCAGGGATGCCGCTTTTTGCGTCTTTGCGATCGGGCCCTCTCTCCCGCGCTGGCACCTTGCCAGCAGACGCAAAAGGCGACAAATTTGTCGCCTTTTTGCTGTTAAAAAAGCTGGCTAAACGGCGGCGTATTCAGCACTACGCCGATAAACACCACCAGGCCGACATAGTTGTTATTAAGAAACCCCTGGAAACAGGCGTCGCGCTCGCGGCGAACGATCAGCTTTTGCTGGTAGAGAAACAGCGCGGCGGCGCCGAGCAGCGACCAGTAAAAGAAAGCGTTAAGCTGCATCAGCAGTCCCACCAGCGCCAACAGACCCAGCGTTGCGAGCTGCAGCAGGCCGATAATCAGCTTGTCGTAGCGACCAAACAGAATCGCCGTCGATTTGACGCCGATCTTGATATCGTCATCGCGATCGACCATGGCGTACTGCGTATCATAGGCGACGGTCCAGCAGATGTTTGCCAGGAACACCAGCCAGCATTCTAATGGTAAGGACTCACTAACCGCAGCCCAGGCCATGGGAATAGCCCAGCCGAACGCCGCGCCTAACACCACCTGTGGCAGATGGGTATAGCGCTTCATAAAGGGATAGCACCAGGCCAGCGCCAGCCCGCCGAGCGAAAGCAGAATCGTCATCAGGTTCATGGTGAGCACCAGCGCGAACGCCAGCAAGCCCAGCAGCACAAACAGGATTTTCGCCTCTTTCTCGCTGACCGCGCCGCTGGGCAGCGGACGGCCGGCGGTACGCTTCACGAAGCCGTCGACCTTGCGGTCGGCGAAATCGTTAATCACGCAGCCCGCCGCGCGCATCACAAACACGCCGAGCACAAACACCACCAGCACCGACAGCGGCGGCACGCCCATATCCGACAGCCAGAGCGCCCACAGCGTCGGCCACAGCAGCAGTAGCGTGCCGATCGGTTTATCAATACGCATCAGGCGGCTATAGGCCTGAAACTTACTCATCTGTACGCTTTTTTCCACGTTTAATCGTCCTCAGGCCAGGTCGCGATAGAGCGGCGAGGCGGGTAAAAACAGTTCGGTCAGCAGCAGCGGCTTGCCCGACAGCCGCAGGCGCGAGCGGCGTCCCCAGAGTGCGCCGACGCTGCCCGGTTCGATAAAGTCGCGGCTTAAGGTCGAAGAGGAGAAAAGATAGCGGCCAAGCGGGCGCGTCCCTAGCTGTTGCAGCATCTGTTCCGGGCCGTTGAGCGTGCTTTCCGGCACCAGCGTGCGGCCGATAAGCCAGGGTTCGTCATCGCCGCACAGCACGATCTCGCGCAGCCAGAAGCGCGCATCATCCGGCAGAAGCGCCCTTTCATCGGTGAGTTCATCGGCGTTGATAAAGCCTTCGCGCATCGGCCGCACCGTCACCTGCCGACAGTGCTGCTCGAAACGGCGCGTCATGGAGTCCTCCTCCATCAGCCAGTCCAGCAGCGGCGCGGTCAGCGTCGGATGCGTGGATGGCAGCCAGTTGAGCGCGCGTAATAAGCTGAGCGCCTCTTGCGACATATCACCACTCCCGTCAATTTTGAGGGCAACAGTGTAGCGCAGAGGCGCGACGGGCACACCTGGCGGCAGTTATTCGCGCTTCAGGCGGTTGCTGTTCGCCAGCCACAGGGTCACCACCAGAATCAGGATGGCGCCGGAGTAGCAGAGCGTATCGAAGGGATTTTTATGGTCGACGATAATCAGCCGAATAATCGCCGTAATACCGATATAGACAAAATAGCGCAGCGGGAAGTGATAGCCAGACTGGAAATATTTAACGATCAGCGCGATAAATTCGAAGTAGAGGAAATAGATGACGATCCCCTCAATCAGCAGATAAGAGGAGGCCTGTTCCCCCACGTTCAGCAGCACGTTGGCAAGGTGCAGCGTCTCTTTGCCCAGAAACACCGCCAGAATAACCGCCAGCGCCAGCAGTCCCAGATTTAGCACCCATTGCAGCGCCAATGCGATGTACTGACCGCCAGTGGGTTTAACGTTCATGATTTGCCTCGATAATGGCTTTTTAGTAAAGGATCGTCATCATGCTGTAATGTGATCTATATCACAAGATATCGCCAGCACTCCTTCGCTGCTGCGGACAAAAATCCAGCATTGATCTCCTTCTCGTCTCAGCGAACTGGTCTACAGTTAAAAGGTCGGCAGCGCGCGCAGGTCGCTTAAAATTCAGGAAAAATTGCGCCCGTCCGGCCGTTCGTTTTGCAGATTGCTCTTTCCGTCAGGCTGGCTCTCTGCTGCTTTTTAGCCTGACGGTTACGGAGTGGCATGACGTGTTGACCCTGCTTAATCTTCTTTCCGCTGTCGCCCTGCTGGTCTGGGGCACCCATATCGTGCGTTCCGGCATTATGCGCGTCTTTGGCGCCGACCTGCGCCGCGTGCTCAGCCGCAGCATCGAAAAGAAACCCATGGCTTTCCTTGCGGGCATCGGCGTTACTACGCTGGTGCAGAGCAGTAACGCCACCACGCTGCTGGTGACTTCGTTTGTGGCGCAGAAGCTGATGGGCCTGACGCCTGCGCTGGTGGTGGTGCTCGGCGCCGACGTCGGCACCGCCATCATGGCGCGTATTCTGACTTTCGATCTCTCATGGCTGTCACCGCTGTTTATCTTTTTCGGCGTAGTCTTCTTCCTGTCGCGCAAGCAGACGCGCGTCGGCCAGATGGGCCGCGCCAGCATTGGCCTGGGGCTGATTTTGCTGGCGCTACAGCTAATCGTCAGCGCCGCCCGGCCGATTACGCAGGCGTCGGGTGTTCAGGTGCTCTTCTCCAGCCTGACCGGCGATATTCTGCTGGATGCGCTTATCGGCGCGGTCTTCGCCATTATCAGCTACTCCAGCCTGGCGGCGGTGTTGATTACCGCCACGCTGACCGCCGCGGGCGTGATTTCGTTTAAAGTGGCGCTCTGTCTGGTAATCGGTGCCAACCTCGGCAGCGGCCTGCTGGCGATGCTGAACGCCAGCGGCTCCAACGCCGCCGGCAAGCGGGTGGCGCTCGGCAGCCTGCTGTTCAAACTGCTCGGCTCGCTGGCGGTCCTGCCCTTTATCAACCTGCTGGCGCCCTGGCTGGATAAGATGCCAGTCAACGACGAAGAGCTGGTGATCTTCTTCCACGTCTTCTACAACCTGATCCGCTGCCTGATTATGGTGCCCTTCGCCGATCCGATGGCGCGGCTCTGCACCCGCCTTATCGGCGACGATGCCGAGGCGGATATGGCGATGAAGCCTCGCCATCTCGACCGCAGCGCGCTGGATACGCCGACGCTGGCGCTGGTCAACGCCGCGCGCGAGACGCTGCGCATCGGCGACGTGCTGGAAATGATGCTGGAGGCGTTCAATAAAGTGGTGCACGGCGAAGTGCGCGAAGAACGCACGGTGCGGCGGCTGGACGACGACGTAGACGTGCTTTATACCGCTATCAAGCTCTATCTGGCGCGCATGCCGAAAGAGGATCTGTCGGAAGAGGATTCGCGACGCTGGGGTGAAATTATCGAGATGTCGCTGAATCTTGAGCAGGCGGGCGACATCATCGAACGCATGAGCGGCGACGTGGCGGATAAGGCGCTGACGCCGCGCCGCGCCTTCTCGGCGGAGGGCATCAAGGAGTTAGAGACGCTGCATGAGCAGCTGCTGGCGAACCTGCGCCTTAGCCTGTCGGTGTTTCTCTCGCGCGACGTCACCAGCGCGAAACGGCTGCGCCGCGCCAAGCATCGCTTCCGCATTCTGATTCGCCGCTTTTCGCATGCGCATGTCGAGCGACTGCATCAAAAGAACGTCCAGAGCATTGAAACCAGCTCGCTGCATCTCGGTCTGCTGGGGGATATGAAGCGCCTGAATTCGCTGCTGTGCAGCGTGGCCTATACGCTGCTGGAGCAGCCGGACGATGGGCGGGACGAGGAGTGAAGCGGGGGCGCCCGGCCCCCGCTCTGTTACTGCTTGTCGACCGGTTTGCCTGACCAGTAGCCAGCCAGCAGCGAGCCAGAGAGATTGTGCCAGACTGAAAAGAGCGCGCCCGGCAGCGCGGCCAGCGGCGAGAAGTAGAGCTTGCCCAGCGTCGCCGCCAGTCCGGAGTTCTGCATGCCGACCTCCAGCGCCAGCGTGCGGCAGGTCGACTCGTCGAAGCCGAACAGCTTGCCGCCCCAGTAGCCGCCCAGCAGGCCGATGGCGTTATGCATCACCACGGCGGCGATCACCATCAGGCCGACCGATCCGATAAAGCCCTGGCTGCCCGCCACTACAGCGCTGATGATCAACAGAATGCACACCATAGAGAAAGCCGGCAGGTAAGGCTCGATCCGGCGCACCAGACCGTTAAAGCTGTGATGGACGATCAGCCCCAGGCTAATCGGGATCGCTACGATCTTCACGATGCTGAGCAGCATGCCCACTACGTCCACCTGAATATGCGTATCGACGTAGAAGCGCGTCAGCAGCGGCGTCGCGAACACGCCCACCAGCGCAGAAACTGAGGAGATGGTCACCGACAGCGCGACGTCGCCCTTCGCCAGATAGATCATCACGTTCGAGGCGGTGCCGCTGGCCACGCTGCCCACCAGGATCATGCCCGCGGCGAGATCCGGCGGCATCTGGAATAGCTTCGCCAGCGCCCAGGCGGCGAGCGGCATCACCAGATAGTGCAGAAAGGTGCCGGCGATCACCGGCGCCGGGCGCACCAGCACGCGTTTGAAATCGTCGATATTCAGCGTGACGCCCATACCAAACATAATCAGCATCAGCAGCCAGGAGACCCAGGGTCCGATGCCGAGAAAAGTGCCGGGCGAGTAGTAGGCGGCAACTGAGAGCAGCACGGCCCACAGCGGGAACAGGCGGGTTAATTTGGCGAGCATAGCCAGACTTCCTTCTTTGAATGTTGTGTTTTTTCGCGAATTTGCCACAGAGAAACGCGACGCAGGAACGGGTGCGCCAGCGGGGCGGGATCATAACATTTCGTTATCGCAAGGTGAGGCCAGAAGGGAAAATGGGGATCGACTGCTGCCGATCCGCCAGACAGGGCCAGAAATACGCTGGCTTTTACGCTAAAAAGCGGTCGATCGCACCAGCCGGATCCGATCCGGCCGGGCGGATCGTTATTCGAACAGGTTTTTATGCAGCGCGCGCACCACGCTTTCTGCATCTTCGCCTGGCACCAGGAAACAGAGGTTGTAGCTGCTGGCGCCGTAGCAGATCAGGCGCAGGTTGAACGGCTCAAGCGTGCCGAACACCTCTTTGCCGACGCCGCGCGCGCGGGAGAGGTTGTTGCCGATGATCGCCACCAGCGCCAGGTTCTCTTCCACTTCAACGCGGCAGAGCGACGACAGCTCCGTCAGCAGCGCCTGGGTCAGCAGGCTGTCGCCGGTAGAGGTCGAGCCAGTGGTGTCGAGCGTCAGCGCCACGCTCACTTCCGAGGTGGTAATCAGATCCACGGAGATATTATGGCGCGCCAGAATAGTGAACACTTCGACGAGGAAGCCGCGCGAGTGCAGCATGTTGAGGCTGTGCAGCGTCAGCAGCGTCTGCCGACGACGCAGCGCCAGCGCGCGGAACAGCGGCGGGTTGGCGGTTTCGCGATGCACGCGCGTGCCGCCGGCGGCGGGATCTTTGCTTGAACCGACAAACACAGGAATGTCGCTGCGCACCGCCGGCAGCAGCGTCGCCGGATGCAGCACCTTGGCGCCGAAGATCGCCATTTCGGTCGCCTCTTCGAAGGTGATGTCGTCGATACGCTTCGCGGACGGCACCACGCGCGGGTCGGTGGTGTAGATGCCCGCCACGTCGGTCCAGATATCGACGCGCGCCGCTTTCAGCGCCTCGCCCAGCAGCGCGGCGGTATAGTCGCTGCCGCCGCGTCCCAGCGTGGTGGTACGGCCCTTTTGCTCGCTGCCGATAAAGCCCTGGGTAATCACCAGCGACTGCGCCAGACGCGGCGTCAGCAGCGCGGCAGCCTGTTCAGCCAGCGTCGCGATTTCCGGCTCGGCGCGGCCGAAACGGTCGTTGGTGCGCATCACTTTACGCACGTCGAACCACTCCGCCTCTACCTGACGCTCGCGCAGAATCTCCACGAACAGCAGCGTGGACATCAGCTCGCCATGGCTGACCAGTTCGTCGGTAAGCGCGTTGGAGGTCGCCAGCGAGGCGGCGTCGGAAAGCATGGTGATGTTTTCGATCATGCGGTCGATTTCATCACGGATAACGGCCGGATTTTGCAGGCGTTCGACAATCGCATACTGGATGCGGCGAATTTCGTCCAGCAGGTAAGCGCGCTGCGCCTGCTCCTGGCCTTCCGCCAGCGAGACCAGCAGGTTGGTCACGCCCGCCGAGGCGGAGAGCACCACCAGACGCGTGTTGGCATTGGCCAGCACCACATCGGCGCTGCGGTTCATAGCATCGAAATCGGCAACGCTGGTGCCGCCGAATTTCGCCACGATCAGAGTTTGAGACATGTACGACCTCGTGTCAGGTTATCTTCTCCCGCGTTTATGGGACGGGAGACATCGTATCAGCCTTGGCACAAGGGAAGAGCAGAATTGGGCAGACAAGATCAGGAGACGAGTCACCCAGAAGCACTTCACCTTGCGAAGCGACCGACTGTGGACGCCTCTGGTGACAACCCAGGGGATTCAGCCCCTGCAGCCGACAGGCAACACTCCGTGTGTTGACCACCTCGGCGTCGCTCCCCCTGATGTGTTATCCCCGGATACGGTTCCTCCAACACACTGCCTGGGCGACGCGCCTCTTCTGGCTTGCGCACGGGTGCGCAAGTAGCCGCATAAAAATACCGGGTCATAAGGTTGCTGTCTACGTCTGTCGGCGATTTGCTGCGCCCGCAGAGCTAAATGGCCTCCTTCAGACCGGTTTATTCTGATTCGGCACAAGGTTCGGCGACGGCATTAGCGGCACAATACGCGCCGCCTGAACGGTAAATCGCCCGCGGCGACAGGCTAAAACGGCGCGCGGTTTCCGGCACGCGTTCCGCTGCCCCCTGCCGCAAAGGTGACGACGCCGACAAAATTTTTCCTTTCAGCGGACACTATTGTCATACTGAAACGCTATACGGGTGTGGTTGCCCACGATGGAATGACGGTTCTTAAATCAACAAGAGTGTTGCCATGAAAAATATCAATCCGACCCAAACCGCAGCCTGGAAAGCGCTGCAACAGCATTTTGAACAGATGAAATCGGTGACTATCGCCGAGCTGTTCGCCCAGGATGCCGATCGTTTTGCTAAATTCTCCGCCACCTTTGACGACCAGATGCTGGTGGATTTTTCGAAAAACCGCATTACCCAGGAGACGCTGGACAAGCTGCAGGCGCTGGCGAAAGAGACCGACCTGAGCGGCGCGATTAAGTCGATGTTCTCTGGCGAGAAGATCAACCGCACCGAAGATCGCGCCGTGCTGCACGTCGCGCTGCGCAACCGCAGCAATACGCCGATTCTGGTAGACGGCAAAGATGTGATGCCGGAAGTGAACGCGGTGCTGGAGAAGATGAAGCACTTCTCCGAGCGCATCATCGGCGGCGAGTGGAAAGGCTATACCGGCAAAGCGATCACCGACGTGGTGAATATCGGCATCGGCGGGTCGGATCTTGGTCCGTTTATGGTGACGGAGGCGCTGCGCCCCTATAAAAACCACCTCAATATGCACTTCGTCTCCAACGTGGACGGCACGCATATCGCGGAAACCCTGAAAGATCTCAGCCCGGAAACCACGCTGTTCCTGGTGGCGTCGAAAACCTTCACCACCCAGGAAACCATGACCAACGCCCACAGCGCGCGCGACTGGTTCCTGAAAACCGCTGGCGATCAGCAGCACGTGGCGAAACACTTTGCCGCGCTCTCCACCAATGCGAAAGCGGTGGGCGAATTCGGCATCGATACCGCCAATATGTTTGAGTTCTGGGACTGGGTCGGCGGCCGCTACTCGCTCTGGTCGGCCATCGGTCTGTCGATTATCCTCTCTATAGGCTTCGACAACTTCGAGCAGCTGCTGAGCGGCGCGCATGCCATGGACCAGCACTTCTCCACCACGCCAGCCGAGCAGAACCTGCCGGTACTGCTGGCGCTGATCGGCATCTGGTACAACAACTTCTTCGGCGCTGAGACCGAAGCGATTCTGCCTTACGATCAGTACATGCACCGCTTCGCGGCCTACTTCCAGCAGGGCAATATGGAATCTAACGGCAAGTACGTCGATCGCGACGGCAACCCGGTGGATTACCAGACCGGCCCGATTATCTGGGGCGAGCCGGGCACCAACGGCCAGCACGCGTTCTACCAGCTGATCCATCAGGGCACTAAGCTGGTGCCGTGCGACTTTATCGCGCCGGCCATTACCCACAACGCGCTGGCGGATCATCACCAGAAGCTGCTCTCTAACTTCTTCGCCCAGACCGAAGCGCTGGCGTTCGGCAAGTCGCGCGACGTAGTAGAGAAAGAGTTTGCCGATGTCGGCAAGTCTGCTGAATCCGTCGCGCATATCGTGCCGTTCAAGGTGTTTGAAGGCAACCGCCCGACCAACTCGATCCTGCTGCGCGAGATCACGCCCTATAGCCTTGGCGCGTTGATTGCGCTTTACGAGCACAAAATCTTCACGCAGGGCGCGATCCTGAATATCTTCACCTTCGACCAGTGGGGCGTAGAGTTAGGCAAGCAGCTGGCTAACCGTATTCTGCCGGAGCTGGAAAACAGCGCCGATATTACCAGCCACGACAGTTCCACTAATGGCTTAATTAATCGCTATAAATCCTGGCGTTAATAAAGTCTGAATCCTGCAAAGGCGGCCGCGCGGCCGCCTTTTTCTTGCTGTTGCGAACAAAATAACCGCGCCGTCGCAGAGAATATGCGCAATTCCGACGGGATAATTCTTAAATTAAGGTGAGATTCTTCTGAAGATGTAGAGAGAAACCCCCTCTCTCTCGCGTTTTAAATGGTCCTTATTCATTCACCAGTCGCCTCCTTCCATTTGTTTTTTAAAGCAATTCTATTTTCAGGCAGCCCGACAAATTCTGATAATCTCTTTTCCGGTCCATTTATTAATAAAAAAGCGTAAAACGCTTTGCATTTAATTTTCGACCAGCAATAAATTCTGGCCTCTGGTAAATCTTACCAATAAAAAGGAGGTTATCGCTGTTTAGCCCCTTTTTTAGCCAAAATAAACCGCCCTTTTCGACCGCTTTTTCCCACGCTGAACTCTGGTAATTTGTTGCCCTATACTGAACGCGCCCGAAAACGGGTACATCCTTCATTCACTCAATGCAGGACAAGCTGTATGAAAAAAATCATGGTTGCCGGAGCAGCCGTACTATACGTCGCAGCGCATTCCGTGGCTTTTGCCGCTCCGGAAGAAGCGGGTGCCGCAGCGGGCGCGCAGGCGGGAGCAATCTCCGCCGGCACCTCGACCGCTGTCGGTATCGGCGCGCTCGGCGCATTAGTCGGTGTCGGCATTGCCGCTTCTGGCGGTGGTGACGGCGCGAATACCGGTACAACAACCACGACCACAACGAGCACCACTCGTTGACGTAGCACCTTTAAACATAACCACACAGCCGTGTGGTTATTTTTTGCTTTGGCTTCTTTTACAGGGACACACAGTGCGCCAACTTCCTTTGTTGCTGGCTTGCCTGCTGCTGCAGGCCTGCACGCAGACGCAAAAAGGGCTGGAACAGACCGTCATGATGGCGGTCTCCGGCCCCGATGACGTGATTAAAACCAGCCAGCAGATCGCCGACCTGCCCTACGCCAGCCTCTATGCGCGGATTAATGAAGGCCCGCAGATTTTCGTGGTGCTGGGCTATAACGAAAATGGCCAGCAGAAGTGGATCACTCAGGACAACGCTATGCTGGTGACCCGGCATGGCCGCCTGGTGAAAACGCTCGGCCTGCCGGATAACCTGCAAGAAGTGAGCAATCTGCCGCAGGATCCGCTGGCGGATGCGCTCCATCTGCGCGACGGCGTCAGCTGGACGCGCATCGCGCAGTGGACCGAGCACGGCGAGACGCGCGCCGCGACGGTGAGCTCGCGCTTTACGCGCGGCGCTGACGAGGTGCTGACGCTGGCGGGTCGCCGCGTCGCCTGCCGCGTCTGGATCGAGCAGGCGCGCATCGAGGCCACCGGCCGCGCGTGGGAGAACACCTTCTGGATCGATAACAGCAGCGGCGATGTGGTGCAGGCGCGCCAGATGCTGGCTGCGGACGACTTCCCTGTTGCCACTACCCTTCTGAAGCCGGCGAAATCATGAAAACAACACTCTCTTTGCTGGCCGCCCTGATGCTGGCCGGCAGCAGCGCCGCGTGGGCGGCGGGTCAGGTTATGGTGCATAGCGCGCAGGGCAGCGCCACGCTCGAAAACGTGCAGGATCTGGCGCAGCTGACGACGCAGCCTGCGCTGATGGACGCCGTCTGGTGGCGCGGCGCGGTTATCGCCGAGCGAAACGCCAGCGCCGCCGCGCAGCGCCAGCAGCAGCAGACGCTGGCCGATCTACGCGCCTGGCAGGCGCAGAGCAGCGGCGATCGCGCCGCCGCCATCGGCGAAGTTTTGCGCCAGCTCAGCGCCGTCAAGGTCGCTGGCCGCCAGTTCGTTTCGCTCGATCCCGACCAGATCCGCCTTCATCCCGAGAGCAACCGTCGGCTGGAAGGCCGCTACGACCTCTGGCTGACGCCGCCGTCCGACGGCGTATGGCTGCTGGGCGCGCTGCGCGACGCAGGCAAAGTCAGCTGGCAGCCGGGTCAGACGGTGCGCGGCTATCTGGCGCAGCATCAGCCTCTTTCCGGCGCGGAGAACAGCTACGCCACGGTGATCGCGCCCTCCGGCGAAACGCAGCGCGTGCCGGTGGCCTACTGGAATCAGCACCACAGGGAAGTCGCGCCCGGCAGCATTATCTGGCTGGGCTTCTCCGCCTGGAGCCTGCCTGACGCGTATGACGATTTGAACCAGCGCATGATTTCTGTTCTGACTCACCGGGTGCCAGAGTGATGAATAAACGACTTCTTTTCAGCCTGCTGGCTGTTTCCGTGGCCGCCGCATGCCAGGCGCAGGCCGATACCTTTCCCGATCCGGTGGGTCCGTCGCAGTCTGACTTCGGCGGCGTCGGCCTGTTGCAGGTGCCGACCGCGCGCATGGCGCGCGAGGGCGAGTTCAGCCTTAACTTCCGCGATAACGACCAGTACCGCTACTACTCCGCCTCGCTGCAGCTGCTGCCCTGGCTGGAGACGACGGTGCGCTATACCGACGTGCGCACGCGACGCTACAGCGCCGTAGAGAGCTTCAGCGGTAACCAGAGCTACAAAGACAAGGCGTTTGACCTTAAGCTGCGCCTGCTGAAAGAGAGCTACTGGCTGCCTGAGGTCGCTTTAGGCTCGCGCGATCTTGGCGGCACCGGCCTCTTCGACAGCGAATATCTGGTGGCGAGCAAAGCCTGGGGACCATTCGACTTTACCCTCGGACTCGGCTGGGGCTATCTCGGCAACAGCGGCACGGTGAAAAACCCCTTCTGCTCCTACAGCGACAGCTACTGCCAGCGTCCCGGCGTCGGCGAAGCGGGCTCGATCAACGGCTCGCAAATGTTTCACGGCCCGTCGGCGCTGTTCGGCGGCGTGGAGTATCAGACGCCGTGGCAGCCGCTGCGCCTCAAGCTGGAGTATGAGGGCAACAACTATCAGGATGACTTCGCTGGCAGGCTCGAGCAGCGCAGCAAGGTCAACGTCGGCGCGATTTATCGCGTCACCGACTGGGCCGATATCAACGCCAGCTACGAGCGCGGCAACACCTTTATGTTCGGCGTGACGGTGCGCACCAACTTCAACGATCTGCGTCAGACGCATATCGACAGCGCGAAGCCCGAATACCGTCCTCAGCCGCAGGAGAGCATGTTGGAGCCGACCGTGGTCGCCAGCCAGCTGAGCGATCTGAAGTACAACGCCGGGCTGAGCGGGCCGCGCATTCAGACCCGAGGCAGCACGCTGTTCGTTTCCGGCGAGCAGACCAAATATCGCGACACGCGCGAAGGAGTCGATCGCGCCAACCGCATCATCATGAATAACCTGCCGGCGGGCATCGAAACGATCGAGGTGACCGAGTCGCGCTTCAATATGCCGCAGGTCACGACGCGTACCGACGTCAACAGCCTGCGCAATGAGCTGGCAGGCTATCCGCTCGGTCAGGAGCAGCCGCTGCGCCAGACGCGCGAGAACCCGGTCGACGCGGGCGAGACCGAGCAAGGCTTCTTTATTCGTAAAGAGCGGCTTAACTACAGCCTGTCGCCGGTGCTAAACCAGTCGGTCGGCGGCCCGGAAAGCTTTTACATGTACCAGGTCGGCGTGATGGGCAACCTGGATTACTGGTTTACCGATCATCTGCTGGTGGGCGGCAGCCTGTTCGGCAACCTCGCCAATAACTACGACAAGTTCAACTATAACGGCGCGCCCGCCGACTCGACGCTGCCGCGCGTGCGCACCCATATTCGCGACTACGTCGAGAACAACGTCTACGTTAACGATCTGCAGGCCAACTACATGGGTTACCTCGGCAACGGCTTCTACGGCCAGATGTACGGCGGTTACCTCGAGACCATGTACGGCGGCGTCGGCGGCGAGATGCTCTACCGTCCCATCGACAGCAACTGGGCCGTTGGCGTCGACGCCAACTATGTGCGCCAGCGCGACTGGGACAACATGATGCAGTTCACCAACTACAAAGCGCCGACCGGCCATGTAACGGCGTACTGGCGTCCGTGGTTTATGCAGGATCTGCTGGTGAAGGCGAGCGTCGGACAATATCTGGCGAAGGACAAAGGCGTGACGATTGACGTGTCGAAGCGCTTCGACAGCGGCGTGATGGTGGGCGTTTATGCCACCAAAACCAACGTGTCGTCGGAGCAGTACGGCGAAGGCGATTTCACCAAAGGTTTCTATCTGTCGATTCCAATGGATCTCTTTACCGTGACGCCGACGCGCGGCCGCGCGCAGGTAAACTGGGTGCCGCTGACGCGTGACGGCGGGCAGATGCTGGGACGCAAGTACCAGCTTTATGACCTGACGTCCGATCGCGACGCGCGTTTCAATTGATGAAAAAAGGCGGCCTGATGGCCGCCTTTATTATTGGTCAATGCAGATCACAAAGTCGTTCAAGGCATTCCTGCTCGTTCGGCCCGCGCCACCTGCCTTTTAACTTTCGAAGCCGTCCGTGGTTTTAATCCGCGTCATACCCTAAATTCGGCGCCAGCCAGCGCTCAACCTCGCTCACCGCCATGCCTTTACGCGCCGCATAATCCTCGACCTGATCGCGCTGGATCTGCGCCACCGCGAAGTAGCGGCTATCCGGATGACTGAAGTACCAGCCTGAAACCGATGCGCCCGGCCACATGGCGAAGGATTCGGTGAGCTTCATGCCGGTGTGGGTTTCCACATCCAGCAGCTGCCAGATCGCCGCTTTCTCGGTATGTTCCGGACAGGCGGGATAGCCCGGCGCGGGACGAATGCCCTGATAATTTTCGCGGATCAGCTCCTCGTTGCTCAGGTTCTCATGGGCGGCAAAGCCCCAGATCACCTTACGCACCCGCTCGTGCAGATATTCGGCGAAGGCTTCCGCCAGCCGATCGGCCACCGCTTTCACCATGATTTTGTTGTAGTCGTCGTGCTGCGCGTCATACGCCTCCGCCAGCGCATCCTCTTCCAGGCCGCCGGTCACGGCGAACGCGCCCAGATAATCCGACTTGCCGCTCCCTTTCGGCGCGACATAATCGGCCAGACAGTAGTTGGGAAAATCGGTTTTCTCCGTCTGCTGGCGCAGATGATGACTGACAGCAACCACCTCGCGGCGGCTCTCGTCGCGGTAAATCTCAATATCGTCCCCGACGCGGTTAGCCGGAAATATGCCCACCACGCCGCGCGGCGTCAGCGCTTTTTGCGCGCTGAGCTGGTCCAGCATCGCGTTGGCGTCGGCAAACAGACGCTTCGCCTCTTCGCCTACCACCTCATCTTCCAGAATGCGCGGATACTTGCCCGCCAGCGACCAGGTCATAAAGAACGGCGTCCAGTCGATATAGTGGCGCAGCGTGTCGATGCCGACCGCTATCTCGCTGACGCCGAGTCGATGCGCCACCGGCGGCGTATAGCTTTCCCAGTCGATGGAGACCGCGTTATCGCGCGCAACCTGCAGCGACACCGGCGGCGTGCGCGGCTTTTTACGCGCGTGCTGGATGCGCACGGTGTCGTACTCTTTGCGCGTGCGCGCCACAAAATCCGCTTTCAGCGTCGACGAAAGCAGGGACGACACCACGCCCACGGTGCGCGAGGCGTTCTGCACATAGACTGTCGGGCCGCTGTAGTTCTGCTCAATCTTCACGGCGGTGTGCGCCTTTGACGTGGTCGCGCCGCCAATCAGCAGCGGCAGCGTAAAGCCCTGACGCTCCATCTCTTTGGCGACGTTGACCATCTCATCCAGCGACGGCGTAATCAGGCCTGACAGTCCGATAATATCCGCCTGCTGTTCGATGGCGGTTTTCAGGATCTTGTCGCTCGGCACCATCACGCCGAGGTCGATAATCTCGTAGTTATTGCACTGCAGCACCACGCCGACGATATTCTTGCCGATGTCGTGCACGTCGCCTTTTACCGTCGCCAGCACGATTTTGCCGTTGCTGCGGCCCGCCTCTTTGCTGGCCTGAATATAGGGTTCAAGGTAAGCCACCGCCTGCTTCATCACGCGCGCCGACTTCACCACCTGCGGCAGGAACATCTTTCCTTCGCCGAACAGGTCGCCCACCACGTTCATGCCCGCCATCAGCGGACCTTCAATCACCTCAATCGGCCGCGCCGACGCCTGACGCGCCTCTTCGGTATCCTGCTCGATAAACTCGGTGATGCCTTTTACCAGCGAATATTCCAGCCGCTTTACCACGTCCCAGCTGCGCCATTCCGCCTGCTGCTTATCCTCTGTGCCGTCGCCTTTGCTGGCGCGGTACTTCTCCGCCAGCGCCAGCAAACGCTCGGTGCCGTCGGCGCGGCGGTTAAGGATAACGTCCTCTACCGCCTCGCGCAGCTCGGCGGGCAGATCGTCGTAAATCGCCAGCTGACCGGCGTTGACGATGCCCATATCCATGCCGTTGCGGATGGCGTAATAGAGGAACACCGCGTGGATGGCTTCGCGTACCGGATCGTTGCCGCGAAAAGAGAACGACACGTTAGAGACGCCGCCGGAGATCATCGCATGCGGCAGCTCGCGCTTGATATCTTCGCAGGCGCCGATAAAGTCCACCGCGTAGTTGTTGTGCTCGTCGATGCCGGTGGCGACGGCAAAGATATTCGGGTCGAAGATAATATCTTCCGGCGGAAAGCCGACCTGCTCGGTGAGGATCTTGTAGGCGCGGCGGCAGATCTCGATTTTGCGCGCGCGCGTATCCGCCTGGCCCGCTTCGTCGAAGGCCATCACCACCATCGCCGCGCCGTAGCGGCGCACCAGCCGCGCATGGTGGATAAAGGTCTCCTCGCCCTCTTTCATCGAGATCGAGTTAACGATGCCTTTGCCCTGGATGCACTGCAGCCCCTTTTCAATCACCTCCCACTTTGAGGAGTCGATCATAACAGGCACGCGCGCGATATCGGGCTCGCCGGCGATCAGGTTAAGAAAGCGCACCATCGCCGCTTCGGCGTCGAGCATGCCCTCATCCATATTGATGTCGATAACCTGCGCGCCGCTCTGCACCTGCTGCAGCGCCACTTCCAGCGCCTCGTTGTATTTCTCTTCTTTAATCAGGCGCTTGAATTTGGCCGAGCCGGTGACGTTGGTGCGCTCGCCTACGTTGACGAACAGCGTGTCGCCGCTGATATTGAGCGGCTCAAGCCCGGAGAGACGACAGGCGACCGGCAGTTCAGGCAGTTTGCGCGGCGCCACCCCGGCGACGATATCCGCCATCGCCCTGATGTGCTGCGGCGTGGTGCCGCAGCAGCCGCCGATGATGTTGAGGAAGCCGGCGCGCGCCCATTCGCCAATCTGCTCGGCCATGACGCCAGCATCGAGATCGTATTCGCCGAAGGCGTTGGGAAGCCCGGCGTTCGGGTGCGCGGTGACATAGCATTCAGCGATGCGCGACATTTCCGCTACGTACTGACGCAACTCGTCCGGGCCGAGCGCGCAGTTGAGGCCGAACGACAGCGGTTCGGCGTGGCGCAGCGAGTTATAGAAAGCTTCCGTGGTCTGGCCGGAGAGCGTACGGCCAGAGGCGTCGGTAATGGTGCCGGAGATCATCAGCGGCAGGTTGACGCCCAGCGCCTCCATCTCGGTCTGCACCGCGAAAATCGCCGCTTTGGCGTTCAGCGTGTCGAATACCGTTTCGATCATGATGAGATCGGCGCCGCCTTCCACCAGCGCGCGCGTCGATTCGCGATACGCGTCTACCAGCTGGCTAAAGGTGACGTTGCGGAAAGCGGGATCGTTAACGTCCGGCGAGATCGAGCAGGTGCGGTTGGTCGGGCCGAGCACGCCGGCGACGTAGCGCGGACGCTGCGGGGTTTTCGCCGTCCATTCGTCGCAGCAGGCGCGCGCCAGTCGGGCAGCCTCGAAGTTGATTTCCGCCGAGAGCGCTTCCATCTGGTAATCCGCCATCGCAATGGTGGTGGCGTTAAAGGTATTGGTTTCCAGAATATCGGCGCCCGCTTCCAGATAGGCGTGGTGGATCTCGCGGATCACGTCAGGCTTGCTGAGCACCAGCAGATCGTTGTTGCCTTTGAGGTCGCAGGGCCAGTCGCCGAAGCGGCTGCCGCGAAAATCCTGCTCGTCCAGCCTGTAGCTCTGGATCATCGTGCCCATGCCGCCGTCCAGCACCATGATGCGTTGCGCGAGCTGCTGATGCAGCGCTTCGATTCTGTTGCTCACTCTTGCCTCGTTTAGCTCAATTTGCTGGCTAAAACGCCAGCGCCTCATACTGTCATAACTTACGCAGGGGAGAAAGCCGCAGCAGGTGAGACATTTTCAGGCAAAACGCGTAACAGATCGGACCAGAACAAGCGGGTTTGCAAATTGCGCAATTAAGCTGAAAATGATTTCCACTTTGCGCAAGGAGATACCTCAATGGTTACGCCCGTCCCCGCTAAACGCGGCAAAAAACCGCGCGGCACTCCCGCCGCGCCGCCGGCCAGCGGTCAGGTGCAGTCTCTGCAACGCGGCCTGCATCTGCTGGAGCTGATCGCCGACTCCCACGGCAGCGTGGCGCTGACCGAACTGGCGCAGCAGGCTGGATTGCCTAACTCCACCACGCACCGTTTGCTGACGACGATGCAGCAGCAAGGCTTCGTGCATCAGACCGGCGATCTCGGCCTGTGGACGATTGGCGCGCACGCCTTTGTGGTCGGCAGCAGTTTTTTGCAGAGCCGAAATCTGCTGGCGCTGGTTCATCCCGTGCTGCGCACGCTGATGGAAACCTCTGGCGAAACGGTCAATCTGGCCGTGCTGGATCTCAGCGACTATCAGGCGGTGATCATCGATCAGGTGCAGTGCACCCAGCTGATGCGCATGTCGGCGCCGATTGGCGGCAAGCTGCCGATGCACGCCTCAGGCGCGGGCAAGGCCTTTCTGGCGCACCTGAGCGATGAACAGGTCACCGCGCTGCTGCATCAGAAAGGACTGCACCACTACACGCCCAATACCCTGATGTCGCCGCAGAGCCTGAAGGCCAATCTGGCGCAGGTACGCAAAGGCGGTTTCGCCTTTGACGATGAGGAGCATGCGCTGGGACTGCGCTGCGTCGCCGCGCCTATCTACGACGAGCACGGTGAGCCTTTTGCCGCCCTGTCGATATCCGGGCCGATCGCGCGTATGACGGACGATCGCATTACCGAGCTGGGCGCGCTGGTGATCCGCGAGGCGCGTCAGGTGACGCTGGCCTACAGCGGCCGCTAAGCCAGTTCGCGGGCGTAGCGCACGCTGAAGCGCTGCGCCTGGCGCCAGGCAATCACCTCTTCCACATGCCCCTGCCGGATGCGCTGCTGCTGTGCACGCCACCAGCCCGCATCGAAGAGTTCAGGATGCAGCTGTTGCAGCAGCGCGCCGGTCGCGGCCTCGCTGCACAGCGCATAGCGGAAGGTTTCGGGAAAGACATCGTCCGGGCCGACGCTGTACCAGGGTTCGGCGCTCAGTTCGTCTTCGTCGTAGCGCGCCTGCGGCACGTCGCGGAAGTGCAGCTCATCCATGGACCGGATTTCATCGTAGTCATAAAACACCACGCGTCCGTGCCGCGTCATGCCAAAATTTTTAAACAGCATATCACCCGGAAAAATATTGGCCGCCGCCAGCTGTTTGATGGCGTGGCCATACTCCTCAACCGCGTGCCGCCGCTCTTCGCTGTTCGCCTGCGCCAGATAGAGGTTGAGCGGCTGCATACGCCGTTCCAGCCACAGATGGCGGATAATCAGGCGGTCGCCGTCAATATGCATCTTCGTGGCTATGCTGGCCTGAAACTCCGCCATCAGCGCAGGCGGGATACGCGCCAGCGGTAGCGCAAACTGCTCGAACTCCAGCGTGTCCGCCATGCGCCCGACGCGGTCGTGCTCTTTGACCTGCTGATAACAGGCGCGCACCTGCGCCTCCGTCACCTCTTTCTGCGGCGCAAAGCGATCGCGGATTACTTTGAAGACGCGATCAAAGCCCGGCAGCGTAAAGACCAGCATCACCATGCCGCGCACGCCGGGCGCTATTTCGAATGCCGCGTCGCTGTGCGCCAGCGCATGCAGATAGTCGCGATAGCTTTCGGTTTTGCCGTGCTTCTGGCAGCCGATGGCCATATAGCGTTCAGAGAGCGTTTTGCCTGGCAGAATCGGCTGGAGCCACGCCACCAGCGCAGCGGGCACCGGCGCGTATACCATAAAGTAGGCGCGGGCGAAGCCGAACACGATGCTGGCGTCGTTAGCATCCGTCAGGCAGGTATCGATCCATAACTCGCCCTGGGCGGTGCGCTGAACCGGTAGCAGACAGGGAAAAATGGCGTGCGGCAGGTGCAAACGCGCTACGATCCACGCGGTTTTATTACGGAAAAAGAGCTCGCTGGCCACCTCCAGCCAGCCGCCATCCAGCCTGAAATGCTGTTGCAGATGGCGCAGGATATAGCTGGCGTCGCGCGCGCGGTCCTGCCAGGGCAGCGTCAGCGTGGTATCGCACAGCACCTGCTCCAGCATCGCCTGCCAGCCGTGCTGCGGCTGATAGCGACGCGCCAGCGGTCGTGCAGGTTGCGCGGCGTGGTGCTGGGTGGAGAAGATAAACAGCCGCTTCGGATGCAGGTGGGTATGTCCATGCAAACGACAGTAGACTGAATTGAAGAAGCTTTCGGCGATTTCCGCGCGCGGATAGTCCGGCAACAGCGCTTCATAGTCCTGTTTGACCTGCAGCCAGAACGCATCGTCCCAGTGTGCCGCGTCGTTGAGTATGCGCAGCTGATTCACCACCAGCGCGACGTGGCTATCGTAAAGGTGGATGCGCGTTTTCATCGCCTGCTGTACCGCCTGCCAGTCAGCCTGTTCAAAGCGCTGCTGCGCGCCAGCGGTAATATCAAGAAAGCGACCATACTGCGCGTCAAAGCCTTGCAGAATGGTATGAGCAATTAAGGATTCGCGTGGTGGCACAGGCAGCTCCCAACAAAAGCCTGCCCAAACGCGTTGGGCAGGCCATGTGACACGGGGTTAAAACTGGTGCTGTTCGGTCGAGCCGGTCAGCGCCGTCACTGACGAATGGCCGCCCTGGATCAGCGTGGTGACCCGATCGAAATAGCCCGTCCCAACCTCCTGCTGATGGGATGAGAAGCTGTAGCCTTTATCGCGCGCCGCAAACTCCGGCTGCTGCACCTTTTCGACGTAGTGGCGCATGCCCTCTCCCTGGGCATAGGCGTGCGCCAGATCGAACATGTTGAACCACATGCTGTGAATGCCCGCCAGGGTGATGAACTGGAAGCGATAGCCCATCTCGCTCAGCGCCTGCTGAAATCCTGCGATGGCGCGGTCGTCGAGGTTCTTTTTCCAGTTAAATGAGGGCGAGCAGTTATAGGCCAGCAGCTTGCCGGGATAGCGTGCGTGAATAGCCGTGGCGAAGCGCTGCGCCAGCGCCAGATCCGGCGTCGAGGTTTCGCACCACAGCACATCAGCGTAGGGGGCATAGGCCAGCCCGCGGCTGATCGCCTGCTCGATGCCCGCGTGCGTGCGAAAGAAGCCTTCCGTCGTGCGATCGCCGCGAATAAAAGGCCGGTCATAGTCGTCACAGTCGGAAGTAATCAGATCGGCCGCATCGGCGTCGGTGCGTGCTAACAGGATGGTCGGCACATCCATCACGTCAGCCGCCAGCCGTGCCGCCACCAGTTTCTGTATTGCTTCCTGCGTCGGCACCAGCACCTTTCCGCCCATATGCCCGCACTTTTTCACCGCCGCCAGCTGATCTTCGAAATGTACCGCTGCGGCGCCCGCGCTAATCATCGCTTTCATCAGTTCAAAAGCGTTGAGCACGCCGCCAAATCCCGCTTCGGCATCGGCGACAATCGGCAGGAAATAGTCAATGAACTCCTCATCACCGGGTTCAGCGCCGTTCGCCCACTGGATCTGATCGGCGCGCTGAAAGGTCTGATTGATGCGCTGTACCACTTCCGGCACCGAGTTCACGGGATAAAGCGACTGATCGGGATACATCTGCCCGGCAAGATTGGCATCCGCCGCCACCTGCCAGCCGGAAAGATAGATCGCTTCAATGCCCGCTTTCGCCTGCTGCAACGCCTGGCCGCCGGTGAGTGCGCCGAGGCTGTTAATGTAGCCTTTGCGCGCTGCGCCGTTGAGCAGCGTCCAGAGCTTTTCCGCGCCGCGCTGCGCCAGCGTGCAGGCCGGATTAACCGAGCCGCGCAGTTTAACGACCTCTTCAGCGCTGTAGGGACGCGTGATGCCTTCCCAGCGCGGTGCGCGCCAGGCTTGTTCAAGTTGCTGAATCTGTTGGGTACGAGTCATGGCAACGGCTCCTTTTTCAGGGGATCAGGCGATAGCCCGGCAGAGTTAGAAATGAAACCAGTTCGTCTTCAGTGGTGATTTGCGCCATCAACCGCGCCGCGTCGTCGTAACGCGTATCGTTGAGCTGGCGTCGTTCTTCATCCAGCATGCGCAAAAAGCTTTCGGCGCTGACGGGCTGACCGTCGCTCAGAGTTTGCTGATGATGAATCCACTGCCAGATAGAGGTACGAGCAATTTCCGCCGTGGCGGCATCTTCCATCAGACCGTCGATCGGCACGCAGCCGTTGCCGCCCAGCCAGGCCTCCAGGTAACGCAGCGCGACGCGGATATTGGCGCGCATACCCGCTTCGGTGCGTTCGCCTGCGCAGGGTGCCAGCAGCTGTGCGGCGTCGACAGGCGCATCGTTTTCGCGCAGCACGTCGAGCTGGTTTTGCCGCTCGCCGAGCGCGGCGTCGAAGACGGCCATTGCCGTATCAGCCAGTCCGGGATGGGCTATCCAGGTGCCGTCGTGACCGTTATCCGCTTCACGCTGTTTATCTTCGCGCACGCGCTGCAGTACCCATTCATTGCGCGCGCGCTCTTTGGCTGGGATTAAGGCGGACATACCGCCCATCGCGAACGCGCCGCGACGATGGCAGGTTTTCACCAGCAGTCGCGAATAAGCATCCAGGAAAGGCTGCGCCATGGTGATCGACTGTCGATCGGGCAGGATGCGGTCGCCATGCTGACGCAGCGTTTTGATATAGCTGAAGATGTAATCCCAGCGGCCGCAGTTAAGGCCGACAATATGATCGCGCAGGTTCCACAGGATCTCATCCATCTGGAATACCGCTGGCAGGGTTTCGATCAGTACCGTGACCTTAATGGTGCCGCACGGCAGCTGAAAGCGATCTTCCGTGAAGCTAAAGATCTCGCGCCACCATGCCGCTTCCTGCCAGCTTTCGCTTTTCGGCAGATAGAAGTAAGGCCCGCTGCCTTTGCTGAGCAGCGCGGAAACGTTGTGGAAAAAGTAGAGGGCAAAATCAAATAATCCGCCGGGGATCGCTTTGCCCTGCCACTGCACATGTTTTTCATCCAGATGCAGACCCCGTACGCGACACATTAGCACCGCAGGATCGGCGCGCAGCTGGTAGATCTTTCCGCTTTCACTGGTAAAGCTGAGCGTCCCATTCACTGCCTCACGCAGCGTTTGCTGCCCCTCCATCAGCTTGCTCCACTGCGGCGTTAGCGAGTCTTCAAAATCCGCCATATACACCTTCACGTTCGCGTTCAGGGCGTTAATAACCATTTTGGGTTCTGGCGGCCCGGTAATTTCCACGCGTCTGTCCAGCAGATCGGCCGGGATACCGCCGATACGCCATTTACTTTCACGAATGGAAGCCGTTTCCATATCGAAGTCAGGAAGCTGGCCAGCGTCATAACGCTGCTGCCGCTGCTGCCTGAGTGCAAGCAGCCTTTCGCGCTCAGCGGAGAAATGAGTAACCAGTTCAAGCAAAAACTGCTGCGCCTCTGGAGTGAGCAGCTGCTGTTCCGCATGGGAGAAGGGTTGTGTGAAGGTAAGATCGCTATGAATTATCGTGTCGGTCATGCGAGATCGCTCCTGTCGCCGATCGGATCCTGTCATAGCGATCCGGTTAAAGGATAATTTTTGAGCTACAGGATCCAAGCATATACGTGCTATTTTCAAAATCAAAAACTATTTCCATTTTAATTTGGTAGCTCACATAAGCAGCTGATTAAAATGAGATTAAAGTTTTTTGTTTAAAGGGAAGTGTTTTCGAAAAGAGACAGGCATAAAAAAACCGTGACAGCTTTGCAGCTGGCACGGTGAGGACAAACGAGGAAACCGATTATTCGAGCGTGGGATTCATACGACGCAGATCGAATGGCGTAATCTGGTAGACATAGTAATTCAGCCAGTTAGAGAACAGCAGATTGCCGTGACTGCGCCAGGTAGCGCGTGGCGGCAGCTCCGGGTTGTCCTGCGGGAAGTAGTTGAACGGCACCTCCGGCTGCAGGCCCGCCTCGTAGTCCCGATGGTATTCGCCTGACAGGGTCAACGCGTCATACTCAGGATGGCCGGTAACGAAAACCAGACGCTTGTCTTTGCTGGCCATCAGATAGGCGCCGGTTTGTTCAGATTCGGCGAACAGCTCCAGATCGGTGTAATCGGTGATGAGCTGCGTCGGGAAATCAGCGTAGCGCGAATGGGGCGCCAGAAAGTTGTCGTCAAAACCGCGCGTCAGCAGCGCGTGCGGATGCAAAATCTGATGTTCATAGACGCCTGACAGTTTGTTTTGCCGCGTCTGTTTAGGGATGCCGTAGAGAATATTAAGCGCCGCCTGCACCGCCCAGCAGACAAAGAGCGTCGAGGTAACGTGCTCTTTCGCCCAGTGCAGCACGCGCTGGATCTGCGGCCAGTAGGCGACGTCGTTGAAATCGACCAGGCCCAGCGGCGCGCCGGTAACGATCAGCCCGTCGAAGTTATCGTACTGGATATCGTCAAAGTTGCAGTAGAAGTTGTTGAGATGTTCTGTCGGCGTATTACGCGATTCGCGGCTGTCGATGCGCAGCAGCTGAATATCGATCTGTAAGGGCGAGTTGGACAGCAGACGCAGGAACTGGTTTTCTGTCTCAATCTTTTTCGGCATCAGATTGAGCACCAGGACTTTCAACGGACGGATTTCCTGAACACTGGCGCGCGACGAGGTCATGACAAAGACGTTTTCATCACGCAAGAAATTTACTGCCGGTAATTCATCGGGAACCCTGATTGGCATGTGCGACTTTCCTCTTTACAACCGTATATACGTTTAGACATCCAGATGCCCAACAATAGCCTGGCAGCCTGATGATGTCGAGTCTTCATGCGATTTATGAAAATCTTTCAGCTTTAAACGGCAAAAAGCAGAGGGAAGGAAAAAGGGCGATAAAGAAAGGACGTGAGATCTTTTTTTCTGGCCTGAAAAGCAAAAAACCCTGACCGTGAGGTCAGGGTTATCGCAGTTGGATGCCTGGCAGTTCCCTACTCTCGCATGGGGAGGCCCCACACTACCATCGGCGCTACGGCGTTTCACTTCTGAGTTCGGCATGGGGTCAGGTGGGACCGCCGCGCTAAGGCCGCCAGGCAAAT